>Ga0196977_1000013_pt1 | contig 195089 bp, 195 predicted proteins | sample S3v_1013CmetaG_FD_148634 | JGI IMG/M metagenome (GOLD analysis project Ga0196977, IMG submission 148634) | Soil microbial communities from Anza Borrego desert, Southern California, United States - S3+v_10-13C | ecosystem: Environmental > Terrestrial > Soil > Desert | place: USA: California...
ACTCGACCAGGGCCTCGTCGCCGCGCGCGCGCACTTCGTCGAGGATCGCTGCGGTCGCGCGGTCCACCGATTCGTCCTGGGCGGCCTCGAAGGCGAGCAGGCCCTCGAGCTCGGCCTCGAAGCCCGGCGCGCGCGAATCGAGGCGGCGCACGTCAACCATGGCTCGCCTTGCGGAAGGCCTCGATGAGCGGGGCGATCTTCGCGCGACGCAACTTGAGCGCGGCCGGGTTGGCGATGAGGCGGCTGGAGACGGTCATCACCTCCTCCACGACCTTCAAGCGGTTGGCGCGCAAGGTATTGCCCGTGTCGACCAGGTCTACGATCGCGTCGGCCAGGCCAACGAGCGGCGCAAGCTCCATCGAGCCATACAGTCGGATGAGGTTCACGTGCACCCCTTTTGCCGCGAAGTGCTCACGCGCGGTGCCGATGTACTTGGTGGCCACGCGCAGCCGCGCGCCACGCCCGACGGCGGCGGCATAGTCGAACTCCTCGGGCACGGCGACCGCCATCCGGCAGCGGGCGATGCCGAGGTCGAGCGGCTGGTAGAGCCCTTCCCCGCCGTGCTCGACGAGCAGGTCGCGGCCGGCTACGCCCAGGTCGGCCGCCCCGTATTGCACGTAGGTCGGCACGTCGGAGGCGCGCACGAGGATCACGCGCACTTCGGGGTCGCGCGTGCCGAGTATCAGCTTGCGCGAGCGCTCGGGATCCTCGATGGGGACGAGCCCGGCCCGCTCGAGCAGCGGCAGGGTTTCCTCGTAGATGCGGCCCTTGGAGAGGGCGAGGGTGATCACGGCCTCACACCCGCGCGATGCGCGCTCCGAGCGCGCCAAGGCGCTCCTCGATGCGCTCGTAGCCCCGGTCGAGGTGGTAGATGCGGTCGATGACCGTTTCGCCCTCCGCGACCAGGCCCGCGATCACCAGGCTCGCCGAGGCGCGCAAGTCCGTGGCCATCACGTGGGCGCCCGTGAGGTGCTCGACGCCGTGGATGATTGCGGTATTGCCCTCGATGTCGATGCGCGCACCGAGGCGGCGCAACTCCTGCACGTGCATGAAGCGGTTCTCGAAGATCGTCTCGGTCACGTGCGCCGCGCCGCTCGCCGTGGCGTTGAGCGCTATGAACTGCGCCTGCATGTCCGTGGGGAAGCCGGGATGCGGCGCGGTGCGAAGGCTCACTGCCCGAGGGCGCGCGGACATCTCGATCTGGATCGTGTCCTCGGCCGTGCGCACGGTGGCCCCCGCATCTCGCAGCTTGCCGATCACGGCCTCGAGGCTGCCGGTGGGGGCATGCGTGAGCGTCACGTTGCCGCGGGTCGCCGCCGCGGCGCAGAGGAAGGTGCCCGCCTCGATGCGGTCGGGCATGACGGAGTGGTCGACGCCGAAGAGCGCGTCCACGCCCTCGATGGTGATCACGTCTGTCCCGTGGCCGCGGATCTTCGCGCCCATGGCGATGAGGCAGCGCGCGAGGTCCACCACCTCGGGCTCGCGGGCGGCGTTCTCCAGCACGGTTTCGCCCTTCGCGAGACATGCCGCCATCATGAGGTTTTCGGTGCCCGTCACGGTCACGGTGTCCATGAAGATGTGGGCCCCGCGCAGCCGTGCGGCGCTTGCATGGATGTTGCCGTGCTCGATGATCACGTGCGCTCCCATGGCAGCCAGCCCCTTGATGTGCAGGTCCACGGGACGCTCGCCGATCGCGCAGCCGCCGGGCAACGATACCCGCGCCTCGCCGAAACGCGCCGTGAGCGGCCCCAGCGCCAGGATGGAGGCGCGCATCGTCTTCACCAGGTCATAGGGCGCGAACGGCTCGTTGACCAGCCGGGTGTCAAGGCGAACCTCTCCCGCCCCGCGCTCGACCCTCGCCCCCATGCGCTCGAGCAGCTTGAGCATGGTGCGGATGTCGTTCAGCTCCGGCACGTTGCCGATGCGCATCGGCGCGGCCGTGAGCAGCGAGGCCGCCAGGATGGGCAGGGCGGCGTTCTTCGCGCCCGCGACGCGGACCTCGCCGCGCAGCGGCGCGCCGCCGTGGATGGAAAGTTTCTGCATTGGATTATCCGGTCCGGCGCCGGCCGAACCCCCCAGGGTTCAGCGCTTGGCCCACTCGTCAGGGGAGAAGGTCTTCATCGAGAGCGCGTGGATCTCCTCGCGCATGCGCTCGCCCAGCGCGCCATAGACGAGCTGGTGCTGGCGCACGCGAGACAGGCCGGCGAACTGCGGGCTCACGATCACGGCCTCGAAGTGCGCGCCATCACCGCGTACCTCGAGGTGGGTGCATTGCAGTCCCGCGCGGATGGAGGACTCGATGGAACCGGGCTCGACCATGCTTTTGCGTCTCTCAGTGCCTCAGCTTGTAGCCCCTGCGAAGCAGGAGCAGGGTGATCCATGATAGGGCAGCGAATGCGGCGCTCGCAATCGCGAGGCTCGCCGCGGGCGCCACGTCCGACTGCCCGAAGAAGCCATAGCGGAAGCCGTCGACCGCATAGAAGAACGGGTTCAGCCGCGACAGCGCCTGCCAGAAGGGGGGCAGCGAGTGCATGGAGTAGAACGCCCCGGCGAGGAACGTGAGCGGCATCACCACGAAATTCTGGAAGGCGGCCAGTTGGTCGAACTTGTCCGACCACATGCCGGCGATGATGCCCATGGTGCCCAGCATGCCGCACCCCGCGATCGAGAAGGCGATCACCCACAGCGGGTGCTTCATCGGCATCGGCACCAGCCAGAGGGTTGCGGCGAACACCCCCATCCCCACCACCAGTCCACGCACCATCGAGGCCAGCAGGTAGGCCGCGAAGATCTCTCCTGCCGCCAGCGGCGGCAGCAGGATGAACACGATGTTGCCGGTGACCTTCGACTGGATGATCGACGAGGAGCTGTTGGCGAAGGCGTTCTGCAGCATCGCCATCATGGCGAGGCCGGGAACGAGGAACTGCACGTAGCTCACGCCCGGGAAGGCCTGGACGTGGCCGGAGAGCGCATGGGAGAAGACCAGCAGGTACAGCACGGTCGTGAGCACAGGTGCGGCCACCGTCTGGAAGCTCACCTTCCAGAAGCGCAGGACCTCCTTGTAGAGCAGCGTGGGGAATCCGCTCACGGCAACGCGGCCTGGCGCATGATCTTCACGAAGACTTCCTCCAGCTCGGGCTCCCCAACCTCCAGGCTGGCGACGTCCGCGCCCGCGGAACGCAGTCGCGCCAGCACGTCCTCGACGTGCGCGAGGTCCGCCACGGGTATGCGCCACCATCCGCCCGCCTCCGGGCTGGCGCGCTCGAGCAGGCCCGCGGGGAGGTGACCGGCGCCGAGCTTCACTCGCACCACCCGCTCGGAGAACGTGGCGAGCAGGTTGGCGGTGGAATCGAGCGCCACGATCCGCCCTTCCTTCATCATCGCGGTGCGCGAGCAGAGCTGCTGCGCCTCCTCGAGGTAATGCGTGGTGAGCACGATGGTGTGCCCTGCCTCGTTCAGCCCGCGCACGAAGCTCCAGAGCGTCTGGCGCAGCTCCACGTCCACCCCGGCCGTCGGCTCGTCCAGCACGATCACGGGCGGGCGGTGCACCAGCGCCTGCGCGACCATGACGCGCCGCTTCATGCCGCCAGACAGGCTCCTCATGTTGGCATCGGCCTTGGACGCCAGGCCGAGGCGATCGAGCAGCTCGTCGATCCAGCGATCGTTGTCGCGCAGCCCGAAGTAGCCCGACTGGATGCGCAACGTTTCTCGAACCGAGAAAAAGGGGTCGAAGACGATCTCCTGCGGAACGATCCCCACCGCGCGGCGTGCAGCGCGGAAATCCCGCGCCACGTCATGGCCCATCACGGCGAGGCTTCCGGCGTCCGGGATGGCGAGCCCTCCCAAGGCGGATATGAGCGTGGTCTTGCCGGCGCCGTTCGGGCCGAGGAGCGCGAAGAACTCTCCCCGCGCAACCTCCAGGGACACGCCGGCCAGCGCGCGCACGGAGCCGAAGCGCTTCTCGACTCCGCGCACCTCGACCGCAAGCGCCATCAGCCGACGTTCGGCTGGATCAGGTCGACCACGCCGTAGAGCGTGGCGAGCGCGAGCAGGTTCTGCGGCAGGTTGACGAAGAGGAGGACCTTGCCCAGGCGCTGGGCCTCGCGCCGCCACTCGAGCAGCAGCGCGACCGCGGAGGAATCCACCGCGTTGATGCCGGCGAAGTCGATCGTGAGGCGGTCAGGCAAATCCGTTCTGGACGTGTACTCGGCGCTCTGCGCGAGCACCGTAGGAAGCGTCTCGAAGGAGAGCGCGCCCGTGAGCTGCAGCACCTCCGCCGAGGGCTTCGCGCTCACTTCTTCGCGCCCGCCTTCTCTGGCGCGGCCGCAGCCGATCCCGCGTTGCGATCGCGCAGGGTCTTGAGCAACCCGTCGATCCCCGATTTCTGGATCTGGTCGTTGAAGCTGCCGCGGTAGGTGGTCACCAGCGAGACGCCGTCGATCACCACGTCGTACACCTTCCAGCCCGAATCGCCCTTCTCCATCGAATAGTCGATCGGAATCGAGGGGCCACCCTGCTGGATGACGGCTGTGCGCACCGTCGCCTCCTTGTCGCCGGGTGTCGACTTGAGGGGCTTCACCTCGATCGTCTGGTTGCGGTAGGCCGAGAGCGAGCTAGAGTAGGTGCGCACCAGCAGGGTGCGGAACTCGCGCGTGAGCGCCTCGCGCTGCTCGGGCGTGGCCTGCTGCCAGTTGCGCCCCACCGCGAGGCGGGTCATGCGCGCAAAGTCGAAGTGCGGCAGCACCTTGGCCTCGGCCAGCTCGACCACCTTGCGCTGGTTTCCCGCCTGCAGGTCCTTGTCGGCGCGAACGATCGTGAGGATCTCGTCGGTGACGCGCTTGACCATGGCGTCCGGCGCTTCCTGTGCGGAGGCCGCGAACGGGACGAGTGCGAGGAGCATTGCGGCGAGAAAACGCGGCATCTTCATATCCTGGATAAAGGGGAGCAGGGTTCGACCCGGCCGTGGCGCGGCCGGTTCCGGCCCCGTCATTTCTTGGGTTCTTCCTGCGCCTTGCTGAAGAGGAACTGGCCGATCAACTTTTCCAGCACCACGGCCGACTGCGTGATGGTGATGCGGTCGCCGTTGGCGAGCTTGCGCTCGTCGCCGCCGGCATCGAGCCCCACGTAGGTCTCGCCGAGCAGGCCCGAGGTGAGGATGGAAGCGGTCGTGTCCTTCGGAAACGTATAGCGCTTGTCGATGGCCAGCGTCACGCTCGCCTGGTATTGCCGGTTCTCGAAGTGGATCTCCTGCACGCGCCCGACGAGCACGCCGGCGGCGCGCACCGGGCCACGCACCTTGAGGCCGCCGATGTTGTCGAAACGCGCCTCCACGCGATAGGTCTGCGTGGCGCGCTCCGCGCCGAGGTTGCCGACCTTGAGCGCCAGCACCAGGAGGGCGGCGAAGCCGGCGGCCACGAAGGCGCCGAACCAGAGATCGATGGTGGTTCTTTCCATGGGGTTTGCGCTACTCGTCGGCGCGAAGCATGAACGCGGTGAGCACGAGGTCGAGGGCGAGGATCACGAGGGCGGAGGTCACCACGGTGCGGGTCGTCGCGCGCGACACTCCTTCGGCCGTGGGCGGGGCATCGTATCCCTGGAACGTGGCGATGACGCTGACCGCCACGCCGAACACGAACGCCTTCACCATGCCGTTCAAAACATCATACTGGAAGTCAACAGCCGCCTGCATCTGCGACCAGAAGGCGCCGTTGTCCACGCCGATCACGACCACGCCGATGATGTAGCCGCCGAACACGCCCATCGCCGAGAAGAGCAGGGCGAGGATCGGCATCGAGATCACGCCGGCCCAGAAGCGCGGCGCGATCACGCGCGCCATCGGCGAGACCGCCATCATGTCCATGGCCGTGAGCTGCTCGGTGGTCTTCATGAGCCCGATCTCGGCGGTGATCGCCGAACCCGCGCGCGAGGCGAAGAGCAACGCGGCCACGACCGGGCCGAGCTCGCGCACCAGGGAAAGAGCCACCAGCACGCCGATGGATTCGGTGGCCCCGTACTTCTGCAGCGTCTCGAATCCCTGCAGGCCCAGCACCATGCCGACGAAGAGGCCCGAGACGATGATGATGATGAGGGAAAGCACGCCGGTGAAGTACACCTCGCGCATCACCAGGCGGAAGCGCCCGAAGCTCGTGCCGGAGGAGGCGATCACCAGCGCGAAGAAGCGCGCCATCACGCCGATGCGCCAGATGCCGTCGATGAAATTGGCGCCCAGCCGGGCGAGCGGGCGCTTCAGGCGCTCAAGCACGCGAGCCTCCGGACGCCAGGCCCACATCGGCGGCGTAGGGCTTGGCGGCGACGTGGAACGGCACCGGGCCGTCGGTCTCGCCATGCACGAACTGGCGCACGAACGGGTCTTCAGAGCGGCGCACCTGCTCGGGAGTGCCCTCGCCGACGATGCGCCCCTCCGAGACGAAATAGAGGTAGTCCACGAGCTGCAGGCATTCGTGCACGTCGTGCGACACGATGATCGACGTGGCCCCCAGCGCATCGTTCAGCTTGCGGATGAGCCGGCCGATGACCGCGAGCGCGATGGGGTCCAGCCCCGCGAAGGGCTCGTCGTACATGACGAGCATGGGATCGAGCACCATCGCGCGGGCGAGCGCGGCGCGGCGAGCCATACCGCCCGACAGCTCCGAGGGCATCAGCGGATGCGCGCCCCGCAGTCCCACCGCTTCCAGCTTCATCAGCACAAGATCGCGCACCATGGTCTCGGGCAGCGCGGTGTGCTCGCGGAGCGGGAAGGCCACGTTCTCGTACACGGTCAGGTCGGTGAAGAGGGCGCCGAACTGGAACAGCATGCTCATGCGCCTGCGCAGGCGGTAGAGCCCCGCGGTGTCGAGAGCATGCACGTCCTCGCCGGCCACTCGGACGTTTCCGGATGTCGGCCGCAACTGCGCGCCGATCAGGCGCAGCAACGTGGTCTTGCCGCACCCGCTTCCGCCCATGATCGCCACGACCTTGCCCCGCTCGACGCGCATCGAGACGCCTTTCAGGACGGGGCGGCGGCCGTAGGAAAACGTCACCGAGTCGACATCGACCAGCGTATCGGACACGCGTGCGGAATCGATTGCAGGAGGAACGCAATTCTAGCATTCGGTCTCCGCGCCGCCGCCTATAATCGGCTCATGCCGAGCGAGGGAACATGACGGACCGGAAGCCGCACCTGCTGCTGGTCGACGACGATCCGCTCATCGCCGAAAGCCTCGCCTTCTCGCTCGCCGCCGACTACCGTGTCGACCACGCCGGCGACCGTGCCGAGGCGGTGCGCAAGCTGCGAAGCGGCGTGCGTCCCGACCTCGCCCTGATCGACCTCGGTCTACCCCCGGTCCCGCACCTGCCCAACGAGGGCTTCAAGCTCATCGGCGAGCTCCTCGCGCATGCTCCCGACGTGCGCATCCTCGTGCTGACCGGCCAGAACGAGGAGTCCAATGCGCGGCGCGCACGCGCCCTGGGGGCGGTCGACCTGGTGCCGAAGCCCTGCGAGCCCGCAGTCCTCAAAGCGCAGCTCGCCCGCGCCATGCAGGCGCAGGCGCTCGACCGGCGCGAAGGCGAGGCCGAGGACGTGCGCGCGCTCATCGGCGACAGCCCCCCGTTGCGACGCCTGCGCAGCCAGATCGACCTGTACGCGGCCTCGGCCTTCCCGGCGCTCGTGGAGGGTGAGTCCGGCAGCGGCAAGGAGCGCGTGGCCTACTCTCTGCACCACCTGAGCCCGCGGGGGCGACATCCCTTCCTCGCGCTCAACTGCGCCGCCATCTCCCCTACCCTCGTGGAGCCGACGCTCTTCGGTTACGCCAAGGGCGCCTTCACGGGCGCGCAACAGGCGCGAAGCGGGTACTTCGAGGATGCCGGGGAAGGCACGCTTTTCCTCGACGAGATCGGCGAGCTGCCCCTCGACCTGCAGGCAAAGCTTCTTCGCGTGCTGGAGAACGGCGAATACCAGCGAGTGGGGGAGACGCAGACGCGCGTGTCGCAGGCGCGCGTGGTCGCGGCCACCAATCGCGACTTGCGCGAGGAAGTCCAGCGAGGGCGCTTCCGCTCCGACCTCTACCATCGCCTGTCGGTGTTCGAGCTGAAGGTCCCGCCCCTGCGTGAGCTGGGCGAAGACAAGCTGAAGCTCCTCGACTACTACCGCGCGCTCTACGCCGCCAAGACGGGGGCGCTCGCCTTCTCGCTGGACGAGCGGGCGCGCTCGCGCTGGCTCGAGTACGCCTTTCCCGGCAACGTGCGCGAGCTGAGGAACATCGTGATCCGGCTCACGACCAAGTACGCCGGCTACACCGTGGGCGAAGCCGACCTCGAGGCCGAATTCGCCCCGATTCCGGAGGGCCCGCGTGCCGATCCGGTGAGCCGTGCCCGCGCCGAGCTTGTTGGCGAGAAGCCGTTCAGCCTGGATGCCGCGTTGCGTGCGGTCGAGCAGGCGTACCTCGACGCCGCGCTGGAAATCGCCGAGGGCAACATGACGCAGGCTGCGAAGATCCTCGGCGTTTCCCGCAGCACGCTCTATGGTCGACTGGAAGCCGCGGGCCGCTCAGGTGCTAAACTGGGCCCACCCGATTCGGGCGAGGCGCGCGGCTGATGCGAACGACAACGAAACGCCGCCCCCGCCGGTCTCCCCCATGACGATGTACCTCCAACACTTCGGGCTGCGCGAAGCGCCGTTTCGCATCACGCCGCACACCGAGTTCTTCTTCTCGGGCGCCAACCGCGGCGCCACGCTGGAAGCGCTGCTCTACGCCATCACTGCGGGCGAGGGCATGGTCAAGGTCACCGGCGAAGTGGGCAGCGGCAAGACGATGCTGTGCCGCGTGCTCATGGAGCGGCTGCCCCGGGAGATCGAGACGATCTACCTCGCCGTCCCCAGCCTTTCGCGCGACGAGATGCTCTCGGCCATCGCAACCGACCTCGGGATCGATACCACGGGCGCCAACACCACCCGCCTGGTGCGTGCGCTGCAGGAGCGGTTGATCGAGATCCACTCCGAGGGGCGCTCGGTGGTCGCGCTCATCGACGAGGCGCACGCCATGCCGCTCGCCACGCTCGAGGAGATCCGGCTGCTGTCCAACCTCGAGACCGAGAAGGACAAGCTGCTCCAGATCGTCCTCTTCGGGCAGCCCGAGCTGGACGCGCACCTCGCGCTGCCGAACATGCGGCAGCTTAAGGAGCGCATCACGCACAGCTTCGCGCTGGGGCCGCTGCCCTCGCGGGAGGTGGGCGACTACATCAACTTCCGCTTGCGCGCCGCCGGCTATCACGGGCCCGACCTCTTCGGCCCGGAGGCGCTGCGCATCATCGCGGACGCCTCGGAGGGCCTCACCCGGCGGATCAACATCTACGCCGACAAGACCCTCCTCGCTGCGTTTGCGGCGGGAACGCACACCGTGAGCCCCGACCACGCACGCGCCGCCATTACCGATACGCAGATCATCCTCACCCGGCGCGAGTCTCCCCGGCGCATGGCGAGCGCAGGCTTCGTCGGGCTCGCGGCCGGGATGGTTCTCGGTTATGGCCTGGCCCAACTGGGGGCTGGCGCGCTGCCTTCGGCCACCCCGGCGATGGCTTCGGCGCCGACCGTGGCCGCCGGCGCGGCCGACGCCCGGCCGGCCAACGGCGCCCCTGCCGTCCAGCCGTCGGTCGCGGCGATTCCGGTTTCCGCCACGGTGACTGCGCCGGCACCTCCGGTCGCGCCGGCGTCCACGCCGGCGGCCGCCGAGCCGGCCCCGGGCGAGCCGCGCGACCTCGTGAATCGCCGGATTTCCGCCGGGCGCGAGCTCCTGGCCGCCGGCGCCGCGGCTCCCTACACCGTGCAGCTCATGCTCACCGATGCGCGCGAACGTTCCTTCCTCGAAAGCTACCTGGTCGAAGCCGGACGCACCGTCCCGGCGGAAAAGCTCTACCTGGTCCCGCAAGGAAGCCCCGAAATGCCCCGCCTGGGGCTGCTGCTCGGGGGCTACCGCGATCGCGACGAGGCCGTGGCCGCGATCGAGGCGCTGCCGGCCTCCTTGCGGCAGTTTCGGCCTTACGTTCGGCCCCTCCAGGCCGTACGCGAGGATGCGCGCCGGGCGGAGCGCAAATAGGAGTTCGCGCAGGCCCTAATTCCGATGGGGGATGCGGGGGATTTTCGTTGCGTTCCCGCGACGAAAACGCTATAAAGTACGTTAGGGTGGATTTCTCCATAAAACAAATACTTACGATTTCTTTCTGCCAGCGCTTGGCAGCTTTCGCAGCCGCGGCCGGACTGGCCTTGGCGCTCGCCGGCTGCGGCGCCCGCCCGGTCGCGCAACCCGAAGGGCATATCCAGCCGCCGGCCCGGGCCGATGCCTCGATTCCGCAGCCGGTGCGGGCGGTCCCCCTGCCGCCCCCGCCCCAGGCGCGGGAGCCCGAGGTCCGATATTCGGTCGTCGTGGCGAACCAGCCGGTTCGCGAGGTGCTGCTGGCCATGGCGCGCGAAACGAAGGTGAATTTCGACATCCATCCCGGAGTCGAGGGCAGCGTCAACCTGAACGCCATCGACCAGACCCTCAAGCAGATCCTCACGCGTATCGCCCGCCAGGTGGACGTGCGCTGGGAGAGCGACGGCCAGACGATCACCGTGATGCCCGACACGCCGTTCCTGCGAACGTATCGCGTCGACTACGTGAACATGAGCCGCGACGTGAGCGGCACCATCGGCGTGCAGAGCCAGGTCGTCGCCCCTCCCAGCGCCGGCGCGGCCGGTGCCTCGACCGCTTCGCAGAACAGCTCCTTGCTCAAGGTGGACAACACCTCCAGGAACCGCTTCTGGGAAACGCTCGAGAAGAACATCAAGGATCTGCTGCGCGAGACCGACAAGGTGCTGCCCGAGGGAAGCTCCGAGACCTTCGTACAGGCGCGCGGCCAGGGCCAGACGGCGACGACGCAGTCGCGCACGGCGCCCGCCCGGCGAGGGCCGGCGGGAAGCACGCAATCGAGCACCAGCACCACGGCTACCAGCACGCCTTCGACCCAGACGACCAACGATTCGCAGGAGTTCGTCGAGCAGCGCCTGACCTTCCGCGAAGCCGCTTCGGTCATCGTCAATCCCGAGAGCGGCATCGTCACGGTGCGCGCAAGCTCGCGCCAGCACGAGAAGGTGGCCGAGTTCCTCGGCCAGATCATGGGCTCGGCGCGCCGCCAGGTCCTGATAGAGGCCACCGTGGTCGAGGTGGTGCTGAACGACAACTACCAGGCGGGCGTGGACTGGTCCGCGCTCGGCATAAACGGCCTGGGCTACAGCTTCCGCCAGAACCTCATCCAGGGAAACCTGGCCAGCGCCACCTCGCCCTTCTTCTCGATCCAGTACAGCAATCCGAACGCGGCGGTGGGCGGCTCGATCAGCAGCACAGTGAAGCTGCTCGATTCCTTCGGCAAGACGCGCGTGCTGTCGAGCCCGAAGATCATGGCTATCAACAACCAGACCGCGGTCCTCAAGGTAGTCGACAACCGCGTGTACTTCTCGGTGCAGGCGCAGGTCACTCCGGCCACCAGCGCCAACGCGCAGCCAGTGATCGCGTTCACGACCACGCAGAACGTGGTGCCCGTGGGCTTCGTCATGAACGTGACCGCGCAGATCGCCGACAACGACATGGTGGTGCTCAACGTGCGCCCCACGGTCTCGCGCATCCTCGGGTTCGTGAACGATCCCAACCCTGACCTCGCGCGCGTGAACGTGACCAACCCGGTGCCGGAGATCCAGTCGCGCGAATTCGAGAGCGTGCTGCGCGTGCCCAGCGGGCGCACGGCGATCCTGGGCGGGCTCATGCAGGACAGCTTCGAGGGCCGCCGCGACGGGCTGCCGATCCTGTCGCGAGTGCCGGTGATTGGCGACGCGGTGAGCTACCGCAACGACACGTCGCGCAAGACCGAGCTGGTGATCTTCCTGCGCCCGGTCGTGATCCGTGACGCGGGACTCGACGGCGACCTCGCCGAATATCGCCGCTACCTTCCCGATCGCCAGTTCTTCCGCGACACCGAATCGCCCGTGCCGCAGTTCGAGGAAGGCCTGCGTCGCCTCGAAAGTGGCGATCTGGAAGTGCTGCGCGGCCGTCCGAACCCCGTGGTGCCGCAACCGCCCGCCGCGGGCGAGCGTCCATGAGCCTCTTGCTCGATGCCCTCAAGCGGGCCGAGCAGGAGAAGCTCGCGCGCGGGGACCGGCCCGACCTCCAGGTAGTTGGGCACGGCGAACCGGCCCAACCGGGTCCGGCACCGGCAGCGGCGCCCGCCAACCTCGAGCTGCAGCCGATCGCCGCCAATTCCGGCGCGCCCCCCTCGAAGGCACAGACTGCCGCGCAGGCGCAGATGGTCTTCCAGGCCAAGGCGGCCGGCGCCGCAGCCGGCAACACCGGCGCCAAGCGCGGCGTCCTCTACGTCGCGGCAGCCGTGATACTGCTTGCCGTCCTCGGCGCCGGCGGTTATGTCTGGTACGCGATGAAGTCGCTCGCCCCGGCGGCGTCCCCCAAACGCATCGTGGCGCCCACCCCAGCCGGCAGCCCCGCCGCCGGGGCGGTCCCCGCGACCCCTGCGGCTCCCGAGAAGGCCGCGGCACCTGCGCCCTCGGCGCCCGAAGCCGCAAGCCCCGCTGCGACCGCGGTGGCAACCGCGGCCGCCCCGCCGCCCGACCTTTCGCAGCGCCGCGAGCGACTCGCCGAGGAAGTGCTGCAGCAGCCCGTTGCGCCTGCGCAGCCGCCGGTGCGCCTCGAGCGTTCCGAGGAAAAGCCGCGCCTTCCGGGGGATATCGCGCAGGCGTACCAGGCGCTGCAGACCGGAGACCTCGCCGCGGCGCGTCGCGGCTACCTTGCCGCGCTCGCCTCGGATGCGACCAACGTGGATGCGCACCTGGGCATCGCCACGCTCGAGGCTCGCGCCGGCAACGCCTACGCTGCCGCAGCGGCTTATCGCCGTAGCCTGGAGCTGGACCCGCGCAATCCCACGGCGCTCGCGGGGCTCGCGGCGCTCGCCGACGCATCGCGTCCGGGCGCGGTGGAAGAGCAGCTGCGGCAGGACCTGATGCGGCAAGGCGGCAGCCCCGCCCTGCATTTCGCGCTCGCCAACCTCCTCGCCTCGCAGGCGCGCTGGAGCGAGGCGCAGGCCGAATACTTCGAGGCGCATCGCCTCGATCCGGCCAACCCCGACATCGCGCACAACCTCGCGGTGGCGCTGGACCACCTGGGCCAGGGACGGCTGGCCACGGATTTCTACCGGCGCGCGCTCGCTGCGGCGCGCACCCAGCCTGCCCAGTTCGATTCGGGCCCCGTCGAGAAGCGCCTGGCGGAGCTTTCGCGCTGATGGGCACCATCCAGGTCGCGCCGCTGTCGCAGATTCCCCTCGGCCAGACGCTGCTCACGAAGGGCATCATCAGCCAGGACCAGCTCAACATCGCGCTCACCGAGCAGAAGCGCTTCAAGCAACCGCTGGGCAAGGTGCTGGTCACGCTGGGCTTCGTGACCGAGGCCACGATCCGCGACATCCTCTCGGAAACCCTGGGCCAGGTTTCGATCGACCTCGAGAACACGATCGTGGATCCCATGGCGATCGCGCTGGTGCCCAAGGACATGGCGCGGCGCTACCACGTGCTGCCGGTGAGCTACGACGCCGACAGGAAGCTGCTCCTCATCGCGGTATCCGACCCCGCGAACGTGGTGGCCCTGGACCAGATCCGCGCGCTCGCCCGCGAGGACCTGCGCATCGAGCAGGTGCTCGCGCGCGAGTCGGACATCACCATCGGCATCGAGCACCACTACGGCTTCGAGCTCTCGATCGACGGCATCCTGAACGAGATCGAAACGGGCGAGATCGACTACCAGTCTCTCGCCGCGGACTTCGACGAGTACAGCCAGCCTGTGGTGCGGCTGGTCGATGCCCTGCTGCACGACGCGGTCAAGCGCCGCGCTTCCGACATCCACTTCGAACCCGAGCAGGGCTTCCTGCGCATCCGCTACCGCGTCGACGGCGTGCTTCGCCAGATCCGCAGCCTGCACAAGAACTACTGGGCGGCGATGGTGGTGCGCCTGAAGGTGATGAGCGGCATGAACATCGCCGAGACGCGCGCGCCCCAGGACGGGCGCATCTCGCTCATGCTCTCCGGGCACCCGGTGGATTTCCGCGTCTCCGCGCAGCCCACCACGCACGGCGAGAACATCGTCCTGCGCATCCTCGACCGCGACAAGGGCATCGTGCCGCTCGAGGATTTGGGCCTTGCCCCCGAGGACCTGAAGACCCTCAAGCTCATGCTCGCGAGGCCCGAGGGCATCATCCTCGTGACCGGCCCGACAGGAAGCGGCAAGACGACCACGCTGTATTCGATCCTCAACTACATCAACACCGAGGGCGTGAACATCATGACCCTCGAGGATCCGGTCGAGTATCCGATGGCGATGATCCGCCAGACCTCGGTGAACGAGGTGGTGAAGCTCGACTTCGCCTCGGGCATCCGCTCGATGATGCGCCAGGACCCGGACGTGATCCTGGTGGGCGAGATCCGCGACCAGGAGACGGCCGAGATGGCGTTCCGCGCCGCGATGACCGGCCACCAGGTGTACTCGACGCTGCACACCAATTCCTCGATCGGTGCCATTCCGCGCCTGATGGACCTGGGCGTGCTTCCCGACATCATGGCGGGCAACATCATCGGCGTCATGGCGCAGCGACTGGTGCGCCAGCTGTGCATGCATTGCAAGGCTCCCGCGTCACCCGACTCGATGACCAAGCGCCTGCTCGGCATGGACGCGGACGACACGCGGCCGATCTACCACGCGGTAGGCTGCGCGCGCTGCGACAACGTGGGCTTCCGTGGCCGCGTGGCGATCATGGAGCTCTTCAAGCTCGACGCCGAGATCGACGAGCTGATCGCGCGCCGCGCCACCGGGCGCGAGCTGCGCAGCGTCGCGGCGAACAAGGGCTTCCGCACGCTCGCCGAGGACGCGGTCTCGCGCGTGCTGCTCGGCCAGACCAGCCTCGAGGAGATATCGCGCGTCGTCGACCTCACCGACCGCGTGATCTGAGGCTGCGGCCGTGGCTCTCTTCGCCTACCGCGCCGTCGACGCCGAGGGCCGCATCTCCACCGGGAACCTCGACGCGGCCAACGCGATCGACCTGGAGCTGAGGCTCAAGCGCCTAGGGCTCGACCTCGTCACCTTCGAGTCGGTCAAGCGATCGGTCGCGGCACGCTCCCGTCGCATCTCGCGCACCGAGCTCATCACGTTCTGCTTCCACCTGTCCCAGCTCCTCAAGGCGGGCGTGACGATCATCGAGGCCCTGAGCGACTTGCGCGACACCGTGGACAACCCGGGCTTTCGCCAGGTGCTCGCCAGCCTGCTCGAGGACATCGAGGGCGGGCTCACGCTGTCCGAGGCGATGGCGAGCCACTCGTATTGCTTCGACGGCGTGTTCGTGGCGCTGGTGCGCGCGGGGGAGCAGAGCGGCCAGCTGAACGTGGTGCTCGACGAGCTCACCGAGAACCTCAAGTGGCAGGACGAGATGGCGAGCCAGGCGAAGAAGGCCCTGGTCTATCCGGCGATCGTGCTGGTCGTGATCGTCGGCGTGGTATTCGTGCTCATGACCGTGCTCGTGCCGCAGCTGGCCGCCACCTTCAAGACCCTGGTGCCCAAGCTTCCACGCGAAACCGAGGCCCTCATCCAGATCTCGAACTTCTTCGTGCGCTACTGGTGGCTGCTGCTGGGCATTCCCGTGGGAGCGTCGGTGATCGCCTTCGTGGTCTCGCGCACCAACGAGAAGATGCAGCGTTTCCTCGACGGCCTGGCGCTCAGGCTCCCCGTGCTGGGCGACCTGCGGCAGAAGATCATCCTCGCCAGGTTTTCGACCTTCTTCGCGATGCTGTACCGCGCGGGCATCAGCGTGCTCGATTGCATCCAGATCTGCGAGAAGATCGTCGGCAACCGCGTCATGGAGGAAGGGCTGCAGCGCGTGGGCCGCAGCATCTCCGAGGGCCAGGGCATCTCCCAGGCCTTCATCGCGACCAAGCTCTTCCCGCCGCTCGTGCTGCGAATGCTGCGCGTGGGCGAGTCGACCGGGGGGCTCGACACGGCGCTGCTCAACGTGAGCTACTTCTACAACCGGCAGGTGCGCGAGAGCATCTCGCGCATGCAGCAGCTCCTCGGGCCGGCCACCACGGTCGTCCTGGGCACGCTGGTCGCGGGCATCATGTACGCCATCTTCCTGCCGATCTACGACGTGATCGCCAAGATCAAGTTCTGACGGGGCACTCACTTGGCCAGACACTTCGTCTACCTCACGAACACGCGCCTGGTGAGCATGGCCACGCGTGGCCGGAGCATCCAGCAGCGGCGCGAGTTCGCCGTGTCGGGGGCGGGCGCGGAAGAGTTCCAGCGCCACCTCGCCACGCTCAAGTCGGCTCCGACCCACATCCTCACCGACCTGGCCGAGGAGGACTTCCGCCTCGACACCGTGCCGCACGTGGGCCAGGGCGACCGAGAGGCGATCTTCGCGCGGCGCCTCGCGCAGATCTATCGCAACACGCCTTACCGCAACGCCGTGCTGCAGGGGCGGGAGGCCGACGGGCGCCGCGACGACCGCGTGCTCTACACCGCGGTCACGAATCCCGAGGTGCTGCGCCCGTGGGTGGATGCGATCGAGCGGCTGAAGGTGCCGTTGCGCGGAATCCACTCCTCGGCGGTCTTCAGCGCCGCGCTGCTCGAGGAGCTCGATCTCGAGTTTGCGCACACGCTTCTCGTGACGATCACGCCCGGCGACGCCCTGCGCCAGACGTATTTCCGCGACGGCGAGTTCAAGTTCAGCCGCCTCACGCCGCTCGACTTCGAGGAAGGGCAGACGCTGGGCTCGCTGATGGCCGAGGAGACCACGCGCACCTGGCAATACCTCGACAGCCTTCGTCACTTCGGGGCCGACGACCGCCTCGAGGTCTGCGTCATCGTGCATCCGTCGGAGCGCGCCGCGCTGGAGCCCCAGCTTCGCGGCTTCGCGCAGATCCAGTACCGCGTGCTCGACATCGAGCAGGTCGCGGCAAAGCTGGCCCTGAAGCCGCCGCCGCTGGGCTCGAGCGCGGAGGAGGTGCTGGTGCACCTTTTCCTGATGCATCCGGTGGAGAACCACTACGCCTCGCCGGAGCAGCGCCGATTCTCATCACTGCGAAGCGCGCGCAACGCGATCAATGCCGTATCGGTCGCGGTCCTCGCCACGAGCATCGCATGGGGGGGATACAACCTCTATCGCGTCTTTCGCAGCCTCGATGCCGACCAGGCGCTCACCCGGCAGGTCACCGCGCTCAACCGCGAGTACGACGAGATCACGCGCTCCCTGCCGACCCTGGGCATCGGCGGGGCCACCATGCGCGATGCCGTCACGTTCTACAACGGCTCGCTCAAGCCCTTCCCGCTCATGTCGGACTTCCTCGCCGAGCTCTCAGAGGTATTGCTGCGGCAGCCGGACGTGCGCGTGAACCAGCTCGCCTGGCAGGCGAGCGACGATCCCAAGGCGAGCCCGCTCCTGCCGCCCACCCCGGCGAAGGTCGCGCCGCCGGTGAAGGCCGTCGCCAAGGCTGGAGAACCGACGGCGCCCCCGGTGCCAGCCGACGACGCGGTCAACCCGGTATTCGCCGGCGGGCGCTACGAGGTTGCGCTGCTGGAGGCCACCGTCCGCGTCGCGCCGAACGACTTCCGCGGCGCGCTCGACACGGTGGAAAGCCTGGCCAGCGAGATCTCGAAGCGCAAGGGCTTCACCGCGCAGATCGTGGACAGCCCGCTGGACACCCGCTCGTCCTTCGCGCTGCAGGGGCGCCTGGCCGACCGTGACGCGGAGTCGATGGAGCCGCGCTTCGTGCTTCGCGTCGTGCGCGACCGCGGGGCGCCCGCATGAAATTCGTCTTCAGCGCCGAGGGCGCGCGGGCGCTGCGCAGCAGCTGGACCCTGCTCGGGCTCGCGATCGTGGTCGGCGTGAGTATCGTCGGGGGAAGCACCTATTTCCTCGAGCGCGAGAAGCGCGAGAACGTCGGCTCCTCGCGACGCGTGCAGGAAGCGCGCAGCCGCGTCGAAGCGGCACGGCGTGAGCGCGACAACCTGCAGGAGTCCTCGGAGGTATTCCGCACGCTGGTGTCCCGTGGGCTGCTCCAATCCGAGAAAAGGCTGGACCTGGTGGAGTTCCTCAATACCCTGCGCCTGCAGCACCAGCTTTTCGGGCTCGATTACGAGATCGCGCCGCAACGCACGCTGCAGCTGCCCGGGGGCCGCAATTTCCCGGCGGTGGACGTGCTGGCGAGCCGGGTGAAGTTCCGCGTGCGCGCGCTGCACGAAGGCGACGTGCTCGGCTTCGTCGATGCCATCGCCAACAGCCGCCAGGGTTTCTACCCGGTCGACCGCTGCGTCATGCGCCGGGTCGAGCAGAGCGGCACGGTCCTGCTGCAACCGCGGGTGGAAGCCGATTGCACCCTGGAGTGGATCACACTGAAGGCGAAGCGTGCGGCCTGAGCTCGCTCTCGTCGCGGCAGCGGCGCTCCTGGTAGCGGCCCCCGCGGGCGCCGACCTGGGCAAGCTCTTCCATACCCCGCAAGAGCGCGCTCAGCTCGACAAGCTTCGCCGTGGCGAGCCCGTCGAGGCGCCGGCCGTGGCCGCGCGCAAGGCCCGCATAACCGGCTTCGTGCGTCGTAGCGATGGGCGCAATACGGTGTGGATCAACGGCTCGCCGGTGGTGGTCGCCGATCCGAAAGCCGCCGAGCTGCTCGAGCCTGGCGCCGTGGCCAACGGCGACGACGACATCAAGGTCGAGCGCGCCGCTCCCAAGCCCGTCAAGCCCTAAGCGGCTTCGCCTTTTTCGCGGTAATCGCGCGACCGCACCACGGCGGAGGCGTTTCATGGAGCTTCCCAACCAGGGAGCCGTCCATGGCCACTCCCCCACGCAATCGCGGCTTTTCACCCATCCTTGCCATGCTCGCCGTGCTGGGGGCAGGCGCAGGCGTGCTGTTCCTCCAGGCGGGTTTGGCGTCGACCGGCGCGCAGCGGGAGCAGGTCACCCAGCGCGCCCTTGCGCAGGCGCGCGAGGCGCTCCTTTCCTACGCGGCCGATCGCCCGATCACCCCCTCGGTAGGCCCCGGCTACCTGCCGTGCCCGGACCTGGACGACGACGGCTGGGCCGAGTCCATCTGCGGCTCGCTCGCGGGCGATCGCGGCCAGGAGCAGCGCCTCGGTCGGCTGCCGTGGAAGACGCTCGGCCTGCCCGACCTGCGCGATGGCCATGGCGAGCGGCTGTGGTACGCCGTGTCCACGCGCTACAAGGGCCTGCTCAATTGCGCAGCGAGCGCGGCGTGCGTAGACATGTCTCCCGCGACCGCCCTGGGCACCATCACCGTGCGCGATCCCTCCGGCGCTGTGATCCATGACGGCACGCTGGCCGATGCCGCCCGCGGCGGAGCCGTTGCGGTCATCCTCGCGCCGGGGCCCGCGCTATCGCGCGTGGCGCATCGAGCGCGTTCAGGGGCCCAGCGACGCGAGTGCGCGCCGGGCGAATGCGACGCCGAAGGACGGTGCACGACCGAACCTGCGACGCGCGCGGCGCGCTGCGATGCCGCCAATTACCTGGACGCGGCGCCGCGCGAGGACAATGCCGATTTCCACGATCGCAGCGACTCGGGCCGCTCCCGGAACAGCAACGGCTTCATAGAGGGGCCGATCGCCGATCCTGCAGGCGATTTCTGGGTGAACGACCGCCTCGCAGTGATCACGCATGCAGACATCGTTCCGCGCATGGCCCGGCGCGTCGCCCTGGAGGTCGGGCAATGCCTGGCCTTCTACGCATCTCGCCCCGAGAACCGCGGCCGCCTGCCACGCCCCGAGCCCGCCTGCACGACACGCCCGGCCTCCGCGGCCTTCGGGCGCGTTCCGGACACGCCGTTCGGCGGCGCGCAAGAGCACGCAATGCTCGAACGCTGGTGGCGCGCCCATGCAAGGCACCCGGAAGCGCTCGCCGAGCTGCCCACCAAGGCGCAGGCCTGCCGCATCGCCACGGCTCCCTTCGACGAAGGCACGACTCGCACGGTCCCTGCCGGCACGCCCTACATCGAGGCCATGACGGCCGGTGAGGCCGAGCACGCATGGTGGACGACATGGAAGCCCTACGTCTTCTATGCGCCAGCGCCGGCCCTGGCGCCGGGCTCGCACGGGACTTCTTGCGAGGGCGGGCAGGGATGCCTCGACTGGCTCGACAACGACGGGCGCGTCATCGCGACCTCGCGCAGGGCGGCCATCGTGGTGAGCGAACGCCCCGGGCAATGCGCGACAGCACTCCTGGACTGCACCGACAATCGCTGCCGCGCGGTGCGCACCTCGAGCCTCCGCCATGAAGCCGTGCTCGCAATTCCCTGATCACGCCGGGGGCGGATTCACGCTCGTGGAAATCATGGTCGCGCTGCTGATCATGACCGTGCTGGCGGCGGGGCTCACCATCCCGCTCGCCGCCCAGTTGCAGATCCGCCGCACCGAGGAAACCCGCCGCGTCCTGGAGGAGGCCCGCGATGCACTGCTGGGCTTCGCCGTGGCCCATGGCCGCCTGCCCTGCCCCGCGCTGCCCGAGACGCGCGGCCAGGAAGCGTTCGCGCCGGGCGGCGACGCGACCAATGGCGCCTGCGCGAGCTTCCATGGCGGCTTGCTGCCGGCGGCGGCGCTCGGCCTCGCGCCGCTCGATGCCGAGGGTTTCGCGCGCGATCCCTACGGCACGAGCGCCAACCGCATCCGCTACGCCGTCTTCGGTGCCAGCGCGGTAAACGGCGTGGCCCACGTGCTCACGCGGCGCAACGGCATGCAGTCGGCGACGCTCGCGGGCCTGGGCGGTGCTCCCCACTACCTCTTCATCTGCGCCAGCGGCGCGCTGGCCGATGGCACCGGATGTGGACCGCCCGCGAACCAGCTCACCCGCCGCGCCGCCTTCGTGCTGCTCTCGGCAGGCGCCAACGCGCACCAGGCGCCGACGCCCGGCGGCGACGAATCCCGCAACCTCGACGCCGACCCCGTCTTCGTCTCGCGGGAGGCCTCGACCGTCCCGGGCCGCGAATTCGACGACCTGGTGCATTGGACCGCGATCCACCTGCTGGTCAACCGCATGGTGGCCGCCCACCGCCTGCCCTGAGGAAGGGGGGTCCGAAGGCTATAATCGAGGGATGAACCAACGCGACCGCAGCCTCCCCATTCCGGACGTCCAGGGCTCGCCCGACACGCGCCGCCTGGCCATCGACCGCGTCGGCATCAAGTCGATCCGCCACCCCGTGAAGATCCGCGAGCGCGCAGGCGGCATCCAGCACACGATCGCGCACTTCAACATGTACGTCGGGTTGCCCCATCACTTCAAGGGCACCCACATGTCGCGCTTCGTGGAGATCCTCAACGCGCACGAGCGCGAGATCTCGCCCGACACATTCCGCGTGATGCTGCGCGAAATGGTCGCCAAGCTCGAGGCCGAGAGCGGGCACATCGAGATGGCCTTCCCGTACTTCGTGAGCAAGAAGGCGCCCGTTTCCGGCGTGCAGAGCCTCATGGACTACGAGGTGACTTTCGTGGGCGAGATCCTGGATGGCCGCGAGAGCTTCACGCTCAAGGTGCTGGTCCCGGTCACCAGCCTGTGCCCGTGCTCGAAGAAGATCTCCGAGCGCGGCGCCCACAACCAGCGCTCGCACGTAACGGTCGCCGCGCGCATCAACAGCTTCGTGTGGATCGAGGAGCTCATCGATTGCGTCGAGCGCCAGGCCTCGAGCGAGCTCTGGGGCCTGCTCAAGCGCCCCGACGAGAAGTACGTGACCGAACACGCGTACGACAATCCCAAGTTCGTCGAGGACATGGTGCGCGACATCGCCGCCGACCTGAACCGCGACGAGAGGATCGTGGGCTACGTGGTCGAGAGCGAGAACTTCGAGTCCATCCACAACCACTCGGCCTACGCGATGATCACCAGGGATTGAGCCTGGTTGCGCCGTTTGCCGGGCTCAGGCCTGCGCTTTTTTTTGCCTCAGTACCTTTTCGTCAACGTGAGGTGGGGCCCCTCCCGGCGCATCTCCATGCGCCCGAGGAAGCTCATGCCGAGCAGCGCGACGTCAAGGCCAGGCCCCTCGTGGACTGCCCCGTCGACATTGGTGAGCGTGACCCCGCCCACGGTGACGCTGTCCAGCCGGACCAGCCAGAACGGGACGGTGCCGTTCGCGGTCTGAGAGAAGGCGCGGCGGCCCTTGCGATAATCCACCCCCAGGCGCGTCGCGTCCGCAGCCGGGATCGCCACCAGCGTGGCGCCCGTATCGACGAGGAAACGCACATGCACCCCATTGACCGCACCATCGGTCACGTAATGCCCGCGCGAATCGGCCGACAGGGTCACGCTGCTGCGCGAGCCGGTCTGCGCCGGGGTCTCGAAATGCTGGCCCATCTCGACGCTCACCGTCTTGCCGTCGATCTCGAGCAGCGCCGAGCGCGCATCGGTGGAGATGAGCTTCACGCCTTCCGGCGTGCTCTGGCCGGCCGAGAGCGTGCGGGGCGCGCCACGATCGACCACGATGACCGCCTTGCCCGGGAAAAGCCCGATCACGTTCACGTCGAGCGCGGGAGCCGCGACAGGAACGAGGCAGGCAAGGAGCGCGAAGGCGCGGTGGCGCATGGGAGAAGGCGTTGAAGCCGGTCGCGATCTTCCGCTATTCGGCGACGGAGGGGCCGGGCCATTTTGCCACATTCCTTTCGGAGCACGGGCTGCCCTGGACCCTCGTGCGACTGGATGAGAACGAGCCCGTTCCCGCGTCCTGCGACGAGTTTTCGGGACTGGGCTTCCTCGGCGGGCCCATGAGCGCGAACGACGAGTTCCACTGGACGCAACCCGTGCTCGATCTCATGCGGCGCGCCGTGGACGAAAAGGTGCCGGTGATCGGGCATTGCCTCGGGGGACAGATGCTCGCGCGTGCCCTGGGCGGAACGGTCACGCGCAACCCGGTGAAGGAAATCGGCTGGGTGAGCGTGCGCAGCGAGGACAACGACGTGGCGCGCGAGTGGCTCGGGCCGCACCTCAAGCGCTTCACCACGTTCCAGTGGCACGAGGACACCTTTTCGCTGCCGCCGGGAGCCACTCGCATCCTCACCGGGGACCATTGCCCCAACCAGGCCTACGTGGTCGACGACCGGCATCTCGGCATGCAGTGCCACGTCGAGGTGACCTCCGAGATCGTGGAAACGTGGTGTCGCATCGGCATCACCGACATCGACCAGAACGTGGGCCTGAGCCCGGCCGTGCAGGACGCGCTCACGATCCGCACGCTGATTCCGGAAAGGCTGCCCGAGAACACCGCGACGGCGAGCAAGCTGTACCGCCGCTGGATCCGCAACCTCAGGGATTGAGCGCGGCGCCGGCGAGGTCGAGCGCCATGAAACGCACGCCCTCGATGGGATTGTCGTTGTAGGGCGCGGTCTCGACGAAGCCCAGCCGCCGGTAAAGCCCCAGCGCCGCCGTCAGCTGCGGCAGGGTATCCAGCCTGAGCGTGCGGTAACCGCGTTCGCGCGCGGCCTCGATCGCGTGTCGCGCGAGCGTGAGCCCCAGGCCCGTGCCACGAAAAGGCGGGCGCACGTAGAGGCGCTTCAACTCGGCGTCGACTTTGCCCAACGGGCGCAACGCCACGCACCCCGCGGCCTCGCCCGCCGACAGCGCCAGCGTGAGCAGGCCGCGCGGCGGCGCGTACTCGCCCGGCAAGCCCGCGAGCTCGGAGGCGAAGTCCTGGAAGCACAGGCTCACCCCGAGACCGCGCTGGTACTCCTGCATGAGTTCCCGGCACCGGGCGATCTCCCGCTCGCCCGCCGCCTCGCGAAGGGAAAGGCTAATCGCGGAAATTTTCGTACTTGAGCGGGACATCCTTCACCCCACCGCGCACCAGCTGGATCGCGGCCTGCAGGTCGTCCTTCTTCGTTCCCGTCACCCGGACCACCTCGCCCTGGATGGAGGCGGTGACCTTGAGCTTCGCATCCTTGAGCATCTTCACGATGCGCTTGGCAAGCTCGCTTTCGACGCCGTGGCGCACTTCGAGCTTCTGCTTCATCTTGTCGCCGCCGGTCTTCTCCGGGTCGTTCACCTTGAGGAAGCGCGCGTCGACTCCTCGCTTGGCCATCTTGGCGAGGAGGACGTCGCGCACCTGGCCCAGCTTGAACTCGTCATCCGCGAAGGCGGTGATCTCGTGCTCCTTCTCCTTCAGCTCGAAGCGCGCGTCGCTGCCCTTGAAGTCGAAGCGGTTGGCGACCTCCTTGTTGGCGGTGTCGACGGCATTCCTGAGCTCCACGGCATTGGCTTCGCACGTGATGTCGAATGAGGGCATGGCGTAAAATTCTCCGTTTCCGTTCGTAGAAGTCTATTCCTTGGCCACGATCCTGCAATCCCTTCCCGCCGGCGAGAAGGTCGGCATCGCATTTTCCGGAGGCCTCGATACCAGTGCCGCGCTGGCCTGGATGCGCGAGAAGGGCGCGATCCCGTTCGCCTACACCGCCAACCTGGGCCAGCCCGACGAATCGGACTACGAGGACATTCCGCGCAAGGCGAGGCAATACGGGGCCGAGCGCGCCGTGCTCGTCGAGTGCCGCCCGCAGCTTGTGGCCGAGGGCATCGCCGCGATCCAGTGCGGCGCCTTCCACATCTCCACCGGGGGCATCACCTACTTCAATACGACTCCGCTCGGGCGGGCCGTCACCGGAACCATGCTGGTCGTGGCGATGAAGGAGGACGACGTCCACATCTGGGGCGACGGCTCGACCTTCAAGGGCAACGACATCGAGCGCTTCTACCGCTACGGATTGCTCGCCAACCCTGCCCTGCGCATATACAAGCCGTGGCTCGACCAGCGCTTCATCGACGAGCTCGGCGGGCGCAGGGAGATGAGCGAATACCTGGCCGCACGCGGGTTCGACTACAAGATGAGCGCGGAGAAGGCCTACTCGACCGACTCGAACATCCTCGGCGCCACGCACGAAGCCAAGGACCTCGAGTTCCTCGACAAGGGAATGCGCATCGTGAGCCCGATCATGGGCGTGGCGTTCTGGCGCGAGGATGTCGCCGTGAGGCCCGAAACGGTGACGGTGGCCTTCGAGGAAGGGCGCCCGGTCTCGCTCAACGGGCAGGCGTTCACCGATTCGGTCGCCCTCCTCGCCGAGGCAAATGCCATCGGGGGGCGCCACGGGCTCGGCATGTCGGACCAGATCGAGAACCGCATCATCGAGGCGAAGAGCCGCGGCATCTACGAAGCGCCGGGCATGGCATTGCTGCACCTCGCCTACGAGCGCCTGGTCACCGGCATCCACAACGAAGACACCATCGAGCAATACCGCAACAACGGCCGGCGGCTGGGCCGCCTGCTCTACCAGGGCCGCTGGTTCGACCCGCAGGCGATGATGCTGCGCGAAACCGCGCAGCGCTGGGTCGCGCGCGCCATATCCGGAGAGGTCGTGGTGGAGCTGCGCCGCGGCAACGACTACTCGATCCTCGATACGCGCAGCCCCAACCTCACCTACAAGCCCGAGCGGCTCACCATGGAGAAGGGCGAAGCTTTCTTCACGCCCGCGGACCGCATCGGGCAGCTCACCATGCGCAACCTGGACATCATCGACACGCGCGACAAGTTGCGAATCTATTCCGCCAACGGGCTCATCGGCGGCGGGGGAGGGGTGCCGCTGCTGGGATCGGACCCGGATTCGAGCGATCGATGACCGGCGCGTTCAGGCCGCACCACGACGCGGGGCCTCACGCGGGCCCCTAGGTTTCTATCTTCCCCAGCAGGAGGTACTCCATGAGCGCCTTCTGCACGTGCAGCCGGTTCTCCGCTTCCTCCCACACGACGCTCTGCGGGCCGTCGACCACCTCCGAGGAGACCTCCTCGCCGCGATGCGCCGGCAGGCAATGCATGAAGAGGCCATCGCGGTCGGCACAAGCCATCATCGCCGCGTCCACCCGGAAACCCGCGAACGCGCGATTGCGCGCCTCGCTCTCGGCCTCGAACCCCATGCTGGTCCAGACATCGGTGGTGACCAGGTGCGCGCCACGAGCTGCCTCGCGCGGGTCGGCGTGGAGCGAAATGCGCTCGCTCCCCGGGCCGGCGAGGCGGGCAGGATCCACCCCGTAGCCTTCGGGACTGGCGATGTTCAGCCGGAAGCCGAAGGCTTGCGCGGCCTCGATCCAGGTATTGCACATGTTGTTGCCGTCGCCGATCCAGGCCACCGTGCGGCCCTCGATGGGGCCGCGGTGCTCGAGGAACGTGTAGATGTCGGCCAGCACCTGGCAGGGATGGTGGTCGTTGGTGAGCCCGTTGATCACCGGCACGCGCGAATGCGCCGCGAAGCGCTCGATGATGGAGTGCTCGAAGGTGCGGATCATGACGATGTCGACCATGCGCGTGACGACACGGGCGACGTCCTCGATCGGCTCGCCGCGCCCGAGCTGCGTCTCGCCCATGTTGAGCACGATGGACGAGCCGCCCAGCTGGTAGATCCCCGCCTCGAACGAAACCCGCGTGCGCGTGGAGCTCTTCTCGAACACCATCGCCAGCATGCGATCGACAAGCGGCTGGTAGGCGACGTAGTTCTTGAAGCGCTCCTTGATGGTGCGAGTGCGCCGGAAGAGGTGCTCGAACTCCTCGCGCTCGAAGTCACCGAACCGCAGGAAATGCCTCACGCCGCTGCCGCGGCGGGCGCTTCGGCGAGGAAGGACTTGACCACCGGCGCCAGGATGGACACGAGCTGGCGCGCCTCGGCCTCGCGAATCACGAGCGGCGGCAACAGCCGGATCACGCGGTCGGCGGTCACGTTGACCACCAGTCCCGCCGCGAGCGAGCGCTTCACCAGGTCGCCGCAGGGGCGATCGAGCTCGACGCCGATCATGAGCCCCATGCCACGTATCTCCTTCACGCCGGCGACGCCTGCAAGCCCCGCCTGCAGCCCCTCGCGGATAAGTCGCCCCATGCGCTCTGCATTGGCCATGAGCCCTTCGGCCTCGATCACTTCCAGCGTCGTGATGCCGGCCACGCAGGCAAGCGGCCCGCCCCCGAACGTGGTCCCGTGGTTGCCGGGCTTGAAGACCCGCGCCGCCGCGCCGCGCGCAAGGCAGGCGCCCATCGGCACACCGGAGCCCACGCCCTTGGCGAGGGTCATCACGTCGGGGACGATGCCGGCCCACTGGTGGCCGAACCACTTGCCCGTGCGCCCGATGCCGCTCTGCACCTCGTCGATCATGAGCAGCCACTGGCGCTCGTCGCAAAGGCGCCGCAGCTCGCGCACATAATCGAGGTCCGCTACCTGGATCCCGCCCTCGCCTTGCAGCACCTCCATCAGCACGGCGACGATGGACCCGTTGGCAGCGATGCGGCGCAATGCCTCGATGTCGTTGTACGGCACGCGCACGAACCCGCCCATCAGCGGCTCGAAACCCGCCTGCGCCTTGCGCGAGCCCGTCGCAGAAAGCGTCGCGAGGGTCCGGCCATGCCACGCCTTCTCCATGACGACGATGGTGGCGTTCTCGATGCCGCGCTGGTGCCCGTGCAGGCGCGCGAGCTTGATCGCGCACTCGTTGGACTCGGCGCCCGAATTGGTGAAGAAGGCGTTGTCCATGCCCGAGATGGCACAAAGCTTCGCGGCGAGCCGCTCCTGCTCGGGCACGCGAAACAGGTTCGACGTGTGGATGATGCGGCCCGCCTGCTCCGCGATGGCGCGCGTGAGCACCGGGTGCGCGTGGCCCAGCCCGCTCACCGCGATGCCGGCCAGCCCATCGAGGTACTTTCGGCCCTCCGTATCCCAGAGCCACGCGCCCTCTCCGCGCGCAAAAGCCACCGGTTGGGGCGAATAGGTGTTCATCAGGTGCGTCGCGGTCATCGAGGAGCCTCCCCAAAAACGAAAACGGCGGCTGGAGCCGCCGTTTCGGTCACGGCGGTTGGAACTACGCGGTACGGTTGGCCAGCGCCTTCACCTGCTGGGCGAGGCGGCTCTTGTGACGCGCGGCCTTGTTCTTGTGGATGATGCGCTTGTCGGCGATGGCGTCGATGGTCGACTGCTCCGCGCGCAGGGCCTCCTGGGCGGCCTTGGCATCGCCGGCGGCGATGGCCTTCTGGACTTTCTTGATGGCGCTGCGAAGCTCGGTGCGCAAGCCGGCGTTGGCCGCCCTTTGCTTGGTCGTCTGCTTGGCGCGCTTGGCGGCTTGCTTGGTATTGGCCATGGGAGGCTGGGTATCCGGAAACGAAAACGAAGCCTGATATGATACACCGCTTGTCCATACAGAACAAAGCCCTAGGCGCCCACTGCGGCGCGCGGGCGGGCACGCGGCGATGAACCTGCTGCGTGCCGCGGCCTCGGTGAGCGGCATGACGCTGCTCTCGCGCATCACCGGCTTCATCCGCGACACCCTCATCGCGATCCATTTCGGCGCCGGTGCCGCAACCGACGCTTTCTTCGTCGCGTTCCGCATCCCCAACCTTTTGCGGAGGCTTTTCGCCGAGGGCGCGTTTTCCCAGGCGTTCGTGCCGGTGCTGGGCCTGTGGCGCCGGGAGCGAGGCGAGGATGCCACGCGACTGCTGGCAGGCAAGGTGCTGGGCGTGCTGGCGCTGTCGCTGCTGCTGGTCACCGTGGCAGGCATCGTCGCGGCGCCCGTCCTGGTCTATGTGGTCGGCTCTGGATTCGCACGCGACGCCGACCAGTTCCAGCTCACGGTCCTCATGCTGAGGATCTGCTTCCCGTACATCTTCTTCATCTCGCTGGTTTCCTTCGCCGCCGGCTTGCTGAACACCTACGGGCGCTTCAAGGCGGCGGCCTTCGCGCCCGTGCTGCTCAACGTATCTTTCATCGGCTTCATCGTGCTCGCCGCGCCGCGGTTCGAGCGGCCGATCCTGGCGCTTGCGGTCGCCGTGTTCTTCGGCGGCCTCGCGCAACTCGCCTTCCTGCTGCCGCAGCTCGCGCGCATCGGCATGTTCACCCTGCCCAGGTGGGACCCGAAGGATGAAGGCGTGATCCGCATCCTCAAGCTGATGGCGCCGGCCGCGTTCGGGGTTTCGGTCGCGCAGTTGAGCCTCGTCATCAACACCGCGATCGCCACCTGGTTGCCGCAGGGTTCGGTCTCGTGGATCTATTACGCCGACCGGTTGCTGGAGTTTCCCTCCGCGCTGCTCGGCGTGGCCCTGGGAACGGTGCTGCTGCCCTCCCTCGTGCGCCATGGCGGCTCGTCTGATAACGCGGCCTACTCCAGCCTGCTCGATTGGGGCCTGCGGCTCACGCTGGTGCTCGCGCTGCCGGCGGCGGTCGCGCTGGGCCTCATGGCGGTGCCCATCGTCTCGACCCTCTTCTGGCACGGCGAGGAGTTTTCCCGACACGACGTGCTCATGACGCGGCACGCGTTGATTGCTTATTCAGTGGGACTCGCAGGGCTCATCCTGGTCAAGGTGCTGGCGCCCGGCTTCTACGCGCGCCAGAACGTGCGCACCCCGGTAAAGGTCGCGGTGGCCACACTCGCGCTCACGCAACTCTTCAACGCGGCGCTGGTGCCCTGGCTGGGGCACGCGGGCCTGGCGCTCGCCATCTCCCTGGGCGCGCTCTTCAACGCAGGCTGGCTGTGGTGGCTCATGTTGCGCTCGGGCGCCTACCGGCCCCAGCCCGGCTGGGCCGCCTTCCTGGTGAAGCTCGCCGTGGCCCTCTACCTCATGGGCGGGGCGATCTGGTACACGATGGGCCGCGAGAGCTCGTGGTTCGAAATCCCGGCCTCTGCGCGTGCGGCCAAGCTCGCATTGGTGGTGATCGCCGGCGCGCTGGCCTACTTCGCGGCGCTGGGCATCATGGGCTTCCGGCCGCGCGACTTCGCGCGCCACGAGTAGCCATGGAGATCGTGCGCCACCCGCGGTCGCCGGCGCCGGACAGCGCCATCGCCATCGGCAGCTTCGACGGATTGCATCTCGGCCACCAGGCGATCCTCGAGCACGTGAAGCGCAAGGCGATCTCGCGCCGCCTGCGCAGCGCCGTGCTCACCTTCGAGCCCTTGCCGCGCGAGTTCTTCCTGGGCGGCGATGCGCCGGCGCGGCTCACCAGCCTGCCCGAGCGGCTCGACCTGCTGGCTCGGCACTCGATGCAGGCCGTGCTGCTCGAGCGATTCGGCGCGGCTTTCGCCGCCCTCACGCCCGAGGCGTTCGAAAGCCGCCTGCGCCTCGATTGCGGCGCACGCTGGGTGATGGTGGGCGAGGATTTCCGCTATGGCGCGGATCGCGCGGGCAACCTCGACACGCTTCGAGCCGCCGGGGCGCGCCTGGGTTTCGAGGTCGCGGTAATGCCCACGGTCATGCAGGGCGGCGAGCGCGTCTCCAGCACGCGCGTGCGCCAGGCGCTCGCCCGCGGCGACCTCGCCTCGGCCACGCGCCTGCTCGGACGGCCATACGCCATCTGTGGACGCGTCATGCATGGCGCCAAGCGCGGGCGCACGCTGGGCTTCCCCACCGCGAACGTGCGCCTCGGGCGGCCGCGGGCGGCGCTGCAAGGCATCTTCGCGGTAAAATGCTTCGGTGCAGCAACTCGCGGACTCGAGGGAGTGGCGAGCCTCGGAACGAACCCGGCCGTGACCCACGGCGGCCCGGCGACTCTCGAAGCGTTCCTCTTCGACTTCTCGGGCGACCTCTACGGTCGCCGCCTCACCATCGAGTTCCGCAAGAAGCTGCGCGACGAGGCGCATTTCGCCTCGCTGGAGGAGCTCGCGGCCCAGATCGCCCGCGATTGCGAAGGCGCGCGCGAATATTTCCGCGCCCTCTGAGGCTGCCCGCAACGACGATGCCCGACGACCCGAACGCGAAGAAGACCGACTACAAGCGCACGCTCAACCTGCCGGAGACGCCGTTCCCGATGCGCGGCGATTTGGCGCGGCGCGAGCCGGCGTGGGTGGCGCGGTGGCAGGAAACCGGGCTCTACGAACGCATCCGCGAGCGCGCCCGCGGCCGTCCGAAGTACGTGCTCCACGACGGCCCGCCCTATGCGAACGGCGACATCCACATCGGCCATGCGGTCAACAAGATCCTCAAGGACCTGGTGGTCAAGTCAAAGCTGATGGCGGGGTTCGACGCGCCCTACACGCCGGGCTGGGACTGCCACGGCCTGCCGATCGAGCACCAGATCGAGAAGAAGCACGGGCGCAACCTGGAGCCCAACCGGGCGCGGCAGCTGTGCCGCGAGTTCGCCGCCGAGCAGATCGAGCGGCAGAAGAAGGACTTCGTGCGCCTGGGCGTGCTGGGCGACTGGAACCATCCGTACAAGACGATGGAGCCCGCCACGGAGGGCGCCGAGATCCGCGCGCTCGCGAAGATCTGGAAGAACGGCCTGCTCTACCGCGGGCTCAAGCCGGTCAACTGGTGCATCGACTGCGGCTCGGCGCTCGCGGAGGCCGAGGTCGAATACGAGGACAAGACGTCCCCCGCGATCGACGTGGCCTTCGAGGCCGCCGACACGAAGGCGGTGGCCGAAGCGTTCGACGCACATGGCTTGGAGCGCATCGCCGCCGTCATCTGGACCACGACGCCCTGGACGCTGCCGGGCAACCAGGCGATCGCCGCCCACCCCGAATTCACCTACGAGCTGGTGGATACGGCCCAGGGTGCCCTCATCCTCGCCGCCGAGCTGCGCGAGTCCGCCCTGCAGCGCTATGGGCTCGAAGCGCGCGCGGTGCTCGGGCGCGCCGCGGGAGTGGCGCTGGAGGGGTTGCGCTTTCGCCATCCCTTCGAGGCGCGCGACGTCCCGGTGGTGCTGGGCAACCACGTGACACTCGAAGCCGGCACCGGGCTGGTCCATACGGCACCCGCCCACGGCGCCGACGACTTCGAGATGGGGGTGAAGAATGGCCTGCCGCTCGACCAGCCGGTGGACGACGCGGGGCGCTTCAAGCCAACCGTTGCCGATTTCGCCGGCCTGGGCGTGCGCGAGGCCGAGAAGCCGATCCTCGAGCTGCTCGGCGAACGCGGCGCACTGCTCAAGCAGGAGCCCTTCCGGCACAGCTACCCGCATTGCTGGCGCCACAAGACGCCGATCATCTTCCGCGCGACGACGCAGTGGTTCATCGGCATGGACAAGCCCTGCGACGTCGGCAAGCCCGGGACCGAGGGGCGGACCCTGCGAGAGCTGGCGCGCCACGCCATCAACAACACGCGCTTCTATCCGGCCTGGGGCCGCTCGCGCATCACGGCGATGATCGACAACCGGCCCGACTGGACGCTGTCGCGCCAGCGCAACTGGGGCACGCCGCTGCCTTTCTTCCTCGACCGCGAGACCGACGAGCCGCATCCGGACACGGAGGCCCTGCTCGAGCGGGCCGCGGCGCTGGTCGAGAAAGGCGGAGTCGAGGCGTGGTTCGCCGCGAGCTGCGCCGACTTCGGCGTCGACGAGAAGCGCTACCGCAAGATCTCCGATACGGTCGACGTCTGGTTCGACTCGGGCACCACGCACTTCACGGTGCTGCGCCAGCTGGCCGACCAGAAGTATCCCGCCGACCTCTACCTCGAAGGCTCCGACCAGCATCGCGGCTGGTTCCAGTCGAGCCTGCTCTCCGGCTGCGGCATGGACGGGCGCGCGCCGTACAACTCGCTGCTCACACACGGCTTCTGCGTCGACGGCCAGGGCCGCAAGATGTCCAAGTCGCTCGGCAACGTGGTCGCCCCGCAGAAGGTCTCCGACACGCTCGGGGCCGAGGTGCTTCGCCTCTGGGTGGCCTCCACCGACTACTCGGGCGAGCTCTTCATCTCCGACGAGATCCTCAAGCGGGTGGTGGAGAGCTACCGCCGCATACGCAACACGCTGCGCTTCCTGCTGGCCAACACCGCCGACTTCGACGCGGCGAGACATTCGCTGCCGCTCGAGCAATGGGTCGAAGTCGACCGCTACGCGCTCGCGATGACGCGCGAGATGGCGCAGGCGTGCATCGCCGACTACACGAGGTTCGAATTCCACCTGGTGGCGCAGCGGCTGCAGAACTTCTGTTCCGAGGACCTGGGCGGCTTCTGGCTCGACATCCTCAAGGATCGCCTCTACACGGCCGCGGCCGACTCGCCCGCGCGGCGTTCGGCGCAGACGGCGCTGCACCACGTGACGCAGGTGCTGCTGCGCCTCATGGCTCCCATCCTCTCCTTCACCGCCGAGGAAGCGTGGGAAGTTCTGCACCCCGCGCGGCCCGGCGAAGCCCCCGAGAGCATCTTCTTCGAGACCTGGAAGGAGACGCTGCCGCCGCAGGAAGGCGAGCCCGACCTGCTCGAGCGCTGGAAGCGCCTGCGCGAGCTCCGCGCCCTCGTCACCAAGGGCCTCGAGGAGAGCCGCGCCGCCGGGAAGATCGGCTCTTCGCTGCAGGCCGAGGTCACCGTGGCCGCGGCAGGCACCGACCTCGCATTGCTGCGCGCGCTCGGTGACGACCTGCGCTTCATCCTCATCACGTCCCAGGCCGCGGTCGAGGAAGGCGGCGAATTTTCGGTCGAGGTGAAGCCCAGCCCACATCCCAAGTGCGAGCGCTGCTGGCACTGGCGCGCCGACGTCGGGCGGGATTCGCGGCATGCCTCGATCTGCGCGCGCTGCGTGAGCAACCTGCAAGGGCCCGGGGAGCGGCGCGAGCATGCCTGAAGCGCGCCCGTCCTGGAGCCGATGGCTCGCCGTAAGTGCCTGCATCGTGGTGGCCGACCTCGCCACCAAGGCCTGGGTGAGCGGAGGCTTCCGCTACGGGGAGGTGCGCGAGATCACGCCGTTCTTCAACCTGGTTCTGGTGCACAACACCGGGGCTGCGTTCAGCTTCCTCGCCGGCGCCGGCGGCTGGCAGCGCTGGTTCTTCGCGCTCATCACGGTGGCGATCTCGACCGCGCTGGTGGTGATGCTCCGGCGCCATGCGGGCAACCGGCTCCTCGCCACCGCCTTCTCGCTCGTCCTGGGAGGGGCGTTGGGCAACCTGCACGATCGCCTGCGCTTCGGCTACGTGGTGGACTTCATCCAGGTGCACGCGGCCGGATATTACTGGCCCGCGTTCAACGTCGCCGACTCCGCCATCTGCGTGGGCGTAGCCCTTTTGTTGTGGGACAGCGTGCGCCCAGCTGGCGCGCCCGCGCGTCCGGCCGCCTCCCAGGAGAAGCCATGAGCTCCGTTTCGCCCGCTCCCGACTCCGATCGCGAGGTCCTGCTCGCGCAACCCCGCGGGTTCTGCGCCGGCGTCGATCGCGCCATTTCCATCGTCGAGCGCGCCCTCGAGATCCACGGTGCGCCCATCTACGTGCGCCATGAGATCGTGCACAACAAGTACGTGGTCGCCGACCTGCGCGCCAAGGGAGCCGTGTTCGTCGAGGAGCTGGACGAGGTCCCCGCGGGCGCCACGGTGATCTTCTCCGCGCACGGCGTCTCCCTCGACGTCAGGCGCGAAGCCGAGCGCCGCGGGCTCAAGGTGTTCGATGCAACCTGCCCGCTGGTCACCAAGGTGCACGTCGAGGTCTCCAAGATGCGCGAGCAGGGCCGCGAGGTGGTCATGATCGGCCACGAGGGCCATCCGGAGGCCGAAGGCACCATGGGCCAGTCCGAAAACGGCATGTACCTGGTCGAGAGCGAAGAGGACGTGGCGCGGCTTCAGGTGCGCGATCCCGAGCGCCTCGCCTACGTGACCCAGACCACCCTCTCGATGGACGACTGCGCGCGCGTGATCGCCGCGCTCAAGGCACGCTTCCCGACCATCCAGGGTCCCAAGCGCGACGACATCTGCTACGCCACGCAGAACCGCCAGGATGCAGTGCGCTTCATGGCGCCCCAGTGCGATGTGGTGATCGTTGTGGGCTCGCCCAACAGCTCCAATTCCAACCGTTTGCGCGAGGTGGCCCGGAATCTCGGGCGCGACGCCTACCTCGTCGACAGCGCCGACGAGCTGCGCGCCGAATGGATCACGGGCAAGCGCACCATCGGCGTGACCGCCGGCGCTTCCGCCCCGGAAGTCCTGGTGCACGAGGTCATCCTTCGCCTCCAGGCGCTGGGCGCTGCCCGCGTGCGCGAGCTCGAGGGAATCACCGAATCGGTGATCTTCCCGATGCCCCGCGGGCTTACCCCGCCCGCCGCGTAGCCGGCCGTCGGCGCCGCGACGCCGTCCACCCCCCGCCCCCGGCCGCCGGTCGGCTTGCGTTTGCCGGGCCCGGGCAGGCAAATTATCGTCCCAACAACTCCAAGGGAGACCGCCGTGGCCAAGGCAGCACGTGGATTCACACTCATAGAGATCATGGTCGCCGTCGCGATCGTGGGCATCCTCGTCGCCATCGCGGTCCCGTCGTACCAGGGCCAGCTCCGCAAGGGTCGCCGCGCCGACGCCCAGGCCTTCGTGACGCAAGTGGCCCAGAAGGAGCAGCAGTACCTCCTGGACGCCCGCGCCTACGCCGTGGGCGCGAGCGCCCTCGCCGACCTGGGACTCACGCCGCCCACTACCGTGAGCGATCACTACACCGTCACCGTCGCCGCGGGCGCGACCACACCGTCGTTCATCATCACGGCCACGGCCACCAGCGCCGCCCAGAGCCCCGACGGCAACCTCACGCTCACGCACACCGGCAAGAAGGAGCGCCTGGTGGGCGGCGTGGACAAGGGCTGGTAGCGATGATGCGTACCCGCCGCCAACGCATGGCCGGCTTCACCATCGCCGAAGTGATGGTGGTGGTCGGGATCGTCGCCATCCTCGCCGCCATCGCCGCGCCGAACATGGCCGGCATGATTCGCGTGCAGCGCATCAAGACCGCCGCCTTCGACGTGTTCTCGAGCCTCGTGTTCGCCCGCAGCGAGGCGATCAAGCGCAATGTCACCGTGACGATCACCCCGACCTCGGGCGATTGGGCGAAGGGCTGGACCATCACCGACGCCAACAACACCGTGCTGCGCGAGCAAAGCGGCTGGGAAAACCTGGTCGCGACAGGGCCGGCCGCGGTGGCCTTCTCCGGCACCGGGCGCCTGTCCGGCGCCGCTTCCCAGATCGCCCTTTCGGCCACGAGCGTGGACGCCTCGAAGTACCGCTGCGTGACCCTCGACCTGAGCGGGCGGGCCACGACCAAGGAGGGATCATGCTGAGCCTGGCATCGCGCCCCCGGCGCCGGCAGGCCGGGACCTCGATGATCGAGGTGCTGGTCTCCATCGTGATCGTCGTGCTGGGCCTGCTGGGCCTCGCCGGGCTGCAGTCCCATGCCGCCCTCGCCGAGGCCGAATCGTTCCAGCGCGCCCAGGCCATCATGCTGTTGCAGGACATGGTCGACCGCATCAACGCGAATCGGCTGAACGCCATGCAATACGTCACCACCGCTCCCAAGGGGACCGATGTCGGCGTGCAGCCGTGTGGCGCGCTCACCGTCATGCACGAGCGCGACCTCTGCGAGTGGAGCAACGCGCTGCTGGGCGCCTCGGAAACCTCGGGCGGCGGCGGCAAGGTAGGCGCCATGATCGGCGCGCGCGGCTGCATCGAGAACACCGTTCCGGTGATGCCGCGGCAGTTCGTGATTTCCGTCGTATGGCAAGGCGTGGCGGCCACCAAGGCGCCGGCAACGACCTGCGGCTCGGGACTGTACGGCGACGACAAGACCCGTCGCGCCCTCACCAGCACGGTCACGATCGGCTGCCTGCAGAACGACCCGGCTTCCGGCCTGTGCATCTTCCCGCCATGAGGACCCGCCCGATGCGCCACTTGAAGCCGCGCCGCGCCATGCTCGGCATATCGCTGGTCGAGCTGATGATCGCCATGGTCCTGGGCCTCATGGTGCTGGCCGCGCTCGCCTCGCTCTTCGCCAACTCGAGCTCGGCGCGCGCCGAGATGGAGCGCAACAGCCGCCAGATCGAGAACGGCCGCTTCGCGGTCGAGCTCCTGGCCGACGACCTGCGCATGGCCGGTTTCTACGGCGAGCTCGACGTGAACGGCGCCACGACGGTTCCCGGCGCCATGCCCGATCCGTGCTCCACCGATCCGACGGTCTGGGGCGCGGCCATGCGCATCGCGGTACAGGGTTACGACAACGCCGCCGTCGTGCCGACTTGCCTTCCCTCGGACGTCAAGGCGGGCACCGACGTGCTGGTGGTGCGCCGTGCCTCGACCTGCGAGGCGGGCACCACGGGCTGCGCCGCCGCGGTGACCGGCCTGCCATACCTGCAGGTGGCCAAATGCTCGCCGGAGAACGCCTCCTCGACCACGGCCTATCGCCTCGGGCCGCAGGGCACCACCACTTTCGATCGCCGCATCAAGGATTGCGCCGGGGTCGCCGGGCTTCGCCAGTACATCGTGCGGATCTACTACGTGAGCACCGACAACGGCGCCACGCCGCCGGTGGCCGTGCCCACCCTCAAGCGGCTGGACTTCACCGGCTCGGCCTTCACGGTGACCCCTCTCGTCGAGGGCATCGAGGAGCTCAACATCGAGTACGGCATCGACAGCAGCGGCGACGGCATGCCCGACGACTACAGCGCCGATCCGACCAGCTTCACGAAGGCGGGGTGCGCGAGCTGCGTGGAGCTGAACAACTGGATGAACGTGACGACCGCGCGCATCAGCCTGCTCGCCCGCAACATCGAGCCGTCGGTCAACTACACCGACACCAAGACCTACACCCTGGGCCGCGACGCGGCCGGCGCCGACCAGACCGTGACGCCCGGTGGCGCGTACCGTCGCCACGCCTACAGCGGCCTGGTCCGCCTCCACAACGTAGCCGAACGCCGCGAGGTCCCACCGTGATGAACCGTCCCCGCCGCCGCGAGCGCGGCGCGACCCTCATCGTGACGCTGGTCATGCTGATCATGCTGACGCTCTTCGCGATCAGCGCCATGAACACGTCCACCACCAACCTGCAGATCGTGGGCAACATGCAGAAGCGCACCGAGGCGCTGGACGCGACGCAGCTCACCATCGAGAAGGTGATCAGCGCGACCGCCTTCTCCACGACGCCCGCCAACGCCGTGCCCGACCCCTGCGGCGGGGTGCCGAACACCGTCTGCACCGACCTGAACGGCGACGGCGTGAACGACCTCACCACGACCCTCACGCCCGCGCCGGTCTGCTCCCAGGGCCGCATCGTGAAGGTCTCGGAGCTCATCATCGCCTCGCCCAGCGCCGAGGACGTGGCCTGCCTGCAGGCCCAGCAGCAGGGCGTGTTCGCGGTCGCCGGCGCGACCTCCTCGGGCGATTCCCTTTGCGGGAAGACGGTCTGGGACATCAGCGCCGTCACCATGGCCACCGGCAGCACCGCCACCACCACCGACGTGAAATTCGGCGCCACGCAGGGCGTGGGCGTCCGCGTGAAGGCACTGGACGTCACGACGTCCTGCCCCTGATTCCCCACTTACCCCTGAAGGAGGCCCTTTGAGACCCTCTTCCGTCCGCACGTCCGTAGCCGCGCTTTTCGCGGCCCTCGCCTTCGTCCGCCCCGCGGCGGCCGAGGACATCGACCTCTTCACCAATCCTTCGTCGAGCACCGCGACCGCGCCCAACATCCTCATCATCCTCGACAACAGCTCCAACTGGTCGCGCAACGACCAGGGCTGGCCCATCGGCAAGCAGGGCGAGTCCGAGCTGAAGGCGCTCTACACCATCCTGGGCGACGCGTCCGTCGGCACCAACGTGAACCTGGGCCTCATGATGTTCACTTCCGGAAACCCCGCCGACGGCGGATACATCCGATACGCGGTGCGCAACATGACCGGTCCGAACAAGACCGCGTTCCAGCAGCTCATCGGCACCTCGGCTTGCGCCGCCGGCGTCAACGCGGTCACCGGCACGGACAACTGCATCCTCAAGAATTTCGATTCGCCCTCGGAAAAGATCAACGCGGCATCGACGCGCTACAGCGCGGCGCTCTTCGAGGCCTTCAAGTATTTCGGCGGCTATACCGAGCCGGCCAAGGCAAACCTGAACGAGGCCGGCTCGCCGGTGGATCGCACGCATTTCGGGACCGAGCGTTATGCTGTGCTCGACCCCAAGGCCGATTACGGCGCGTTCACCAACAACACCCGCACCTACTACCAGGGGCCGATCAACGCCGACGGCTCCAACTCCTGCGCCAAGAACTACATCATCTTCATCGGCAACGGTTATCCCAGCCAGGACAACGAGCCTACGCTGCTCACCGGCATCAACGGCAACGCCACGGTGCCCGCGCCCATCGGCAACAAGTCCAACCGGGCGGCCAACTGGGCCAAGTACCTCTACACCACGGACGTCAACGCGGTCGCGGGCCGCCAGTACATCCAGACGTACACGATCGACGTCTTCCTGAACAAGACCGACGTCTCCAACCAGACCGCTCTGCTGAAAGGGATGGCCAAGTACGGCGGCGGGCGCTACTTCGAGGCGAAGAGCGAGCAGGCCATCATCGACGCGCTGCGCGAGATCATCATCGAGATCCAGTCGGTGAACTCGGTGTTCGCCTCGGCCTCGCTGCCCATCAACGCGACCAACCGGTCGCAGAACGAGAACCAGGTGTTCATCGGGATGTTCCGCCCCGATTCCGACGCCAAGCCCAAGTGGTACGGGAACCTCAAGCAGTTCCAGATCGCGCTCTTCGGCAACGAGGCGAAGCTCGCCGACAAGAACAGCAACGAGGCGGTCGCCGCGACCACCGGCTTCATCCAGGCGTGCTCGACCAGCTTCTGGACCAGCTTCAGCAGCGACACCTACTGGGAGTTCTCGGCCAGCAGCGCGGGCTCCTGCTCGACCGTCGCCAACAGCACCTACAACGACCTTCCCGACGGCGGCGTAGTCGAGAAGGGCGGGGCCGCGGAGGTTTTGAGACGTGGCAACGATCCCTCTGCGACCGGCCCGGAGTTCGCGGTGAATCGCACCATGTACACGTGCGGCTCGCAGTGCGGCTCGATGGTGCCCTTCAACTCCACCAACGTGACCGCCGCGCGCACCACCGCGGCCAACGCCACCGAGCACACGGCGATCATCGACTTCACGCTCGGCAAGGACGTGCTGAACGAGGACGGCAACGCCACCGCCACCGCTTCCACCGAGCCGCGCCCCAGCATCCACGGGGACATCGCCCACTCGCGCCCGTTGCCGGTGAACTTCGGCGGCGCGCGCGGCGTCGTCGTCTATTACGGCGCCAACGATGGCACCTTCCGCGCCGTCGAGGGCAATACCGGCAAGGAGCTCTGGGCCTTCATCGCACCGGAGCACCACGGGCAGCTTAAGCGGCTCTATGCCAACAGCCCGACCATCACCTACCCGAACATCGCGGCGGTCCCCGGCGCGAAGAGCAAGGACTACTTCTTCGATGGCTCCTCGGGCCTGTACCAGAACGCCGACAACAGCAAGGTCTGGATCTTCCCGACCATGCGCCGCGGCGGGCGGATGTTGTACGGCTTCGACGTGACCAATACCACGCCCGTGCTCAAGTGGGCCATCGGTTGCCCGAACCAGGCGAATGACACCGACTGCACCGCCGGCACCACCGGCTTCGGGCAGACGTGGTCGGCGGCGAACCTGGCTTTCGTCAAGGGCTTCAGCGAAACCGAGCCGGTCATCATCATGGGCGGGGGCTACGACACCTGCCTCGACACGGACAACGCCACGACCACGTGCACCGCAGCCTCCAAGGGCAACAAGGTGTACGTCATCAACGCCGACACCGGCGCGATCGTCAAGACCTTCGACACCGAGCGCAGCGTCGCCGCCGACGTGACCCTCATCGACCGGGACTTCGACGGCAAGGTGGACCACGCCTACGTGGCGGATGCGCTTGGCGCCGTGTACCGGATCGATTTCATCGATCCGACCACGAAGAACGCGCTCGCCTCCGGGGCCTGGACCATCACCAAGGTGGCCTATACCAACAGCGGCAGCCGCAAGTTCCTCTTCGGCCCGGCGGCGCTCGCCGTGGGCGAGAAGGTCTATCTCGCCCTCGGCAGCGGTGACCGCGAGCGGCCCTTGAGCACCAACTATCCGTACACGACGCCGGTCCAGAACCGCTTTTACTCGTTCATCGATTCGTTCACCAACGTGGCCTTCGACCTGAACGGCGCCACCATGTCCAACTTCACCGCCTCCACGGACTGCAACACCGTGCTCGCGACCGGGAAGGACGGCTGGTTCATGGACCTCGCCGCGGGCCAGGGCGAGCAGACCGTGACCTCGGCGGTGATCTTCGGCGGCACGGTATTCTTCAGCACCAACCGTCCCACGCCCAACTCGACACCGGGTTCCTGCGGCACCAACCTGGGCGAAGCGCGCGGCTACGCGGTGAACCTGCTGAACGCCTCGGGCGTGATCGGCACCGGCCAGCTGTGCGGCGGCTCGCGCTCGGGCACCTTCAGCGGCGGCGGCATCCCGCCCTCGCCGGTGGTCGGCATCGTGCCGGTGCGCCAGCCCGACGGCTCGGTCAAGCCCACCAACGTGCTGATCGGCGGCATCAACCTCGACACCGGGACCGGCTCGCCCATCGGCGCCCAGGAACCGAAGGTGCCGATCAAGCAGATCCGTTCCCGCGTGTACTGGTACCCGCACGGCGAGCGCTAGCCCGCCCGGAGTCGCGAGGGGTCCGGACGCAGGTCCGGGCCCCTTTTTCTTGTAGAATTATGGGTTCGCGTGCTGTTGTAGCTCAGCTGGTAGAGCAACTGATTCGTAATCAGTAGGTCGGAGGTTCGAATCCTCTCAACAGCACCAGATTCCCCCTAGCCGTCCCCAGCCAGCCGCCGCGCCAGGCCTTCGAGCGCCTGCTCCCACGTGCCCCACGCGGCGTCGCTTTCGGCGCGCACCGACGGATACCACACCGACTGGCCATCCGCGCCCGGCGTCCAGTACGCGAAGGGCGGCCAATCGCGCAGGTAGACCACCTGGGTCGCCTTCCCGAGCGCGCCGGCGAGGTGTGCCGTCACGTTGCTGGAGGTGACCACGCGGTCGCACGATGCGATCGCGGCAGCCACGCCGTCCAAATCGTCGTGCAGGTCCAGGCCGTCCACCTGGACCAGCACTCCGGGATGGCGGGCGGCGAAGCGCTCGCGCTCGGCGGTCACGTCCCCGTATTGCAGGTCGAGCAGGCGCGCCCCGGTAGCCTCGGCGAGCGGGGCGAAATTCTCCAACGGTATCGACTTGCGCTCGGCAAACGCGCGGCGGCCCCCTCTCTGCAGGCTGCGCCAGGAAATTCCGATCACGCGCCCGCGCCCGAGCTGCTCGCGGATCGCGGTCACGCGCCGGGCGTCGGGCGCGAGGAAGGATCGCGGCTGCGCGGCGAAGCTCGCGGCATCGCGCCGGAAGAGCGAGGGCAGCGAGCCGAGCGGCAACTCGTGGTCGCAGCCCGCGAAGGACTCCGCGGTTTCGTCCGACGCCACGAACTCGAAGCGCGGCATGCTGCGCCGGTAAAGGCCCAGCAAGCGCGCGTCCACCTCGACCACGCCGGTGATATTGCGCTTCTCGAGCTCGGGCAGGAGCGACGAGAAGAGGATCTGGTCGCCGATGCCCTGCTCCGACCACAGCGCCACCCGGCGCGCGCCCGCCAACGATTCGACGGTGAGCCGCGGGATGCCGAAGCTGCGAGGGTGCGCCTGCGGCGGGCGGGTCTCGAAGCGCCGCTCGTATCCATCCCAGCCCTCGGCGTAGCGGCCCTCGCGCAGCGCGATCTGGCCCAGGCCGTAGAGCGCGTCGGCGCAGCCGGGCTCGGTTGCCAGCGCGCGCTGGTAACCCGCGCGCGCTTCGTCGATGCGGCCTCGATCCAGGGCGACGCTCGCGCTGTTCACCAGCGCTTCGATGAAATCCGGACGGATCACGAGCGCCCTGGCGTACACGCCGCTCGCGCCTTCGAGGTCGCCGCGGTCCTTGAGCGCATTGCCCCAGTTGAGGATCGCCTCGGCGAAGCCGGGCCGCAGCTCCGCGGCCTGCGCGTAACGCGCGATGGCTTCGTCGTAGCGTTCCTCCTGCTGCAGGGCGAGCCCAAGATTGTTCAGCGCCTCGGCATTGCGCGGATCGATGGCGAGAGCGGCCTCGAAGCACTCGCGCGCCTCCACGGTGCGGCCCGACTCGCGCAGCGCGACGCCGAGGTTGTTGAGCGCGAAGGGATTGCGCGGCTCGCGCTCGAGCGCCCGGCGGAAGGCGCGCTCGGCGCCGGCATCGTCGTTCGACTCGAGCATGAGCACGCCGAGGTTGTAATGCGCCGAGGCATGGCCGGCATCCAGGCCCAGCGCGGCCTCATAAGCCGTGCGTGCCCCGGCGCGATCGCCCCGTTCCCGCAGGACGTTGCCCAATCCGACGTGTGCATCGGGCACGGTCGCATCGAGCGCGAGGGCGCGACGAAATGCCGCCAGCGCTTCCTCGTGGCGCCCCTGGCGGCGCAAGAGGCTTCCCAAGTGGCAGAAGGCGGCGTGGAAACGAGGCTCGATCATCACCGCCCGGCGCAGGTCGCGCAGGCCCTCCTCGATGCGTCCCGCCTCAGCGAGCACCTGCGCGCGATTGTTCAGGAACGCCGCCTGGCGCGGGGCGCGCTCGATGGACCGGTCGAGCATGGCCATGCCTTCGGCACGGCCGGTGCGCAGCAGGATGAGTCCCAGCACGTGCAGGGCCTCAGGATCGTCGGGCCGCGAGGCGAGGATGGCGCGCCATGCCGCCTCGGCCTCGGCGAAACGCCCCGACTGGAAAAGCCCGAGGGCCAGGGCTTCAGGCGTCGAGAAGCTCACCGGCGCGCTCCAGGGCCTTGGGCCATGTGTCGATTTCCCGCGCCGTCACGATGCGCAGCGACGGGTACCAGAGGCAACGGCCCTCCTCGTCGGGAACCCAGTAGTGGAACGGCGGGTTGCCGGAGAGATACACGAGCAACGCGGGCTTGCCGAGCACGCCGGCGAAATGGGCCGTCACGTTGCTGGTCGTGAGGATTGCATCGCATGCCGCCACCGCCGCCAGCACGCCTTCGAGGTCGTGGAAGAGATCGAGGTCCTCGAGGCGAGCGAGCCGTCCTCCGCCTGCGGCGAACGCATCGCGCTCGGCGGAGGTGTCGCCGTACTGCAGGTCGAGCAGCATCATGTCGTCGCGCAGCGAAAGGGCCTTGAAGGCTTCGAGCGGCGCGGATTTCTTGCGCTGCACGTGGCCGCGCGCCGCGGGCTGGAAGCTGCGCCAGGAGATTCCGACCACGCGCTTGCCCGGCTTCGCCAGCCGGCGACGATATTCGGACGACCGCGCCACGTCCGCCGCCAGGAGCGCGGCCGGTTGGCGCTCGAAGCGGGCGCGGGAATTGCGCAGCAACCCCGGCAACGTGGCGATCGCCATGTGCCGGTCGCATTCGGCAAATGCGGTTTCGGACTCATCCGGCGAGACGACGTTCCATTGCGGAAAGGCGCGGCGGAATGCCGCCACCAGTCGCGCGTCCACTTCGAGCACGAAGCGCTCGCCGCGCGTGGCGAGCTCCGGCAGCAAAGTGGAATAGATGAGCTGGTCACCGACGCCCTGCTCACGCCAGATCGCGATGCGCCGGCCCTGGCCCAGGTCGGCGGCGGTGAAGGGCGCAATGCGGAAGGGCCGCAGCACGGCCACGGGCGGGGTCGTGTGGTAGCGCAGCTCGCACAGGCGCCACCCCTCCTCGAATTCGAAGCGCGCGAGGTGGGCGAGGCCGAGGTTGTACGCGGCGCGCGCCGAACGCGGGTTGGCCTGCATCGCCCGGCGATAGAGCGCCATCGCGTCGTCCTGGCGGCCCTGTTCCTGCAGGAGGTAGCCGAGGTTGTTGATGGCATCGGCGTGAGCGGGCTCGAGCGCGAGCGCGCGCTCGTAGCTTCGCATGGCGCCTTCGATATCGCCGCGCTCCTGCAGCTGCAGCCCGAGGTTGCTGTGCGCGTCCGCATGATCCGGCTTGGCGGCGATGACCGCCTCGTAGCAGGCGATCGCTTCATCCCCGCGCCCCAGCGCCGCGAGCGCGTTGCCGAGGTTGTTGCGCGCTTCGAGGAACCCGGGCTGCGCCTCCAGCGCTCGGCGATGGCACTCGGCCGCCTCGGCCAGGCGGTTGCGGGCGAAGTAGGCGATGCCGAGGTTGTTCTGCACCGGCGCCGAACCCGGCTTGAGCGCGAGGGCGCGCTCGAGCAGCGGGATAGCCTGCTCCACGCGCCCGGCTTCCCGCAGCGCATTGCCATAGTTGGACCATGCGTCGGCCAGCTGCGGATCGAGGCGGATCGCGCGGTCGTAGTGCACGAAGGCCTCGTCCACGCGGCCCTGCAGGTACAGCTCGTTGGCGACGTTGTTGTGCGCAGGCGCGAAATCGGGCCGCATTTGCAGCGCCTTGCGGTAGCTCGCGATCGCCTCCTCGCTTCGCCCCTGCGATTGGAATAGCAGCGCCAGGTTGTAGTGGGTGTCCGCATGGTCGGGCTTGAGCGAAAGCGCCCGCCGGTACGCGCGTTCAGCCTGCGCCGCCTCGCCGCGCGCGGCGTGGATGCCCGCGAGCTGGTTCCACGCCGGGTGCAGGTCGGGTTTGATGCGCACCGCCTCGAGCGCCTCCTGCAGGGCCTCGTCCAGCCGTCCCAGCGCCATCAGCGCGCGCGCGCGGTTGGTCCGCAGCGATGGTGAGCCCGCGCGCGAGGCCATGGCGCGATCGTAGAGCTCGAGCGCCTCCTCCACGCGGCCCTGGGCCGCGACGGCGCCTCCCAGCAACTCGATGGCTTCCGGCCGGGCACTTGCCGAGACGACCTCGCGCAACACGTTCTCGGCGTCGGCCATGCGCCCGGCCTCGAAGAGCGCGAGCGCCTGCTGGAAGGCCGGATCGGACGCCAAGGTCAGCGCAGGAACAGCCGGTACGCCGGGTTGCGCGATTCGTCCACGTAGTCGTAGCCGAGGTCGCGGAGAAACCGCCTGAAGGCGCTTCGCTCGCGCGAAGGCACCTGCAGCCCCACCAGGACGCGCCCGACGTCGGCGCCCATGTTGCGGTAGTGGAAGAGCGAGATGTTCCAGCCCGAGCCCATGTGCTCGAGGAAGTTCATGAGCGCTCCCGGACGCTCCGGAAACTCGAAGCGATAGAGCATCTCGTCGCGCGCGCCGCTGGTGCGCCCGCCCACCAGGTGGCGCACGTGCATCTTGGCGAGCTCGTTGTCGGAAAGGTCGCGCGCGGGCAAACGGGCGCGCTCGAGGTGAGCGATGAGGCGTCTCGTCTCCTCGCGCCCCCCCACAGACACGCCGATGAAGACGTGCGCATCGCCGCCGGGCGCGAAACGGTAGTTGAACTCGGTCACGCTGCGCTTGCCGAGCAACGCGCAAAGCGCGCGGAAGCTGCCCGGACGCTCGGGGATGGTGACCGCGAGCACGGCTTCGCGGTGCTCGCCCAGCTCGGCGCGCTCCGCCACGAAGCGCAGCCGGTCGAAGTTCATGTTGGCGCCGCCGCAAACGGCGACCAGCGTGCGCCCGCGTACTCGGCGGCGCTCCGTCCAAGCCTTGGCGCCGGCCAATGCAAGGGCCCCCGCGGGCTCGACCACGGTGCGAGTGTCCTCGAACATGTCCTTGATCGCCGCGCAGATCTCGTCGGTGTCCACCAGCACCATCGCGTCCACCAGCCTGCGGCACAGGCGGAAGGTCTCCCGCCCCACCTGCTTCACCGCCACGCCGTCGGCGAAGATGTTCACGTGCGGCAGCGTCACGCGCCGGCCCGCGGCGAGCGAGCGCTCCATGGCGTTGGAGTCCACGGGCTCGACGCCGATCACCTGGGTGGACGGCGAAATGCGCTTCACGTACGCGGCGATGCCCGCGATGAGGCCGCCGCCGCCCACGGGAACGAAGATGGCATCGATGGGATGCGCGTGCTGGCGCAGGATCTCCAGGCCGATGGTGCCCTGGCCGGCGATCACCAGCGGGTCGTCGTACGGATGCACGAAGGTACGGTTCTCGCGCCGGGAGAGCGCCTTCGCGTGCAACGACGCCTCGTGGTAGCTGTCGCCCTGCAGCTCGACCTTCGCGCCGCGCGCCCGCACGGCTTCGACCTTTATGCGCGGCGTGGTGACCGGCATCACCACGATCGCCGAGGTGCCGAGGCGTTGGGCTGAGAGGGCCACTCCCTGCGCGTGGTTTCCGGCGCTCGCGCAGATCACGCCGCGGCGCAGCTGCGCCGCGGTGAGGTGCGCCATCTTGTTGTAGGCGCCGCGAAGCTTGAAGGAGAACACCGGCTGCTTGTCCTCGCGCTTGAGCAGGATCGCATTGCCGAGCCGCGCGGTCATCGCCGGCGCGATCTCGAGCGGGCTCTCGATCGCCACGTCGTAGACCCGGGCCGTGAGGATTTTCTCGAGGTAGCCGTCGTCGCGCATGAACCCGGAAGGATAGCAGCCTGTTATCCTTTTCCCATGGACGCGAACGCACTCAAGAAGGCGGCCGCCGAGGCCGCCCTGCAGCACGTCGAGGACGATTCTGTCGTCGGCGTCGGCACCGGCTCGACAGTGAATTTCTTCATCGAGGCGCTGGCCTTGCGCCGCGCGCGCATCAAGACCACGGTGGCGAGCTCGGAGGCGAGCGCACGGCGGCTGCGCGAGCTGCACATTCCGGTTTCCGAGCTCAACGACACCGACGGCTGCGACGTCTACGTCGATGGCGCCGACGAGGTGACCGAGCACCTGGCGATGATCAAGGGCGGTGGCGCTGCGCTCACGCGGGAGAAGATCGTCGCCGCCGCGAGCGCCCGTATCGTCTGCATCGCCGATGAATCCAAGCTCGTCCCGGTGCTGGGCAAGTTCGGCGTGCCGATCGAGGTGATCCCGATGGCCCGCAGCTACGTGGGGCGCCGCCTGGTGAAGACCGGCGGCATGCCGCATTTGCGCCAGGGCGTGACCACGGACAACGGCAACTTGATCCTCGACCTGAAGGGGCTCACGATCCTGAACCCCGTGGAGCTCGAGGGCGAGCTCGACCACATCGCGGGCGTGGTGACCAATGGCATCTTCGCCCGCCGGCCGGCGGATGTGCTGCTCCTCGCCTCGGCGAGCGGGGTGAGGACGCTGAAGAGGTAGTTCCCGTCCCCGCGTTGCCCATCACCCCGTCCCCGTCAAGCTTTAGGCACGTACCCCGTCGCGTGGTCGGCGCCCTCGCCGAAGAAGTGCTTGCGCATCTGCTCTTCGAGATACTTGCGCGCGCGCGGATCCGAAAGGTTGAGGCGGTTCTCGTTCACCAGCATCTTCTGGTGCTCGAGCCACCCCTTCCAGGCTTCCTTGGAAACGCCTTCGTAGAGCTTCTTGCCGAGCTCGCCGGGATACGGCGGAAAGTCCAGCCCCTCGGCCTCGCGCTTCAACTTGATGCAGTTCACCATCCTCGCCATTTGCGGCCTCCAGTCATTGGCGCGTCAACTCTCATCCCTCATTCCTCATCCCCACAAGTTTTTCGTGAACACCTTCGAGCGACGGTCGTAGTTGTAGAGCGCGGCCTTGCGATCGGGTAGTCGGGTCGGGTCCGACTCGGCGAAGCCGCGCTCGAGGAACCAATGCGTGGTCCGGGTGGAGAGCACGAAGAGGCTCTTCAGGCCCATCGCCCGCGCGCGCGACTCGGCGTACTCGAGCAGGCGTTCGCCGCGGCCGCCGTCGCGGTAGAACGGGTTCACCGCCAGCGCCGCGAGCTCCGCGGTCTTCTGCTCCGCGAAGGGGTAGAGCGCCGCGCAACCGAGAATGTTCCCCTCGGATTCGAGCACGAAGAACTGGCCGATGTCGCGCTCGAGGTGCTCGGGCTCGCGCTTGACGAGGATGCCTTGCTGCTCGAGGGGCTCCAAAATCTGCAGGATGCCCGGCACGTCCGCGGCGCTTGCGGGGCGAATGCGCTCGGGCGATTCCGGCGTGATCATCGTGCCGATGCCGTGGTGCGTGAAGAGCTCGATCAGCAGCGCCCCATCCACGTGGCGGCTGATGAGGTGGGCGCGCTTGACGCCCTGGGCCACCGCCCTCGCGGCGCAGGGCAAATAGAGCCGCACGTCCTCGGGCAGGCTGTCGCGGGCCATCACCTCGGCGGCCTGCTTCACGGTGAGCTCCGAGATCAGCTTGTTGCGCGCGTCCATGACGCCCGCCTTCTCGGTGAGGAAGATCAGCTTGTCGGCCCGCAAGGCGAGCGCGGTGGAGCTCGCGACATCCTCGAGCGTGCAGTTGAAGATGTCGCCGGTGGGCGAGAAGCCGATGGGCGAGATCAGCACCACTTCGTGGTCCTCGAGGCGGCGGCGAATCCCGTCGGCATCCACCTTGCGCACTTCGCCAGTGTGGCCAAAGTCCACGCCTGCCACGACGCCCACCGGCTTGGCGGTGACGAAGTTGCCGGAGGAGACACGGATGTCGGCACCCCACATCGGGCTGTTGGCGAGCTCCATCGAGAGCAGCGCCTCCATCTCGACCCGGACGATGCCATTGGCTTCCTTCACGCAGGCGAGCGCTCGCGCGTCGGTCACGCGGCGCCCATGCTCGTAGCGCGGCTCGACACCGTGCTGGCGCATCTGCTCCTCGATCTGCGGCCTCGTGCCGTGGACGAGCACGACGCGAACCTCCAGGCTCACGAGCACGTTGATGTCGTGGGTGAGCTGCTGGAACTCGCCGTCGGCCAGCACCTCGCCGCCGAAGGCGATCACGAAGGTCGCGCCTCCCCACCGATGGATGTAGGGCGTGGCCGAACGGAACCACTTCACGAACGCTTCGGTCTTGGGCGCGGGATTCTTGGCCATGGGGCGTGAATGATACCTAGGCGAGGTCGCCCCAAAGCGCATGCACCACCGCGAGCGCCGCAACCGGGGCCGTCTCCGTTCGCAGCACGCGTGGCCCCAACCCGGCGGCGAGGCAGCCGCGCGAGAGCGCCACTTCGCGCTCGCGCTCCGAAAATCCTCCCTCGGGGCCCACGACCAGCTCGAGCGGCGCCGGCGGCGGCCCCAGCCTCGCGAGCGGCGGACCCTCGGGATCGAGCATCCAGCGCGCCGGGCCGCCGGCTTCGGCAATCCAGGCCATGAAGCCCAACGTCGGACGCACCTGCGGGACATTGGTACGGCCGCTCTGCTCGCAGGCTGCGACGGCCACGCGGCGCCAATGCGCTTCCCGGCGGGCGGCACGTTCGGGCGGCAGGCGCACCACGCTGCGTTCGCAAACCACCGGCTGGATCCAGCCCACGCCGAGCTCGGTCGCCTTCTGGATGATCCAGTCCATCTTGTCGGCCTCGGGAAGGCCCTGCACCAGGCCGATCGCGAGCGGCGATTCGCGCCGCGTTTCCCGCCAGGCGCCCACCTTCACGTCGACGCGTCCCTTCTCGATGCGCTGGATGGACGCGTCGTACTCGCCGCCGCGCCCGTCGAACACCACGAGCGCGTCTCCCGCCTTGAGGCGAAGGGCCTTGGCCACGTGCTGCGCCGCCTCCGCCGCGAGCGCGAACTGGGCGCCGGGACCGAGCGTGAGGTCGCAATGGATGCGCGGGATGGGCACGAACGCGATGCGGGGCGGGGTGCGGACGAATGTAGCATAGCGAGGTGGACATCACGGTTCACTTCGCCGCGCGCGCCATCGAGGCGGTGCGCCGCGTGGCCGCCGAGGAGATCCTGCCGCGCTATCGAAACCTGGCGCCCTTTGGCGGCACTTCGCCGGTATCGCGCAAGGACGACGGCAGCATCGTCACCGAGGCCGACTTCGCCGCGCAGCGCGAACTGGTTCGGCGGCTGCATTCGATCGATCCCGTGCCGGTGATGGGCGAGGAGATGCCCTCGCACGAGCAGGTCGCGCTCTTCGAATCGAGCCCGCGCTTCTGGTGCGTGGACCCGCTCGACGGCACCAAGAATTTCAGCCAGGCGGTGCCCTTCTTCGCCGTCTCCGTCGCCTTGATGGAAGGATCGCGGCCACTCTTCGGCACCATCTACGACCCGATCGCCGACGAGGCCTTCTACGCTGTGCAGGGAGCCGGCGCATGGCTGAATCATCGTCCCTTGCGCGTGCCCTCGCGGGGGCCGTCTCTCGAGCGCGCCGTGGCCGAGGTGAGCTTGCGCCGCGACACGGCGCGCCTGCGCGGCGCGCTCAAGCGCCACAAGCCTTATGCGAGGCGGCTCACCAGCGGATCGTCGGCGTTATCGTGGTGCCACCTGGCCGCCGCGCGGACCGACGTCATGCTGCATTCGGGCCAGAAGATGTGGGACTACGCGGCCGGCTCGCTCATCCTCGCCGAGTCCGGCGGTTACCTTTCGGCTCTCGAAGACGACGACTACTGGAAAGGATCGCCGTGGTCGCGCTCCGTGATCGCGGCGCGCACCGAGCCGTTGCTGATCGAGTGGCGCCGCTGGATCCGGGAGCACCTCGCAACCTGAGCCGCTCCCCGTCCCCCGCCCCCGTCCCCCGTCCCTAGTAACTCATGCAAGCCGCATTCAACAATCCCACGCCAAGCGAAAGCGTTCCCAGGAAAAACCCGGTCGAGGTCTTGTTGGCCGGAATGTCCTCGGTGAGCGTGGGGATGAGCATCTTCACCACGATGTAGGCAACGATCTGCACCACCATCGCCACCAGCCCCCACAGCGCCATGTCGACGAGGCTCACGCTGTGCCGCACGGCTGCGGCGAGCGGGACGATGAAGCCGAGCAAGGATCCCGAAAGGCTGAACGAGGCGGCCATGTTGCCCTCGCGGATGAGCGCGATCTCGCGGTAGGGCGTCACGCGGATGTAGACCGAGACGAACGCGGCGAGCAGCACCACGGCGAGCGCGAGGTACACGAGGAAGTCGTCGAACGTGGCGAACGAGTCGAGCACTTGTCTCAAGGTTTCCTCCGGTTCAGGCGAAGTGGTGGGGAACGAAGCGGCTGGTGTTGCGCGTGATGGGCGAGGCGTCCTCGCGGATGCCGATGCCCGCGGGCTCCTCGCCCACGATCCAGGAGCCGATCACCATGTGGTTGTCGCCGAATCGCGGCAGCGGATGGTATGCCTGCCAGATGAAGCCCTCCTCGCCATAGTCGCCCGGCGCCTCGATCGTGCCGGCGGCCGCGTGGATCGAGACGTTGGCGCCCTCGCGCGAATAGAGCGGCTTCTTCACGTAGTCCGAAGGCACCCGGCCGGGCTCGAAGCTCGCCGCGAGCAGGTTCGGGTGGCCGGGAAACATCTCCCAGAGCACCGGCAGGATCGCCTTGTTCGAGAGGAGCATTTTCCAGGCGGGTTCGATGACGGCCATCGGCCGGCCGAGCAGGTGCTCGCCGAAGGCCTCGCGTGCCATCCACTCCCAGGGATAGAGCTTGAAGAGGGCACCGATGCGCCGCCCTTCGACGTCGACGAACCTGCGGCCATCCCAGCCGATATCGGCGATGTCGATGGCGATCGCCTGCAGGCCCGACTGGATCGCGGTGTCGCGAAGGTAATCGACGGTGCCCTGGTCTTCTGGCGAGTGCGCGTCGCACGTGAAGTACACGCGGCCGTCGGCGGGCAGCTGCCCGCGCATGTCGGTCCAGCGGGCGAGGAGCCTTTCGTGGATCGAGTTGAACTGGTCATGCCCGGGAAAAACGTCCTGGAGCCAATACCACTGGGCCACGCTCGCCTCGAGCAGCGCCGTCGGCGTATCGGCGTTGTACTCGAGCATCTTCGGCGCGCCGCTGCCGTCCCAGGAGAGGTCGAAGCGCCCGTAGAGGGACATGTCGTCGTCCTCCCACGAGCGCTCGATCAGCGCGTGGAAGCGCTCCGGGATCCGGAAGCGCTGGAAGTCGCGCGCCTCGATCACGCGGCCCACGGCCTCGATGCATCGCGACTGCAGCTCCGCGGTGGCGAGCTCGAGCGTGTCCACCTCGCTCGTGGAGAAGCGGTAGCAGGCGCTCTCGTCCCAGTAGGTGCCGTCGATCGAGTGGAAGTGGAAGCCCAGCTCGTCCATCTTCGCGGGCCAGTCCGGGCGCGGCGCGAGCGCCTGGCGCTGCACGCTAGCTCGCCGACGAGCGCCCCGACGAGCCGAAGCCGCCGCGGCTCACGCCCGAGGAGCTGCTGCCGATGGAACGTCCCGAGCCCATGCGCGTGGAGCTGGCTCCCGAACCGCGACTGAACCAGGAGCCGCCCCAGCGAGGCAGGTACATCGGCCCGTACCAGAAACCCGTTCCCGCGTGGCGCTTCTCGGTGGCGGGCGTGCAGTCTTCCGGCTTGTTTCCCCAGTCGGCGAGGCAGTCTTCGCGCGTGCGATAGACGTCGCGGCGCTTTTCCTCCCCGCCGCAGCCGGCGAGCGTTGTGAGGCCGATGAGCACGAGGGTCACGCGCGCGGATTTGCGCATGTCTGCCTATGCCACGAGGTCGCGTACGTAGTTGGGAAGCGCGAACATGGCGTGGTGGACGGCGCCATTGTAGTACTGCAGCTGTGCCACGCCGCGCGCGCCGAGGCGGCGGTCGATCTCCCCGGCGGGCACGCTGCGCGGGTCGAGCGCGCCGGAAGCGCAGGCGAACCCCCATATCGAACCGTAAAGGGGTATGTGCACGAAGTAGGTGGTGACGAGCGGGAACACCTGGCGCAGGTTGGCGAGCGTGGAGCGCACGCGATCCGGATGCGAGAACGGCGAGCCGATGTGCAGCGTGAGCGCCGCTCCGGGCGCCATCGCGCGCCGCGCCAGCGCGAACGTGGCCGCCGAATAGAGCTGCACCGACGGCCCGACCGGATCGGTGAGGTCCATCAGAACGAGGTCATAGCGTGTCTCGGTGGCGCGCAGGTAGGCGAGGCCGTCGCCCACGGTCACTTCGAGCCGCGAATCGTCAAAAACGCCTCCATGGACCTTGCCGAACCGCGCCCTGGCGAGAGCGATCACCTCGGCATCGAGCTCGACCATGTGGGCGCGCTCGAGGGTCGAATGCTTGAGCAGCTCCTCGCAGGAGCCGCCGTCGCCGCCGCCGATCACCAGCGCGCGCCGGGGATCGGGGTGGGCGGTCGCCGCCGGGTGCACGAGGTTCTCGTGGTAGAAGAACTCGTCGCGCTCGGAGGTCATGTTGAAGCCGTCGAGGCGGAAGATGCGCCCGAGCTCCGGCGTCTCGTACACCTCGAGGAGCTGGTAGGGCGTCTGCCGGCGCTCGACGAGCGTGGCCTCGAAATAGACGCCGCTCGCGTCGTTCAGGCGCTCGAAGATTTTCTCGGACATTGGAATTGGGCCCCCGCCTTCGCGGGGGCGACCAGCGACCTGCTAGGCCACTTTCTTCTTGAGCGGCAAGTCGCGCCCGCGTTGCACGCGCTCGACGAGGACGTCGGCCGGCTTGAGGGCTTTCAGGAGGGTCTTGTAGACCGCCTCGGCCTTGCCGGTGTTGTCGCACGTGTAGTTGCAGACGTACACGTCCAGCGTGGCCCCGTCGCGCTCGGGCCAGGTATGGATGGCGAGGTGCGATTCGGCCAGCACCACGGCGCCCGTCGAGCCCCCTTGCTGGGTGCCGTCGGCTCCGTCGAACTGGTAGAAATGATCTCCGACTACGGTGAGGCCGGCTTCGGTGCAGGCGTTGACGCAAAGCTCGCGCAACTTGTCGGCCGAAACCAGGAAATCGCCCTTCTGGCAGTTGTAGAGATCGGCAATGATGTGCAGGCCCTTCATCGTGATACCCCCTTCCAAGCAAAGATCCGAAGTCGGGGACTGCACACGCGACCTCGGGCGCTCCCGCTTTTGGCGGGGCGCCCTCAAACCCAGGGCGGCGGGTGCTGTCCTTCTTGCAGAGGTTTACCCAAGCGAAAAATATCGCGGTGAAAAAGTGCGCAAGTATAATCCGATATTGCTGCTGCTGAAAACACTTTCAAGCCTTTTCGAAGCATTTCCGCGGCATTTCCGCCCTTTCGCCTGAAACATTCCCGATGCCCGATACCCATTCGTCCGCGGCCGATTACGCCGACGTCGTCAACGCCATCCGCGCGCTCGCCATGGACGCGGTGCAGAAGGCCAACTCGGGTCATCCCGGAATGCCGATGGGCATGGCCGAAATCGCCGAGGTGCTGTGGCGCCGCTTCCTCAAGCACAACCCGGCCAACCCCGCATGGCCCGATCGCGATCGCTTCGTGCTCTCCAACGGGCACGGCTCGATGCTGCAATACGCGCTGCTCCATCTCACCGGCTACGACCTGCCGATGGAGGAGATCCGCAATTTCCGCCAGCTGCATTCGCGCACGCCCGGCCATCCGGAGGTGGGTTATACGCCCGGCGTGGAGACCACGACGGGGCCCCTGGGCCAGGGACTGGCGAATGCCGTCGGCTTCGCCCTCGCCGAAAAGCTCCTTGCCGCCGAGTTCAACCGCGACGGCCACGAGATCGTCGACCACTACACCTACGTCCTGCTGGGCGACGGCTGCCTGATGGAGGGAATCTCGCACGAGGCGTGCTCGCTCGCCGGCGTGCTCGGGTTGCGGAAGCTGGTCGCGATCTACGACGACAACGGCATCTCTATTGACGGCAAAGTGCAAGGGTGGTTCCGGGACGACACGCCGCGCCGCTTCGAAGCTTACGGATGGAACGTGATTCCAGGCGTGGACGGGCATGATCCTGCTGCGATCGCCGCCGGCATCGAGCGCGCGCGAACGAGTGAAAAGCCGACGCTCGTCTGCTGCCGCACGGTGATCGGCAAGGGCTCGCCCAACAAGGCGGGCACGGACGCCGTCCACGGGGCCGCGCTGGGCGACAAGGAAGTCGCGGCGACGCGCGAGGCGATCGGCTGGAAGCATGCGCCGTTCGAGATACCCGAGTCCGTCTACCGCGCATGGGACGCGCGCGAAAGCGGCAAGGCGGCCGAGGCCGAATGGAATGACCGTTTCTCCGCCTACGAGCGCGCGCAGCCCGATGCCGCGCGGGAGTTTCGCCGGCGCATCGCGGGAGAGCTGCCGCCCGACTGGCCCGACGTGGTCCGGTCGCTGCTCGCGAAAGCCGAGGAAAAAGCCGAAAGCGTGGCCACCCGCAAGGCTTCGCAAACCACGCTCGAGGCCATAGGGCCGCGCCTGCCGGGATTGCTCGGCGGCTCGGCCGACCTTACCGGCTCCAACCTGACGATGTGGTCCGGATCCCGCCCCGTGACGGCCGAGCAGGGCGGCAACTACGTCTACTTCGGCGTGCGCGAGTTCGCCATGGCGGCGATCGGCAACGGCCTCGCGTTGCATGGCGGGTTCATCCCGTACTCCGGGACGTTCCTCACGTTCTCGGACTACTCCCGCAACGCGCTGCGCATGGCGGCACTCATGCGCGCGCGCAACATCTTCGTCTTCACCCACGATTCCATCGGCCTGGGCGAGGACGGTCCGACGCACCAGTCCATCGAGCATGTCGCGAGCCTGCGGCTCATTCCCCACATGGACGTCTGGCGCCCCTGTGACACGGTGGAAACCGCCGTGGCGTGGACCATGGCGATCGAGCGCAAGGACGGCCCGAGCGCGCTCGCACTTACGCGACAGAACGTGCCGTTCGTGAAGCGCGACGCCCGGACGGTGGAGGCGATCCGGCGCGGGGGCTATGTGATTTCGGACGGAGCGGGCGCCCGGGCGGTGATCCTCGCCACCGGCTCCGAAGTGTCGTTGGCACTCGCCGCCCAGAAGGAGCTCGCCGCCGCCGGAGTCGCCGTGCGCGTGGTCTCGATGCCGTGCACGAGCCTCTTCGATCGCCAGGAAGCCGGCTGGCGCGAGGCGGTGCTGCCCGTCGGCCTGCCGCGCGTCGCGGTGGAGGCGGGCGTCACGGATCTGTGGCGCAAGTACGTGGGGCTCGAGGGCGCGGTGGTCGGAGTCGATCGCTTCGGCGAATCGGCGCCGGCGGCAGACGTCTACAAGTTCCTCGGCGTCGACGTCGCCCACGTCGTCGCGGCGGTGCGCTCCGTGCTCGGGGCGACTTCCTGAGGGTCGAGCTCGCGGTACGGGAAGCCCGCGGGGACGACGCCGCTCGCATCGCCCATGTCCATCGAGAAAGCTGGCGCACCACCTATGGCGGCATCCTGCCGGCCGATTTCATAGAGCAAAGAGCCGGCCGGCGCAGCGAGGAGATGTGGCGCTGGCGGCTCGCGCGGCCGGAGCCCATGGCCGCGACGTGGCTCGCGGAGTCGGATGGCAAGTTGCTGGGCTTCGCTTCCTGCGGGCCGGCCCGGCACCTGCTGGAGGGCCTGGAGGCCGAAATCTATTCCCTCTATGTCCTCCAGGCGCACCAGCGCGCGGGCGTGGGCCGCGGCCTCGTGCGCGCCTGCGCCGCGCATTTCGTGCGCCATGGCGTATTCGGCTTCTACCTGTGGGTGCTCAAGGCCAACCGCGCGCGCCTTTTCTACGAGGCCCTCGGCGGCGAGGAGATGGGCGAGAAAAGCGAGCGCCTCGGCCGTTTCTCCTTCGTCGAGGTCGCGTACGGCTGGCACGACCTCACCCGCCTCGTGGCGGTCAAGTAAAATGGACCGCTTGTCCCTGCATTTCCTCCGGAGCCTTCCGCAATGACCGTCCGCGTCGCCATCAACGGCTACGGCCGCATCGGGCGCAACATCCTTCGCGCCCACTACGAGAGCAACAAGTCCCACGACCTGGAGGTCGTCGCCATCAACGACCTCGGCCCCCCCGAGACGAACGCGCACCTCACGCGCTACGACACCGCGCACGGCAAATTTCCCGGCAAGGTCGAGGTCGACGGCGACCACATGGTGGTTAACGGCGACCGCATCAAGGTCGTGGCGCAGCGCGATCCGGCCCAGCTTCCCTGGAAGGACCTGGGCGTGGACGTGGTGCTGGAGTGCACCGGCTTCTTCACCAGCAAGGAGAAGGCCTCGGCGCACCTGAAGGGCGGGGCGAAGAAGGTGATCATCTCGGCCCCGGGCGGCAAGGACGTGGATGGCACCATCGTCTACGGCGTGAACCACGAGACGCTCAAGGCCTCGCAGACGGTCATCTCCAACGCCTCCTGCACCACCAACTGCCTGGCGCCGCTGGTGAAGCCCCTGCACGACGCGATCGGCCTCACGACCGGCCTCATGACGACGATCCACGCGTTCACCAACGACCAGGTGCTGACCGACGTCTTCCACGAGGACCTGCGGCGCGCGCGCTCGGCCACGCAATCGATGATCCCGACCAAGACCGGCGCGGCGGCCGCCGTGGGACTCGTGCTGCCCGAGCTCAACGGCAAGCTGGACGGCTACGCGATCCGGGTCCCGACCATCAACGTCTCGATCGTGGACCTCTCCTTCATCGCCGCGCGCGACACCACCGTGGACGAAGTGAACGCGGTGATGAAGAAGGCCTCCGAATCGGGGCCGCTCAAGGGCATCCTCGGCTACAACACCGGCCCGCTGGTCTCGGTGGACTTCAACCACGATCCGCGCTCGTCGATCTTCGACGCCACGCTCACCAAGGTGTCGGGGCGGCTCGTGAAGGTTTCCAGCTGGTACGACAACGAGTGGGGTTTCTCGAACCGCATGCTCGACGTCACCATGGCCTGGATGGCTGCCAAATAGCCACGGGGCCGCGGGGCATGCGCAACCCGTTCACGTCGCATCCACGCGACGTGGGAGAGACGTACCTCGAGCACTGCGGGTTCGCCTGCCGCTACGGCATGAAGATGGCGTTGGGCGGCATGGCCGCCGTGGTGCACGGGCTCTTCCCCTTCCTCTTCCAGACGACCGGCAGCCGCATCACGCGCGAGCTGCAGGCCACCCTGGACCGATCGGCCGCGCGCGCGAAGCCCCCGCGGGAATCGCTCTGATGAAGCTGCTCAAGCTGGCGGACCTGGACCTGGAGGGCAAGCGCGTGTTCATCCGCGCCGACCTGAACGTGCCGCAGGACGATGGCGGGCGGATCACCGACGACACCCGCATCCGCGCAAGCCTCGCGGGCATCCGCCTCGCGCTCGAGAAGGGCGCGGCGGTGATGGTGACCTCGCACCTCGGCCGGCCCACCGAAGGACAATTCTCGCCTGCCGACTCGCTCGAGCCCGTGGCGCAGCGCCTGGCCGAGTTGCTCGGGCGCGAGGTGCCGCTGCGCCGCGATTGGGTCGAGGGCGTGGATGTCGCCGGCGGCGACATCGTGCTCCTCGAGAATTGCCGCTTCAACAAGGGAGAAAAGAAGAACGACGAGGGCCTCGCGCGGCGCATGGCGGCGCTATGTGACGTCTACGCGAACGATGCCTTCGGCACGGCCCATCGCGCCGAGGCCACGACCCACGGCATCGCCCGATACGCTCCGATCGCGTGCGCCGGGCCGTTGCTTGCCGCCGAGCTGGAAGCGCTGGGCCGCGCGCTCGCCCAGCCGCGCCGGCCGTTGCTCGCCATCGTCGCGGGCTCGAAGGTCTCGACCAAGCTCACCATCCTCAAGTCGCTCGCCGCTCGCGTGGACCAGCTCATCGTCGGCGGCGGCATCGCCAACACCTTCATGCTGGCGAGCGGGCTGCCCATCGGCAAGTCGCTCGCCGAGCCCGGCCTCGCCGGCGAGGCGCGCGAGATCATCGCGATGATGCAGGCGCGTAACGCCGCCGTGCCGATTCCCGGGGATGTGGTCGTGGGCAAGGCTTTCGCTGCAGACACGCCCGCGCAGGCCAAGCCGGCCGCCGAAGTGGGCGCGGACGAGCTCATCCTCGACATCGGCCCTGCGACCGCCACGCGGTACGCCGGCATGCTGCACCAGGCGGGAACCATCGTGTGGAATGGTCCGGTGGGCGTGTTCGAGTTCGCCGCGTTCGAGAACGGCACGCGCGCCGTGGCCGAAGCCATCGCCTCGTCGAATGCCTTCTCCATCGCGGGCGGCGGCGACACGCTCGCCGCCATCTCCAGGTTCGGCGTGGCCGACCGCATCGGCTACATCTCCACCGGCGGCGGCGCCTTCCTCGAATTCCTCGAGGGCAAGACGCTTCCGGCGGTGGAAATCCTCGAGCAACGCGCCCAGGGCGCCTGAAGGACCGCATGCAACGCAGCACCAAGATCGTGGCCACCCTCGGACCCGCATCGAGCGATGCGGCCGTGCTCGAGCGCATGTTCCTCGCCGGCGTGGACGTGGTGCGCCTGAACTTTTCCCACGGCAGCGCCGAGGACCACCTGAAGCGCGCCGAGCTGGTGCGCGAGACCTGCCGCAAGGTCGATCGCGCCGTCGGCATCATGGCCGACCTGCAGGGCCCGAAGATTCGCGTGGGCCGCTTCGGCGACGGCAAGGTCTCGCTCAAGGCCGGCGATCGCTTCATCCTGGATGCCGCCCACGACGGACCCGGCGACGCGACGCGCGTGGGCCTCGACTACAAGGAGCTGCCGCGCGACGTGAAGGCGGGCGACGTGCTGCTGCTCGACGACGGCCGCCTGGTCCTCGACGTGGAGAAAGTGCGCGGCAACGAGATCCACACCGTCACGCGCCATGGCGGCTCGCTGTCCAACAACAAGGGCATCAACCGCATGGGCGGCGGGCTCACCGCACCTGCGCTGACACCCAAGGACATCGCCGACATCGGCGTGGCCGCGCGCATGAAGGCCGACTATGTGGCGGTCTCCTTCCCGAAGAGCGGCGCCGACATGTACATGGCGCGCGAGCTGTTGCGCGCCCAGGGCGGGCGCTCGATGCTCATCGCCAAGATCGAGCGCGCGGAGGCGATCCCGGCGCTCGAGGACATCATGCAGGCCTGCGACGGCATCATGGTCGCGCGCGGCGACCTGGCCGTGGAGGTGGGCGACGCCGCCGTGCCCGCGCTGCAGAAGCGCATGATCCGGCAGGCGCGCGAGCTGAACAAGCTCACCATCACCGCGACCCAGATGATGGAGTCGATGATCTCGAGCCCGATCCCCACCCGGGCGGAGGTCTCCGACGTCGCCAATGCCGTGCTCGACGGCACCGACGCGGTCATGCTTTCGGCCGAGAGCGCCTCGGGGCAATACCCGGTGGAGACGATCGCGGCGATGAACCGCATCTGCATCGAGGCCGAGAAGTCCCAGCCCGTCGCGCTCGAAAGCGAGTTCCTGAACCGCGTGTTCACACGCGTGGACCAGTCGATCGCGATGGCGGCGCTCTTCACCGCCTACCACCTCAAGGTGAAGGCGATCGCCTCCCTCACCGAATCGGGCTCGACCGCGCTGTGGATGTCGCGGCTCAATTGCGGAGTGCCGATCTACGCCCTTACGGCGCAGGCCGAGACGCGCTACCGCTGCACCCTCTTCCGCGACGTTTATCCGCTGATGGTGAAGTACGTGGGCCACGACCGCGAGGAGCTGCTGCTGGAGGCCGAGAAGGTGCTGGTCAGCAATGGCGTGGTGAAGGCCGGCGACCTCATCGTGCTCACCATCGGCGAGCCCATCGGCAAGGCCGGCGGCACCAACACGATGAAGATCGTCAAGGTGGGCGAGCACCACGCCTGAGTCTTCGCCCTACCGCGGACGATGCGCGAACCACGCGAAGAACGTGGTGCCGTCGGCGCGGCGATCCAGGAACCAGCCCTCGCCCGAGCGCGCCTCGCGGCCCCACCACTGCCCGTTGACCCAGCTGCGATCGGCGTGGTCGATGCCGTTGGCGCGGCAACGCTCGGTGTCCTCGTTCTCGAAATAGCGGTAGGCCGTGTAGCTTCCGTTGCCGAAGCCCGCCGAGTCCGCGCCGCTCGACTCCCAGCTGAATCGCGCCTCGGTGCACGACACCAGCTCGATGCGCACGGAGCCCCAACGCTTGATCGCCAGATCCGAAGCGCGCAGCGCGGCGCCGAACCCGGTGCCGGTGGCGCTCACGACGTGGTCCAGCTGCAGCACGCGACCCGCGAAGCGTGCGTCGCCGACGACCCAGTACTGGGTACCGACTTGCGAAGCGTCCACGACCGGCTGCGAAGCGGCGCGGGGGATCACCGCGATGAAGACCTGCGCCACGATGCCGTTGCTGCTGTTGGGCACCAGGGTGCCGAGCAGGGCCCCGGTGTCCGGATCCAGGCGCACCACGGAGTCGTCGCTCGAAACCAGCAGCTTGCCGTCCGGTGCGTAGTCGATGCCTGTTGGCCGCACCAGCGTCGAATTGATCGTGCTGACCGCGCCGGTGGCGGGGTTCCATCGCAGCAGTCGCCCCGAGCCCTCGCTCGTCACAAACATGTGCACCCCGTCCCGTGCCGCGAGAAGGCCGCGTGTGTTCGACAGGCCGCCGCTGAAGGGGGCCAGCGCGACCCGCGTCTGCCCCGTGGCCGGATCCCAGGCCACGACGGAGCTCGAGTCGAAGCCTGGCACGTAGAGGCTTCCCCCCGGGCCGAACGTCATGCCGTTGTCGGGCCCATCCAGGCCCGAGGCGCGCGCGGTGAAGGCGGCCCCCAGCGCCCGGCCCTCGCGGTCGAAGCGCTTCACGTCGTCGCTGTTGTATCCGGCGACATACGCCACGCCGGAGGAATCGAACGCGAGCCCGGTCGCGCCGATATTGGGCACGGCCGCGAATGCGCCCACGTAGTCGAGGGAATCGTTGTTGCGGTACTTGTGGATCGCCCCGGAGGTTTCGGCCACCACGTAGAGGAGCCCATCCGGGCCCGGGCGCACCGCCATGGCGCCGGCCAGGCGCGCGCGCGTGTCGAGGTCGCGAAGGTATTGCCCCGTGCAGGCATCGAAGACGTGCACGGTCGAGCGCCAGCCGCTCACGAAAAGGCGGGCGCATTCCTGGGCGGTGGCAGGAAGCGAAAGCAGGAGTAGCAAGGGCAAGGCGAAACGAGAACGCATGGCAAGGAGACTCCGCGGTTGGCAATGCGGCGATCGTGGCTGCGACGAACCGCCGCTGCCGGAAATCGGGCTCCGATTTGTCGCCGAAATAGCGCCGGGCGCCCGAAGGCCCTCCCGGCACCCTAGAATCGGGTCCCTTGGACGAAGACCTCCCGAAAACCTCCTGGAAACGCGCGGCTCCCTTTCGCATGGGCGACTGGGACGTGCTGCCCGCCTCCGGCGAGTTGCGCGGACCTCGCGGGACACAGCGCCTGCGGCCGCTCCTCATGGACATCCTGCTGCGGCTGGCGGCCACGCCCGGCGAGGTGGTGCGGCGGGAAACGTTGCTCGAAGACGTGTGGACACGCCGGATGGTGAACGACGAGGTTCTCTCGCGCGCGATCGCCGAATTGCGCACGGCGATCGGCGACGAGGCGCGCGAAGCCCGCTACATCGAGACGCTCCCCAAGATCGGCTATCGCCTGGTGGCCGCCATCGAGCCGCTGGCCGCGGAGGCGGCGCCCGCGCCCCCCGTAGCTGCGGCCACACCGCGCCCCGCTCCGCTGGCGCGCGCGAACCGACCCTGGCTCGCGGTGCTGGCCGGGGTGACCGCCGCAATCGTCCTGGCGGCGATCGCGATCGCGATGCGGCCCTCGTCCGACCCCGCGGCCGGCATCGAGGCCAGGCTCGCGGCGGCCAGGCCCTTCACTTCGGACCCCGGTTTGGAGCTCACCCCGCGTTTCTCCCCCGACGGGACGCGAGTCGCGTTCGCGCTGGGCGAGGGCAACGACTTGCGCATCGTCGTCCAGGCGGTCGACGGCAGCTCGCGCCAGTTCGTCGGCCGGCCGGGGTTCCTGCGCCTTTCGCCGGTCTTCTTTCCCGATGGCCGGCGCATCGCGTTCTGGCAGGCGCGGGGTAACGAATGCGCGATCGTCGAGCACGACCTGGCCACGGGCGCGGAGCGCACATTGCTCGACTGCAAGCTCGGGCCGCGTTCGCGCTTCGACCTTTCGCGCGATGGACGCCATCTCGTTTTCTCCGCGCCGTCGCGTCCGCAGCACCCGGTAGGCCTCTGGGTCGTCGAGCTGGACCGCGGCACGCCCAGGCCGCTCACGGCGCCGCAGCCGGGCATGGGAGACGACTTCTATCCGCGCTTCAGCCCGGACGGCAGCCACATCGCCTTCTTTCGCGGCAACGAATCGCATCGCCAACCATGGCTGGTGCCGCGCGACGATGGCGCGGCCGCGCGCCCCGCCGCGAAGGTGGAGGGGCTGAGCTACGGCTTGGCGTGGCTCGGCGAAGCGGGTCCGCTGATCGCGGCGGGCGACTGGCTCGGTTTTCGCGCGCTGGTGCTGGTGGATCCTGCGAGCGGCGCCACGCGGCTCGCCGGCGCGCGCGGTGCGCGTTTTCCGGACGTCGGGCCGCGCGGCCAGCTGGTCTGGGAAAACGCGATGTATTCGGCCAACCTGTGGCGGGTAGACCTGGCTCGAGCCAGTTCGCCACGAGAGCTCTGGCGTTCCACCCGCTACAGCAACCAGCCCGAGTTCTCGCCCGACGGCCGCCAAATCGCGTTCAGCTCCAACCGCGACGGCGCCGATGCGATCTACGTGTCTGCGTTCGATGGCTCCCCGCGTCGCATCGCGTTCGGCGAAGCTCACAGGTACCTGCGGCCCCATTGGTCGGCCGATGGCCGCTTCGTGCACGCGGTCCGGCACACAGCGCGATCCGGCGGAGCTGCGATCCAGGAGGCCGTGCGCATCCCCGTCAACGGTGGCGCACCCGAGGTCTTCGGCGCGCTGGGACGGGCGGTGAACGATGTGCGCGAGTCGCGAGATGGGCAATGGCTTTTCTGGGGCGAGCTGTCCGGGCATTCCATGCGGCTCCTGCGCGCCCCCGCGGGCAACCTCGAGCGCGCCGAGCGGCTGCCGTGGCCGGTGGCGAGCCAATACCAGCTGAATTCGACCGTCGCCGTGCTGGCGCAGCCGCAGCTGCCGCAACTCACGCGGTGCCGGCTGGACACCCTCGCATGCGAGCCGATGCCGCTCGAGGTGAACGAAGCGGAGCTTTACCACTGGGCGCTCGGCCCCCGTTCCATTTTCGTGCGGGTTCGCGGCGCGGGAGGCGCGCATTTGCAGCGCAGGGACCTGGCCACGGGCAAGACGACGGGCACCTTCGATTTCGCGCCGACCGGCGCGGGCACCTCGATCGCAGTATCCCCCGACGAGTCCACCCTGGTCGTGGTGCGCGAGGAAGGCCCGGCAATCGACCTGATGATTGCGAAGTAAAATGGGAAATGCAAAGCAGGAACTCCCCTCCTTCGTTTCTCTCCTCCCTTCAAGAGCCATGAACACTCAATTGATGACCGAAACCGCCCGCGCGATGGTCGCCGCCGGCAAGGGCCTTCTCGCCGCCGACGAGAGCGCCGGCACGTGCAAGAAGCGCTTCGACTCCGTGAACGTCGAGTGCACCGAGGAGAACCGGCGCGCCTATCGCGAAATGCTCTTCACCACTCCCGGCATCGCCCAGTACGTGAGCGGCGTCATCCTCTTCGACGAGACGTTGCGGCAGAAGACCAAGGATGGCGTGAATTTCGGCGAGTATCTTAAGAAGAACGGCATCATCCCGGGCATCAAGGTCGACGCAGGCGCGCACGACATGCCGCTGCATCCCGGCGAGAAGGTGACCGAGGGCCTCGACAAGCTGCCGGGACGCATGAAGGAGTACTTCGACATGGGCGCACGCTTCGCGAAGTGGCGCGCGGTGATCACGATCGGCGAGGGCATTCCCTCGATGGCGTGCCTGGTGGCGAACGCGCATGCGCTGGCCCGCTACTCCGCGGCTTGCCAGGAGGCTTCGATCGTTCCCATTGTCGAGCCCGAAGTGCTCCTCGACGGCAACCACAGCGCGGAGCGCAGCGAGCGCGTGCACCAGGACACCCTCGAAGTGCTCTTCCACGAGCTCGAGCGCCACGGCGTCTCGCTCGAGCACGTGATACTCAAGGCGAGCATGTGCGTTTCCGGCAGGGACCATTCCACGCAAGCGGGCGTGCAGGAAGTGGCCGAACGCACGTTGCGCGTGCTCAAGCGCACCGTGCCCGCGGCGCTGCCCGGAGTGGTCTTCCTTTCGGGCGGCCAGACCGATGAGAACGCCACCGCGCACCTGGATGCGATGAACCGCATGGGGGCGCCGTGGCCCCTCACGTTCAGCTACAGCCGCGCGCTGCAGGCCGTGGCCTTGAAGGCATGGCGCGGGCAGGCGGCCAATGTGGCAGCGGCGCAGAAGGCTTTCCTGCATCGCGCGCACATGAACAGCCTCGCCGCGAAAGGCGAGTGGAAGGCGGAGCTCGAGAAGCGGGCCGCGTAGCGCCTTGGCCGATCTCTACGAGTCCTCCATCGCGAGCCTGCCGCTCGTCGGCCGCGGCAAGGTGCGCGACATCTACGCCGTAGGCGAGGACAAGCTTTTGCTCGTCGCGAGCGACCGGCTCTCCGCGTACGACGTGATCCTGCCAACGCCGGTGCCGCAGAAGGGCCGTGTGCTCACCGAGCTCGCCAACTTCTGGTTCGTGCGCCTCGGCGGGATCGTCCCCAATCACCTGACCGGCATCGATCCCGAAACCGTGGTGGCGCCGGCCGAGCGCGAGCAGGTGCGTGGCCGCGCCGTCGTGGTGAGGAAGCTGCAGCCACTGCCGGTGGAAGCGGTCGTGCGCGGCTACCTGGAAGGATCGGGCTGGAAGGAATATCGCGAAGGCGGCTCGGTGTGCGGCGTGAAGCTGCCCCCGGGACTGAAGCGCGCCTCCCGGTTGCCGGAGCCGATCTTCACGCCGGCGACCAAGGCCGAAGCCGGCCACCATGACGAGAATATTTCGTTCGAGCGCATGGCCGACATGGTCGGGCGGCAACGCGCCGAGCAGGTGCGAGACACTGCCATCCGCCTCTACAAGGCGGCTGCGGAGTACGCCATGGGGCGCGGCATCATCATCGCCGACACCAAGTTCGAGTTCGGCGTCGACGAGGCGGGCCGGCTGCACCTCATCGACGAGGCGCTCACGCCCGATTCCTCGCGTTTCTGGCCGCTCGACACCTGGCGCGAGGGCGAGAGCCCCGAGAGCTTCGACAAGCAGTACGTGCGCAACTGGCTCGATTCAATCGGCTTCGACAGGAAACCCCCGGCCCCGCCGATGCCGCCGGAGGTGGCCTCCCGCACCTCGCTCAAGTACCAGGAAGCGCTGAAGCGCCTGGCCGGCTGAGCATCACTTCAGGACCTCGTCGAGCCAGTCCCCCACGATTCTGGCGAGGTCGCTCTCGCGCGCCGTGAAGTAATGGTCCGCGCCGGCGACCACGACCTGGCGTGAGCCGGCGGGCGCGAATGCGATCGCCATGCGCCGTCGCCAGGTGGCGTCGACCACGGTGGGAAAGTCCTCGGACCCCGAGACGTCGAGGATCGGCCGTGGGCTCCCGTACGTCCCCCAGCTGAAGCCACCCGTGATGCCGATGCTCACCCAGGCGCGATAGGGAGAATCCGCGGCCGCATCGAAATACTCGTTCGCCATCCAGGCCCCCATGCTGTGGGAAACGAGGGCGAGGCGCGATTGTCCGCGTTGCGCGAGCCAGCGTGCCGCGATGCCGAGGCGCTCGGCCGCCTCCGGGAAGAGGCGCGGGTAATACTCGTCTATCGATTGCGCATCGCTGCCGAGGATGGGCATCTGGATCGAAAGCGTGGTGTAGCCGCGATCGGCGAGCTTCATGCGCAACGCGCCGATCAGGCCATGGTCGGGGTGCACGTTGCGCCCGTGCGCCAGCACGACTGCGCCCCGCGGGTTGCTCGCCTCCGTGTACAGCGCCAGGAATTCGTGGCCGCCCGCGGTGCGCAACTTGACCGGGTCCCCCACCACCAGGGCGGGCACGATCTCGCTTTCCCAGCGCTTCTCGCGCGCGTAATCCTGCGCCGAGGCGCAGGCACTCGCGAGCGCCAGGGCAAGGACAGTGAAGCTTCGGCGCATTGCGGCGGGCATCATGGAAATAGCGCAGGAGGTGCGAGAATGGCGGTCCGAAAACAATAACAGACCTGGTTGCGCATGGAATTCTTTACCTTCGAATGGATCACCGATCCCGAAATCTGGGCGAGCCTCATCACCTTGATGGCGCTCGAGATCGTCCTCGGCATCGACAACCTGGTCTTCATCTCGATCCTGGCGGGCCGCCTGCCGCTCGAGCAGCAGTCGAAGGCGCGAAAGGTGGGCCTGGCGCTCGCGCTCCTCACGCGGCTCGCGCTGCTCGCCACGCTCGCCTGGATCGTCACGCTCACCAAGCCGTTCCTGCACTTCTGGCAGTTCGAGCTCTCGTGGCGCGACGTGATCCTCATCGCCGGCGGGCTCTTCCTGCTCTACAAGGCCACCCACGAGATCCACAACGAAGTGGAGGGCGACGAGGAGGACAAGGGCCCGGGAAGGACCACGACCACGTTCTTCGCGGTGGTCACGCAGATCGCCATCATCGACATCATCTTCTCGCTCGACTCGGTGATCACCGCGGTCGGCATGGCCGACCACCTGTGGGTGATGGTGGTGGCCGTCATCGCCGCGGTGATCGTGATGCTCATGGCGGCCGATCCGCTCTCTGAATTCATCGCCGCGCATCCGACGGTGAAGATGCTGGCGCTCTCCTTCCTCATCCTCATCGGCGTGATGCTGATCGCCGAGGGCCTGCATTTCCACATTCCCAAGGGCTACGTGTACTTCGCGCTCGGCTTCTCGGTCGGGGTGGAGGCGCTCAACAACTGGGTGCAGCGGCGCCGGCGCGCGGCGCGCGCCTCGGCGAAGGGCTGAGACGTGGGCGCGCCGCGTCCCCTGGCCCTCGCGCGCGAGCTGCTCGCGTTCAACACGATCAACCCGCCGGGCATGGAGCGCGCCTGCGCCCGCCATCTCGGCGGCTTGCTCGAAGCGGCGGGCTTCCGCATCGATTACCACGAGTTCGACGAGGGCCGCACCAGCCTCATCGCTCGCATCGGCGGCACGAGTGCGAAGCCGCCGATCTGCTTTACCGGCCACATCGACACCGTCCCGCTGGGGGCGGCGAAATGGACGCGCGACGCCTTCGCGGGCGAGACCGACGGCGACCGCTTCTACGGGCGCGGCTCGACCGACATGAAGAGCGGCATCGCGGCGTTCGTGGTCGCGGCGATCGAGCTCGCCTCGGAGCTCGCGAGCGGCCCGGGGCTGGTGCTCGTGATCACGGCGGGGGAGGAGGTGGGTTGCGAGGGCGCGCGCTTCCTCGCCGACCGCAAGCTGCTGGACCGCGCCGGCGCCATCGTCGTGGCTGAGCCGACCGCCAATTACCCGTACGTGGGCCACAAGGGGCTCGCATGGTTCGAGATCGAGACGCGTGGCGTGACCGCGCACGGCTCGATGCCTGAAGTGGGCGACAACGCGATCTTGAAGATGGCGCGCGTCATCGGCGAGCTCGAGCATTTCCATTTCCCGGTGGAATCGCATCCCGTGATGGGGAAACCTACCCTCAACGTGGGCACCATCCATGGCGGCCTCAACACCAACTCCGTGCCCGACGAGGCGCGCATCACTCTCGATACACGCACCGTGCCCGGCATCGACCACGGCCACCTGTGCGCGTCGCTGGCGAGCCTGCTCGCCCCACGCGGGGCCACCGTGCGCACCATCGTGGACGTGCCGCCGCTCTACACCGAGCCTGCGAACGAGTGGGTGCAGGAAGTCTTCGAGCTGTCCACGCCCTACGCGGACGGGCGCCCTGAGCCGCGCACGATCACTTTCTCCACCGACGGCGCCGACCTGAAGCGCGGATTCGGCGGCCCGCCCGCGGTGATCCTCGGCCCCGGCGAGCCGCAACTCGCCCACCAGACCGACGAGTGGTGCTCCACGCGTCGACTGGAGCAGTCGGTCGAGCTCTTCCGCACGCTGATGCAGCGCTGGAACGCCTAGACCGAGATCGCGACCTTCGCCCCCACCCCGATGAGGAACACGGCGAAGATGCGCCGCAGGGTCGGCCCCTTCAGCTTGTGCGCCAGGCGCGCGCCATAGGGCGCGACGAGCACGCTCATCACCGAGATGCCCGCGAACGCGGGAAGGTAGACGAAGCCCACGCTCCACGGCGGCAGCCCGGGGGCATTCATGCCGGCGATCGCGTAGGCGATCGCCCCCGCGATGGCGACCGGAAAGCCCAGGGCGGCCACGGTGCCGATGGCACGGTGGATGGTCATGCTGCACCAGGTGAGGAACGGCACGCCCACGGCCGCGGCACCGCCGCCGAATAGGCTCGAGGAAACGCCGGTCACGATGCCCGCGGCGGTCATCCCGGCAACGCCTGGCAATGGCCGCGTGGCCTTCGGGCGCAGGTTGAAGATGAGCTGGACGATGATGACCGTCATGATGGCGAGGAAGCTCGCCTTGAGCGCGGCGGTGTTCATGAACCGCGCGAGCACCGCACCGAGCGCCACGCCCACCAGCGTTCCCGGCACCATGGCGCGCATCGCGGGCCAGTCCACCGACCCATGGCGATGGTGCGTTCGAAAGCTCGCCCACGCTCCGGCCATGATGGCGGCGAGCGATGTGCCGATCGACATGTGCATCACGTAAGGCTGCGGGAAGCCCTGGGCGGCGAACATGAGCGCGAGCGAGGAGACGATGATGGTCCCGCCGCCGATGCCCAGCAATCCTGCGAAGAACCCGGTGGCGCCGCCGATGGCCAGGTAGGCCAGGAGCTCAGTCATCCAGGCGCGCGACGATGAACTTCCACTCGGCCTCGGTGACGGGCGTGATCGACAGGCGGTTGCCGCGTTTGAGCACCACCATGCCGGCGAGCTCGGGATAGGTGCGCAGCTCGTCGAGCGGCATCGCACGCGTCTTGCGGTCGAGCTTCACGTCCACCAGCATCCAGCGAGGTTCCTCGCGCTTCGACTTGGGGTCGTAGTAGGGACTCTTGCGGTCGAATTGCGAGTCGTCGGGATGGGCCTTGCTCGCCACCTTCGCGAGGCCGTAGATCCCGGGCACTTCGCAGCTCGAGTGGTAGAAGAGCACGCCGTCGCCCACGCGCATGTGGTCGCGCATGTAATTGCGCGCCTGGTAGTTGCGAACGCCGAACCAGGGAGTGGTCTTCTTCGGGGCGCGGACGAGGTCGTCGATCGAGAACTCGTCGGGCTCGGACTTCATGAGCCAGTAGTTGGGCATGGCAAAAAGGAAAGCGGGTCGGGTTCGCTGCGGTGTTCGCCCAGGCCGCACGCTCGAACCAAGCGGTTCAAGGCGGTCACTCACCGTGCGCCGCAGGTAAGTCCGACGTGGGACTCGCACAATAGCGCACTGGGCAAGCGTCCTGGCTAACAAGCTTATCGGTCGAAGGATGTAAGCCCGGACGAACACCGCAGAAAACCCGCCCGCTTGGTCGCGGCACCAGCAACTTCCGGGCCGCTAGAAGAGGTTTTCCTGATCGGCCGCGAGCGCCGAATCGAGGGTCTCCTGCATCGCAAGGATTCTACGCCTGTAGGCGGCACCGTCAAACGCCGCCCCGTTTCCCTTGCCATTGTTCGACATCATCTCGTGCGCGATGTTCAACGCCGCCATGATGGCGATGCGCTCGTTGCCGGTCACCTTGCCGGTGTCGCGCACTTCCTTGAGCTTACGGTTGAGGTATTCCACCGAGGCCTGCAGCTGTTTCTCCTCGCCTTCGGGGCAGGCCACGCGGAACTCGCGCCCCATGAGGTTGATCGTCATCGCACCGCGCTCTCGCCTGTCCTCGGCGCTCACGACTCGGTCTCCGGAATCTGGCGCAGGAGGGCCTCGATGCGCGTGCGCGCTGCGTTCAGCTTCTCCGCATTGCGCGCGTTCTCGTCGGTCCTCGCTGCGAGTTGCTGGCGCAGCTCGCGATTTTCCTCGCGCAGGGTCTTCAGGCGCTGGACGAGCAACGCGAGCTTTTCCTCGAGGGCCGAGATTTCCGCATCCATAGCCCCACCCTAGCCGAAATTGCCTTCCACGTCAAAGCGTAAGCGCCCATTTTGAAAGTTGTTTCGAGTGGTTCGTCCAGGCCATGGCGTATCATCGCCGGCTGTGAAAAACCTATCGGTCGCGGGGGTCGTCGGCCTCGCCTCGCTGGGCGCGCTAGCCCAGTCCAATCCTCCCTATGTCGCCAGGACGCTGGAGCCGGTCGTGCACACGGCCACCCGCGGATTTGGCAGCCCCGTGTCGACAGTGCGGGACACCGTCGTGATCACGCGCGAGGAACTGGAGGGGCTGGGCGGGCTGAACCTGGCCGAAGTCCTGCAGGCGCGGGCCGGCGCCGAAATACGTGCGGGGGGACCGGGGCAAGCCGCGGAAGTCTTCCTGCGAGGCGCCGGCGCCGCCAACGCGCTGGTGCTGGTGGACGGCCTGCGGGTCGAGTCCGCCCTTTCCGGCATCGCCCCGCTCCAGGCGCTTTCCTTGGAGATGATCGAGCGGATCGAGGTCGTGAAGGGGGGCATGGCCTCGCTGTACGGCTCCGGAGCTTCAGGCGGGGTGATTCACGTATTTACCCGTGGGAAGACCGTACCGCACCTCTTCACCACCGCGGCGTATGGCACCGACAACGACCGGGGCGCCTCCGCGGGCCTTGCTACCGCCGATCTCAAGACCACCGCCTCGCTCAGCCTGGGCGCTCGCAAGGTCGATGCCCCCAGCGCAACCAACGCCCGTGCCGGCGCGAATTTCGATGCCGACGAAGACGCGCACGAGAACGCATTCGCAACCTTGCGCATTTCGCAGCTCATGTGGCAGGGCGAGAGGATCACGCTCGAGGGTTTCGGATCCCGCTCACGGACAGCGCTCGATCGCGGCGCGGCGGGCGATCGAGCCGACCACAAGCTGGTCGGCGGGCGGATCCATTCCGCGACTACCATGATGCGCGGCTGGGCAAGCTCCCTGTCGATCGGCCATACGCGCGACGACTTGCGGTTCCGAGGCCTCGCGGTTTCCCGCTTCGAGACGCGCCAGGACCAGCTTTCATGGGTGAACGACATCACCACCACGACCGGCCACCTGGTGGCCGGCGCCGAGCTCATGCGGCAATCGGCGCACGTCGACGGCGATGACGCGGGCGGGGCGACCTTCGCCGTGAGCCGCCGCGAGACCACTTCTGTCTTCGCCTCGATCAACGAGTCGGTGGGCATCCAGCGGATCGAGGCGAGCATCCGGCGCGAGGACGATGACGACGCGCATGGGGCGCGCAATGCGAGCTCTGTGAGCTGGGGGATTCCCTTCACGGCCCGCGGGCCGCAGCTGGTGGCGACGATGAGCCGTGGGTTCCGCACGCCCACGCTTCGTGAGCTTTACCTGGTGACCCCGGAGCTGTCGGGCAATCCGGGGCTCGCCCCGGAGCGCTCACGCGGCTACGAGCTTGCGGTGCGCGGGGGCCCCTCGGGCCCGCTGCAATCGTGGAAAGTGACAGGCTTCGACACGCGCTTCGACGACCTCATCGTAATTAGCCCCGGCGCGGGCACGCTGCTCAACGTCTCCAGGGCTCGCACCCGCGGCGTCGAGGCCGCGCTGCATGTGTCCTATGCAGGCGTGCAGCTGCGGGCCTCCTACACGGTGCAGAAGCCGCGCGACGAAAGCACGGGCCTCAGGCTTCGCAACCATGCTCGGCGCTTCGGCGCGCTCGAAGCGAGCCGCAAGTGGGGCGCGTGGACGGCAGGCCTGTCCGTGGTGACGAGCGGCGACCGGTACGACGCTCCGGGAGAAGAGGCCTCGGCGCGACTGGCCGGTTACACCCGCCTCGATGCACGCGTGCGTTACGACATTTCGAAGCTGTGGAAGGCCGAGCTGGCCGCGGTGAACCTCACGGACCGCCGCTACGAGACCGCTCTGGGATACGACGCCCCGCGGCGCGGCGTGATGTTGTCGGTGCGCCTGGACGCCTTCTAGGAAGTCAGGACCAGCGGCTGAGGCGCTTGGCCTCGGGCGCCACTTTCACTGACGCCGGCGAGGCCGAGGCGGCCGGCGTGCCGAAGAGGTGGTGCGAGAAGCGCTCGACGATCATCTCCACCAGCCAGTTGGAGACGTGGCGCGAAACTTTGTCGTCGGCGCCGAAGGCGGGGAGAGTGGTATGGGCGCCCAGCCAGCGGACCATCTCGAACGACGGCCAGTAATGCACGCCGGACACGGCGTCCGCCTGCAGCACCTCATGCAGCGCGGCGCGCAGCGTGGACTTTGAAACACAGTCGGCCGTGAGCGCGCTGGCGAGCTCGGCCGTTCCCATCAGGGGTACGGGGCTGATGCTCACGTACAGGCGCGCCGCGGCGTTGAGCCGGCGCACGAGGCCCAGCATGTCGCCGATCGCGCGCTTGGTGTCCTCCACACCCGGCGTACGCATCTCGACGGCGCCTTCGTGCAGCAGCACGCGGTAGTCCTCGAGGAATGCCAGCCGGCCGTCGGCGCGATGAAAGAAGGCGGGGGCCACGCCGAGCGTGAGCACGATCACCTCGGCTCGCCCGAGCTGTTCGCGCGCGCGCTTCAGGAATTCGGCGCCGTAGGTCGCCTCCATGCGGGCGACGTTGGCGTTGCCCGCCTCCACCAACCCCTCGAGGAAGGCGCGGTTGGCGAGCGGCGAGTTGATGCTTTCCTCGATGAGCAAGTTGGTGGCGTCGACGCCGGCGGACTTGAGCATGCGGGCGAGGTTCGCCGCGAAGCAGGAGCCGAACGTGGTGACCGGGGTTTCCCGTGCGAGCGGCGGCAGGGCCGGCACCGCGTCGGCCACGAGCTGGTCGACCGCGCGCGCGAAGCCGGCCGCATCGGCGAGGGGATAGGGCACGTCCCAGCGCTTGCGCACCTGCGCCCCGCCCTCGATGCCGACCTCCGGCTTCATCGTGTTGAGGATGAAGTGTTGCTCGAACTTTTCCGGAAATGCCGACTTGATCTCCGGCCAGGCTCGGTCGGCGATGTTGAACTTGTACGTGAATAGCTCGTCCAGCTCGCTTGCGGCATCGTCCCTGCGGCCCGACCTCAGCAGGGCCAGGATGAGATAGAGGTGCCAGAGGTAGAAACGATGCTGGGTGAGGGCCTGGCGCGAGAAGCTTTCGAGCGTGGAAAGGTCGCCGGAGGCGAGCAGCGAATCGAGTTTCGCAACCAGCTGCTCCTGGTCCATGGAATGCTCCTCAGGCCTTCACGCCGACCACGCGCATGTCGCGCGGCTCGCGCAGCTTGAATTGTGCGGGCTCCTGGCGGATGTCCGCGAGTCCTGCGTCGGCAAGCAGCGCCTGCAGCGACTCGGGCGTATATCCCCAGCGATGGATCATGAGCGGGTCCTTCCAGTGGGGGTCGCCGTAGAACACCCACATGGTGCGCTGGCCGCGTTGGTCCTCGTGGGCGAATTCCCCGGGGTTCTCGAGGAACGTCCTGCACGCCGAGAGGAGGTTGGGACACTCGATGATCATCCGCCCTCCGGGCTTCAGAACACGCGCCCATTCCCGCACCACGTCGCGGATCTCCCAGCGCCAGAAATGCTCCACCACGTGGACGGAGAGCACCTCGTCGGCGCTGGCGTCCGGAAATGGCGCGAGGTCATGGAGGTCGCAGACCACGTCGGGCTTCATGCCCGCCCGGGCTTCGACCACGTCCACGTTCACGTACCCGGGCAGGATCTTGTCGCCGCAACCGAGGTTCAGCCGCAGCGGCCGCTCGGAGCTGTCACCCGCAGCCTGCGTCCACCGGCGTCCGCACTCGAAGCCCGAGTGCGCACGGCCGATCGCGCGCTGCGCCTCGCGGAGTCTCGAGCGGGTGCCTTCGGGATCCGCGAGCGCCGCGGCGATTCCCGCATCCAGCCCCTTTCCCACCGGTACGTACGGCGCGAAGGGCTCGTAGGCGGGGATCGCGTCGGCGATGACGAGCCGTCCAGCCCACAGCGACTCGACCAGGCGGTTCGGGCTCTTCACGACGTTCTTGTCCTGCGCCGCGACCGGGATCCAGACGGCATCGGCCTGATTGAGCGCGGCCCAGGTCGCCTCGACCGACCAGGCAACCAGCTCGACCGTCAACCGCGCCGGCTCGAAGTTCGCGAACGCCCGGGCGAGCCCTCGCGTCTCCTCGGTGGCCTCCGTCACGAGGGTAAGCCGGACGGGGATGCGCGCCACGAGCGCCTTCAGCTCGTGGGCCTTGTCGATGACACCCGGCAGGTTGCTGGGGTGGCCGAACCAGAGCAGGCGCAGCGCCGGCAAGCGGGGCTCGAATCGAGGCTCGCGCCGCGGGCCCTCGACAGGATCGGTGATGACCCGCGCCGTGCGCCCGGTTGCCCGGGCGATCGCATCGGCCATGGCCGGGGTGGCCGCCGTGATCTCGTCGGCCAGCTCGGCCAGGCGCCTGAAATGCGGCCCGATCTGCGCATGCCCGAAGTGGTCGTCGCAGAAATCGCACACCACGCGCACGCCGCGCGCCTTCAGTGATTCCACCAGGCGCTCGCACTCGGGGTTGTAGCTCTTTGAGAGCACGAGCGTGTCGCATTCCAGGGCATGAACCGAGGGCGGCAGGGGCCCGGTGGCCGGAATGGTGGCGAGCGCTACGGAATGGCCGAGGCGCGCGAGTTGCTGCGCGGGAATGAGCACGCGGTAGCGCGCGGACGCGAAGTCTGACGTGGGCCCCGCCGGTCCCTGCCGCAGGGGCGCCATCGTGACGAAAGCGATTCGCATTGCCCTCGATTTTATCAGTGATAAAGTCTGCCCCACCCATGGTTCCCGACGCGATCCACCTCGCCTCGCTGCATCGCGCCCTGGTGGTGAAGCTGCGCCATCACGGCGACGTGCTCCTCGCGTCGCCGGTCTTCCAGGTGCTGCGCAATCGCGCGCCCCATGTCGAGATCGATGCGCTCGTCTACGCCGACACGCGTGACATGCTCGCCGGCCATCCGTCCATCGCCTCCATCGAAACCGTCGATCGCGCCTGGAAGCGGCAAGGCCTCGCCGCGCAGGCGCGCTTCGAAAGCGCGTTGCTGCAGCGGCTACGTTCTCGCAACTACCAGCTCGTCGTCCACCTGACCGACCATTGGCGCGGCGCCTGGCTCTCGCAGGCGCTGCGGCCGCGCTGGTCCGTGGCACCCGAACGAGGCAACCGCCTGTGGGACTGGTGCTTCAGCCACCGCTACAAGCTGCCACGCTCCACGCCGCGCCATACCGTAGAGACGAACCTCGATGCGTTGCGCAGGCTCGGCATCTACCCGGAAGAATCCGAGAAGCGCCTGGTGATGCACCCGGGTGATGAAGCCCAAAGCCGCGTCGCAGGCCTGCTGGCCAAGGCTCGCCTGCAACCGCGCCAGTACATCCACGTACATCCGACATCCCGCTGGATGTTCAAGGCCTGGACCGAGCCCAAGTACGCCGAGCTCCTGCGGCGCCTCGCGCGAGACGGACATCGTGTGGTATTGACGGCTGCGCCGGACGCGCGCGAAAAGGCGATCGCCGCGCGCATCCTCGCCGAGGCCGCGGTGCCCGTGGTCGATCTTGCCGGGCAGCTCACGCTTCGCGAGCTGGGCGTGGTGGCGGCCAACGCGAAGCTCTTCTTCGGCGTGGACTCCGCGCCCATGCACATCGCGGCGGCGATGGGCACGCCGGTGGTTGCCCTCTTCGGGCCGAGCAGCGAGAAGGTCTGGGGCCCCTGGGGGGTAGCGCATCGCGTCGTGGTGAGCGACCATCCCTGCCGGCCCTGTGGCAACGACGGTTGCGGCGGCGGCAAGGTGAGCGAGTGCCTTACCCTGCTTGACGTGTCCCGCGTGCATTCCGCCTTGAACGAGCTGCTCGCCTCGCCGTGAGCCCCGCGCCGCGTCCACCGGGCCTCGCCCCGCGCGTGGCGCTGGTTCGCGGCCGCTACGATCCGGCCGGGGGCGCCGAACGCTTCGTGCAAAACGCGATCGCGGCGCTGAAGGCGCAAGGCGCCTCGCTCACCATCGTGACGCGGCACTGGCCCGGGCATGATGGCTCTGCCCTCGTGCTGAATCCGTTCCATGTCGGCAGCCTGTGGCGCGACTGGGCCTTCGCCCGCGCGGTCTGCCGCGAGGCCGGGCACGGCCGCTTCGACCTCGTGCAATCGCACGAGCGGATCGCGTGCTGCGACGTGTATCGAGCCGGCGACGGGGTCCACGCGCAGTGGCTGGCCGAGCGCGCGAAGGTGCAATCGCCCCTGGCGCGACTGGCTACCCGGCTGGATCCGCACCATCGCTACGTGCTCGCAGCGGAACGCGCCCTCTTCACCTCGCCGCGGCTGCGTGCCGTGATCTGCAACTCGATCATGGTGCGCGACGAGATCGAGCGCCACTTCGGCACCGGTGGCGATCGCCTGGTGGTCATTCGCAACGCAGTGGACGCGACCCTGTTCCATCCCGGCCTGCGCACCGAAATGCGCGAGGCGATGCGCCAGCAGCTCTCGATCCCGCGCGATGCGCGCGTTGCCGTGCACGTGGGCTCGGGCTTCGAGCGCAAGGGCGTGCGCGCCCTGCTCCAGGCGGCGGCCCGGGCCGCTTCCAGGCCGTGGGTAGTGGTGGTCGGTCGTGACAAGCATTCCGCGCGCTACCAGGCGCTCGCCTCGGCGCTGGGGATCTCGGGGCGAGTTCGCTTCGCCGGCGCCGTCTCCGACGTTCGCCCTTTTCACGCCTGCGCCGACGCGTTCGTGCTCGCCACGCTCTACGATCCGCAGCCGAACGCGGCCTTGGAAGCGATGGCGAGCGGACTTCCTGTCGTGACCAGCCGCAAGTGCGGCGTGGCGGAGCTGCTCCGCGAAGGCGAAAGCGGCTTCATTCGCGATGCGCTGGATGTCGCCGGCCTCGCCGAGGCGCTCGACAGTCTCGACCCCCCGGCCGCGGCGCGCATGGGCGCGGCGGCCCGGGAGGCGGTGGCGCCCTACACCCCGGAGGCGATGGCCGCCGAGTACCTCGCCCTCTACCAGCGCCTGCTTCACCGATAATGTCGGGATGCAACATGCCACGGCCCCCACGAGCCGCCAGCTGTACCTGCGCCTGCTGAAGCACGTATGGCCGTACCGCGCCGCGCTCTTCGCCGGCGTGCTTGCGATGATCGTGGGCGGTCTCGCCGATGCTGCGCTGGTGAAGCTCACCGGGCCGCTCATCAACGAGCTCTTCGTGGAGCGCAACCGCAGCCTGGCGATCCTCCTGCCGCTGGGCATCGTGGGAATCTTCGTGGTGAGCGGGCTTGCGAGCTTTACCTCCGGCTACAGCACCCAGTGGGCCGCCTCGAAGGTGGTCTTGGACCTGCGCCGCGCCATGTTCGAGCGCGTGCTGAGATTGCCGCCCCAATTCTTCGACGAGAACGCCACCGCCAAGCTGGTCACCAAGTTCACATTCGACGTGACCAACCTGTCCGCGGCTTCGACCAGCGTGCTGAGCGTGCTCGTGCGCGATACCGTCACGGTGCTGGCCCTGCTCGCCATCCTGGTGTCGTCGAACTGGCGGCTCACGCTCATCGCATTCCTGGTGATCCCGCCCATCGCACTCGTGGTCCGCCTCTTCAGCCGCCGCCTGCGCGCCATGAGCCGCGAAACCCAGCGCGCGATCGGCGGCATCGCCGAGGTGCTGGACGAATCGATCGCCAACCAGCGCGTGGTGCGGGTCTTCGGCGGCCAGGCCTACGAGTCCAGGCGCTTCACGCGCGCAGCCGAGGCGATCCGGCGTTTCCACATGAAGCACGCCACCGCCGCCGCGGGCACGGTACCGGCCACCCAGCTCATCGTGGCGTGCGCCATCGCCGCCATCATCTATTTCGCCGCCGCCGAAGCGTTTGCGGGCAATACCAACGTGGGTGGCTTCGTGGAGTTCATCGCGGCGACCGGCATGTTGCTGCAGCCGCTCAAGCGCATCACCAGCGTGAACGAGCAGCTGCAGAAGGGCCTCGCCGCCTGCGAAAGTGTCTTCGGGCTCGTGGACGAGGTCCCCGAGGAGGACCGCGGGACCGTGCGCCTCGATCGGGCCCGGGGTGCCGTTCGTTTCGAAGGGGTGACCCTCACCTATCGCGGCGCGTCTCGGCCCGCCCTGCAGGGCGTCACGCTCGCCATCGAGCCCGGCGAGACCGTCGCGCTGGTGGGGCCGTCCGGTGGCGGCAAGTCGAGCCTCATCCACCTGCTGCCACGTTTCTACCACCCCCAGGCGGGGCGCATAACCCTCGACGGCCACGACCTGCAATCGCTCACCCTCGAGAGCCTGCGCGCGCAGATCTCGCTCGTGTCGCAAAGCGTCGTGCTCTTCAACGATACGGTGGCCGCCAACATCGCGTATGGCCGCGGCGAGCGTGTCGCGGTGGAGGACATACGCCGGGCGGCGCGGGCCGCGCACGCGCTAGAGTTCATCGAGGCGCTGCCGCGGGGTCTCGATACCGAGATCGGCGAAAACGGCGCCAAGCTGTCGGGGGGGCAGCGGCAGAGGCTCGCCATTGCCCGCGCCATCCTCAAGGATTCGCCCATCTTGCTGCTCGACGAGGCTACTTCCGCCCTCGATACCGAGAGCGAGCGCGCCGTGCAGGCCGCCCTGGAGGCGCTCATGCGGGGACGCACCACCATCGTGATCGCGCACCGGCTCTCGACGATCGAGCGCGCGGACCGCATCGTGGTCCTGTCCGAGGGTCGCGTGGCCGAGGCCGGCAGCCACGCGGAGCTCATGGCACGCGGCGGGCTCTATTCCGGGCTGCACCGGCTGCAGTTCGCCACCGCGTGAGAATCCTCCATACCGAATCCTCCCTCGGTTGGGGCGGCCAGGAGATCCGCGTGCTGAGCGAGGCGCGCGGGGTCGCCCGGCGCGGCCACCAGGTCGCGCTCGCTGCCCCCGCACAATCGCGCATCTTCCAGGAGGCGCGGGCGTACGGCGTCGAAGCCATCGAGGCGCCTATCGCCCGCAAGGGGTTGGCCGGCGCGGCGGCGGTGAAGCGCCTGCTGGAGGAGCGGGACTTCGACGTCGTCAACACGCATAGCTCCACCGACAGCTGGCTCGTGACCGCGGCCTGCGCCTGGGCGCGACGGGCCCCGGCCATCGTGCGCACTCGCCATATCTCCTCGCCCATGCCGCGCAATTTCGCCAGCCGCTGGCTGTATGCGCGAGCCGATCGCATCGTCACCACCGGCGAGAAGCTGCGCCTGCAGGTGATCGAGGAAGTGGGCGCAGATCCGTCGCGCACCGTGTCGATCCCGACGGGCATCGACCTGTCGCGCTTCCGGCCTGGCAATCGGCTGGCCGCGCGGGGCCAGGTGGGGCTGCCGGGCGAGGCCACCATCGTGGGCATCGTCGCCACGCTGCGCAGCTGGAAGGGCCATTTGCACCTGCTCGAAGCCGTGGCGAGCCTGGGCTTCGCGGAGGTGCACCTCGCGATCGTGGGCGACGGCCCGATGCGCGCGGTGCTCGAGGAGCGCGCCGCGAACCTCGGCATGCCCCGGGTGATCTTCGCCGGCAACCAGCGCGACGTGGCGCCCTGGCTGCGGTCCTTCGACGTCTTCTGCCTGCCTTCCTATGCCAACGAGGGGGTGCCCCAGGCCCTCATGCAGGCGATGGCCTGCGGCCTGCCGGTGATCACCACCCCGGTCGGCAGCATCGAGGAGGTGGTCCAGGACGGGCGAACCGGGATGATCGTGCCGCCCGCCGACCCGCCGGCGCTTGCCCGGGCGATCGCCACCTTGATCGAAGATCCGGCGCGGCGCGCGGCGCTAGGACAGGCCGCCGCTGCCGAGGCGACCGCCCGCATGGGGGAGGATGCGATGGTGGACGCGATGATCCGCGTCTTCAGCGAGGCCCTGGCTTGTGCAGCACCGCCCACAACGTCTGTGCGTAGCGGTTGAGGTACTTCATCCCCGGATATCGAAGGCGCCGCGCCGCGCGCAACAAGCCCCCACGATGCATCTCGGTCCCGAAAAGCTCGACCACCTCCAGGCCATGGCGCGCCGCGCGCGCCCGCACGAACTCGATCGCCTCGCCATAGCTGAAGAACCAGCGGTGGCGGTCGGTGGGCGCCTCCGCGGGCAGGCCGTAGTGCGCGAAGTGCCCGCGGCCGCGCTCGATCGGCCGGCGCGCGTCGCGCCAGCAGTTGGGCAGCGAGACCACTATCGTTTCGGCGCTCACCCGCACGAGCTCGTCGAACATCGCATGCAGGTGCTCGAGATGCTCGAGCACTTCGATGCAGATGACCGTGCGGAAGGAGGCATCGGCGAACGGCAGGGCGGCGCCGGTATCGAGGTCGATCGTCACGTCGGGCTTGCCGGCCATGTCCACGCCGACGTAGCGGACGTCCTTCAGGATCTCGCGCAGCGGCGCCTCGTAGCAGCCGACGTCAAGGACCGAGCCCGTGAGATACGGAGCGAACCGGCGCGCCACATACAGGCTTCGGCTGCGGCGCTCGGAAAAGGTCGCGATCTCGGTGGAAAGTCCGTCGGGGGCGGCCATTGCGGCGTGCGGCACGGGGGGACGGGCATTCTAACCCGTCGGGTATAGTGCCAAGGTCCATGCAAAGCCGCTTCCTCACGCGCTCGCGCATCCTCGCGTCCGCGTTCCTCGGGGCCGCCGCCCGGCGCCAGCCGCGAGACCCCCCGCGTCGAGTCCTGATCGCCCACCATCCGAAGATGATCGGCGACACGCTGCTGCTCGCCCACCTCGCCGCCAAGGCCCGGCATCGATGGCCCGACACCGAGCTGGTGATCACGGCATCGCGTGCCACCCAGCCGCTATTCAGCGGCCGCCCTTGGGGCCTCGAGGCGCGCGCCTACGAGCCCGACGACGTCTCGACCTTGCGCGCATTCCGCGACGCGGCGGGCTACGACCTGGCTTTCGTTCCGGGCGACAACCGTTACGGCTGGTTCGCCCGCGCGATGGGCGCTCGCTGGATCGTGGGCTTTTCCGGCGACCGCCCCGCGTACAAGGATCGGCTTCTCGACGATGTCCGCGAGTACCCAAATACGCCCGACACCTGGGGCGACATGGCGGCCGACCTCGTGCCCGGTGAGGCACCCCCGCCGTACCACCCCTCACAATGGCCCGCGCCCCCGTTCAGGCCTTTCGACATGCCCGCGCATCCCTATGCGGTGATCCACATGGGCGCCAGCACGGCGCTCAAACGCTGGGCACCCGAGCGCTGGGCCGAGCTCGCGGCGCACATCGAGTCGCGCGGGGTCGACGTCGCCTGGAGTGCCGGCCGTGGCGAGGAGGCTCTGGTCAAGGCAGCCGATCCCGCGGGGCGCCGCAGGTCCTATGCCGGCACGCTCGACTTGCCACAGATGTGGCACCTCATCGCCAATGCCCAGCTGATGGTCACGCCCGACACGGGCCTCGCGCACTTGTCGCGCCTCACGTTCACGCCGACCGTGGCCCTCTTCGGACCGGGCAGCCCGCAGCTCGTGGGCAGCGGCCGCTTCTTCCGCAACGCCCCGTGGACCCCCGTGATCGTGGATCCCTTTCCCTGCCGCGACCAGACCATCCTCTTCAAGCGCGAGGTGGCATGGGTTCGGCGGTGCTCGCGGACCTCGCGCGAGTGCGCATCGCCCGCTTGCATGCTCGCCATCACGCCGCGCCAGGTGATCGAGGCGATCGCTCGCACGAACCCGCGCCTCGCCTGAAGTCCTGCACGCGTTTTTCGCGTGCTCCTACATCGCTGTCGCTCGCTTCTGCGTCTTCGTGGCTGCGCTGGAACTCGGCCTTCAAGGCGTGGGTCGCATCCGATGTCCCCGCCGCCCCTCGAACGAATGCCCTCGCGCCTTCTCGCGGCCGCCGCGTTCGCCGCAGTGCTGGCGGGCGCCCCGGCGCTTGCCCAGATCCCGATCGTTCCCGGCGAACCCGCGCTCGCGCTGAAGAATGAGGAGCGCGCGCGCCTGCGCTTGCCGACGTCCGAAGGCGTGCGCCTGGAACTGGCGGATGCATCGGCACAAGCCCTCGGGCAAGTGCGCGCGGCCAACGCGAGGAGCGGCCGCTTCAAGGAGCGCGAGCAGGCGCGGCGCTTGGTGATCGGCGTGCATCGCGCCACCGACGGCGAGCACGGCGCAATGCGTGCTTCGGGCTTGCGATGGATCGCCGTGCCGGGCGGCCATGCGGCGAAGGTCGCGGTCGCGTCCCCCGGAGCGCAGGCGCTGCGGCTGGGCTTCGCGCTGCTCGGCGTGCCGGAGGATGTCGAGATGACCTTTACGGGCTCGGCCGACGCCTCGCGAGCCGAAGGGCCGGTGCGCGTGGGCAGCATCGCCGATCGCACCTCCACCTGGTGGTCGCCGGTAACGCAGGGTGAGGCGCAGACCGTCGAAGTCTTCGTACCGTCCCACATCGATCCGCGCCGCCTGCCGCTGCGAGTCGCGGGCGTCTCGCACCTCGTGGCGATGCCGTCGGGCACCCTGTCCAAGCGACTGCAAGACATCGGCCGATCGGGCTCCTGCAACGTGGACCTGCCCTGCTCCAGCCTGAACGCCAACCAGGCTTTCCGCGATGCCGCGGCGTCGGTGGCGCAGATGGTGTTCACCGATGGGCCTTACACCGCCTTGTGCACGGGCTCGCTGCTCAACGATGCCGACCCCTCCTCGCAAGTTCCCTACTTCTTCAGCGCCAATCATTGCTTCGAGAACGAGGCGGCACCGTACAAGACAGCCGCACAGATGCAGGCGGTGGCGAACACGCTCACCACGCTCTGGGGTTTCGAGGCCTCGGCATGCGGCAGCGCGCAGCCGCGCGCAGGCTGGACGCAACGCTCCGGCGGCGCTACGGTCCTCTACAACGACGTGGCTTCCGATGCGTTGCTGCTGAGGTTGAACGACTCGCCTCCGGCAGGCGCCTTCTTCTCGGGGTTCGACCCCAATCCGATCGCGACCGGGGCCGCGGTCGCCTCGGTGCACCATCCCCAGGGTGACCTCAAGAAGGTCACCGAGGGACGGGTGCTCGGCTTCTCGCACGACCCCTCCGTGGGCGGCGTGAATGCGTCGTTCATCGAAGTGGCCTGGAGCCGGGGCACCACCGAGGGCGGCAGCAGCGGCGGCGGGCTGTGGACCGCGAACGGCTCGCAATTCCTCTTCCGCGGTGGCCTCTGGGGCGGCTCGGCGCTGTGCTCCAACACCGAGGGCGCGGACTTCTATTCCCGTTTCGACCTCGCCTATCCCGCGCTCGCAATCCACCTCGCAGCGCAGGGCGGTGGAGGCATCGACTACACGGACTTGTGGTGGAACCCCGGCGAATCGGGCTGGGGCCTGAACCTGATCCAGCACCCTTCGCGCGTCATCTTCGGCGTCTGGTACACGTACGACGCAAACGGCAAGCGGACGTGGTACGTGCTGCCGTCGGGAACCTGGACCTCATCGAACACCTACACGGGTCCGCTCTACGCAACGGCCGGGCCAAGCATCGCCCAGTCGTTCGATGCCTCCAAGGTGCACGTCATGCCCGTGGGCACGGCGACGCTTTCCTTCAGCAGCGCCGACCGCGGCACCTTCAGTTACTCGGTAGGCGCAGTCTCGGGTTCGAAAGCGATCGAGCGCCAGCCGTTCTGAGCGCTCACGGTTTGCTGCTACGCTGCCGCCATGGCGGCCCCCGCATTCTCCGCGACCCTCGTCACCTTTCGCACGCCGGCTCCCATGCTTCGCAAGGCGCTCGAGTCGCTCGCGCGCGCAATCGAGGGAGCCCGTGCCGCGGGCGCGCTATCCGAGGCGCACGTCCACGTCGTGGACAACTCGCCGGCGCATGCAGGCGCCGAAATCGCCTCGGTGGTGCGGACCTGGCCCGGCGAGGCGGGCGCGATCGCGCTGCATGCCGGCCACGGCAACGTGGGATACGGCCGCGCGAACAACCTCGTGCTGCCCCTGCTGCGCTCGGAAATCCACCTCGTGATGAACCCGGATATCGAGCTTTCGCCGGATGCCTTGCTCGAGGCATCGCGAGCGCTGCAAGCGCAGCCGGAGATCGGGTTGATCGCGCCGTCCGTAGTGGGAGCAGACGGGGAACGCCAATATCTCTGTCGCCGCTATCCCTCGTTGCGCGTTCTCTTCCTGCGCGGGTTTGCGCCGGGCGCTTTGCGCGAACGCCATCGCCGCCTCATCGACGAGTACGAAATGCGCGATGCGCTCGGAAATGCGCAGGCCGAGGTGCCTCTGGCGAGCGGCTGCTTCATGGTGGTGCGCACCGCGCTGCTGGCACGCCTGGGCGGGTTCGACCCCCGCTACTTCATGTATTTCGAGGATTACGACTTGAGCCTTCGCATCGGTCGCGAGGCGCGGGTGGCCTACCTGCCCTCGGCGCAAGTGGTGCATCTCGGAGGAGACGCCGCGCGCAAGGGCGTACGCCACGTGGCGTGGTTCCTCGCGTCGGCGTGGCGCTTCTTCTCGCGCCACGGCTGGAAGCTCTAGCCTGCCCCTTGCACGTATGCGCGTTCGAAGAACGCTTCGAGCGCCGTGATCGGCTCGTCGCGCTCGAAGAGGGCGCCTCGGTTGGCCAGCAGGGTTTCGGACAGGGAGTGGCGGCGATCGGCGTCGCGCCCGAGGGCCACAGCCTTCGCCACCAGGTCCTCGGTCGACTCCGCCACCAGCTCGCCCGCGCCCAGGATCCGCAACATGGCCTGGCTTTGCCGGCCGCGCATCAACGCCCCGGGCAGCGTGACGACGGGAAGCCCATTGGAAAGCGCGTCGAGCGAAGTGTTGCCGCCCGACCAGTGCAGGGTATCGAGCATGACGTCGCAAAGGCGATTGAGCCGCAGGTAGCTCTGGTGCGGCAACGTCGGCGCCAGGAAAACCACGCGCTCGTTGAGGTCGAGGCGGCGCTTGCGGAACGCGCGCGCAAGGCGAGTGGCGAAAGCCTGCGTGAGCAGGTCGTGGCTGGATGCGAACATCACCGCCACGCCGCGATCGTCCTGCGCGAGCACCTCGGCGATGAGCTCGTCGTTGTCGGGATGGATCTTGAAGAGCGACTGCGGCACCAGGTAAGCGGTGCGCCCCTCGGGGATGCCAAAGTCCGCGCGCGTGCCTGGCGCTGCCTCCGCCGGCAGCGCGTAGCGTGTGCCCAAACCGGGCAGCACGGCGAGGCTTTCGGTGTAGTGCTGCGCCGCGTCGGCGGGCTCCATCGGCTCGCTCGAAAGAAACCAGTCGATCGTCGGCAGGCCGGTCGTGTCGGGGTGGCCCCAGCCCGCGCACTGAACCGGCGCAAGGCGTAGCGCCGCCAGCGTATAGGTTTCGGCGTGCATGCCGAGCTCGGGATAGACCAGGATGTCGAGCGCGTCGGCGGCGACATGCTGGGCCAGCGTATGGAGCGGCCGCCCGGGCAGGTGGCGGAAGGTTCCGGCGGCGGCGGCGATGGCACGCGTGTCGTCGGCCACCCATTCATTGGTGTAGTAGACGAAAGTCTCGAAGCGCGCGGGATCCAGGCGCGTCACCCACGACGCGAAGTAACGGCCGGCCGTGCAGTTGAAGAAGAAATGGCTGAGGAATCCCACGCGGATCCGGTCACCACGATTGCCCTTGCGCGGTGCGTACAGCTCCGGCGCGGCACGCTCCAGCACCTTGCGCTGGAACTCGCCGTAGCGGCGCTGCAGGGCCACGTCGTTGCGGCCCTGGTAGGCGAGGTAGAAATTGGTCCAGCGCGCCTCGGCGAGGGCTCGCTCCGCATTCGGGAAAACAAAACGTGGCGCCGCTTCGTGCAGCCGCTCGAGGCCCGATGCATACTCGCGCCGGACCGCTTCGAGGTGCTCGGCGCTGTCGTAATGCTGGGGCAGCAGCAGGTTGGCGCCCAGCGCCGCCTTCAGGTTCGCCGGCACCTCGGCGGACACCTCGCGGTAGGCGCGACGCGCGTCCTCGACGCGGCCGACTTCCGCCAACATCTCCGCGTGTGCGTTGCGGGGCTTGTGATGGCCCGGCGCCGCTCGGATAGCCATGGCATAGGCCGCGAGCGCCGCCTCGCTTTCGCGGCTGCGGCGGTGGATGTCGCCCAGCAGCAGCCAGCCCTCGACCAGGCCCTCGTCGTGGCGAACCGCGGCCTGCGCGTGCTCCAGCGCCCGTTTTGCATCCGCCCGCAGGTTGTACAGCCGCGCGAGGTTGAAGTGCGCCAGCGCATAACGCGGGTCGAGCGACAAAGTATGGGTGAACGCGCGCACCGCCTCGTCGAGGCGCTCGAGCGCCTGCAGCGCGATACCGAGGTTGTTCCAGGCGCGCACGTTGCGGGGATCGCACCGGGTTGCGGCCTGGAAAGCCTGCAGCGCCTGCTGCGGCTTGCCCTGCTCGAGGTGCACGCGGCCCAGCTCCAGGTGGCCCACGGGCCAGTCGGGTCGCGCGGCGACCACCTTGGCGTAGCGCTCTTCGGCTGCTGCCAGTTCCCCGCGGTCGTGGAGGATGCCTCCTTCGAGCAGCAGGAAGCCGGGGCGCTCACCGCCGCGCGCGATGGCGCGCGCGACGCTCGCTTGCGCGCTACCCAGGTCGCCCGACTGGTGTTCCGCCATTCCCTTCAGGTGCCATACTTCGGGCAGCGCCGGGTTGGCGGAAAGCACTTCGCCATATGCGCGGATGGCGGAGGCGAGCTCGCCGCGCTGGTGCAGTTGCCTTGCCTCCTGGAGGCGTTGTTCGATCGTCATGCCTGCGTGTCGATGGTCTCGGTCGGCGCCGTCGCCGGCAGCCATGCATGGGGTAGTGCCACCAGGCCGTAGTCGCGCGTCTCGCCTCGCACCACGAACTCGAGCTCGGCCGTATCGAAGAGGCGCAGGCCGGCCGCGTCCAGCGTGTGCAGCCGAAGCCGGTATTTGCCGGGCAGCAGCTGCAGGGCCTCGAAGCGCAGCGCGAAGCCGAAGCGCTGCGGGCCCAATCGCGCCGGCTGGTAGCCGGACTCGTTCGAATGCGAGCCGTAGATGGAGGTGCCGTCCACGCGCACGATGCCGAAGAGGAGGACCGGCGCGCCGTCGTCGGGCTCGTAGGCCACGCCGCGGACGACCAGCGCTTGCCCCTGCTGGAAGGTGCCGGCGCGCGCACCCGCCGCGTTTTCGGTCCACGCTTCCAGGATCTTGGGATAGGGACCTTCGGCCACGGGCGCCGCCGGGGCCTCGCGCGAACCGCGCTTCTCCTCGTGGTAGGTGAGGTACTCGCGCGTGACGTCGAAGCTCGGGCCGTGCATGCGCACGCGCCCATGGTGGATCCACACAGCCTCCGGGCAGAGCGTCTGGATGTGGAACATGCTGTGCGAGCACAGCAGGAGCGTGCCGCCCTTGGCGCGGTACCCCTCGAGCCAGGCGATGCACTTCTTCTGGAACGATTCGTCGCCTACGGCGAGGACCTCGTCGGTGATGAGCACCTCGGGCTCGAGCGCCGTGGCGACCGCGAACCCGAGGCGAACCACCATGCCCGAGGAGTAATGCTTGATGGGCTCATCGATATGCTCGCCGATGTCGGCGAAATCGATGATCGACTGCATGCGGGCGCGCACGACCGATCGCGGCAAGCCGAGCAGCGCGCTCGACAGGTGGATGTTCTCGCGGCCCGTGTAGTCGGGGTGGAAGCCGCTTCCCAGCTCGAGCAGCGCGCCCACGCGCGCGTTCACCTCGACCATGCCCGCGCTCGGCCTCACGACGCCGGCGATGACCTTGAGCAGCGTCGACTTGCCTGCGCCGTTCTCGCCGATGATGCCGAGAGACTGCCCGCGACGCAGGACGAGGTCGACCGAGTCGAGCGCGCGGAAGTGCGGCATTCGCGAGGAGCGCAGCAGCAGCGCTGCCAGCGTGCGCAATCGCTGCCCGCCCGAGGCCACGCGGGGGTAATCCTTGGTCGCCCCGGCTAGGCGCACGAGCACATCCGACTCGCGTTTCATGGGAGTTGCGCCATCCCCCGCAGCGCTTCGTAAAATCGCGAAAGCGATTGCCGCGACTCGAGCCGCGTGTGGTACGCATGGTGCGGCCCCGCAGGCGCATTCAGGTGCGGGAAGCGCGCGGCGAAGCGCGCGGCGTAATGGCTCCAGGCGTCGCCGAAATCACCGACACTCGCATGCACCACCGTGACCTCGGTCGTGACGGCGAGACGCAGGCCCCGCAGCGCGGCGCGGTAGGTGAAGTCCAGGTCGTAGAAGTGGAAGCCATCGAAGGTCGCGGCGTCGAAGCCCACGTCCAGCGCCAATTCGCGCCGGGTAGCCAGCAACATGCCGTCCAGCGTTTGCATGCCGCCAAGAAGGCCGCTCTCGTGGCTGAAAATCGTAGCGTCAAATGCCGACGCGCCGGCCACCGGGTAGGCGACCCAGCCATGAAGGTGGGGATGTCCGGCCCACATCACCGCGGGGCCGTTGGCGACACGGCTGCCGGCCAGTCCGACCACGTCCTGGGCCTCGAGCGCCTGCTCCATGACGTCGAAAGCTCCGTCCGCATCGATCTCGATGTCGTCATGGGCCAGGACGACGCGCTCGTGCCGGCACTGCCGCAGCCCTCGCATGTAGCCTTCGGCGAGCGACGAGGCATCGTCGATGACGATGAACTCGTGTGCGCGCCCCGCAAGCGCCGCGCTGAAGCTTTCGCGCATGCGCGCGAAGCGGGACCTGTCCACGCTGCAGACCACGATGGAGAACGGCTCGCCGGCGCCCTCGCGCGGAGCGCGCGCACGCGGAAACGGCTGCTCGCCGGCGCGAACCGCGTCGCCCAAAGTGGCGACGAGGTTCTGCATCGCGTCGAAATCACGAGCGTCGAGCCGCGCCGCCTCGCGAAAAGCGAGCGCCGCGCTTCGCCAGTCACGGGCCCGGCGAAGTGCCACGCCGAGGTTGTAGTGCGCCGCCTGGAAGCGAGGCGCCTGTCCGATGGCGTCCCGGAAGGCGACGACAGCTTCGGCGACCCGGCCTTCCTTGAGCAATCGGTTGCCCAAGGCCAGAGCCGCCTCGGCGCCGCCCTCGCGCTTGCGCGCTGACTGCGCCTCGTCCGCGCTCGTCACAGGAAATCCTCGAAGTGGGGCGAGAGTCGCTCGAACACCCAGGTGCCCAGCACGAATACTGCGATGCAGGCGCATGCCGCCACGAGGTCCCCGGGGACGAGCCCACCGCCCTGAAGCAACAGCTCACGCATGCGCTCGGAGAACCAGCCAATGGGACTCGCCTCCACCCAGTCCCTCGCCCAGGCCGGTACCGCGCTTACCGGATACAGGATCGGGGAGGCATAAAAAAGCACGAGGAGCAGCACCTGGACCACGTGCTCGGCGTCCCTGAGAAGGGTTTGCAGCGCCGCGAGGAGGGCCCCCAGGCCTGTGGCGAGCAGCAGGTAGGGGAAAAGCACCAGCAGCGCCATGGGAAGCGCCTGGAGCCTCACCGGCTCACCCGCAAGGCGCAACGCGACCAGGATGGCCACGAACCCGGCCAGGTGCACGGCGTAGCAGGCCAGCACGGTCGAGTACACCAGGAGCCGATGCGGGAAGGCGACCTTGCGGATCAACTGCCCATTGGCCGCGATGGAGCCCAGCGCGCGCGTGAGCGACTCCGAGAACATGATCCATGGCCACAACGCGATTGCCACGAAGGTGAGGTAGGCCGCGTCGCCGTAGCCCGGGGGCACGCCCACGCGAAAGACCTGGCTGAAAACCACGGAAAGGATCGACAGCTGCAAAAGGGGGTGGACCAGCGTCCAGGCGACGCCGGACACGCTTCCGGCGTAGCGCGACTGGATCTCGCGCCGGACGAAAGAAGCCAGCAACCAGCCCCAGCGCGCCCCTGGCGCCGGCGCGGCCATCACGACGCCTTGCCGGCCTTCGCGCGCTGTTCGGGCAGCCTCGCCATGTCCTCGCGCTCGGCGAACCACTCGTCCGAGTATTCGCAGTCGCGGTACTCGTCGAAGTAGGGCCCGCCGGTGGTGAAGTGGACGAGGCTCGCATCGGCTCGTGGAGCGTCGAAGCCCACGAGGTGGTTCCACTCGTGCGGCAGCGCTCCGATGAGCTGATCCCCCTCGAGCCACTTGAACTGGTGCAGCTCGAGGCCGCTCGCGGTGTTGACGTACTCGAGCGTGAGCCTGGTGCAGCGCGCGCAATTCATCAGCATCACCGACGACCAGTTCTTCTTCTCGTACTTGGTCTGCACCGCGCCCAAGAATTTGACCTCCTCCCTGGGCACGTGCAGGTGCTTGACCACCTGCACCGCGTAGCGCTCGTCGCGCAGCGCCCACAGGCGGGCGATGTCCGCGCGGACCAGCATGTCGCAGTCCATGAATACGGCCCAGCCATCGTAGCCGCACAGGTAGGGCGTGAGGAACCGGGAAAAGGAGAACTCCGTGGATTGCAGCGGGTTGCGATCGCGCCTGAAGAGGCCTTCCAGCTGGTCCAGGCGCACCGGGGTGATGCTGACCGGCTGCGTCGCGTGTCGCTGGATGGAATGCGCGAGGACGTCGAAGGCCACGGCCTCGCGGGAGTCATAACCGATGAAGACGCGAATGGCGTTCACTCGCGGCCTACTTCGCCACCGTCTTGGCGGACGCTTCCTCGAGGCTGCGGCGAACGTCGGCCGGATCCATCTTCACCACGAGCTGCTCGATGTTCTGCCGGTGGACCGTGACGTTGGCGGGCGAGCGCACCTCCTGCAGCAAGGCCTCGCGGCGTTGCTTCATGAGACGCTCGGTCTCTGCCTGGATGATCTGCTTGCGCACGGCCTCGAAGGGAATCGGCTTGGGCGCCTTGCGGTCGACGAAGCGGACCACGTGGAAGCCGAACTCCGACTCGACGGGCCCGGCGATTTCTCCCTTGGTCTTCAGGGTGGCAATTGCCTTGCGCACCGGCTCGGTGAACGAGGTGGGCGAGCTGTAGCCGAGGTCGCCGCCGTTACGCTTCTTGTCGGGGTCGTCGGAGTAGCGCGTGGCGAGCGCCAGGAAATCCTCGCCCGCCTTCGCCTCGGCCGCCGCCTGCTTGGCGCGCTCGAGGGCCGTCTCGCGCGTGCGGCCGTTGAGGTTCACCAGGATGTGCTGGATATGCACTTCCTCGGGAGTCATGAACTTCGCCTGCTCGGCCTTGTAGAGCTCGCGGGCACGCTGCTCGAGGTTCACGCCCGCCGCCTCCTTCTCGATCTTCTGGACGTAGAGCTCGGCCAGCACGCCTTCCTGAACCTGCTGCAGGCGCTTCTGCACTGCAGGGTCCTTGTGGAGCCCGGCCTCGCGCGCCTTCGCTGCCACGACCCGGGTCACGAACATGTTGTCCACGATCGTGGCGACGCGGTCGTAGCTCATGCGCACTTCGTCGCGGCGGTTTTCGGGAATGCGCAGCATGTTGCCCTCGAAGTCCGTGGAGTCCACCTGCACGGCTCCGCTGGTGATGAGGGGCGTATGCGGTGCGAGCTTGTTGGGAGATGCGGAAACGGTCCCGGCGGCCAGCGCCAGGCTCATGATGGCAATGATCTTCGACATGGATGGGTCCAGATAAAAAACCGCCCGCGCGCCGAAGCGCGCGGGCAGCTGGGTGCGGCCGTACTGCGGCGATCCGTCAGTCTAGCGCGTTCGAGTACTCCATCTGGAAGCCGCAGATCGGCTGGCCATGCGGGCAGGATTGGTAGCTCCAGCGCGCGTTGATGTAGTACTCCGCGCCCGGCTCCCCGGCCCAGCAATAACCGAAGGCCGATGCCGCCGCCTCATTCAGGCCTCCAAGGTTGCCGGACAGCCAGGTGATAGCGTTGATGTAGCCGTTCGTGCTGCGCATGTTGCACGCATTCGCGGTGTTCGTATCGATCACGCCAGGGCACTTGTTGATGCTCATCTCGATCGTCACCGGCTGCGGGCTGTAGGTGCCGGAGGACTCGCTGATGTAGATCTGTCCCGAAAGCTTTGGCGCGGTGCTGGGAAGCTTCATGGAGACCACCTGACCCGATTTCTGCAGCTGGTACAGATGGTTGCCGCGGCCGCCCAGGTTTGCCGTCAGCATGTCCTGGGGAACGGCGGGACAGCCGTTGACCGGCGGCGGGGGCGGAGGCTGCGTTGAGCCCTGAGTCAGCGTGACTTCCGTGGACCGCTGGGCGCCCAGGGCAGCGGGCGCGGGGGGCTCCCCAAGGTTCACGCTGCACTTTGCGCCCACGGTCCCAGCCAACTGGACCTGAATGATCGCGCTGCCTGCACCCTGTGCGAAGTTCACGCCTGCAACGCCACCGTCGTGCGCGCAGCCGGAGCCGCTAAGCCAATAGTAGAGCGTATAAGCAAGGCCACCCAGAGTCCTGTTGACCGTGACGTTTGCGACACTTTCCGCAGGGGCGCTGGAGCTTGCCACGGCCATGACGAACTGGCCGGGAAGTGCGGGATCGAGGGGGTTCGGGTCCACCGGCGGCGGCGAGTTAGCGCACTGCACGGTGACGGAGCCGTTAGGCGTAATCGACATCGAGCTGAAGTCGCAGAAGACATCGCCCGTGCCGGTCTTCAGCGTCACGCGCCCCTGTGCCAGGACGTCGGGAGCCGCTGCAAAACCTGCGACCGCCATGAGGGCGGCGAGTGTGCGCCGAAGGAAGATGGGTTGGAATGGGGTAGACATGGATTCCTCTCTCTCGGCAAAAGCAATGCGCCATTTGGCGCTGAAATTTCCCTTGTAAAACCGGTATATGCCGGCTAGACCTCACGCTTCACGCGAAGTTTATCAGAGTTGTTGTTCGACGTTCAACGGGAAAGCGAAAAAAACAGGCGGACGCTGTTCCGTCCGCCTGTTTTCTTGTCCAACGCCCGGGGGCCGGCTACATGCCCCCGGCACTGCGATCGTTACGGCGTGATCGCGGTGGTGTAGCTGTGCGTGAACAGGCTGCCGTAGTTGCCCTGGCAGGTCGCCGTGCCGCAAGTGAGGTTGCCGTTGCGGAACGTACGCACCATGAAGCCCGTGACCGGCAGGCCGAAGAACGTCGCCGGCACGCCACCCGCGAGCACCGTGGTAACTGCGGTGCTGTCCATGATCGAACGATCCGACACCGACGAGCCCATGCCCAGGGTCGTGGCGCCCGTGCCCGCGAAGTTCAGGCGGGCCCAGCCGTTCTGGAAGGCCGAAAGGACGGTCACGTTGGTCACGTTGAACGAACCCAGCACGCCGGATTGCGTCGTGGAGGTCGGCATGTGAGCGGCGCTGTTACGCACCGAGATCACGGTCGACTCCCAGCACAGCGTGTTGGCCGGAGCGGCCGGCGGCAGCGGCGAGAAGTCGCCGGGGGTCGGCGCGACGCTGCGCTCTTCGCGATCGAAGAACGTGAAGCCGATCGTCTCGCAAGCACCGGAGGCAGTCAGCACATTGCTGTACGGCTGCGCGGCGGTGGTCGACGACACGAAGTGACGCTTGGTCGGCTGGGTGACCACCCAGTCGGTCAGCGAGGCCGAGCCGGTATCCAGCACGTACTCGTTGATGACGTTGGTATGCATGAACACCGAGGCCACGGCGCGAGCACCGGCGGGGACGCCGCTGGTCGTCACGAACGTGTTGCGGTACGCGGTGATCTGCACCGAGGCGCCGGTGGCGTCGCGGTCGCCCGCACGCACGACCACGCTGGTGGCCGGCAGGGCGCTCGTCAGGTTGGGCAGCAGGCTGTCCGGATCCGAGTACAGCGCGGTGGAGCGGAAGGCCTCCAGGGCGTCGGCCTTGTAGCCGGCATCCTGGCCGTTGTTGACGTTGATCAGCGTGCCCGTGCCGATGAGGCCACCCGAGGGCGCTTCGATCGAGGACGGGGTGAGCGGGGAGCCCTGCACCACGGCGCAGTTCGCCGGGTTGCCGGTAGCGTTGTGGGTCACGGCCGTGGCCCATGCGCCCGTCAGGGTGCCCATCTCGATCATCTCGACGTAGCCCTCGCGGGTGCGGTCGAGGCCGGTGCCGGGCAGCGCGTCGCCGCCGGTCGCGTACAGGAAGTTACGGAACGGCTCGCCACCGTTCGCCACGCGCAGGTTGCCGACCGGGTTCGTGCACGACAGGTCGGCCGTCACGATGCGGGCAGCGTCCGCGGCGCCGGCGCCCGGCACGATGGCCGCGGTCCAGACGTCGTTGGGCGACAGGAAGAGGTTGAAGTCCAGGACTTCCGCCGAGGTCTTGCCCTCGATCACCCGAACCTTCACCGCCTTGGCGCGAGTCGTCGTGTTGACGATCGAAAGGTACGTGTTCCAGGCGTTGCCGCCGACGGAATTGGCCGTGTAGTAGGGGTAGATCAGTACCTGGCCGGAATGATCCGGGTTCAGGTAGACAGCCTCCGCAGTACCGGCAGTGCCCAGACCTGCGAGCACCGCGGTAAACAGAGCTTTTCTTTTGAACGTGTTCATGTGATGGATGACTCCTTTGTTGAGAAAGTGATCACTTTCCGGACTTCAAAACGACGCGGAATTCTAGCCGATGCCCTTGCCTTTTACAAATGTGAAGCTTTCGACGCTTTTTTCTGGTGAAACCTATTTCTGCACATACCACCAATCCGATCCTTCCCGGATCCAGTTCTCGCGCACCGGAGTCTTCGTCCGGATGCGTTGGAATTCGTATTCGATGGCGACTTGCGACTCGCACGTATCGGCGGCGCACGACACCTTTTCAACCTTCGCCGATTTCCAGAATCCCCTTCGAATCGACGTCACGTAATCCTCGTACGTGAGAACGGCCCGGCTTCCGGGGCTGAAATACGAGTACGCCGTCTTCAGGTCCCCCTTCACCAGCGCGTCCCAACGCGCCTGCGACCTTTCCCTCACGATGTCCTCGGCTTTCGGTTGCATCCCGGCGCAGCCCGCGACGGCCAACGCCAGGAACACCGGGAACAGGAGAGTCCAGCTGCGAAGACCCGTTTTCACGCCTTGTTGCGTCGAAAGACTATTCAAGTTGCTTCTCCGCGTCAAACAGTTTCGAAATATTTTTACAACACTGTGTTGTTTTTACAACAGCGCACTTTAAGTTCCGGCCGCAACTTCCCAGCCCGTAAGGAATTTAAGTGCGTTCCAACCGCTGTAATCCGGGGCTACGCCGGCTCATTTCGGGGGCGGTGCAGGTCCTCTTGGGGGCGGGACGACGGCCCCCGGAACAGGGGGGGGCGGCACGCCGGCGGTTGCCGCGCCAGGAGCAATGGAAGCGCTCGGCGCATCGGCGCCGGGCATCGGAGGCGGCGGGGTCGTGGGCGCCTTGGGCAGGAGGTCCTGCAGGGACGGCAGCTTGCGCTTGAGCTCCTCGGTCACCTGGCGCGCCTGCGCGGTGTCGTTCACGATCTTGGGCGTGACGACCATCACGAGCTCGGTGCGCGAGATGTCCAGCGTCTGGGAGCCGAAGGCCGCCCCCAGGATCGGTATCTTCGACAGGATCGGAATTCCGGCCGAGGTTCGGCGGTTGTTCTCGCGAATGAGGCCGCCGAGGACGACCGACTCTCCAGAAGCGACCACAACGCTCGTCTTGGCCGAACGCGTGGCCACGTTGGGATTGGGATTGTTCGCCGGCGCCTCGCCGACCTCGCTCACTTCCTGGTTGATTTCGAGCGTGACCATCCCGCCGGAGTTGATCCGCGGCGTTACCGCCAGGAGCACGCCGGTTTCGAGGTACTGGAAGCTGTTCAGCACGCCGCCGCTGGTGTTGAGTCCCGTCTGGGTCTGCGTCTGCACCGAAATGCGGTCGCCGATCTTCACTTCGGCCTTCTCGTTGTCCAGCACCATGACCTGCGGCGCGGCCACGACCTTCGTCTTGCCGTCGGTGCCGAGCGTGCGCAATACGCCTCGGATCTCGTCGCCCGTGAGCTGGATCAATTGCAGCCCGGTGAAGCCTCCCACGGTGCCCGTGCGCGTCGCGGGCAGCGCCCCCAGCGTGTTGAGCGTGCCGCTCGTATTGTTTCGCGCGCGAATGAACCAGTCGATGCCGAAGTCGAGCCCGTCGGTGAGAGTGACTTCCGCGAGCAGCACCTCGACCAGGACCTGGCGGCGCACGACATCGAGCTTGCGCAATGCGTCCTGGATCACCTCGTAGTCGCCGGGCGTGGCCACGATGAGCAGCGAGTTGGTGTCCTTGTCGGCGATGACACGCACCTCGCTCGCCTGTCCGGCGCTACCCCCGGGCATCTGGAAGGTCGCGGCCGAGGGCACCACCGATGTGGTCGTGGTCTGCGCGGCAGGCGGCTGCGGCTGGCCGAAGGGCGCCGTGCGGATCTCCGCCGGGCGCGAGCCGGGCGCGAGCGTGGGCGTGGTGGTGGTCGTGCGGCGCGAGGCGAAAAGGTCGCCCACGAGCTGTGCCAGGTTTTCGGCCTTGCTGTTCCTCACCTGGTAGACATGGATGCGTGCGCCTCCCGCCGTGCCGCCGGCCTGGTCGATGCGCTCGATCCACGTCTTGGCCATCTCCAGGTAGCGTGGCTGGGGCGTCACGATGAGCAGCGCGTTCATCCGCTCGATGGGAATGATGCGTACGACGCCGGCGAGCGGGCTCTGCGCCTGCGCCCCGAAAACGCGATCGAGGTCCTGCACCAGCGTCTTCACGTCGGCGCCCTTGATCGGATACAGGCCGACCGAGTAGCCCGACAGGAAATCGACGTCGAAGAGCTCGATGGTGTCGAGCAGGTGGCGCAGCTCGCGCTGGCTGCCCGCCATGATGACGAGGTTGCGAACCTCGTCGATGCGCACCGTGTTGTCCGCCGAAAAAGGCTCGAGCAACTTCTGCATCTCGCGCGCGCCGATGTACTTGAGCGGCACCACGAGCACGGAAAAGCCCTGCGGCAGGGGGCGCGGCGACCCCCCGAGCTGGGGCGACACCGAGCCGCGCACCGCGGCGATCGGCAGGATCTTGTAGATGCCCTCTTCATAGACGACCGCGGCATTGTTCTGCCGCAGCAGCATCTCGAGCGTGGGCAACAGGTCCTTCATCGAGATGGGGCGAACGGTGCGGAAGGTCACGGTGCCGGTAACGGCGGGATGGACCGTGTATGACTGCTTCAGGTAATCGGCGAGGATGACCTTCGCTACCTCGCGCACGTCGAGGGCCTCGAAATTCAGGCTCGCCTCTTCCGGACCGGGCGGCGCCGGCGGGGCGGCCGGCTTGGCATTCACCATGTTGCCGGTGCCCGGAAAGAGCTTTATGTCCGAAGCGGGGGGCGCCGGGGGCGGACCGCTGAAGGCGGGACCCTTCGGCGCTGCCGCGACCGTCGAGGCCGCCGGCGGCGATGCCGTCTTTTCGACCTCGGCTTTTCGCAGGCTGGGCGGCAATACGCTGCACGCGCCGAGCGTGGCGACGATCACTGCGGCCAACAACAGGGCGCGTGCGCGATTCGATCGCAGGAGGGAGGGGGAAAGGCGGTGTTCGAGATGGCTCATGCGGACGCTCACTGGTTTTGTTGGGCGCGCCGGGCGCGGCGCCGCGCGAGCAGCTCCTCGGCCGACATGGGCGCCGTTGTCGCCTGCGGAGTTCCCGGGGGCGGCGCTTGCCCCGCCTGCACGGAGGGGGTCGGCGGAACGACGTTGGGCCTGGCGACGGGCTGCCCGGGACGGGAAAACGCGGGCCCGGCCGGCTGCGGCATGCCCGGCGGGGGCGCGGCCGCCGTCGCCGCAGGAAACGGCGAAGGCGCAGGTGCGAACGGCCCCCCCTGCGCCACCGGCGCAGGCGGCGCACCCGCCGCGGGAGCCCCAGGACGCTGGACCGTGAGCGGAAGCACTTCGCGCTCCTCGCCCATGCCGAGGGTCACGGCCACCGGGTCGATCTGGACGACCTTGATGCCGTTCACCTCCTTGCCGGTTTCCACGCGATGCACGCGGCCACTGGATTTCTCGCGAAGCATCGCGGTGCGGTTCGTGCCCGCGACGATGACGCCCTGCAAGGTGAACTGGCCGCGCTGGAACGCGGGCGCGGCAACCGTGGGCACTTCGGGCGCCGGCCGCCTCGTCGGAACGAACAACGGCCGGGCTGTCGTTTCGGAGTACGCCTGCTCGGGCGTCGCCTGGGCGAGCGGGGGCAGCAGCTTCGCCTCGGGGGCCATGCCGCGCTTGGACGGCGCGGCCGAATCTTCCCCGGGCCCCACGCCCACCTCGATCGCCAAGGCGACCAGAAGCAACGCGGCGACGGCGGCGAGCGCGAAGGCGATCGGGTTGCGTTGCAGCCAGCTCATGTGGACGCCGGCGCGTAGCCGCTCACGTCGAAATGGACGAACATTTCGGGCTCCTGGCCCGGTCCGGGACGGTGCTGCCCGCTCACCTGGGAACGCACCATGAGGTTGTCCACGAAAAGATAGGGCGTGTTGGTCTCGATGGCGTGAAGGATGCGCCGCAACGCCTGGATGTTCGCGGTGAGCTGCACGTTCACGGTGATCTGGCGGTAGCGGCCATCCTCGCGCGAGGACGGCGCCTGCATCGTGACGAGCTTGCCGCCGTTGGCTTCGACGATGGACCGAACCGCCTCCTGCGCTTCCGCCGCCGAGAGAGCCACGGCGCCGCTGCGCAGGAAGAACTTGCGCGGATCCTTCGCGCGCATCGCATCGAGCTGCTTCACGATGTCGGGCCGCATCGAGGCGATGCGCTGGTAGCGCTCGATCCGCTCGCGTTTTTCACGCAGCTCTCGATCGTAGTAGCGGTTCACCGACCACACGCCGAAGGCGATCGGCGCCACGATGCCGACGATCACGGCCACGAGAATGGCCAATGCCGCTCGGCGGCTCTGCTGGGCGTCCAGTGTGGCGAGCGCCATGGTCACTTCCCAGGAGCCTTGCCGGCGTTGGGATCGCGCGGGCGGGTTGAGAAAGCGGGCTCGACGCGCGCGGGCGGCGCAGGCGAGGGGGTGCCTTCGGCCTTGGGACCTGCCGCGGCGGGCGGCGGCGCGCTGCTGCTGTTCGCCTGCGGCACGGCAGGCGCAGAGGCCTTCGGCGCTGCAGCTGCGGGGACGTTGTTCGGGGCCTTGGGAGGGGCGGACTTGGCAGCTTCAGGACGTGGCGAGGGAACGATCGGCGTCGAGAGCTGGGCCACCGGTGTCGCCTCGGGCTGCGGTCGCCCCTTCGCCTCGGCGGCGATGGCAAAGCGCTCGGTGCCAGGCTGGGAGCCGCGCGTCACGGTGCCGCGAGGAGCGGCGTTGCGCAGCAGGGTGGATTGCTCGAGGATCTCGATCAGTCGCGACGAGGAAGCCGTCTCGCCCTGGATCTGCAGCTCGCGCGTCTTGCCCGCGACCTTGAGATCGAGCTGCTGGACCCACGTGTTGTCGGGCAGCAGCCGCGTGACTTCCTCGATGTACGCGAGCGCGGGCGGGGTGCCGTGTTTCTTGGCGAGAAGGAAGTTGTGCTCGGCGGCGAGGCGCTCGAGCTCCTGTGCCAGCTTGTCCGTCGCCTGGGCTTCGGACTGCGCCTTGGCTTCCACCGGGTGCAGCGCCTTGATGCGCTCGCGCTTGATCCAGGGCGGATAGAAGAGGACGCAGATCAGCAACACCCCGACCAACCCAGCGAGCACTTGCTTGACCAGGCGTTCCCGGGGCGTCTCGCGTTGGCCGCGTTGCTCCGCCGGCATGAGGTTCAGCGGAGCGGCGCCCAAGAGGGCGTCGTCGCGCACCGTCACGCCCTCCACCGTCACACCCAGCGCGCGCAGGCGCGCGACGCATCGGTCCACGGGCTCGCGCCGCGCGACCGCGAGCAGCACGCCGAGCGTGCCTGCTGCGGCATCCCGGCTCACGACGCGATGGTCGAAATAGACCTCATCCGCGCGGAAGGGCGTGAGGCGGTCCATCTCGAAGGCCAGGACCTGCGCGAGATTCTCCTCCGTGGCCGCGGGCATCGTCGTGCGCCTGACGAGGGCCTCGCGCGCGTCGAGGGCCAGACGCGCGCGCCCACGGCCCTCGCCGGCCCGCTCGAGCAATCGGCGGACAGCAACCCGCTCGGCCTGGACATCGCCGGCGGCGACGCGGCTTTCCCCGCTCACCCGCGGCTCGATGAGCACGATGTCATCGCTCTCCAGGGCGATGAGTGGCACGCGCCCCGCACCGCCCAGGGCGGCGAAGCGCTCCGGCACCAAGAGCGCGAGCTGGCCGGTCCACCAGCGCCAGAAGGACTGCAGCTTCTGCTTCCAGGCGGGATGCGGGCGGGCGAGGCCCTCGGTGCTCGCAGCCATCAGCTCTTGGTCGCCGTGGTTTCTGCCGGCGCGGGAATCACGCTGCCCGCGGTCGATTCACGCCACGACACGAAAGTCACCGCCTTGCGCGGAACCGGGCGCAGCAGTGCCACGGCCTCGCGCACGAAAAGCGTGCCGTCGTCCAGGCGTGCCTCCGAGCGGATCGTCGCCACCATGCTCGTTCCGGAGGCCACTCCTCCCGCCTGCGGCAGCGACGGCAGCGGCAAGCCCTGCCGCCGGGCTTCTTCGCGGTCGGCGATGTACTTGTCCACGATTTCGGGGGTGAGCCCCGGAATCGCGAGCAGGACCTCGCGACTCGCGAGCTGCGGGTTCACGCCGGGTTGCCGGGAGAATACGGTGATCGACGGGGCAAGTCTGCGATAGAGGTCGGGACGCATGCCGAGCACGAGCTGGAGCTCCTCGATGGCCTGGAAGGCGGAATTGGCGGGCTTGTAGGCGAGGCCGGCGTCGCGGTAATCGGGCTCTTCGGCGCCGTTGGGACGCTTGAGCGAATCGGGGTCGCGCCAGTCGAGGATCGCGTCGAGCAACTTCGCGGCTTCCTGGTCGTTCAGGCCCGATGAGGTCAGGAGACCGCGGAGCAACACGTCGGACGCCGTGTTGATGTCGATTCTAGCAGACTCGTCCAGCATCTGGACCCGCACCGGGATCGCGTCGAAGGCCCATTCCTGCACCGTGCCGTCGCGCTTCCAGCGGTCCGGGGCGTTGTCGCTTCGGTACATCTCGTGGATGCCGCGGTGCACGCCGGCATCCGCGGCGGCCTCGGCGCGCGCGAGCGAGATGGAGTTGCGCATGATCATCGCCTCGGTGCGGCGCTCGACGATGAAGCTCGAGGCGATGACGGTGAGCAGCACCGACACCCATAGCACAAGCACGAGTGCGACGCCCGATTGAGTGCGCCTCACGGCGAACGCCTCGGGCGGCACATCCGCTGGAAGGAGTTTTCGAGGCAGCCGGCTTCCTCGCCCAGCATCACCTTCGCGACCATCTCGGGCAACATCGTTCCGTCGGCGGATTTCACGCGCATGCGGATCATTTGCGGGATGCGGCCGGGGAAGGTCCAGGCATCCATCCACTTGGGCTCGCCGAAATCGCTCTCGGCGCCGAAGTAGGAGAAGGTCACGCTGGCCACGTCCTCAACGAGGATCGAGGGTTTTTCGGACGATCGCTCGAGCGGGCCGAAGTCCTTCGCCTCGTCGTCCGGAAGCGAGCGGCGCATCACCAGGTGGCGACCGTCGCGACGGGCGTCGCCCTCCACCTCGACGCCCACCAGCGACAGGCCCCCCAGCGAGGCGCCCACGGGTCGTGTCGATACGAAACGCAGACGCTCGGGCTCGCCCGTGAAGGCCACCTTCACCGTGGTCGGATCCTTCCAACGCATCGGAAACACCTCGGTCAGCTCGCGACGCAGGAAGTTCTCGCCGATGCGGCGATCGGCGACGGCGCGACCGCCTACGTCGGCCGCGTCCCAGCTGCGAAGGGCGAAGGAAAGGCCCGAATAAAGCAGCAGCATCATGGTCGCCAGCAACACCATGGCGAGCACCACCTCGACCAAGGTGAATCCGGCCTGCGATCGAGCAGGGGGCGCGGTGCGCGACGGCCTTGCGCGGCAGCGCGTCATATCCGCGATCCCAGGCCGAGCGTGGACAAGGAAACCGCCCGCGCGCGCGAGTCGACGCCGATCCACTCGACACGGACGTCCACGCGGAAGAGCTGGTAGGCGCTGTTCGGCGGCTGGCCGGGCGCGCCCATGCCCTCTTCGGAGCGTTGGATCGCAACGGTCCAGCGAAAGCGGCCCTCCTCGCCCTGGTGTTGGCCCTCCTCGAACTTCTCTTCCGTCCCGGCGGCGGCCAGCTTCGATTGCGCGATGACCAGGGCGCGTGCCTGGTCGTCCAGCTGCCCGGCGCGCCGCAGGCCCTGGCTGAATATCTCGAAGCCCACCACGAGAACGCCCGATAGCAGCACGAAGGCGACCACGATCTCGACGAGTGTGAAGCCGGCCGCGCTTCTCGCGGTACGGATGCGCGCGCGCACAGGCACGCCGGCCCTAGTCATTGATCGACACCCGGCCGGTGAGCCAGTCCACGTCCACGAGGTACTGGCGCTCGCCGGACTTGACCGTGATCCGCCCCCCGGTCGAGCTGCCGTCGGGGTAAAAGCGGATCGCGCCCCTGTTGTCGTTCACGATCTCCGATTGTGCGGTGAAGAGCTTTACCTCGATGTCGCGCGGCAGGCTCTTGGGCTCGGTATCTCCGGCGAGGAAATACTGGCGCTCCTGCACGTCGACGGTGAGCAGGGCATCGCGCCGGGTCACCATGGCGAGCGTCTGCGCCTGGCGAAGGCCCGAGGCGAGCTGGCGCGCAGAGGCTTTCAGGTCGGCGATCGAGGCGCCGCGAAAGGGAACACCCAGGACAAGTGCGTACATGGCGGCGCCAATCACGAGCACCACCATGATTTCCAGCAGGGTGAAGCCGGCGGCGGGCGTGGACAAGCGCCGCCGCCCCGCGGGCCGCAGCACCATCGACGGTTGCCCGCCCACGTCCACCCTAGTTGCTCACGTCCCGGTTCTCGCCCTCGCCGCCATCCTTGCCGTCGGCACCGAGCGATACGAGGTCGTAGGCCTTGCCCTGCCCGGGCACGGTGTAGCGATAGTCGTTGCCCCAGGCGTCCTTGAGGTCGGCCTCCTTGGCGTACGGCCCGTTCCAGCGATCGGTACCGGCCGGCTGCTTCACCAGCGCCTGCAGGTTCTCGGGCAGCTTGCCCACTTCCAGCTTGTACATCTCGACCTGGCCCACGAGGTGCTGCGTGCGGATCTTCTGCTCGCTCGACTTGGCCTTGCCCATCTGCTCGAAGATCTTGGGTCCCACGAACGCCATGATCCCGGCGAGCAGGATGAAGACGATCACGATCTCGAGCATGGTGAAGCCGCCGGCGCGTTTCGCGGAGCGCGGCACAATCGAACGGTTTCGCATGTTTCGCATTGCGGTTTCCTTTGTTCAGATCGGCAGGTCGTACACCGACAGCATCGCCGAGAGGATGGCGATGATGATGAATCCGATCACGAGCGCCATCACGACGATCATCACCGGTTGCAGCAGGGCGAGCGCCTTGCGGATGGCGACGTCGACCTCGCGGTCGTAGGTTTCCGCCACCTGCATCAGCATGTCGTCGAGGCGCCCCGTCTCCTCGCCGACCTGGATCATGTGCACCGCGAGCATCGGAAAGCGGCCGGTCTCCATCATGGGTTTGCCGAGCCCGCGGCCTTCCTTCAGCTCGCGCGCGACGTTGCCGACGGCCTCGGCGAGCCAGCTGTTGGCCATCGTCTCGCGCACGATGTTCAGGGCCGAGACGAGCGTCACGCCGTTGGACAGCAGCGTGCCGAGGGTGCGCGAGAAACGCGCCATTTCCACCTTCGAGAAGAGGTCCCCTACCACGGGAGCGGTCACCAGCCGGCGGTCGAACGAATAGCGCGATTCCGGGTCGCGCAGCCGCTGGCGCACGAGCAGGACCAGGCCCACGACCGCCGCCGCCATGAGCCACCACCACTCGCGCATCGCATCCCCGGCCCACAGCACGAGCTGCGTCATGAAGGGGATGGCCTTGCCGGTGCCCGCGAAGATCGGCTTGAAGCGCGGCACCACCAGGCCCAGCAGCACGACCACGGCAAGCACCGAGACACCCGCGAGGAAGGCGGGATAAGTGATCGAGGCCATGATGTTGTCGCGCAGCGCCTTGGCCCGCTCCATGTACTCGGCGAGCCGCGACAGCACCGCGGGAAGGCTGCCGCCGGCTTCGCCGGCGCGCACCATGTTCACGTAGAAGCGCGAGAAGACTCCCTTCTGCGCATCGAGCGCCTTGGAAAGGGCCATGCCGCCGCGAACGTCGTTGCGCACCTTGCCGAGCAGCTCGGCGACCTTGGGGTTTCCCGAGAGGTTGATGAGGATCTCGAACGCGCGGTCGAGCGGCAGGCCCGCGCGCAGCAGCGTGGCGAGCTCGCGGGTGAGCACTCCGACATCGTCCGCTCGCACGCCGCCTGACCGCCGCCAGAAAGGCACGGCGCCTCGCGCCGCAGCCGTGGCCGCCTTGCCGGCTCCCGCTTCCTGCGCGCGGATCGGGATGAGCCCCATCTCCTGCAGGCGCGCGATCGCGGCCGGATTGCTCGAAGCCTCCAGCACGCCCTCCTGCACTTCGCCGCGAGGCGAAACGGCCTTGTATTGGTAGAACGGCATCCGGTGTGGCGCGACTCTAGTCCTCGCGCGTCACGCGCAGGACTTCCTCTATGGTGGTGATGCCGCCGAGCGACTTGCGCAGGCCGTTCTCGAACATCGTTTCCATGCCTTCCATGATGGCGGCGGCGCGGATGTCGCCCGCGGTGGCATGCCGCATGATGAGCGAGCGGATGTTGTCGGAGATGGTCATCATCTCGATGATGCAGATGCGTCCCCAGTAGCCGGTGCCGGCGCATTGGTCGCACCCCACCGGGTGATAGAGCGTCACCTCGCCTTCGGCCACGTAGCGACGCAGGTTCATCTGCTCGACCACTTCCGGCAGCGCGCGATAGGGCTTGCGGCAATGGGCGCACAACGTGCGCACCAGGCGCTGCGCGAGGATGCCGTTGATGGTGGAGGTGAGCAGGTAGTCCTCCGCGCCCATGTCGAGCAGCCGGTTCACCGTCGAGGGCGCGTCGTTCGTGTGCACGGTCGACAGCACCATGTGCCCGGTGAGCGCCGACTGCATCGCGATGCTCACCGTCTCCACGTCGCGGATCTCGCCCACCATGATGATGTCCGGGTCCTGTCGCACGATCGAGCGCAGCGCGTTGGCGAACGTGAGCTGGATCTGCGGCTTCACCTGGATCTGGTTGATGCCCGGCATCTGGTACTCGACCGGGTCCTCCACCGTCACGATCTTCACGTCGGGCTTGTTCAGCCGGTCGAGCGCCGTATAGAGCGTGGTCGTCTTGCCGCTTCCCGTTGGCCCGGTGACGAGCAGGATGCCGTGGGGCTGGTCGAGCACCGAAAGGAAGCGCTCGAGCGCCTGGCCCTCGAAGCCCAGTGCTGCGAAGTCCAGGGGGACGCCGCCCTTGTCGAGGATACGCATGACGACGCTCTCGCCGTGCATGGTCGGGATCGTCGAGACCCGAAGGTCGATCTCCTTGCCGGCCACTCGCAGCTTGATGCGGCCGTCCTGCGGCAGGCGGCGCTCGGCGATGTCGAGCGAGGCCATGATCTTCACGCGAGAAATCACGGCGGCCGAGAGCCTGCGTGGCGGCGACTCCACCTCGTGCAGCACGCCGTCGATGCGGTAGCGCACGATGAGGCGGTTCTCGAACGGCTCGATGTGGATGTCCGAGGCCCGCTGCTCCAGCGCCTTGGTGAGCAGCAGGTTCACCAGCCGGATGACCGGCGCCTCGGAAGCGAGGTCCTTCAAATGCGCGATGTCGCCGAAATCGTCCTCGTCCTCGCGCGCCTGGATGTTGTCCACGATCTGGCCCATCGAGGAGCGGCCGCCCCCGTACAGGCGCTCTAGCGCGGCATCGATCTCGTTCGGCGCGGCGATGTAGGGACGCACCCGCTTGCCCGAGGCCATCTGCACGGCGGACAGCACATAGGAGTCGGTGGGATCGGCGATGGCGAGCGCGAGCTCGTCCTCATCTTCCCGAAGCGGCACCGCCTGGGCATCGCGCAGGAACTTGGAAGACAGCCGTTCCTCGAGAAGCGGCAGCTCCGGATAATCCGCCGCCTGCGCAAGCGGCAGGTCGAGCTGGTCCGACAATGCGTCCGCAAGATCCCGGCCCGAGACCATGCCGAGACGCAGCAGGATCACGCCGATCTTGTCGCGCGACTCGCCTTCCTGGAGCTTCAGGGCGCGTTCGAGGTTGGCGGGGTCGAGCTTTCCCCGTTCGAGGAGGATCTCGCCGATTCTTTTGGGCAAAGGGAGGATTTCCGCAGCGTAGGCAACTGAAAATTATATAACCCGCGCACTTGGAGGCCGTCCCCCGGTAAAAGGTTCCGAGATTCCTACACGACGCTTCCGATCGGCCTACAGAAGCCCGCTCTCTTCCAAAAAAAACGGGCGGTTTCCCGCCCGAATGGCCTCCTGGAGAAAAGATCAGCTGTATGCGGACTCGCCGTGGGCAGTGATGTCCAGGCCCTCGCGCTCTTCCTCTTCCGGGACACGCAGCCCGAAGGCCAGGTCGGCCACCTTGTACGCGACGAAGGCCACCACGGCGGACCACGCCATCGTCAAGACGACGCTCTTGGCCTGGATGAAGACTTGCGAGGCGATCGAGAACTCGGCAGCCTGCGTGCCGCCGAGGCCCGGTGCGGCGAAGACGCCCGTGAGCAGGGCGCCGACGATGCCGCCCACGCCGTGCACGCCGAACACGTCGAAGGCGTCATCGGCCTTGAGCATCCTCTTCAGGCCGGTCACGCCCCAGAGGCAGGCGAGGCCCGCGACGAGCCCCAGGATGATCGAGCCCATCGGCCCCACGAAGCCGGCCGCCGGAGTGACCGCGACCAGGCCCGCCACGGCGCCCGAGGCGGCGCCCAGCATCGACGCCTTCCCCCGGCCGATCGCCTCGCCCGCGATCCATGACACGGCGGCCGCAGCCGTCGCGAGGATCGTGTTGATGAACGCAAGACCTGCGACTCCGTTGGCTGCACCCGCCGACCCGGCGTTGAAGCCGAACCAGCCCACCCACAGCAACGAGGCTCCCACCATCGTGAGCGTGAGCGAGTGCGGCGTGAGGGCTTCGCGTCCGTACCCTACGCGCTTGCCCACCATGTACGCGCCGACCAGGCCCGCGACACCCGCGTTGATGTGGACGACGGTGCCGCCCGCGAAATCGAGCGCGCCATCCTTGGCGAGCAGTCCGCCGCCCCAGACCATGTGCGCGATCGGCAGGTAGGCCAGCGTGAACCAGATCACCGCGAAGACAAGCACCGCGCTGAACTTCACGCGCTCGGCGAAGGAGCCCACGATCAGCGCGGTCGTGATCGCCGCGAAGGTTCCCTGGAACGCGATGAACACGTACTCGGGGATCGTGGCGAGAGCGCTGGAGAGCGTGTCTGGCTTCGTCCCCGCGAGGAACAGCTTGTCGAAGCCGCCGATGAACCTCCCCTCCCCCGCGAACGCGAGCGAGAAGCCATATACCGCCCACAGGATCGAGATGAGCGAGAAGATGACGAACACCTGCATCAGCACCGAGAGCATGTTCTTCGATCGCGCGAGCCCGCCGTAGAAGAGGGCGAGCCCCGGGATCGTCATGAGGATCACGAGCATGGTGGAGGTGAGCATCCAGGCGGTGTCGCCGCTGTCGAGTCTTGGCGCTGGGGCCGGTGCCGCCGCGGGTACCGGCGCGGGCGCCGCCGCAGGAGCGCTTGCCGCCGGCGCAACGGAGGCCGGCGCGTCCTTTTTCTCCTGAGCCAGCGCGGCGCCGCCGAATGCGAGCGCGCCGGCCAGCGCGCAGAGGCCGATCAGTCGTTTCATGTGCGCGGTTCCCTTTTTCATAGCGCGTCCGCTCCCGTCTCGCCGGTGCGGATGCGGATCACGTGCTCGAGCTCGAAGACGAAGATCTTGCCGTCGCCGATCTTTCCGGTATTGGCGCTCTTCTCGATCGCCTCGATGACCTGATCGAGGAGCTCGGTCTTCACCGCCGCCTCGATCTTCACCTTGGGCAGGAAATCGACCACGTACTCGGCGCCGCGGTAGAGCTCCGTATGGCCTTTCTGCCGCCCGAAGCCCTTGACCTCGGTGACGGTGATGCCCTGCACGCCGATGGCCGAGAGCGCTTCGCGCACCTCGTCGAGCTTGAACGGCTTGATGATGGCGGTGACCAGTTTCATGCGTGCTCTCCTCTCGCGGTGGCCATCAGAAGGAATAGCTCACGAAGCCCACCACCCGCTTGTCGCTCCAGTCCCTGCCGAGGAAAGTGAAGTAGATCGGATCGGCGTTGGTGTCCTTGTAATAGGCACCCACCGCGAAGCCGTTGCCGAAGTCGTAGGTGGCCCCCAGCTTCCAGACGGTGTACGAGAAGTCCGAGTTGTCGAAGTTGCCATCCTGTTGCCGGCCCTTGTAGCGCTGGTGGCCGATGAGCCCGTTGAGCGTGAGCTTGTCCATGATCGGCTGGTTCACGGTGAGCTCGAGGTAGTCGCTGCCCTTGCTGCCCGGAACGCCGAAGATGTCGCTGAGGCCGTACGAGTACTTGAGCGTGGCGGGGCCGTACGAGAGGCCTGCGTAGACTTCGTCGGTGTTCGGCTTGGAGAAGAGCGCGGGCACCTCGTTGGAGCCGGGATACTGGTATCGCAGGTAGCCCACGTCGAGCGTCCAGCCGTCGGCGAAGCCCCACTTGTAGCCGGCATAGATGTCCCACTCGATGCGGCCGTCGATCTCGCGGTTCAGGACCTCGCCCGTATCCTTGAGCCAACTGATGTTGGTGATGAATGTGCCGACATAGAAGCCGCTCGCGTGCGCGTAATCGAAGGTGCCTTGCAGCGCGGGCTTCTCCGAGGTCTGGGCGAGGCCGCGGTACTCGTATTCGCTGTAGAGCGCGACCTTGCCCGCGAAGGAATGTGGGCTCGTGGCGGCCTGCGCATGGGCGAGCATGGGCAGGAAAAGCGCGCACGCGGCGAAAGCGGCAGGGGGCGGTGTTTTCATCGTTGGTATCCTTTGGGCTTGGAGTAAGGACGACTTCGGGCCGGTAGTAGCAGCAAACATGCCATCGCCAGGCCCTTGATTCGCAAGCCGCTTTTCTGGCGCGATGAAACGCACGCACGCGCGCAGTGCGGGCGCAACGGTTTCAGCACCAGTTTGGTGCCGCCCTGAAGGATGGAGATGAACGAGACATTGCTGCGAGACCTGAGCGCACGGCTGGCCGAGTTGGCAGCCGCAAACCCGGCCAAGGACCTGGAGAAGAACTTCCGCGGACTCCTGGCGAGCACCTTCGCGCGCTTGGACCTGGTCACGCGCGAGGAATACGACGTGCAGGCGCAGGTGCTGGCGCGAGCCCGGGAAAAGCTCGCCGCGCTCGAAGCGCGCGTCGCTGCCCTCGAATCGCCACCGCCGGGTACCGTCCGGGATTGAAGGGCGCGGCGCTTCTTCCGGCCTGTCAACCGGGACCGGCCCTCGCGAATTGAATCGGCTCCTGTCCAGGAGCCGTCACTCGTGAACGTCGCCGTCGTGTTCAGCCGTGGCCTCGCGGGGCTCGAAGCGCCGCTGGTGCGCGTCGAGACCCACCTCGGCAACGGCCTGCCCGCCTTCCACATCGTGGGCCTTCCGGAAACCGAGGTGAAGGAATCGCGCGAGCGCGTGCGAGCAGCGTTGCAGACCTCGCGCTTCGAATTTCCGCAGAGGCGCATCACCGTGAACCTGGCGCCGGCGGACCTTCCCAAGGAGAGCGGCCGCTTCGACCTGCCGATCGCAGTGGGCATCCTCGCGGCGAACGGCCAACTGCCGCTCGCGAAGCTGGACGGGCTCGAGTTCGCCGGAGAGCTCGCGCTCTCGGGCGACCTGCGCCCGATCCGCGGCGCATTGGCGATGACTTTCGTCGCGCACCGCGAAGGACGCGCTTTCGTGGTCCCCGAGTCCGTGGCGGGCGAAGCCGCACTTGCGCGGGGCGCTACCGTGCTCGCCGCGCGCACGCTGCTCGAGGTGTACGCGCACCTCACCGGCGACCAACCGCTCGCGCCCTACCGCGCCAGCGCGCCCGCGAAGCGGCACGAGAACGCCGACCTCGCCGATGTGAGGGGACAGGCCCAGGCACGCCGGGCGCTCGAGATCGCCGCGGCGGGAGGCCATTCGCTCCTTTTCTGCGGTCCGCCCGGCACCGGCAAGACGATGCTGGCGACGCGGTTACCCGGCGTGCTGCCGGAGATGACCGAGCAGGAAGCCCTCGAGGCCGCCGCCGTCCAGAGCATCGCGAGCGGCTTCCGCCCCGAGCGTTTCGGGGTGCGTCCGTTCCGCAGCCCGCATCACACGACCTCCGGCATAGCCCTCGTGGGTGGCGGGTCCCCGCCGCGACCGGGCGAGATCTCGCTTTCGCACCACGGGGTGCTCTTCCTCGATGAGCTTCCCGAGTTCAGCCGCCACGTGCTCGAGGTGCTGCGCGAGCCGCTCGAATCCGGCCGCATCACCATTTCTCGCGCCGCACGGCAGGCCGACTTTCCGGCGTCCTTCCAGCTGGTCGCGGCGATGAATCCCTGCCCGTGCGGCTATCTCGGCCACCAGAAAGTTCGGTGCAACTGCGCGCCCGGGGATGTCGCGCGTTATCGCTCGCGCATCTCCGGCCCGCTGCTAGACCGCATCGACATGCACGTCGAGGTGCCCTCGCTCGCCGAGGACGAGCTCGCGGGCGAACAGCCTGGGGAGGCCTCGCGAACGGTGCGCGAACGCGTCGCCCGCGCGCGCCGGCGCCAGGTCGAGCGCCAGAAAGTGCCCAACGCGAGGCTCGGCTCCGCCGAGGCGGCGCGTCGCTGCAAGCTCACCGACGAGGCGCGGGCCTGGATGCGCAAGGCATCCTCCGCGGGAACGCTTTCGGCACGCGCCCACGATCGAGTCCTGCGAGTGGCGCGCACCATCGCGGACCTCACCGGCAACGCGGTCGTGGAGCGCGACCACGTCGCGGAAGCCTTGCGCTACCGCGGCCTCGCGGGGGATGCCGCGCCGAAAACGTAAAATGGCGCATGACCTCCCCGGGCGGCGGCGGCCGCCTCCTCGGGCCGCACTCCGAAGACATCGCGTCGCGTCGTTTCCGCTGGGGTTTCGCGGCGATGCTGGCCGCGCTTGCCACCCTCGGGCCATTCTCGATCGACGCCTACCTGCCGGCGTTCGCCGGCATCCAGGCCTCGCTCGCCGCGACCCCGCTGCAGATCCAGCAGACGCTTTCGGCGTACCTCTTCGCCTTCGGGGTGATGTTCCTTTTCCACGGCGCCCTTTCCGACAGCTTCGGCCGCCGTCCCGTGATCCTGGTCGCGCTGGTCGTGTACACGCTCGCCTCGGTGGGCGCGGCGCTCGCCGAATCCGTGACCGCGCTCATCGCCTGGCGCGCCGTGCAGGGGCTTTCGGTCGGTGCCGGCATGGTCGTGGGGCGAGCCATGATCCGGGACCTCTTCGGGCCCGAGGATGCGCAGCGCCTCATGTCGATGGTCACGCTTTTCTTCGGCCTCGCGCCGGCGATCGCGCCGGTGATCGGGGGCTGGCTGTTCGTGGGCCTCGGATGGCGCGCGATCTTCTGGTTCCTCGCCGCCGTGGGCGCGATCCTGGTCGCCACCGGCTGGCGCTTCCTTCCCGAGACGCTCGCGCCCGACCACCGCCAGCCTTTCCACCCCATCCCGTTGCTCAAGGGCTACGAGGAAGTCGGCATCAACCTGCGATTCCTGCTGCTTTCGATCGCGGTCGGATGCAATTTCAACGCCTTCTTCCTCTATATCGTTTCGGCGCCCGCGTTCCTCGGCGTGCACCTGGCGCTCGGCCCCGAGGAGTACGCCTGGCTCTTCGTTCCCTGCATTGCCGGCATCATGGTGGGTTCGCAGTTGTCGGGGCGCTCCGCGGGTCGGTTCTCCGCGACCGTGACCGTGCAGCGGGCGTACGGCTTCATGGCCGTCGCCGCGGCCATGAACGTCGCCTATTCCTTCGCCTTCGCCCCCTCGATCCCGTGGGCGGTGATCCCGATCGCCATCTACGGCGTGGGCTTCGCCATGGCAATGCCCTCGATCACCATCATCACGCTCGACCTCTTCCCCACGCGACGGGGCATGGCAGCGTCCCTGCAGGGCTTCGTCTCCGGCATGGTCAACGTGCTCGTGGCGGGCGTGATCTCGCCGCTCCTGTGGGACGACACGCGCGCGCTCGCGGCCGGCATGGCCGCCATTTGCGCCTTGGGCTATGCGAGCTGGCGCGCCTACCTGCGCTCGGCGGCGCGGCGCCTGCGCGGGCTTCCGCCCCTCGCGGACCACTGATGGCTGCGCCCGCCATCGCCGACGCCTTCCGCCTGCTGCAGGCAGGGCATGCCGCCGCCGCCCTGGAAAGCGCGTGCAGGGTGCTTGCATTGCAGCCCGCCAACGCCCGCGCGCACCTGGCGTCCGGCCTTGCGTTGCGTGCCTTGGGCCGGATCCAGGAGTCAGTCGCCGCGATCGGCGAGGCGGCGCGGCTGGACCCGCGCGACTACGCCGCGGCCTACGAAAATGGCATGGCGCTCAAGGCACTGGGCTCGGAGGACGCGCGTCGATGCTTCGAAAATGCCGTGCGCCTGCGTCCTGCGTTCGCGCCGGCCCACTATGCGCTCGGAATGCTCGCCTTCGAGCGTGGGGACTGGGCACGAGCCGTCGCAGGGCTGCGCGCAGCGGCGGACCTCGATCCCGGCAACTCCGCTGCGGCCGTGAACCTCGGGCTCGCGCTGGCGGAGGCAGGTGAGCTGCAAGAGGCCGAGGAAAGGCTCCAACGCGCTGCGACTAAGTTCGACGGCCTGCCGGCGGCGCGCCACGCGCTCGGCTGGACGCTGCTCAAGCGGGGGCGTCCCGGCGAAGCCATCGGGCACCTGCAGGCGGCTGTCGCGGCGCAGTCCGACGCCCGGTGGCGCGTCGATCTCGCCAAGGCACTGGCGGACGCCGCGCAGGAAAACGAGGCACGCGAGGAATTCGAAGCGGCGGTGGCCTCGGCGCCGCAGGACCCGTTTCCGCGCGTGGCGTTCGGCCGTTACCTCGTAAGGCTCGCCGATTACGCTCGCGCAGCCCAGCTTTTCCGCTCCGCATGGGAGCTGGCCCCGGCCGATGTGGAGCTGCCCATGTACGTCGCGCAGGTCGAGCTGCTCCGGGGAAGGCGACGCGACGCCTGGCATGCATACGCGCGCCGCGACCCACGCATTCGCTTCGAAGCCGAACGCGCCAAGGCCGGCTTTCGCTATGCGCCCCCGCCGGCGCAGGCCGTCCAGGGGCGACACCTGCTCGTGCATGCCGAACAAGGCCTGGGCGACGAGCTCTTCTTCCTTCGCTTCGCGGCGCTGCTGCGCGAGCACGGCGCGCGCCTTTCGTACATCGGCGATGCGCGACTGGGCCCGCTGCTGCGGCGCGCCGGCCTGTTCGAATCGGTGCTCGCGTTCGGGGAGGCCTGGCCGCCCGGGATTGCTCCGGTGTTATGCGCAGACCTGCCCTCGATGCTGCCGGAAGACCCGACCCCGCCCTCGCTCGCCATCGCGCCGGAGGCGGCGCGAGTGGAAGTGATGCGCGCGCGCCTGCAGCGCGCCGGACCACGCCCGTGGATCGGTGTCACGTGGCGGGCCGGAACGCCGAAAGAGCAGCTCTCCCATGCGCTGCACAAGGAAGCGCCCATCCGCCACCTCTTCGCCGCCTTGCCGCGCGCAGGCACGGTGGTATCGCTGCAACGCGACGGGCACTTCGAGGAGCTCGAAACCGCGAGCGGCGCGCTTGGAGCGCCCATCCACGATTTCTCCAACGTGAACCTGGACCTCGACGATGCGTTGGCACTGCTGTCGTTGCTCGACCGGCACGTCGGCGTGAGCAACACCAACATGCATTTGGCCGCGGCCGCGGGCGCCACCGCCGATGTCCTCGTGCCCTTCCCCCCCGAGTGGCGCTGGGGTCTTGAAGGGGATTCGCCCTGGTTTCCGGGATTCCGCGTGTACCGCCAATCCCCTTCCGGCGACTGGTCACGCGCCTTTGCCGAGCTGGCTAACGCATCGGCCGGCAGTATGTCTCGCGGGTGAAGCGCAACATCGCCAGCGAGGCCAGGCCCCATGCGAGCATGAGCCCGAATCCCCAGCGGTAGGCGGCGAAACCGTAGAAGCGCGCGCCCTCCGAGATGCCGCCCTCCCAGCGGCTGTCGAGCACGAAGCCCACCAGCGGCTGCATCACCATGCCGCCGAACATGACGCCCATGTTCGCGATGCCCGAGACCGTTCCACCGAGACGTGCCGGCACCGACTCCTTCGCCCACGCGAAGGTGAGGATGAAGGCGCCGCCGGCGATCCCCACCGCGACCAGCAGCAGGACGAGCAGGGGCCGCGGCAGGCCGGGGATGAAAGCGATCGGCGCCCACAGGAGGAGCGTCGCGACCAGCCCCGCCGCGTAGAGCGGCTTGCGCGCCCCCATGCTCTGCGAGAGCGGACCGTACGCCATGCTCGCCGCCGACCACGCGATCAGCATCATCGAGGCCATCGTCGCCGCCTCGCGCGTCGAGAAACCGTAGTGCGTGACGAGGAACGGCACGCCCCACAGGCCGGCGAATGAAAGGATGAGCCCGGAGAACGCGCCCGGCATGAAAAAGAGCAGCCAGGTGTTGCGGTAGCCGAGCACCTCGCGCAGCTGCCGCCCCATCGAGGGCCCACCCCGGCCGTGGGAATCCGACGGAAAGTGGCTCGTGTAACCGCGCTCCGTGGGATCGTCGCGCACGACATGCCAGATCGCGCCGCCCACGACGAAGGTGAGCACCGCGCTCGCGACCATGGCCGGTCGCCAGCCGAAGGCATCCACGGCGATGCGCAATGGCGCCCCCGCGAGCGTGGCTCCCAAGACGCCGGTGAAGAGGGCCACGCCGCTCACGAAGGCGAAATTGCGGGGGGGCATCCAGTGGCTGGCGAGCTTGAGCATCGAGACGAATGCGACGCCCGCCGCGACACCGATCACGAAGCGGCCGGCGTTGGCGGCGACCACGTTCGGCGCGAGCGCGAAGAGCATCGTCCCCAGCGCGGTGAGGATCGCACCCAACGTGAGAACCCGGCGCGGCCCCCAGCGGTCGGCGAGGAGTCCCGTGGGCACCTGCACGACGACGTAACCGTAGAAGTAGAACGCCGAGAGGGTGCCCAGGGAGGCCGCCGTGAGGGCGAAGACCGACGACAGCTCCTGGGTAAGCACCGCGGGTGCGACGCGCTGGTAGAACGCGATGAGGTACAGCGCCGCCCCCAGGCCCCACACCGTCCAGGCGAGCGACTTCGGTGGGTGCCCCTCGCTCGTCCCCTGTCCCCCGTCCCGATTCAATACTGCTCCCACGGCAGGCCGTCTACGCGCCAGCCGCTGCGGGAATTCCGGTGGTGGTTCTCGTCCAGCTCGCCCTCGAAGCCGTGCAGCACGTTCATGACGTGCTTGAAGCCGGCGCTCTCGAGCGCCTCGCCCGCCTCGATGCTGCGGTTGCCGCTGCGGCAGATCAGCACGATGGGGCGCTTGTCGAAGTTGGCGCCGGCGAGCTTCTTCACCTGGCCCACGAAGTGCGTGTTGAGCTCCCAGTCGGCGCCGTCGTACCACGGCACCATCATCGCGCCCACGGGATGCCCCACGAACATGTATTCCATCTCGCTGCGGCAATCGATGAAGATCGCCTCGGGATTGTCCTTGAGGTACTGGTGCGCCTGCCGCGGCTCGAGGTGTTCCATCGCCGCAATTATAGGAGCGCTCAGTCGGGGTTCCGGGGCGACTCGCGGATCGGGCGGATCGGTCGCACCTCGATGCTGCCAACTTCGGCAGGGGGAATGCCGGCGGCGATCGCGACGGCCTCCTCCATGTCGCGTGCCTCGATGAGATAGAAGCCGGCGAGCGCCTCCTTGGTCTCGGCGAACGGCCCGTCGGTGACCGTGGCCTTGCCGTTCCTCACCCGCACCGTGCTCGCGGTCGTCACCGGCTCGAGCGCCTCGGAGGCGACGCAGTGGCCGCTCGCGCGGATGCGCTCGTCGTATTCGAGGCAGTGGCGGTCGGCCATGCGCCGCAGGGCGGCCTCTTCCCCATAGACCAGGCAAAGGAATTTCATCTGTCGTCCCGAAAGGTCGTGCCGGGAGCATATCGCGCCCCGGAAGTAGAATGGCTCCATGAACGCACCCGACACCCCCTTCGCCCTCGACGCCGCCATCGCCGCGGCCGCCGACAAGGTCGAGGCCCGCGTCATCGCGTGGCGCCGCGACATCCACCAGAACCCCGAGCTCGGAAACCGGGAGGTGCGCACGGCGAAGCTCGTGGCCGAGCACCTGCGCGCGCTCGGCTTCGACAGCGTCCAGGAGAAGGTCGCGATCACCGGCGTGGTCGGGGTGCTCAAGGGCGGGCTGCCCGGACCGGTCGTGGCGCTGCGTGCCGACATGGACGCGCTACCGGTGGCCGAGGAAGTGGACCTGCCCTTCAAGAGCACCGTGCGCACACACTGGAACGGCATGGACGTGGGCGTTATGCACGCGTGCGGGCATGACGTGCACACCGCCATCCTCATGGGCGTGGCCGAGGTGCTCGCGGGCATCCGCGAGCGCATTCCCGGCAGCGTGAAATTCCTGTTCCAGCCCGCCGAGGAAAAGCCGCCGATCGGCGAAGAAGGTGGCGCGCGCCTCATGGTCCAGGAAGGCTGCATGCGCAACCCCGACGTGGCCGCCGTGTTCGGCCTGCACATCTCCTCCATCTTCCCCACGGGCGTCATCGGCTACCGCTCGGGACCGCTGATGGCGTCGGCCGACAGCTTCCGCATCTTCGTGCGCGGCACGCAGACGCATGCGGCGATGCCGTGGCGGGGCGTCGACCCGATCGTCGTCGGCTCGCAGATCGTGCTCGGGCTGCAGACCATCGTCGCGCGTCGCATGAACATCACGCAGGAGCCCTCGGTCGTGACCGTCGGCGTGTTCCACGGCGGCGTGCGCCAAAACATCATTCCCGACGAGGTGAAGCTCGAAGGCACCATCCGCACTTTCGACGAGGGCCAGCGCGACGAGATCCAGGGCCACGTGAAGCACATCTCGGAGATGATCGCCGAGGCGGGCGGGGCCAAGGCGCGCGTCGCGATCGACCGCGGCTACCCGGTCACCGTGAACCATCCGGGGCTCACCGAGTGGTCGGTGCCGGTGCTGGGCCGCATCGCCGGGGAGGCCAACGTGCAGCTGGTCGACAAGATCTGCGGCTCGGAGGACTTCTCCTATTTCCAGAAGGAAGTGCCGGGATTCTTCTACTTCATGGGCTGCACGCCGCCCGACCGCGACGCCGCGACCGCCGCGCCCAACCACAGCCCGCGCTTCTATGCCGACGAGAAGTGCATGAAGCTCGGCATTCGCACGCTGTGCGGGCTCGCGACGGACTGGCTCGCCGCCCACCGCGGCTAGCGTCGTGGAGGGCACGAAGCTCTGGCTGTACGTCGTCGCCTCGCTCGCCCTCATCATCACGCCCGGGCAGGACATGCTTTACGTCCTCTCGCGCTCGCTCGCGCAGGGAAAGGTCGCGGGCGTCTGTTCGGCCCTGGGCGTGATCGTGGGCATCCTCGTGCACACCGCGCTCGCCGCGTTCGGAGTAGGCGCGATCCTCATGGCGAGCGAGGCGTTGTTCCTCGCGCTGAAGCTGGTGGGCGCGGCCTACCTCGTCTACCTCGGCATCCGCCTGCTGCTCACGCGCGCGCCGCAGGGGCCCGGGGCCACGCATGCCGGCCGGCTGTCGCCCATGTCGCTTTTCTGGCAGGGCGTCCTGTCGAACGTCTCCAACCCGAAGATCGTCCTTTTCTTCCTCGCCTTCCTGCCGCAGTTCGTGGACCCCGCGAGCGCGAATCCCACGGGCGACCTGGTCTTCCTCGGCGTGCTCTATGCCGCCATGGGGCTGCCGGTGAAGGTGGGCGTGGCGCTCGCCGCAGGCAGCCTCTCGGAGCGCGTGTTGCGCAGGCCGGCGGCGCTCGTGTGGGTCAACCGAGCGAGCGGCGCGGTGCTGGTCGGCCTGGGGTTGCGCCTCGCGGGAACCCAGCGTTAACGCAAGGGCGCCGGCACCACCCCCCGCTCCAGGATCTCGAAGGCGGCGTGGAACGCGAGCGCAAGCGCTGCCGCCGGCAGTGCCCCCGCCAGCAGCATCACGTGGTCGTTGAGCGCGAGCCCCTGTGCGATGCGCTCGCCGAAGCCGCCCGCGCCGATGAAGGCCGCGATCGTCGCGGTGCCGACGTTGACCACCGCGGCGGTCTTCACTCCCGCGAGGATCGTGGGCAAGGCGAGCGGCAGCTCGACATGCCGCAGCGACTGCGCGGCGGTCAGGCCCAGGGCGCGCGCCGCCTGGCGCAGCCCGGACGCCCACCATTCCCGCATGGGTGTTGCGCACGATCGGCAGCAGCGCATAGAGGAAGAGCGCGATCGTGGCCGGCCACACGCCGATGGTCCCTGTGACGGGGATGAGAAACGCGAGCAACGCCAGCGATGGAATCGTCTGCACCAGGCCCGCGAACACGAGCACCGGTTGCGCTACCATCCTCAGCCGCGCGGCACAGACCCCGAGCGGCACGGCCACCGCGATCGCCGCAACCAGCGAGCCGAGCACGAGAGCCACGTGCTCGCCCAGCAGCCGCGCGAAGTCCGGAGCGAAGGTCGCCTGCCACAGGGATTGGCGATTTCCGCTCCCCTTTGCGCCGAGAAACTCGCCCGCGACGGCGGCGAAGCTTCGCCCATCGATCTCCGCCCGGGCGTTGAGGCCCGCCATCGTCGCCGCGTCGATGCGTCCTTCGAGCCCCGCCACCGCCTTCCACGCGCGCGGCGCAGCTTGGGCCAGCCCGCGGCGATGCAAAAAGAGTGCGTCGTAGCGCGGAAAGAAGCCGCGATCGTCCTGGAGCACGCGTATGCCCTGCCGCTCGATCTTGGCGTCGGTGGAGTAGATGTCGATCCCATCGATGCGCCCCGCGGCGATCGCTTCGTACGCGAGGCCATGGTCGAGCGCGACGGGTTTCATGGCGTACAGCCCGTATGCAGCGGCAAGGCCCGGCCAGCCATCCTTGCGTCCGAGGAACTCGTGCGAAAGGCCCAGGCGCAGCTCGTGGTGGCGCAGGAGGTCGGAGAGTTTCGCGAGTCCGCGCTCCTCGGCGAGCGCGCCCCGGACGCCGATGGCGTAGGTGTTCTGGAAGCCGAGCGGGACGCTCGCCTCCAGTCCCATGGCCGCCAGCCGGGCGTTCATCTCGGCGAGGGACAGCTCGCGGTCGGCCTTCAGTATCTCGCGCGCGATCGTCCCGGAATACTCGGGGTACGCATCGATCGCGCCATTGCGCAGGGCTTCCACGAGAATCGCTGTGTTTCCCATGCCGGGACGATGCGAGGCCGCCGCACCCGCGCGCCGCACGGACTGGACCGCGATCTCGCCCAGGATGTACGACTCGGTGAAGCGCTTCGAGCCCACGCGCAGCTCGCGCTCCGCGCCTTCGGCGGGCACGGCGCAAGCGAGCAGGAAAATGGCGAAGGGCAGGCGCAAGGCCGATGGCAGCGGGGGAACCAGTGGCGTAGAATAACGTCCATCGGAAGCGCCGATTTGATCTTCAGCTTGCGGGCGCTCTACAAATCCAGCTAAAGCGACAGGCCCGAAAACCCGTCGCTCGCTGACGGGTTTTTCGCTTCAGGCCCCGCCTCGGGCCCACAGGAAGAAATTGCATGGACCAGTCGATCTCCACCCGCCCCGCCCGCATCGCCGCCCTCCACGACGCGCTCAAGCAACGCATCCTCGTGCTCGACGGAGCCATGGGCACCATGATCCAGCGCTACAACCTCACCGAAGCCCAGTACCGGGGCGAGCGCTTCAGGGAGTTCGGCCGCGACCTGAAGGGCAACAACGACCTGTTGTCCATCACGCGCCCGCAGGTCATCCGCGAGATCCACGAGCAGTACCTCGAAGCCGGCGCAGACATCCTCGAGACCAACACCTTCAACTCGACTTCGATCTCCCAGGCCGACTATCACCTGGAAGACCTGGTGGTGGAGATGAACCTCGCTTCGGCGCGCCTCGCGCGCGAAGTCGCCGACGGCTTCGCCGCTCGCACGCCGGGCAAGCCGCGATGGGTCGCGGGCGTCCTGGGCCCGATGAACCGGACGCTGTCCCTCTCCCCCGACGTGAACGATCCCGGCTTCCGCGCGGTGAGCTTCGAGCAGGTTCGCGATGCGTACAAGGCGGCCGCCCGCGCGCTCGTCGAGGGCGGCGTGGACGTCCTGCTGGTCGAGACCATCTTCGACACGCTGAACGCGAAGGCCGCGCTCTTCGCCGTGGACGAGCTCTTCGAGGAAACCGGCGTGCGCCTGCCGATCATGATCTCGGGGACGATCACCGACGCCTCGGGCCGCACGCTCTCGGGCCAGACGGCGGAGGCCTTCTGGAATTCGGTGCGGCATGCGAAGCCCCTGTCGATAGGGTTCAACTGCGCGCTCGGTGCCAGCCAGCTGCGCCCCCACGTCGAGGAGCTCTCGCGCATCGCCGACGTATACGTCTCGGCGCATCCCAATGCCGGCCTGCCCAACGCGATGGCCGAATACGACGAGCTGCCGGCGGAGACCGCCGGATTCATCCGCGAATGGGCCGAGAGCGGCTGGCTGAACCTGACCGGCGGCTGCTGCGGCACGACGCCCGAGCACATCAAGGCGATCGCCGAGGGGGTGGCGCCCTTCAAGCCGCGCATCGTGCCGAAGATCGAGCCGCGCCTGCGCCTGTCTGGTTTGGAGCCGCTCAACATCGGCGACGACTCGCTCTTCGTGAACGTGGGCGAGCGCACCAACGTGACGGGTTCCAAGGCCTTCGCGCGCCTCATTCTCGCCGGCGACTATGCCGAGGCGCTTTCGGTCGCGCGGCAGCAGGTGGAGAACGGCGCGCAGGTGATAGACATCAACATGGACGAGGCGATGCTCGATTCGGTCGCCGCCATGACGCGTTTCCTGCAGCTGGTGGCCGCCGAGCCCGACATCGCGCGCGTGCCGATCATGATCGACAGCTCCAAGTGGAGCGTGATCGAGGCCGGGCTCAAGTGCGTCCAGGGCAAGTCGATCGTGAACTCGATCTCGCTCAAGGCGGGCGAGGCGGAGTTCGTCGAGCAGGCGAAGCTCGCCCGCCGCTACGGCGCGGCGGTCGTGGTGATGGCCTTCGACGAGAAGGGCCAGGCCGATACGCTCGAGCGCAAGACCTCGATCTGCCAGCGCTGCTACGACATCCTCACGAAGCAGGTGGGCTTCCCGCCCGAGGACATCATCTTCGACCCCAACATCTTCGCTGTGGCCACGGGCATCGAGGAGCACAACAACTACGGGCGTGACTACCTGGAGGCGATCGCCTGGATCCACCGCCACCTGCCCCATGCGAAGACCTCGGGCGGTGTCTCCAACTTTTCGTTTTCCTTCCGCGGCAACGACCCGATCCGGGAGGCGATGCACACCGCCCTCCTGTACCACGGCGCGAAAGCCGGCATGACGATGGGCATCGTCAACGCGGGGCAGCTGGGCGTGTACGCCGACATCCCGCCCGAGCTCCTCGAGCGCGTCGAGGACGTGCTCTTCAATCGCCGGCCGGACGCCACCGAGCGCCTCGTGGAATTCGCCGAGAGCTACAAGGGCAAGAAGAAGGACGCCGCCCTCGACCAGGAATGGCGCAAGGGCACGCCCCAGGAGCGCCTGGTGCACGCGCTGGTGCGCGGCATCACGCAGCACATCGTCGAGGACACCGAGGAAGCGCGGCTGCTCTATGAGCGACCGCTGCAGGTGATCGAGGGCCCGCTCATGGACGGGATGAACGTGGTGGGCGACCTTTTCGGCTCGGGCAAGATGTTCCTGCCACAGGTGGTCAAGTCGGCGCGCGTGATGAAGCAGGCCGTGGCGCACCTCATTCCCTTCATCGAGGAGGAGAAGAAGCGCCTGGGCACCGCGCCCAAGCCCAAGGGCAAGGTCGTCATGGCCACGGTGAAGGGAGACGTGCACGACATCGGCAAGAACATCGTGGGCGTGGTCCTGCAGTGCAACAACTTCGACGTCGTGGACCTGGGCGTCATGGTCGCGTGCGAGAACATCCTCGAGACCGCGAAACGCGAGAATGCCGACATGGTGGGCCTGTCGGGCCTCATCACGCCCTCGCTCGAGGAAATGGCGCACGTGGCGCGCGAGATGGAGCGCCTGCAGTTCAAGGTGCCGCTGCTCATCGGCGGAGCGACGACTTCCCGCACCCACACGGCGGTCAAGATCGAGCCGCACTACTCGGGCCCCACCGTCTGGGTGCCGGACGCCTCGCGTGCCGTGGGCGTTGCCACGGCGCTCTCCTCGCAGGAGCAGCGAGACGCCTACATGGAAGGCGTGCGCGCGGATTACGTGAAGGTGCGCGAAGCGCATGCGAAGAAGACCGGACAGAAGAGCGTGACCCTCGAAGCCGCGCGCGCCAACGCCGTTCGCATCGACTGGGCCGCATCACGCCCCGTCAAGCCCGCGAAGCTCGGGCTCACCGCGCTCAGGAACTATCCGCTCGAGCAGCTGGTGGACTTCATGGACTGGGGGCCTTTCTTCCAGGCTTGGGACCTCGCAGGCAAGTATCCTGACATCCTTTCCGACCCGGTCGTCGGCGAGGCGGCAGCCAATGTCCATCGCGACGGCCTCGCGATGCTCGAGCGCATCGTGAAGGGCCGCTGGCTCACCGCGAGCGGCGTCTTTGGCCTCTGGCCGGCGAACTCCATCGGCGACGACATCGAGATCTACGCCGACGAGAGCCGCGCCAACGTACTCATGACGTGGCACAACCTGCGCCAGCAGGCGCAGAAGCCCGAGGGCAATCCCAACCAGTGCCTGGCCGATTTCGTGGCGCCCAAGGACTCCGGCATCCCCGATTACGTCGGCGCCTTCGCCGTCACGGCGGGCCTGGGCATCGAGGCGCGAGTGCGCGAGTTCGAGGCGAAGAACGACGACTATTCGGCGATCCTGCTGAAGGCCATCGCAGACCGCCTGGCCGAGGCGTTCGCCGAGCACCTGCACTGGCGAGTGCGCACCGAGTTCTGGGGGTACGCGAAGGACGAGAAGCTTTCGAACGAGCAGATGGTTGCCGAGAAATATCGCGGCATACGTCCCGCGCCCGGCTATCCCGCCTGCCCCGACCACACCGAGAAGGCCGACCTCTTCCACCTGCTGGACGCGGGCAACAACGCCGGCATCACGCTCACCGACTCGTTCGCGATGCTGCCGACCGCCGCGGTGAGCGGCTTCTACATCGGCCACCCCGACTCGCGCTACTTCGCCATCGGCAAGATCGAGCGCGACCAGGTGGCCGATTACGCCCACCGCAAGGGGATGGACATCGCGCAGGCGGAGCGCTGGCTCGCGCCGATCCTGAATTACTGACGCTTCACGTAGATGTCGTAGAGCATCAACCACCGCCGCGTGTCCGCGTCGGTCACCGGCTCCACGCCGTGGAACGACACGTCGCTCTTCACGAACGCGAAGAGCGAGTTCGGCCGGAAGGGCATGGTCCACATCCGGTCGAACTTCTCGTGCGGATGGTGCGGCCCGCCGGGACACCTGAACTCGCGGTCCTTCGGCTGGTAGATCGAGGTTCCCATGTGCTCCTGCGAGCGGTCGCGCGGCAGGTAGAAGAGCAGCGTGAGCACCTTGCGCTGCGCATCGGTGTGCGGCCCCAGCTTGTAGTGCGTGGTGTCCTGCACCAGCATCAGCTCGTCGTGGAAGCGCACGTCGGGCTCGCCGCGGAAGCGTGGCGCGATCAGCGGCCCGAACTTGCCCAATAACAGCTGGGTGAAGCGCCCGCCTACCATCCACCTGTGCAGCTCGCGCCAGAAGGTGTCCTGCTCGCGCGTGAGGTGCGCAAATTGCTCTTCCTTGAACTCGAGCACGAAGCGCTCGTCGTAGCCGCGCACGCCGCGGGCCTGCTCGAGCGGCAGCAGGCATTTCGGATCCGGCAGCATTTCCTGCATCCGCGCGTAGAAGTCCTCGGGGAAGATGCTTTCGATGAAGACGTGCGGATAAGGATAGGGCTGGATCGGCGCGTTGCCGACCTTGTACGCGACGTGCAGCTCAGCGCTCGAAGACATATTCGGCCAGGCCCTTGAAGGCGCCGGAGCGCCGCTCGGCGCGCGCGACCTGCGCCGGATCGTGGCGGAATCCCAGTGCATGCAGCTCGCCCACCATCGCCATGTGGTCGGCGAGGTTCTGGTTGATCTCGATGAGCAGCGAACGCACGCCTTCGCTTTCGAGCGTGCGCCGCGCACCGGCCAGCACACGCGGCTCGAAGCCGTCCACGTCGATCTTCACGTGGGCCGGAACCTCCATGCCGGCGTCGACCAGTGCGTCGATCGTGGCTGCCACGCAGCCCTGCACGAAGGCCGTGCCCAGGGGCTGGTGCTGGAAATCCAGCGCCTCGCCCAGCGCATGGTTGGCGCCGCCCGCGCGCGTGTCCGAAAGATGCAGCACCGATAGCCCCGACACATCGGACAGTCCCACGCAGTAGGCGCGAACCCGCTCGCCCAGGGCGTTGAGCTGGATGTTGCGGTTGAGCAACGCGTAGTTCTGCGCTTCGGGCTCGAAGGCGAGAACGCGGCAACCGCGCGTGGCGGCCGCCCAGACCGTGTACATGCCGACGTTCGCGCCACAGTCGAGCATCACGTCGCCCGCGGTGAAGCGCGATATCCAGTCGAGCGTCCAGGGCTCCTTCTCGCGAATGGTCTGCACGCGCCAGAGGGCAACGGCGTTGGGGGTTGCGAAGCGCATGCGCACGCCGCCGTGCTCCACCTCGGCTGCGGGGGCGATCTTCTCGTATTGCTCGAGCGTGAGCTGCATCGACGGTCGGTGGGAAGGGCCGCATCTACAATACCAAACGTGATTCCCTCTTTCCGTGCCGCCATGCGCGGCGTTTTCGCGCTGTCACTTGCCTGCCTGGCCGGCGCTTCCGCGGCCGCCGACTGGCCGGCAAGGCCGCTCAAGCTGGTGGTGCCATTCGCCGCGGGTGGCCAGCCTGATGTAGTCGCACGGGGGCTGGCCGAGCCGCTGGCGCGTGCCCTCGGCCAGCCCGTCATCGTGGAGAACCGGCCCGGGGCGGGCGGCAACATCGCCGCGGAAGCGGTGGCGCGCGCCGCCCCCGACGGCTACACGCTGCTCGTGGGCACCAACGGGCCGCTCGCCGTGAGCCCCGCGCTTTACCGCAACCTGCCCTACCAGCCGCAGCGCGATTTCGCCGCCGTGACGCTCGTCGGCATCTCACCCAACCTGATTGCGGTAAATCCCTCCCTGCGCGTCGCCACCCTGGGGGAGCTGGTCGAGCGTGCGCGCAGGGAACCTGGCAGGCTCAACTTCGCTTCCGTCGGCAAGGGCAGCATCTCGCAGCTGTCGATGGAGCTCTTCAACAGCGTCGCCGGCATCCGAACCGTCCACATCCCCTACAACGGCGGCGCGCCCGCCGTCACCGCGCTCATCGCCGGGGACGTGCAGCTGCTGTCGTTGAACCCCACGGCGTTGATTCCGCAGGTCGCCGCGGGCAAGGCGAAGGTTCTCGCGCAGACTTCCGCCCGGCGCTCGCCGCTCATTCCCGACGTGCCTACGGTCGCGGAATCCGGTTATCCCGGTTTCGAAGCGCAGGTCTGGATCGCCATCATGGCGCCGGCGAAGACGCCGTCCGCCGTGGTGCAGAGGCTGCACGCGGAGCTCGCGCGCATCATCCGCGACCCGGCGCTCAAGCTCGTGCTGTGGGATCGCCAGTGGATCGACCCGGTGGGCGCGACGCCCGAGGAAACCTTCGCCGTGATCCGGCGCGAGGGAGAAAAGTGGGCGGCGATCGTGAAGTCGGCGGGCCTCGAGGTCGAATGAACGAGGACGTGCCGGCGCCCCGGGACGGTGGCCCCTTCGCGTGGCGATTCGACGAGCGCCTTCGCGAGGTGCCCCTCGATAAGGCGGCATTCGCAACCGCACTCGACGCACTGGTGGACCAGATCGCCGCGGCGAAGTCGCAGCCGGCGCGACTGCTCGCGATGCTGGGCGAGGCCACGCCGCTGTTGCGCATCGCCGGTCGACTCGATGAGGCGCGGCGCACCGCCTCCGCCGCGATCGCCCTCGCCGAGCTGCTCGAGGATGCAAAGGCCGCGTACGTGAACCGCATCCGCCTCGCGCACGTGATGCAGTGGGAGGGCCGCTTCGACCTGTCCAACGCCCTCTTCGACCAGCTCACCGGGCAGGCGCGCTGCATGCCCGAGCTCGAGGGCCTTGCGCACACGGTGCTGCAGCACGCCGGCAAGAATCTCTTCGACCAGCGGCGCTATCGCGAAGCCGCGCGCTGCTTTCGCGAGGCGCTGCAACTTCGGCGCGCCCTGGGCATCGACGCGCTGATGGAGTCTTCGGCCGAGGCGCTGCGCGTCACGCAAGGCCGGATCGCCGAGACCGAGGCGCCGTCCCGCTAGAGCGGCAACACGCGCGAAGGATCGGGCCGCCGCGCGAACTCCAGGAACGCTTCCGCCAGCCGATCGCTTTCGCCGATCGCACGCCGCCAATACGCCGTGCGCCCGGCGTCGTCGCCGGCGAAGCGAGCGAAGTCGCGCCGGTCGGGCAGCTTGCCGTGCGGCAAGCCCGCGAGGTATTCGCGCGACGGAGCGACCAGCACGACGTTGTCCAGCCATGCGCCGCGCGCCTTGCGCCACGGCATTCCCTTGTCGAGCCAACCCGGCACGATGTGGTCGGTGAAGTGCGGGTAGAGGACGATGCCGCTCGCATGGTGGTAGGGCAGGTGCAGGTGGTAGTCGATGATGCCGCCGTCCCAGTAAATCCCGGGCGGCGCGCGGGGGATGTCGGCCACGCCTTCGAGCACGAGCGGGATCGATGCCGAAGCAAGCAGCGCGTCGCCAAGGTTTTCCTTGCCGAGGGACACCCTGTGGGTATGGAAGGCATCGAAGCGCAGGCTCGCCGCATCCTGCGCAGTGAGCGAGCCCGTGCCGAGGCACGGCGGGTGCTCGCGCTCATCGACGAACACGGTGCGATCGATGAAGCGGGCGAGGTGCCTGCGGCCCACGGCATTCGCCATCGCGGCGATGCCGAAGGCAAGGGGCGTGGCGAAAGAGGAATCGCGCGCGAGCGGCCACCGGCCCCGCACGGCGAGGATATGCAGGCGGTTCCAGGGATTGGCGAGGATCTGCGCCTCCCGCCCGGCAAAGAGCTCGGCGAGCATCGCGCGAGCCGCCTGCGAGACGAAGCGCCGGCTCGGGCGCGGCGGATACGATTGCCGCGTGTACGCATCGGCGAACGCCGCGAGTGCCGCACGAGGATCGTCGCAGCACGCGGCGGCGAAGCGCCACGCGCCGATGGAAGCCCCGACCAAATGGCGAACGCGTGGGGCCGACGGAAGCCACTCGGCGAAAATCGCGCGATCGAGCCCGGATATGCCGAGGCCCTTCGGCCCGCCCGCCGCGCCCGGGATGATCTCCACCATCGCCGGCGCGAGCCCTTCCTCCCGGATGAGCTTTGCCGCGCGCGGTCCGGCACGAATCGTGATCACCGGAAAAATTCTATCGCATACTAGAATCGCGGCTTCGTGGCATTTCCCGACTCCCATGTCCCATCTGTTCTCCCCGCTCGAGCTGCGGTCGGTGCGCTTGCGCAATCGCATCCTCGTCTCGCCGATGTGCCAGTACTCGTCGGAAGACGGCATGCCCAATGACTGGCACATGGTTCACCTCGGCAGCCGCGCCGTGGGTGGCGCCGGGCTGGTGTGCATCGAAGCGAGCGGCGTCTCGCCCGAGGGGCGCATCACCGCTTGGGATGCGGGCATCTGGTCCGAGGCGCACGCGCACGCATGGAAGCCGATCGCCGAATTCATCCGCCGGCAGGGCGCGGTGCCGGCCATCCAGCTCGCCCATGCCGGCCGCAAGGCCTCCCTCGACAGGCCCTGGCGCGGCGGCAAGCCCATTCCGGCGCATGCCGCCCATGGTTGGCAAGCGCTCGGGCCGAGCGCGCTCGCCTTCGGCCACTATCCGGCGCCGCGCGCCCTCTCGCGAGATGAAATTCGCGACGTGGTCGAGCAATTCCGCCGCGCGACGCAGCTCGCCCTCGCGGCGGGCTTCGACGCCGTCGAGATCCACGGCGCGCATGGCTACCTGCTGCACAGCTTCTGCTCGCCGCTTTCCAACCGCCGCGACGACGAATATGGCGGCAGCCTCGAAAATCGCATGCGACTGCCGCTGCAAGTGGCCACCGCAGTTCGTGCCGCCTGGCCCGACGACAAGCCAGTGCTTTATCGCATCTCCGCCAGCGACTGGGCGCAGGGCGGATGGGACCTCGCGCAGTCGATCGAGCTCTGCAGGCGCCTGAAGGGTGCCGGCATCGACCTGGTGGATTGCTCCAGCGGCGGCAACGTGCACGACCAGAAGGTCGCCCTGGGTCCCGGCTACCAGGTGCCGTTTTCCGAGGCGATCCGGCGTGAAGCCGAAGTCGCCACCGCGGCGGTTGGGCTCATCAGCGAGGCCGTGCAGGCCGAGGAGATCCTGTCGCTCGGGCGCGCCGACGCGGTGTGCCTTGCCCGCGCGCTGCTTCGCGATCCGTACTGGCCGCGCCATGCCGCCAGGTCGCTCGGGGTGGAGTTCCCATGGCCCGACCCGTACGCGAGATGCGAGGTGGGACCCCTGGGAAAATGAGCCGGGTATCCTCATCCCTCATCCCTCACCCCTCATCCCTCACCATGATCGACCTCTACTACTGGACCACGCCCAACGGCCACAAGATCACGCTTTTCCTCGAGGAGGCCGGCCTCGAGTACACGCTCAAGCCCGTCAACATCGGCAAGGGCGAGCAGTTCGAGCCGGCCTTCCTCAAGGTCGCGCCGAACAACCGCATCCCGGCCATCGTGGACCACGCTCCGGCCGATGGCGGCGACCCGATCAGCGTCTTCGAATCGGGCGCGATCCTGCTCTATTTGGCCGGCAAGACCGGGCAGTTCCTGCCGAAGGACCTGCGGGGCCAGGTGCAGGTGCTCGAGTGGCTCATGTGGCAGATGGCGGGGCTGGGGCCGATGGCCGGACAGAACCACCACTTCAACCATTACGCTCCTGAAAAGATTCCTTACGCCATCGAGCGCTACGTCAAGGAAACCTCGCGCCTTTATGGCGTGCTCAACAAGCGGCTCACCGGTCGGGACTTCATCCTCGGCAAGCAGTACACCATCGCCGACATGGCCTGCTATCCGTGGATCGTCCCGGAGCGCCAGGGACAGAGCCTCGACGACTTCCCGAACCTGCGCCGCTGGCACGCCGCCATCCGCACGCGCCCGGCCACGACGCGCGCCTACGCGCGGGCGAAGGAAGTCAACCCGCAGCCGGCACAGACCCGCAGCGAAGAGGAGCGCAGGATCCTGTTCGGACAGGACAGGTCGGTGGTGAAGTAGGCCCGGCTAGCCGATCGTCATGAGGCTCGCGTTGCCCCCCGCGGCCGCGGTGTTCACGCTGACGACGCGTTCGACCAGCAGCCGCTCGACCGTGAGCGGCTCCTCGCCCGGAGCGAATCCGCAGAGGTTCACGATCGGACCGTCGCGCGTGGCGAGCCGGCGCAGGACCTGCGTTCGATCGCCGGCGGTGCCGTGGTGCAGCACCGCGTCGAAGCGCTCTTGCGTCCAATCGTCCACCAGCGTGATGCAGTCGCGCACCACCTCCGGCACGCGCGCGCGCAGGGCTTCGGCCATCGAGCCGCGAGGCCATAACACCCGGCTGCCGAGGGCCAGCGCAAGGGCCAGCTGTGAGAGCAGGTCATGTTCGCCCTCGGCAAGGCCGAGGATCGTTTCGCGCGCCACCAGGGAATAGGTATTGCGCTCGCCCGTGGGCCCGGGCAGCGGGACGGAGTCCCCAACCGGGGTGAGCGCCGCGAGGCGATCGCAGCAGGCCGCGAGATCGGGACTCTCCCGCAGCGCCCAGTCCCGCAATGCCTCGAGCGCATCCGAAGGGTTTGCGCGCGGAGGCTGCGGGCCGTCGCATGCATTCGCCATCGCGGCCAGCTCCGCGAGCGCGGCACCGGCGGGATGGGAAGCCAGCAACCGGTAGAGATACAGGGGCCCGCCGGCCTTGGGCCCCGTGCCCGAAAGGCCCTCGCCACCGAAGGGCTGCACGCCCACGACCGCGCCCACGATGTTGCGATTCACGTAGATGTTGCCGGCGCGCGCGCGCCCCACCACCCGGTCGATCTTGCGATCGACACGCGAATGCACGCCGAGCGTGAGGCCGTAGCCCAAAGCATTGATGCCGTCGACCAGCCGGTCGAGTCCCTCGCGGCGATAGCGCACGACATGCAGGACGGGCCCGAACATTTCGCGATCGAGCCGCGACAGGTTGTCGAGGTGCACGATGGTGGGCGCGACGAAATGTCCCGCCGCGCGCGCCGCTGTCGCGAGTTGGGAGCCATCCTGCGTCACGCGCTGCCCTTCGGCGCGCATGCGGTCGATGTGCCGCAGCAGGGCCTCCCGCGCCGCGGCGTCGATCACCGGCCCCACATCGGTATCGAGTCGGCGTGGGTCGCCTATTCGCAGCTCCGCCGTGGCCCCCTCGAGCATCTCGATGAAGCGATCGGCGACTTCCTCCTGCAGGCAAAGCACGCGAAGCGCCGAGCAACGTTGCCCGGCGCTGTCGAAGGCGGAGACCACGGCATCGGCCACGACCTGCTCGGCGAGCGCCGAGGAATCCACGATCATGGCGTTCTGCCCCCCGGTCTCGGCCACGAGCGGGACGGGCAGGCCGTCGGCGCGAACACGCGCGGCGAGCGTGCGCTGGATGATCCGCGCCACCTCGGTCGAGCCGGTGAACACGACCCCCTGGACACGAGGATCCGCGACCAGGGCTGCCCCGACGGTCTCCCCGCGACCAGGCAGCAACTGGAGCACCCCGCGCGGCACGCCCGCCGCGTGGATCAGCCGGACCGCCTCGGCCGCGATGAGCGGGGTCTGCTCGGCGGGTTTCGCGAGCACGGGATTGCCTGCCGCGAGCGCCGCCGAAACCTGGCCCGTGAAGATCGCCAACGGGAAATTCCAGGGGCTGATGCAGGCAACCGGCCCGAGCGGGACATGGGTCGCGGAATCGAAGCGATCCCGCGCCTGCGTGGCGTAGTAGCGCAGGAAGTCGACGGCCTCGCGAACTTCGGCGACCGCGTTCGCATATGTCTTGCCGGCCTCGCGCACGATGAGGCCTACGAGGAGCGGCATGCGCGCCTCCAACGCGTCGGCTGCGGCGAGCAGCACCGTGGCGCGCGAAGCGGGTGGCGTCTCGCGCCACGCGCCGGCCGCTGCCTCGGCGGCGCGCAGGGCCGCTTCCACTTCTGCGCCCCGGGCCTCGATCACGTGGCCGACGATGTCGTCCGGATCGGCGGGGTTGCGCACTGCCGCGCGATCCGGCGCGGCCACCACGCCGAGCGTGGGCGCCGCTTCCCACGCGAGTGTCCGGCTTTGCGCGAGCGCCTCGGCCAGGCGTGCCAGCTCGGCCTCGTCGGTGAGGTCCATGCCGGACGAGTTGGCGCGTAGCTCGCCGAACAACAGGCGCGGCAGCGGAATGCGCGGATGCGGCGCGCCCAGCGTGCCGGTCTCCGCGCCGATCCGGCGAACGGTTTCCACCGGTTCGGCAACGAGCTCGTCGACGCAGACGCGCGGGTCGGCGATGCGGTTGATGAAAGAGGTGTTGGCGCCGTTCTCCAGGAGTCGGCGGACGAGATACGCGAGCAGCGTTTCATGGGTACCCACGGGCGCGTAGATGCGGCAGGGCACTCCCAGTTTTCCGGACGCTGGTGGTCCCACGATTTGCGTGTAGAGCGACTCCCCCATGCCGTGCAGGCACTGGAACTCGTACCTGGCGGGCTCCCAGGGGCCGGCCATCTCGTAGACCGTGGCCAGGGTCTGCGCGTTGTGCGTCGCGAACTGCGGATAGATCGCGTCGCGCGCATCGAGGAGGCGCCGCGCACAGGCGAGATACGACACGTCCGTATGGACCTTGCGCGTGTACACGGGATAGCCGTCCAGGCCCTCGACCTGCGCTCGCTTGATCTCCGAATCCCAGTAGGCGCCCTTGACCAGGCGCACCATGAGGCGTCGCCGCGTGCGTCGCGCGAGGTCCACCAGGAAGTCGATCACGAACGGACAGCGCTTCTGGTAGGCCTGCACCACGAAGCCGATGCCGGCCCAGCCTTCGAGCGCCGGCTCCTCGCACAGCGCCTCCAGGAGGTCCAGGGAAGGCTCCAGGCGATCGGCCTCTTCTGCGTCCATGTTTATGCCGATGTCGAAGCCGCGGGCGCGCAGGACGAGATCCCTCACGCGCGGGTAAAGCTCGGCCATCACACGCGCGTGCTGCCCATAGGTATAACGCGGATGCAGCGCCGAGAGCTTGATCGAGATGCCGGGCCCGTCGTGGACACCGCGGCCGGCGGAAGCTGCGCCGATGGCATCGATAGCCTGCTCGTAGGACGCGAGGTAGCGGGCGGCATCGGCCTGCGTCATCGCCGCCTCCCCCAGCATGTCGTACGAGTAACGGAACCCGATCGCCTCGTAACGCGCCGCGTTGCCAAGCGCATCCTCGATGGTTTCGCCCGCGACGAACTGCTTGCCCATGAGGCGCATGGCGACGTCCACCGCCTTGCGGACGACGGGCTCGCCCATGCGGGCCGTCACGCGCGTGAGGCCGTTGGCGAGCCGGGCCTCGTCGTGCGTGGCCACCAGCCGCCCGGTGATCAGCAGGCCCCAGGCGGCGGCATTCACGAAGGGCGAGGCGCTTTGCCCCAGGTGGGCGCGCCAGTTGCCGCGCGCGACCTTGTCGCGGATCAGCGCATCACGCGTTTCGGGATCGGGAATTCGCAGCAAGGCCTCGGCGAGGCACATGAGGGCAACGCCCTCGTCGCTCGAGAGCGAGAACTCCTGCAGCAATCCCTGCACCAGGCCTTCGCGGCCGGCGGCGAAAGGGCGCGCGCGAAGGCCGGCGACCAGCCTGCGGGCGAGCGCATCGGCGCGCGGGCGCCTCGACTCGTCGAGTTGCGCCGCGGGCAGCAATGGCGGAACGCATTCCGGCTCGGGCCTGCGCCGGGCCGCGGTGATCGCACGTCGCAGCCGGGAGCGCTCGGGCAGGCGCGCCGGAAACTCGCGCGGGGGGAGCGGCTGGTCCATCGCCCGGGCCGCGCCGCGAGGTCAGTACTTGGTGGATCCGCCGGAGGTCTTCGGCGCGGCGTCGCCGCCCTTCTGCGAGTCCTGGGCATCCGCGAGGGATTTCATCACGCCGTTGTACTCGTTGATGGCGGCGTTGGCGGCATCCTGGTTCGCCTTGATGGCGGCATTGCGCTGGTCCAGGTAGCCGTTCATGCATTCCTTGTACAGCTTGAGGTCGTTGTCGAAAGTGCGACGGACCATCCGATCGGCCATGAGGCTCTTGGCCGGCATCTGAGGGATGGGCTCGCACTTGTGCCGGGGCACATCGGCGGGCGCCTGGCCGAGGGCAGTGGAAACGGAGGCGCCGGCCAGCAGGCCGGCCGCGAGGGCGATGCGTTTCATGGGGAGCCTTTCGCGCTCAGTAGGTCTTCGGCTTCACGCCCGGCGTGGACACGTTGTCCTTCTTCTCGCTCGCGCGGGCCTTCTCGAGCTCGGCGCGTTGCGCCTCCTGGTCCGTGCGGATCTTCTCCATGACCTTGTTGTGCTCGTCGGCGGCAGAGTTTGCGGCCTGCTCGTGAGCGCGTGCCGCGTTCTTGCGCTCGCTGATGTAGCCCATGATGCATTCCTTGTACGACTTGATCTGCCCCTCGAAGGCCTTCACCTCGACGTCGCTCTTGAAGTGCTTCATGCCGGGATAGACCGGCTTGGGCTCGCACTTCTGCTCGGGCACGTTGGAGGGCGCCTGCGCCATGGCGGTCACGGCACAGGAAGTAAGGATTGCTGCTGCGAAAGGCAGGCGTTTCATGGCGAACCTCGGTCGAAGGGAATTCTCGTGGGCGCGTAGATTAGCGCAAATCACCGCTCATTCGGGAACCGGCACCGTGTAGTTGAGGGCGAGCCTGCCGCCGTCGGGATAGATCGTCTGGCCGGTGAGGTAGGAGGCCTCGTCGCTGGCGAGGAACACCGCGACGCAGGCGACTTCATGCGGCTCTCCCATGCGGCCCATGGGAGTGCGCGACAGGATCTTGCGCTCGGCCTCGCGGTTGCCGAGCACCGCCTTTTTCGCAAGATCGGTGAGGATGGTGCCGGGCCCGATGCCGTTGACGCGGATGCCATGAGGCGCGAGCGACATCGCCATTACCTTGGTGAGCTGGTTGATCGCGCCCTTGGAGACCACGTAGGGGACCTGGTTGGGGATCGCGAGCAGCGCATTCACGCTCGACATGTTGATGATCGAGCCTCCGCCGCCCTGCTTCACCATCTGGCGGGCCGCTGCCTGCCCGGCGAGGAACACGCCCTTCAGGTTCACCGCCAGGACGCGGTCGAAATCGGCTTCTTCCAGGTCGATGAACTCCGCCGCGTGCACGATGCCCGCATTGGCGACGAGGACATCGAGGCGGCCCAGCTGCGTTACCGCCTGCGCTACTGCCGCATCGACTTCGGCCTTTCGGGAGACATCGCAGCGCACGAAGGTCGTTTGCAGGCCTTCGGCGGCGAGCTCCGCGGCTGCCTTCATGCCCTGCGGCTCGTCGCGGTCGGCGAGCACCACGCGGGCCCCTTCGCGGGCCAGCGCCTGGGCACAGGCGAAGCCGATCCCCTGCCCGGCGCCGGTCACCAGCGCCACCTTGTCGCGAAGCCTCATGGCGCTACCTGGACGCTTCCTTCGCGACCTCGGAGAGGTCGGCGCAGAACGCATCGAGCTTCGGCGGACAGCTCGCCTTCGCGCGGGAGTAGAGCGACTTCACGTCCTCCTTCGCGGTCAGGCTCTTCATGTGCTTCACCACGAAGGACTTGAATTGCGGGTCGCCCTGGTAATGCTTCGCGAACTGGTCGACGTGTTTCCATTCGACCGCCAGGCGCATGAGGGCGTCGGTGAAGAGGTCCTCGTTCATCACCGTCTGGCAATGCCCGAACTCCTTGAAGGTCTTGTACATCAAGTCCCAGTTCACCACGCGGTCGAGCGCCTTGTCGGTGGCCTGGGATTCGGCGGGCGTGCAGGTCTTCCCTTGCGCGGCGGCCGCGCCGGCGGCGATGCACAACGCCACGGCCAGACATCGAGCGATATTCATCGAGCCCCCTTTCGCTGTGCGCCGCTTCAGGCGGCCATGCCCGGGCGCCTGCCGGCGCCCTCGAGGCGCCCTCGAACGGCGCGGACGATGCCGGCGGCATCGAGCCCGCAGTCGGAAAGCAGCTGCTGCGGATCGCCGTGCTCGACGAAGCTGTCGGGCAGGCCCAGCATCATCAACGGCACGGACACCCTTTCGGATGACAGGACCTCGGCGACCGCCGAGCCTGCGCCACCCGCCACCACGTTCTCCTCGATGGTGACGAGCAGGTCGTGCGTGGTGGCCAGCCGGATCACCAGCTCGCGGTCGACCGGCTTCACGAAGCGCATGTTCGCGACGGTGGCGTTGAGCTCGGTCCCGGCCGCCATCGCCGGAGCGACCATGGAGCCGAAAGCGAGCAGCGCCACGCGCCGCCCCTCGCGGCGAACCTCGCCCTCGCCCACGGCAAGCGCCTTCATCGCCTTCTGCGGCTCCACGCCGGGACCCGTGCCACGCGGATACCGGATGGCACTCGGTCCCTCCAGCGTGAATCCGGTGTAGAGCATCTGCCGGCATTCGTTCTCGTCGGCGGGCGCCATGACGGTGAGGTTGGGGATGCAGCGCAGGAAGGAATGGTCGAACGCGCCGTGGTGCGTCGGGCCGTCGGCGCCCACCAGGCCGCCGCGATCGAGGGCGAACACCACCGGCAGGTTCTGCAGCGCCACGTCGTGGATGAGCTGGTCGTAGGCGCGCTGCAGGAAGGTCGAGTAGATCGCGACCACCGGGCGCAGGCCCTCCACGGCGAGCCCGGCGGCGAAGGTCACGGCGTGCTGCTCGGCGATGCCAACGTCGAAATAACGCTCCGGGAATTCCTGCGAGAACTTCACCAGCCCCGAGCCTTCACGCATGGCCGGCGTGATGCCGACCAGCCGCGCATCCGCGCGCGCCATGTCGCACAGCCACTCGCCGAAGACCTGCGTGTAGGTGGGCCTCGGGCGTGTGTCGGCGGCCGGCTTGACCTTCACGATGCCCACGCCCGGATCGAACTTCCCCGGACCGTGGTAGGCGATGGGATCGTCCTCGGCGAGCTTGTAGCCCTGTCCCTTGCGCGTCACCACGTGCAGGAACTGGGGGCCCTCGAGGCGCTTCACGTTGGAGAGCGTATCGACGAGCACGTCGATGTTGTGGCCGTCGATGGGTCCCGTGTAGTTGAAACCGAACTCCTCGAACATCGTCGAGGGGGTGATCATGCCCTTGGCGTGTTCCTCGAAGCGCTTCGCGAGCTCCTTCACGCCTGGCGCGGCGGAAAGCACCTTCTCGGCAGTCTTCTTCGTGGCCGCATAGAAGCGCCCCGACATGAGCTTGGCCAGGTAGTTGTTGAGCGCGCCCACGTTCTCCGAGATCGACATGTCGTTGTCGTTCAGGATCACGATGAGGTTGGCGCCGGTCTGCTCGGCGTTGTTGAGCGCCTCGAAAGCCATGCCGGCGGTCATCGCGCCGTCGCCGATGACGGCGACCACGTGGCGTTCCTTGCCCAGCCGTTCCGCCGCCACCGCCATGCCCAGCGCGGCCGATATCGAAGTCGACGAATGCGCGGTGCCGAAAGTGTCGTAGACGCTTTCCTCGCGCCGCGGGAATCCCGCGATGCCGCCCTTCTGGCGCAGCCTGCGCATGCCCTCGCGCCGGCCGGTGAGGATCTTGTGGCCGTAGGTCTGGTGCCCGACGTCCCAGATGAGGCGATCCTCGGGCGTATGGAAGACGAAGTGCAGCGCGATCGTGAGCTCGACGGTCCCCAGGTTCGAGGACAGGTGCCCCCCGGTCGCCGACACCGATTCGACAAGGAAAGCGCGCAGCTCGGTGGCGAGGGCGGCGAGCTGGCGGCGATCGAAGGCGCGAAGGTCGGCGGGATCGCCGACCGATTCGAGGAGGGGGAAGGCGCTCATGGCAATGGGGCCATTCTAATGCTCGCGCCGGACGATGAAGTCCGCGAGCTGTCGCAGGCGTGCGGCCGGCGCGCCGAGGGGGGCGAGCGCTTCCTTGGATCGGTCGAGCAGGTCCTCGGCCAGGCGCTTGGCTTCGGGCAGGCCGAGGAGACTGGTGTAGGTCGGCTTGCCCGCCGCCCGGTCCTTGCCCGCGGTCTTGCCCAGCGTGTGCGCATCGCCTTCCTCATCGAGGATGTCGTCCACCACCTGGAAAGCGAGGCCGATGTTCTTGGCGTAGCGATCGAGGTGTGCCAGCTCGTCCCCGGACATCGGCCGCCCGCAATAGGCGCCCATCAGGATCGAGGCCCGGATGAGCGCCCCGGTCTTGAGGATGTGCATGTACTCGAGCTCGGGAAGGGTCAGGGTCTTGCCCACCGCGTCGAGATCGATCGCCTGGCCACCCGCCATGCCGCGCGAGCCGCAGGCGACGGCGAAAAGCTGGATGAGCTTGAGTTGCTGCGCCGGATCGTCGGCGAGCTGGTATTCGGTCAGGAGCTGGAAGGCCAGGCTCTGCAAGGCGTCCCCGGCGAGAAGCGCCGTCGCCTCGTCGAACTCGACGTGGCATGTCGGCTTGCCACGCCGCAGGACGTCGTCGTCCATGCAAGGCAGGTCGTCATGGATCAAGGAATAGGCGTGGATCATCTCCACGGCGCACGCCGGGATGCGCAGGCGCTGCGGTTCGGCACCGGTGAGCTCACCGGCGGCATGTACGAGCATGGCGCGCACACGCTTGCCGCCGCCGAGGGTGGAGTAGCGCATGGCGTCGTGCAGGCGCGCGGGCGCGGCCCTGCCCTGCGGCATCAGCTCGGCAAGCGTCGCCTCGGTCGTCATCGCCACTTCGCGCGCCCATGCCTGGAAGTCCCCCGAAAGCGGGAGCTGTGGATCCAGCGGCATCAGGATTCGGGCTTGAAGTCGCGCAGCTCGCCGCCCTCGAGGATGGCGATGCGAGCCTGCGCGTCCGACAGGCGCGACTCGCAGAACCGGATGAGCTCGGCTCCACGCTGGTAGGCTGCGAGCGATTCCTCGAGGGGCAGCTTGCCGTCCTCCATGCGAGCGACCAGCCTTTCCAGCTCCTCGAGGGCCTGCTCGAAAGTGAGGTTTCCGGCCTCGGCTGCCGGTGGATTTCCTGCCATGCGGAAGGGGGCGTTGCGGGGGGTTGCGGTTGAAATCGAAGTTTACACGAAGGTCTTGAAAACTAAGGAAACTCGACCCAAAATAAGACGTCTCAAGGCATCAACCCGTCGGGACGGAGCTGCAGAGTTAAAAGCTAGCTGACTCGATTAGCCCGCGTTGTTCCTATCTTCGTTTCCTGGAGGTGCGGATAATGACGGACCTGGCCAGCCAGAAAGCACTCACGCGCTCGGCTCCCAACCTGCCGCTCGCGTGGTATTTCGACCCGAACGTCGCGGCGATCGAAGAGAAGATCCTGTTCGCCAACGGCCCCGGCTACGTGGCGCACGAACAGATGGCGCCCGATCCCGGCGACTATCGCGTGCTCGACTGGCGCTCCAATGGCGCCTGGGCGCTCATCAACAACGATGGCCGGCACGACCTGGTGTCGAACGTCTGCCGCCACCGGCAGGCCATCATGCTCGAGGGCGCCGGCTCGCTGCCCGGAGGCACCATCACGTGCCCCCTGCATCGCTGGAGCTACGACAGCCGAGGCCAGCACCTCGGCGCCCCGGCGTTCGCGGAGAAGGTCTGCCTCGACTTGCCGCGCCAGGGGCTGCAGAAATGGAACGGCATGCTCTTCAACGGCAAGCGCGATGTCGCGCGCGACCTGGCGAAGCTGGGGGTGGCGAAAGAGCTCGACTTCGAGGGCTACGTCCTCAACAAGGTCGAGTCGGTCGAGTACGACTTCAACTGGAAGACCTTCATCGAGGTCTATCTCGAGGACTACCACGTCGGGCCGTTCCATCCGGGGCTCGGCCGCTTCGTCACCTGCGACGACCTGCGCTGGGAGTTCGGCGACTGGCATAGCGTGCAGACCGTGGGCGTGAACCAGGCCCTCGGCACGCCCGGTTCCGAGACCTACAAGAAATGGCACGACGCCGTGCTGCGTTTCCGCAACGGGGCGCCGCCGCCGCATGGGGCGATATGGCTCACGTACTACCCGAACGTGATGGTCGAGTGGTACCCGCACGTGCTGGTGATCTCGACGCTATATCCTCGCGGCCCGGAGAAGTGCCTCAACGTGGTCGAGTTCTACTACCCGGAGGAGATCGCGCTCTTCGAGCCGGAATTCATGGAAGCGCAGCAGAAGGCCTACCACGAGACCGCGGTCGAGGACGAGGAGATCTGCGTGCGCATGACCGAGGGCCGCCGCGCGCTGCTGGCCGATGGCCGCGAGGAGCATGGTCCCTACCAATCCCCGATGGAGGACGGCATGGTCCACTTCCACGAGTTCGTCCAGCGGGAGCTGTCGCAGTACCTCTGAGCACTTCGCGCAAGTCAAACGGGGCGGCCGGAGCCGCCCCGTTTCTTCCTGCTCCTCCTCCTCGTTATTCCTGGTCGAACTCGTGGACCACTGCCCAGAGGGTGGCGTAGGTGTACTTCGGGAAGTCCGCCCAGAGCTCCTGGTAATCCTCGGCGCGCACCGGCTCGCGCTCCTTGCCCTTGCGGATCGCAAACCAGCGGTTCTGGATCTGCTCGCGCACCGGATGCGGCGGCATCGCCGGGCGGCGCAGGAGCGGGCTCGTGCCCGCGAAGAGCCGCCGCTTGAGCGTCACGTCCGCCGACGAGATGCGGAAGAGCTTCGTCAGCATGTTCGAGGTGGCGCCGTGGCGGATGAAGTGCTCGAGCTGCCGGGAGCGCTTGTTGAGGTAGTCGACCTGTCGCAGCCCGTGCTCGAGCGAGCCCGCGTCGATCTGCACCGCGACCCGGGGCTCGGTCATCTCCGAAAGCTGCACCAGCTCCTCGGAGCTGAGCCCCCTCAGCTCGGTGATTTGCTGCTCGGTGAAGCCGGCAGGCGGGGTAGGCGCTTGCTCTCCCGCTTCCTTTTTCAGCTCGCGGATCAACTGCCCCAGCACCAATAGCCGCAACTGCTGGTCTCGAATCACGATCATCGGACCCTCCCTTCGCGCGCTCCACGGGGAGCCGCACATGTGGCGCAAAAATGCCGCGACGGCCGGCCGAAGTCAATTCGAAATTCCCGATTTTTTTGCATCTCGGCAACGCCTTTCGCGGCCCGCCGGGCAGGGAATTTGCAGTGCCCGATTTCCATCCCGCCGCCTCAGTCTTCCTCGCGCTCCAGCTTGAACTGCGAGGCCAGTTGCTGCTGCGTCTGCGGCGGCACCGCGGCGTAGTGGCTGAACTCCACCGTGTAGGCGCCCTGCCCGCCCGTGACCGAGCGAAGCCGCGACTGGTACTCGGCGACTTCCGAGAGCGGCACGATGCCCTGGATCGACATGAGGTCGCCGCCCGTGGACTCCGTGCCCGTGACCTGGCCGCGCTTGCTGGAAAGGTCCGAGCTGAGGTCGCCCACGAAGCGGTCGGGCGCCGTGATCTCGATGTTGACGATCGGCTCGAGCATGATCGGCGAGGCCTTCAGGATCGCGTCGATGACCGCCTTGCGACCGGCGGTGACGAAGGCGATCTCCTTCGAGTCCACGTCGTGGCTCTTGCCGTCGTACACGATGACGCGTATGTCCTCCACCGGGTAACCCGCGACCACGCCGTGGTCGAGCGCCTGGCGCACGCCCTTCTCCACCGCGGGGATGAAGACCGTGGGTATCACGCCGCCCTTCACCTCGCTCGCGAACTGGAAGCCCGCGCCGCGCGCGAGCGGCTCGATCTTGAGGAAAACCTCCCCGAATTGCCCGGCGCCGCCCGTCTGCTTCTTGTGGCGGCAGTGCCCCTCGGCGCGCCGGGTGACCGTCTCCCGATAGGGGATCTTGGGCGGCTTGGTGCTCACGTCCAGCTTGTACTGCGCGTTCATCTTCTCGAGCTTGGTGCGCATGTGCAGATCGCCCAGGCCACGGATCACCGTTTCGTGCGTCGTCGGGTGCCGCTCGATCCACAGGCACGGATCCTCGACCTCGAGCTTGTGCAGCACGTCGAAGAGGCGCTGCTCGTCGCCCTTCTTCTTCGGTTCCACGGCGATCGAGTGCATGGGCGTCGGGAAGTCGAGCGAGCGCAGCCGGATGTGGTCCTCGTCGTGGGAATCGTGCAGCACGGCGTTGAAGTCGATGTCCTCGATCTTCGCCACGGCGCCGATATCGCCCGGCACGAGGGCATCGACCTCGACGTACTCCTTGCCCTGCAGCTGGTAGAGGTGCCCGGCCTTGAAGGGCTTCTTGTTCTCGCCCACGAAGAGCTGCGTGTCCTTCGTGATCGTGCCCTGGTGCACGCGGAACACCGAGACCTTGCCGACATACGGGTCGACGATCACCTTGAAGACATGCGCGAGCACATGCTTCTTCGGGTCGGGCTCGGCGTGGAATTCCTCCTCGTTGCCGTTCTCCACCCGCAGGAAGGGCGGCGGATTGCCTTCGGTGGCATTCGGGGCGAGACGGGCGAGGATATCGAGGAACTCGGTCACGCCCGCCCCGGTGCGCGCCGAGGCGAAGCACACGGGGATGAGGTGGCCTTCGCGCAGCGCCTTCTCGAAAGGCGCGTGCAACTGCTCGGGGGAAAGCTCCTCGCCCTGCTCCAGGTACGTGGCCATGAGGTCCTCGTCGACCTCGACTACCTGGTCGATGATCGCCGAGTGCGCCGCCTTCACCGAGCTGAAGTCGGAATCGCCGTCGGGATTGAAAAAACAGTCGACCACGTTCTTGCGCCCGTGCGCCGGAAGGTTGATGGGCAGGCATTCCTTGCCGTACACCTCCTGGATGCGCTTGAGGAGCGCCTCGAGGTCCACGTTCTCCGCGTCGATCTTGTTCACCAGGATCATGCGGTCCAGCTTGCGCTTGCCCGCCGAACGCATCATGCGGGTGGTGTTGAGCTCGATGCCGTTCTGGGCGTTGATGACGATGATCGCGAGGTCGACGGCCGCGAGCGCGGCGATCGACTGGCCGGCGAAATCCGGCATGCCGGGCGTGTCGACGAGGTGTACGTGGATGCCCTTGTAGGGAAAATTTACGAGCGAGGAGTTCAGGGAGTGGCCGTATTGCTTCTCGAGGGGGTCGAAGTCGCAGACGGTATTGCCGCGCTCGGTGCTTCCCATCGCGCCAATCGCTCCGGCTTTCCACATCAGGGCCTCGGCCAGTGTCGTCTTGCCGGCCCCGCCGTGGCCCACCAGCGCCACGGCGTGGATGTTCTCGGTGGTGTATTTCGCCATGGCGAGAATCTCCTCTCTGCTGCTGCGCAGCAAACGGTTGCGTGAGGGTGTCGGGCTAGGTTACACCAGCCGCCCGGCGCAAATCCCTACGCGGAGATCTCCAGCTGCACCATCGCGCGCTCTTCCGAGATGAGGCGCGCGACCAGCAAATACGCGCGGATCGCCGTGCGCGCATTTTCCACCGCCTCGACCTCGGAGGCGCCGCGCGAGACGCAGCCGGGGAGGTCGAGCGCGCTGGCGAAGTAGCTGCCCTGGCAGCGATGCAGCGCGATGCGGAAGCGATATGGCATGCGATCCATGCTCGCAACCATATTCGCCCGGCCGGCGCCGCGCGCAAGGAAATCCTTCGCAAGCGATTGTCGATTCTCGCGTGATCGCGATGCCGCGATTCATCAGGATTCGCTTCACCGACGGGGCGCGAAACCGGTCCCGCCATCAGATGCCCGCATCGGGAGGAATGGTGAAGGAACTGAGCCTCGAGGAAGTGCTGCGAATCGCAGGTGGCCTGCCGCTTTCCGCGGCGCTGGATGAGATCACCTATCACGCGCAACTGGAATCGGCATGCGGCCCCGTCGATCGCGCCCGCCTCCTCGGCAAGGACCCCCCTTCCTCCGAACCCGTCTGAGACCCGGAATTCCGGCGAGCGCCCCGTCGGGCCCCCCACACCAAAGGAGCGATGCATGAAGGAGATCCAGCACAAGGAAGCGGACAGGGTGTCCGGCGGCTACGTGCCGCCCGAAGGCGGCCCGGGACTGCCGCCCACGACGCCGCAATGGCCCACCGAGGAATACCCACGCAACCCGAGCGGCCCGTATACCCCGGACACGACCTGCCCGGAAACGTTGGACTAACCAGGAGACGAAGATGAGCGAGAACAAACCCGGTACCGGCCTCACCGCCGAGGAGCTGCAAGCGGTCGGCGGTGGCGAGTGCAGCGTCGCGGATTACCTGAGCGCGCTGGCAAACCTCAAGCAGTCCTACGAGACGCTGATCGACTTTGCGTCCTACATGATCGAGCGCATCGACGGCGGCACGCCCGCGCCCTGAGCAAAGCCAGGGCCGCCACGAGCGGCCCTCGCCAGCCATGAAGCATTCCGCCTCCGGCCTGCAGGTCGCCTTTTTCACCTTCGCAGTGGTGCTGCTCTCCACGCCGGCAACCATGTGGCTCCTCCGGATCGACGCGTGGTCGCCAGAAGTTGCGGCGCTCGTCGACAAGGCGGTCCCGTTTGTCTTCGGCGCCGTCCTGATAGCTGCGTTCCCAGGCTTACGCCGTCGCGCTGCCGACCTGCTTCGAGCACCAATCGACACGGCGGGATGGCGCGAAACGGCGTGGGTCGCGATCTTTCACGCGATCAACAGCTTCGCCTGGGCAGGCATTGTCGTCCTGTGGTGGTGGATATCCGGAGGCGAAGCAAACGTCGCGGGAAACATTCGCGCGCTTCCGTCCGATGCCGGCGAGCTGGAAAGGGCGTTCACTCCTGCCGACCTCGTGAGATCGCTTGTGGTCGTTGCCGTGCTTGCACCCGTGGTGGAGGAGCTCGTCTTCCGTGGGTTCCTGTACCGGGCGTGGGAGGGGCGCCTGGGCTGGTTCGGCTCGATGATCGCCACCTCCATTGTCTTTGCCGCTTATCACGCCAACCCCTTTCCCGCCTTCTTGAGCTCCGTGATCTACGTCTGCCTCTATCGCCGCACCGGAAGTCTCTGGGCGCCGATCGTGGTCCACATGATCTTCAACGCGCTCGCGTGGTATCCCCTCCTGGGCCAGCTCGTCTTCCCGCGCTCGCTGGACGCGCCAGGAGACTTGTCCTCATGGGCTTTCCACATCGCGTGCCTGCTCCTCGCCATCGTCGTCCTGCCGGCTTACGTGTGGATGGCGCGCGAGCCCGCCATGGCCGAAGATTTCCCGCCTCTCGAAGCCGATGTCGCTCTTTCGAAGTGAGGCGCAGCAGGCGCGCGAGCGCGCCTGGCTGGGCCGCATCGTTCTCGCCCGGCCGCTCGCCTTCGGCATGCTCACCGTTGCCGCGATCGGCATCACCAGCGTGATCCTGCTTTTCCTCGCCCTGACCGAATACACGCGCAAGGCACGCGTGACCGGGACGTTGTCGCCGGCAGACGGAGTAGCGAAGGTGATCGCGCAGCAGGCGGGACGGGTCGAGGCCGTGCGCATCCGGGAAGGCGAAGCGGTCGCACGAGGCGCGATGCTGCTCGCCATAGGCGACAGCCGTTCGGGCCGCACCTTCTACGACGCGGCGGGTGCGATCGCCGGAAGGATGGCCGAGCGCCATCGGGCGCTCAGCGAGCAGCGCCGCTTCGTGCACGAGGCGATGCTGATGGAGCAGGACGGCTTCCGGCAGCGGCGCGCCGGCATCGAGCGCGAGCTGCAGCAGCTCGACCGCGAGGTGGACGGCCAGGCGCGCAGGGCGGACCTCGCGCTCGCCGGGCTTGCCCGGGCCGAAAGCCTCGAGGGCATCGGCTTCCTGTCGCCGGCCGCGCGCGATCGTGAGCGGGACGCCGCCATGGATGCGCAGGCCCGCGTCGAATCCATGCGTCGCTCGCGGCTCGCCTTCGCGCGGGAGCTCTCCACGCTCGACTTCGATGCCTCCGCCGCGCGCTCCCGGGCGCAAGCCCAGCTCGCCGCCATCGACATGCAGCGCGCCGGCATCGAGCAGGAGCGGGTCGAGCGCGAGGTTCAGTTCCGGGCCGCCATCGCTGCGCCCGTCGATGGAGTCGTGGCGAGCGTCCTCGTGGAACCGGGGCAGATGGTCGCCGCGGGCGCCACGCTGGCCACCATAATCCCGGAAGGCTCCGAGCTCGAGGCCCACCTCTACTCGCCCTCCCGGTCGATCGGCTTCGTGCGCCCCGGCCAGCAGGTGTTGTTGCGCTACCTGTCGTATCCGCACCAGAAGTTCGGCAGCCACGCGGCGCGCATCACGATCGTGTCGCGCAACCCGCTCACGCCCGCGGAGCTGGGGTTCGCGCCAGGCGACGGCAGCCGCGAGCCGCTCTACCGCATCAAGGCGCGTCTGGATTCGCAGAGCGTGCAGGCTTACGGGCGCCCGGAGCCGCTGCAGGCGGGCATGCAGGTGGAGGCCGACGTGATGCTCGACCGTCGCCGCCTCATCGAATGGGTCTTCGAGCCGCTGCTGGCGCTGGCCGGACGCACCTGATGGAAATCCTCGGGGCGTTGCGCTTCGGCTCAGCGCGCAGGCTTCCGATCTACCTGCAGACCGAAGCCGCCGAGTGCGGCCTCGCCAGCCTCGGCATGATCGCCTGCTTCCACGGCCATCGGATCGATCTGGCCGGGCTGCGGCGCCGTTTCACGGTGTCTTTGAAGGGTGCGACGCTCGCCTACCTCATGCAGGCCGCGGGCAGGCTCAACCTTGCGCCGCGCCCGCTGCGCCTGGAGCTCGAGGAGCTGCCGCGACTGCGCATGCCGTGCATCCTGCACTGGGACCTCAACCACTTCGTGGTGCTCAAGCAGGCCGATTCCAAGGGCGCCGTCATCCACGATCCGGCGGCAGGCGCCCGGCGCATGCCCATGGCGGAAGTCTCCAAGCACTTCACGGGCGTGGCGCTCGAGCTTGCGCCGACGACGGAATTCCGCGCGGCCGACGAGCGCCGCCGCGTTCGCCTGCGCGACCTCATGGGACCGGTGGCGGGGCTCAAGCGCTCGCTTGCGCAGGTATTCCTGCTCGCCCTGTGCCTGCAGGCCGCCTCGGTCCTGAGCCCCTTCTACATGCAATGGGTCGTGGACGGGGCGGTGGTCTCGGCCGATCGCGACCTGCTGAGCGTCCTGGGCATGGGGTTCCTGCTCCTCGCCTTCGTCCAGGTCGCCTTGTCGGTGCTGCGCTCGTGGGTGGTCCTGTACCTCAGCGCAACGCTCAACCTGCAATGGCTCGCGAACGTCTTCTCGCACCTGCTGCGGCTGCCGGTGAGCTACTTCGAGAAGCGGCACCTGGGCGACGTTGTCTCGCGATTCGGCGCGGTCAATACCATCCAGCGCACGCTCACCTCGAGCTTCGTGGAGGCGCTGATCGACGGCGTGATGGCGATCGCCACGCTGGCGATGATGCTGGTCTACAGCACTGCACTCACCTTCGTGGCCGTACTCGCCGTCGCGATCTACGGCGTGCTGCGATGGGCGTTCTACGAGCCGCTGCGCCGCACGACCGAAGAGCACATCGTGCACAGCGCCAAGCAGCAGAGCCACTTCCTCGAAACGGTGCGCGGCGTCCAATCGATCAAGCTCTTCGGGCGCCAGGAGGAGCGCCGCTCGCGCTGGCTGAACCTCGTCGTGGACGCCATGAACCAGGATGTGGCGAGCCAGAAGCTGGGCCTGGGCTTCCGCTCCGCCAACATGCTGCTCTTCGGCGTCGAGCGCGTGTGCATCGTGTGGCTGGGCGCGCTGCTCGTGCTGGACAATGCCTTCTCCGTGGGCATGCTCTTCGCCTTCATGGCGTACAAGGAGCAGTTCTCGGCGCGCTTCTCGGGGCTGGTGGACAAGCTGATCGACCTGCGGATGCTGCACCTGCAGGGCGAACGGCTCGCCGACATCGTGCTGACCGCGCCGGAGCCCGAGTCGCCGCAAGTGAGCGTCGAGGCCTTCGAGGCCTCGCTCGAGGTGCGCGGGCTCTCCTACCGCTACTCGGACACCGAGCCGTTCGTGCTGCTCAACTGCTCGTTCACCGTGGCACCCGGAGAGTCGGTGGCCCTCGTGGGCCCTTCCGGATGCGGCAAGACCACGTTGCTCAAGCTCATGCTCGGACTTCTCGCCCCGACCGACGGCAAGGTGCTCGCCGGTGGCGTGGACATCCACAAGCTGGGCATCGATGCCTACCGCAAGCTGGTCGGCACGGTGATGCAGGACGACCAGCTGTTCGCGGGCTCCATCGCCGACAACATCAGCTTCTTCGATCCCTTGCCGGACCGCGAGGCGATCGAGCGCCATGCCCGCCTGGCCGCCGTGCACGACGACGTGGTCGCGATGCCCATGGGCTACAACACCCTCATCGGCGACATGGGGGCAGCCCTCTCCGGAGGGCAGAAGCAGCGCATCCTCCTCGCCCGCGCGCTCTACAAGCAGCCGCGGATCCTCTTCCTCGATGAGGCCACCAGCGCGCTCGACGTGCAGAAGGAACGTGCGGTGAACGAGGCGATCCGCTCGCTTCGCCTCACCCGCGTGGTGATCGCCCACCGCCCGGAGACCATCGCATCGGCCGAGCGCGTGATCGTGCTGCAGGGCGGCAGGGTGGTGCAGGATTTCCGCCGCCTCGCCGGGAGCGCCGCCAGCGGGTGAGATAATCGCGGCGTGAGACGAGATCGCGGCCGCGCATGACCTCCTCGTGGATGCTGGTCGCCGGCTTCCTCTTCGCGGCGGCCGGCGTGCTGGTGAAGATCGGCGCGGCGCAATTCAGCGCCGCCGAGCTGGGCTTCTACCGCTCCTTCTTCACGATGCTCGTGGCCTTCGTCGCGCTGCGCCTCGCCGGCGTGGGGGTCTGGAGCCCGTTCCTCGGCACCCACCTCATCCGCGGCATCGTGGGCGCCGCCTCGCTCATCGGCTATTTCTACGCCATCACGCAGTTGCCGCTCGCGACCGCGGTCACGCTGAACTACACTTCGCCGCTTTTCCTCGCGGTCACCACGACGGTGGTCATGCGCGAGCGCTTCTCGCCCTGGCTGGTGTTCGCGATCGCGCTGGGCTTCGCCGGCGTCGCGCTGCTGCTGCAGCCCAACTTCGAGACCGGGAAGGAAGGCGCGGCCATGATCGGGCTCTTCTCGGGCGTGCTGGCCGCCTGGGCCTACCTGTCGGTGCGTTCGCTGGGACGGCTCGGCGAACCCGACTGGCGCGTGGTCTTCTGGTTCGGCGCTGTCGCCTCGGTAATCTGCGCAGGCTGGCATTTCGTGAACGCGCAGGCGTTCAACCCGATCACCTCGGGCAACATCGGCCTGTTGCTGGGACTGGGGCTCGCCGGGGTCGGGGCGCAGCTCGCGATGACGCGCGCCTATCGCACCGGCAACACGCTGGTGGTGGGGGCCTTCTCCTATTCCGCGATCGTCTTCGGTACGCTGGCCACGATCCTCATCTGGAACGACACCCTCACATGGCTCGCCTGGTGCGGCATGGCCGTCATCGTCGCGAGCGGCATCATGGCCATGCGGGTGGAGAAGAAGGAGCAGGTCGAGGAAGCGGGATTCGAAAGCTAGGCGCAGGAAAGACAGGAGACAACGATGCTGGTGACGGCCGAGGAGCTCGCGCAACACCTGGACGATCCGCAGTGGGTCGTCATCGACACGCGCCACGACTTGATGGATGCCTCGAAGGGGCGCAAGGCCTACGAGGCGGGACACATTCCCGGCGCTTATTTCATGAGCGTCGATCATGAACTGTCGGGCGCCAAGACCGGCAGGACCGGCCGCCATCCGTTGCCGGACGTCGCAGACTTCGCCGGCCGCATCAACGAACGCGGCATCGGCCCTGAAACGCAGGTCGTCGTCTATGACGACATGGGCGGCAACTTCGCGGTGCGCCTGTGGTGGATGCTGCGCTGGCTGGGACTTGGCAAGGTCGCGTTGCTCGACGGCGGGTGGCCGCTCTGGGTCAGGGAGGCACGGCCCACGAGCAAGTCCGAGCCCGCGCCGCGCAAGGGCAGCTTCGTGCCGAAGCCGCGGTTGGGCGCGACGGTGGACGTGCACTTCGTCGAGCGATTTCGCGAGGACCCGACGCTCAGGCTCATCGATGCGCGAGCGGCCGAGCGTTTCCACGGACGCAATGAAACGATCGATCCCGTCGCGGGCCACATTCCTGGCGCGATCAACCGCTTCTGGCAGAAGAACCTGCAAGCCGACGGCCGCTTCAAGGCGCCCGAAGCATTGCGCAAGGAGTTCGAGGAATTGCTCGCCGGTACCGAGGCCGCGCGCGCGGTGCATTCCTGCGGCTCGGGCGTTACCGCCTGCCACAACATCTTCGCGATGGAGCTCGCCGGGTTGCCGGGGGGGCGCCTTTATCCCGGATCGTGGAGCGAGTGGTGCGCGGATGCTTCGCGGCCGGTAGCCCGGGACGCCTGATGCGGCTGCGCGCGGCCGCTTGCTTCGCGCTTTTCATCGGGATCGCGGGCGCCGCGGTGCCGCTGCCGGGCCCGGGGCCGGCCGGCGTGCGCTTCGAAGGCGTAACACCGATCCCGGCATCTGTCGACGCGGCGCTTCGGCCTTACCTCGAGTTCCGCTCCCACGAGCTCTGGTCCTGGCACGCCAGCCGCCGCGAAGTACTGGTGGGGCGTGTCGTCGCGGGCGTGAGGCAGGTCCACCAGGTCTCCGAGCCCGGCAAGCCCCCGAGGCCGCTCACCATCAGCGACGGGGGCGCGAACAAGGCGTGGGCTTCGGCCGGGAAGGATGACTTCGTCTTCGTGACGGGTGATTCCCCGCGCGCTCGCCTGTTTTTCTACGACGCGGCGGCCTCGCGAGTCACTCCCATCAGCCCGGAAGGCGCGGCGGCGCAAGGGTGGGCATGGAGCCCCAAGGGCGATCGCTTTGCCTACACCACGCGTAGCGCGGATGGCGCCGGCGGGCGACGCACCGAGCTGCATCTGGCGAATCCGGCGAGGCCCAACTCGGGCAAACCCCTTGCAAGCTGGCGCTTCGGGGCTTGGACCTCCTTCGCCTTTTCACCGGATGGACGGCGACTGGTGGGCATCGAGCGGCGTGGCGACGACAGCGCGGTATGGATCATCGAGGTCCGTTCGGGAAAGCAGCGGCGCATCACGAGGCGTGGAATGGAGCCCATCCGGTACGGCTCCCCCGCGTTCACGCGCGACGGCCGGGGAATCCTCGCCAGGAGCGATCGCGACTTCGAATTCCCGCGCCTTGTCCACATCGACGCGGCAACGGGCAAGGAGCGCGTCCTCGCCGGAAGCGCCGGTCGTGGCGTGGAGGCCTTCGCGCTGTCCAGCGACGCTGCTCTGGCCGCGTTCATCACCAACGAAAGCGGAGCGAGCGTGCTGCGCTTCTACGACCTCCAGGCGTGGAAGGAGCTGCCCCGTCCACCGCTTCTCCACGGAGTCATCGGCGGCCTGCAGTGGCGGCCCCGTTCCCGCGAGCTGGGCTTCCACATCGCGTCGGCGCGTTCCGCCGGCGACGTGTTCTCCTACGAGCTCGATTCGAACGGCCTCACACGGTGGACCAACGGCAACAGCCCCGGCGTGAACACGCGCGAGCTCGCCGAGCCGCGCATGATCCGCTGGAATTCCTTCGACGGACTCGGCATCTCCGGGCTCCACTACCACCCTCCGGAGCGCTTCACCGGCAAGCGGCCGGTCGTCGTGGCGATTTCGAGCGGCGCGGGCCTGCAGGCGCGACCCGGCTTCATCGGACCCATGAATCACCTCGTGGGCGATCTCGGCATCGCCGTGATCTATCCCAACGTGCGGGGCTCCTCGGGCTTCGGGAAGTCCTTTCGCGAGCTCGGCAAGGGTGATCCGCAAGATGCCGTGAAGGACATCGGTGCGCTCCTTGACTGGATCGCCGCGCAGCCCGACCTCGACGCCTCGAAGGTGGTCCTGGCCGACCTCGGCGGCGCATCCGTGGCGGCCGCCACGGCCCGCGCCTACGCCGACCGGGTCGCGGGCAGCGTCAGCGCTTCGACGCAGCCGGAAGTGGCCAACGTGCTTGCCGCCACCATCGAATACGCGCGGCGCGTGTTGCCGCCATGAACGCGCTGGCGCAATGAAAGGCCGGGCGAATGCCCGGCTTTTCGAACATCGCTCGAACTACTTCAGGTATGTGGCGAAGAACTTCTCCACGCGCCGGTAGTGGTCGAACACGTTCTCGTCCTTGTTGAAGCCGTGGCCCTCGCCGTTGTACACCACGTACTCGTGCTTCACGCCAGCCGACTGCATCGCGCTCCTCATCATGTCGCCGTGCGCCAGCGGCACGCGGACGTCGTCGCCGCCCATGGCCAGGAGCACCGGGACCTTGATCTTGTCGGCGTTGCGCGCCGGCGACGAGCGGGTCATGTATTCGCGATCCTTCGACGGGTCGCCGACCATGTGCAGGAACTCGTTCTGCATGAAGTCCGAGAAGGTCGACGTATCCGTGTAGGTCATGGACGGCCAGCTCACCAGGTCCGTGACCGCGAGGAAGGAGCTGCCGCATTTCCACAGGCCGGGGTCCTTCACGAGGCCCTGCAGCGTCGCATAGCCGCCATAGCTCGCACCGTGCAGGCACATCCTGTTCTTGTCGACGAGCCCTTCCTTCACGAGGTGCAGGGCGCCATCGGTGAGGTCGTCCTGCATGGTGAGGCCCCACTGCTTGAAGCTCGAGAAAAGGTGCTTGCGTCCCCAGCCTCGCGAGCCCCGCGGCTCCGGCTCTAGGACCACGTAGCCGCGCGAGCCGAAGAACGGCGCCTCGGGCCAGCGTGTCCCCCATGGGTACCATCCGTAGCTCCTCACCCAGGGTCCACCGTGAATGTTGACCACCAAGGGAAGGCCCTTGCCGCCCCCCTTCGGGATCGTCACCCAAGCGGGAATCTCGACGCCATCCCGGGTCTTGTAGGTGATGAACTTGCGCTCCGGCATGAGGCTCGGGTCGATCCACTCGCGCGTCTTCGCGATCGGCTCGATGCCTTTCTTGTCGGCGTCGTAGAGGTAATAGGTGCCGGGATCCACGTCGGAATACGCGTAGATGAGCGCCTTCTTCTCGTTGCGCAGCGCGTAGGTGATCGAGTTGTGGGTCTTCGGCAGCGCGGCGTCGATGCCCTTCTGCACCGCGGCGAACTGCGGATCGGTCCAGACGCGGATGGGCTTGTCGGCATTGAGCGCGACACCGACGAGCTTCTTCTTCGCAAGGCTGAACACCAACCCGCTGTTCACGTCCATCAGCGGATGCTCGAGCAGCAGGTTGCCCATCTTCCGGTTCTTCGTGTCGTAGGCGAAGATCGCCTCCTTGTCGCGTCCCTTGTTGGTCGCCACGTAGAGCGTCTCGTTGTCGAAATCGAAGGCGACGGGATCGAACGTGTCGGAATCGGACCAGCCGGATTTGTACTCCGCGATCTTTTCCCACTTGGCGCCTTCGCCGGAGCGCAGCCAGACGGTCGCGGTGCGCTCCATGCCGGTCTGCCCGATCTCGCGCATGGGGTAGCTCACCGCCACGCGCGCAACGCGGTTGCGGTCGAGCACCCATTCGATCACGTCCCCTGGAGAATCGTCGGTGAGCAGCGTGTATCGCCCCGTGCGGGTGTTGAAGCGATAGACGTCCATGGAGCGTCGCGAGCGCTGGCGCATGGCCACGATGTAGTCGTCCGACTCTTCGTACATGGGCGAAAGCGGGGTGATCTGGCTGCGGCTGCCGTCGGTGCCCACGGTGGTGAAGTTGCGCAGGTCCTCGCCGTTGGCATCGATGCAGTACATGCCGCGATAAACCGGGTTGCCGCTCACCACCTGGCCGTCGATCACGCGCATGCACAAACGGTTGCTGCTCACCCAGAACACGCCCGTCACGTCGAGGTTCTCGAAGGCCGTGATGATGTTGCGCGTGCGCTTCTCCAAATCGACGATCACCAGGTTGTCGCGACCCTTGAGCGGGGTGAGCGCGGCCAGCTTGTTGCCGTCGGGCGAGAGGGACATCTGCGCGTACTGCGGGCGCTTGAAGAAGTCCTCGAGCGGGACGTCGGAAGGCTTCTTCTGCGCGAGCGCGGCCAGGGGCAGGAAAAGCGCGGCCAGGGCCAATGCGCTCGGGAATCTCGTTCTCATGGGCTTCACCAGATGGGGTTGGTTCGACCGGACCATGGGGCTTCCGGGAGGTAACGGGGGAATATACTAGCCGCGAGGCCGCGCTGACAATAAACCGAGCGGCACGAACGGGTCGCACCCGAGGGGAGAAAGACCGATGTCGGAAGTACTGAGCATCCTGTCGGTCGGCGTGGGAACGCTGCTCGGCATCGTCGCCTGCGTCGTGGTGCTTTTCTGGTTCGTGGAAGACATCACCCAGAAGAAGCACGCGGTCCTGCGCAACTATCCCGTCATCGGCCGCCTGCGCTACTTCTTCGAGAAGCAGGGCGAGTATTTCCGCCAGTACTTCTTCGCCGGCGACCGCGACGAGATGCCGTTCAACCGCGCCACCCGCGCCTGGGTGTACCGCGTCGCGAAGCAGGAAGACGGCGGTGGCCTCATCGGCTTCGGCTCCACCTACGACATGAAGGCCCCGGGCGCGATTTTGTTCGTGAACGCGGCCTTCCCGGTGCAGGAGTGGGAGAAGCAGGCCACCCCGCCCGTGGTGATTGGCGAGGGCTTCTGCGAGCACCCCTTCTCCGCCCGCTCGCTCGTGAACGTGAGCGGCATGAGCTTCGGGGCCATCTCGAAGCCGGCGGTGCAGGCGCTTTCGCGCGGCGCGGCGCTCGCCGGATGCTGGCTCGATACCGGCGAGGGCGGCCTTTCTCCGCACCACATGTCCGGCGGCTGCGACGTGATCATGCAGATCGGCACCGCCAAGTACGGCATCCGCGACAAGGACGGCGCTTTCTCGCCCGAACGCGCGAAGGAGCTGGCCAAGCAGGTCAAGGCCTTCGAGATCAAGCTCTCGCAAGGCGCCAAGCCCGGCAAGGGAGGCGTGCTGCCCGGCGGCAAGGTGACCCCCGAGATCGCCGCGATCCGGGGTATTCCCGAGGGCCAGGATTCGATCAGCCCGAACCGGCACCGCGATGCCGCGAACACCACCGAGCTCCTGGACCAGGTCGCCTACATCCGCTCGCTCACGGGGCGCCCGGTCGGCATCAAGACGGCCATCGGCGGCTTCTGGTTCCTGAACGACATGGCGGAAAACATCCTGCGGCGCGGCCTCGAATACGCGCCCGACTTCCTCGTGATCGACGGGGGCGAGGGCGGTAGCGGCGCGGCGCCGCAGGCCCTCTTCGACCACATGAGCCTGTCGATCGAGGAAGCCTTGCCGCGAGCCGCCGACGTGCTCACCGAGTCCGGGCTCAAGGAACGCATCCGTCTCGTCGCCTCGGGCAAGCTCGTCACATCTGCCCGCGCCGCGTGGGCGTTGTGCGTGGGCGCGGACTTCATCAATACCGCCCGCGGTTTCATGTTCTCGCTGGGTTGCATCCAGGCGCTGCGCTGCCACGCCAACACGTGCCCCACGGGCATCACCACCCACAACCCGCGGCTGCAGCGCGGCCTGGTGGTCGAGGAGAAGTACCAGCGCGTGGCCAACTACGCCATGGGCATCAACAAGGACATCGAGATGATCGCCCACTCGTGCGGCGTGGCCCACCCGCGGCTGCTGCGGCGCGAGCATTGCCGCATCGTCCAGGCCAACGGGCAAAGCCAGGCGCTCAACATGATGTACCCGTATCCGGCGCTGAAAGCGGGAGCGGGACGCGCCACCGCGGGCGCCGCCCCCGTGCCGGCGGGGGCCCACATCGCACGGCCAACGCCAGTCAAGATTTGAGCCCGGCCCTCGCCGACCTCGTCCTCGTCATCCACGCGTTGTTCGTGCTGTTCGTCGTAGGTGGCCTGCTCGCCACCTGGCTCGGCGTGGCGCTCGACCGGCCCTTCGCCTTCAACCCGTGGTTCCGCACCGCGCACCTGGGGGCCATCGGGTTCGTGGTGTGCGAGGCGGTGCTGGGCTACGCGTGCCCGCTCACCCTCTGGGAGGACACGCTGCGCGGGGAGGTGACCGAGAAGGGATTCATCCAGCGCTGGATCCATGCGTGGCTTTTCTGGAGCTGGCCGGCGTGGGTTTTCACACTGTTGTACGTGGGGTTCGGCGCGCTGGTGGCGGCGACATGGTGGTTGTGGCCGCCGAGAAAACGACGCGGGCCGGGGTCCGTCCCCTAATCCAGCCCCAGCACCGTGTTCACGACGGCGACCAAAGCGCTCACCTTGAACGGCTTGGTGACATAGCCGTCTGCCCCGAGCGAAAGCCCGCGCGCGACGTCGGTCACTTCGGACCTGCCGGTCATCATGATCACCGGCAGCTTGGCGATGCGCGCGTTCCCGCGGATGCGCTCGAGGATGTTGAAACCGTCGGCATCGGGCAGCGCCACGTCGAGCAGCATCACGTCGGGAAGGGGCGGGCGGTTGAACTCGGTGTTGATCTGCCCCTTGTCGCGTGCCGTCCGGACCTGGAATCCCGCCTTCGACAATACCTCGGAAACGAGAGCCGAAAGGTCGGTGTCGTCCTCGACGACGAGGATCGAATGGCGCTCGCCGTTGCGCGGCGCGACCCGGCCCGAGGCGTGCCTCGCCATCGCCACGTAGAAGCCGGTCTTGGCGAGCTGCGGGCTGCCGGTCGCGGCCTCCTTCTTCGAGGCGGCGACCTTTTCGGGCGGCGGGGGCGCGGGCTTCGGCGCGGGCCGCGTGAAGTCGAGATCGTCTTCGCTCACGGGGTGGCCTCGCCGTGAGCCACCGGCGCCTTTTTCTTCTCACCGATGCGGCTTTCCTCGCCACGCACGAGCTTGCGAATGTTGGCGTGATGACGCGCGAACAGCAGGATGCTCATGGCGATGACCGCCCAGAGGACGGGCCCGTTGCCCGAAAGGTGCCACGCCGCCGCCGGAGCGAACAGCGCCGCCGTGAGGGAGGCGAGCGAGGAATAGCGGCTCACTACCGCCACCGTGAGCCAGGCGACGATCACCGCGAGGCCCAGGCGCCAATCGAAGGCGATCAGCACGCCGGCAGCGGTGGCCACGCCCTTGCCGCCCTGGAAGCGGAGCCAGACGGGGAAGACGTGCCCCACGAAGGCGGCGAAGCCTACGAGCGCGAGCAGCTCGAGGGGCAATCCCATGAGGCGCGCGACCAGCACAGCGGCCCAGCCCTTGGCCGCGTCGCCCACGAGGGTAAGCAGCGCCGCCACCCGGTTGCCGGAGCGCAGCACGTTGGTGGCGCCGATGTTTCGCGAGCCGTAGCTGCGTGGATCGGGCAGGCGCATCAACCGGCTCACCAGCACCGCGAAGGGAATCGAGCCGGCCAGGTAACCTCCCAGCGCACAGAGGAAAGCCGTCATTTCCATACTCTACAATAGCGCCCCATGGATACGATCTTCATCCGGGAATTCCGCGTCGACGCCTGGGTGGGGATCTACGAGTGGGAGAAGCTCCGCCCGCAGACCCTCGAGATGGAGATCGAGATCGGCATCCCGGGCAGCGAGCCCGGCCGCACCGACAATATCCACGACACCGTCCATTACGGCGAGGTGGTCCAGCGCGTCGTGCGCGACCTGGCCGAGCGCAAGTTCAAGCTGCTCGAGGCGCTGGCCGAGCATGTCTGCTCCGTGATCACCGGTGAATTCAGGGCGCCCTGGGTGCGCCTGTCCGTGGCGAAGCTGGGGCACATCCGCAATGTCCGCAAGGTAGGCGTGACGCTGGAGCGTCGCCGGGCTGCCGGCGAATAGCCGATGCTCAAGTGGCTGCTGGTGGTCGCGGTCGGCGTGATCGTGATCGCGATCTTCACGCCGTGGCTCTCGCGTTTCGGGCTCGGCCGACTGCCGGGCGACATCACCGTGCGCTGGCGAGGGCGGCCGCTCTACATTCCGATCACGACGACCGTGCTGCTTTCCCTGGTGCTCACGCTCATCGCGCGAGTCGTCTAACCGGCCATCGACGGCGGCACCGCGACCGGCGCGACCGCCGCCTCGTCGGTGAAGATCCTGCGGTACGCCGCATACGTGGACGTGATCGCGAGCGGCACCCAGACCAGCAGGCCCAGGCCGAAGGGAACCATCGCGATGATGAGCGTGACGAACATGACGAGCCCGTAGACGGCGAAGGGGACGAAGTTGCGAAAGCAGGCGAAGAAGCTCTCCTTCATCGCGGCGGCGGGCTTCATGTCGTGGATCATCACCAGGGCCGGCGCGAACCAGTAGGCCGCGAGAAGCGGCACCATCAGCGCGAGCATGAGCAGCGTGGCAAGCAGGATGAGGCCGATCGACGCCGCCATCGACTCGGCCACCGCGGCGGGATCGCCCGTCATGAACGCGCCCAGCATCGAGAAGCCGACCACGCCCGCGAACACGAGCGCGATGATGATCCAGCCCACGAGCAGGAGCCCGCCCACGATGGCCAGGGGCACGAAGCGCTTGCTGAACCCGGCGAAGAGCTGCTCCAGCTCGAACTCGCCGCCCGTCTCGAGCGAGCGGCAGGCGGCCACGAAGCCGCCCATGAAGACGGCCTGGAGCACCTGGAAGATGAGCGAGCCCACGAAGGGCAGGATGTTCACGACGATGGCCAGCACGAACATGATCACCACCGCGATCACCCACATGAGCGGCGCGGCCATGAAGAGCCTCCATCCCTGGACGACCCAGGTCCAGCCCGCGCCGGCGGCCTCGCGCCTTCCGGGAACCACGAGGGCCAGGCCCGCGTCGAGCGCCTTCGCTTCCGCTGTCGTGCTCATCGGCAACCTCCCGTCGTGCGTTGGGCCCGAGGCTACTCCACCAGCGCGACGTCAACAAGCACGGGAGCGAGCACGCGCACGAGATCGGCAGGCGCGATGCCGACGAGATAGCCGCGCCGGCCGCCATTGATGTAGATCCGCGGCAAATCCATGATCGAGCGCTCGGCGTATACGGGCATGCGCTTGCGCGTGCCGAACGGGGAAGTGCCCCCGATCAGGTAACCCGAGTGCCGCGTGGCCACCTCGGGCTTGCACGGCGCGATGCGCTTGGCCCCCGCCTGCCGCGCGAGCTCCTTGGTGGAGACCTTCCGGTCGCCATGCATGAGGACGACCAACGGCTCGCCGCGTTCGTCTTCCATGACCAGCGTCTTGATGACTTGATGCTCGTCCACGCCCATGGAGGCCGACGAGTGCGATGTGCCGCCGTGCTCGACGTACGCGAACTCGTGCTCGGTGTATTCGATGCCATGCTTGCGCAGCAGGCTGGTGGCGGGAGTGACCGAAGCCATGCGCTAGAGCAGCGTGCGCGCGAGCAGAGAGATGCCGCTCGCGACGAGGATTGCGCCGACCGCCCGTCGCATCTGCGGCTGCGACAGCCCCACGTGGATGCGCTGGCCGATGGTCATCCCGAGCCAGGCGAAGGGCGCCAGCATCGCGACGCCCACCCAGATCGACAGGTGCAGCAGCAGGCCCGCGATCGCGTAGATGATCACGCGGCTGAACGCCGACACCACGATGAGCACGGCGACGGTGGCGCGCAGCTCGGCCTTGTCGTGCAACCTTCCGGACAGGTACGTCGCGTAGATCGGCCCGCCTGCGCCGAAGATCGTCGACACGACGCCGCCGACGAGGCCGGTCGGGACGCTCCACAACGCGGAGATGGTTCGAGTGAGCGTGGGATTGAGCATTCCGTGAATTCCGATCGCCGCCGCGAACAGGCCCAGGGCAAGTCGAAGGTAGCGGTCATCGACGCCCACCAGGACGGTCACGCCGGCGACGAATCCGACGAACATCAGCGGGACCACCCGCTTCAACTCGGCCTTCGACACGTGCGCGCGATTGCGCTGACCGAGAATCGCCGAGGAAGCGAGGTCGAGCACCACAAGGAGCGGCACGAGGTAGCTCACCGGCAGGAAATGCGCGAGCACCGGCACCGACACGATGGTGGCGCCGAAGCCCGTGAGCCCGAACACGACGTAGGCGCAGACGATCACCAGTGGCGCCACGACGAAGAGCCAGGGCGAAAGCCCGGCGAACGTGGCTTCCATCAGCCGCGCGGGTGGTGCTTCTTGTGCAGCGACTTGAGCCGCTCGCGCGCGACATGCGTATAGATCTGCGTGGTGGAGATGTCGGCGTGGCCCAGCAGCAGCTGCACCACCCGGAGGTCGGCGCCGTGGTTGATGAGGTGGGTGGCGAAGGCGTGGCGCAACGTGTGCGGCGAGATCGGCTTGGCGATTCCCGCCGCGCGAGCGTGGCGCTTCACCAGGTTCCAGAACGCCTGGCGCGTCATCGGCCCGCCGCGGGCGGTGACGAACAACGCATCCGACTTGCGCGCGCCCAGCAGCGCTGGCCTCGCGGTTCGCAGGTAACGTGCGATCCAGTCCACGGCCTCCTCGCCGAGCGGAGTGAGCCGCTCCTTGGCGCCCTTGCCGAGCACGCGCACCACGCCCATGTCCATGCTCACCTGGATCGTCTTCAACCCGACCAGCTCGGAGACGCGCAGCCCGCTCGCGTAGAGCGTTTCGAGCATCGCGCGGTCGCGCAGGCCTTGCTCGGTGGAGGCATCCGGCGCGGCGAGCAGCGCCTCGACCTCGGCTTCGCTGAGCGATTTCGGCAGGGACCGCGGCAGCTTCGGCGACTCGAGGCCCGCTGCGGGATCATCGGCGCGCAGGCCTTCACGCACGGCGAACTGGAAGAAGCGCTTGAGCGCCGACACCAGCCGGCTGGTCGTGCGCGGCCGCGACTTCTTCGCTTCGACTTGCCAGGCGAGGTGGCGGCGGATGTCGGCGGCAGCGGCGTCGATGAGCCGCTTGCCCTGGGCCTCGGAAAGCCAGGCGGCGAACTGCCGGACATCGCGCCGGTAGCTCTCGAGCGTGTTGCGCGCGAGACCGTCGTTGAGCCACAGCCGGTCGGAAAACCGGTCCAGCAGCCGCGCGTCGGCCTCAGGCAACGCCTTCATGCGCCAGGAGCCACCGCTTGATCGAAAGCTCGAAGCCCTCGGCGCGCGCGCCCATGAAACCTCCGATGCGGCCGCCGGCGGCAATGACGCGGTGGCAGGGCACGACGAGCGGAATGGGATTGGCCCCGCAAGCGCCGCCCACCGCGCGGGCCGAGGAAGCGAGCTCGCCCGCCAGCTCGCCGTAGGTCCGCACCCTCCCCGCGGGAATGCGCTGCATGGCTTCCCAGACGGCAAGGCGATGCCGCGTGCCTGCCAGCTTCAGCGGCAAGTCGAACTCGAACCGCGGATTGTCCAGGTAGGCCTGGATCTGCACGCAGGCGAGGTAGGCCACCGTATTCCCGCGCGGCGCGCGAGCTGGGTGCGTCGTCGCGAGGTAACGGATGCCGGTGACAAAATTGCCTTCGGTGGAAATGCCGAGCGTGGCGAAAGGCGTCCGGACACATGCGGCGAAGCCGTCGCCCGCCGCGGCGCTCATGCCGCCTTCGCCTCGCCGGCAAGCTCGCGAATCCTTGCCATCAGGTCGCCGGGCACCGCGACGCCATCGCGAAGCGAGTTTTCGCGATTGGCCGCGCGCCGTTCGCCCGGCAATCGCACCTCGGGGTCCTCGAGCATCGCCGCCACGAGCGTTTCGACGCGCTCGAGGTACGTTTCGCGCCCGGCAAGCGCCGCCGGATCGATCGCCAGGATCGCCTGGCCGATGCGCGTGGGCTTGCCTTCGTCGGTGAAGAAGCTGTCGGACTCGAATCCGAATGCGGCACCGGAAAGCGCGCAGACGAGCAGCTCGACGGTGAGCGCCAGCATCGCTCCCTTCACCCCACCGGCCGGCAGCATGCTGCCGGCTAGCGCCGCCTTCGCATCGGTGGTCGGCCGGCCCTGCGCGTCGATCGCCCAGCCTTCCGGAATGGGCTTGCCGTCGCGAGCGGCGACCATGATCTTGCCGCGCGCCACCGCCGAAAGCGAAAGGTCGATTGAAAGCGGGCGACCCGCGCGCCGCGGGAATACGGCCGCGATGGGGTTCGTGCCGAAGAGAGCGCGCTTGCCGCCCCAGGCCGGCATGGCGGCGGGCGAGTTGCCCATGGCGAGCCCAACCTGCCCGGCGGCCGCCACCGGCTCGAGGTGGTAGGCGGCGACACCGAAGTGGTTGCTGTTGGTTACCGACACGAAGGACACGCCGAACTCCGCGGCGCGACGCACGGCCTCCGCGCCCGCGAGATCGCAGGCCTCGAACGCGAGCCCGCCCTTCGCATCGACGAGGCAGGCGCCGCGCGAATCGCGCGCGATCGACGGCACGGCGGTGCCGCTCGCTCGCCCAATCTTCAGGTGGCCGCAGTATTGAGGGATGCGCGAGGCGCCGTGCGAGCCGATGCCTTCCTGCTCCGCCACGCAGAGCGCGCGAGCGGTGCTGGCAGCCATGGCCACGGTGGCGCCCGAGCGCACCAGGGCGGCCTTCATCAGGCCCTCGAGGTCTACGGTGGAGATGCGTTCGATGGTCATTCCTTGATGAGCGAGTTGCCCGGGCGCACGCGGTTGAACTTCACCGCCCCGAAATCTATGCGGTAGTCACCATCCAGGCGCACGCGCGAGAACTGCGATGCGTCCAGCGCGCCGGTGGCCGGAAAATCCTCGCGGAAGTGCGCGCCGCGGGAATCCTCGCGCGCCTGCGCCGCCGCGCAGATCGCGCGGCTCACCGATACGAGGCTCGCGAGGTTGAGCCAGTCATGCCAGCTGAGATTGTAGCGAAGGTCCCTGCCGTCTATGCCGGTTTCCGCCAGCTCGCCTTCCAGCTCGCGCAGCTTGCCGCTCGCCCGCGCGAGGCCCGCGGCGTCGCGCAGGATTCCCACGTCGTCCCACATCACTGCATAGAGCGCCTCGCGAATCCGGCCGAGGTCGCCCACCTTGCGGCCGAGCGGGTGCCGGGCGCGCGCTTCGGCCGCTTCGAGCGCGCCGGCAGCGGGCTCGCGGAAAACGCGTGCGCCCGTCGTGTTGACGGCCATGCTGTCGCCGGCGATCGCTCCGAAGACCGTGGAGTTCGCCACGCCGTTGCCGCCGAGGCGATTGGCCCCGTGCACGCCCCCCGTGTCCTCGCCTGCAGCGAAGAGGCCCTCGATCGCGGTCTTGCAATCTGCGCTGAACTCGACGCCGCCCATCATGTAATGCGCCGTCGGCACCACTTCCACCAGGCCGCCAGCCAGGTCGAAGCCGCAATCGGCGCAGCGCTCGACCATGCCCTTGAAGGTCCTCGCCACGCTCTCGGGGCCCAGGTGCGACATGGCGATGTACACGCCGCCGTTCGGCGTGCCGTTGCCGGCCCGCATCTCGGCATAAATGGCGCGGGAGACGACATCGCGCGTGGCGCGCTCGCCGCGCGAGTCGTACTTAGACATGAAGCGCTCCTTCGCGCCGTTCAGCAGGTAGCCGCCGGCGCCGCGCAGCCCTTCCTCGAGCACGGTGCCCGTCATGCGGGTGCCGGGCCCGGCGAGCAGGCCCGTGGGATGGAACTGCACCATCTCCATGTCCCGCAGGGCGAGCCCCGCGCGAAGCGCCATCGCCAGGCCGTCGCAGCTCTTGTCCCCCGAAGGCGTATGGAACCGGTACATCGTGGGACCGCCGCCGGTGGCGAGCAGGACGCTGCGCGCCTGCACGAAGAGCAGCTCGCCGGTGCGCATGTCGATCATGGCCACGCCCGCGATCGCGCGGCCCGCCTCGGTGAGCACGAGCTCGGTGGCGCGGTGCTCCTCCAGCCGCTCGACGCCCGCGACCCAGACCTGCTCGGCGAGGCGATTGATGATCTCGATGCCGGTAAGGTCGCCCTTGTGGACGGTGCGGTCGAAGGTCTGGCCCGCGAACGCCTTCTGGTGCACGGTGCCGTCGGGATTGCGATCGAAGAAGCAGCCCAGCTCGTTCTCGAGCTCGCGGATGCGCTCGACCGCCTTGGTGACGAGCGTCCAAGCGAGGTCCTGGTCGGGCAGCCACTTGCCGCCCTCGATCGTGTCCATGAAGTGGCGCTCCACCGAATCGCCCGGGGCAAGCGCCACGTTGTAGCCGCCCTGGACCATGCGGGTGCAGCCGCACTTGCCGAGCAGGCCCTTCACGGCCACGGTGACCTGCAGCTCGGGAGCGGCGCGCTTCGCATGCAGCGCAGCGAAAAGGCCCGCGCCACCGGAGCCGAGGATGAGGATGTCGGTCTGGAGTCGTTTCATGGTGTCTTGCGATTATTTCATGCTGCCCGGTGGCGCTCGCGCGTTTGCAGTAAGCAGCGCCCCAAGCGAACCCGGGGAAGGTCACGGCCGAAACGTAAGTCGAGTTGCCACTGACCAGTACCGTATGGGTACGGCGCTGTCTATCGAAGCGGGCCGGCCGCGACCGCCCCGGGTTCGCGAGGGTGCTGCGGTCTTCCGGAAAGAGCTACGCCCGAGCGTGCAAGACCCAGAGCCGAGCGATGTCCGCAGCGCCGTCGCCGCCCTTCACCTCGCGCAGCGTCTGTACGCCCCGCTGCTTCTGCCCGGCGTGGAGCTGCGCTTCACCCAGGCGCAGCTTGGCATCCTCGGGGCGCTTCAGGCCGCCTTTCTTGATGCCTTGCTCGATGAGCTGGAAGCCCTTCTGGGTATTGCCTTCGTAGACGTAGTTGAGGCCGACCTTGATGAGCGCGTCGCCGTCTTTCGAGGCGAGCGCCTCCTTCTCGTCGTTCGCGCGGTTTCTTTGCGATTCCTCGAGCGACTTCTGCACCAGGTCGCGCAGGCGCCCGTGGCGCTCGGCCTGGTCGCCCTTGCCGAGGATTCCCGACGCGTAGCCCTTGTCGATGACGAGCTTCGCCTCCGCCGGCACGCCCGACTGCAGCGCGAGCTGAGCCATCTCCATGTAGTCGGCGGCGGTCGACAGATTGTTGGTGGCGTAACGCAGGCGGTAGACGTGCACGCCCAGGCGGTCCGAGAAGCCCGGCTTCTTCTGCACCCGCGAAAGCAGGTCCGTCCAGTATTCCTTCTTCGGATAATGGACGACCAGCTTTTCGATGGCGGAGACGTAGCCGCCGGTGTCGCGCTGGCGCAGGAAGCAGTTGGCGAGGATCTGCAGCTCCTCCTCGGTCGGGCGGCGATTGCCGCTCTCCTCGCCGACCATACGGTTCACGCTCGCGCAGTCGTTGCCGAGGTAGTAGCTCTGCAACAGCACGGTGCGCATGGCCGGGTCGTTGCCGCCCTCCTTGAAGTAGCGCTGCGTCCACTTCGCGGCCTGCGCGTAGTCCTTCTTGTTGTAGTGCGCCACCGCGATCGCCTGGACCAGCGTGGTGGCCTCCCGCCCGCTCACCTTGCCGGAGTTGAGCAACGCCTCGTTGGCACGGATCGCCGCGTCGGGGTCGCCCGAGACGGCAGCGGCCGCGGCCTTCATCTGCGCGATGATCTGGTTTTCGTAGGCGGTGCGGTTGGGCACCGCTTCGGCCTTGGCGATCTCGGCCATGGCTTCGCGTCCCTTGCGCTGCTTGACCAGCGACTGCGCTGCCTGCAGCGGCCTGCCGACTTCGGGACGCACGCCTTCGGCCTTCTGGGCAACCGCGTCGAGCCCCACGGCGCCGGATCCGGCGATGCAGAGCGCCAGCACGAGGGCGCGGATGGCAGGCAGGCGGGTCATCGCTTCGATCTCCGTGGTTCGTCAGTCGAGGAACTGCTCGGCCCCGACGAGGCCGATCTTGGTGATGCCCAGGCGCTGCGCCGAGGCCATCACTCCTGCGACATGCTTGTAGGTGACAAGTTTGTTCGGCCGCAGGTGGAACTCCGGCTGCACCGGCTGCGCGGCCGCCGAGGTGAACCTGGTCTCCAGCGTGGGCCGGTCCGGGATGGTCTCGCCGTTCCAGATCACGGTGCCGTCGAAATCCACCTCGATGGTGATCACCTGCGGCGGCTCCGTCGGCGGCGGCGGGTTGCCCACCGGCATGTTGAGCTTCACCGCGTGCGTCTGCACCGGGATGGTGATGATGAGCATGATGATCAGCACCAGCATCACGTCGATGAGCGGCGTGGTGTTGATGTCGATCATGACGTCGGGGTCTCCCCCGCCGCCGCCCGAGCCTACGTTCATTGACATGGATGTTCCTCGAGGCCGGTCAGCCGCCGGCGAGCGTGCGGGCCGGGGGCTCGGTGATGAAGCCGATCTTCAGGATCGCGGCGCGCTGGCAGGTAGCCACGACGCGCCCCACGGACTCGTAGCGCGTCTCCTGGTCGGCGCGGATGTGGATCTCCGGTTGCGGCTGGATCACCGCGACCGTCTTCAGCTTGTCGAAGAGCGCCTTGGAATCGCGCATGTATTCCATGTTCCAGAAGACGTCGCCATCCTTGTTGATGGCGATGACGACGTTTTCGGGCTTGGTCTGCGTCGGGACGTTGCGCTCCTTCGGCAGCTCAACCGGGACCTGCTGGATCACGACCGGGATCGTGATCAGGAAGATGATGAGCAGCACCAGCATCACGTCGACGAGCGGCGTGGTGTTGATGGCGGCGATGACCTCGTCTTCGCCTTCGCCGACGTCCTGCCCGACGGTCATCGCCATCGCGTCACCTCGCTCCCACGACGGCGGCAGCGCGCTTCGCGTTGCCGCTCACGAGCACCATGTGCAGGTCCGCGCTGAAGGCGCGCAGGTGCTCCATGGCGACCTTGTTGCGGCGCACCAGCCAGTTGTAGCCCAGCACCGCGGGCACCGCGACCGCGAGGCCGACCGCGGTCATGATGAGCGCCTCGCCCACAGGTCCGGCCACCTTGTCGATCGAAGCCTGGCCGGCGATGCCGATGGCGGTAAGCGCGTGGTAGATGCCCCAGACCGTGCCGAAGAGGCCCACGAACGGCGCGGTGGATCCCACGGTCGCCAGGAAGGCCAGCCCGTCCTGCAGGCGCGAGGCCACGGCGTCCATGGCGCGCTGCACCGACATGGTGACCCAGGTGTTGAGGTCGATCTGCTCGAGGAGCTTGCCCTCGTGGTGCGAGGTGGCCTTCACGCCGGTCTCGGCGATGAAGCGGAAGGGGCTGCCGTCCTTGAGGGTGCTGATGCCTTCCTGCACCGAGCCGGCCTGCCAGAAGCTCGCCTGCACGCTGCGCGCCTGGCGGAAGAGCTTCCACTGCTCGTAGACCTTCACGAACATGATGTACCAGCTGCCCATCGACATGATGATGAGGATGATGAAGGTGCCCTTGGTGACGAAGTCGCCGGTCTTCCACATCGCCTCGATGCCGTACGGATTCTCGACCACTTCCTTCGTGGCTTCCGGTCCCTTGCCCGCGCCCGGCGGTGGAGCGGGCGTCGGTTGGGCGGCGGGCTGGGCGGCGGCGTCCGCGGGCTGCGCCGGGGCGGGTTGCGCCTGGGCGTGCGCGTCGGTCGACGCCACGAGAAGCGCGGTGGCCGGGGCCAGCGCAAGGAGCGCGGCCACGAGCATCGCGGGCAGGCGGTTGAACGGTCTCATTGTCAATTCTCCTGATTAGTGCAACGCGGGTGGTGCCGGAAAGGACGACTAGTCCTGAAGCTTGAAGACGATCTCGTATTCGCCGATGAAGCCGACGGGCTCGGGGTTGAAGCGCCATTGCGACAGCGCCCGCACCACCTCACGGTCGAAGATGCGGCTGGTCGAGGACATGATCTGGACCTGCGTCACGTTGCCCGAGGGGGCGACGTGCACGCGCGCCACGACCGTGCCGCTGAGGCCATCGCGCTGCGCCTGGCGCGGGAACACCGGGTCCACGCGGTAGGCGGCCTTGAACTCCTTGCGCACCGGCGGGGCCGGAGGCGCGGGAGGCGCCGGCGGGGCGATGACCGGCGGCGGTCCCGGCGGCGGCGGCTGCGTGGTCACGGTCGTGATCACCTGCTGCGGCGGGGGCGGCGGCGTCTGGATGTTGATCTCGGGCGGCGGGATGAACGGCGGCGGCGGCGCGGCCATCTTCGGCGGCGGCGGCGGCGGCACGTCGGGCGGCGGCTTCTTGATCTCCTCGATGATCTTGGTCTCGATGGGCGCCTTGATCACCTCCACCACCTTGCGCGCGAGGCCCGAGACCAGCGCGTAGCCGATGACGATGTGCAGGATGACGACCAAGGCGATGCCCGACAGGTTCTTCGCCGGGTTGCGCTGGGTATAGTCCAATCGAAAATCTCCTGTTGCACCTGCGGGGCCCGGCTGGGCCGGGCCTCGAGTCGCACCGCCTCGTGGGGGATGCCTCGAAAAAACGGGCCGTCGGGACGCGACGAGCGCTCCAGCCCGAACGGAAAACGCGGGAGTTTAACCTATTTCGCGGTGCAATTTCACCTGCCGGTAACAAATCCCGGCAAAGGCGCTATTTGACACCCAGCTTCGCCAAGGTGTTCGCCCGCCGGGAGCGGGCGCGTGCATCGACCGCCTCGTAGAGGCTGCCTCCCTGGCTGTCCATCGCCACCAGCAGCGGACCGAAACCCTTGACGCGGAACTGCCAGAGCGACTCGGGGTTGAGATCGTCGAGGTCGACATCCTCGATCGCCTCGATCCAGGTGGTTTCCAGGGCGGCCGTGCCGCCGATGATGGCGAGGTAAGCGCCCCCCAACTCCGCGAAGGTTTGTTTCGATGCCGCGCCGAGCCCGCCCTTGCCGACGATGAGGCGCACGCCCAGCCGCTCCATGAGGGGACGGGTGAACCGCTCCATGCGCGCGGAGGTGGTGGTGCCGACGCAGACCGGCGCATAGCCGGCGGGATGCTCGGGCGAAGGCGGCACCTTGCGCACGTTCGGCGCCGTATGGATGGCCGCGTGCCCACGCATGTCCAGGCGCGTCTGGCGGCCGTGGTCGAATAGGGCGATCTGGTTGGCGTCGCGGATGCCGAAAAGCCGGCCGTCCAGGGTTACCGTGTCGTTGATCCGGAGCGCACGCACCTGCGCCTCGGTCACCGGCGGGGTCAGGTGGTGGTGTGCCATATATATAGATGCACCAGCGCCGCCCTAGAATCCGTACTCGACGCCGGCAGGAGTAAACGCTGCCGACGCGCGGCGGGCGGAATGACACTGCATGTTGACCGCCACGGGGTTGAGGGTGATGTGGGTCGCCGCCAGCTCGACGTGCACGGCAAAGGCGGTGGAATCTCCGCCCAGGCCCTGCGGCCCGACGCCCAGCGAATTCACTGCCTCGGTAAGCGAAGCCTCGAGGGCAGCGCCCTCGGGGTCGGGGCAGCGCGTGCCGATCGGGCGAGTGGCGGCTTTCTTGGCAAGGGCCACGCAAAGATCCGAGGTCCCGCCGATGCCGACGCCGACGACGGTCGGCGGGCAGGTCTTGCCGCCCGCATCGAGGACGCAATCGACCACGAAGGTCTTGATCGCATTGACGCCTTCGGCCGGCAGCGCCATGCGCAACCACGAGTTGTTCTCGCTGCCGCTGCCCTTGGGCACCATCTCGATGCGCAGCGTGGAGGGCTCGTCGCTGAACTCGAAATGGATCGGCGGCACGCCCGGGCCGCACGAGGTGTGCTCGTTGCGCCGCGTGATGGGGTGCACCACCGATGAGCGCAGTGGATATTCGCGCGTCGCCCGCTCGCAACCGCGGCGAATCGCGCGATCGAGCTCGGCGCCATCGACTTCCACGCCGCGCCCGATCACGACCTTGTAGATCGGGATGCCGGTGTCCTGGCAAAGCAGGTTGCCGGTGTCTTCGGCCACGCGAATGTTGGCGATCATGGTGCCGAGCACGCCCCGGGCGGTGGCGTCTGTCTCGGTGGCGGCGAGCCGATCGAAGCCCTCCTTCACGTCGGGCGGCAGGACCTTGAGCGCGCGAATGTAGAGCTCGCGCGCCACGTCCTCCACCGCCTTGGGATCAACCCGCATGCCGCTCCCCCGGACGCTTATTGCTGCGCGAGCCCACGGTCCTTCACGACCTTTTCCCAGCGCGACGACTCCTCGCGGATGGCCTTGCCGAAATCGGCCGGCGAATTGCCCACGGGGAACATGCCGATCTGGGCGAGGCGCGCCTTGAAGTCCTCGGTCTGCAGGATCTTCGCGGTGTCGCGATAGACCTTGTCGACCACCTCGCGCGGCGTGCCCACGGGCGCGACCAAACCGAACCAGCCAGCGTTCTCGAATCCGGGAATGACTTCGGCCACCGCGGGCGCATCGGGGAACTGGGCGACGCGCTCCTTGCTGGTGACGCCGAGCAGGCGGATCTTGCCGGACTGGATGTGCTGGATGGCGCCACCGAGGTTTGGCGTCACCAGGTGGATCACGCCCGCGATGAGGTCGGTGAGCGCCGCCGATTCACCCTTGTAGGGAACGTGCGTCATCTCGATGCCCGCGGCGTGCGCGAAGTTCTCGGCGCCCAGGTGCGTTTGCGTGCCCACACCCGCGCTGCCGAAGTTGACCTTCTTCGGGTTCGCCTTGGCGTAGGCGATGAATTCCTTGAGGTCCTTCGCGGGAAAGGACGGGTGCACCGTGATGAGCAGCGGATTGGTGGCGACGTTGGTGATCGGGATCAGGTCCTTCGCCGGGTTGTACGACAGGTTCTTGTAGATGTACTGGTTTGCCGTGACGATGGAGCCCGAGGTCATGAGCAGCGTGTAGCCGTCCGGAGGCGACTTGGCGACCGTGTCGGCGCCGATGTTGCCGCCCGCGCCGGTCTTGTTCTCGACCACCACGGGTTGGCCCCAGGCGTCGCCCAGCTTCTGGCCGAGCAGGCGCGCGACCACGTCGGTGGTGCCGCCGGCGGCGAAGGGCACGATGATCTTCACCGGCTTGCTCGGGAAGGACTGCGCCGCTGCAATGGCCGGCACGAGGCCCAGGACGCCGGCGGCGAGAATGCGGATCCAAGAACGCTTCATGACTCCTCCTTTGTGGTTATGGGCAGGACCAATCCAGCATAGCTCAACGGGCGAGCGCGAACGCGAAGCCCGCAAGCAAGGCGAAGGCGGCAGCCAGGGCAGCGAGCGTCTTTTGCCATTCGCGCCAGGGCAGCAGCTCCAGCGCGAGCAGTCGTAGCCCGCCCGCGAGGTGGGCCGCCAACAGCATAACGAGCAGCCACTCCCCGGCGATGACAACCGGTTGGTCCGTCCATCGGAGCAGGCCGTCCATCGCGGCGGCTCCCTGCAGCGCCGAGCCGAGGAACCAGAAATGGGCGGGGAGGAAAAGCGCCAGTGCCACCCCGGAAATGCGATGGACGAGGAAGGCCCAGTACGCGGGATGGTGGCGCGAGCGCTTCATCCGCCCACCACGGCGACGACGGCGCGCAGCCCCAGCACCGTGAGCGCGAAACCGATGAAGGTGACCGTGACTTCGGCGGCATCGCCGCGGAAACCCAGCCACTCGGCCGCCACGGTTCGCAGGCCGATTGCGCCGTGCACGGCCGAGGCGATCACGAAGACCGAGTAGAACGCCCCCCAGGCGACGCTGCCGCGGGTGCGTTCGAGGATTTCGGCTGCGGTGAGCCCGCCGCGCACGGCGAAGATGATCGTCGCCAGGTGGACGACCACGCAGGCGGCGAGGATCATGGCCGTGCCGCGTTGCGCCAACCACAACGTCGCCTCGCGCCGCGCGCTCAAGGCTCCTCCATCGAGAGCGCGAGCTTCATCGTGGCGCGCTTGAGCCCGGCGATGGAACGGGTGGGCGAAAGGCCCTTGGGGCAAAGCTCGGTGCAGCTCATGTGCGTGTGGCAGGAGTGGCAACCGGCGTCCCCGGCCACGGCAACGAGCCGGCTCGCCTGCCCGGCATCACGCACGTCTTTCACCAGCGTCCATGCACGGTTGAGCGCCGCCGGACCGAGGTATTCGGGATTCCAGGCGACCACGTCGCAGGAGGCATAACAGACGCCGCAGCCGATGCACTCGATCGCGGCATCGGCCTCGCGTCGCGCGGTCGACCGCGGATCGACGCGCGTGAAGTCCTCCTGCCGAGTCTTGGCTCCCTTGAACTGTCCCTGCGCCGCGGCCCACTTGTCGAAGAACGGCCGCATGTCGGCGACGAGGTCCTTCACGACCGGCAGGTTCTCCAGCGGTCCCAATCGCAAGTCGCCATCCACCACGACCTTGTCCACGTGCGTGCGGCAGGTCCAGCGCGCGGTGCCGTTCACCGTCATTGCGCACGAGCCGCACATGCCGACGCGGCATGCGAACCGGTAGGAGAGCGTGGCGTCGAGGTTTCGCTGGATATACGTGACGACGTCGAGCACGGTCTGGCTGGGCTGGCGCGGCACCTCGAAGGACTGGAAGGCGCCTTCCGCGGCACCGCGCCACACGCTGACCATCAAAACCGGGGACAGTCCCGGTTTTTCGCGCCTGTCATTTCGCGAAAATTCCGGGACGTTCCCCATCACGCGCTCTCGTACAGGCGCGTCAGCACGAACTCGCGATGCCCCAGCGCCTCGGCGGCGGTGAGGCGACCGTTGGCCGTGCGGAACATGCACTCGAGGAGCGCATCGCCGGCCTGATCGGGGCTCATCTCCTTGCGCAGCAACCCCGACACATCCACGTCGATGTGCTCGCTCATGGTCCTTACGGTGCGCGGGTTCGCGCAGAGCTTGATCACCGGCACGATCGGGTTGCCGATGACGTTGCCCTGGCCCGTCGGGAAGAAGTGCACGGTGTAGCCCGAGGCGGCGCACAGCGTCACCATTTCGGCCGCCGCCGAGGACGAATCCATGAACCAGAGGCCCGGCGAGGTCGGCGCCTCCGCCTTGTCGAGCACGCCGTCGATGAGGCACTTGCGCCCGATCTTCTGGATGTTGCCGAGCGCCTTCTCCTCGATGGTGGTGAGGCCGCCCTCGATGTTGCCCTTGGTGGGCTGGGAGTCGCGCAGGTCGCTGGTCTTGTGGGTCTCGACCACCTTCTGGTAGCGATCGAACATGTACTGGAAGCGCTTACGCACTTCGTCGGTGCGACAGCGCGCGGCGACCAGGTGCTCGCCGCCGGTGAGCTCCGTGGTCTCGCCGAAGCACATCGTGACGCCGTGGTCGTAGAGCTGGTCGAAGGCGTTGCCCACCGTGGGATTGGCCCCGCAGCCCGAGGTGGTGTCCGATTCGCCGCACTTGGTGGAGACCCACAGGTCCTTCAGCGGGCGCTCCTCGCGGCGCAGCTCGCTCGCCCACTGGACGAACTCCTTCGCCTTCTTGGAGGCGCGCATGATCGTGTCGTGATCGCCGTGCTGCTCGATGCCGAAGTACGCGACGGGCTTGCCGGTGGCGGCGATGGCGTCGGCCACCTTCTTCGCCCACTGGTCCTCGATGCAGATCACCACCACGGCGGCCACGTTCGGGTTGGTCCCGGTGCCGATGAGGGTGCGGAAGTGCAACTCGAGGTCGGCGCCGAACTGTAGCCGCCCATAGGGATGCGGAATCGCCAGGGTGCCCTTGATGTTGTTGGCCACGGCCTCGGCGGCGGCGTTGGACAGGTCGTCCACGGGCAGGATGATCACGTGGTTGCGCACGCCCACCCGGCCGTTCTCGCGCTTGTAGCCCCAGAAAGTCGATTTGCTCAGGTCCATTGGTGTCTTCCTCGTTACCAGCGCTTGGTGCGCAGGTTCTGCACGTGCGTATGCTCGCCCACCTGGATCGGCGCGATCGTCTTGCCGATGTCCACGCCGTACTTGATCACGGTCGCGCCGCTCTCGAGCGGGCGGATGGCGAGCTTGTGGCCGATCGGGATGTCGCTTTTCGCCTCGATCTGGAGGTCCTTGTCCTGGTCCATGATCCAGCCGTTCAGTTTCTGCCCGGCCTTCACGCCCTCGACCACGACAACACCGACGGAATCGTTCTCGTCGTGCACCACGAAATGAATCATCTGCATCTCCCGGAAATTTGGATCCCCGTCGGCACGGGGATGGCCCGCCTTTCCCGATTCTGCGAATCGGCAACCTTCGGGTCAACTAGATGAGTTGCATGTTAGGGTTTTCCCATGTCGCACCTCTACGAGCAGGTCCGCGCCGGGCTGATCGAGGGCATCTCCGCCGGGCGCTGGCGCCCGGGCGAGCCGATCCCGTCGGAGTCCGAGCTCGCGCGCACCTTCGGCGTCGCGATCGGCACCATCCGCAAGGCGGTGGACAGCCTGGTGGCTGAGCAGGCGCTGGCGCGACGGCAAGGCAAGGGCACCTTCGTCACGCAGCATGACGGCGGGCGCCTCATGTTCCACTTCTTCCACGTAGTCCGGCGCGACGGCCACAAGGCGTATCCGGAAGTGCGCATGCTGGATTTTCGCCGCGAGCGGGCGCAACCCGGGGAGGCGGCCGCGCTCGGCCTGCCGCCGCACGAGAAGGTGATCCGCGTGCGCAACCTGCTGTCGCTCGATGGCTCGCCCTGCATCCTCGACGACATCACGCTGCCCGCCGAGCTATTTCCCGGATTGTCGGAGAAGATCTTCCGCGCCCGCGACAACACCATCTACCACCTATACCAGAGCCGCTTCGGCATCAACGTCCTGCGTACCGACGAACGCCTGCGAGCGATCCTCGCCAGCGGGGAGGCGGCCACGCTCCTGCAGGTCGCGCCGGGCGCGCCGCTGCTGGAGATCCGCCGCATCGCGCTCACCTTCCGCGACCGGCCGGTGGAGCTGCGCATCTCGAGAGTGGACACGGCGCGCCACGATTACCACAACACGCTCGGCAAGGGCGTGCCGGCGCCCCTCGCTCCCGCGCGTGGAAAGGCACCCTGAATCCGCAGTCCGAGTGTAGGACAGCGCCTAATCGCAGGATGTGTGTGCAACTTTGGGGTTGCTCGCGCCGTCTTCGGATAACGGGTTCGAACGGAGGCGCGACATGAAGATCGGCGGCTATCGCGGCAGCGGCAACTACTCGGAGCGCACCGGCGGCATCGGCGTGGGCGGCGGCCTGGGCATCGGCGGGGTGGTGCTGGCGCTCGTGGCCATGTTCTTCGGCGTGGACCCTTCGGTGGTGCTCAATACCGCGGGACAGATGGGGACGTCCTCGCAACCGCAACAGGAAACGAGCACGCCGCGCGACGAGACCGGCAAGTTCATGTCCCAGGTGCTCGCGAGCACCGAGGACGTCTGGACGCAGATCTTCCGGGCCTCCGGCAGCGAATATCCTGCGCCCAAGATGGTGCGTTTCGAGGGTGGCACGCGCACCGCGTGCGGCATGGGACAGGCCGCGATGGGCCCGTTCTATTGCCCCGGCGACCAGACGGTCTATATCGATTCGTCGTTCCTGCGCGAGCTGAGCACGCGCTTTCGCGCCCCCGGTGACTTCGCCGCCGCCTACGTGATCGCCCACGAGGTCGGGCACCACGTGCAGCGCGTGACCGGCGTGATGCGGCAGCTGGAAGCGGCCCGTGGCCGCTCTTCGCAACGCGAGTACAACCAGATGTCGGTTCGCATCGAGCTGCAGGCGGACTGCCTCGCGGGCGTGTGGGGCGCGCACGCCGCGCGTGCCGGCTTGCTGGAGCCGGGGGACGTCGAGGAAGGCATCGCCGCGGCGGCCGCGGTTGGCGACGACAGGCTGCAGAAACAATCGCAGGGACGCGTGGTGCCCGAGGCATTCACCCACGGCTCCTCGGCGCAACGCGTGGCGGCCTTCCGCCGCGGCATGGAGACGGGCAACCCGTCGGCCTGCGAGACCCGTTGAGGTTCCATGGTCGAAACAAGAAGGGCGCCCCCACAGGGGCGCCCTTTCGCTTGCGGCCGCCGGTCGCTTACTTGGCTTCCTCGGCGGGAGCTTCCTCCTCGGGCGGCAGCACCTCGCGATTCTCGAGGCCCTGCAGCTTCTCGCGGATGCGCGCCTTCTTGCCGGTGAGGCCGCGCAGGTAGTAGAGCTTGGCGCGGCGCACGTCGCCCCTGCGCTTCACCTCGATCGAGGCGAGCGAAGGCGAATAGGTCTGGAACGTGCGTTCCACGCCTTCGCCGCTGGAGATCTTGCGCACGATGAACGACGAGTTGAGGCCGCGGTTGCGGCGGGCGATGACCACGCCCTCGTAGGCCTGCTCGCGCTTCTTGTCGCCCTCGACCACGGTCACCTTGACGATGATGGTGTCGCCCGGGGCGAAATCGGGGATCTTGCGGGCGAGCCGCGCGATCTCTTCCTGCTCGAGTTTCCTGATGAGGTCCATCTTCACTGTCCCTTTCGGTTTGGGCCTTCCGGCCTTTCGCGCAGAGCCGTCGCTCGTACGGATGCGCGAGGTTTATTGTTGCTGCTGCTCCTGCTGCTGCACTTCGCTGCGGTATTCGTCCAGCAGCTTGCGGTCCTCGCGCGACAGCTTGTCGCCATCGACCAGGTCCGGGCGCCGCTGCCACGTGCGACCGACCGCCTGCTTGCGGCGCCATCGCTCGATGGCTGCATGGTTGCCCGACAGCAGCACTTCGGGCACCCGCGCATCCTTCCACACTTCCGGCCGCGTGTAGTGCGGCGTGTCCAGCAATCCCCGCGGCCATGAATCCGACCAGGCCGCAAAGGAGTCCTGCGAGGCGCTCTCCTCGTCGTTGAGGCTGCCCGGCAGGCGCCTCACGATGCAATCGAGCATCACCATCGCGGGCAGCTCGCCCCCGGAGGTGACGAAATCGCCTATCGAGACCTCGAGGTCGACGCTTCGCTCCACCAGGCGCTCGTCCACGCCCTCGTAGCGGCCGGCCACGACCACCAGGCCCTCCTCCTGCGCCAGCGACCGCACCAGCGCTTCCCGCAGCGGCTCACCCTGCGGCGACATCAGGACCACCTTCGGTCCCGCCACGCCCGCCGAACGCTGGCGCACGCGAGCCGCCTCGATCGCGTCGTCCAGCGGCTGGGGCAGCATCACCATGCCCGGCCCGCCGCCGTAGGGCCGATCGTCGACCCTGCGGTAGTTGTCGCTCGTGAAATCGCGCGGATCCCACGTTCGCAGCTCGCAAAGCCCTTCCTCGAAGGCCCTGCGAGTGATGCCGTGCGCGGTCAACGCCTCGAACATCGCCGGGAAGAGGGTGACCACGTCGTAGCGCTTCACGCGTCGTAATCCGCCTTCCAGTCCACGATGATGCGGCGCGCCTCGCGATCCACCGCCTTCACGTAATCCGGCACGAAGGGAATCAACCGCTCCTTCGTCCCGCCCTTCACCACCAGCACGCTGGTCTCGCCGGTCTCGAAGAGGCCCTCGACCTCGCCCAGCCGAGCGCCGTCCGCGTCCATCACCTCGAGCCCCACGAGATCCACCCAGTAGAGCGCTCCCGGCCCGGCCTCGCCCAGCGCCTCGCGCGTGACCGCCACGTCGCTGCCGCGCAGGGACTGCGCGGTGTCGCGATCGTCGCAACCGGCGAGTTTCGCCACCGGGCCCTTGGAATGCACCTCGAACCCCTCCAGGGCCATCTCGATCCACCCCTGCCCGGAATGCACCAGCCAGCGTGCGAATTCCCCGAGGCGTTGCGTTTCGCCGGTGAAGGGCTTCACCTTGAGCCAGCCCGACACGCCGAAGGGGCCGACTATCCGGCCCATGACCACCAGCCGCGACACGTCGCCCGCATCGGGCAGAGGCCCGCCCTCGCTACTTGGGCGCGGCTTCCTGCTTGCCGGCGACTTCGGTCTTGCCACGCTTGATGAGCTTTTTCACCGCGGCCGAAGGCTGCGCGCCCTGTTTCACCCAATGCTCCACGCGGTCGAGCGCGAGGCGGAAGCTGGGGGCGGAACCGGCGGCCTTGGGATCGTAGAAGCCGATGCGCTCGATGAAGCGCCCGTCGCGGGGCATGCGGGAGTCGGCGACGACGACGTTGTAGAACGGGCGGTTCTTGGCACCGCCGCGAGCCATGCGGATGACGACCAATTGGGCTCCTGGCGCCCGTTGGAAACGGGCAACGTTGAAACGGTTGGAAACGTGCTGCAGAAAGCCGACGATTATACCGTGAAAACAGGGGCCTAGCGAGCCCGGCGATACTCCACCTCGAACGACGCCTTCCAGCCATCGCCTTCCCGGCGCTCGCGGGTCACGCGGTAGGTATCGGCGTCCACGCGCCGCCAGACCGACCGGGTGCGCGATTCGCTGCCGTCGGGCAGGCGGTTGGTGAAGCGCAGCGCCTGCCCCTCGACCACCATCTGGCCGGTGCCGTAGCTGCCGTTGCTGCCCCATTGGGTGAAAACGACAACCTTGCGCGCGGGATCGAACGCGTACACCGAGTCGCCCTCGAAGCTGTTGGGCACGCCCCCCTCCCGCTCGATGGTCACCTTGATGGTGCCCCGCAGCAGGCGGTCGTACTGGGTGCTGTAGCACTGGGTATCGGTGGTCTTGCGGTCAGGATGTTCCCCGCGCCAGCAGGCGCCGCGCAGCTCGGCGAACCAGCCGAAATTCGCAAGGTTGGGGTCGGTGGCCTGCGCGAAGACTGCAAGCGGAGTGGCGAGGAAAAGCCGAGCAAGGCCACGCATAGTCATCCCGGATCCCTCATTTCGCGCCCCCGTCATCTCATACCCGGCAACATCCCCTTCATCCCGCGCAGCATTTTCTGCAGGTTGCCGCTGCGCATCATCTTCATCATCTTCTGCATCTGCTCGAACTGCGCGAGCAGGCGGTTGACTTCCTGGACCTGCACGCCGGCGCCGGCCGCGATGCGCCGCTTGCGGGAGGCCTTGAGCAGATCGGGCTTGCGACGCTCCTGCGGCGTCATGGCGTTGATGATGCCCTCGGTGCGGCGCAGCTGTTTCTCCTGCAGCTCCGGGGAGGATTGCGCCATCTGCGTGAGCTGCTGCGGCAGCTTGTCGGCGAAGCTCGCCACGCCGCCCATCTTCTTCATCTGCTGCAGCTGCGTCTTGAAATCCTCGAGGTCGAAATCCTTGCCCTTCTTGAACTTCTCGGCGAGCTTGGTGGCCTCCTTCTCGTCGACCTTGGCGCGGGCCTCCTCGACGAGCGAGAGGATGTCGCCCATGCCGAGGATGCGCGAGGCCATGCGCTCGGGGTGGAAGGCCTCCAGGCCATCCATCTTCTCGGAGACGCCGACGAACTTGATCGGCTTGCCCGTCACGTGGCGCACCGAAAGGGCGGCGCCGCCGCGCGCGTCGCCGTCGAGCTTGGTGAGGATGATCCCGGTGAGCGGCAGCGCCTCGTTGAATGCGCGCGCCACGTTCACCGCGTCCTGGCCCTGCATCGAATCGACCACGAAAAGCGTCTCGATCGGCTTCACCGCCGCATGCAGGGCCTGCACCTCCTGCATCATCGCCTCGTCGATGGCGAGCCGTCCCGCGGTATCGACGATGAGCAGGTCGTGGAAATGGCGCTTCGCATGGTCCAGCGCAGCGCGCGCGATCTCCACGGGCTTCTGGGAGGGATCCGAGGGATAGACATCGACCTGCAGGCTCTTGCCCAGCGTCGCGAGCTGCTCGATCGCCGCGGGACGGTAGACGTCGGTCGAGACCAGCAGCACCTTCTTCTTCGTCGTGCCCTTCACCAGCCGCGCGAGCTTGCCCGCGCTGGTGGTCTTGCCCGAGCCCTGCAGGCCCGCGAGCAGGAAAACCGCCGGAGGCTGCGTGGCGAAGTCGAGGGCGGAGTGCGTGCCCCCCATCAGCTCGACCAGCTCGCCGTGCACCACGCCGACCAGGGCCTGGCCCGGGGTGAGGCTGCCGACCACCTCCTGGCCGAGCGCCTTCTCGCGCACCTTGGCGACGAAATCCTTCACCACCGGCAGGCCGGCGTCCGCGTCCAGGAGGGCCAGGCGCACCTCGCGGAGCATCTCCTGGATGTTGTCCTCGGTGATGCGCGAATGGCCCCGCAGGGTCTTCACGACGGAGGACAGGCGTTCGGTCAGGGTGTCGAGCATGGGGGAATTGGTAAACTGGGCGGGTCGATCGGGAAACGGCAGGGAAATGCCTGATTTACCGTTGTATTTTAGCACCGCGGCTTGCTGGCTGACGCTGTCTTTGCTCGCCTGGCGCGCGGCCAATCCCGCCGTCGCGGGCGCCCCCGGCCCGCGCGGGGAGCTGCGGATCGACAGCTTCCTGGTCCCGGTAGCCCTCGTCCTGCACGGCATGCTCCTGTACCGGCGCGTCATCACGGCCGAGGGGATCGACCTGGGCGTCGCGAACGCGGTCTCGATGCTCGTGTGGCTCACCGTCCTCATTTACTGGGTAGCCGGGCTCGCCTACGAGGGCCTCGCCGGCATCGTGGGGATCATGGCGCCGGTCGCGTTCCTGGCGGTGGCGATGCAGGCGGTCGTGCCCACGCGCCACATCGTGACTTACGGGGCCGATCCCCTCTTCGCCCTGCACTTCGGCATCGCCATGCTGGCCTACAGCCTTTTCACCGTGGCTACCGTCCATGCCCTCGTCATGCTCGCCGAGGAAAAGTGGCTGCATCGCGGCGTGCTGCCGCCGTTCCTCAAGCGCCTGCCGCCGCTGCTCGAGATGGAGGCGCTGCTCTTCCGCATCCTCTTCGCCGCCTTCGTGCTGCTCACGCTCACGCTGGTGAGCGGCGTCTTCTTCTCCGAGCAGCTCTTCGGCAAGGCCTTCACGCTCACGCACAAGACGCTCTTCGCGATCGTGTCGTGGTTCATCTTCGCCGGGCTGCTGGCCGGCCACCATTTCCACGGCTGGCGCGGCAAGCGCGCGGTGCGATGGACGCTGGCGGGCTTCACCGCGCTGCTCCTCGCATACGTGGGCAGCAAGGTCGTGCTCGAGCTGATCCTCGGGCGCGGATAGGCCTTGGTCGACAAGATCCCGCTGTCGTGGCTCTTCGGCGCGCTCGCCTGCCTGCTGCTGGTCTCGGGCTTCTTCAGCATCGCCGAGACCAGCATGATGGCGCTCAACCGCTATCGCCTGAAGCACCTCATCAAGGAGGGCCATCGCGGCGCGCGCCTCACCCAGGCGCTGCTCGACCGCACCGACAAGCTGCTCGGCGTGATCCTGCTGGGCAACAACCTCATCAACGCGGCATCGGCGGTGCTGGTGGCCGAGATCTCGGTGCGCCTCTTCGGCGAAGGCGAGCTCACGCTGGCGATCGCCACGCTGTCGGTGACCTTCTTCATCCTGGTCTTCAGCGAGATCACGCCGAAGGTCATCGGCGCCACCTACCCGGAGCGCATCGCGCTGCCCTCCGCATACGTGCTCACGCCGCTCCTGCGCCTGGCCTACCCCGTCGTGTGGTTCGTGAACCTGTTCGTGCAGGGCCTTCTCAAGATGATGTTCATCAAGCCCAAGACCGACGCCGAGGGCCACCTGTCGATGGAGGAGCTGCGCACGCTGGTGCTCGAGGGCGGCAAGTTCATTCCGGCCAAGCACCAGTCGATCTTCCTCAACCTGTTCGAGCTCGAGGACATGACGGTCGACGACACGATGACGCCGCGCAGCCAGATCGAGCACGTGGACCTCAACGACGACATCGAGGACATCCGCAACGCGCTCAGCACGGCGCACCACACGCGGCTCATCGCGTGCGAGGGCGGGCTCGACAACGTGGTGGGCGTGTTGCACGTGCGCAAGGTGGTTAACGCGATGCGCCGCGACCAGCCGCTGCAGCTGGAGGACCTCAAGTCGATCCTGCGCGAGCCCTACTACGTCCCCGAGGGCACGCCGCTGCTCGACCAGCTCACCCGCTTCCAGGACAACCAGCGCCACGTAGCCCTGGTTGTCGACGAGTACGGGGAGATCCTCGGGCTGGTGACGCTGAAGGATATCCTCGAGGAGATCGTGGGCGAGTTCACCAGCCAGGCGATCGGCAGCGCCGCCCTCTTCCACAAGGAGCCCGACGGGACCGTTGTCGCCGATGGCACCTGCTCGCTGCGGGTATTGAACCGCAAGGCGGGCTTCGATTTTCCGCTCGAGGGCCCGAAGACCATCAACGGCCTCCTGCTCGAGGAGCTCGAGGACATTCCCGATCCCGGCACCACGGTGGTCCTGGCCGACCACCCCGTCGAGATCCTGCAGGTGCAGAACCGCATGGTGAAGGTGGTGCGGATCCTGCCGCGCGCGCTCCCGGCCACGCAGGCGCAGGCCGCATAGAAGCTAGTTTGCAGCGCCCGCGGGTGGCAGGTCGCGGTAACGGGCGATGAAGCGGCGGTCGATGCGGTCCTTCCAGCGCCACGCCCAGCGTCCGCTGAACGACAGGCCGTCCCAGGCCCCGACCGCGTATCGCTCGCCGGTGGAAACCAGCGCGAGGTATCGGGGATTCGGCAGGTGCGGCGCGAGCGCCTCGCCACGGATGGCGGCCACCAGGTTAGCGGCGAGGACGGGGCCCGCCCGCACGGCGAAGACGCCGGCTTTCGGCATTGGGTGGCCCAGCTCGTTCACGCAGTCGCCCGCCCCGAACACGTTGGGATGCGATGGAGACTGCAGCAGGTCGTTGGTGAGGAGGAAGCCGCGCTCGTCGGTGGCGAATCCGGATTGGCGAATCCACTCGGGCGCTGCCGCCCCGGTGGCCCAGAAAACCGCGTCGGTCGCGAACTCGAGCCCGCTCTTGAGCCGGATGAAGCCCGCGCCCACCTCCACCACTTCGCTGTCGGTATGGGCCTCCACGCCGGCGCGGCGCATGCGATGGCGCAGTCGCGCACGCGCCCCCGGGGCGAGGTTCGGGGCGAATTCGGCGCGGTCGGTCAGCACCCGCACGTGCGATGCGACCTCGAAGAGGTCGCGTTTGAAGCGGTAGTTCATGGCGAGCGCCAGCTCGATCGCCGCGACACCCCCTCCCACCACGGTGACCGCCGCCATGCGGCCGTCGCTTGCGCGCACCAGCACGTCGTTCCACGCCTTTACCGCGCGCTCCAGCGGGCGCACGGTGAACGCGTGCCGCTCGACGCCGCGCGCGCCGCCCACGGGAGTCTGCGACCCTACGTTGATCGAAAGCACCTCGTAGGGCAGCACCGTGCCGTTGGCGCAGATGACCTCGTTCGCGCCCGCGCTCACAAGCGATGCCGCGGTGAGCACCAGGTTCACCTGCGCGCGCTCGCACAGAACCCGCAGGTCGACGGTGCAGTCGTCGAGCTCGTAGTGGCCCGCGAAGTGGCCCGGCACCATGCCCGAATAGGTGAGCCAGGGATGCGGCGTGACGAGCGTCGCCTCGCAGTGGCGCGTCGATGAAAGCGCCAGGGTGCGCAGCACCTCCACGTGCGCATGTCCACCGCCCAGCAGCACCAGGCGCTTCATCCGCGGCCTTCGAGGACGAAGTCGCCGAACCACGCCGTGGCCGACGCGCCGGTCTGGTCGGTGTCGTTGCCTGCCGCGATGCCGGTGACCTCGGGCACGGGTCCGCGCCATTGCGTGCCGAACGCCGCGCGGAAATCGGCCTCGAGGTCGCGCCTTGCCGCGACCCAGCGCCCGGCGCGCTCCGCTCCGCTTTCGACGACGATCATGCGCACGCGCTCCGTGTAGGGATTCCAGGCGGTGGTGCCGGGCGGATGGCGATTGTCCCAGACGTAGCACAGCGCCGCGGTGGGAAGTCGGGCGCCATGGAGCAGCCGCGCCAGCCGTATCTTCGCCCGCTCGCCCCACGAAAGGGTTTCTTCCGGAACATCGAAGAAGACGTACACGCGCGCCGCGTAATCGTCGCCGGCGCGCACCGACATGTCAGCGCCTTCGACGACGCGATCGACCTTCCAGCGCCAGCGAAGCACCGCCTGGGCGGGCGCCTTCATCGCGTATACCGCCCCGCCCGCCTCGCCTTGCGAGCGAACGCGCAGGACGGTCACGCCCTCGTCATGGACGAGATCGACCCGCGAGGGCTTCGAGCGCGGCAGCTCCTGCGCGATCCATCCCGGTGGAAGCGCCCCACCCGGCGCCGATCCCGAGAACGGCGCAGGAAGCGCCGCCGCGTAGGCTGCCGTCACCACGACGACCACGGCCAGCGCGATCGCGGCCTTCACCATGCCGTCTGCGCAAGGAGGCCCTCGCGGCGCATGCGCTCGAGGTCTTCGGGACGGTCCACGTCCCAGCGCTGCGGCAGCTCGAGCCAGCGCGCGCACGCCGCGGCGAGGCGCTCACGCGTGTGTTGCATCACCCTGTCGGTTCCCCATGGCATGTCCGAGAACAACTCCGGGATGCGCCGGGCAAGCGCGATCAGCACGTACCCGCCATCCTCGGCCGGAGTGATCGCGGCATCGTGGTCGAGCAACGCATCGGCGGCATCGAGCAAGTCCCGGCTTCGAAGCGCGGGGCAGTCGCTGCCGACGAGAACCAGGGGGCGGGCGTGGGCGAAGGCGTCCTCGAAGGCGAAGGCCATGCGCTCGCCCAGGTCGCGGCCCGCCTGCGCGCGCAGGCGAACGCGGTGGCGGTCGGCGCAGGCGGCGAAGAACCCATGGCCCGCATCGGGCGAGCACCACAGCTCGACCGGGTCCAGCGAGGATTCGGCGGCGGTGGCAAGCGCGCGATCGACGAGCGCCTCGTGCAATCGCGCCGCGCCTCGCGCACCCAGGCGCCCGATGAGCCGCGTCTTGACCGTGCCGGGCACCGGCGCCTTGGCGAAGACCGCGACGCCGGGCCGTTCAGCCCCCCGTGCGTTCGACATCGTAGAGCCGCGCGAGGCGGTGGGGATCCGCGCCCAGCGCGTATGCGAGTCGAAGCCGCCACATGAGGGCGATGGTGCGCAAGGTGCCTCGTCGCTCCCAGCGGCGCCCGGATGTGACGACGCGGCTCGCCAGGCACGCCGGGCGCGCCTCGCGCCGCAGGCGCTTGGAGAGGGCGACGTCTTCCATGAGGGGAATGGCGGCAAAGCCGCCCACGCGCTCGAAGAGCTCGCGCGACACGAACATGGCCTGGTCACCGGTCGCGACGCCCGTGAGGCGCGAGCGCGTGTTCATCGCGGAGGCGATCAGCGCAAGCATGGGATCGGCCCCGGCGATGGCCACGTCGAACCGGCCCCATCGCGCTCCCGCGGCGAAGGCGACCTTCACCTGCTCGATGCCGTCGGCCGGAAGCAGCGTGTCCGCGTGCAGGAAAAGCAGGTGTTCGCCGCTCGCTGCCCGGGCGCCTGCGTTCATCTGCAGGCTGCGGCCGCGCTCGGCGACCAGCACGCGGTCGGCCATCCGAGCCGCGATCTCCCGCGTCGCATCGCGGCTGGCGCCGTCGACCACGATCACCTCGGCACCCCGCCGGCGTGCATCGCACAGCGGCTCGAGCGTGGCCGCGATGCCTTGCGCCTCGTCGAGCACCGGAACCACGATGGAGAGCACCGCCATGGGCCGATTCTAGAACGCGCCGCGCTAGCGCGCGTCGTTGAGCGCCCAGTCGTAATCGAGGAACGCGATGTCCGCCTTCTGCTCGCGCACCACGGCGCGGTCCTCGGGCTGGTCTGCAAGCACGTCGGCATACCGCGCGAAGGTCGCCTTGAGGGAGGTGTATCCCTTATGGCCGCGCTCGAAGTCCTTGCCGTACCAGTCGAAGATCTTCGAGACCTCCAGCCGGCGCGATTGCGGGTTGTAGCGGTTGCGCGACCGGTCCGACAGGAATCGCCGCATCCCGTCCTCCAGCTGGGCTTCGAGCCGCTCCGCGGTGAAGGCCTCGTTCCTCAGCATCGGGCACCCGATGGACGCGCAAACGACCGCCACGTGCACCCGCGGCTCGTCGTACACGCCTTCGCGGCGAAGGATCTCGTGCTCGATCTGGTCGAGGTAGGAGGGTTGCCCGAAAAGGGTGAAGAACTTGTCCTTCCACGGGTTCCCGAAGACGGTGCCGAAATCCCGGATCGACTTGATGCCGGGATAGCGCTGGAGGATCTTCTCGATCGTGAGCGCGTTGTACGCATTGATGAGGAACGCCTGCTGCTGCGGGCGCGACCACGCGTCGAACTCGGGCTTCGCGACTTTCTGGTACCGCTCCAGCACCGCCTTCAGTTGCGCGCGGTCCTTCGCAAAACCGGCGTACGAGACCTGCGAGGCATTCCCGCCAGCGATGTAGCGCACATGCTTTCCGAGGAGGTCGTCCCACGCCTTGTGCGCGTGGTCGAACGCGAACGCCGGCACGCCCAGCAACAGTACCGCGAGGCCGGCCAGGATGCGGGCCATCAGTCGTCTCCGTGGCTCTCGGCCACCGTGTGGTAGGGGCGCTTGTCGCGCAAGGCGGTGAGCTTGCCCACCACGGCGCCCAAGCCACCCTCCCCACGCCTCCAGTCGTTGAACGCCTGCGCGAAGGCCATCTGCCCGGCCGTCACCCGCGAGCGCTTCCACACGCCGGCCACGTACTTGTTGGCCTCCGAAAGCGTCGGGTAAGAATGGATCGTTCCCAGGATCTTGTTCAGCCCGATGCCGTGGCGCATGGCCATGACGAATTCCGCGAGGAGATCGCCGGCATGCTCGCCGGCGATGGTGGCGCCGAGGATCCTGTCCTTGCCGGGCACGGTGAGCACCTTGACCATGCCGTGAGCCTCGCCATCGGCGATCGCCCGGTCGAGCTCGTCGATGCCGTAGACCGAAACCTCGTAGGGAATCTTCTTCTCCCTGGCCTCGAGCTCGTTCAGGCCCACCCGCGCGACCTCCGGATCGGTGAACGTGGCCCACGGGATCACGGAATAGTCGACGCGGAATTTCCTGAACGAGCCGAAGAGCGCATTCACGGCGCAGTACCAGGCGGTGTGCGAGGCCGTGTGCGTGAACTGGTATGGCCCCGCAACGTCCCCGCAGGCATAGATGTTGGGATAGTGCGCCTGGAGGAACTCGTTCACCTCCACCGTCTTCTGCCTGGTGAGCGGTATCCCCAGCTCCTCCAGCCCGTAGCCGGCCACGTTGGCCGCGCGGCCCACGGCGCACAGGATCGCATCGCAAACGATGGTCTTGTCGCGCCCTTCGTGCTCGACCACGACGTGCGTCTCCCCGCCTTCGCGCCGCACCTCCTTCGCCTTGTGCCCCGTCAGCACCTCGATGCCCTCATCGCGAAAGCGGCGCGTCACGAGCTCGGCGAACTCGGGATCCTCGCGCGCCATGATGCGCGGCAGCATCTCTACCTGCGTCACCTGCGAGCCCAGGCGCGCAAAGCACTGGGCGAGCTCGCACCCGATCGGCCCCCCTCCCAGGACCACCAGCCGCCGGGGTAGCGCCTGCAGGTCCCAGACGGTGTCGGAGGTGAGCGGCTGCGCCTCGCGCAGCCCGGGGATGGGCGGCACGAACGGTCGGGCCCCCGCGGCGATGACGATGTTCCTCGTGGTGAGCGTGCGCCTCGCCCCGCCGGCCAGGGTCACCTCCACGCTCCAGGGCGTGAGGATCCTCGCCTCGCCGGTGACGCATTCGACCCCGAGCTTCGAGTAACGCTCCACCGAATCGTGGGGAGCGATCTTAGCCACCACGTCGCGGACGCGGTCCATCACCTCGGAGAATTCGAAATGCGCCGAAGCGCTCCTCACCCCGAATTCCCTCGATCGCTTCACGTGGGAGAGCAACTTCGCGGTGCGGATGAGCGCCTTGGAAGGCACGCAGCCGGTGTTGAGGCAGTCGCCGCCCATCTTGTGGCGCTCGACCAGCGCCACCTTTGCCTTCACCGCGGCCGCGATGTACGAAGTGACGAGTCCCGCGGATCCGGCGCCGATGGCAACCAGGTTGTAGTCGTACCGGGCCGGCCGCGTCCACCTGGCATACACCTTGCGCGCCTTGGCCGCGTCGATCGCCTTCTTGGCGACGAGCGGGAAGACGCCCAGCAGCGCGAAGGCGGCGACAAGGCCCACGGAGACGCGGAACTGGCCCAGCTGCATGCCGGCGTAAACGTAGACGATCGTGCCCGCGAGCATCCCCAGCTGGCTCACCCAGTAGAAGGTCCACGTGCGGATGGGCGTGAGGCCCATCACGAGGTTGATCACGAAGAACGGAAACGCCGGCACCAGCCGCAACGCGAAGAGGTAGAAGGCGCCTTCGCGCGCGATGCCGTCGTTGACGGGTTTGAGCTTGTCGCCGAAGCGCGCCTGCACCGACTCGCGCAACACATAGCGCGATGCGAGGAAGGCGAGCGTGGCGCCCAGGGTCGAGGCGAAGGAGACGATGATCGTGCCCCACAGCAAGCCGAAGATCGCGCCGGCCGCCAGCGTGAGCACCGCCGCGCCGGGCAGCGAAAGGCCCGTCACCGCGACGTACGCCACGAAAAACACGGCCGCGGTGCGCTGCGGGCTCTCGGCGAAGAGCGCGCGGAAGTAATCGACCGAGAGGTACTCCTTCAGGTCGAGGACGAAGAACGACGCGACCAGAATGACGATGGCGCCGAGGACAGCGAGCTTGCCTTTGCTCATGGACGACTCCTGGTTGCGCGGCTTGCGCGCCCGGACGGCGCTTAAGCGGCGCGCGCTTCGGCTGCCAGCGCGAAGCGCGGTCCTTCGACGATGCGCCGGTGATACGCGCGGTAGGCGGCGCTCCCCGCAGGCCAGTCGCGCTCGAAGCGCGCAAGCCAGCGTGCATGGTCGTAGTCCAGGCGCACGGCTTCGACGAAAACACCGCCTATATGCGCGCCGTACAGGCGCGCGCGTGCCTCGAGCGGGCGCGTGCCGATGCGAGTCACGAGCCCGAACCGGGTTCCGGCGAAGTTCGGCATGCCCGCGGCGCCATTGTTGGCGACCAGCCCGGAGCCCGCCCCATGCTCGATGCGCCGCATCGCGGGCAGGCACGTGTGCGTGCTCGCGAAGATATCGACGCGCGCATCGCGAAAGGCCGCATCGATCCAACGCCGTCGCGCCGGCTCGCCGAGGCGATCGGCCGCGAACCCCCAGCCTGCGAGCGAGGCGGCGTCGCCGTGCACGATGCCCACGCGCGCTTTCCCGACGCGCGCGGTCATGTGCATGGGCAGGCTCGCCAGGCCAGCGCGCACGGCCGGCAGCATTCGCGCAGTCTGGCGCAACCGCTCGATGATCGCGTTGGAAAGCGCGACCTCCTCATCGCTCACTTCCGACGGGTACGCGCAGCCGCATCCGGCGTCTGCGGCATCCGCGGCGATCTCCGTCTCCACGTTGCCGCGAATCGCCCCATGCGCGAGGACCCGCGCGTTCAGCCGCTCGAAATCGGAGGGCTCCACGTCGAACCAGTGGAAGTCGCCGTTGAACACGACGCGCGCGCCCGGATCGCCGGCGAGCAGCGTCTCGAGCGCGTCCAGCGCCTCGAGGTTGCCGTAAAGCCCACCGACCACGTAGAGCGTCTCGGCGATGAGATCGGGCGCGCGGTCGAAGACCCGGGGCGAATAGCGATAGGACACCGGGCAGGTGCGGCCAGGGCGTGACTCGGGGCAAGGGGCGGATGTCGCAGGCGCGTTCATGCGAGCGCGCCGCCGCAGCTCGAGCCCTGCCCGGCGGTGCAGCCGAAGCAGTGGTCGCGCACGACGATGGCATTGCCTTCGAGGTCGCGGCGCAGGACGTCCTGCAGGTGTGGCCGCGAGCGTCCCTGGAGCGCGAGCGGCAGCCCCAGCATCTGGTTGAAGTCGCAGTCGTAGAGATAGCCGCGCCAGTCGATCGAGACCATCGATCGGCACATGACCGCGTCGAGATTGTCTTCCCGGTGCGCCTGCCGCAGCAGTTGCATGTAGGCGTTGAACTGGCCCTTGGACACGAGCGTCGAGCCGAAGCGCTGGATCGGCATGTTGACCAGCGTGAGCAGGCGGTTGAACACGATGCCGAATCGTTCTCCCAGGATGCGCTTGTAGTCCGCCTCGAGCTGGCCTTGCGGTGGCGGCAGCGAGGCCCCCTGCGGGTTGAACATGAGGTCGAGCGCGAGCCCCGTGCCCGCCTGGCCGTAGCCCAGCGCGTTCAATGCCCGGATGCCTTCGATGCTCTTGTCGTACACGCCGGCTCCCCGCTGGCGGTCCACGAGCTCGGCGGTGTAGCAGGGAAGCGAGGCCACGACCTGGACGCCGTGGCCGGCGAGGAACGCGCCGAGGTCCGCCTGCCCGGGCTCGAAGAGGACCGTGAGGTTGCAGCGATCGATGACGCGAGCCCCGAGCGCCCGCGCCTCGCGGACCATGGTCCTGAAATTGGCGTTGAGCTCGGGCGCGCCGCCTGTGAGGTCGAGCGCCGTGGCGCCGCTCGCCCCCAGGTAGCGCAGCACCAGCGCGGCGGTGGTGGCGTCCATCGCCTCGGTGCGCTTCGGCCCCGCATTCACGTGGCAATGCAGGCACGTCTGGTTGCACACGTACCCGAGGTTCACCTGCAGTGTCTCGAGCGCGCGCCGGCGAATCGGCGGGAAGTCGGTCGCGGCAAGGAGCGGTAGCGTGGCGTGCATGGGCGCGTTGTGTCGGCTTTCCGGGCTTACGTGCGGGCGCCGCGAGCGGATGCGGCCATCTTACCAAAGGGGCTAGACTTGTCCGCTCGCCCCCTGCTGCGCACAACATGAAGAATCCATCGGATCCCGACGGCGCGCGCCTCGACTTCAAGGGCGCGATGAGCTACGGCGACTATCTCCAGCTCGACCGCGTCCTCGGCGCGCAGAAACCCCTCTCCACCGACCACAACGAGCTGCTCTTCATCGTCCAGCACCAGGCTTCCGAGCTGTGGATGAAGCTGATGATCCACGAGCTCACGGCGGCCCGCGACCACATCCGCGACAACGACTTGCAGCCCGCCTTCAAGATGCTCGCCCGCGTTGCGCGGATCATGGCGCAGCTGAACCAGTCCTGGGACGTGCTCGCCACCCTCACGCCCGCGGAATATTCGTCCTTTCGCGGCTCGCTGGGCAATTCCTCGGGCTTCCAGTCCTACCAGTACCGCACGGTGGAATTCCTGCTGGGCGCGAAGAAGGCCGTCCACCTGGAGCCGCACCGCCATCGCGAAGACCTCCTGGCCCCCCTGGAAGCCATCTATCGCGCCCCTTCCATATACGACGAGGCGATCCGCGTCCTCTCGAGGCGCGGTTTCCCCATCGATCGCGAATGTGTCGAGCGGGACTGCACCGCCTTACATGCGTTCAACGACTCGGTGTGCGCGGCTTGGGTGCAGGTCTACCGGGACACCGGTGCGCACTGGGAGCTCTACGAGCTGGCGGAAAAGCTGGTCGACCTCGAGGACGCCTTCCGGCAGTGGCGCTTCCGGCACGCCACCACGGTCGAGCGCGTCATCGGCATGAAGCGCGGCACCGGAGGCACCTCCGGCGTGGGTTACCTGCGCGGACTGCTGGACCTCGAGCTCTTCCCGGAGCTCTGGCGCGCGCGTACCGCGCTTTGATGGCCGAGGTCGAGCTCAAGTTCGAGGTGCCAGTGGGTGCGCACGCGCGTTTTCGCCGCCTGGAGCTGCTGCGTGGCGTGCGTGCGGAGACGGCGCGCATGCATGCGGTTTATTTCGACACCGCCCGCTTCGAGCTGCGCGAGCGGCAGATGTCGCTGCGCCTTCGACGTGCGCGCGGGCGCTGGGTGCAGAGCCTCAAGGCCGGCCGCTCCGGCGCAGGCGGCCTGCACTCGCGCGAGGAATGCGAGCTCGATCGACCCGAGGGAAGCCTCGACCTCTCCGCCTTCCCGCGGCTTCCCCCGCTGGGCGCGCCGCTCGAGCCGATTTTCGAAGTCGACGTGGTGCGCACCACGTGGGTGCTCGAGCCCCGGCCAGGCGATCGCGTCGAGGTGGCGCTCGACCGCGGCGAGGTCACGCGCGCCGGCGCGAAGGAGTCCGTGTCGGAGCTGGAGATCGAGAGCCTCTCGGGAGACACGACGGCCATCTTCGACCTCGCCGAGCGGATGGTCGAGCTCGCGCCGATGCGTCCCAGCCGCCTCACGAAGGCAGAGCGCGGCTATCGCCTGGCGCGGGGCGAGGCGGCAGCGCCGGTGCGCGCGCGCCCGGCGCCGATCCATGCCTCGATGGCGGTGCACGAGGCCGCCAGCTCGGTCATCGCGAGCGCGCTCGATCAGTTGCAAGCCAATGACGGCGGGGTGCTCACGGGGCAGGACGTGGAGTACCTGCACCAGGCGCGGGTCGCGGTGCGTCGCTTGCGTTCGGCGCTGGGCGTGTTCCACGAGTGCTTCGGCGAGGACTTTGCCGAGCATGCCCGCGCGGAGCTCGCGTGGCTCTCGGACCTGACCGGGCCGGTGCGAGATTGGGACGTGCTGGCGGTCCAGACACTGCCGCCGCTCGTCGCCGCCTTCGGCCGTGCCGCCCCGGCCATGGCTCGCCGGCTCCGGGCTCGGCGCAGCGAAGCGACGGCGTTGCTGCGGGAGGGATTGGAATCGCCGCGCTACGCGCGACTCGTCCTGCACTTGGCGCGTTTCCTCGCCAACGAGAACCGGCCTGCGGCGCGAAGCAGCGAGCTCCCGGGGTTCGCGGTCCGCGTCGCGCGCAAGCGGACCCGCCGGCTGCTGGCGCGCAGCGCGCACCTGCCCGAGCTGGCTGCCGCGCAGCGCCACGCGCTGCGCCTGGACGCGAAGCGGCTGCGTTACGCCGTCGAGCCCTTCGCGCCGCTTTTCCGCCGCAAGCGCGTCGCGCGCTTCATCGATGCGCTCTCCAACCTGCAGGAGGCCCTGGGGCGCGCCAACGATGCCGCGGTAGCGGGGCGATTGCTGGCGCAGTTGCGCCCGCCGGCCGCGCTCGAGCAGTTCGCGCGAGGCTGGTTCGCCGGGCGGCTGCAATCGTCGCTGGCGGACCTGGAGCGGCATCGAAAGAGCCTTGCCGCGGCGAGCGACTTCTGGAAGGAGGCGTGATGTTCGAATCTGCGCAGATCGGCCACGAGATCGACAAGGCTCGCTTCAAGCGCGAGGAGCCACGCCCTGCGCCAGAAGCTGCTTGCGCTGCAGTACCGCATGCTCGAGAAGCCCGACTTCCCGCTGACCATCCTCGTGAACGGCGTGGACGGGGCCGGCAAGGGCGAGACGGTGAACCTGCTGAACGAGTGGATGGATCCGCGCCACGTGCTGACACGCACCTTCGGCGAGAAAAGCGAGCACGACCGCGCCTTTCCCGAGATGTGGCGCTACTGGCAGGCGCTGCCTCCCAACGGCCGCATCGGGATCCTCTTCGGCTCCTGGTACACGCAACCGATCCTGGACCGGGCAGCCGGGCGCATCGGCCGGGCGGACTTCGAGCTGCGCCTGGAACGCATCCGCCACTTCGAACGCATGCTGGTGGGCGAGGGCGCGGTGCTGCTCAAGCTCTGGTTCGACCTTTCGAAGCGCGCGCAGAAGAAGCGGCTGAAGGAGCTCTCCGGCGACAAGGAAACCGCCTGGCGAGTCAGCCGCGAGGACTGGCGCCATTTCGAGCGCTACGACGAGTTCATGGACGTGAGCGAGGACGCGCTGCGCGAGACGAGCACCGGCGAAGCGCCCTGGCACGTGATCGAGGGTTGGAACCACGAATACCGCTCGCTCACCGCGGGCAAGCTGCTGCAGGGTGCCCTGGAGGCGCGCCTCAAGGGACGCCGTCCCGCCCTCGCGCCCTCGGCGCCGCCCGCGGTCCCGCCGATCGACGGCAAGACCCTGCTCGCCTCGTACGACTATGGGCGCAAGCTGGGCGAGGCGGACTACGACAAGCGACTCGCCAGGGCGCAATCGCGCATCGCCACGCTCGCGCGAGGCAGGAAGATGCGCGAGCGCTCGCTGGTGCTGGTGTTCGAGGGCATGGACGCGGCGGGCAAGGGCAGCACCATCCGCCGCATCACCCACGCGCTCGATGCGCGCTTCTATCGCGTGATTCCGGTGGCGGCGCCCACCGACGAGGAGCGCGCGCAGCCGTACCTGTGGCGTTTCTGGCGGCAGGTGCCGGCGCAGGGGCGCGCCACGATCTTCGACCGCTCCTGGTACGGGCGCGTGCTGGTCGAGCGCGTCGAGCGCTTTTGCTCGGAGGCCGACTGGATGCGCGCGTACCACGAGATCAACGATTTCGAGGAGCAGCTCGCCGAAGCGGGCGCGATCGTGGCCAAGTTCTGGCTTGCCATCTCGCCCGGGGAGCAGCTGCGGCGCTTCAAGGCGCGCGAGCAGACGCCCCACAAGCGATTCAAGATCACGCCCGAGGACTGGCGCAATCGCAAGAAGTGGCCCGCCTACGAGCGCGCGGTGGAGGACATGGTCGAGCGCACCTCGACGGACACGGCGCCATGGCACGTCGTCGCCTCGGACGACAAGCCCTTCTCGCGCATCGAAGTGGTGGAAACGCTGCTCGAGCGCCTGGAGCAGGCGCTATGAAACCGTCAGCCGGATGCGGTTGCGGCCGAAGACATACGAGTAGTCGGCGGAATGGGTGAGCGAGTTGGCCAGCAGCACGCCCAGGCCGCCCTCGCGCCGGCTTTCGGCCAGGGCCTCTAGCATCTCGCGCGTGGCGCTCGAAAACGGGTTGAAGGGCGGGGCGCTGTCCTCGTAGGCGAGCGAGATTCGCCCATCGTCGGCTTCGAGCGTGATCCAGACGGGGGCATCGCTGCCGCCGCGGTGGCCGTGCTTGACGGTGTTGAGGAAAAGCTCCTCGATCACCAGGTTCGCCTTGAGGCAGGTCTCCCGCGGCACCTCGGCGCCCTTGCAGAAATCCTCGATGAACGCCCGTGCCTTGCGCCAGTTCTGCAGCCGGGACGGAAACATCGCCATTCGGCTTGTGATGGCGTTCACAGGCGGCCCCCGGTTCGTTTTGGCATTATAGGGGCGCAATTCTGCCTCATCGGCTAGGAGACGGCCATGCGCAAGACGCTTCTTTTGATCGCAGCGCTCGGTTTTTCGGGTGCCGCGTTGGCTTCGGACATCGGTTTGGTGAAGGTCGCGAAGGGACAGGTGCACATCGAGCGCGCCGGCACCCGGGTCGCGGCTTCGGTGGGATCGGGGCTTCGTACCTCGGACGTGATCGTGACCGGCGCCGACGGTTCGGCCGGGGTCACCTTCACCGACAACAGCCTCGTCTCGGTGGGTCCCAACAGCGTCTTCGCGATCGACAAGTACCGCTTCGATACGACGACGCATGCGGGCGAGTTCGAAGGCAACCTGCGCCAGGGCCGGCTCGCGGCCGCCTCCGGCAAGATGGTCAAGCAATCGCCCGAGTCGATGAAGATCCGCACGCCGTCGGCGATCATGGGCGTGCGCGGAACGGACTTCGTGGTGCAGGTCGACGAGCCGGCTGCGCCGGCGAAGAAATAGAACCGGGACCTTGCGCCAGCTCGTAGCGGTAGCCGGCCTTGCCGCGGCGCTCCTCGCCGCGGGTTGCGCCACCCCGGAACCCGCGCCGGCGCCCCGCGTGCCCGCCGCGCTCTTCGCCGTGTTGCCCTC
>Ga0196977_1000014_pt1 | contig 185115 bp, 173 predicted proteins | sample S3v_1013CmetaG_FD_148634 | JGI IMG/M metagenome (GOLD analysis project Ga0196977, IMG submission 148634) | Soil microbial communities from Anza Borrego desert, Southern California, United States - S3+v_10-13C | ecosystem: Environmental > Terrestrial > Soil > Desert | place: USA: California...
AGGGCCCTTCAAGTCAAACGCCCCACCGGAATCCCGGTGGGGCGTTTGCATTTGTGGGGCCGATGGCGATGGCCACTTTGCGCGATAGCCCGAGTCGGAGCGCCAAAGTACCCTTCGCCAGGGCCCATTTACCCAAACGCCCCACCGGATACCCCAATGGGGCGTTTGCATTTGTGGGGCCGATGGCGATGGCCACTTTGCGCGATAGCCCGCGTCGGAGCGCCAAAGTACCCTTCGCCAGGGCCCATTTACCCAAACGCCCCACCGGATGCCCGGTGGGGCGTTTGCGTTTGGGCGCTCGCCCGGCGTAGGCTCATCCCCGGACCGGGGACAGTGCCGCCAAAACTGTGCGGCTGCCCGTTACCCATTCGACGAACCAGCGAGGAGCCAGCGCCATGTCGAACGCACAGCACGTCCAGCACCTGCTCGAAGAGCTTGGACCGACCACACCCGAAGTCGGCAATGTGAGCCAGGTCGCGGAAAACATCTGGGCCGTCGGCTTCGACCCGCAAGCGATCGTCCTCCTGCAGCTGGACGACAGTCGTGAAGAGCTCGTGGTCAGCTGCGGCGTCGGCCGGCCGCTGGGCCTCTCGCGGGAAAAAGTCTTCGAATCGCTTCTCGCCTACAACGCCTTGTGGCGTGATACGGGCGGCGTCCGAATGGCTGTGGCGGACGGCGAAGCGATCCAGATCTATTCGTTGCCGGTCGCGCAGCTCGATGTGGACGGCCTGCGCGCCACGCTCCTGGCGCTCGTCGACAGGTCGCGCGTCTGGAGGCGCTATCTCGAAACCGCCGAGGAGGCGCCGCGCGAGTCGTTCGCTCCCACCGCAATGCGCGTCTAGGGGCCCTCCATGGCCGAGATCCGGATCGACGCGAACACCACCCTGCAGCAGCTGCAGAAGTTCACCGAGCAGGTCGGCGGCCAAACCAAGCTGCGCGGCAAGCAGAACGAGGACGGCAGCGTCACCCTCTACACCAGCACCAAGCGCGACTGGGGGATCAAGGAGTTCTTCACCGGACACGTGACGCGTCGGCAGGAAGGCGCGAGGCAGGCGCTGGACCGCCTGGTCGCCCGCCTCGAAGGCGATCCGCGCATCGGCGAGGGGGCCCGGCAGGTGCTTTCGAACATGAGGAACGCGCTGCCACAAGGCGGCGGCGAGGTTCGGGGCAGCCAGTTCAGGCAGATCCTGCACGAGGCGATCCACGCGCGCAATGAAGGCCTGTCTTTCCAGAACAAGATCGCCGAAGGCATCAAGACCGGCGACCAGGCGATCCTCGAGGAGTGTGGCGAAATCCTCTCGGGGCAGATAGCGCGCATGGTGCGCGACAAGCCGATCGAGGACCAGATACGCTTCGCCGCCAGCGATGGCAAGGAGTACATGGGAAACATCGCCCTTCTCATGAGCCGCCATGTCGACGACAAGAACGTGATCGGCGTCGACTATGACAACTGCTCGCCGGAAGCGCGGAAATTCCTCGACACCGTCTATCACGACGCGATGACACAGCTTAACGACCGCGTGCTGGACGAGGAGACCATCCAGGTAGGCGGCACGACCTACAAGAAGCAATGCGAGCTCGATCGCGGCGCATTCGGCGCCGTGGACCTCTACGAGAACAAGGACGAGGGAAAATCCCTCGTGATCAAGCGCCCGCTCCTCGAGGAGGGGCAGTCGATGGGCGACAAGTTCAAGGAGGCCTCGGACGAAGCGCTGATGCACCTCAAGGCGCAGGGCGCCGGCTCGGAGAACGTGATCGGCCTGAAATCCGCGATGCGCACGCAGGACGGTGGACTCGTCATCGCCCTGGAGAAAGCTCCTTTCGGCAATACCTACCAGCTCACCCAGGCGCTCAACGAGGGCCTCAAGGAAGGACTCATCCCGAAGGAGGTGGCCATGCGGGCGCAGGCCGCGATCCTCATGGACATGCTGAAAGGCCTGCAACACATGCACGAGCAGGGCATGACCCACCAGGACGTGAAGCCGCCCAACTACCTGCTCGGCGAGAACGGCAAGGCAAAGCTCTCGGACTTCGGCCTTTCCGTCGGGACAAGCAACGTGGAATCGAAGAATCGCCTCGTGGACAACCCGATGTGGCTCGCGCCCGAGGTGATGTCGGGACACAGCGAGCTCACGAGCCACACCAACGTGGTCAGCCGCATGCTCAAGAACGTGACGCCGATCGAGGTGATGCGCGAGCAGTTCAAGGGGCAGATTCCCGACGATGAGCTCGAGAGGTTGCTCGAGAACGTGCGGCAGGACCGGGAGAAGCGCATCGACAACGTCCGCGAGAACAACCCGGTCAAGGTCACCCAGGGGGTGGACACCTGGGCGATCGGGGTGAGCGGCTACCAGATGTTCGAGGGCGCAGACCCGTTCGGGTACCAGAAATTCAACAACCAGATCGAGAAGAACTACGTGGAGTTCGCGAAGAACGAGGACAACCGGGTCTATCCGGGAGACAAGCTCACCGCGCACCAGGAGCTGATCAACGGCCTCATGCACCCGAACCCGCAGGAGCGCTGGTCGCCGCAGGAGGCCCTGGAGAGCGAGGTGTTCAAGGGTGTCGAGGACGACGTGAAGATACGTGATTTCCTCGCCAACTCGATCTTTCGCGAGGTCTACAAGCAGCTCTCGGGAAACCAGCCCATCACCGACGAGATGAAGGAGAAGCTGCGAGGGTTGTCGCAGCGGGCGCAGTAGGGCAGCCGCCATCGCCGCCGAGCGCGAATCCGCAGCCGAAACGCTCGCTGCCTTGTGGGAGCGGGTGAGGGCATCGCCGAGGCTCAAGGGCGGCTTCCTCTTCGCGGTCGTGGCGCTCTTCTTCGCGGCAGGCAGCCTCGTCCCCACGCCGCCCGAGTCCCTGCTCGCAGGCGCGGAGCGACTCGCGTTCGATGCGCAGATGCGCATGCTGCGCACCTGTTGGCCAAGGCCCGTCGACGCGGACATCGTCCTCATCGGCATCGATGCCGATACCGAAACGGCGTTTCCGGAACCGATCGCCTTGTGGCATCGGCGATTCGCCGGTGTGCTGCACGCGCTTGCAAAGGCTGCGCCGCGAGCGGTGGGCATCGACGTCGTGCCGCCGGAGCGCTCCTTCGACTGGGTGATGCCCGGGTCCGACCTCGCGATGATGCGCGGGCTGCTCGACCTCAAGCGAGTCGCCCCCCTGGTCTCGGTCCAGACGGTCAACGCGCGCGGCGAGCCGGTAGCCGTGCAGGCGAACTTCCGCGCCATCCTCGCCCCGGAGAACCTCGGCATCGACCAGCAGCTGAAGGACCCCGATGGCGTCTCGCGGCGCTACGACGAGCACGAGCTTTCGCAGTCCCGGCAACCCGTGCCGACGCTGGCGGGCCAGCTCCTTCGGCACCTGCGAATGCCGGTGGACGATGGCTTCATCGATTACAGTCGCGGCGAGCCGATCGCCTACGTTCCGATGCATGCCGTGGCGCAGATGGACGAAGCGCAGCTCGCTCGCACCTTTCGCGGGCGCATCGTGCTGCTGGGCCACGTTACGCGCTCCATGGACCGCTGGCCCTTGCCCGTGAAGCAGCTCATGGCGAACGATCCGGAGGCCGGCCGCGGCTCGCTTGCGTACACGCAACCCGGCGTGCTGGTCCACCTGCAGGTGCTTCGCAACCACTTCACCGGTGGCTTGCTGCATGCATTGCCCAAGTGGCTCGAATTGGCCCTTGCCGCCGCGGCCGCCCTCGCGGTGCTCGTCCGGGCCCGCCCGGCTACGCTCTGGGCGATCGCATTCGTCGTCCCGGTCGGCTTGCTTGCGGCAAGCCTGCTCTCGATCGTTTCCGCGCGCATCCTGCTGCCCGTGGCCACCCTGACTGCCTGCTTCTGGATGGCGTTGGTCGCGCGTGGCGTGTTCGACGCGGCCGAGGCGGTGGTCGAGCGCGTGCGCCTGCGACAGAGCTTCGAGGGCCAGGTAAGCCCGGCCGTGCTGAGCGACATGCTGGCGGGCACGCTCTCGCCCGGCGTGAGTGGGCAGCTCGCGGAGGTTTGCGTGCTCTTCAGCGATGTGCGCGATTTCACCACTCTGTCGGAGAAGATGCCTCCCGCCGTCGTGACCACCGTGCTGCAGCGCTATTTCGACCGCATGGTGCACGCCGTGCATCGGTTCGACGGCACGGTGGACAAGTTCATCGGCGACGGCATGATGGTGCTCTTCGGCGCCCCGCGGAAGTCCGCCGACCCCTGCGGCGATGCGGTGCAGTGCGCGCTCGCCATGATGTCGGAGCTCGATGTGCTCAACGAGGAATTCGCCCGGGAGGGCCTGCCGACCCTTGTCATCGGCATCGGCATCAACTACGGTACCGTCACGGTCGGCAACATCGGCTCCTCGGAGCGGCATAATTACTCCGCCATCGGCGACGCGGTGAACGTGGCGGCGAGGGTGGAGGGACTCACCAAGGACCTCGGCCGCAAGATCATCATCACGGACTCGGTGGTGGGCAGGATCGGCGGGCGGTTCCACTTCGATCCGCTGGGCAGCCATGCGGTGAAGGGGCACAGCCCGGTGAGCGTGTGGGGAATCCGGACGGCGCGGGTCGCGCCGGTAGCGGTGCAAGCGGAGGCTGTCCAATGAAGACGCAGCGCGCGATTCTCCTGGTGGCCTTTCTCGGCCTGTCCTTCCCCGCAGTAGCGGATGCGATCGCCTTCATCACCAACCTCAAGGGCGACGTCAGCGTGGATGGCCACCCGCGCCCGATGCTCCTCTCCGAGCTCGCGAAAGGGCAGCGGGTTTCCGTGGGCAAGGACTCGACCGCCTCGGTCATGTACATCGCGAGCGGCAAGGAATACGTCCTGCGGGGGCCCTCGGAGTACCAGGTGAGGGATACGGAAATGACCGGCTCGACCCCGATGCCGCCCGTGCTTCGCAGCACGGAGTGGCGCGCGAGCAACAAGGTGCTGGTCCAGGTCGCCAATACTTCCGCGGCCAGCGTCCGCATGCGCTCGATCGCCAAGCCTGCGAAGGTCGCGCCGCTGCTCTATCCCACAGAAGGCAACGTCACGACCTTGCAACCGACCTTCCGGTGGAACGCCGCCGAAAGCGGGCCCGCCGGCGAAATCGCCGTGTTTGCCGTCGGCGAAGAAAGGCCCGTTCACGCCGCCAAGGCGGCGGGGGGCAGCTACCGGATGCCCGGCCGGCTCAAGCCGGAGACCGACTACGCTTGGACCTATACCGTCGCCGGCAACGAAGTCGGCAGCGGCCGCTTCCGCACGGCATCGCTCGCCACCATCCGGGAGGTCGAGAAGCGCCGCCCGCTGGAGAAGGCGGAGTTCTCCGATCGCCTCATGTTCGCGCTGCTGCTGCATGAAGTCGGCGCCGTCCAGGAGGCTCGGGAGGCCTGGGCGCGCCTCGCCAGCGAACGCAACGACCTGCCGGAGCTCTCCGCCCTGGCGCGCTGATGCGCTTCCTCGCCGCCTGTGCGCTCGCCGGCTGGACATTCGCCGTCCAGGCCAATGTCGCGTTCGTGGCCGACGTGAAGGGCGCGGCGACTATCGAAGGCAACGGACCCTTGCGCTTTCTTGCGGAGATCCCCGCAGGGACCCGCCTGCTGCTCGGCACCCACGCCGCAGTCTGCACACCTTTGCGGCATCGGGTACCGCCTTCACCCTCGCCGGCCCGGGCGAATTCACGGTCGACGCTTCCGAGGTTCGCGCGGACAAGGGCCCCGTGCCGGTCAAGCGCGCCGTCGTCACCCTCTCGGACCCCACGGTCATCGCCCGCGTTTCCCAGGCGGCAACGGCCAGCGTTCGCATGCGCGGCCTGGCTCCGGCGGTTTCGACGGCGAGCGTGGTGCCCGAATACCCGGTGGAAACGCGCATCGCCACCTTGCGACCCGTCTTGCGCTGGAAGGGCGACATGTCCACCGAAGGCGTGAGCCTGCGCATCCAGGACGAGAGCGGCAAGGAGGTGTGGGCATCGCGGCCGAACGCGACCCTGCCGCCGATCCGGCTGCTGCCCGGCGCACGGTATACGTGGACGGTATCGACGCCTCGCGGCGCCCCCGCGCAGGCGCGATTCGAAACGCTTCCGGCGGAGGCCGTGAGCCGGGCGGAAAAAGCGCGCGCCTTGGCGAAGTCCTTCGCCGACCGGGTGATGCACGCCGTGCTGCTGCAGGATCTCGGGGCAACCCACGACGCCCGGGAAGCCTGGGCCGTCCTCGCCCGCGAAAGGCCGGACCTGCCGGAGCTCGGGCTCCTCGCACGGTAGGAGGGGGGCCCCGGACGCGTTTCCTTGAGCGATAATTTCGCCCGGGAGGCACGGAAAACGGCGATGCGTGGCGGATACCAGGGCTGGAAGCTGGTGGCGTACCTGTGGGGCATCGCCGGCGTGCTGGCCTGCACGCTTGCGGCCGCGGCCTCCGAGCGCGTGGCGCTCCTCATCGGCAACAACCAGTACGCCAGCACGCCGCTTCGCAACGCCGCTAACGACGCGAGGGACTTGGCCGAGACGCTGAAGGAGCTCGGCTTCAAGGTGATCGTGCGCGAGAACGCCTCCCGCAAGGAGATGTTCGACGCTATCCGCGAGTTCGCCCAGGCGCTCGAGGGTGCCAATACGGCGCTCTTCTTCTACGCGGGCCACGCGATGCAGTTCAAGGACCGCAACTACCTCATTCCCATCGACGCCGCCATGGGTTCGGAGGAGGACGTGACGTTCTTCTCGGTGGAGGTCGGCCAGGTCTTCGATCGCATGGACCGCGCCCGCACGCGATTCAACTTCATCATCCTCGACGCCTGCCGCGACAATCCCTTCGCCTCGAGCTTCAAGCTCACCAGCGCGGGCCTGGCACAGATGAGCGCGCCGTCCGGGACGCTCATCGCCTATGCCACGGCGCCCGGATCGGTGGCACAGGACGGCTTCGGGCGCAACGGCGTTTACACCAAGCACATCCTGCAGAACATCAAGGTGCCCGACCTGCCTGCGGAGATCATGTTCAAGCGCGTGCGCGAAGGGGTCGAGCGCGACACGCGCAAGCTGCAGACGCCGTGGGATTCGTCCTCGCTCAAGGGCGACTTCGTGTTCGCCGCGACGCGGCCTGCCGCGGGCGCAACAACGCAGGCCGCCGGTCCGAGCGCCGACATGTCGCTCACGATCGAGCGCGAGTTCTGGGTGAGCGTGCGGGATTCGAACCGACCCGAGGACATCCAGGCTTACCTCGAGAAGTACCCCAACGGCGCCTTCGCTCCACTCGCCCGCAACCGCCTCGATGCGCTGGTCCGGCCGACGCGGGTGGCCTCGACGGAGGCGCGTTCGGCCGCGCGCGAACCGGCGGCACCGGCCGCGACCGCCACACCCAAAATCGAGCCTGCACCGACGAAGCCCGAAGCACAACCCGCGCAGGCGGCGCCCCCCGCCGCCGTGGCGAAGAGCGAGTCCGCAAAGCCTGCACCGCCGCCCGACAAGGCCGCAGAGGCGCCGGTGGTTGTCGCTGCCGCCTCGCCGCCTTCGAGCGCTGCGCTGCCGGCCCCCTCCGCCCCCTCCGCTACGGTGGCACCGGCGGTGGCGATGCCCAAGCCGCCGGAGCAGCCCGGCCGCGAGGTCGCTCCGGGCGTGCGCGAGATCGCCTTCGCCGATGGCGCGATCTACCGCGGCGGCATGCGCGGCTCGAGCTATCACGGCAAGGGTGAGTATTCGTCGAAGTCCTTCAAGTACGAGGGCGAGTTCCAGGAAGGGCTCAAGCACGGGAGCGGCATCTACGTCTGGGAGAACGGCGACCGTTACGAGGGGACCTTCGCCGAGGACCGGGCCGATGGGCAGGGAAAGTACCGGTTCGCCAACGGCGACACCTACGAGGGGCAGGTGAAGGGCGGGGTGATCGTGGGCCGCGGCACCTATGTGGCCAGGAACGGAGACGTCTTCGAGGGCTCGTTCTCCGGCGGCAAGCCCCACGGCGTCGGCGTGTACCGCTTCGCGAGCGGGGATCGCTACGAGGGCGAGATGGACCAGGGACGGCTGCAGGGCAAAGGCCGCTATTTCAACAAAAGCGGCGACCGCATCGAGGCGCCGTTCGCCGACGGCAAGCCGCAAGGCAAGGGCATCTACCACTTCGCCAACGGCGATCGCTACGAAGGCGACATCAACGGCGGCGAGCTGACCGGCGTGGGCGCCTACTTCTATGCATCGGGACTCAAGTACGAAGGCGAGATGCGGGCCGGGCAACCCGAGGGGCGCGGCGTTTTCTGGTTCCAGGACGGCAGCCGCTTCGAGGGCGTATTCCAGAACGGGCTGGCGCGCGCGCGCGGCGAGATCGTGAGGCCCGACGGCACCCGTTCGGCGGCGGAAATCGTGGACGGCAACGCCAAGTTGCTGAACTGACAGGCTTCACGCCTGCCGGCCGTGCGGGAGGAGGGCCATTCCACGGTATAATCACCGGCTCGATTCCGGAGGTTCCACATGGCTGAACGCAAACGTACCCGTCGCAACACCCTCGAGCGCCGCTGCCTGCCGAAGGCGTTCAAGCGCCTCTTCCACGGCTCGCCGAAGGGCATCTTCAAGATGCTGGAAACCATCAAGAAGAATTGAGAGCGCGGTAAAGGCGCAGCGGCGTCGTTGGACCGGCCACGGCGCCGCTCGACGACGCGTCGCAAGCAAGAAAAAACCGCCTTGAAGGGCGGTTTCTTTTTGGGAGCTGAAGGGATGGCCGGGAGCTAGCCGGCCAGTGCCCGATCGACCACCTCGCCCACGTTGGGCGAGAGCCCCGCGGCGGCGCGAATCGATTGCAACGCCGCTTTCGCATGCGCCTGGCGACCGGCGTCGTACTTCTTCCAGCGGTCGAAGGCGCGCGCCAGGCGCGATGCGACCTGCGGATTGAGGCGGTCGAGAGCGACCACCTGCCCGGCCACCCACTCGTAGCCGCTGCCGTCCGAGGCATGGAAATGGCGCGGGTTGGAGAGCGCGAACGAATGCAGCAGCGCGCGCGCCCGATTCGGGTTGCGCAGGTCGAAGGCCTCGTGCGAGGCGAGCGCCTTCACGCGTTCGAGGGTGCCGGGCACGATCGAGGTCGCCTGCACCTGGAACCACTTGTCCACCACCAGCGCCTCGTCCTTCCACTTCTCGTAGAACATCGATAACGCGCGGTCGCGCTCCGCGCCGCTCGCGTTCGCAAGGCAGCCCAGGGCCGCCATGGCGTCGGTCATGTTCTCGGCGCGGCGGAACTCGAGGAAGGCCAGGGCCCGCGCGGTGCCGTCGTCGATGGTGGCCACGTAGGCGAGCGCGGTGTTACGCAGGGCGCGGCGTCCTGCTGCCGACGCATCCGGCGAATACGGTCCCTCGTTGGTGAAATGCCGGAACGCGGCCTCGAAGCGAGTGCGGTACTTGATCGCCACGTCGCGCATGAACTGGCGGCGCGCGAGGTGGATCGCCTCGGGATCGGCCACCTCCATGCATTCCGCGAGATAACCCTCCGCCGGCAACTGCAGGCATTCCGCGGCGAAGGCCGGATCGCGCGAGCCGGCCGTGAGGATGTGCCCGATGGCTTCCGCGAGCTCACCCGGCACTTCCATAGCTCGTCCGGCGCGCAGGTCTTCCGCGCCCGCGAGCAGGATGCGCGTCATCAGGGACTGGCCGGCTTCCCAGCGCGCGAACGGATCGTCGTCATGGGCCATGAGCCGCGTGAGCTCGGCATCGGTGTACGCGTAGTGCACGTTCACCGGCGCGGAAAACCCGCGCAGCAGCGAGGGAACGGGCGCTTCGGCCACACCGGCGAAAACAAACTCTTCCTCGGCCCGCGTGACCTTCAACACCGCCGTCGTGGGGCCCATTCCGGCGTCGGTGAACGCTTCGCCCTTGACAAGGTCGAGCGCCAGGTCATGGCCGTCGCTGCCCATCAAGCCAACGGCGAACGGGATCACGAACGGCTCCTTGCGCTCCTGCCCCGGCGTGGGCGCACAGGACTGGCGCACCCGCAGCGTGAACGTCTTCGCGGAGGCATCGTGCACGCCCTCGCACTCGACCAGGGGCGTGCCGGACTGCGAGTACCAGCGCTCGAACTGCCCGAGGTCGTAGCCGCCGTTGGCGTCCGACATGGCCGCGCGGAAATCGTCGCAGGTCACGGCCTGGCCGTCATGGCGCTGGAAATAGAGGTCCATGCCACGGCGGAAGCCTGCCTTGCCGAGGATGGTCGCATACATGCGCACGACTTCCGCGCCCTTTTCGTACACCGTCGAGGTGTAGAAGTTGTTCACCTCGACGTAGGAGTCGGGGCGCACCGGGTGCGCCATGGGGCCGGCGTCCTCGGGGAACTGCCGCTCCCGCAGGCCGCGCACTTCCTGGATCCGCGTCACGGGCCGGGAGTACTCGTCCGCGCCGTACTCCTGGTCGCGATAGACGGTGAGGCCCTCCTTGAGCGAGAGCTGGAACCAGTCGCGGCAGGTCACGCGGTTGCCGGTCCAGTTGTGGAAGTACTCGTGCGCCACCACGCGATCGACGTTGTGGTAGTCCATGTCGGTGGCGGTATCGGCGCGAGCGAGGATGTACTTCGCGTTGAAAATGTTGAGGCCCTTGTTCTCCATCGCGCCGGCGTTGAAGTCGGACACCGCGACGATCATGAAGCGCTCGAGGTCGAGCTCGAGCCCGAAGACCTCCTCGTCCCAGCGCATGCACTTCTTGAGGGCCTGCATCGCGAAGCCGGCCTGGTCGAGCTTGCCCGGCTCCACGTACACCTGCAGCAGCGCCTTGCGGCCCGATCGCGTCGTGAAGTGGTCCTCGAGCACATCGAGCCGCGCCGCCACCATGGCGAAGAGATAGGACGGCTTCGGGAACGGGTCCTCCCAGCGGGCCCAGTGGCGCTTCGAGCCATCCGCCGACGAGCGACGAGACGGGGCGGTAAACCAGCCCTCGGGCTCGCCTTCCCCCTTCGCGACGAGGTTGCCGTTGGCCAGCAGCCGGGGGAACTTGTCGGCGTCGGCGCACAGCGCTACCTCGTAACGCGCCATGACGTCCGGGCGGTCGATGAAGTATGTGATGCAGCGGAAACCCTCGGCCTCGCATTGCGTGACCAATCCGTTCTGCGAGGCGTAGAGACCTTCCAGCCGGGTGTTCGCCCAGGGATCGAGGCGCACCACCGTCTCGAGCGTGAGCTCCGCCGGCGGGTGCGCGATGGTGAGGCTCGAGTCGTCGACCTTGTATTCGCCCGGGGAGAGCGCGCCGCCGTCGAGGGCCACGGAAACCAGCTCGAGGTGCCTGCCGTCGAGGACCAGTGGCGCATTCGCCACCGGATGGGCCGGGTTGCGCGCGAGTCGCAAGGTAGCCCGCACGGTCGCCGCCGCTTCGCCGATGTCCACCTCGAGCGCGACGGTCGAGACCAGGAATGCGGGCGGAATGTAGTCCGCCAGTCGAATCGTCTGGGGCACGGCGTCGCGCATCAGGTTTCTCCGGTCAGGCGGCTTTCTTGCGGAACAGGGCGGGAATCATCTGCGAGCCGCGCTTGCGGCCCTGCGATTCTTCCGCGGCGGGCTCGACCGTCTTCGCCGCCGTGGAGGAGCTGGGCTCGTACGGCTTGCTGAAATCCATGCCGCCCGAATTGCCCGATGTCCGCGCCGCAGGGGACTGCGCATGGCGCGGCTCGCGCTCCTGCTGCCGATCGCGCCGGCTGCGGCCCTCGCCGCGACCCTCGCCTCGCGGCGGGCGCGCCTGCTGCGGCTGGACCGGCCTTTCGTGGCGCGGCTTTTCCTGGCGCGGCTGTTCCTCGCGGGGCTTTTGCGAGCCGCGTTGCGGTTGGCGAGCACGGCCGCGCGGCTCGCTCTCGCGCGCAGGCTCCGGGTGGTGCGGCGCATACCCGGGCTCGAAGCCCTCCGCGTGGCGCACCTCGATCTTCTTGTTGATGAGCCGCTCGATGGCGCCCAGCAGCGGACGGTCCTCGGCGCAGACGAGCGAGAGCGCCTCTCCGGTCGAGCCGGCACGGCCGGTGCGGCCGATGCGGTGGACGTAGTCCTCGGGGATGTGCGGCAGGTCGAAATTCACCACGTGCGGCAGCTCCTCGATGTCGAGGCCGCGCGCGGCGATGTCGGTCGCCACCAACACGCGCACCTTGCCTTCCTTGAAGTCCTCGAGGGCGCGGATGCGGGCATTCTGGCTCTTGTTGCCGTGGATCGCATCCGCATTGATGCCATCACGCTGCAGCTGGGAAGCGAGCCGGTTGGAGCCGTGCTTGGTCTTGCAGAACACCAGCACCTGCGTCCAGTCGTTTTTCTTCACCAGGTGCGCGAGCAGCTCCCGCTTGCGGTTGGCCTCGACGTGATAGCAATACTGCGTGACCAGCTCCGCGGGGGTGTTGCGGCGCGCCACTTCCACCGTCGCCGGATCGCGCAGGAACTGCGCCGAGAGCTTGCGGATCTCGTCGGAGAAGGTCGCGGAAAAGAGCAGCGTCTGGCGCGTGCCCGTCGCGGGCAGCATCGAGATGATGCGCTTGATGTCGGGAATGAAGCCCATGTCGAGCATGCGGTCGGCCTCGTCGAGGACGAGGATCTGCACCTTGTTCAGCTGCACCGCCTTCTGCTGCACGAGGTCGAGCAGCCGTCCGGGCGTGGCGACGAGGATCTCGACCCCGCGCTTCAGCTCCTCGATCTGCGGATTGATGTTGACGCCGCCGTACACGCAGAAGGAGCGCAGCGGCACGTGCTTGCCGTAGGTCTGCACGCTTTCGTGGACCTGGATCGCGAGCTCGCGCGTGGGCGTGAGGATCAGGCAACGCACCGGGTGCAGCGCGGGCGAGAAGCTCTTGGTCGCGTGGGGCGCCAGGCGTTGCAGCAGGGGCAGCGTGAAGCCGGCTGTCTTGCCGGTGCCGGTCTGCGCGGCGCCCATGAGGTCGCGCCCCGAGATCACGAGGGGGATGGCCTGGGCCTGGATGGGGGTGGGTTCGGTATAGCCTTGCTCCGCGACAGCGCGAAGCAGCTCGGGCAGCAGCCCGAGGCTTTCGAAGGTCGTGCTAATGACGTGTCTCCTGGAAATCGGCCCGCGAGGAGTGACCTCGAAACCGGTTCAGGCAGATGAAAAGTGCTGCTGGGATTCGGGTCGGGATTCGACGCGCGAACGGCGGGGGCGTTAACCGGATGAGACGCCCGCGACACCTGAATCGGAATTATACCGGGGTCCGCGGCTTTCCGCTTGATTTTCTGGGGGTTTTTACAGCTGCAACCTGCCTTGCCAAGCCTCGCGCAGCTCCCGCTTGAGCACCTTGCCGATAGCGCTGCGGGGCAGCTCGGCGACGAGCTCGAGGGCGGCGAGGCGCTGTACCTTGCCCAGGCGCTGGTTGGCCCAATCGAGCAACGTGGAGGGCGCGGTGCCCGCCTTGGCCACCACGAAGGCGACCGGCGACTCGCCCCAGCGTTGCGAGGGCATGCCCACGACGGTGGCGTCGAGGACCGCCTCGTGCGCGCGCAGCACCGCTTCGATGTCGCTCGGGTACACGTTGAACCCGCCGCTGATGATCATGTCCTTGCGCCGGCCCACCAGCGTGAGGAAGCCATCCTCGTCGAAGCGGCCGATGTCCCCGGTGCGTATATAACGGCGCCCCGCCCCATCGAACCACTCGGCCTCGGCCGTATCGGCCGGCCGGTTGTGATAACCCGTCATCATCGCGCCCGAATGACCGACTACCTCGCCGGCGTGGCCTTGCGGGACTTCGCGCCCCTCCTCGTCGACCAGTCGCACCTCCACCCCGGCGGCCGGGCGGCCGACGGTATCGAGCTTGTCCGGATGCCGGTTGCACCACAGCACGCAGGTGGCGCCTCCCTCGGTCATGCCGTAGTACTCGACCAGCTCGCCGGGCCAGCGCCCGATCACGTCGCGCTTCAACGCCGCAGGAAACGGCGCGCTGGTGGAGAGCTTCATGCGAAAGCTCGAAAGGTCGTGCGCGTCGAATCCGGGCAACGCCATGATCCGCTGGTATTGCACCGGCACCAGCATCGTATGGGTCGCGCGCTCGGCTTGCGCGAGCGCAAGGTACGCGGCGGCATCGAACTTGCCCATCATCAGCACCGTGCCTCCCATCGCCAACGTTGGAAAGAACGAGACCAGCGTGGTGTTGGAGTAGAGCGGCGTGGCGAGCAGCGTCACCGAGTCGCCGTCGTAGTGGTAGGTCGGCCCGCGTTGCATGTGCGCCCAGCGCATCGAGTGGGGCTGCACGATGCCTTTGGGCGCGCCGGTGGTGCCCGACGAATAGATGATGTTGAAGGCGGAACCCGGGCGGATGTCGGGCTCCTCCAGGACAGCCCCCGGCGTGCCCATCCAGTCGCCGAGCGCCGCGAGACGCGCATCGTCGAAGAATTGCCGCGCGTTTGCGTCGGCCACCATCGCCGCGCGCGCTGCGCCGGTGACGCCTGGTGGCACCAGCGCGCACACCACGCCGGCGCGCAGCGCGCCCAGGAAGAGCAGCGCGTATTCGATCGAGTTGACGCCGCAGAGGGCGATGCGCTCCCCCGCCCCGATGCCGTCGCGCCGCAAGGCCGCCGCGATGCGGTCCATGGAGACGTCGAGCTCGGCGTAGGACACGCGCCGGCCGCCATGCGACAAGGCGATGCGGCGTGGGGCTTCTAGCGCGTGTGCGCGCACCAGTGCGCCAAGGGTGCCGAAGGGCCGGGAGATCGCCTGCACTGCCGCCATCGGCCTCAGTGCCGGGCCAGCTCCAGGCGCGCGATCTGGTTGCGGTGCACCTCGTCGGGCCCGTCTGCGAGTCGCAACGTGCGCGCGCTCGCGTAGGCCTTCGCGAGGCCGAAGTCGTCGCACACGCCCGCGGCGCCGAAGGCCTGGATCGCCCAGTCGAGCACCTGGCAGGCCATCGTGGGCGCCGCGACCTTGATCATCGCGATCTCGGCGCGCGCCGCCTTGTTGCCCGCGGTGTCCATCATCCACGCGGCCTTGAGCGTGAGCAGGCGCGCCTGGTCGATGAGGATGCGTGCCTGGGCAATGCGTTCCATCGTCACGCCGTGCTCGGCGATCGGCTTGCCGAAGGTAGACCTGGACTTGGCGCGCCGGCACATTTTCTCCAGCGCGCGCTCGGCCACCCCGATCAAGCGCATGCAGTGATGGATGCGCCCCGGCCCGAGCCGCCCCTGGGCGATCTCGAAGCCGCGCCCCGCGCCCAGCAGCATGTTGCTCGCGGGCACGCGCACGTCCACGAAGTCGATTTCCATGTGGCCGTGCGGCGCGTCGTCGTAGCCGAAGACCGGCAGGTGCCGCAGGATCTTCACCCCGGGGGCCACGCGGGGCACCAGGATCATCGACTGCTGCTGGTGCTTTGCCGCCGAAGGGTCGCTCTTGCCCATGAAGATGAACACCGCGCAGCGTGGGTCGCCGGCGCCCGAGGTCCACCACTTGCGGCCGTTCAGGATGTACGAGTCGCCGTCGCGCACGATCGCCGCCTGGATGTTGGTCGCGTCGGAGGAGGCCACCGCCGGCTCGGTCATGGCGAAGCCCGAGCGGATCGTGCCGTCGAGCAATGGCTCCAGCCATTCGCGCTTCTGCGCCTCGCTGCCGTAGCGTTCGAGCGTCTCCATGTTGCCGGTGTCGGGCGCCGAGCAGTTGAACACCTCCGGCGCCCAGTGCACGCGGCCCATGACCTCGCATAGCGGCGCGTACTCGAGGTTGGTGAGCCCGGCGCCACGCGAGGAAGAGGGGAGGAAGAGGTTCCACAAGCCCTCGGCCCTCGCCATTTCCTTCAGCTCCTCGACCACGCGAGCGGGTCGCCAGCGATCGCCCTCGCCCACCTCGTCCTGGAAGCGCTGCTCGTTTGGATAGACGTGCGCGTCCATGAAGGTACGCAGGCGCTTCTCCAGGTCGCGGACCTTTGCGGTGTATTCAAAGTTCAAGGTGACCCCTTTTCATCACCACAGAGACCACAGGGACCACAGAGGGGGGGTGTCATGGGCCGTGATTCCGCAAAGACTTACTCCAGTGGTCTCTGTGTGGCTGATGGTTCAAAGCTTTTCGACCAAAGCCCAGGCGAACTCCGCCGTAGGCCGCGCGCGCCTGCCCGTCTCCACTGCCTGCGCGCTCGATGCGTTGCCCGCAACGGCGCGAGCCATCACGCCCTGGAAGATCGCCGCGGCGCGGAAAAGATTGAACACGATGTAGAACTCCCAGTCGCGGGCGCTCGGCGCCGCACGTCCGGTGCGCTCGAGGTACATGGCCACGTACTCTCCTTCGCCGGGGATGCCGAGCGCAGCGAGATTTTGCCCGCGAAGGCCGCGGAATTCGCGCGGCGACAGGCGCCACGCCATCGCGTGATAGGCGAAATCGGCGAGCGGGTGGCCGAGCGTCGAGAGCTCCCAGTCGAGCACCGCGAGGATGCGAGGCTCGCTCGGATGGAAGATCACGTTGTCCAGGCGGTAGTCGCCATGGACGATCGAGGTATCGTCGCCCGGCGGGATGTTGGCGGGCAGCCATTCGATCAGAAGGTCCATCGCGGCGATGGCCTCGGTCTCGGAGGCCTTGTACTGCTTGCTCCAGCGGTCGACCTGGCGCGAGAAATAGTTTCCCGGCTTGCCGTAGTCCCCCAGGCCGAGCGCGGCGAAGTCGGTGGTGTGCAGCGCCGCGATGACGCGGTTCATCTCCGCAAAGATCGCGCGTCGTTCCACCGGCGTCATTCCCGGCAGCGCGGGATCCCAGAGCACGCGGCCGTCCACGTCCTCCATCACGTAGAACATGGAGCCGATGACGCTTTCGTCGCTGCAGAGCGCGAACGTGCGCGGCACCGGCACGTCGCTATTCGCGAGTGCGGTGATCACGCGATATTCCCGGTCGACCGCATGCGCCGACGGCAGCAGCTTGCCGGGCGGCTTGCGCCGCATCACGTAGCTGCGGTTGGGGGTGCGCAGCCTGAACGTGGGATTGGATTGCCCCCCCTTGAATTGCTCGACCTGCAGCGGGCCGCGGAAGCCTGCGACGGTCCCCTGCAGGTAGCGCTCGAGCGCCGCCACGTCGAAGCGATGCGCATCCGCCACCGGGCGCGTGCCTTGGTAGGCCTCGAAACCGCTCATTGGCACACGGCATGCGGCGGGCGCATCAGATCGCCGTCGCTCCGCCGTCCACGGCGAGCACCTGTCCTGTGATGAAGGCGCAGGCATCGGAGGCGAAGAGCGCGGTCACGCCCTTCAGGTCCTCGGGGCCGCCCACGCGATTGAGCGGAGCCTTGCTCGCGGCGCGATCCCCCATGATCTCGATCAATCCCCTGGTCATCTTCGTCGGGAAGAGCCCGGGCGCGATCGCGTTCACGTTGATGTCGTATTGGGCCCATTCCGCGGCGAGCGCGCGCGTGAAGCTGATCACCCCGCCCTTGCTGGCGGCGTAGGCGATGGTCCCGGGCCGGGCCGGGTCGCTCGTGCCCACCATGCCGAGGATCGAGGCGATGTTGATCACGCGGCCGCGCCGCCGCGGCACCATGCAGCGCCGCCCTACCGCCTGGGTTGCGACGAACATCGACGTGAGGTTCAGGTCCACGACCTTCTGCCACGCCTCGATGGGGTGGTCCACCGCGGCCGCGCCCCACGTGGTGCCGGCGTTGTTCACCAGGATGTCGATCGGCCCCATGCGCGCGATGATCGCATCCACGAGGGAGGCGATGCCGGCAGTGTCCGCCATGTCGGCCGCAAAGGCGTGCGCCTCGATGCCTTGCGAGGCAAGGGACGCGACGGCTTCGTCCAGCTCGGCTTGCTTGCGCGCGGTGATGGCGACGCGCGCGCCCAGCTCGCCGATCGCCTCCGCCATCTGCAATCCGAGCCCGCGCGATCCCCCGGTCACCAGCGCGACCCGGCCGCGCAGGTCGTGCAGCCGGCGAAGGCTCACTTGGCCAGCAGGCCCAGGCGCTCGATGGTGGCGCGCTCGCTCTGGAAGGTTTCAACCGCCCACTTCTGGTACTCCTCGCTCGACTTGTACCAGGAGATCTGGTCGAGCGTCTGCAGGAGCTTGGCGTGCTCAGGGTCGTCCATGGCCTTCTTGAAGGCGTCGTGAAGGACCTTCACGATCTTCGGGTCCATTCCTTTCGGCCCGACGATCCCGTAGGGGGAGTAGGACACGACGTTATAGCCGAGCTCCTTGGCGGTCGGAGCTCCCCAGCGGGTGCGCTGCTCGCCGAAGGTCACGAGGAGCCTGAACGTACCCGCGTCCACGTGCCGCGCCCACCCGGTGGCATCGGATTGCGCCATGATGTGGCCGCCGAGCAGTGCCTGAGTCGAGGGTGCGTTGCCGGTGAAGGGCACATGCAGCAATTGCACGCCCGCCTTGGCCGCGACTTCCTCCATCACGAGATGCGGCGACGTGCCGATACCTGTGGAACCGTAAGAAAACTTGCCCGGCTCCGACTTCGCCTGCTTGATGAGGTCCCCGAAAGTCTTTACCGGGGAGTCGCTTTTCACAACCACGCCAAACGTGTAGCCCGATACCCCGATGATGTAGGAAAAGTCCTTGAGGGGATCGTAGTCCACCTTCTGCATGTGAGGCTGCCGAAAGGCGGCGATGGTGAGCTGGGAGAGCGTGTAGCCGTCCGGCGCAGCGCTGCGCGCCATGGCGGCGGGCCCCAACATGCCGCCCGCGCCGGGCTTGTTCTCGATGATGATCGGCTGGCCGAGGTGCTTCGAAACGAGCTCGCCCAGCTTGCGCAGGTGAGTGTCGGTAGAGCCGCCGGCGTTCCAGGGCACGATCAAGGTGATCGGACGATTGGGGTAGTTCTGCGCGGCCGCCCCGAAGGGCGCAACCAGCAGGAATGAAAGCGCCGCGGCTGCGAGTCGTTGCATGGTGTTCATGTCCCTCCTCCGAGTTTCATTACATCTCGGCCTTGACGCCGGCCGTGGTGATGACCTTGGACCACTTCGCGATCTCGTCGGCGAGGAAGCGGGCGGCCTCCGGCGGGGTCGAGCCCACGCCTTCGATGCCCAGCTGGTCGAAGCGGGCCTTGAGCTCGGGCGACGCGACGATCTTCGAGATCTCCGCCGAAAGACGGTTGACGATCGGCTGGGGTGTTCCCGCGGGCGCCAGGAAAAGCACCCAGGTGGAGCTCTCCATCGCGGGGCCGCCGGCTTCTACGACCGTGGGCACTTCGGGCGCGCCGTTGACGCGCTTGCCCGAGAACATGCCGAGCGCCCGGATCTTGCCGCCGCGCACGTGCGGCATGAGCGAGCTGGGCACGTCCACCAGCACCTGGATATCGCCGGAGATGAGCGCGGTCAGCGCGGGCGCCGTTCCCTTGTACGGCACGTGGACCATGTCCACGTTGGCCGTCTGCTTGAGCAGCTCGGTGGTGAGGTGCGCGGCGGCGCCGATGCCGCTCGAGCCGAAGGAGATCTTCCCGGGATTCGCCTTCGCGTAGGCGATGAGCTCCTTCATGTCCTTGGCGGGGAAGTTGTTGTTCACCGTCATGATGAGCGGCGCCACCGCCACGAGCGAGATCGGGGTGAAGCTCTTCACCGGATCGAAGGGGAGCTTGCCAGCGTAGAGCGTCGCGTTCGCCGCGTGCGCCGCGATCACCGTCACCACGTTGTAGCCGTCGGCGGGGCTCTTGGCGATGAGGTCGGCGCCCACGATGCTGTTCGCGCCGGGCTTGTTCTCGACCACGATGGGCTGGCCGAGGGATTCCTGGAGCTTGGAAGTCACCATGCGGGTGACCGAGTCGGTGATGCCGCCCGGCGTGTACGGGACCACCCACTTGATCGGCCGCGATGGATAGCTCGATGGCGCCTGCGCGAAGGATGTGCCGGCGGCGAAGCACAACAGAAGGGCGGTCCAGAAGCTCGAACGGGTCATGGAAACTCCTCCTTGGGCGGGCACAAGCTTACACCTCCATTAGACTTCGCCCATGGATCTCGACTACTCCCCGCAGGAGCACGCCTTCCGCGATGAAGCGCGCGCATGGCTGGCGGCAAACCTTCCCGTCGACCTGCGCGAAAAGGTCATCGCGTACGACGAGCTCACGCGCGAGGACCTGTTGCGCTGGCATCGCATCCTCGCGAGGCAGGGCTGGATCGCGCCCGCCTGGCCGAAGGAGTGGGGTGGCACCGACTGGACTGCGGTGCAGCGCTACATCTTCGAGGAGGAATGCGGATACGCCGGCGCGCCTCCACTCATCCCCTTCGGCCTGGCGATGTGCGCGCCGGTGCTGCTGCGCTTCGGAAGCGCGGCGCAGAAGCAGCGCTTCCTGCCCCGGATCTACCACGGCGAGGACTTCTGGTGCCAGGGTTATTCCGAGCCGGGTGCGGGCTCCGACCTCGCCTCGCTCAAGACGCGCGCGGTCCGCCAGGGCGAGCATTACGTCGTCAACGGCCAGAAGACGTGGACCACGCTGGCGCATTACGCGGACTGGATCTTCTGCCTCGTGCGCACCGGATCGGCGGACGACAAGAAGCAGGAAGGCATTTCCTTCCTGCTCATCGACATGAAGACGCCGGGCATCACGGTGCGCCCGCTCGTGCTCATGGACGGTGGCCACGAGGTGAACGAGGTCTTCTTCGACGACGTGAAGGTGCCGGCCGAGAACCTCGTGCACGAGGAGAACAAGGGCTGGACGGTGGCCAAGTATTTGCTCGGTCACGAGCGCATGAATACCGCTCGCATCGGCACGTCGCGCCGCGAGCTGGAGCGCCTCAAGGAATTCGCCGCCACGCAGGTGAAGGACGGCAAGCCGCTCACGGCTGATCCGCGGTTCCGCGACAAGCTCACGCGGCTGGAAGTCGAGCTGATGGCGCTGTCGATCACGAACCTTCGCTTCCTCGACCAGCTTCGCGGCGGCAAGCCGCCGGGCGCCGAGGTCTCGATGCTCAAGATTCGCGGCACCGAGATCCAGCAGATGCTCACGGAACTGATGATGCAGGCCGCAGGTCCCTATGCCCAGCCGTTCCGACGCGTGGGCGCGTATGAGGGCTTCGATGCCTTCCTCGCCGGGCTCGCGCCGCGATATGCCAATTTCCGCAAGACCTCGATCTACGCGGGCTCCAACGAGATCCAGCGCAACATCATCGCCAAGATGAGCCTCGGGCTCTGAACTTCGACGCCACCCCATGAATTTCGACCTCACCGAAGAGCAGCAGCTGCTGGCCGAATCCGTGCGCCGCTTCGTCGCGCAGGATTACGGCTTCGAGGCGCGCAAGCGCATCCTCGCTTCCGACGAAGGTTGGAGCCCTCAGGCGTGGCGCACGATCGCCGAGCTCGGGCTTACCGCGCTCCCTCTGCCGACCGAGCATGGCGGCTTCGGCGGCGGCGCCGTGGACCTGATGGCGGTGATGGAAGCCTTCGGAGAAGCGCTGGTGGTCGAGCCTTACCTGGCCACGCTCACGTGCTCGAGACTCGTGGCGCGCGCCGGGAGCGCGGAGCAGCAGGCCGCGATCCTGCCGCGCGTGGCCGATGGCCAGGCGAAGCTCGCCTTCGCCTATCTCGAGGACGGTGCGCGCTACGACTTGCGCCACGTGAACGTTCGCGCCACGCCACAGGACGGGCGATGGAGCCTGCGCGGCACCAAGCGCGTAGTGCTGCACGCGCCGATGGCCGATCGCCTCGTTGTGTCGGCTCGCGGCCCGCGGGGTACGGCACTCTTCCTCGTTGACCGCCCCGGGGCCGTGAACGCCTATCGCACCGTCGACGGCATGCGCGCCGCCGATGTGATGCTCGATGGCACGCCTGCGGAATTGCTGGGCGGGGAAGACGACGCGCTCCCGGCGATCGAGGACGCAATCGATTTTGCGACGGCGTTGGTATGCGCGGAAGCCGTCGGCGCGATGCGCTCGGCCAACGCGGCCACCCTGGAGTACCTCAAGACCCGCAAGCAGTTCGGCGTGCCCATCGGCGCTTTCCAGGCGCTGCAGCACCGCATGGTGGACATGGTGATCACGCTCGAGCAGGCGCGCTCGATGGCGAGCCTCGCGTGCACGGAAGTGGATGGGCACGGCCAGGCCGCCTCCAGGCGGCGCATCGTTTCGGCGGCAAAGATCAAGATCGCCGATGCGTGCCGCCATATTTCGCAGGAGTCGGTCCAGCTTCACGGCGGCATGGGAATGACCGACGAGCTCAAGGTGAGCCACACGTTCCGTCGCCTCACCATGATCGCGCAGCAATTCGGCGACGCGGACCACCACCTGGAGCGCTTCGCGAGCGCCTAGAGGCCCATGGTGTCGCGATGGCAGCGTTGGCTCGGGAGGGCCCGGGACTCGCGTCCGGTGGCGTGGATGCGCGCGCGGCTGGCCGTCGTGCGGGATCGCGACGCGACGTGGGGCCGGCGCACGAAGGCGGCTGCCGTTGCCGTCGTGGCGATCGCCTTGTCGGCGGCCGCGATGCTCGTGCTCTACGCGCTGGCACTCGTGCCGTTCACCCCCGGCATCGAGCAACTTCGCAAGGTGCGCAGCGAGCGGCCCGCGGTCGTTCGCTCGGCCGACGGGCGCGAGCTGGCGACCTATCGGCGCGTCAACCGCGAGTGGGTCGGCCTGGCGGCGATCTCCCGCTCCGTCATCGATGCGCTGATCTCCACCGAGGACCATCGCTTCTACTCCCACGGAGGAATCGACTGGCGGCGCACCCTGTCCTCGATCGTGCATACGCTCGGCGGCGACACGCAGGGGGGCTCGACCATCACGCAGCAGCTCGCCCGCAACCTGTTTCCCGAGGAGATCGGCCGCTCCGCCACGCTCACGCGCAAGCTGAAGGAGATGATCACGGCGGTGAAGATCGAGTCCGTGCACGGCAAGGACGAGATCCTCGAGATCTACCTCAACACCGTCCCGTTCCTCTACAACGCGCACGGCATCGAGATGGCGGCGCGCACCTACTTCGCCAAGTCCGCCGGACGCCTGGATGTTCTCGAGGCGGCGACGCTGGTCGGCATGCTGAAGGGGACGAGTTACTACAACCCGGTGACCAATCCCGAGCGCGCGCGGGCCCGCCGCAACGTGGTGCTGGGCCAGATGGCCGTGCACGGCAAGCTTCCGCGGGAGCGCCTCGAGGCGCTGCGAAAGCGGCCCCTGCGCCTGGACTTCGAGCGCCAGCGTGAGCCCCTGGGGCCCGCGCCGCATTTCACCGAGCACCTGCGCAAGTGGCTGATCGCCTGGGCCGACCGCAACGGCTACGACATGTACGCCGATGGGTTGGTCGTGCGAACCACGATCGACTCGCGGCTGCAGGCGCTCGCCGATCGCGCGGTGGATCGCCAGCTCGATGCGCTGCAGGCGGTGGCCGACGTGGAGTGGGCGCTGCCGGGAGAAGGCGTGCTCTCCGGCGAGACCTCGGCATATGTGCGCCGGCGCCGCGACATCGAGCCCTTCGCGCACTACTGGCGCTCGCGCTCCGACGTGGTGGATGCGTTCATTCGCGAGTCGCCGGCCTGGCGTGCCGTGGAAAACGATGGGTCGAGCGAATCCGAGCGCCTCGCGCGATTTCGCGGCGACAAGGAGTTCATGAAGGCGCTGCGCGCCGAGAAAACGCGGCTGCAGGCGGGCTTCATCGCGCTCGATCCACGCAACGGCCACGTAAAGGCATGGGTCGGCAGCCGCGATTTCGCACAGGACCAGTACGACCACGTGGTCCAGGCGCGCCGCCAGCCGGGGTCCACCTTCAAGCCCTTCGTCTATGCGGCCGCGCTGCGACAGGGCATGAGCCCCCGGACCGCCTTCCAGGACAAGGCGGTCGAGGTGGTGATGCCCGACGGCGAGGTGTGGCGGCCCACGGATGCCGAAGCGCCAACCGGAGAGCAGGTTTCCCTGCGGCAGGGACTCGTCCATTCGCGCAACACCATCACCGTCCAGGTGATGCAGCGCGTGGGACCGAAGGCAGTAGCCGAGCTCGCCCGCGAGATGGGCGTGAGGCGCAGCAAGCTCGAGGCCGTGCCCTCGCTCGCCCTCGGCACCAGCCTCGTGAGCCTCGCGGAGATGGTTTCCGCGTACGCGACCGTCGCCAATGGCGGCGACTACATCGAGCCCGTGATCGTGACTCGCATCGAGGACGCCCAGGGCAACGTGCTGGAAGAGTTCGTGCCCGTTCGCGAGCCGGTATTGGCCCCCGAGCTCGCGGCAACGCTCCTCGATTTGCTTCGCGGCGTCGTGGACGAAGGCACCGGCGTGGGCATCCGGCGCCTCTTCGGCATCCAGGCCGACGTGGCGGGAAAGACCGGCACCACGCAGGACAACGCCGACGGCTGGTTCATCCTCGCGCACGAGCAGCTGGTCGCCGGCTCCTGGGTCGGCTTCAACGACAGCCGCGTGGCCATGCGAAGCGCGTACTGGGGCCGTGGCGCCAACAACGCGCTCTTCGTCGTGGGCGATTTCTTCCGCCAGGCGCTGGAGGCTCGCCTCATCGACGGTCGCGTGGCCCGCGGCGCGCGCGAGCGAGAGCCCGGCGCCGTGCTCGAGCGCTTCGGCAACTGGCTGGGCGAGATGTGGGACCGCAGGCCGCGGCCGCAGTCTCCGCGCTGGCAGCGCGACGCGCCCCACCTGTATCCCGACGAGGAAGTATTCCGCCGGCCCACGCAGCGGCCATCCCGTCCGCGACGCGAGCCGGACTGAAGCCCGTCGGGCCCTGCTCCCGTCGGCGCATCCCGGGAACACGAGGAGGCTGCCCGGTCAAACACGACATGATCACGATAAAGGAGCTCACATGAATTGGGACCGCATCGAAGGCGACTGGAAGCAGATGAAGGGCTCGATCAAGGAGAAGTGGGGCCAGCTCACCGACGACGAGTTCGACCAGATCGCCGGCAAGCGCGACATGCTGGTGGGCAAGATCCAGGAGCGCTACGGCATCACGCGCGACGAGGCCGACCGCCAGGTGCGCGGCTGGGAAGACAGCTACAGGGACGAGCCGCGCCACTGAGGCGCCGCCAGCCGCCGAGGGCCGCCTTGCGCGGCCCTTTTCCTTTCAGGGCACCGGCGTGTCGGCGGGGCAATGCTGCCGCGGCGGGTAGACCAGCGTGGTCTCCGCCGCGACCGCGCGCAGCCTCGCTTGCGTTTGCGCATCGACGCCCGCCTCGGCCAGGAAGGGAAAGGTGGCGGTGAGCGTGGCGGCGATGACCAGGGCGGCGAGGACGGCGCCCGCGGGCGCCGAATGGTTGCCATCGGCGTCGTGCAGCACCAGCCCCGGATGCCTTGCAAGCGCCAGGTCCCACGCCTGGCCGATCGGCGCAACGCACGCCGCGCGATGCGCGCGATGGATACATGCAGGTCGTAGATACGCTGGGTTTCGGCGATGTCGCGCCGCGGCCATTCGGGAAACATCACCGGCAGTGCCCGTTGCTCCCGCGCCATCCCGACCAGCGACACCGCGCCCTCGATCGGATAATCGAAGAGGCCCGAGCTGCTGTACTTCTGCGCTTGCAGCACCAGGGCCGCCCAGGCCCGGCTGCGAAGCAGCTCGAGCGAAGGCCTGTGCACGGCGCGCTCCTCGAGGAACATCCATCCGGGCGCCTCCATCGCCACGACTGGGCGTCCCGGACGCGCGGAACGGACGAAAGTAGCGACCATGGCTGGCAGGCCGTGGAAGGAAGTGTGGCTGTTGCCCATGAAGAGCAACGAGATGTCGGCGTGCGTGGCATGCGGCGTCTCGATCCCCGGCGAGCCGCCGGAGGAGGTGCCGCCGCCGCAACCGGCTATCACGAGCAGGAGGGTGGCAAGGAGGGGGCGCATGCCGCCACGCTAGCCCGGCGCAGCGCCCGGGCGTGTGACCTCCAGGCGGATTGGAGGAAAAACGGAGGCGCGCGCTAGCCGTTGAAGCCGCGCCCATCCCTGGACAGGCGCGCCAGCCGCGGCGCCGGGCGCCACGAGCCGGGATCGCCACTGCCTCGCCGTTCGAATTCGGCCATGCGTGCCACTACGGCGGACAGCCCGATCATGTCCGCATGCATCATGGGCCCGCCGCGATGGCGCGGAAAGCCGTAGCCTGTGAGGTAGACCATGTCGATGTCGGACGCGCGCGCGGCAATGCCCTCCTCGAGGATGCGCGCGCCCTCGTTGACCAGGGCATAGACGCAGCGATCGACGATCTCGGCCGCGTCGATCGTGCGCGGGGTCAATGCATTCGCCTTGCGGTAAGCCCAGATCATCTCGTCCACGGCAGGGTCATGCTGTGCTCCCCGGCCGCCTCTCTCGTAGCGATACCAGCCCGCGCCCGTCTTCTGGCCGAAGCGGCCGAGCTCGCAAAGACGATCGGCGATCCGCGAATAGGCGACATCCGGCTTCTCGACGTAACGGCGCTTGCGGATGGCCCATCCGATATCGTTGCCCGCAAGGTCGCTCATGCGGAAGGGACCCATCGCCATGCCGAAGTCTTCCAGCGCGCGGTCCACCTGCCCGGGCGAGGCGCCTTCCTCGAGCAGGAACATCGCCTGGCGCAGGTACTGCTCGAGCATGCGGTTGCCGATGAAGCCGTCGCAGACGCCGGAAACGACGGCGAGCTTGCCGATCCTGCGGCCGAGCTGCATCGCCGTGGCGAGCACGTCCTTCGCCGTCTTCTCGCCGCGCACGACCTCGAGCAGGCGCATCACGTGGGCCGGGCTGAAGAAGTGCAAACCGATGACATCCTGCGGCCGCGAGGTCACGGCCGCGATGCGATCCACGTCGAGGGTGGAGGTGTTGGTGGCGAGGATCGCGCGCGGCTTGGCGGCTGCGTCGAGGCGGCGGAAAACGGCCTCCTTGACGGCAAGGTCCTCGAACACCGCCTCGATCACGAGGTCGACGTCTCGCAGCGCGTCGTAGGAGAGCGTCGGCGTCAGCCGGGCCATGCGGGCCTCGGACTCAGCGATCGTGAGCTTGCCGCGCTTGACCGAGCCTTCGTAGTTGCGCCGGAGCGTCGCGAGCCCACGGTCGAGAGCTTCCTGCGTGGTTTCGAGGATCGTGACGGGAAAGCCCGCATTGAGGAAGGCCATCGCAATGCCGCCGCCCATGGTCCCGGCGCCGATTACCGCCACGCTCTTCACCTCGCGCAACGGCGTATCCGCCGGCACGTCGGAGATCTTGGCGGCTGCCCGCTCGCCGAAGAAGGCGTGGCGAAGCGCTCGCGACTCGTCGGTCCTGATGAGCTCCAGGAAAACCTCGCGTTCGTACTTCGCCCCCTCTTCGAAGGGCTTTTCGACGGCGGCACGCACGGCATCCACGCAGCGCGCCGGCGCGGGCAGGCGCGGGTTGGCTTCGACCGCCTTGCGGCGCGCGTCGTCGAAGAACCGCGCCGCATCCGCGATCTCGACGTTGCGATCGCGGATGCGCTTGAGTGGCAAGCCCTCTTCGGCCACTCGCCGGGCGAATGCCATCGCGGCTGCGTCGAAGTCGCCTTCGATCACCTCGTCGAGCAGCGGCGTGCCGGCGAGCCTCGCAGCAGCCACGGGGTTGCCCGAGACGATCATCTCGAGGGCGCGCTCGACGCCGACGGCACGCGTCAGGCGCTGGGTGCCGCCGGCGCCGGGAATGAGGCCCAGCTTCACCTCGGGCAACGCGAGCGTCGCTTTGGCCGCGGCGACCCTGTAGTGGCAGCCAAGCGACAGCTCCAGCCCGCCGCCCATGCAGGTGCCGTTGATCGCCGCGATGACGGGCTTGGGGCTCGACTCCGCCGCGGCGATGAGGTCCATCAGCGTGGGCTTGGCGAGCGCCTTGGGCGTGTTGAACTCGCGGATGTCGGCCCCGCCGGAAAAGACCCCGTTCGCGCCGGTGAGCATGATGGCGCGCACCGCCTCGTCGGTTTGCGCCTGCTGCAGCCCCATCATCGCCGCCTCGCGCACGGCGTGCCCCATCCCGTTGACCGGCGGGTTGTCGAGCGTGATGACGGCGACCCCGGCTTCGACGCGGTAGTGGGCAGTGCCCATGACCCTCTCCCCGACCCTCTCCCACGGGAGAGGGAGATCTATTTCGACGCGACGGCCTTCTTGCCGCTGCGTTGCGCCAGCACATCCAGGTCGATATCGACGTACTTCCACCAGTTGGTGCTCGCCACCAGCGGGCGGTAGTAGCCGATCAAATGCGGATACCACATGTCGGTGCGGATGCGATGCGTGTTGGTCTTCCACGGCACGTAGGCGGCGACGATCTTGGCCATGTGCTGGTACAGCTTGGTGCGCGCCGGGCTGTCGGGCATCGAACGCGCCGCCTCGTAGGCCTTGTTGTACTCGGGATGGTCGAAGCGGGCCAGGTTGTTCTCCTTGTTCTTGCCGTAGAGCGAGGACAGCCACGTGTCGGCGTCCGGCGAGGAGGCCGTGCCGCCGAGCTGCCAGAACTGCAGCTTGTTGGAGCGTGCCTCCTTCAGCAGGTCCGGCCATTTCGCCTTGCGGAAGGAGATGCGGATGCCGATGTCGTCCATGCTGCGCTTCCACAGCTCATCGATCTGCTGGTCACGCGCCGTGGGCGTGGAGTTGGCCTTGAGCTCGAGCGGCGCGCCGTCGGGCAGCTCGCGATAGCCGTCGCCATCGCGGTCGACATAGCCAAACATGTCGAGCAGTGCCTTGGCCTTCGGGATGTTGTACTCGCCGATGTTGGTGCGGAAGTTGGGATCCCAGCCAGCCACGCCCGGTGCGTAGGGCGTCACCGCCGGGATCGCCTGGCCCTTGCGGATGATGGCGATCTCGTCCTGGGTCTTGTAGCCCAGGGAGATCGCGCGCCGCAGCGCCACCTTCTCCGCCGCGAAGCCGCCCACCACGGGATCGTTCATGTTGAAGTAGTTGAAGGTGAGGTCGAGCGCGGGCACCTGCTCCATCTGGATGCCCTTCTTCGCGAGGTTGGGCGCGAGCTTGTTGTTGGGCACGGCCTGGTTGGCGAACTCCTCCGGCAATTGGTAGAGGATGTCCATCTCCTCGTTGAGGAACGAGAGCCAGCGCGGCTGGGTCTCCTCGATGATCGAGATCTCGATGCGCCCGACCATCGGCAGGCGCTTGCCCTTCAAGCGCTGAAGGATCTCGTTGGCGCGTGCGTCGTCGGCCGCGGGCTCGCCGTCGAAATACTCCTCGCGGAAGCTGGGATTCGGCTCGAGCACGATCTTCGACGAGCGCTTCCAGAAGGCAAGCCGGAAGGGCCCGGTGCCCACCGGGTTGGAGCCCGCGTCGTCACCGTAATGCTCGATCACCTCGCGCGCCACGGCGCAGGCGATGCGGCAGTCGGCGAAGTTGTAGACGAAGACGAAGAGCGGGCGGTTCAGCTTCACCTGGAAGGTGTACCTGTCCAGCGCCTTGATGCCGTCGAAGGGCGCGTCGTAATCGAACTTGCCGCTCTTGCGCGCGCGGCCCACTACCTCCTCGGCCCCGAGCACGTAAGGCTCCATCTCGGAAATCTGCGAGGCGCGCAGCTTCGGGTCGAGCACGCGCTTCATCGAGTAGACGTAGTCGTGCGCCGTGAGCTCGCGCTTCCGGCCCTTGAAGACCGGATGGTCGTTGAAATAGATGCCGGGCTTGATCCGCAACGTGTAGGTTGCACCATCGGCGCTGACCTCCGGCAGGGCGACGGCGGTGTTGGGCTTGAGCTTCGTCGGGCGCGCGAGGTAATCGTAGGCGAGGGGCGCATCGAACATCGCGCTGTTGACGATGTTCGAGTAGAGGTCGCTGATGCGTGGCGGGTCGAAGCTGGTCTCCGCGATCTCGAATGCGTAGCGCAGCACCTTGTTCGGGTCGGCGGCGGTGGCGGCGAACGAGGTGGCAAAGAGGAGGAAGGCGAGGGCGAGGCGGCGCATTGGGGGCGACTCCGGAATGACCTGCCATTTTAACGCCGGTACCATGGGCGAAAATCACGAGGAGAAGAACTTCCATGGGGACGCAAGAGCGGTTGGCGGCACTGATCGACGAGGTGAAGGCCGGGCGCATGTCGCGCCGCGAGTTCGTACGCGCGATGCTGGGCCTCGGGCTCACCGCGCCCATGGCCACGATGATGCTGGCCCAGCAGGGCGTGGCGATGGCCCAGCCTTCGGCCTTCGCCTACAAGCCCACCCGGCGCGGAGGCGGCGGCATGCTCAAGCTGCTCTGGTGGCAGGGCGCCACGCTCCTCAACCCGCACTTCGCCCAGGGGGTGAAGGACCAGGAGGCTTCGCGCATCTTCTACGAGCCGCTCGCGGCCTGGGATGGCGAGGGCAACCTCGTGCCGATCCTCGCGGCGGAAATCCCCAGCCGCGAGAACGGCGGCGTCGCGCGCGACGGCCGAAGCGTGACCTGGAAGCTCAAGCGCAACGTTCGCTGGCACGACGGCAAGCCGTTCACCGCGGACGACGTCCTCTTCAACGCCGAGTACGCGGCGGACCCGGCCACCGCCGCGGTAACCCTGAGCGTCTACCGCGAGCTGAAGGTGACGAAGCTCGACGACTACACCGTGCGCGCCGAATTCCCGCGCCCGACCTTCTTCTGGGCCGATCCCTTCGTGGGCGTGCGCGGCATGATCGTCCCGAAGCACTTGTTCGAGCCGTACAAGGGCGCCAAGTCGCGCGAGGCGCCGACGAACCTGAAGCCCGTGGGAACGGGGCCGTACAAGTTCGTGGACTTCAAGTCGGGCGACCTCGTGCGCGGCGCCATCAACGCCGATTACCACGAGTCCAACCGTCCACACTTCGATTCCATCGAGATGAAGGGCGGGGGCGACGCCGTCTCGGCCGCGCGCGCCGTGCTGCAGACGGGCGAGTTCGACTTCGCCTGGAACATGCAGGTCGAGGACGAGATCCTGAAGAGGCTGGAGGCTGGCGGCAAGGGGCGCGTCACGCGCGTTCGAGCCGGTGGTCTGGAAATGATCCAGTTCAACCACTCCGACCCGTGGACCGAGATCGAGGGCGAGCGCGCGAACCCGAAGTCTCGGCATCCCATCCTGGCCGACGACGCCGTGCGCGAAGCGCTCAACATGCTGGTGGACCGGCAGTCGATCGTGGACTTCATCTACGGTCGCAGCAGCGTGCCCACGCGCAATTTCCTCAACAACCCCAGGCCGTATCACTCGCCCAACCAGAAGTGGGAATACGACATCGAGAAGGCCAACAGGGTGCTCGAGGCGGCAGGCTGGAAACGCGGTCCCGACGGCATCCGCGCCAGGGACGGCAGGAAGCTCAAGTTCCTGTTCCAGACGGCCACCAACGCGCCGCGCCAGAAGACACAGGCCATCATCAAGGCCGCGTGCCAGAAGGCCGGCATCGAGCTCGAGCTCAAGGCCACAACGGCCTCGGTGTTCTTCTCGACCGACCTCGGCAACCCCGATACCTACACCAAGTTCTACGCCGACCTGCAGATGTACGGCACCAACATGCGCCAGCCCGACCCCGACCTCTTCATGACCCAGTTCGTGAGCACCGAGGCCTCGTCGAAGGCGAACAAGTGGCAGGGCCGCAATATCTCGCGCTGGCGCAACGAGGAGTACGACCGCGCCTATCGCGCCGCGGAAAGCGAGCTCGACGCCGTGAAGCGGGCGGCGCTGTTCGTGCGCATGAACGAGCTCATCATCGACAACCGCGGCGTGATCCCGCTCATGAGCCGCTACGAGGTGAACGCGGTGGCCAACAAGCTGCAGGTGCCGCTCTCGGGTTGGGACAGCAACCTGTGGCTGCTGAAGGACTGGTTCCGGGAGGCCTGAGGACTACTGCCCGGGTGCCAGCTTCGGGTCGATGTCGAGGTACTTCCAGAAATGGTTGCCGAGCATCAGCGGCCGCCGGAAGCCGATGACCCACGGATACCACATGTCCGTGAGGATGCGGTGGGTGTTGATCTTCAGCGGCGCGTAGGCCACGGCGATCTTGGTCATCTGCTGGTAGAGCCTCGTGCGCTATGGACTGTCGGGCATCACCTTGGCCTGCTCGTAGAGGCGGTCGTACTCCGGATGCCTGAAGCGGGAGCGGTTGCCCTTGTATCCGGCGTTCGGCCCGTAGAGCGAAGTGAGCCACGTGTCCGCGTCGGGTGCGGCGGCCGAGCCGCCCAGCTGCCAGAACATCAGCTTGCCGGCGTCGGACTCCTTCAGCAGGTCGGGCCACTTGGCCTTGCGGAAGGTGATGCGCACCCCGATGTCGTCCATGCTGCGCTTCCACAACTCGTCGAGCTGGTGGTCCCGCGCCGTCGGCGTGGAATTGGCCTTGATCTCGAGGCGTGAGCCGTCGGGCATCTCGCGGTAGCCATCGCCGTCGCGATCCACGTAGCCGAACATGTCGAGCAGCGCCTTGGCTTTCGGCACGTCGTAGTCGTTGGCCGAGGTGCGGAAGGCCGGGTCGTAGCCCGCGACCCCCGGCGCGTAGGGCGTGTGCGCGACGATGGCCTGGCCCTTGCGGATGATCGCGATCTCGTCCTGCGTCTTGTACGCGAGCGACACCGCGCGCCGCAGCGCGACCTTCTCGGGCGTATAACCGCCGACGATCGGGTCCTCCATGTTGAAGTAGTTGTAGGTGAGGTCGAGCGCCGCCACCTGCTCCATGCGAATGCCCTTGCGTGCGAGACCGGGTGCCAACTTGTTGTTGGGGAAGCCCTGGTTGGCGAATTCCTCGGGCACCTTGAACATCAGGTCGAGGTCGCCGTTGAGGAAGGAGAGCCAGCGCGGCTGCGTCTCCTCGATCACGTACACCTCGATGCGGTCGATCATCGGCAGGCGCTTGCCCTTCTGCTGCGCGAGGATTTCCGCGGCGCGCCCGTCGCCCGGCTCCGGCTCCCCGGTGAAATACTCCTCCCGATAATTGGGATTCTTCTCGAACACCATCTTCGAGCTGCGCTTCCAGAACGCCATGCGATACGGGCCGCTGCCTACGGGATGCGAGCCGGAGTCGTCGCCGTATTGCTCCACCACCTCGCGGGCAACCGCGCACGACAGGCGGCAATCGGCGAAGTTGTAGATGAAGATGTAGGAAGGCTTCTCCAGCTTCACCTGCCAGGTATAGCGATCGATGGCCTTGACGCCCTCGAAGGGCGCGTCGTAGTCGAGGCGGTTGTCCTTGCGCGCCTTGGCGGCGAAGGCCTCGCTGCCCAGGAGGTAGCCCTCGATCTCGCCCAGCATCGGCGAGCGCAGCCGGGGATCCATGATGCGCTTGATCGAATAGACGTAGTCCGCGGCGGTGAGCTCGCGCTTCCTTCCCTTGAACGCGGGGTGGTCGTCGAAGTAGATGCCCGGCTTCACCTTCATGGTGTAGGTGCGGCCGCCGTCGCTCACCGCGGGCAAGGCCTCGAGCGTGTTGGGCACGAGCTTGAGCGGCCGCGCCAGGTAGTCGTAGTCCAGCGGCGAATCGAAGATCGCCGAGACCACGAACATCGAGTAGATGTCGCTCACCTTCTGCGGGTCGGCCGAGGTCTCGGCGACGTCGAAGGCGTAGCGCAGGACCTTGGCCGGGTGAGCAAGGGGCGACTGGGGACGCGTCTGGGCTGCCGCCTGCGCCGCGGCGACAACCATCGCGATCGCGATAGCGCAGCCCCGCGCCAGTCTCGTCCTCACGCCTGCCGCCCCACCATGAATTCCCGCAGCGCCTTGGCGGTGTGCGTGCGCGTGCCGGCCTTGAGGAACTGCTCGGGCGGCGCGGCCAGCACCACGCGCCCGCCCCCGTCGCCGCCTTCGGGCCCCATGTCCACGATCCAGTCGGCCTCGGCGATCACGTCGAGGTTGTGCTCGATGAGGACCACCGTGTTGCCGGCATCCACGAGCCGATGCAGCACGCGGATGAGTTTTTCCACGTCCGCCATGTGCAGGCCGACGGTGGGCTCGTCCAGCACGTAGAGCGTGTGCTGCGCGACCGAAGCGCGGCCGGGGCGCGGCGCGCCCTCGGTGCGCACTTTTGCCAGCTCCGTCACCAACTTGATGCGCTGCGCCTCGCCCCCGGAGAGCGTCGGGCTCGCCTGGCCGAGCGTGAGATAGCCCAGCCCCACGTCCTGCAGCAGCTGCAGGCAATGCCGGATCGACGGATGGTGCGCGAAGAACTCGAGCGCCTCGTCGACGTTCATCGCCAGCACCTCCCCCACGTTCTTGCCGCGCATCTGCACCGAGAGCGTCTCGGCGTTGAAGCGCGCGCCGTTGCAGACTTCGCAGACCACCTTCACGTCGGGCAGGAAGCTCATCTCCACCGTCTTCATGCCCTGGCCGTCGCAGCCGTCGCAGCGTCCACCGGCGGTGTTGAACGAGAAGCGGCTCGCGGTGTAGCCGCGGATGCGCGCCTCCTGCGTGTCGGCGAAGAGCGCCCGGATCTTGTCGAAGAAGCCCACGTAGGTCGCCGGGCAGGAGCGTGGCGTCTTGCCGATGGGGGTCTGGTCCACTTCGAGCACCCGCGTGACCGCCTGCCAGCCCTTGATGGACTTGCAGCCGGTGAAACCGCCGGCCTCCTTTCGATCGCGGGCGGCCGCGACCAGGCGCGTGAGGTTCTCGTGCAGCACGTCGCGCGCGAGCGTCGACTTGCCGGAGCCGGAGACGCCGGTCACGACCGCGAGCCGCGCGAGCGGGAAGCGCACGTCGATGTCCTTGAGGTTGTGCAGCCTCGCGCCGCTCACCTCGATGGCCGGCTGCCGCGGGGCGATGTCCCGCCGCGGCTGGATCGGGTGCTTGAGCGGCGAGCGCAGGAACCGCCCGGTGAGCGACTGCGGATCGGCCTTGAGCTCCTCGGCCGTTCCCTGCGCCACGATGTAACCCCCAAGCCGCCCGGCACCGGGACCGAGGTCGATCACGTGCTCGGCACGGCGGATGGTGTCCTCGTCGTGTTCCACGACGACCAGCGTGTTGCCCTTTGCACCGAGACGCGCGAGCGTGTCCAGCAGGATCATGTTGTCGCGCGGATGCAGCCCGATGGTGGGCTCGTCGAGGATGTAGCACACGCCGCGCAGGTTCGAGCCGAGTTGCGCCGCCAGCCGGATTCGCTGGGCCTCCCCACCCGAGAGGGTCGGCGCGCCGCGGTCGAGCGAGAGATAGCCGAGGCCCACCTGCTCGAGGAAACCCAGGCGCGCAGCGAGCTCGCTCAGGATGTCGCGCGCGATCTCGCCTTCGCGCCCGGCGACCGAAAGCTTCTCGAAGAACGTGACCGCCTTCGAGATCGGCTGCGCGCTCATGTCCGCGATCGATTGCCCGCGGAAGCGCACCGCCAGGGCCTCCTTGTTGAGGCGCTTGCCGTCGCATTCGGGACAAGCCTCGTCGAGCTCGAGCCACTCGACCCACGAGTCGAGAACGTGGTCCTCGGCGCCGGTCCTGGCGCGCTCGTCGTCCCACTCGACCTCGTCGATCTTCACGCCGGTGCCGTAGCAGGCCGCGCACCAGCCGTGCTTGGAGTTGTACGAGAAGAGCCGCGGATCGAGCTCGGGGAAGCTGCGGCCGCACGACGGGCACGCGCGCTTGACCGAATAGATCTGGGTCTCGCGATCGCCCCAGCCGCCGCAACAGACGTGCAGCACGCCCTTGCCGATCTCCAGCGCCTGCTCGACGGCATGGCGCAGCGCCTTCTCGTTCTCCGGCCGCACCTCCACCTCGCCCACCGGCAGCTCGATGGTGTGCTCGCGGAAGCGGTCCAGGCGCGGCCAGCCCTTGGTGGGCAGGTACTCGCCGTCCACGCGCAGGTGCGAAACGGCTTTCGCCAGCGCCCATTTCGCGAGGTCGGTGTAGAAGCCCTTGCGGCTGGTCACCAGGGGCGCCAACACCGCGATCTTCTTCCCGCGCTGCTCGCGCATCAATCGCGCCACGATCGCCTCCACGCTCTGCGGCTCGATCGGCACGTCGCACGCCGGGCAGTGCTGCGTGCCCAGCTTCACGAACAGCAGCCGCAGGAAGTGGTGGATCTCCGTCTGCGTGGCCACCGTGGACTTCGCGCCGCCGCGGCTGGTGCGCTGCTCGATCGCCACCGTGGGTGGGATGCCGAAGATCGCGTCCACGTCCGGCTTCGACGCGGGCTGCACGAACTGGCGCGCGTAGGCGTTGAGGGATTCGAGGTAGCGGCGCTGGCCCTCGGCGAAGAGGATGTCGAAGGCGAGCGTGGACTTGCCCGACCCCGAGACGCCGGTGATCACCGTGAACTTGCCGCGGGGGATCTCGACGTCGATGCCCTTCAGGTTGTGCTCGCGCGCGTGGCGCACGCAAATGGAGGGGACCGTCCCGGAATTGCCGCGAGAAGGAAGGCGCGGCAAACCGGGACTGTCCCCGGTCCCCGGTTGCGTCGCGGCATTGCCGCGCTGCGGCGCAAGTGCTGATTCATACGCTACCAGCGCCCTGCCCGTATGAGATGCCGCGTTCTCCATCACCGCCTTCGGACTCCCCACCGCCACCACCTCGCCGCCCGCGGCTCCCCCTTCCGGCCCCAGGTCGATCAGCCAGTCGGAGGCGCGGATGACATCCAGGTTGTGCTCGATCACGACGATCGAGTTGCCCGCGGCGAGCAACTTCCGGAACGACCGCAGGAGCTTGGAGACGTCCTCGAAGTGCAGCCCCGTGGTTGGCTCGTCGAAGAGGAAAAGTCGAGTCTGCTTCGCGTAGGTCTCGGCTTTCGGCCGCCTGGGCAGCATCGACACCGAGCGGCCCGAGACCTCGGCCAGGTGCCCCGCGAGCTTCAAGCGCTGCGCCTCGCCGCCGGAGAGGGTCGGAACCGGCTGTCCCAGGCGCAGGTAGTCGAGGCCCACGTCGACGAGGGGTTGCAGGCGGCGAACCACCTCTTCCTCGCGCGCGAAGGTTTCGACCGCCTCGGCGACGGTGAGCTCCAACACGTCGGCAATGCTGCGGCCGTCCACCTTGACCTCGAGCACCTCGTCGCGAAAGCGCCTGCCGTCGCAGTCCGGGCAGCGCAGGTAGACGTCGGAGAGGAACTGCATCTCGACGTGCTCGAAGCCGTTCCCCGAGCAGGTGGGGCAGCGGCCGTTGCCCGAGTTGAAGCTGAAGGTTCCGGGCTTGTAACCTCGCGTCTTCGAGTCCGGCGCGTTGGCGAACAAGTCGCGGATGGCGTCGAAGGCGCCCACGTAGCTCGCGGGATTGGAGCGCGTGGTGCGTCCGATGGGCGACTGGTCGACGAAGACGATGTCGTTCACGTGCTCGGCGCCCACCAGCTCGCGGAAGGCGCCGGGAGTCTCGGTGGGCTTGCCCAGGTGCTTGCGCAGCGCCGGGTGCAGGATGTCCTGCACCAGCGTGGACTTGCCCGAGCCCGACACGCCCGTGACGCAGACCAGGCGCCTCAGCGGAATGTCGAGGTCGATGTTCTTGAGGTTGTGCTCGCTGGCGCCGCGAATCCCGAGGCATACGGTGCCGTAGAGCGGATCGATCGCAAGGTCGTTCGGCACCTGCATGCCGGGGATGCGCACCTCGGTGCTGGGAATACCCTCGTCGGCGCGCTTGCGCCCGGATAGATATTCCGCCGTGAGCGTGCCCGCCCCCTGCATCTCCTCGGGCGTGCCGTAGAAGACGATCTCGCCGCCGCGCTCGCCGGGGCCGGGCCCCATGTCCAGGAGTCGATCGGCCTCGAGCATGATCTGCGGGTCGTGCTCGACCACGACGAGCGAGTTGCCCGCGTCGCGCAGGCGCTTCATCACGTCGATCACGCGTCCCATGTCGCGTGGGTGCAGGCCGATGGAGGGCTCGTCGAGCACGAAGAGCGTGTTCACCAGCGACGTGCCCAGCGCCGTCGTCAGGTTGATGCGCTGCACCTCGCCACCGGAAAGCGTGCGCGACTGCCGGTCGAGCGTGAGGTAGCCCAGGCCCACCTGGCAGAGGTAGCCCAGGCGCGACTTGATCTCGCCCACGAGCAGCTCGGTCGCCTCGTCGTAGGGCGCCGGCAGCCGTAGCGCGTTGAAGCGCTCGAGCAGCCGGTCGGCGGGCTCGAGCATCATCTCGTGGAGCGTCCTGCCCTCCACGCGCCAGAGCAGCGACTCTTCCTTGAGGCGCGTGCCGTTGCACGTGTGGCACGGCGTATAGGCGCGATACCGCGACAGCAGCACGCGGATGTGCATCTTGTACGCCTTGGTCTCGAGCCAGTCGAAGAATTTCTGCACGCCGTACCAGTGCGTCTTGCCGGTCTTGTGCCAGCTCACCCAGTCGGGGTCGCCGTCGATCACCCAGCGGCGGTGCTCTTCGGGAAGGTCACGCCAGGCGATGTCCATGGCGACACCGCGCTTGCGCGCGTACTTCGCGAGGTCGTCCTGGCATTCGTCGTAGCTTTTCGACTGGAAGATCTTCACCGCGCCCTGGGCGAGCGTCTTCGATTCGTCGGGAACGACCAGGCCGTAATCGACGCCGATCACGCGCCCGAAGCCGCGGCACATGTCGCACGCGCCGATGGGCGAGTTGAACGAGAACTTCGCCGGCGACGGATCGCCGTAATGGATGTCGCACGGCGCGCAGTGCAGGTCCGTGGAGAAGTGCCAGCAGGTTTCTCCCCCTCCGTCGGGAGAAGGTGACTCCTCTACCAGGTAAACCTTCACCTTTCCCACCCCGACCCGGAGCGCCGCCTCGATCGCCTCCACCACGCGCGACTTCTCCGCCGACGACATCTTCACGCGGTCCTGGACCACCTGGAGGCGATTGCCCTTGCGCGCGTGGATGCGCGTGTAGCCCTGGCCCTGAAGGAGCTTGGTGACCTCCTCCTCGCTGAAATTCGCCGGCACGTCGACCGGGAAGGCGATGACGAGGCGCGGATCGTCCGCCGCTGCGGCGCGCTGCACCAGCTCGGCGTAGATCGACTCGGGCGTGTCGCGCCGCACCGGCTGCCTGCATTGGCGGCAGAAGAGCCGGCCCGCGCGCGCGAAGAGCAGCTTGAGGTGGTCGTTGATCTCCGTCATCGTCCCGACGGTCGAGCGCGAAGTGCGCACCGGGTTGGTCTGGTCGATGGCGATCGCCGGCGGGATGCCCTCGATGGCATCGACCTGCGGCTTGTCCATGCGGTCGAGGAATTGCCGCGCATACGGCGAGAAGGTCTCGACGTAGCGACGCTGGCCCTCGGCATAGAGCGTGTCGAAGACGAGCGACGATTTCCCCGAGCCCGACGGGCCGGTGACGACGATGAGCTCGCCCGTCGGCAGCTCGACATCGACGTTCTTCAGGTTGTTCTGGCGCGCGCCGCGGATGCGGATGGTCTCGCGGGAATCGTCCTGCAATGCGGCGGCGGCGCTGGCCGCGGCGGCGGAAAGGTCGTTCATGGAGTAGGCCTGGAACGGCGCCGCTGGCGGGCGCGATGAATCGGAAAGGCGACCTTCCATTTTACGTTCCTGCGGCCCCGTTTCCCGCGCCGTGCATGATTGTGGATAAGTCCGATCGGCATCTCGAAAAGAGATGGCTTATCCCCAGCATTCCGGGAAAAACGCCCCGGGTGGCCCCCGGTCGCGCAACTAGGACTTCTTGGCGGCCGCGATCGCGGCCTTGGCCGCCTTCCAGGCCTCCAGCTCGCGCGTGAGCACGGCGGCAAGGCCCTCGGCCTGCTGGGCGAGGGCGTGTTCGTCTTCGGCGGCCACCTGCGTTGCGCGGGCGGGGCGGGGGTTGCGGCGGGGGTCGGGGGGATTCATGCGACCACTGTCGCAGGCCCGAGGCTCAGGAGATGAGCCAGCGCGGTCCTAGGCGGCGGGGTCGCTGCCGGGCGCCGCCTCGCTCCGCGCCGGAAAGAAGCGAAAGCCCGCGGGGGGGTAGGGGCTGCCCGGCGGCGCCTTGTCACCCGCATATTTGACGATCCGCGGCAGCACTGCGGCGGCATCCTGCGCCGCCCAGCCGCGATTCAGGATCATGTCGAGGTAGGTGAACTCCAGCATCGCGCTGGCACCCCAGTCCACGCTGGTCGAATACCCCGAGACCGGAAAGGAGCGGTTGGCGAGCGTGACTGCGCCATCCTGCGCCACCAGGCAGGAGGAGAAATGCAGCAGCCGCACCGCCTGCGCGTGCTCCATGCATTGCATGATCTTGCCGGTGTCGATCAGCTGGCCGCGGATCGTGAGCCCCTCGGGCGTCCCGTGGCTCGCGATCACGACCACCGCCGGCTCCGGAAGGAACACGAGCTGCTTGCACCAGGCCTCGAGGCTCGCGGCGTCGTGGAAGTAGCGATGGCGCACGCGCACGCCAGAGCGGCGCGCGAAAACCTCGCGCAGCATATTGCCGAACGAGTACTCGGGCTCGGCGAGGTCGCGCTGCCAGTGGGCCTCCAGCACCACGAGCCAGGTTACGCCGGTATCGATGGCGAGCCGGCGCCCGATCCAGGGCTTCCACTCGGTCTCGCCTTGCGGACGCCACTGGCCGGTGAAGCCGAGCTGGCCGTCGACCAGGCGGAAGGATCCCTCGCCCGACGCCTTGGGCTCCGCATACGTGAAGGAAAAGCCGTCACCCTGCAGCGTGCCTTCGAGGGTCGCATCGGCATGGTGGCCGTAGATGCCGCGGACAATGCCTTCCTCCTGGACCAGGCGCAAGGGACCGAAAGTCGTGTTCCATACGCCGTCCAATCCACGCTCGCCATCCCAGCGGCGCACGTGGCGCGAGCCCTTCGCCTTGTAGTGCCCGATGAAATGTCCCGGGCGCACAAGCCGGAAAGTGCCGGCGCCGGAATCCGAGGCATCGCGGTAGCGGAAGCGCAGCTCCCCGCCTTCCACCCGGCCGCTGAGCTCGCCGTTCGAGGTGCCGAAACGATAGCTTCCGGAAAGCTGCCCACCGTCTCCCGGCACCAGGGTGAGCGGCCCGAAGGTCGTGAACCACGTGCCGAGGAAGCCGGGGGAGGAAGGCATCGGGCGATTCTATGCCCCGCGCGAATCGCCCCCCTTTGCGCTACACCACGGTGGCGGGCTCCACTTCCTTCGCACCCGCCACCATGTCGTAGGCGGGCTCCGTGAGGAAATCGACGAACTCGTCCTGCGACACCAGCCGGTCGAGCAGCCAGGCGGCCTCGTCGTAGCGGCGCTCGGAGGCTGCGGGGGCGCCCGAGACCTTGTGCAGCTCCTCGGCAAGCATCCCGCGGAACATCTCGAGCGTGAGCTTGCGGCCATCCTCGAGCGTGCCCTTGGGGCTGCGGATCCACTGCCACAGCTGCGAGCGCGAGATCTCCGCGGTCGCCGCATCTTCCATCAGATGGTTGATCGGTACGCAGCCGTTGCCGGCCAGCCACGAGCCGATGTATTGCAGCGCTACGGAGATGTTGGTGCGCACGCCCGCCTCCGTGATCGGCGCTTCCGGGCCGAACTGCAGCAGCTCGGCCGCCTTCACGCACACCTCCTCGCGCTTGCGCTCGAGCTGGTTCGGCTGCGGCATCACGCGGTCGAAGATCTCCCGGGCGATCGGCACCAAGCCCGGGTGAGCGACCCAGGTGCCGTCGAAGCCGTCGTTGGCCTCGCGCTCCTTGTCCGCGCGCACCTTGGCCATGGCGGCCTCGTTCGCCGCGGCATCGCCCTTGATCGGGATCTGTGCGGCCATGCCGCCCATCGCGAAGGCGTTGCGGCGGTGACAGGTCTTCACCAGCAGCTGGCAATACGCGCGCAGGAAGGGGCTTGTCATGGTGACCAGGCCGCGGTCGGCAAGCACGAAATCGTGCTTACGAAGCTTCTTGATGCAGCTGAAGATGTAGTCCCAGCGCCCGCAGTTGAGCCCCGCGGCGTGCTCGCGCAACTCGTAGAGGATCTCGTCCATCTCGAAGGCGGCGGGCAGCGTCTCGATCAGCACCGTCGCCTTGATGGTGCCGCGCGGCAGGTTCATGCGCGCCTCCGCCTCGTTGAAGACGTGGTCCCATAATCGCGCCTCGAGGTGGCTCTCGATCTTGGGCAGGTAGAAGTACGGCCCGCTGCCCTGCTCGATGAGGCGCTCGGCGTTGTGGAAGAAGAAGAGGCCGAAATCGAAGAGTGATGCCGAGACCGGCTCGCCGTCGATGAGCACATGGCGCTCGAGCAGGTGCCAGCCGCGGGGACGCACGATGAGGGTCGCGATCTTTTCGTTCAGCCGGTAGCACTTGCCCTCGGGCGACTTGAATCCGATCGTCCGGTCGACCGCCTGGCGCAGGTGGATCTGCCCGCACACCATGTTCTGCCACGTGGGCGTGGCGGAGTCCTCGAAATCGGCCATGAAGGTCGAGGCCCCCGAGTTGAGCGCGTTGATGATCATCTTGCGCTCGACCGGCCCCGTGATCTCGACGCGGCGGTCCTGGAGGTCCTTCGGGATCGGCGCCACGGTCCACTCGGCTTCGCGGATGGAGCGCGTCTCGGGGAGGAAGCCGAACGTGTCGCCGGCGTCGAGGCGGGCCTGGCGCTCGGTGCGGGCGCGCATCAATTCGCGACGCCGTGGCTCGTACTTGCGATGCAAGTGCGCGACGAATCCCACGGCGGCCGGCGTGAGGATGCGGTCGTAGAGGTTGGGCTGGTTCGGCGGCAGCTGGATGCCGGGAATGGGGAAGTTTTCGCGCTTCATGGAGTCTCCAGTTTCAGTCGGCGGCTTGCGCTTCGCCTCGGGTAATCGGCGTGGCTTCGGGGAAGAACTGCGCGTCCTCGGTGGAGCCGTGCAGCGCCGTGGTCGAGGACTTGCCGGCCTGGATCACCTGGGTCACGTCGTCGAAATAGCCGGTGCCGACCTCGCGCTGGTGCTTGACCGCTGTGAATCCCATGGACGCGGCGGCGAACTCCTTCTGCTGCAGCTCGACGAAGGCGGTCATGTTCTCCCGCGCGTACCTGTGGGCGAGCTCGAACATGCCGTAATTGAGGGCATGGAACCCCGCGAGCGTGATGAACTGGAACTTGTAGCCCATGGCGCCCAGCTCGCGCTGGAACCTGGCGATGGTGGCGTCGTCGAGGTTCTTCTTCCAGTTGAACGATGGCGAGCAGTTGTAGGCGAGCATCTTGCCGGGGTGAGCCTTCTGCACGCCTTCGGCGAAGCGCCTGGCGAAGTCGAGGTCGGCGCGACAGGGCCTGGTCGAAGCCGCGGCGCGTCTTGTAGAAGCCCTCGCTTGTGCGTTCGCCGGTGAGGAAGGGGCGGTCGTTCTCGTCGACGTCGGAGGTGATGAGGTCTGCGGCCTCGGCATCGGTGCGCGCGAGGAGGATCGTCGGCACGCCCATCACGTCGGCGGCCAGGCGCGCGGCGACGAGCTTCTGCACCGCTTCCTGGGTGGGCACCAGCACCTTGCCGCCCATGTGGCCGCACTTCTTCACGCTGGCGAGCTGGTCCTCGAAATGCACGCCCGCCGCACCCGCCTCGATCATCGCCTTCATCAGCTCGAAGGCGTTCAGCACGCCGCCGAAGCCAGCCTCGGCATCGGCTACGATGGGCGCGAACCAGTCGGTGTCGCTCTTGCCCTCGGCGTGGTCGATCTGGTCGCAGCGGGCGAGGGCATTGTTGATGCGCTTCACCACCGTAGGCACCGACGAGACGGCGTAGAGCGACTGGTCGGGATACATGGAGAGGCTGTCGTTGGCGTCCGCGGCCACCTGCCAGCCCGAAAGGTAGATCGCGGGAACGCCCGCCTTTACCTGCTGCATCGCCTGGTTGCCCGTCATGGCGCCCAGCGAATTCACAAAGGGGCGCGTGTGCATGAGCGACCAGAGCTTCTCCGCGCCGCGGCGCGCGAGCGTGTGCTCGATGGGGATGCTGCCACGCAGGCGGAAGACATCCTCCGCGATGTAGCCGCGCTTGATGCCCTTCCACCGCGGATTCTCGTCCCAGTCCCTCCTGATGCGTTGCACTTCCATCTCTCGCGACGTGGCCATCCCATCTTCTCCGGTTAGCTGCGGGGAAAGTTGTTACACCGGGGACAGACCCGCTTTCGCCTATTTATTAGGCGATTCCGGGTCTGTCCCCGGTGTAACAGGCGTACGACCGGATGGAAGCATCGGCGTGCTCCAGCGCGGAATTGGTATTTCGGCAGGGGGGCCTTCGCCGGGCGCGAAGGCCGGGCGGCTAGGCGCGATCGATGCGGGCGGCGTAGCAGCCGCGGCGGGCAAAGTGGGCGTGCACGAAGTCCACGTCGGCGCGCCGTAACAGCCGCGCGATCAGCGGCTCGGCCTGGCTGCCCTCGACGATGTCGGCATCGACCATCATGCCGCCCGCATCGAAGGCGCGCAGCGAGAGAAGCCGCCGGCCCAGGGCCGGGGGTATCTCGTTCACCGCGTCGAAGGCCGCCCGCGCGCCCGCGCTCACGTAGATGGCATGGCTCGCGCGATACGGCGAAGCCAGGGGCAGGTGCTCGAAATTCAGCAGCAACACCTCGTCGCCGGGCTCAGCATCGTCCAGCGAGACACGACAGGGAAATCCGGGCTTGCTGTCGGCGCGGCATCGCACCGCGCGAGCGGCCGCAAGGGCCGCATCATCCATGCCGAAGAATAAAGCGAAGGGCGCGGGATCGAGCCCGCGAATCCTGAAGTCCATGGGACCTCCATCGATTGCAGGCGCGAATGATCGCTTGCCGGCGGCGACCAGGCTCGCCGTTTTCGGACGCGCAATCCTAGGCCGCCGGCGCTCCCACCAGGTGGTCGGCCAGCAGCCGTGCCGGCGCCGTGAGGGAAGAGCGCCGCCGGATGCACACGAACATCTTGCGCGTCGCCCACGCATCGGTGAGCGAGACCACGCGCAAGCCCATCGAATCCGCGAAGGCGCGCGTGGCCGCCTCGGGAAGCACGCCGATGCCCAGGCCCGCCTGCACCATGCGCGCCACCACGTCGAAGCTCTTCACCTGCACGCGTAGCCGCAGCGGCTTGCCAGCGAGCCGCGCCTGCTCCAGCAGTATCTGAGAGATGACGGTATTGCTCTCGAGCCCCACGAAGTCGTGTTCCAGCAGCTCGGTGAAGGCGACCCGCTTCGCGCGGATCGCGTGGGGCTTGGGCACCACGGCCCCGAGCTGGTCCTCGCGATAGGGCAGCATCTGCAGCCCCGCCACATCCGGGCCCTCCATGACGATGCCCACGTCGGTGGTGCCGGCATGCACGGCGTCCACGATCGCGCCGCTGCGCTCCTCCTCGAGCGACAGCTTGATCTCGGGATGTGTCGCGGCGAAGGAGGCTAGGTCGTCGGGAAGGTATTGCGCCAGGGCCGAGGCGTTGGCCATCACGCGCACCATGCCCTTCACGCCGTTGGAATAGTCGGAGATCTCCGCGCGCATCGCATCGACCTGGCCCAGCATCTGGCGGGCATGGAAGAGCAGCGCGGCGCCGGCCGGCGTGAGCTCCACGCCCTTGGCCGTGCGAAAGAGAAGCTGCACGCCGAACTGGTGCTCGAGCTGGGCGATGCGGCGGCTGGCGGCGGCGAGCGCGATGTGGCACGCCTCCGCCGCGCGCGTGATGCTGCGCGTCTCGGCCACGCGGACGAAGAGCACGAGCGAGGCGAGGTCGGGGCGCATGGGGCGATGCTACGACAGGAAGCGTTTGGGCGAGATGGCGCCCGCGAGGTCGCGGCCCAGCGGCAAGGGCTCATCGGACAGGTGTGACGCGAGGAGCTCGGCGCCGAGCGGCGCCCACAGCAGGCCCCTGGATCCCAGCCCCGCGGCGACGTGGACGTCCTCGACGGCGCTGGCGCCGAAGATCGGGAGCCGGTCGGGTACCGTCGCGCGGAATCCGGTCCAGCCCTCGAGCGATATCGGATGCACGCCTTCGGTGAAGCCCGGCAGCATGGACTCAGCGCGAGCGAGGTTCTCGCGATGGTCGCTCGCGCGCACGCTCGCATCCGAGTCGTCGTGTTGGTAGCTCGCGCCGATGACATGCCCGCCACCTTCCAACGGCGCCACGTACCCCGTGCCGCTCACGATGACGCCGAGGCTGCGCCCCGGCGCCGCCGGCAGGTAGGTCACCTGGCCGCGCACGGCGCTCAGCGAAAGACGCGCCTCGGGCAGGACACGCTTCGCGTCGGCCGCGTTCGCGAGGACCACCGTAGGCGATTCGGCGATCACCCGGCCCTCGGCGTCGAGCGCGCGCCACGCGCCGCCCTCCCGCTCGAGCCGGTCCACCGCCCGGCCCGTGAGGCGGCGCACCGCGCGGCCGGCGCGGGCGAGGCTCGCGATGCCGAGGCTGCCCGGCGACACCCAGGCGCCTGTCGGGAACCACCATCCGCCGCCCCGCACCGCGCGTCCGGCAATCTCCGCGGCGAGCGTTGCATCGACGTGGCGCAGGAATTCCGCCGGATGGCCCTGGGAGGCCACGATCGCCTCGAATCTGCGCTCTTCGTCGTGATCGGCGGCCAGCTGCAGGACGCCGCAGCGATCCCACTGCAGGTGGAAGCCATCGTGCTGCAGGGCGCGGAAGTGCTGCAGCGCATAGAGGAATGCGGCGCGCGAGGCCTGCGCATTCACCGCGTCGCGCAGGTTCGCGACCGGGCGGACCAGGCCCACGGCAGGCACGCTGCGCTCGGGCCGCGCGTCGACGAGATCGACTTGCCAATCCCGCGCCGCAAGCCTTTCCGCGACCAGGATGCCCGCAAGCCCGGCGCCCACCACGATGGCGTGCCGGTGCTTTTTGTGATTGTCGGGTCCACCCGCACTGTTGGCGTGCAGACCGGGAATCGTTCCCCCCGCCATCCTGCCGACCAGCATCTCCCGCTTCGCGCCGAAACCTGCGCGCTTCTCGATGTGGAAGCCCGCGTCGGCGAGCGCCGACCTCACGCCGCCCGCCACCGTCCATGTCGAAACGGTGGCATCGCGCGCGGCCAGGCGTGCCAGCTCGCGCACCACTTCGGGGGACCAGATCGCGGGGTTCTTCGACGGCGCGAACCCGTCGAGGAAGAAGGCGTCGGCCCGGCCCACGAGCTGCGGCAGCAAGCGGGCGGCATCCCCCAGGAGCAACGTGAGGATCACGTTGCCGCCATCGAAGTGCAGGCGGTGGAACCCCCCGAGCGGCGGCGGCCACACGGCCACCAGGGCGCCGGCGAGCGCCTGCAGCTCCGGCAGGGGGTCCAGCGCCGACTTGAGGTCGGATGCGCCGAACGGGCGGCCTTCGACCGACACGAAATGCAGGCGGCGAGGGCGCTGCGCATCCGCGCGCCAGGCGTCCCAGGCGGCGAGGAAATTGAGCCCGATCCCGAAGCCGGTTTCCAGCACCACGAACGCATCGCGCGAGCGCCACCGCTGCGGCAACCCGTTGCCGCCGAGGAAGACATGCCGGGACTGCGCGAGGCCACCATCGGCGGAGTGGTAGATGTCGCGGAATTCGCTCGAGTAGGGAATGCCCTCGGGTGTGCGCTCGAGCGGCGCCGTCGGCAACGAGACCATCGAGCGGGAAGCGTACCTGGAATGCGGATGCCCGAACTCTAGCGGATTCGGGCCCGTCCCCGGTTCCGCCACCGCGACGCGGCGCGCTTCCCTGCGCCCCAAAGGAGTAAGGCGCCCCGGCCAAGGGCATGAGGCCGGACGAGCCGCGTCGGGTACGGAACCGTCAGAAAACGATCGTGGAAAGCTTCTTGCGGAATTCGTCGACGAGCTCGACCTGCTCGGCCGCGATCTCGAAGACTTCCAGCATCCGCCGGCGACCGATGTCGTCCATGAACGTGCGGTCGCGGCCCGCGATTTCCAGCAATTGGTCGAGCGCGCGGCCGTAGTCGCGCTGCGCGATGCGAAGGTCGGCAAGGTCGAGCCTCGCCTGCAGGTCGTCGGAATTCGCGCTTACGCGTCCTTCGAGCTCCTGCTCGGGAGGAAGGCAGGCCGCCGCCTCGACCGCCTCCATGCGGGCCTTCACCGCGGAGCACGCCGAGTGTTGCTCCGCGCGTGGGGACAGCAGCGCGTAGTGCGCCGAGGCGCCCGCGGCATCGCCGCGGTCGAGCAGCAGGCTGATCATGTCCAGGCGCGCGCCGTCGTTCGCGGGGTCGAGGGCGATAGCTTTCTTCAGCGCGTCCTCGGCCAGTGTGACATCGCCGGAGATCAGCGCCTCGCGCGCGTTGCGGTGCTCGATGTCGCTCGGGTTCGGGATGAGGCGATCGAGGAACGCGCGGATGTACACCTCGGGCTGCGCGCCGCTGAACTGCGCGACCGCATTGCCGTCCACGAACGCCACGGCATAGGGGATCGACTTGAGGCTGAACGAGGACACCAGCTCCGGGTTGGTGTCGGAATTGACCTTCACGAGGCGGAAGCGCCCGCCGTATTCGCGCTCGAGGCGCTCGAGCAGCGGGCCCAGCGCCTTGCAGGGCCCGCACCAGGGCGCCCAGAAGTCCACCAGCACCGGCACTTCCATCGATGCATCGATCACATCGCGCTCGAAGGAGCTCAGGTTCGCGTCGATCATTTCGTGCCCCATCCGTACCAGGTCCAAAGTACGATGCGGGGCTCTCGCGGGAAGTTCAACCCGGCGGGCCTCGTCGCGGCACGCGTGAAAGCGCGTGAGGGGATGTGGCGAAGGGCACGGTAGGAGGCAGCCTATACGCCGGACTATGCGGCCGCGGCGGGCATAATCCGGCGATGCCCGCACCGCCCCTCGACCTCGACCTCCTTGCCGGCCTCGTCGGCACCGCCCAGCTCGTGGTGGGCGAGCAGCACACGGCCCCGCGCATCGGCAGCGGGCGCATCCGCGTTCTCGCCACTCCGGTGATGATCAACCTCATCGAGGCCGCGGCGCTGGCGGCCGTGGAACAGTCGCTTCCCGAGGAACACCAGAGCCTGGGCACGCGACTGGACATCTCGCACGTGGCCGCCACGCCGGTCGGCATGCGGGTCCGAGCGACCGCCGAGGTGGTTCGGGTCGAAGGCCGCACGCTCCATTTCCGCGTGCGCGCCGAAGACGAGCGCGAGCTCATCGGCGAGGGAACCCACGAGCGGGTGGTGGTGAACCTGGCGCGATTCGACGAGCGCGTGAAGCGAAAAGCGGGCTAGGCTAGCCCGCCGACTTCTCCATTTCCTTGAGCGCCCGATACAGGATCGGATCGCCCGGCCCACCGGAGGGCGCAGACAGGTCCACTTCCACGTGCGGCGCCAGGATCTCGCGCGGCTTGCCATCGAGCTGCAAAGTCCTTTCCGCGGGAAACGAGACCACGATGCCGCTGTGGGGAAGCCTGATGCGGCGGGGCTCCCCGCGCAGCTCGGCCATGCGCGTGCCCACGAGTCGCGCGCCCGCGACCGCGACCAGGCCGGCGGCCAGCGCCTCGCCTTCGCCGGCCGTCCAGCGATCCACCAGCACCAGGACCGGGGCTCCATAAGGGGCCACGCCGCTGGGCGCGACCTTGTCGACCACGCGCTTGCCGCCCCTCAGCTCGCGCAGCTGCCACGGTTTCTCGCGCGCGGTGAAAAGCCCGAGGATCGCCAGCGTCGCGGCGCGCGAGCCCTCCGTGGGAACGTCACGCAGGTCCACCAGGAGCCCGCGCGTGTCGCGCAAGTGATGCAGCGCGCCTTCGAAGTGATCGGCTACCTTCTCGCCGGCGGGGCCTGACTTGAGCCGGATGTAGCCCAGGTCGCGGTGCTCGCCGATGCGCCGCGCGACGATCGCCGGCCCGTTGGCGGGGGGCGCGGCCTTGCGCTCGACCTCGACCGCACGCACGCCCGATCCTTCCTGCACCTCGATGCGCAGCGGCCTTGCGGCAAGGTCGGAGAGCGCGTGCCTGAGCGCCCAATCCCGGGCGGCGGCATCGACGGGCCCGTGGCCCTGCAGGCGGCGGGCGACGGCCTTGTCCACCGGGGCGCCGTCGATGCGCAGGATCCGCTGGCCGGGCCTGAGGCCCGCCACGTCGGCGTCGCCGAAGGCGCGAACTGCCTCGACCCGAGCCTCCCCCTGCTGCCAGCGCGCCCAGATCCCGATACGCGAGCCAAGGCGTCCTTCGGAGAGGCGCACGTGGTCGTCATGCAGGATGGCGAGCGCGCCTTCGAGGGCGGCGACGAAATCCTCTCGCGTCCTGGCGTTTACCGCCTTCGCCCTCGCGGCGGGGCGGTAGCGGTTCCAAGCGGCCCGCTCGCGAGCGAAGTAGGCATATCCCTTGTCCACCGCGCGCCAGGCCACGTCGAAGTCCTCGCCGCGCTGCGCAGGGGTGAGCTCGACGGGCGCAGCCATCGCGCCCGCGACGAAGAACGCCGCGATCCAGCCCGCCGCCTTCACGCCGCGATCGACCGCCCCAGGGACAATGCCACGACGCGGTTGCGGCCCCGCTCCTTCGCGAGCCGCAGCGCCGAATCGGCGCGGTCGAGCAGCGTGTCGATGCTCTCCGGGCCTTCGTCGAGGCGCGCGGCCACTCCGAGGCTCACCGTCACGGCGAACTTGTGGCCTGCCGCCTCGATGGGCTCGTTCGCCACGTAGCGGCGGATGCGCCCTGCCACGACCACGGCGCCGGGGCCGGGCACGTCGGGAAGCATCACCAGGAACTCCTCGCCGCCGAAACGCACGACCATGTCCTCCTGGCGCAGGGCGCTGCGCACCAGGTCGCCGAACTTGCGCAGCACCTCGTCGCCCACGCGATGGCCATGTTGCTCGTTGATGGCGCGGAAATGGTCGATGTCGAGCATCACGATGGACAACGGTTGCCCAGCGCGGCGCGCGCGCGAAAGCTCGCGCTCGGCGATCTCGTGGAACGTGGTGCGGTTGTAGCAGCCGGTGAGCGGATCGATGGTGGCGAGCCGGCGCGCCTCCCCCTCGGCGCGCTCCCTGTGCAGCAGGAGGAAGCCGAAGCTCGCGGCCACCGCCGCCGCGAAGGCGAAGATGAAGGTCGCGGCGGCGAACCCCATCGGCACCCGGAAGCCCGACAGGGGGTCGGCCACCACCATCGCGCCGACTCCACGGAAAAAGCAAGCCAGGCCCGCTGCCGCGAAGCTCGCGACCACGATGGCGCGCGCGCGGGAGGCCGCGGGCGCATGCAGCTGGGCGCCGATGCCGGCGATGCCCAGCAACAGGGTGCCGAAGACGATGCCGCCGAAGAGCACGCCGCTCGCCCGGTCCTGCTCCAGCAGCTGGAAGGGGACGGCGATCGCGGCGATGACGGCGGTATGCACCCAGGCCGGCAGGGACTTGTTGTCGTATGCGAGCAGCGCCCCGGCCTGCAGCGTCATGGAAAGGGCGAGGAGCGCCGTGCCTATGGCGAGCGCCCCCCCGGCCTGGGAGCCCTGCCAGGCGAGCAGTCCCACGCCGAGCGCGCGCACCACGAGCGAGCCGGCCCAGTGCGACATGCCGTCGCGCGAGCGGTGCGAGGCGCCCAGCCACAGCGACGCCGCCAGCATCATGTCGGCGGCGGCCAGCAGCAGGAGCAGGGTGCGCAGGTCGAGCATCCCGGGAGCCTAGGGGACCGGGCAGGCCGGCGCAATGCGGAAAGTCACTTCGGGACTAGCGTTTCCGGCGCAAGCCGTCGGCGACCATGGCCGCGAACCTGTCGGGCTTGATGAAGCCCTGGCCCCACTTCTCGTCGTATTCGCGCGTCACGCCCGCGGCGGCCACCTGCTCGTTCGTCCTGCCCTGCGCGAGCAGCTGCTTCACCCGCGAGCTGACCTGCGAGAGCATGTCGCGGTACGCCCTGAGCTCGGCCCTGTTCGAAAGCGGGCCGTGGCCCGGGATGATCTTGGTGGCATCCGAGGCGATGGCCAAAATCTTGTCGCAGGCCGCGATTACGCCATCGATGCTTCCTCCGCTCGAGCTGTCGATGAACGGGTAGTAGCCGTTGAAATACACATCGCCCATGTGGATCACGTCGCTCTTCAGGAAGTGGACGATGGTGTCGCCGTCGGTGTGCGCGTGCGGCACGTGGATGGCGCGCAGTTCGTCGCCGTTGATGTGAAAGCTCATGGCGCCGTTGAAGGTCACCACCGGCAGTGCCGCCTTGGGCGAGCGCGGGATGTTCTGCTTGAAGAACTCCAGCACCTGGTCCGAATCCATGCGTTTCCTCACGTTCTCGTGGGCCACGATGAGCGTTCCGGCCTTGCCGTAGTTCTCGTTGCCCCCGGTGTGGTCGAAATGCCAGTGCGTGTTAAGCACGAAGCGGACCGGCTTGGGCGTGATCGCCTTGATCGCGGCGTTGATCTTGTCGGTGAGGGGCGCGAACTGGTCGTCGATGAGGAAGACCGCGTCCTCGCCCACGGACAGGCCCAGGTTGCCGCCGGCGCCCACGAGCATGTAGGTGGTGTCGCCCAGCCTGGTGGTCTTGATCTCGACCTTGGAGAAGTCCTGCGCGAGCGCGGGCAGGGCCGCGACGAGGAGCGCAGCGAGGGCAATGCGATTCATCTGTGGCCTCCGACGGTGAGGGTTGCGGCGCGGGGAGCTGCGGACTGCTGCGAAGCGATCCAGCGGTCGATGCGCGCCTCGAGCACGGTGAGCGGCAACGCGCCATCGTCCAGCACGGCGTTGTGGAAGCGGCGAAGGTCGAAGCGCGGCCCGAGCGCGGCGCGCGCCTTCTCCCGCAGCGCCTTGATCCGCATCTCGCCCAGCTTGTAGCCCAGGGCCTGCGCCGGCAGCACTATGTAGCGGTCCACCTCGGCGGCGGCATAGTCGGGGTTGCCCGCGCCATTGTCGACGAAGTAGGCGATCGACCGCGTGCGGCTCCATCCTTGGGCATGCAGGCCGGTGTCGATCACCAGGCGCACGGCGCGCAGCATCTCGGCCTGCAGGCGCCCGAAGTGCTGGTACGGATCCTTGAAGAATCCCATGTCGAACCCCAGGGTCTCGGCATAAAGCGCCCAGCCCTCGACGTACGCGGTGTAGCCGCCCGCGCGGCGGAAGACCGGCAGGTCCTTGAGCTCCATCGCGCGCGCGATCTGCAGGTGGTGCCCCGGCACCGCCTCGTGCAGCAGCGTAGTCTCCATCTCGTACGAGGGACGGTTCTGCAGCTTGTTCACGTTGGCGAAGAAGAAGCCGGCTCGGCTGCCATCCAGCGCAGGTCCCGAGTAATGGTCGGAATTGTCTCCCTGGTGCTCGTCCATGGGGCGAACGCCATAGGGCATCCGCGGAAGCTCGGCGAAGAAACGCGGCAGCTCGGCGTCGGCGCGCTTGGCGATGTCGCGATAGGCGCGCAGCCGGTCCTCGGGTCGCGTGAAGAAGAAGCGCGGGTCCGTGTTGATGTGCTTCAGGAACTCGGCAAAGGTCCCCTTGAACCCGGTGGTGGCGATCACCCGGTCCATCTCGGCGCGGATGCGCGAGACCTCGGCCAGCCCCAGCGCGTGGATTTCCTGCGCGCCGAGGTCGGTGGTGGTCTGCTCGCGGATGAGCAGGTCGTAGTAGACGCGCCCGGCTGGAAGCGCCGAGGCCGCCAGGTCGCTGCGCGCGGCCGGCAGGTACTCCTCCTCGACGAAGCGCTTGAGGCGCGCGAACGCGGGCTGCACCTTTTCCGCAAGGACCTTCCGCCCGGCCGCTTCAAGCCGGCGCCGGTCGCGCTCGCCGACTTCCTTCGGAAACTCCGCGAAAGGCGGCCAGAAGGGTGTGTCGGCCACACCGCCCTCGGCGAAAGCGGCCAGCATTTCGGGCACGCGCAGCATCGCCTCGCGCGGCGGCATCCAGCCGCTTTGCATGCCCGTGCGCATGGCGGCGACCTCCTGCTCGAGCCGCCGCGGGATCGCGTCCAGGCGTTGCAGGTAATTGTCGTAGTCGGCGGCGCGGCGGAAACGCGTCGCCTTGACCACGAAAGGCAGCAACAGGTGCGGGCCTTCCATCGACGAGACGCGCATCCACTTGTCGCGCGGCCCGAAGGGCAGCTTGCCGTAGAGCTCCTGGCGCTGCCTGGCGATGCGCAGGTCCGCCAGCATCACCTCGCGCGAGATGCGGTCCTGTTCCGAGAGCTTCTCGGGGTCGAAACGCTCCAGCTCGGCGATGATTCGGGCCACGCGCGCGCGCCGGCGCTGAGCCGCCTGCGCCGAGGCATCGCCCAGCCGGTGGTCGAAGCCCTCCTCGCCGAGATACGTGGCGATCTCGGGCGATTCCTCGTAGGCGTTGCGCAGCTCGCGATCGAAGATCGCATGCAGGGCCTTGTTCGGTGGCGGCTCGGCCGGTCGAGCCGCGCCCGCCAGCAGGCAGGCGGTCGCGAGCAGCACGCCCGCCAGCCGCCTCACCGGCGGCCCGGCCGCGCGGCCGCGCGCCCCTGCTCGCGGATCCACTCGTCGATGCGCGACTCGAGCACAGTGAGCGGCAGCGGCCCATCGTCGAGCACCGCGTTGTGGAAGCGGCGCACGTCGAATCGCTCGCCGAGCGCGGCGCGAGCCTTGGCGCGCATCGCCTTGATGCGCAGCTCGCCGATCTTGTAGCCCAGGGCCTGTGCGGGCGTATTGATGTAGCGGTCGATCTCCGCGGTGGCGAAGCCGAGCTTGAGGCCCGCATTGTCCATCATGTACCGGATCGACTGCTCGCGGCCCCAGCCCTTGGTGTGGATGCCGGTGTCGATCACCAGGCGGCAGGCGCGCATCGCCTCGGCCCACAACGCGCCGAAGCGCATGTACGGATCCTTGTAGAAGCCCATCTCGTAGCCGAGGCTTTCGGCGTAGAGGCCCCAGCCTTCGCTGTACGCGACGTAACCGCCCGAGCGCCGGAAGAGCGGCAGGCCGGAGAGCTCCTGCTGCCGGGCGATCTGCAGGTGGTGGCCGGGCACCGTCTCGTGCAGCAGTACCGCCTCCATTTCGTAGGAGGGCCGGTCCTTGAGGTTGTTCACGTTGGCGTTGAAGAAGCCGGCGCGGCTGCCGTCGATGGCCGGGCGCGAATAGTTGTCGGCGTTGTCGCCTTCATAGGCTTCCATGGCACGGATGCCGTAGGGCGTGCGCGGCAGCTCCGCGAAGAGCTTCGGCAGCTCCGCGTCGGCGCGCTTGGCGATGTCCCGATAGGCCGCCAGCCGCTCCTCGGGCTTGCTGAAGAAGAACCGCGGATCGCTGTTGACGAACTGCACGAACTCCGCGAACGAGCCCTTGTGCCCGGTGGAGGCGATCACGGCGCCCATCTCGGCGCGGATGCGCGCCACTTCCGCCAGGCCGAGCCGGTGGATCTCCTCGGCGGTCATCTCGGTGGTGGTCATCTTGCGCACGCGCACGGCGTAGTACTTCGCGCCATCGGGAAGCGTCGAGGCGCCCAGCGACTTGCGCGCCACGGGCAGGTACTCGGAGACGAGGAAGCGCTGCAGCCTGGCGAAGGCCGGGTGCACCTGCCCAGCCAGCGCGCGCTCCCCGGCTTGCGCGAGGCGCGCGCGGTCGGCTTCGGGAACCTCGCGCGGGAACTGCTCGAAGGGCCGCCACAGCGGCGTGGCCTTCACGTCGTCTGCCGCGAAGAGGTCGAACATCGCCGGCGTGCGCGCCATCGCCTCGGCCGGCGGCATCCATCCCGATGCCATGCCCGCGCGCATCGCCGCGATGGCCTGGTCGATCGCGCGCGGGACCGCGGCCAGCCGCGCGAGGTAGTTGTCGTAATCCCTCGTGGTGCGGAAGCGGGTCGCCTTGACCACCGCGACCAGGAACGAATGGGGACCCCCGGTGGACGAGACCGGCGACCACGAGTGTCCCGAGCTGAAGGGCAGGTCGCCGTAGATCGCATCTTCCTCGGCGTCGAGCCGCAGGTTGGCGAGCATCACGTCGCGCGAGATCCGGTCCTGGGTGGAGAGCTTGCGCGGATCGAAGCGCTGCAGCTCGGCGATGACGGCGAGGGTGTGCGCCTTGCGCCGGGCGACCGATTCCGGCGAGCGATCGCTCAGGCGATCGTCGAAGCCTTCGATGCCGAGGAAAGTCGCACGCTCGGGCACTTCGTTCAGGCCGTAGCGGAATTCGCGCTCGAAGAGCGCGTGGAGCGAAGCATCGCGCGCGGGCGCCCCCGCCAGCAGCGGGGTCGAGCAGGCGAGCGCGGCGAGCGCGAGCGCGGCCCTCATTCGACCTTGCCGATCTTCTTCACCACGTCGGCCAGCTTCTTCGCGTCCTGGTCCCAGAAAGGGCGGAATTGCGGCTGGTCGAGGTATTGCACCGGCGTCTCCACCTTCGCCAGCGCCGCCTTGAAGCGCGCATCGTCGATGGCGGCGCGCGCGGCGAGCCGCAGCTTCATGATCACGGCCTCCGGAGTCCCCGCGGGCACGAAAAGCCCGGTCCATTGCGAGAATTGCGCGTCGTAGCCCAGCTCCTTCAGCGTCGGCACGTCCGGCAGCGCGGGGTGGCGCGACTCGCCCCAGCTCGCCAGGACGCGGACCTTGCCGCCCTTGATGTGGCCCATCACGCTCGACGGACCCGTCGACAACGCCTGGACCTGGCCGCCCAGCAGGGCGACAACCGCCGGACCCGCGCCGGTGAAGGGCACGTGCAGCATCTTCGTGCCCGCCGCGCCGTTCAGCATCTCCATCGGCACGTGCATCGTCCCGTAGTTGCCGGAAGAGCCGTAGGGGATCGCGCCCGGCGCCTTCTTCGCGGCCTCGATGAGCTCGCCCGCCGTCTTCCACGGGGCATCGGCGCGAACCGCCAGCACCGTGGGATCGGCGGTGAATCGCGCGATGGGGACCAGCTGCGAGAGCTGGTACATCTGGTCGCGGCCGAGCACCTTGTCGGCCTCCGGGATGATCGAGATCGAGGAGAGAGCCAGCAGTACGGTGTAGCCATCGGGCTTGGCGCGCGCCACGTATTGCATGCCGACGCCGCCGCCGGCTCCTGCCTTGTTCTCCACCACTACCGGCTGCTGGAGGTATCGCCCCATCGCCTCGGCGACCGGCCGCGCGGTGATGTCGGCCACGCCGCCGGGCGGAAACGGCACGATCATGGTGATCGGCTTGCTCGGGTACGTTTCGCCCTGCGCGAGCGCGGCGGCCGCCCAGAAGGCAAGGACTGCTGCGAAGAGGCGCTTCATGGTTTTCCCTTCCTTTCGTGGCAAGCGAGGCCCGACGGGCCGGTGAGGTCCTTCTGCCCGCTGCGGATGCGGGTGATGTACTTGATCGAGCTGCGCGGATGGCGCGGGTTGTGCATGACGCGGATGCGCCCGTCGCCGGTCACCTTCACCACGTTCGAGCCTTCGCGGTGCCCGCACCAGTAGGTGGGCTCGCCTTCGATGAGCAGGATCAGCTCCACCACGGACTCCGGCCTGCCGCCCGGGTTGCAGTCGAGGTTCTGGCAGCAGGTCTGCTCGCCGGGCCCCAATGTCCTGCTGAGGACGCGGTCCTCGCGGAGCTTGTCCTTCACACCCACCTGCTCCACGTAGACGCTGCGGTCGCGCAGCTGGTTATGGATGCAGTAGGCCTGGGCGCCGCTTGCGGCAAGGGCGAGGCCGAAAAGGAGCGTCGTCCTGGCGATCATGGTGTTCCTCCCGGCTCCGTCCCCGCGCCTTTTCGCTCTGCCCTCACCACGTTCGCGCAGCGCGGCGGCATGAAGCGGCAGATGCTACCGCGCCGGGCGGGCCAACTCCAGTTCCTCGCGCAGCGGGCGGGCGGGGAAGTGGAAGCGCACCGGGCCGTCGGGCTGGGCGTGGAGGAACTGGTGGACGAAGGGATCGCTCGATTCGAGCATCTCGGCGGTGGGCCCGTGGCCCACCATCACGCCGTCTCCGAGGATATAAAGGTGGTCGGCCAGCTTGATCGCTTCGTGCACGTCGTAGGTCACGACCACCGAGGTCGAGCCGAGGGCGTCGTTGAGCGTGCGGATGAGGTTGCACACCACGTTGAGCGTGATGGGGTCGAGGCCCGCGAAGGGCTCGTCGTAGATGGCGAGCGGCGGGTCGAGCGCGATTGCCCGCGCAAGCGCCACGCGCCGCGCCATGCCGCCCGAGAGCTCGCCGGGCTTGAGGTTCTTGGCCCCGCGCAGCCCGACGGCATGCAGCTTCATGACGACGATGTCGTGGATCACGTCCTCGGGAAGCTTCGTATGCTCGCGGATCGGGAACGCCACGTTGTCGAAGACCGTGAGGTCGCTGAAAAGCCCGCCCTTCTGGAACATCATCCCCATCTGCCGGCGTAGCGCGTAAAGCTCCGCCCGCGGCAGCTGGTCCACGCGGCGCCCGCACACCGTGACGCTGCCGCTCGACGGCGCCAGCGAGCCGCCTATCAGCTGCAGCAGGGTGGACTTTCCCGAGCCGCTGGTGCCGAGGATCGCCACGATCCGGCCGCGCGGGATGTCGAGGTCCACGCCCTTCAGGATGGCGTTGCGGCCGTAGGAAAAGCGCAGCCCGCGGATCTCGACCAGGTTGTCGGGGGTGGACATGGGCCGATTATCGCATCCGCCCTTACACGAAAATGGCGCGCGGCGGAATCTTCTGCGCCCGGTGGCGCGCGGGTAAACTTCGTGCCTCCCGAATCCAAGGCAACGCCGGAGTCCCCATGCGCCTCATCGACCGCGCGAAGAACATCCTCCTCAACCCCAAGGCCGAATGGGACGCGATCGCCGCGGATCCCACGCCGACCGCGCAGATGATCACCGGCTACGTGCTGCCCCTCGCGGCGCTGGCGGCTTTGGCGAGCTTCATCGGGCTTTCGCTGGTGGGGCAGAGCCTGCCTTTCCTCGGCACGTATCGCATGGGTATCGGCTGGGGCCTGGGGCTCGCCATCTACAACGTGGTCATGGCGGTGGTGTTCGTCTACGTCGTGGGCTTCATCATCGACGCGCTCGCGCCCACGTTCAACGCGCAGAAGAACATGCCCCAGGCGCTCAAGCTCGCCGCCTATTCGTACACGCCCGTCTGGGTCTTGGGGCTGCTCGCGATCCTGCCCGCGCTGGGCGTGCTCGGGATCATCGGCGCGCTCTACGGGCTCTACCTCCTCTACCTGGGGCTGCCCCGCCTCATGAAGAACCCGCCGGACAAGAGCGTGGGCTACACCGCGCTCACCGTGGTGTGCGCCATCGTGGTGGGGTTCATCATCAGCATCATCGGCGGGCTCATCACCGCCCCCGCGATGATGGCGGCGGGCACCATGGGGTCCTCAGGCGTGACCTTCGACAAGGACAGCCCGGCCGGCAAGCTCGACGAGTTCGCCCGCAAGATGGAGGAGGCCGGCAAGAAGATGGAGGCCGCGCAGAAGAGCGGCGACGCCGGCAAGCAGATGGAGGCCGCCATGGGCGCGCTCGGCACGGCGCTTTCCGGCGGCAAGGGCGTGGAGCCCGTCCAGCTCGACACCCTCAAGCCCTTCCTGCCGGAGAAGTTCGCCGGACTGCCGCGCACCGACATGCGCGCCGATCGCAGCGGCGTGGCCGGGCTCATGGCGGCGAAGGTCGAGGGTACGTTCTCGGAAGGCGACAAGGAGGTCGAGCTCGAGATCGTCGACACCGGCGGCGCAGCCGGGCTCACCGCCCTCGCGGGCTGGGCGGCGCTGGGCGCCACCGCGGAATCCGAGACCGCCGATCGCGTCGAGCGCCTGAAGCGCGAAGGCAACCGCGTCGTGCGCGAGGAGATCTCCAAGCGCGGCGGCACGCACCAGTACTCGGTGATCCTCGCCGACCGTTACGTCGTTTCGGCCGAGGGGCGCGGGGTCGACATCGGCGCGCTCAAGAGCGCGGTGAACGGGCTGGACCTCGCCAGGATCGAGTCGCTCAAGTAGGCGAAGAGCAATTACCACAGCGACCACAAAGACCCGGGGAAGACTTGCCGGGATACGCTGCCACCAACGATTGCTCTCGTGGTCCCCGTGGTCGCCGTGGTTGATGGCCTTTCGGCTCACCCCTTCACGCAAAGCACCTGCTTGAGCGTGTGCACCACGTCCACCAGGTCGGACTGGTTGGCCATCACCTCGTCGATGTCCTTGTAGGCGCCGGGGATCTCGTCCACCACCCCGGCGTCCTTGCGGCACTCGACTCCCGCGGTCTGGCGTTCGACGTCGGCGGCGGTGAAGCGCCGCTTGGCCTCGGTGCGGCTCATGCGGCGCCCTGCGCCGTGCGCGCACGAGCACAGCGACTGCGGATTGCCCTTGCCGCGCACGATGAAGGACCGAGCGCCCATGCTGCCGGGAATGATGCCCATTTCGCCCTCGCCGGCGCGGATGGCGCCCTTGCGCGTGACGAACACGTCCGCGCCGAAATGCCTTTCGCGGGCCACGTAGTTGTGGTGGCAGGAGATCGCTTCGCCCTTCACCTTGAAAGGCGGCAGGTGCGGCCCGATGGCCTCTAGCACCGCGCGCATCATCTCGCGCCGGTTCTCGGTCGCATAGTCCTGCGCCCAATGCACCGCATCGACGTACTGCTCGAAGGCCGGCGAGCCTTGCGCGAGCCAGGCGAGGTCGCGGTCGGGCAGGTTCGCGCGCTCCTTCTCCATCTCGCGGCGGGCGCGCTCGATGAAGTAGCGGCCGATCACGTTGCCGATGCCGCGCGAGCCCGAATGCAGCATCACCCAGACATCGTTGTTCTCGTCGAGGCATAGCTCGATGAAATGGTTGCCCCCGCCAAGGGTCCCCAGCTGCTTCACCCACGCGTGCTGGAAGTCCTTCTGCATCGAGGCGATCTTCGGATTGGCCTCGACGATCTTCCTGAGACCCGTGGCCAGCTCCTTCGCCGCCTTCTCGCGCACGGCGTCGCGCTCGTCGCCGTGCGTCTCGAAGCCCACGGGAACCGCGCTTTCGATCGCGCTGCGAAGGCGGCCCAGCGATTGGGGCAGGTCCTTCGCGCCGAGCGAGAGCTGGACGGCGTTCATGCCGCAACCAATGTCGACCCCGACCGCCGCCGGAACGATGGCGGCCTTCGTCGCAATCACGCTTCCGACCGTCGCGCCGATACCGGCGTGAACGTCCGGCATCGCCGCGATGTGCCCATGCACGATCGGCAACCTCGCGACGTTCTCGAGTTGTGTGCGCGCCGCGGGCTCCAGATCCGGTGTCCAGACCTTCACCGGAACCCGGCCTTGCGTCAACTCGATGGAAACCGGCATGGCATCGACCCCCACTGGTCACATCCAGGTCGGACAACACGCCCCCGGGTATCGGTTCCTCCATGCCGGTGGCCAGGGGTCGGCCGGAGGATCCGAATGGCATGATCGGCATTCTGCCTTGCGAATGGGTGCTCGCGCCGTGCGCGTGGACGTGATCGTGATCGGCGCCGGCGCCGCCGGCATGATGTGCGCCGCGACGGCCGGGGCGCGCGGCAGGCGCGTGTTGCTGCTGGACCACTACCCGAAGGTGGGCGAGAAGATCCGCATTTCCGGCGGCGGCCGATGCAACTTCACCAATGTGCACGCCACGCACCGTGATTTCCTCTCGCGCAACCCCGATTTCTGCCGCTCGGCGCTCGCCCGCTATACGCCCCGCGACTTCCTCGCCCTCGTCGAGCGTCATGGCATCGCGTGGCACGAGAAAACCCTGGGACAGCTCTTCTGCGACGACAGCTCGACGCAGATCATCGCGATGCTCCAGGCCGAGTGCGCCGCCGCAAAGGTCGAATGGTGGCAGCCGTGCGAGGTAGGCGCGGTCGTTCGCGAGGTCGAGGCTTTCGTGGTGCAGACAGCACGTGGCGAAGTGCGCGCGCGCTCGCTGGTGGTGGCGACCGGGGGCCTCACCGTCCCCAAGATCGGCGCCACGCCCTTCGCCTATCGCCTGGCGGAGCAGTTCGGGCTCGCCATCGTGCCGCCACAGCCGGCGCTGGTGCCTCTTGCGCTTGCGCCGGAGCTGCTGGCGCGACACGGCGACCTCGCGGGCGTTTCGCTCGAAGTCGAGGCCTGGTGTGGTCCGGGCCGCTTTCGCGAGGCGCTGCTGTTCACTCACCGCGGCCTGTCGGGGCCGGCGATCCTGCAGGTCTCCTCGTACTGGCAACATGCAAATGCCGCCCAGCCGATCCATGTCGACCTGTTGCCGGCGGCCGATGCCGGATCGTGGATCGCGGCCCAGCGACGCTCGCGGCTCACGCTTGCCTCCGTGCTGTCCGAGCGGATGCCCCGGCGCTTCGCGCAGCAGTGGTGCGAAGCGCGTGGGCTCGAGCGCCCCATGGCGGAGCTGCCGCAGCGACAGCTCGAGGATGCCTTGCGTGAGCTGCACGATTGGGCGGTGCAGCCCTCGGGAACGCTCGGGTACAACAAGGCGGAGGTCACGTTGGGCGGCGTGGATACACGCGGGCTGTCCTCCAGGACGATGGAGGCGGCCTCGGTCCCGGGCCTGTATTTCATCGGCGAGGCGGTGGACGTGACCGGCCACCTCGGCGGCTTCAACTTCCAGTGGGCGTGGGCTTCAGGTCACGCTGCCGGAAGCGCGGCCTGAATCCCGCAGACGGTCAGGCGAATCCGGCCTTCACGCGTTGGGCCCAGGACGCTTCGCCGGTCAGCTTCCGCACGAACGCCCGCGCGGCCTGCGGCTCGGCGGCCTGTGCGCTCACCGCGGCCGTATAGACGGTCGCCAGGTCGAGGCCCGCTGGCAGCGGCGCCACCAGGCGCACGCCCGGCGTGGCGAGGATCTCCGTCGCCTGGGTGCAACCGATGGGCTTGCCTTTCGCCGCGGCCATTTCGCGCATCGCGGTGGCTCCGTTGGGAAACGGACGCAGGCGCGCCACCACGTGGCCCTTCACGCGCAGCTCGTCGAGCACCTTGGCGAAATGGATTCCCGCAGTGGCCTTCGACGGATCGGGAAAGTAGATGGCATCGGCGGCCATGAGGGCATCGGTGAGCGCGCGCGCGTTGGAAACGTTCGGCGGCGCGTGATCCGCAGGCACCGCGATGGAGGTGGCCACCGAGCCCACGTCCGCGACGGTATCGGCGAGCACTGCCCCCTTGCCGGCGAGCTCCGCCACCTGCTTGCGGGTGAGGATGAGGATGTCGCACGGCGCGCCCGCGGTGAATTTCTCGAGCATCGCGCCCACGGCGCCGAAAAGGCCCGTCACCTCGATGCCTTCGGCCGCAGCCAGCGTGCCGACGATCCCCTGCGCGGCGCCCGCGCTGATGAAGCCCAGCCTCACCGGTCGGCGCGCGCGCCCGAAGCGCGCACGATGCGACCCCACTTGTCGATGTCGTCGCGCACGAAGCGCGCGAACTCGTCGGGCGACATCGCCATCGCCTGCGCGCCCTGCCTGGCCCATGCTTCCTTCATCTCCGGGGCGTTGGCCGCGCGCGTGATCTCGGCATTCAGGCGCTCCACCACCGCGCGCGGCGTGCCGGCCGGCGCCATGATGCCGAGCCAGATCACCGACTCGTAGCCGGGGACCCCGGCTTCGGAGACCGTGGGCACGTCCGGCAACACAGTGGAGCGGGCCTTGCCCGAGCTGCCGAGCGCCTTCAACTTGCCGGCGCGCACGTTGGGCGCCATCGTGGTGATGGCATCGAACATCATGTGCACCTGCCCGCCCAGGATGTCGGTGCGCGCACCGGAGCTTCCCTTGTAGGGCACGTGCAGGACGTCCACGCCGGCCATCGATTTGAAGAGCTCCCCGGCCATGTGGTACGGAGTGCCCGGGCCGGAGGACGCGTAGTTGAGGGTGCCGGGCTTCGCCTTCGCGAGCGCCACGAACTCGGCGAGCGTATTCGCGGGCACCGACGGGTGCACCACCATCAACAGGTCGGAGTAGTTCACCGGCGCCACGGGCACGAAGTCGCGCGCGAGCTGGAAAGGCTTCTCCTTGATGAGCGACTCGTTCACGGTGTGCGTGTTCGACATCATCAGCAGGGTGTAGCCGTCGGGCGGGCTCTTGGCGACCAGGTCGGTGCCGACGATGGCGCCGCCGCCGGGCCGGTTCTCCACCACGAAAGCCTGGCCCAGCGCCGCGCCGAGGCGCTCGCCGATCGCGCGCGCATAGATGTCGGCTGGACCGCCCGCGGCGAACGGCACGACGATCTTCACGGGGCGCGCGGGATAACCCTGCGCGGAGGCCACGACCGAAGCGAGCGCAGTCACGGCGGCGGCGAGGCGTGCGACGAGGCGATGGGGCATGAGACCTCCTGGGTTGCGCGCATCGTATCAAAGCGACAACCCTGCGCGATTCCTCCTACATGGAGCAAGCCCACGCGGACAACTTTTACCTGCCCGGACCGACTGTCGCTGCCCTGCTGGGGCGCCATCCTCGAACTGTCACCAACCGATTCAGGAGGCCTCATGAACAACCGCAAAATCGGCGCGGTCATCGCTGCCCTGGGCGCGCTTTCGCTCGGCGCCTGCTCGCACATGACCAGCCAGGAGAGGGCGGTCGCGACCGGCGCGGTGGTCGGCGGCGTGGTTGGACACGCGGTGACCGATGGCAGCACGCTCGGCACGGTGGGCGGCGCGGTGGTCGGTGGCGTGGTCGGCAACGAAGTCGACAAGAATCGCCACGAGCGTCGATACGACCGCCGCTACGGCTATTCCTACTGACCCTGCAGGATCGGCCGCGCGCGCAGCCTCAGGCGCACTTGCGCGCGCGGCTCGACAGGGCGAACGCCGGCGGCCCCGCCGGCGCGTGCAGTGGATTGAGCCAGACCAGCAACGCGGCATGGCCGCGTGAAGGCGCATCCTCGGGGGCGAAGCCTCGCAGCACGCCGCCGAACTGGTACCCCTGAGCGAGGCGCGCGCGCAGCGGCTCCTCCGGGATGTCCCCCGCGATGATGCGCATCGCGTAGGCCTCGGGCGTCATCAAGGACTCGCACTCGCCATAACCCGCCAGCCGCTCCGTGCCGAGAACGCGGCGCAGGTTCATCCGGCGGCAGGCCTTGCGCATGGCGTGCACGAGCGCCTTCATAGCGTTGGCACCGGCCGGGGTCGGATCCACGAACAAGTCCGCACAGAAGAGCGTGTGGGCATCGTCGTGGTGGGTGGTGAAGAAGCCCTCGCCGGTCAGTTCTGCCCACGCGATACCGTCGCCGTAATCGTGGCGCGCCAGCAAAAGGCACGATGCGAAGCCCGCTACGCGCCCTTCGTTGATGGCAACCCATTGGCCCGCCGGGAAGGCGAGGCGCCGACTCTCGAGCGCCCTCAACGTGAGCGGCGGCGAAAAAGGCGCCGCGTGCTTCTGCAGTGCCCGCAAGGCGGCGAAATCCTCCAGGCGTGCCTCGCGCACCCGCATCGCACCCACATCGGATAGCTGGGCCGTGCGCCACACATCCGCAAGGGTCGCTACCCCCGGTTTGCGGGGGAACGCCTGGATCGAGCCCATTTGCGGCGCCGCTCAGCCCGTCTTGCGGAAACTGGTCTCGGCGCAGCGCGGGCAAGGCGGCAGCAGCGTCGTGCGCGTGGTCTGCAAGGTCCAGCCGCAGTTCTCGCAGGTCAGGGTGCCCGCCGAGGTGATGTCTCCGGTGCGAAAGGTGAGCGTGGGGTGGTCGCGATGCAGCAGGTCGCGACGAAGGTACTGGCGCAGCTTCTCCGCATTGTCGGCGGTGAATTCGCCCGCCATGACCAGCGTGTTGCACGCGGTGTCGAGTGCGCCGTCGAAGGCGGCCGCGGTCTTCTCGGCTGCGGCATTGAAGAGATTCTCGAATTGCCCGCGCAGCCGATCGAAGAGGTCCTCCTGCTCGCGCCGTTGCACCGCGTCGACCTGCTGGATCCGCACCAGCGTCGATCCGTCGAGCGAACGGCGGGGCCCGGTGCGCTTGCGCCCCAGGTGGGTGCGGATCGCCCCGCGATTGCGCGCGCGGGCCGGCCCGTTGTTGTTCGGCGTGGACGGGTGCCTCATTGTCGCTTCTCCGTGGAGGAGGTCTCCGTGCGACCGCATGCTTACAAGCCGAGTTCACGCATTTTTCCCGTGCCGAGGGGTTGACGGCATTTATGCTGCATGGCAGCATTCGGCCATCCATGAGGTGAACGGAGTTTTTCCCGGAATGAAAGCGACCTTCAACCATCTGCCGACCCAGCGCCCGAACGGCCTGGTGTCCTGCGTCATGCAGGGCATCGACCGCGCGGCCGTGAAGGATCGGCCGCTCTCCGGGAGGACGACGGAATAAACCGCTAGCAGCCAGCGCGAATTCCCCGCGAAGCCCGGAGAGCCCAAAGCCTCCGGGCTTCGTGCATTTGCGATCCGAAAAACAAGAGGGAATACGACGATGAACGCTCAGAAGATGTTGGCGGCCTGGAACTGGCTTCAGCCGCCGCGCAGGAAGCGATCGAAGCGCAGGCAGCTGGGCTTCGTGCTCTACGAAGCCGGGCGCAGGCCGGGACTGCCGGCGCCGGTGGCGAATGCCCGTGCGCGCTTCGAATACGAGGCGCGGATGGCGGCGCGTGAGTGGTTGATGTTGTAACCGGCAACTTCGCGGGCTGTGCGCGGCCCGCCTAACGAAGGTTTCGGGTTGCCGCCCGGCTTTCCAGCGAGGGACGCCTCATGGGAAGTGACGGGTTCGATGACGAAGCGGCCGGCCCTCGTGGCCGGCCGCGGTCAGAACCCTGGCCCTGCCGCCTACCTGAATTTCGCCGCCAACTTCTCGGTTTCGACCTTGAGGATCATTGCGTCGACCCCCACCGCGGTGAACGTCGTTCCCCATTCCATGTAGCGGCGCGCCGCGGCCTCGTCGGTTGCAAGGATGCCCGCGGGCTTTGCGCAGGACTTGATGCGCGCGATGGCATCCTGGATCGCCGACTGCACTTCGCGGTGGCCCTGCTCGCCCAGGTGGCCGAGGCCGGCGGCGAGGTCGGCCGGACCGATGAAGACGCCGTCGACACCGTCGGTGTTCGCGATCGCCTCGAGATTGTCCAGCCCCGCGCGGGTTTCGATCTGCACCAGCAGGCACAGCGCCTCCTCGGCGCGCTGGAAGTAATCCTTCACGCGTCCGAAGCGCGAAGCCCGGGTGGTGCCGGCCACGCCGCGCACCCCCCGCAGCGGGTAACGGATGGCCGCCACGGCCTCGCTCGCTTCTTCAGCGGATTGCACGTACGGGACCAGCAACGTCTGAGCCCCTACGTCCAGGTAGCGCTTGATGAGCACCTTGTCGTTCCAGGCGGGCCGCACCACGGGGCTCGTCGCGTACGGCGCGACCGCCTGCAGTTGCGTGAGGATGGTGGTCGGGTCGTTGGGCGAGTGCTCGCCGTCCAGCACCAGCCAGTCGAAGCCGGAGCCGGCCACGATCTCGGCGCTGTAGGCGTTCGCGAGCGATGCCCAAAGGCCCAGCTGGTGGCGTCCGGAGGCGATGGCGTGCTTGAAAGGGTTGTCGGGCAATTCCATGAGGGCCATTTGGATCAGGGAGTTAGCAGTAAGCGAATACTAGCCCACCGAATCGTGCTCTCTTGCCGCACGTAGGATTATTCTGATAGCGGCCCCCGGCGCTCATGAAGGAGACTGTGTTCGGTAACCAAGTCAGGAGTCCCCCATGACGTACGAATACGATTTCGAGATGGTCAAGCGCGCGTACGCCGAAATGGCCCGCAGGGCCCGCGAGAAGGACGAAGTCCGCCGCCTGCCGCGCAACGGCATGCCGCAGCAGTCGCAGATGCACCAGGTCGAAGAGCGCCACCAGCCATATCCCGCCTGAGTTTTTCCCTTTCCTTCGAAAACCCCGCACTCGCGGGGTTTTTTGTTGCCTGAAGCGCATGCGGATCCCGCTTCTCGCTGCCCTCGCCACGATCGTTTCGTGCCTGGCCATGCCGAGCCTGGCCAACGAAGCCGCGCGCCTGAAAGCCGCGCACGACGAGTTGCGCGCGAAGCTCGCGCAGAATCCCTTCGGCCGCCCGCTCACGATCGATTCGCGCGAGGCAGGCTCATCGCTCGAGGGCGACGTGCACGCGATCCTCGAGCACCCATACACGAAGGTGCGCGATGCGCTCTCGAGCCCCCGCGACTGGTGCGAGCTGTTGACGCTGCCTTTCAACGTGCAGAAGTGCGAGGCGCGCGAGAATGGCGTATCCGTCTTCATCGGCCGCAAGCCCGATACGCCGATCGAGGATGCCACGCGCCTCGACCTTAGATTCGCGGTGCCCACGCGGTCGGACGATTTCCTCGAAGTCCGCCTGGGTGCGCCCCAGGGGCCGGCCGGCACGCGCGATTACCGGATGGCACTGTCGGCCGCGCCGCTGGATGCGCAGCGCACCTTCGTGCGCTTCCGCTACGGCTATACGCAGGGCACGCTGAGCAACCTGGCGTTGCAGGCATACCTGTCGACGTCCGGCGCGGACAAGGTCGGCTTCAGCAGCGACGGCCAGGACGAAAACGGCAAGCCAAGGCTCGTGGGAGGCGTGCGCGGGATACTCGAGCGCAACACCATGCGCTACTTCCTCGCGATCGACGCGTACCTGGACACGGTGGCCGAGCCCGAGGCCTCGCGCAAGCGCGCGCGGCTCGAGCGGTGGTTCAGGGCGGTGGATCGGTACCCCCGGCAGCTGCGGGAAATGACGCTGGAAAGGTACCTGCAGATCAAGCTGGGCTGAAACCCCGGGCGAGAAACCCGGGACGGACCTGGAATTCGCGTTGGCACTGAAACCGGGCACAGACCCCGGTTTTCGCCGTTGCCTGGTTTGGGGTCTGTCCCCTACCCGCGCCCGATCCAGGGCATCTTGGTCGCCATTACGGTAAGGAACTGCACGTTCGCCTCGAGCGGCAGGCCTGCCATATAAAGGATGGCGTCGGCCACGTGCTTCACATCCATGCGGGGCTCGACGGCGATCTCGCCGTTGGCCTGCGGCATGCCCTTGGTCATGCGCTCGGTAAGCGGCGTGATGGCGTTGCCGATGTCGATCTGGCCGCAGGCGATGTCGTGCTTGCGCCCGTCGAGGGAGATGCACTTGGTGAGCCCGGTGATCGCATGCTTGGTGGATGTGTAGGCCACGCTGTTGGGGCGCGGCGCGTGCGCCGAGATCGAGCCGTTGTTGATGATGCGCCCGCCCTTCGGGTCCTGGGCCTTGAACATCCGGATCGCTTCCTGCGAGCAAAGGAACGCGCCGGTGAGGTTCGCATCCACCACGGCCTGCCACTGCTCCAGCGTGAGCTCCTCCATGGGCACCGGGGGCGCGCCCGTGCCGGCGTTGTTGAACAGCAGGTCCAACCGGCCGAAGCGCTCCTTCGTCTTCGCGAACAGGTTCCTCACCGAGTCCTGCTTGCCGACGTCGGCCACGACCGCGAGCGCGCGATCCTTTGCGCCGGATTCGGCGATCGCCTGCTCCAGCATCTCGGCACGACGCCCGGCGAGGGCCACGCTCCAACCCTCGCCCAGGAGCGCCAGCGCCGCGGCCTTGCCGATTCCGGTGCCCGCGCCGGTGACGACGGCGACTTTTCCCTGGCCCTTCATTCGATTCCCCCGATGACCTCGCGCATCGTGGACACGATGCGGTCGATGTGAGACTCCTCCACGATGAGCGCCGGCGCGATGGCGAGGATGTCCCCGGTGTTGCGGATGAGCACGCCGCGCTCGAAGCAGCGCAGGTAGGTTTCGAATCCGCGGACTCCCGGCGACCCGGGCCGCGCCTCGAGCTCCACGGCTCCCACCAGGCCGATGTTGCGGATGTCGACCACGTGCTTCAGACCCTTCAGCGAGTGCAGCGCATCCTCGAGCTTCGGCGCGATCTTCGCCGCGCGGGCGAAGAGATCCTCGTCCTTGTAGAGCTGCAGCGTGGCGATCCCGGCCGCGCAGGCGAGCGGATGCGCCGAATAGGTGTAGCCGTGGAAGAGCTCGATCGCGCCCGGCGGGCCCGCCATGAACGTCTGGTAGATGTCGTTGGACACGATCACGCCGCCCATGGGCACGGCGCCGGAGGTCACGCCCTTGGCGAAGGTGATGATGTCGGGGACGACATCGAAGACCTCGTTGCTGAAGGCCGTCCCGAGGCGGCCGAACGCGGTGATCACCTCGTCGAAGATGAGCAGGATGCCGTGCTTCTTCGTGATCTCGCGCAGCCGCTGCAGGTATCCCTTCGGCGGCACGAGCACGCCCGTGGATCCCGCCATCGGCTCCACGATGACGGCGGCGATGGTGGAGGCGTCGTGCAGCGCGACGATGCGCTCGAGCTCGTCGGCGAGGTGCGCGCCCCAGTTGGGCTGTCCGCGCGAGAAGGCGTTGCGGTCCGGGTAGTGCGTATGCGGCAGGTGGTCGACGCCCGGCACCATCGCGCCGAACATCTTGCGATTGGCCGGGATGCCGCCCACCGCGATGCCGCCGAAGCCCACCCCGTGGTAGCCGCGTTCGCGGCCGATGAGGCGGGTGCGCGTGCCCTCGCCGCGCGCACGTTGCCAGGCGAGGGCGATCTTGAGGGCGGTGTCCACGGCCTCGGAGCCGGAGTTGCAGTAGAAGACGCGATCGAGCCCCTTGGGCGAAAGCTCGACGATGCGGTTGGCGAGCTCGAAGGCGAGGGGATGGCCCATCTGGAAGGCGGGCGAGTAATCCATGGTCGCCGCCTGCTTCTGGATCGCTTCCACGATGGGCTTGCGCCCGTGGCCGGCATTGCAGCACCACAGCCCGGCAAAGCCGTCGAGGACCTCGCGCCCATCGTCCGTGGTGTAGTACATGCCTTCGGCCTTCACGAACATCCGAGGCTTCGACTTGAACTGCCGGTTCGCGGTGAAGGGCATCCAGTACGCCTCGAGCTCGGCGGGTGCGAGTCGCAGCTGGTCTGAAAGAATCGTCATGGCATTCCTCCGGTGGAAGCCGGATTCTACCCATTTGGGAATCGTCGTCGTTTCACGACAGCGGATGTGGGAGGAGGCCGACCCTCGAATGAGCAAGCCTCCGGCATAGCGCAAGAGGCCCGAAACGTTAAGTTGTTGGAATGTTCCGGACTCTCGCTGGAGGTATGCACATGTTCAAGCGCAAAGCACTGCTGGCGGCGCTCGCTCTTTCGTCGATCGCCCTGGTGCCCGTGCCGGCATCCGCGGAAATCGGCGTCTATCTCGACATCGCCCCGCCCGCGCCGCGTCACGAGGTGATTCCGGCCCATCGTCCTGGTTACGTGTGGCAACCCGGTTACTGGGATTGGCGCGCCGGCCGCCACGTCTGGGTCCGCGGCCACTGGGTGCGCGAGCGCCCGGGGTACTTCTGGCACCCGAGCCGCTGGGAGAACCGCGGCGGCCGCTGGTACTTCGAGCAGGGGCGTTGGGACCGCCAGCGCTATGCCATGCGGGACCGCGACCGCGACGGCATCCCGAATCGCTTCGACCGCGACAAGGACAACGACGGGCGCCCCGACCACCGCGACCGCGACCGTGACGGCGACGGCGTACCGAACCGCTTCGACGACCGGCCGAACAATCCGTATCGGCGCTAAGCATCAGCAACGAAGGACGGGGGACGGGGAAATCCGTTCCCCGTCCCCGTCTCCCCTTCCCCGTCCCCCGTTTTCCTTGTCATCCCGCTCGGCCCGTCGCGCGTTATGCCCTCACGGAGGTGACCATGCGAAAACTGATTTTCGGAAGTCTTGCCGCAGCCGTCCTGTCGATCGCGGCGTTGCCCGCGACGGCCCGGCCTCATGTGGATTTCTTCGTCAACATCGCGCCCCCGCCCGTCTACCATAAGGTGGTTCCCGCGCCGCGCGCGGGCTTCGTCTGGGTGCCGGGATACTGGGATTGGCGCTACAACCGCCATCACTGGGTGGCGGGCCACTGGGTGCGCCATCGCCCGGGCTACTACTACGAGCCCGCGCGCTGGTACCCCCGCGACGGCCGCTACTACTATCGCGCCGCGCGCTGGCGTGATGCCGACCGCGATGGAGTTCCCAACCGCTACGATCGCGCACCCTACAATCCACGTTGGCGCTGAGCACGCTCGCGTGTCGGCTCGGATGTGACGCCGATGTAGCTGCGACGCGACTCACCGTAATGCCGCCATTCCATGGCGGCATTTTTTTTGCCGCGCGCGCTCGTAAAAACTTCGTGTGAAGCGCGAAGATCCCCTCTAGCGCGCATCAACCGGGTGGCATGTGGCTTGCAACAAGCCTCCAGCATGCAGTTGTCCAACCATCCCAACTTCCTCCTGGAGGCGCACATGCGCAAGCTCGCACCTGCCTTTATCCTGAGTTCCATCGTTGCCTTGGCCAGCGGTTCCGCCATGGCCCTCGGCGACATGAACAAGAACAAGAAGTCCCCCAACGCGGACACGGTTTCGACGCAAAGCTCGTCGAGCCCGTCCGAGAAGACCTATACCGCGCCCACCAACCCGAGCACCGCCGGCGCGGCGACCGCGTCCGATACGGGCAAGGGCGGGGCGACCGCCAGCGGCAGCAACGGCGCCACCTCGGGCGGCCTGAGCAGCGGCTCGTCCTCGGCGAGCGATACCTCGACTTCGAGCTCCGGCAGCATTGGCACGCAGGGAAGCTCGATGAGCGGAAACGCCGGCGCGTCCGGAACCGCGGGCACGTACAGCAGCTCCTCGCTCGGCAGCGCATCCGGCTCGGGCAGCGCAACCGGCAGCGCCTCGGGCAACGGCAGCAGCTCCGAGCGCATGGCGAGCAGCTCCACTGCGGGCAATGGCAACTCGGCCTCGAAGGACAAGTCGACCAAGAAGGCCGCGTGCAAGGGGCTCACGCCCAACGACGCCGCGTGGCAGCAGAACAAGTGCGGCAACGAGATGAGCGACAAGAACAAGGCCGGCAACATGCGCGGCGGCACCGGCGCCTCCGCGGGCGAGGGCTCCGGCTCGAGCGCCGGCGGCTCGTCCGGCGCCGCGGGCTCGGGCTCGGCCGGCTCTGGTTCCTCTGGATCAGGCAAGTAGTCCGACGACGTCCGGCGGCCCTGGCCGACGAGTGGACCGGAATCGACCGGCATTGCTCGAGGGCCGCCGGATTTAACCTGAGCGAGTAGGAATATCCAGCGAAGGAGGCGTGACCATGTGGACTCGACGAGTGCTCCTGGCGACGATGGTCGCCGCGGCGGCGATGTCGCTGCCCCGCCACGTCCCGGCTTCCTGGAGCGCCGGGGCCAGCGCCCAGGCGCAAAGCGTCGCGGTGGGATCGTTCCGCTGACGACATAGCGCTGCAGGCGCAGCACCGGATGCCGGCGCCCCAAACGCCGGCATTCGCTTTTTGGCGCCCGCATTCCTACCGAAAGCTCCGGGCCGTTCCTACAACGCGAGGCTGCGCTTGGCTGGCAGATGCGGGGGACGCCGATCGCTACTCTGGTCGCATGCGCACCCGTTCGTTGCAGCGCGGAGGAATGCCGACATGAACATCATGCAAAAGATCATCTACACCGGATTCGCAACCTGCGCGCTCGCGAGCGCGTCGATGCCCGCATTCTCCTGGACCGTTTGGCCGAACGTGGACTTCGAGTGGTACGCCGACGTTGGCAAGCTGCCTGCCGGCAATGCCGAGGTCGCCGTGTTCCCCGCGCCCCGCACGGGCTACATCTGGGCGCCCGGCCATTACGAGTCGGTCGCGGGCTCGGATCGCCAGTACATTCCCGGCCGCTGGATCGTTGACGACCACCAGGAGCAGGTAGCGCGCTACAGCGTGCCCGCCGGCACGCAGCTCGCAACGGGTCCGACGGTCCTCTACGACCGCGATGGCCGCCCAATCCCGACGCATCCCGACGCCTATCCGATCGATTCCGTCCGCAGGTAAGCCACCGAACCTTTCCTGCTCCTTGCCGGCGGCTTGTCCGCCGGTTTTTTTTTGCGGGCTCCGATCGAAGACCAGGGACGGACCCCGCGGGGAAAAAATCGGCGCTGCGAAGTCACCGGGAGCCGTCCCATGATGTATCCTCTCGCCTCCCCCGTAATACCTCGATCGGCCAGAGATTCCCATGGCGCAGTACGTCTATTCCATGATCCGCGTGAGCAAGGTCGTCCCGCCCAAGCGCGAGATCATCAAGAACATCTCGATTTCATTCTTTCCGGGCGCCAAGATCGGCTTGCTGGGCCTGAACGGCGCGGGCAAGTCCACGGTGCTGCGGATCATGGCCGGCATCGACAAGGAGTACGAGGGCGATGCCAAGGCGATGCCCGGCATTCGCATCGGCTATCTCCCGCAGGAGCCGCAGCTCGAGCCCGGCCATACGGTGCGCGAGGCGGTGGAGGAGGGCCTGGGCGAGGTGTTCCAGGCGAAGAAGCGCCTCGAGCAGGTCTACGAGGAGTACGCGCAACCCGACGCCGACTTCGACAAGCTCGCTTCCGAGCAGGAGCGGCTGGAGAAGCTGCTCGCCTCCGCCGATGCCGACACGCTCGAGACGCAGCTCGAGGTCGCGGCCGATGCGCTGCGCCTGCCGCCCTGGGACGCGAAGGTCGACCACCTTTCCGGGGGCGAGAAGCGCCGCGTGGCACTTTGCCGCTTGCTGCTTTCGAAGCCCGACATGCTGCTGCTCGACGAGCCGACCAACCACCTGGACGCCGAGAGCGTCGAGTGGCTCGAGCAGTACCTCACGCGTTTTCCGGGCACCGTGGTCGCGGTCACCCACGACCGCTACTTCCTCGATAACGCCGCCGAGTGGATCCTCGAGCTCGACCGCGGCACGGGCATCCCCTACAAGGGCAACTACACCGACTGGCTGGAGCAGAAGAAGGACCGGCTGCAGAAGGAGGAGTCCTCGGAGAGCGCGCGGCAAAAGGCGATCAAGCGCGAGCTCGAGTGGGTGCGCAAGAACGCCAAGGGGCAGCAGAAGAAGAACACCGCGAGGCTCAAGCGCTTCGAGGAGCTCAACGACTACGAGTACCAGAAGCGCAACGAAACCGCGGAGATCTTCATTCCGGTGGCCGAGCGGCTGGGCAACGAGGTGATCGAGTTCGAGGACGTGAGCAAGAGCTATGGCGACCGCCTGCTGATCGACAAGCTCTCCTTCAAGATCCCGCCGGGCGCCATTGTCGGCATCATCGGGCCGAACGGCGCGGGCAAGTCCACGCTCTTCCGCATGATCACCGGCAAGGAGAAGCCCGACTCCGGCAAGATCACCATCGGCCACACCGTGAAGATGTCGGTGGTCGACCAGACGCGCCAGTTCGACCCCAAGCAGAACGTATGGCAGGCGATCTCGGGCGGCCAGGACATCCTCACCATCGGCAAGTTCGAGATCCAGTCGCGCGCCTACCTCGGGCGCTTCAACTTCCGCGGTGGTGACCAGCAGAAGCTCACCGGGCAGCTATCGGGCGGCGAGCGCGGGCGCCTGCACCTCGCAAAGACGCTCCTCGACGGCGGCAACGTGCTGCTCCTGGACGAGCCCTCGAACGACCTGGACGTGGAGACGCTGCGCGCGCTCGAAGATGCGCTCGCGGAATTCGCCGGCACGGTGTTGTGCATCTCGCACGATCGCTGGTTCCTCGACCGCATCTGCACGCACATCCTCGCGGCCGAGGGCGACTCGCAGTGGTACTTCTACCAGGGCAACTACCACGAGTACGAGGAAGACAAGCTCGAGCGCCTGGGAGAAGAGGCCGCCCAGCCCCATCGACTTCGGTTCAAGGCGCTCAAGTAGCGGCGAGCCGGGCGATCGGGGTCAAATCGCCTCGTCGCGGTTGCGGCTCACCGGTGGCGTGAGCGGCAGGTGGATCCAGTTGTCCCGCGGCAGGACCGGATCGGTGCCTCGCACGATGTCCTCCGCGCGGTGCACCAGCGAGTCGTAATCGGCGTTCATCTCGACCAGGGTGCGCTGGCGCTCGTGCTGCTTGGAACCGTAGCGCAAGGCGTACTCGCGAGTGAACTCCGCGCCGAGGAAGAACACCTGCGACGAGTAGTAGACCCACACGATCACGATGACCAGCGCGCCCGCGGCGCCGAAGCTCGAGTCCACGGCGGTATGCGTGATGTAGAGCGCGATCAGCAGCTTGCCCACCCAGAAGAGCACCGAGGTCACCGCGGCGCCGACCCACACGTCGCCCCAGGCGATGCGCCGGCTGGGGAGCAGCTTGTATATCAGGGCGAAGAGGAGCGTGACCAGCACGAAGGAGCTCAGGAACTCGGTCACGTGCATCACCATCTCCGACTTGCCGAACCACCAGCTGCCGACGGCGGTGAGGAAGGCGCTCGCGACCAGCGAGACCATCAACAGCGCGCCGATCGACATCACGAGCAGGAAGGAGAAGAAGCGGGCGAAGAAGAGCTTCGCGAGTCCCACCTTCTCGGGCTTGTAGCGCCAGATGCGGTCGAGGTCGGCGCGCAGCTCGGCGAATACCGTTGTCGCGCCGACAACCATGGTGGCCAGGCCGATGAGGGCGGGCATGAAGCCCTCGTCGCGGCTGCCCGCGGCGTCGAGCATTCCCTCGATCCCCGCCGCCGCCTTGTCGCCCAGCAGGAGGGTGAGCTGGGCGACGAGGGCTTCCTGCGCCTCGTCGCGACCGACGAAGAACCCTGCGAGGCCGATGGCCACCAGCAGCAGCGGCGCCAGCGACAGAACCGCGTAGAAGGCGAGCGCCGCCCCCATGCTGGGCGCGGCGTCGTCGATCCAGCCGCGCACCGAGCGCTTGGCGAGGTCGGCCAGGGCAGCGAGGTCGAAGCGCGCCATCTCAGCTGCGCTTCTGCAGCAGGATCGGATCCCTGCCCTTCACGATCTTCTCGGCGCGCGCGATCATGGCGGCCTCGTCGCTGCGGAACTCGGAATTCGCGGCCTCGTTGCGGCGCGAGCCGTGCGACTCGGAATAGGCGCGCGTCACCTCGGCGCCGAAGAAAAAGATCTGCGACGAGTAGTACACCCACACGATGGCGGCGACGAGCGTGCCGGCCGCGCCGAAGTCGCTCGCCACGGCGCTCTTGCCGATGTACAGGCCGATGAGGAATTTGCCCACGCCGAAGAGCAGCGCAGTCACCAGCGACCCCACCAGCACGTCGCTCCACGGAATGCGCCGCGCGGGCAGGATCTTGAAGGTCATCGCGAAGATGACCGTGGTGAGCAGCAGCGAGGCGAGGAACTCGAGCACGTGGGCGATCGACTGCATGCCGCCGAAGAGGAAAGTCCCGAGGTAGGCGACCGCAGCGCTCATCGCGAGCGACATGAGCAGCAGGAAGCCCAGCACCACGATGAGGCTGAACGAGAGGAGCCGCTTGCGGACCTGGCCCCAGATGCCCGAGGCCTTGGCCGAGGTGGCCTTCCAGATCCGGTTCAGGTCGTCCTGCAGCTCGCCCATCACGGTGGTCGCCCCGATCAGCAGGACGAAGCCGCTCACGAGCGAGTTGAAAAGCCCCTCCTTCTGCGTCGAGGCGCCGTCGAGGACCGTCTTGATTCCCTCCGCGCCGGTGTCGCCGAGCAGCCCGGAGAGCTGCGTGAAGAGCAGCTCCTGCGCTTCCTCGCGCCCGATGACCAAGCCGGCCACCGTGATCACGAGCACGAGCAGCGGCGCCATCGAGAGCATGGAATAGAACGCCACGGCCGCGCCCATGCTGAGGCAGTTGTCCGCCTTCCAGCCCTTGAAGGCGGTCTTGAAGAGGTCGAGGGCGGCGCGCCAGCGCAGCTTCACCCGCGCCTCGCCATCAGCAGCAGCCCCAGCAGCAGGGGTGCGGTGAAAAGCATGTGGAAGACGAGCGTGGGGTCGGCCGCGGGCTCGCCCTGCTCATCGTCTTCGGGCATGCCCAGGAGCGCGCGTTTGAGCTCGTCCCAGATGATTTTCGGATCCCAGACCTTCATTGCGCCACTCCGCTCGCCACGTTGGTCTTAGGAGGAAGCGCGACCGCTTTTAGTTTCTGCGGCGCATGGCGTCGCGCCTCTTTCCTACAGCGATGCTGCGGTGGCGCCGACCACGAGGCGGTTGAAACGCGGGCAGGCCGCTTCCTACACGCAGGTGCGCGGCTTACCGATACCGTGGCAAGGCCGCGCGTTCTACAGTTTCGAGTCCAGGGAGACGAACGAAAACGATTTGCAAATGAACGAGCAGCCCTTCTACGCCGATCCCGAGACGCCGTTCCACGTATGGGTGCGGGAGCGCCGCGACGGACACGCGCGTTGGGTGTTGCGCGACGCTTCGAAGCGGATTCAGCCCCTGCGGGCGGGCGCTGCGCGCTTGCCGGAAGGCGGCGGCGGATCGTCGCCACGCGGGCCGTCGTCGTCCTGACCGCGCAGGTCTGCGAGCCGTATCGAGGCTCGCACGACCAGGCTCGTGAGGCGTTGCAGCGAGGCGAGCGCCTCGCCCTCCTGGCGGCCGTCGCGAAACTCCGCCACCAACGCGGCGCGCAACCTTTCCACTTCGGCTTCGTCCTTGATGCGCCCGGGGCGGCACGCCTGTGGCAACCGCGCGAGCTCTTCCGACGGCAACGCCGCGACGTATTCGCGCACGACCTCGAGAGCCTCGGCTGGATTGCGCGACATGTCGATGCGACGGAACCAGGTGAGCATCAGTCCTTCCGGCGACCGGAATCCGGTGAATCGAAAATTATCGGGATTCCGCGCGCGGCGCTATGTAGGAAACCATGCAACCGATCGTAGGATTCCTCCTACGACGGCCTCTAGGTCGCTGTCCTGTGCCGCGCACAGAAGTGGACCATTGATCGCACGGCCCAGCGCAATTCGCCATCGGCAGCCCGCTTGCTCGCGCGTAGGTGGCCGACTACGCGCGCCCGTAAAATGCGCGGATGCGAACACTCGCCATCATCCTTTGCCTGGCCTTGGCGGGCTGCGGCGGCGGTTCCCCGCAGGTCGACAAGCTAGCTCCCGACGCCGTCATCCTCGCCTTCGGCGACAGCCTCACCTTCGGCACGGGGGCCGGGCCCTCCGAGTCCTACCCGGCGCAACTCGAGCGGCGCATCGGCCGCAAGGTGGTCAATGCGGGCGTGCCGGGCGAGCTGAGCGCCACCGGCCTCGAACGCCTTCCCCAAGTCCTGGACGAGGTGCGCCCGGCTTTGCTGCTGCTTTGCCACGGCGGAAACGACTTTCTTCGCCGCATGGACGATTCGATCCCCGCCGCGAACCTGCGTGCCATGCTCGAGCTCGCGCGCTCGCGCGGCATCCCGGTGGTCCTGCTCGCTACACCGAAGCCTACGTTGCCGCCTTCGGTGCCGCCCTTCTTCGGCGAGCTGGCAAGACAGGCCGGCGTCCACCTCGTCGAAGCGGCGATGAAGGAAGTGCTTTCCGACCGCAGCCTCAAGTCCGACCTCGTCCACCCCAACGCGCGCGGATACGGCGAGGTCGCTGCCGCGGTGGAGAAGGCGCTCAAGCGCGCCGGCGCCGTATAGGCGCACCGGACGCGTCCCCGCTCCGATCCGACGGCACAAGTAGCCGTCGTCCTACTTTGTTCTCCGCCCTTTGAACTGGATCGCCCGCATCGCCCCGTTCTAGATTCGAGGCAGCCCAAAACAACGTGAGAAGCGCCATGAGGAAACAGAGAGCCGAATTCCGCCGTGCCAAGCTGCCGCCCATCCTCGAGATCGACGAGGACGGCATCCCGGTCAACGAGATGGAAGCCTGGAACCGACAGCCGTGGAACTCCGACGAGGACACGCCGGGCGTGTCGCTCGGCGAATGGCCTACAGAATTCGACGACTGAGCGGAAGGCCGAACAGACTAGGCGCGGGGGCAACCTACGCGCGCCCGGACCGATCGAAGCACCAATCCGATCGGAAAAGGAGCTTCACCATGCGCAACCTCGCACCCGCGTGCATCGCGGCATCCGTGGTCATCGCCTTCGCCACCGCGGCGACGGCGCAAACCACGCTTCGCGTCGTCCCGGGGACGGCGACCGGCACGGGCGGCTCCACGGCGACCGCCAATGCCAACACTTCCAACACGACCGGCACCCGTGCCGCCAACACCAGCGGCGTCGGCGGCTGCGTGGGAACCGGAGGCAGCACCTGCACGGCGACCACGAGCGACAACACCGCGTCCAGCGGCACGTCCTCCCCGGTGGCCAATGAGCCGCGCATCACTTCGCGCGCGGCTTCGGCTACGGCAGAGACTTCGCAGTCCGCGGGCAGCGCATCCGGCGCGAGCTCCGTGGAGCCCACCGTGACGCCGGTCGACCAGCTCCCCGCCGAATTCCGTCCCGAAGCCGCGCCGACAGGCGCCGCGTTGGGCCAGTCGCCCGGCCAGACTTCCTCCGGCACGGCCGCCGGCAACTCGTCGCCCGGAATCACGGCTGGCAGCGAGAACCTCGGTACCGGAAATACGCCGGGTGACACCGCGGGCGCCTTCCAGGGCGGCGCGATCGTGCCCAGCGCGGGCATCGCAGCCGGATTCACGGACACCACCACCGCCTCCGGCGGCGGCGTAGGCGTGAATGGAGAGCGTACGGGCGGCAATGGGTCTGGCGTCGCGGCGAACACCGCTCGCACGCCCACGCCGCTCTTCGAGATGGCTGCGCGCCAAGGCGCCGCGCGCGAAGCGCGCCGCCGCGCTCGCGGCGACGAGCCTCGCGTGTACGGCATCGCGCCCCGTACCGAGCGTGACCTCACCCACCAGATGCCCGATGACCCGGTGATCAGGTATTGAAGGCAGGGGAAAGGGGAAGGGGAAAGGGAAAAGGGAAACGGAACGAAAGGAAAACGCCGGCGACAGCCGGCGTTTTTCCTTGCGCGGCCGCTTCAGTGGGCCCGCGCGTTCGCCTCCTGCAACGTAGCCTCCAGGTGCCAGGCCTTGATGTGGTCGAGATGCTCGCGCTCGTGTCCCGCGGCTTCCTCGAAACGCGCGGCCATTTCCTCCTGGCCCATCTCTCGCGCGAGCATCACCAGCTCTTCCCAGGCGGCATTGTCTGCCAGCTCCGCCACGAGGATCGCGTGCAGCGACTGGACCACCGTCGTCTTCGGATCGGTCACCACCTGCATGAGGCCCATGGCCTCGATGCCGGCAAGGTTGGCGCACGGCGTCTGCGCCGTGGGATCGCCGCCCAGCTGCACAATGCAGTCGCGCACCAGCGCGAAGTGCTGGGCTTCATCCTCGCGGAAGTGGCGCAGCTTCTCCAGCGAGACGACTTCCGGGCCCTCCTGCGGCAGGGCGCACTTGCCGATGAGCGCGTCGTAGAGTCGCGTGCCGCCGCGCTCGAAGGCGAGGCGCTCGCCCAGCTTGTCGAGGAAGACCTGCGGGCGCTTCCCGCCCAACATCTGCATGCCGGTCTTGGCCACGCCCTTCACGGTCGCGGGCGGGGGCACGCTGCCCAGCGGGTCGGCCTCCTGGATGTAGGTGGCGCGCAAGGCCGCAAGCGCGTCGGCATCGCCCTCCGAGGAGGGTTGCGTGAGTTTCGTGACCTCCTCCATCTTCTTCATCTGCAGCGGCGATACCTGCATGCCGGTGCGGTTCATTCCGATCTCGGTCCTGTTTTCCATCGTGCGCTCCGCGTTCAGTAGTTGACGACCTTGAGGTTGAGCTCGGTGCCGGGGGCCCAGCGGTATCCGGCGGCCACCGTCTGCGACGGCGAGCCCCCGGAGTTCATCTGCTCGCGGTAGGCGAGCGAGTTGGCAGGCTCGTCCTTGCGCAGCACGAAATCGGGACCGTCGGCGCGCAGGTCGACTTCCTCCGCGAGCACCTTTCGCACGTAATCGCGCTGGCTTTCGAACTTTATGGGCTCCGGGATCGCGTCGGGCAATATCTCCGCGGCGTCGCGGCCCTCGACCTCCTCGAAGATCCGCCGCACCAGCGCCAGGTGCCCGAGCTCGTAGTCGAGCATGCGCTCCCAGATCGCCTTGATGCGCGGGTTTCCCTCGGATTGCACGCAGCCGTAGTAGTTGTAGACCTCGCAAGCCTCGTGCAGCAGCCACTTCTCCAGCCAGCTCTCACGCGGGTCGATGATCGACTCGTACTGCGTGATGTGTTGCTCCTCGATCGACGCGATCTCGGCATAGAGCTGCCGGGCGACGGGGTCGGCATAGGTGGGGCCCACGTTCATGTAGAAGTTGTGGGTCTGCTGCTCGCCCGACATGATCGTGAGTGCGTGCAGCTTCGACAACGGCTGCGTGCTGGTCCGGTCGTACGGCGCGCGCAGGTCGTTCTCCGGGTCGCGATGCTCGTCCACCGTGGGGCGGCCGGGCAGGATGTCGGTGTAGCTCTGCAAGATGTTGTTCGCGTCCTTGCCCTCCAGGCGGTCCATCAGCGCGGAGTAGCGGTACATGTGGTCGAAGTCCTCCAGCAGGCCGAAGCGATAGACCTGCGCGAGGTAGGGATCGGGCTCGGTCTGCGCGACCGAGGCCGTGACCTCGATGGCGACCTGCTCGTAGCCGATGGTGGTCTCGAGCGTCGAGTGGTCGGCCCCCAGGAGCCAGTTGACCATCGTCGCCTGGTGATGCTCCTTGCGGCGCACCTGCGCGAGGGCGAGCTGCAGGTCGGGGTTCATGCGGGCGCAGGCGTGCTGGAAGCGCACCGCCTCGGCCTCGACGCCGTTCATGAGGATGATGCGAACGCGGGTGAAGGCGTCGTCGTCGAGCTTGCTGATGGGTTTCTGGACCAGGTCCTTCCAGGTGAATTTCTGGCGCTCGATCGGCGTGCCCGCCGTCGAGAAAAGCTTTGTCGGCATGGTGATCCTTTCTTCGTAGGACTTCGGGGTGCAACGAAGCGAAACGCGCGTGCAAATGTCATACCCGCATGTCCGCGCCCTTTTTCTGGCTCGAATACCAGGACCCTGCGCCAACGCGCGGCAAGGCTTACGTGGTGTGGGACCTCGTTACTCGCGCCGCCTTCATCGCGTTCCTGCTCGCCGTTCTCGGCGTGGCGACGTGGGCAACCGTGCTCGAGCGCCACGCGCACGAGTCGCAGCCGGTCGTTCGCTCCGAGACCGCGGCATCGCCGAGCTCGCCCGCCCCGCTGGCGACGCCGGCGCCAATGCCGTCGACTCGGGGCATCGCTGCGCTGCTCATGCCGGTCGTCGGCGTACGCGCAAGCGATGTGCGCGACAGCTTCGAGGATCGCCGCGGCCTTCGCCGCCATCGGGCGCTCGACATCATGGCGCCGCGCGGAACGCCGGTCGTGGCAGCCGCCTCCGGGCGCGTGGCCAGGATGTATCGCCATCCGCTGGGCGGCCTCAACGTGTATCAGTACGATGCCGCGCAGGAGCACGCGCTGTATTACGCGCACCTCGATCGTTTCGCCCCCGGGTTGAAGGAAGGAATGTGGCTCGAACGCGGAGAGCTGCTGGGATACGTCGGCAGCACGGGAAATGCCTCGCCCACCGCGCCGCACTTGCATTTCGCGGTTTTCCGCCTGAAAGACGACAAGCGCTGGTACCGCGGGGTGCCGGTGAATCCGCATCCGCTGCTCGCCGCCCCATCCAGGGCGCGCTGATCTGCAGCGCGGTCGGCTGCGGCGCCCGCCGCGTTATCCTCGCCGGCATGAACGGCGACGAAGCCCCCAAGGACGCGCGCCTCACCGAGGACATCCGGCTGCTCGGCCGGCTGCTCGGCGAGACGATCCGCCATTACGAGGGGGAGCGCGCCTTCGAGCTGATCGAGGAGATCCGCCAGCTCGCGGTGGCCGCGCGCCGCGAGGAGGACACCGGATCGCGCCGGCGCCTCTCCGCGGTCCTCGACGCCCTCACCACCGATGAGGCGGTCGCCGTGGTGCGTGCCTTCAGCTACTTCTCGCTCCTCGCCAACATCGCCGAGGACCGGCACCACATCCGCCGCCACCGGGACAACCGCCGCGCGGGATCGGCTCCGCTTCCCTCGACGCTGCCGGGCCTTTTCGCGGAAGCGCGCGCGGCGGGGCTCACGCGGGAACGCATGGCCGAGCGCCTGTCGGGCATCCACGTGTCGCCCGTGCTCACCGCCCACCCTACCGAGGTCCAGCGCAAGAGCACGCTCGATTGCCAGCTCGCGATCGCCGACGGCCTGCGTCGGCTCGACTCCGCCGATGCGCTGCCCGAGGATGTCGAAGCGGGCATCGTCGAGCTTCGCCGCCTCATCGCCATCCTCTGGCAGACCCGCATGCTGCGCGCCGTGAAGCTGGGGGTGCGCGACGAGATCGAGAACGCGCTCGCCTATTTCCATTACACCTTCATCGACACGGTGCCCGCCCTCGTCGCGGACATCGAGGACTCGATCGCGAGCCTTCCCGGCGACATGCCGCGCCCATCGCTGCCACCCTTGCTTTCCATCGGCAGCTGGGTGGGCGGCGACCGCGACGGCAACCCTTTCGTGGACGCGGAGATGCTCGAGGCGGCGCTGCGCCGGCAATCGGGCATCGCGATCGATCACTACCTGGGGCAGGTCCACGCGCTGGGCGCCGAGCTGCCGCTGTCGGGCCTGCTGTCGCGCATCACGCCGGCGCTCGCGCATCTCGCCGAATCCTCCCCCGACCGCTCGCCGCATCGAGAGGACGAGCCGTACCGGCGCGCCCTCACCGGAATCTATGCGCGGCTCGTGGCCACCGCGGAGGGCCTCGGGTTGAGGCTGCAGCAGCGCAGCGCCCTGGGCCAGGCCCCTGCCTACGGCGCGCCAGGCGAGCTGGCGTCCGACCTCGACACCATCGACGAGTCGTTGCGGCTGGGCGGCGCGGCGCTGCTCGCCGATGGGCGGCTGCGCCTGCTGCGAACGGCGCTCGCCGCCTTCGGCTTCCACCTGGCGCCGGTGGACCTGCGGCAGAACTCGGAGGCGCACGAAGCCGTGATCGCCGAGTTGCTCGAGGCCGCCGGCGTGACCTCGGGATACGGCGACATGGGGGAGCGCGAAAGGCGCCGCCTCCTGCTGGCGGAGCTCGCTTCGCCACGTCTGCTGCGCTCGCCTTTCGCCGCCTATTCGGATCTCGCCCGCGGGGAGCTTGCGATCCTCGAGGTAGCCGCTGCGATGCACCGGCGCCTGGGCCCGGAATGCATACGGCACTACGTGATCTCGAAGGCGGACAGCGTCTCCGACTTGCTGGAGGTCGCCGTGCTGCTGAAGGAGGTCGGGATGGCCTCGCCGGGCGACGCGCCGAAGTCGAGCGTGCAGGTGGTGCCGCTCTTCGAGACCATCGCCGACCTGCGCGCGGCGCCCGAAACCATGCGTGAATGGCTGGCGCTTCCGGCGGCGCGATCGCTCGTCGCCTCGCTCGGCGGGCTGCAGGAAGTGATGCTGGGATATTCCGACAGCAACAAGGATGGCGGCTACGTGACCTCCAACTGGGAGCTCTACCGGGCCGAAGTCGCCCTCGTGGACGTGTTCGCCGAGGCGGGAGTGCGGCTGCGTTTCTTCCACGGCCGCGGAGGCACCGTGGGCCGCGGCGGCGGGCCGAGCTACGACGCGATCCTCGCCCAGCCCCCCGGGAGCGTGCAGGGGCAATTGCGCCTGACCGAGCAGGGCGAAGTGATCGCGGGCAAGTATGCCAACCGCGAGATCGGCCGGCGCAACCTGGAGGCGCTGTTCGCGGCCACTGTCCGCGCGACTTTCGACGACACTCCGGCCGGCCGGCACGCCGCGTACCACGACACAGTCGCCGCCCTTTCGCGCGACGCCATGGCCGCCTACCGCGCGCTCGTCTACGAGACGCCGGGGTTCAACGCATATTTTCGCGCCACCACGCCGGTCGGCGAGATCGGCGAGCTCAATATCGGCTCGCGCCCGGCATCGCGCAAGAAGTCCGATCGCATCGAGGACCTGCGCGCGATCCCGTGGGTGTTCTCGTGGGCGCAGTGCCGCGTGATGCTCCCCGGCTGGTATGGCTTCGGCGCCGCCGTGGCCGCGCTCGAGGCGCGAGAGGGCGCCGCCGCGAGGCAGCGCCTTGGCGAGATGTGGCGCGAATGGCCCTTCTTCCGCGCGATGCTCTCCAACCTCGACATGCTCCTCGCCAAGGCCGACCTCACGGTCGCGGCGCGTTACAAGGCCCTCATGGCCGACACGGCCACGGCCGATGCGATCTTCGCGCGGATCGAGGCCGAGCACGAAGCGACCGTGCGCGCGCTCTTCGCCATCACCGGCTGCACGCGGTTCCTCGAATCGAATCCCGCGCTCGCCCGCTCGATCCGAAACCGCTTCCCGTACCTCGATCCCCTGAACCACCTGCAGCTCGAGCTCCTCAAGCGCCACCGCGCGGGAGGCGCCGGCGAGCGCGTGCGGCGCGGGATCCACCTCTCGATCAACGGGTTGGCGGCGGGCCTGCGCAATTCGGGGTGAGCGGTGTTACATTGGCGACGCCTGCATCAACGGCCCGAAACACGCGGGCGTCCCGACCCGCGCCAACAAAAGGAGAGGACTCCCATGAAACCGATGCTCAAGCTTTCGCTGTCCGCCGCGCTGGTGGCTGCCGCCTTCGCGGCGCCCGCCTTCGCCGGCAAGACACTCGACGCCATCAAGCAACGCGGCCAGCTGGTCTGCGGCGTGAACACCGGCCTCGCCGGCTTCTCGCAGGCCGACAGCCAGGGCAAGTGGACCGGCCTCGACGTCGACTACTGCCGCGCGCTCGCCGCCGCCATCCTGAACGACGGCGAGAAGGTGAAATACGTCCCCCTCACGGCGCAACAGCGCTTCACCGCGCTGCAGTCCGGGGAGATCGACGTGCTCTCGCGCAACACCACCTGGACCCTCACGCGCGACGCCTCGCTCGGCCTGCATTTCGTCGGCGTCACCTATTACGATGGCCAGGGCTTCATGGTCCCGGTGAAGGCCAAGGTGAAAAGCGCCAAGCAGCTGAAGGGCGCAACGGTGTGCGTGCAGTCGGGCACCACCACCGAGAAGAACCTCACCGACTTCTCCCGCACCAACAAGCTCGACATGAAGCCGATCGTGTTCGAGAAGCAGGAGGCGGCGACGGGCGCCTACTTCTCGGGGCGCTGCATCGCCTTCACCACCGACGCCTCCGGCCTCGCCTCGATCCGCAACAAGGACGCGAAGGATCCCAAGGAGCACATCATCCTGCCGGAGCTGATCTCCAAGGAGCCGCTGGGACCGGCCATCCGCCGCGGCGACGACGAGTTCTTCGCCATCGCCAAGTGGGTGCTCTATGGCCTCATCGAGGCCGAGGAGTACGGAGTCACCCAGGCCAACGTCGACCAGATGAAGACGAGCCAGGACCCGGTCGTCATGCGCATCACCGGCAGCTCCGAGGACATGGGCAAGCTGCTCGGCCTCGACAAGGAGTGGCTGGTGCGCGTGGTGAAGACCACCGGCAACTACGGCGAGATGTTCGCGCGCAACGTGGGCGAGAAGACCCCGCTCAATCTGCCGCGCGGCGCCAACAACCTGTGGAACAAGGGCGGCATCCAATACGCGCCGCCGGTACGCTGACGCGCTAGCTCGGACGGGCCCCGATGTCGGCAGAACCCTTGCCCACGCCTCGGGGCCCTTCGCCTGCGCCGCGCAGGCGCCAGTGGAGCTTCCGCTCCGAGGCCTTCCGCGGCCTCCTCTTCCAGCTTTTCGCGGTCGTGCTCGTCGGCTGCGGCATTTGGTACCTGGCGCACAACACGCTCGCCAACATGGCGGCGCGCGGGATCCAGAGCGGCTTCGATTTCCTGGCGCAGCCCGCCGGATTCGACATCGGCGAGACGGTCATTCCGTACGATGCCCTGCATCCCTACTGGCGCGCCTTCCTGGTCGGCGTGATGAACACGCTGCGCGTGGCGCTGGTGGGCATCGTCCTCGCCACCATCCTGGGCACGCTCGTGGGCATCGGCCGCTTCTCGCGCAACGCCATCGTGCGCGGGCTGTGCTACGCGTACGTGGAGTTCTTCCGCAACATCCCGGTGCTGATCCAGCTGCTCATGTGGTACCTGTTCTTCACCGACTGGCTGCCGCCGATCTTCGAGGCGTTCAACGTGGGCGGCCTCTTCCTGCTGAGCAAGGCCGGGTTCTCCTTCCCGGTGCCGGTCTGGAGCTTCGGCGTGGCGCTGGCCCTGGTGGGCGGCCTCATCGGCCTGCTTGCCGCGTGGCTGTACCGGCGCTGGGCGCTGCGCAAATTCGAGGCGACGGGGCGCGTACGCAGCCTCTTCTGGGTTCCCCTGGCCATCGTCGCGGCGGGCATGGTGCTGGGCTGGCTGGTCGGCGGCGCCCCGACCGCATGGAGCATTCCCAGGGCCGAGGGTTTCTCGATGGAGGGAGGCGCATCCGCGACGCCCGAATTCCTCGGTGTGCTGCTGGGGTTGGTCTTCTACACCGCCGGGTTCATCGCGGAGGTCGTCCGCGCGGGCATCGCCTCGGTCGCCGGCGGCCAGGTGGAAGCGGCGGGCAGCCTCGGCCTCACGCGCGGCATGGCGATGCGACTGGTGATCCTGCCGCAGGCGCTGCGCGTGATCATCCCGCCGCTCACGAGCCAATACCTGAACCTCACGAAGAACTCGTCCCTCGCGGTGGCGATCGGCTACCCCGACGTGGTCTCGATCGCCAACACTTCGCTCAACCAGACGGGGCGCGCGGTCGAGGCGATCTCGATCATCATGGCGGTGTACCTGGTGATCTCGTTGTCCACCTCGGCATTCATGAACTGGTACAACAAGCGCGCGGCGATCAAGGAGAGATAGGTGTCGGCCGTCTTCCAGCCCATCGCACCGCGTCCGCCCCCCGTGCGCACCACCGGGGCCGTGGCATGGCTGCGCGCCAACCTCTTCGGCGACTGGATGAGCGGCGTGGCCACGCTCGCCATGGTGGCCGCCGCCTTCTACGTGCTGCCCGGGGCCATCGAGTGGCTCTTCACCCATGCGGTGTGGCGCCCCGACGCCGACGCCTGCCAGAAAGCGCGCGGGGAGGGCGCCTGCTGGGGAGTGATCGTCGAGAAATGGCGATTCATCATGCTGGGGCGCTATCCCTTCGAGCAGCAATGGCGCCCCGAGGTGGCGACGGTCCTGCTGATGGGCCTGCTGGTGGCGAGCTGCATCCGCGCGTTCTGGAAGTGGTGGCTGGGGCTGCTGTGGCTGGTAGTGATCCCGGCCTTCTTCTGGCTGATGGGCGGCGGCTTCGGACTGCCGCGCGTGCCGACCGACTTGTGGGGCGGGCTGCCGCTCACCGTGATGCTCGCCACGCTCAGCATCGCCTTCGCCTTCCCGTTGTCGATCCTGGTGGCGCTCGGCCGGCGCTCGAGCCTGCCGGCGATCCGCACCCTCTGCATCGTCTATGTCGAGCTGGTCCGCGGCGTGCCGCTGATCTCGGTGCTCTTCATGGCGTCCTTCCTCTTTCCCCTCTTCCTGCCCGTCGGCAAGTCGCCCGACGTGTTGCTGCGCGTGCTCGTGGGCATCACGCTCTTCGCCGCGGCCTACCTCGCGGAGACCGTTCGCGGCGGGTTGCAGGCGATCCCGAGTGGCCAGGTGGAGGCGGCGCGCTCGCTGGGCCTCACCTACTGGCAGACGCAAAGGAAGATCGTGCTGCCGCAGGCGCTGGCGATCGTGGTGCCGGGCATCATGAACAGCTTCATCGCCATCTTCAAGGACACCTCGCTCGTGACCATCGTCAGCCTGTACGAGCTCACCGGGGCGCTCGGGCTCGCCCTCAACTCAGACGCCAACTGGCGGCCCTTCAAGATCGAGGGGTATTTCTTCATCGCGCTGGTGTACTTCGCCTTCTGCTTCGCGATGTCGCGCTACAGCCTCTGGATCGAGAAGCGCGTGGGCGTTTCCAGGACGAGATGAAATCCCATTCACCACAGGGATCCCGAGGGACCACAGGAAAGGCGATATCCGTGATTCGAGCCTGCCGAACGTGCGCGCGAAAGTCGCCGCCGTCGTTCTCCGTGGTCCCTGTGGTCGCTGTGGTTCAGCTCGAGGTGCGCAATGGCTGAGCCGATCATCCTGTTCGACAAGGTCAACAAATGGTACGGCGACGACTTCCACGTCCTGCGCGACATCGACCTTTCGGTCGCCGCGGCGGAGCGCATCGTCATCTGCGGGCCTTCGGGCTCGGGCAAGTCCACGCTCATCCGCTGCGTGAACCGGCTGGAGGAGCACCAGGAGGGCCGCATCGTGGTCGACGGCGTCGAGCTCTCCGACGACGTGAAGGCGATCGAGCGCGTGCGCCGCAACGTGGGCATGGTCTTCCAGCAGTTCAACCTTTTTCCGCACCTCACCGTGCTCGAGAACCTGACCCTCGCGCCGATGTGGGTCGGCAAGATGCCGAAGAAGGAGGCCGAGGAGCGCGCCATGGAGCAGCTCACGCGCGTGCGCATCGCCGAGCAGGCGCAGAAGTTCCCGCTGCAGCTATCGGGCGGGCAGCAGCAGCGCGTGGCCATCGCGCGGGCGTTGTGCCTGAAGCCGCGCATCATGCTCTTCGACGAGCCGACCTCGGCCCTCGATCCCGAGATGATCAAGGAGGTCCTCGACGTCATGGTCGAGCTGGCGGGGCAGGGCATCACGATGATCTGCGTCACCCACGAGATGGGCTTCGCCAAGGCCGTGGCCGATCGCGTCATCTTCATGGACCAGGGCCAGATCGTCGAGCAGAACAACCCGCACGACTTCTTCGACCACCCGAAGAGCGAGCGCACGAAGGACTTCCTGTCCAAGATCCTCGGCCACTGACGCCGCTGCTGGCGCTGGCCCTCTCGGGGTGCCTCGCCCTCGCGCCCACGCCGGCGCCGTTCGACGGCGTCACCTACCACCGCGCCACGCCCCCCGTGGGCCTGCCGCTCGCGATCCACGTGCTCGAAATCGACCTCTCGCGACGGGGTGTTTCGCTCGAGGTGACGCCCCTGGATCCTTCGGGCGGGAGGCAATACCGCGCGCAGACCACCAGCGAATACGTCGCCCGCCATGGGTTGCAGGCGGCGGTGAATGGCGCCTTCCTCGAGCCTTTTCGCAGCGGCACCTACGGGGGTGAGGACTACTACCCGCGCTCGGGCGACCCGGTGGACGCGACGCCGGGACCGAAGCCCAACGGCACCGTCTGCATTACGCGGCCGGCGCGCGTGTCGATCGAGCCCGGCACGCGCTGTCCCGCAGCGAGCGATCACGCGCTCACCGCTGGACCGATGCTCGTTTCCGGAGGCGTTGCGCAGGCATTCCCATCGCAATCGCAGCGCCATCCGCGCACCGCATTCGGGCTGTCGGCGGACCGCAAACGCGCCTGGATGGTCGTCGTCGACGGTCGCCAGCCGCCCTGGAGCCTGGGCGCCACGCTGGGTGAGCTGGGGGAGATCCTGCGCGACCTGGGCGCGAGCGAGGCGCTCAACTTAGACGGCGGCGGATCGAGCGCGATGGTCCTGTCGGACGGCGCGGGGCCCCGCGTCGTGAACTCGCCCATGCACACGGCGGTGCCCGGCCGCGAGCGGCCGGTGGCCAATCACCTCGGCGTGCGCGCCCGCTAGTTCCTGGCGAGCCACTCCGTCGCCAGCACCGACAGCGCGCGCATGCCGTAGACGAAGCACTTCTCGTCCACGAAAAGTCGCGGGCCGTGGCTGGGGGCCGCGGTTCGCGTGTCCTTGTCCACCGGGGTGCAGCCCACGCGCAGGAACACGCCGGGCGCCTCCTTCTGGAAGAAGGAGAAGTCCTCGGCGCCGCATACCTTGTCAACGACTTCCACATGGCCGGGTCCGAGCGCCCGCTCGAGGGTGGGCACGGCGAAGCCCGTGAGCTCGGGGTGGTTCACCACGACGTCGTAGCCGCGCTTGATTGAGACCTTGGCCTTTGCGCCTCCGGAGGCCGCGATCATCTCGCTGATGCGCTTCACGTGGTCGTGGATCTTGTCGCGCTGGGCTTCGTCGAAGGTGCGGATGGTGCCTTCCAGCTTCGCATCGTCGGGGATGATGTTGTCGCGGTTGCCGCCCTGGAAGATGCCGACCGTCACCACCGAAGGCTCCTTGGTGATCTCCATGCTGCGCGAGACGATGGTCTGCAGCCCCATCACGATCTGCGAGCCGACGACGATGGGATCGACGCCGCGCCACGGCAGCGCCGCGTGCGTCTGGCTGCCCTTCACGAAGATGTGGAAGCGGTCGGAGGAAGCCATGAGCGGCCCCGAGCGATAGCCGATCTTGCCGGTGTGGTGCACGGCCGTCACGTGCAGGCCGAAGACCGCGCCCACCTTGGGATTCTCCATGCAGCCTTCCTTGATCATGAGCTGCGCGCCGCCTTCCTCGCCTTCGGGGGCGCCTTCCTCGGCCGGCTGGAAGAGGAACTTGACGTTCCCCTTCAACTGCTCGCGCATGCCGGCGAGGATCTCGGCCACGCCCATCAGGATCGCGGTGTGCGCGTCGTGTCCGCAGGCGTGCATGACGCCGGTGACGGCGCCGTTCCATTCGGCCTTCACGGTGCTCTTGAAGGGCACGTCGACCTCTTCGGTCACGGGCAGAGCGTCCATGTCGGCGCGCAGCGCCACCGTGGGCCCCGGCTTGCCGCCCTTGAGGAGGCCTACGACGCCGGTATGCGCGACCTTCTCCTTCACCTCGATGCCGAGGCTGCGCAAATGGTCCGCGACGATCTTCGAGGTCCGGAACTCTCGGTTGCCGAGCTCGGGATTCTGGTGGATGTCGCGTCGCCAGGCGATGACCCTGGCTTCGAGGCGTTGGGCGGCCGCCTGGATGGCGGAATCGAGACTGCTTGCGGCGAGCGGGGTATCCATGCGGAAAGTCTACTCCGCCGGTGCTGAACCGGGCCTTACGCGATCGAGTAGCCCTCGCGCTCGAGCGCCGCGCGCACATGGGCACGGGCCCGATGCACCAGCACCCAGAGGTTTCCGCGTGATACGCCCAGCAACGGCAGGAGGCGCTCGCCGTCGATCTCCGCATGCTCGCGCAGCAGGAAAGCTTCGCGTTGCCGCGGGGGGAGGGTGCGCAGCGCCCGGTCCAGCGAGCGCTGCAGCTGCTTGGCCGCCAGCGCCTGCTCGGGGTCGCCGGAGGAGGCCGTGAGCGTTTCCTCGAAGTGCGGCTCGAAGGCATCCATCACGGAGTCGCGCGCATCGCGGCGGAAGCCGTCGTGGATCTTGTGCAGCAGGATCCCTGTGAGCCAGGTGCGCAGCTTGGCCTTGCCGGCGAAGCCCGAGCGGCTCTGCAGCGCGGCCAGCATCGTTTCCTGCACCGCCTCTTCCGCGAGGTCCTCGTCGCGGGTGCGCGAGCGCGCGAAGCGCCGCAGGTAGTCGAGGTGCCCGGCCAATTCCGCGGCGACCAGGGCGCCGCGCTCGCAACGTGGAGTGTCCATGCCGATAAGGACCGGGCGGGCCACCCGGAACTAACAGCGCGTCACGTCGCGCGCAGCGAATTCTCGAGCGCGATGGCGTCCTCGAGCCGGCTCGCCACGATGGTGATGGAGCCGCGCGCCGCCGGCAGGGTGATGGCGATCATCCCGTCCTGCTCGGTGACCGCCCGGGAGCGGGGCAGGGTGTCGTCCGGCATGAGGAAGAGGGTGATGGGGCCTTGTGCCGTGCGCACTACCAGGTGCCGCGCGACCTTGTCGGCGAGCGGGCAGATCTGCGAGTACGTCACCTGGCCGATGTTGCGGGCAAGCTTCATGCCCTGGTCGGCGAGCAGTGTCGGCAGGAAATCATGCGCGACCGCCTGGGCGATGGTGAGCGCCTGCGGCTCGTGGGAGAGGTGCGCGATCGCCTCGCGCCCGAGGGCGTCGCCGCCGGCGAGGCGCGGCCAGACCACGGCGAGGCCCGCGGCGAGGACCAGGCTCGCGGCCAGTGGCCAGGCCCAGCGCGTGTTGCGCAGGCCGCCGGCGAGGAGGATCCGATCGGCGAGGCCGTCCGGGGGCGGTACCTGCAAGGCCTCGAAGAGCTGGGCGTCGGCTTCGCGCTGGCGCTCGAGGTAATCGCGGCACGCCGCGCACTCCCGTGCATGCGCCAGCTGCGATTCGTCGGGCTGGCGCGGATTGGCCAGGATCACGCGGCGAAAGTCGATGCAGCTCATGCCGTCGGCTCCTTGCGGCGTGCAGGTAACGCGGCGGGCCCTTCGAGCATCTCTCGCATCGAGCGGCGCGCCCGCGAAAGCCTCATGTTGATCGCGTCCTCGCTGGTGCCGAGGGAAGTCGCGATCTCTGCGCTCGATAGCCCGCCCAGCACCTGGAGCAGGAGCGGCTCGCGGTAGGTTTCGGGCAGCAGCGCGAAGGCGCGCTTGATGTCGATGCCGAGGGCCGGGTCGCTCGCGGTGCGCGAGACGATCTCGTCCAGCTCGGCTTCGGGGTCCAGCTCGATGCGCTTGCGCTCATAGGTTCTTGCGTGCTCGTTGCGGGCGATGGTGAAGAGCCAGGCCTTGAGCGCCTTCTCGTCGCGTTGTTCTTCCCACGCCGCCCAGGCCCGCGCGAAAGTTTCCTGCGACAGGTCCTCGGCGAGGCTGCGGTCCCGGCAGAGCCAGTAGAGGTACCTGAAGACGTCGTTCGCGTAGGCGCGGACGACAGTCTCGAACCGGGCACGTCGCGGGGAGGCGAACATGACGATAAGACCGGGCGAGGCGGGAAAAGCTAACAATACGGGTTTCCCATCCCTCATCCCCGTCCCGGCCTTCCCATGCCCACCAAGCTCATCGCCCTGTACAAGCACCCGGACAACCCGGAGCACTTCCAGAGCCACTACTTCGGCATCCACGTTCCGCTGGCGAAGACGCTACCGGGCCTCAAGCGCTACGAGGTGAGCGCCGGACCCGTCGCCACCCCGCAGGGCGCTTCGCAATACCACCTGGTGGCCGAGCTCACGTTCGATTCCCTCGCGGCGGTCGGCCAGGCGCTGGCGTCCTCACAGGGACAGGCGGTTGGCACCGACCTGGCCAACTTCGCCGCCGCCGGCGTGGACCTGCTGGTTTTCGAGACGAAGGCCTTGTAGGCCCGAAACCCGGGACGGACCTGGAATTCGCCAACCTGAAACCGGGGACGGACCTGGAATTCGTTCTGGCGCCCAAATGCGAATTCCAGGTCCGTCCCCGGTTTCGGAATTCCAGGTCCGTCCCGGGTTTCAGGCCTACAGGAGCACGTTCACGATGGCGTTGCCGATGCCGACCAGCGCGGCGCCGGAGATGAGGCCGGCGCAGATCGGCTCGGCGCCCTCGACCCAGAAGGCATGGCCCTTGGTGCCCGGAGTGGGGTTGCGACGGCCGGCCCACCAGAAGACCATCGCGCCGGCCCACATCGCGAGCGTGGCCTCCGGGGGCAGGATGACGCCCAGGCCGATCGACACGGCGTTCAGCGGGAAGCGCCCCTTGGTGACGATGCGCGCCACCTCGATTGCCACCGCCGCCACGGCCGCCACGACCATCGACACGATCGCCGTCCATTGCAGCGCCGAGAGCCCCTTTGCGATCAGCTCGGCCACGCCCTTCCACTGGATCGCCGCCGGCTGCGCGAAGGCCTCCGACACGATGGTCGCGGTCGAGCGCGCGCCGTTGGCATCGGGCGTGAGGAAAAGGAGGAAGAAAAGCGGCACGCAGAAGACTGCGCCCGAGACGATGCCGATCACGTGGCCCCAGGCCTGCTGGCGCGGCTTGGCCCCGAGCATGTAGCCGGGCTTGATGTCCGAGAGCAAATTCGCCGAATTCGAGGCGACCTCGGACGTCATCCCCGCAGGAATGAGGTTGCTGGCGGGATTGGTGCGGTCGATGGCGCCCATGGTGAATTGCGTGATCTTCGAAAGCGACCCGGTGGGCGTCCATGAAGTGAGGGCCATCGAGTTGGTGCAGATCACCGACAGCACGAAGATGAGCGGCAGCGAGATGAAGGCGAGCAGCCACGGCACGCCGAAGAAGAAGTGCGACACCGAGGCCGCGAGCACCGCGAAGACGGGGATGCCCACGGCCGAAATCCACAAAGGGAATTCGATGTGGCGCATCGGATCCTCATCCGCATCCCTCTTCTTGCCGAGGTTCCGGAAGGCGCTGGTGAAGATCTCGGGCTTTGCGAAGAGGCTCACGAGCGAGCCCACCACCATCATGGTCACGCCCCACCACAGCGACCACTGGTTCACGATCTCCGCGCGCGAGATCGGCACGATCCTGCCGTCGGGGGCCACGCGCGCCACGATGTCGCCGTGCTGGATCATGATCGGCGCCAGGATCACGAAGTTGATGAAGGCGCCCAGCAGCACGCTGGTCGCGACGCGAATGCCCATGAGGCCACCCACGCCCAGCATGGCCGCATCGAGCGTCACGCGCAGGCCCAGCTGTCGCACGTCGGTGCCGAGGATCTTGGGCACGAAGGTGGACGCCGCATAGAAATAGGAGTCGAGCCGCTCGTGGAAGACCCACGGCTCCTTCAACCCCAGCCACTGGTGCATGCGAAGGATGTGGAACTGCAGGATGCGCATCCAGCCGTCGCTGATGAGCAGCTGGTAGGTCCCTGCGAGGATCGCCGCACCCGCGAGCAGCTTCGCCTTGAACATCCCCGCCGCGGCCGCGCCCGTGTAGAGCGCATCGAGCACCACGCCGGCGGCGCGCCCCTCGGGGAACGGCAGCTGGTCCTCGTTGATGAAGCGCCGCTTCATCGGGAAGGCCACGAGCACGCCCAGCATCGAGCACACCACCATCCAGGCGATCATGTGCCACCACGGGATGATCTGCCCGGTCACCAGCATGTAGGCCGCGAGCGCGGAGATCATCGGCGCCACCATGTAGCCCGCGGCGGTCGCGATCGATTGCGTCGCGTTGTTCTCGAGGATGGTGAAGTCGCGGGCGACCCCGACCGAGTTCATGATGCGGTAGATGGCGAAGGCGAGGATCACGGACGTGAGCCCTACGCCGATGGTGATGCCGGTCTTGGCCGCGATGTAGAGCGCCGTGGCGGCCAGCACCCCACCCAGCAGGAAGCCCGTGAGCGCCGAACGCACCGTGAGCTGCGGCATGTCGCCCCGATATACGTTCGCAAGCCACCACTCGTCCTTCTGGCGCCGCGTCCAGGTGGCGATCTGCTCTTCGGTGAGGTGCGGGATGGCCATAGGGGCGCGAGTATAGACTCTGGACCGATGCGTTTGTTGCTTGTCGAAGACGATTCCATGATCGGCGCCGCCGCGCAGGAAGGGCTGCGCCGCGAGGGCCATACCGTCGACTGGGTGCGCGACGGCCGCGAAGCCGAGGCGGCCGTGGCCGGCGCCGAGTACGACCTGGTGCTGCTCGACCTGGGCCTGCCGCGTCGCGACGGTCTCTCGGTCCTGAAGGGCTGGCGCACGCGCGGCGTCGAGGTGCCCGTGGTCATCATCACCGCGCGCGATGCGGTGACCGACCGCGTCTCGGGCCTCGATGCCGGCGCGGACGACTACCTCGTGAAGCCCTTCGACCTCGACGAGCTTTCCGCGCGCGTGCGCGCCGTGGCCCGGCGGCGCTCGGGGCGCAGCGACGCGCTGGTGAAGCTTGGCGAGCTCGAGATCGACACGTCAGCGCGACGCGTGCGCTGGAAGGGACGCGAGGTCTCGCTCTCGGCGCGTGAATATGCGCTGCTCGAGGCGCTCGCCGACCGTCCCGGCGCCTACCTCACGCGCGCCCAGCTCGAGGAGCGGCTGTACGGCTGGAACGAGGAGATCGCCAGCAACGCGGTGGAAGTCCACATCCATGCATTGCGCCGAAAGCTCGATCCCGACGTGATCCGCAACGTGCGCGGCCTCGGCTACACGCTCTCGAGGGGCGAGTGATCATGCGGGCCGCGCCCCGGGGGGCGATGCGCTCGATGCGCCGGCGGCTGCTCGTCTGGCTGCTGCTCACCGTGTTCCTCGGCGGGCTCGTCTCGGCCCTCGTGGTCTTCTACCAGGCGCGCAAGCAGGCGAACGAGCTCTTCGACTACCAGCTGCGCCAGCTGGCGCTCGCATTGCGAGACCGCGCCTACTCGCCGGGCCAGCTCGCGGAGGCGCTGCGCGAGGAGGCCGACTCCGACTTCGTGATCCAGGTGTGGTCGCCGGATGCGCGCGTGCTGTATCGATCGCATCCGAACCTCGACGTGCCGGGGCCCATCGCGCCCGGCTTCGCCGACGCGGAAACCTCACTCGGGCGGTGGCGTGTCTTCGGCATCTATCATCGCGGCCTCACGATCCAGGTGGCACAACATCGGCTGGCTCGCGAGGCGCTGGCGCTCAACGTGGCATGGCAGACCTTGCTTCCGTTCCTGCTGGTGCTCCCCGTGATGGGCTGGCTCATCTGGCGGCTGGTGGGCCGGGAGGTGAAGGTGCTCGAAACGACCGCCCGCGATGTCGCGCGGCGCAGCCCCGAGGCGCTCGAGCCGATCGACGCGCATGCGGTGCCGATCGAGGTGCAGCCGCTGGTCACCTCGCTCAACGGGTTGCTGGCGCGGCTGGGCACCGCGCTCACCCAGCAGCGGCAGTTCATCGCCGATGCCGCCCATGAGCTGCGCACCCCGCTGACGGCATTGCGGCTGCAGCTGCAGCTGGCGCAGCGCGCCCGCGACGACGAAGAAAGGGCGCGTGCCCACGCCGTGCTGGGCGAGGGCATCGCCCGGGCGGTCCACGTGGTGGAGCAACTGCTCACTCTCGCACGCGCCGACCCCGAGGCCCGGGACGTGTCCGTGGGGCCGGTGGACCTGGCCGACCTTGCCGCCGGCGTCGTTCGCGAGCTCGAAGCCGCCGCCACCGCGCGGGCCGCCTCGATCGTTCTCGACGCCCCGGCCCCAGTCCTGGTCGAAGGCAACAGCACGACCCTTCACGTCCTGCTCGAAAACCTGCTCGACAACGCGCTCAAGTACGGCCAAACCCGGGACGGACCTGGATTGGCATCGCCGCATTCCGTCCAAGTGCGGGTGCAGCGTCGCGGCGCCGAGGCGGTGGTCGAAGTCGAGGACCGCGGGCCGGGCATCCCCGCATCGGAGCGCGAGCGCGTCTTCGACCGCTTCTACCGCGGCGAGACCGCGGCCACCGGCGGCTCGGGCCTGGGGCTCGCGATCGTGAAGCGCGTGGCCGAACGCCACGGCGGCCGGGTCGAACTGCTCGCGGGTGCCGACGGCCGCGGCCTGCTTGCGCGCGTCTCATTGCCCGCGGGTTGAAATCCCCGTTTCCCTTCCCGGTCCCCCGTCCCTTCCCACTTCCCCTTAAGTTCCCCTTAAGCCGCCGTCCCCAAACTGTTCCCTGTCGCCCCACGTTCGGGGCTCATCGAACCGACCGGAGAAGGAACATGAAAGCGAATGTCCTCGTCGGCGCGCTCGTCGCGGCCGGCATCATCGGCGGCATCGGAGCCGCGCGGCAGCTCGATGTCCCGCTCTTCAACGCGCACGCTGCGGCCACCGCCGCGCCTGCGAGCGTTGCCGCCCCGGCGGCCAATCCCGCCGCGACCACCCTTCCGCTCAACGGCTTCAGCGACCTGGTGAAGAAATACGGGGCGGCGGTCGTCAACGTGAGCGTCGAGGGCACCCGCAAGGTTTCCGCGCAGGTCCCCGAGGGCCTCGACGAGGTCCCGCCCCAGTTCCGCGACTTCTTCCGCGGCTTCGGCGGCCGCATCCCCATGCCCCGCGGCGATGTCCCGCTTCGCGGCCAGGGCTCGGGCTTCATCGTGAGCGACGACGGCTACATCGTCACCAACGCGCATGTGGTCGAGAACGCCGAGACCGTCACCGTGCGCATGACCGACCGCCGCGAGTACAAGGCGAAGGTCGTGGGCTCCGACAAGCAGACCGACATCGCGGTGCTGAAGATCGACGCCAAGTCGCTGCCCACGGTGAAGGTCGGCAGCTCCTCCAACGCCAACGTGGGTGAATGGGTGGTGGCGATCGGCTCGCCCTTCGGCTTCGAGAACTCGGTGAGCGCCGGCATCGTGAGCGCCAAGGGCCGTTCGTTGCCCGATGCGTCTTATACCCAGTTCATCCAGACCGACGTGGCGGTCAATCCCGGCAACTCGGGCGGCCCGCTCTTCAACCTCGCGGGCGAGGTGATCGGCATCAACTCGCAGATCTATTCGCGTAGCGGGGGCTTCCAGGGCATCTCGTTCGCCATTCCGATCGAGACCGCGCTGTCGGTGAAGGACCAGATCGTCAAGCACGGCAAGGTCACTCGCGGGCGCATCGGCGTCACGGTCCAGGAAGTGAACGCGACGCTCGCCGAGTCCTTCGGCCTCGACCGCCCGCGCGGCGCTCTGGTTTCGTCGGTCGAGCCCGGCGCTCCCGGCGAGAAGGCGGGACTGCAGCCCGGCGACATCATCACGCGCTACGACGGCAAGGCCATCGAGCGTTCTTCCGACCTGCCGATGCTGGTGGCCGAGACGCCCGCGGGCAAGTCCGCAAGCGTCGAGGTGTGGCGCAACCGCTCGCCGCGGACGCTCGCCGTGACCACGACCAACGTGCCGGCTTCCAAGGAGCGCGTCGCCACCAACGACAGCGACGAGCCTCGCGGCCGCCTGGGCCTCGCCGTCCGGCCGCTGAATCCCGACGAGCGCAGCGACAGCGGCGCCAAGGCCGGGCTGGTGGTCGAGCAGGTGGCGGGCCCAGCGGCTCGCGCGGGCATCCAGCGCGGCGACGTGCTGCTGTCCTTCAACGGCACGCCGGTCAAGTCCGCGGACGACCTCCGCGGGCTCGTCGGCAAGGCAGGGCGCAGCGCAGCGCTGCTCATCCAGCGCGAAGGCCAGCAGCTCTTCGTGCCGGTGGAGCTGGGCTGAGCCGAATCCGAAACCCGGGACGGACCTGGAATTCGTTCTGGCGAACTAACGCGAATTCCAGGTCCGTCCCGGGTTTCAGCCAGCGAATTCCAGGTCCGTCCCGGGTTTCAAGAGTGTGACGTTGAGAGGGTGATCGCCCCGGGTTCTCCCCCCGGGGCATTTTTTGCCTCCAGGCAGCAAGCAAGGACACCGTCGTTCCGGTCGGTGTGCCGTGGTCCGCGGCGGGATTCCCGGTCCCGTCGCGGGTGCCGCGGTATCCTCCACCCGTCGTCATCGGGGAGGGACGCCATGGCCACGAGCCGGACGCCGCGCCGCAACACCGCATCCCGTCCACGCAGCGCGGCCTCGCGCTCGGCAGCGACCACGGCGCCCGACGGTCTCGTCGTCTATATCCACGGCATCGGCGCCATGCCGCCGCCCGCCGAGCTCAAGCTCGAATGGGACCTCGCGCTCTTCGGCCGCGACCTCGGCGCGGCGAGCCGCATGGCGTACTGGGCCGATATCCTGCATCCGGAAGGCCCCGACGATTCGGCCGCCGCGATCGCGTCGAAGGCGACCACGCGCGGCATCGACGTCGCGGCCACGCTCGAGCACGCCGGCGTCGAGCCGAGCGACGCGAAGGCCCAGCACCTCGCCGCCGGCTTGATGGCGCAGGTGGGCGCCGTGCAGAGCCTGCCCGCCGTCGGCAAGCGCATCTTTCCCTTCATTCCGCCGGCGCTGCGCAAGCCGATGTCCCGCCTCTTCCTGGAGGCGTTCATCGGCGATACCGCCGCCTACTTCTTTCGCGCCGATGTCCGCAGGCAGGCCCGCCGTCGCCTCACCGCGGTCCTGCCCGACAAGCGCACGCCCGTGACCATCGTGGCCCACAGCCAGGGCACCGTGATCTCGTACGAAGTCCTCTCCCGGCTGGGCGCAAGGGACCTGAACCTCATCGAGTACGTGACCCTAGGCTCGCCGCTCGGCATCGACGAGGTGCAGGATTTCCTCGAGCCGCCCGGCCTACGCATCCCCGAGGTAGTCGAAAACCGGCTCTGGCACAACTTCGCCGACCCGCTCGACCCGGTCGCCCTCGACAAGGGCATCACCAACGACTTCCGTCCACGCAACGCCATCCACGATCGCGTCGTGCTGAACGCGAACAGCCGCCGCCTCATGGAGTTCAACCCGCATTCGGCCGTGGGCTACCTCGCGCATCCCGACGTGCGCCGCGTGGTGCACGACGCGCTCCGACTCGACCAGATGGGCCGCTTCGTCATCGCCCGCGACGTGGCCGAGACGCTCGCCGCGATGCCGCAGCAGCGTCACCCGGTGCTGATCGAGGTGCTCGAGCCCGGCTATCCGGCGCTGGGCGAGCCGCCGGAGCAGGTGCTCCAGCGCGAGCGTGAGGAAATCGACCCGCTGCAGGGCAGGGACGACCAGCTGCTCATCCGCAACCGCATCGCAGCCGCCGCGCGCGCGCTCGAGGCGATCGTGCCGAAGGGCGAGCGCGAGGCCGCGCGGATCGACCCGCTGCGCCGCTTCGTCGCCGCGCACCTCACGGCGGGCGAGCTGCGCACCGTGGCGGCGCAGCACCGCGAGCTCAAGGTGTACGCGGTGTGGCGCAGCGCGCCCAAGGCGAAGCTGACCGCGCGCTCGGCTCGCGCCGTCAAGGCCGATGCGGCGCTCGCGAGCTTCGGCGCGAATGGCGCCGGCGTCACCTGGGCGGTGCTCGATACGGGCGTGCGCGCGGACCACCCGCACTTCGCCGCGAACGCCAACATCCTGGAGGTGTGGGACTGCACGCAACGCGGCGCGCCGGTCCGCATGAAGGCGCCCAGGGATCCGGATGGCCACGGCACACACGTCGCGGGCATCATCGCGGGCGCCGCGCCGCGGGGATGGAAGGGCGGCCAGCGCGGCATCGCTCCGCAAACGAAGCTCATGGTCTACAAGGTGCTCGACGACCAGGGACGGGGCGAGGACGCCTCCATCATCAAGGCGCTCGACCACATCGCCGAGCAGAACGAGAACCACAGCGAGGGACTCGCCATCCACGGGCTCAACCTGAGCCTCGGCGGCCCCTTCGACGCTACCGTCTATGGCTGCGGCTTCTCGCCCATCTGTGTCGAGCTGCGCCGCCTCTGGCGCGCGGGCGTGGTGGTCGTGACCGCATGCGGCAACGAGGGGCAGGTCGCCATCGACACGCCCGAGGGCGCCTACGACCTCTACGCGACGATGTCGATCGGCGATCCCGCGAACCTCGAGGACTGCATCGCGGTGGGATCGGTGAACGCCGACAAGCCGCACCTGTACGGCATCTCGGCGTTCTCCTCGCGCGGGCCCACGGCCGACGGCCGCGCCAAGCCCGACGTGGTGGCGCCCGGGGAGCGCATCAGCTCATGCAACTCGCGCTTCCGCAGCGCGAAGAGCGACGACCTCTACTACGAGGTGAGCGGCACCAGCATGGCGGCGCCCCACGTCTCGGGCCTGCTTGCCGCCTTCCTGTCGGTGCGGCGCGAGTTCCGCGGCCGGCCCGACGAGGTGAAGAAGGTGCTTCTCTCCACCTGCACCGACCTCGGGCGCGACCGCTACCACCAGGGCAGCGGCCTGCCAAACCTCATGCAGATGCTGCTGGCGGTATAGCGGTCAGCCCGAGCACAGCGGCGGCGAGCTGGAGAACACCTGCCGCGAGATGAGCTTGCTGACCGCCGCGCCGTTCACGGTGTATTCGAGCGTGCCGGTTTCGCCGCTGGCGAAGCGCAGCCGCATCGTGCCGACCTGCGTGACGCCGATGCCGGTCCAGGGCTGCGCGTTGAAGGCCGGCCCCGACGTGCGGTAGAGCTCGCCGAAATACGAGCCGTCGGACTGGCGCACCCCACCGGACATCACCAGCCAAAGGCCCTGGCCGTCGAGCCCGTAGGTGAAGAGCGTCGCGAAGATCGTGTTGCCCTGGTGCGTGAGGTTGATGCCCCAGCCCGATTCCGCCGAGTTCCACCACAGGTCCTGGTAGTTGCTCGCGCCCTGGCGGCTGGCGGTCGAGCCGACGCAGGTCGCTGCGGCTGCGCCGAAGACCTGCCGCTGGATGGTCTTGAGCACGCTCAGGCCGTTAACGCTGTAGGTCAGGCTTCCCGCGTTGGCGCCGGAGAATCCGAGCGACATCGTGCCCACCCGCGTGAGGTTGCCCGAGTTGATCGGCGGGAACGGTACCGAGTTGAACGCGGGGCCCGTCGTGCGATAGAGGTCGCCAGTGAAGACATCGCTCGAGCCCTGGCGCACGCCGCCCGACATCACCAGCCACATCGGCGCGCCGGTGGTGTCGTACGTGAACAGCGTGGCGAAGACGATGTCGCCCTGGTGGTTCACGTTCACGCCCCAGCCCGACTCGGCCGGATTCCACCACAGCGCGGTGTAGTTGGCGCCGCCACCCGAGGCCGTGGTGCCCGTGATGGAAACGTCATCGATTCGGAAGGAGGTGAAGTCGGAAAAGTCGTTCACCGCACGGAACTGCAGCCGCACCGTCTGGCCGCTGAAGGCCGACAGGTCGTAGGTCGAGCTCTGCTCCCAGCCCGAGGTGGTCGTCTGGTTGGAGAAGCTCGCCAGCGTTTCCATGGTCGCGCCGGTGCTCGGGTTGACCACGCTCACGGTCATCGTGTCGAAGGCGCCGGAGATCGTCTCGTTGGTCGTGATGCGGTACCAGAACTGCAGGCGTGCCTGCCCCGAAGGCACCACCACGTCCTGGGTGAGGGTGTCCGTGAGGTCGTTGTTGCCGCCCAGCCATGCGTACCAGCTGCCCGCGCGCGCCATCGTCGCATCGTTCGTGATGATCAACGTGTTGTTCGACGAGCTCTGCGCCCAGTTCACCGGCCCGCTTTCGAAGCCGGGGTTGGCGAGCACGTTCGGCCCCTGGGGCTGTTGCGAGCCCGGCTGCAGGTACTGCGCGATGTTGGCGAAGACCTGGTCGAAGCGGGAGTAGAAGTCGTAGAGGTCCGAAGGCCCCGCCGCGCAATGCGAGGCGCCCCCCAGCAGGCCGCCGCGGAAGCGGTAGCCGGACGAGGCGTTGCCCGAGAAGATGCCCGAGCCGCTGCTGCCGCCCTCGGTGACGCCCGTGGAAAGCCCCGTCCAATCCACGCGCATGAAGTTGCCGCTCGCGAGGTCGCCGGCGGAGCCGAAGCCGGTGACGCGTCCCAGGCTCACCTTCTTGTAGTCGCCCTGCGGATGGTGGATCGCCGTCATCGGCGTGTTGACCGCCGGTTGCGCGGCATCCCAGCCGGCGTAGATGGCGTTGGCCGGCGGCGAGGCGTTCAGGCGCAGCAGCAGCGCGTCGGAGACGGTGCTGGCGAAGAGCAGCGTGGCGCCGCCCGCCACCTGCACGTAGTTGGGGCTCTGGACGTTGTTGCCGCAGCCGGTGGTTTCGTAGAACCAGTGCGTGGTGAGCGTGCTCGCGCGCGACTGGGTGCTGATGCAATGCGCGGCCGAGTAGAAATACGGCGTGAAGGAGTTGTCGGACGGATTGAGCAACGTGCCGGTGCAGAAGGCGGTGCCGCCGCTGTTGCCGGTGAAGGTCATGCGCGCGACCGACCGGCCCGTTTCGGACAGGGCCGCGTCGCTTGCGGCGCGGCAGATGAAGTCCACCTCGCACGCGCCGGAGGCTTTCGCGACCTGCTCGGCGCGCGGATGCGCGGGGCTCACGAAGAGGTGCGAGATGCGGGAAATTTCGAGCGAGACCTCGGAGGCCGCCGCACCTGCCGGCACGAAGACCTCGAGGCGTCCGGCCTGTCCTTCGAGCACCGGGCTCCAGAAGGTCGAACCCATGGCCATCACGTCGGAGGCGGTGAAGGGGCCATAAACGACGTCGGGACGATCGGCGCCCACGAAGCGAAGCTCCGCGCGGGCAGGCAAGCTCGCCACGGAAAGGCCGATGCGCAGCGCCGCCGCGCCGGTCGAGGTGACCTGCCAGTGGGCCGCCGTGCCGCCGGCAGCCGGAACGAACCGGGGCGAGCCCGCCATGGCGCGCATCGCGGCATCGACTTCGCGGCCGATGCCGATCTCCAGGCGCTTCAGGCGCGTGGCGGCGTTGGCCTTCTTGAGGTTCTCGATTGCCTCGGGATCGGGCGCAGCCAGCCGGATATGCGCGACCGGCGCGCCGAGCGCGCGCAGCGCCTCCACGCGCGCGGACTTGGCGCTCGGCGGGGCGACGGCCGGGCCGTTGGACTGGGCAAAGGCGGGAAGGGAGGCGGCAAGCGCGAACGCGAGGTTCGCGGCAAAGGCCAAGGGCAAGAAGCGGCGCATCGAGTCTCCTGGGATGTCGGCGCGGGCCAGCGCGGGACCGCGGGAACTCGACAAGGTAGCATCATTTCCCGGCGAAATCGCGGGAAGAATCCGCAACTTACGGGTTGGCCACCTTTCCCAGGAAAGCCTCCAGGACGTTGTTGAACTCCTTGGGCTTGTCGAGGTGCGGCCAGTGCCCGGTGCCCTCGATGCGCACGCTCGGCACCTTCGGTCGCAGCCTGTGCAGGTCCTGGGGAGCTTCCTGCGCGTCGGTATACACGAGCAGCTTAGGGCCGGCGAAGCGATCGAAATCGCGCAGCGTGTCGTGCGCGAAAAGCGCCCGGATGATCGCGATCGACTCCTTCTTCGGCACGCTGTTCATCTGGTCGAGCACGATGCGGCGCACGTGCGACTGGGAGCCCTGCACCAGCTTCTCCCAATAGCCCTGCATGGTCGCCTCGTAGTCGGCCTCGATCGCGGCGAGCGTCTTGCGCGCCTGCTCGCGCGGCGTCTTGCCGGGTGCGCCGACCAGCACCAGGCCCGCCACCTTCGTGGGATAACGCGCCGCGAAGTCGGCGGCCACGGCCGCTCCCAGGCTGTGGCCGACCAGCACCACGCGATCGAGCTTCAGCTGGTCGATCACCGTCTTCACGTCGCGCGCGAAGGCCTCGACCCGCAGGTCGTTGTTGCGCGGATGCGCCGACTTGCCGTGGCTGCGCAGGTCGATCGCAAGCGCACGGCGCTCGTGCCGCAAATGCGCGAGCTGCGAGGACCAGTGCGACGAGTCGCCGCCGAAAGAATGCAGGAAAAGCACGGGCAGGCCCTCGGTGCCGCCGCCATCGTCGACATAGATGGCACCGGCCTCGCCCTGCAGGCTCTGCGTGCCCGTCTTCGCCTGCTGGGCTCCGACCCACGGGGACCAGCTCGTCACGAGCAGTGCGGCGGCGAAAGCGCCGGCGGCCCAGGCGATCGGATTGGCGGCACGCAGCATCGATGCCATGCGTCTTGCAGGGGAAGAGACTCGTTAGTCCGATGGAGCCCCCGGGCGTTCCGGCCGGTAGAAATTTCTGCCGATGCAACGCGTTCCTGATTACGTACCCGAAATCGTGGCTCCCGGCGGGGCATGCATCTTGCGGCGGTTTTTTCCCTCGAACCTCAGGAGGCCCCATGAAGACCACTACGACCCTCGCATCCGCCGTGGCCATTGCGCTCGGCACCGCGCTGACGCCGCTTGCGCTCGCACAGGCCGGCTCCGGCACGGGCTCTCTGACCTCGTCGGGCACCGGATCGGTTACTTCGTCGGGCACGGGATCCACGACCGGCGCCTCGGGCAGCATCGTCGGAGGCTCGTCAACCGGCAGCTCGACGCTGGGCGGCAACAGCAGCATCACGACGAGCCCGTCCAGCACGACGACGACGACCGGCAGCCAGGCGGGAGTGGCGACCGTGCCGCAGACCGCGACCACCATCGGCACCACGAGCTCGAGCTCCACGACGCTCGGCGCGACAACCACGGATTCGACCACTGCACGCAGCGGCGCGGTCGTGGGCGGCGTCTCGGCTCCCGGCCAGACGGTCACCACCGTCACAGGCCCGGCTGTCACTACGGTCGACGGCGGCGCCAGCATAGTCAGCTCCAGCGCCACCGCGTCCGACCAGGCCTTGCTGGACGCCATAATTTCCGCGCTGGGTTCGGACCCCACGCTGGAAGGGGCGCGCCTCACGGTGATCGTCGACCAGGGTGTCGTGACCCTCAGTGGAACGACACAGGACCAGGGGCAGGCCTCGCGCGCGTTGAGCCTCGCCCGGAACGCGGGCGCGCGGCGCGTCGTGGGCGACATCCGCACGCTGGGCTGACGCCGCTCACCGTCCCGTCTTCGCCAGCCCGGGGGTCCTCATGGCGTAATGCTACGCTGCGCGCCATGAAAATCGACCTCGGTGGCAAGCGCATCGTCGTGGCCGGCGGCAGCCGCGGCATCGGCCGCTCGATCGCACTGGCCTTTGCGCGCGCGGGTGCAAGCGTTTCGATCTGCGCTCGCGGCGCGCAGGCGCTCGAAGCGACGCGCAAGGAGATCGCGGCAGTGGGCGGATTCGTCCATGCCGCGACCTGCAACCTCTCGAGCGATGGGCAGATCGCGCGCTACATCCCGCAGGCCGCCGAAGCGCTGGGCGGAATCGACGTGCTGGTGAACAACGCCACGGCGGGCGCGCTCGGCGAGACCGAGCAGGCGTGGGAGGAGAGCCTGTCGGTCGACCTGCTGGCGGTCGTGCGCGCTTCGAGGGCGGCGCTGCCTTTCCTCGAGAAGGGGCGAGAGCCCGCCATCATCAACATCTCGTCGGGCTCGGGACTGAATCCCTCGGTTCGCACGCCCGCCTACGGCGCCGCGAAGGCGGCGGTGATCCACTACACCCGCACGCAGGCGGCCGCGCTCGCGATGAAGGGCATCCGCGTCAATTGCGTGGCGCCGGGCTCGATCGAGTTTCCCGGCGGCTCATGGGAGGAGCGCAGGACCACGGATCCCGCGCTCTACAACCAGGTGCTCGCCTCGATGCCAGCCGGGCGGCTGGGACGGCCGGAGGAAGTCGCGAACGTGGTCCTGTTCCTCGCCTCGCCGCTCGCGACCTGGGTGACGGCACAGGTCGTCGGCGTCAATGGCGGCCAGGGGTTCGCGAAGTGAGCTTGCACGCGCTGGTCATCCGCAACGCGACGATCATCGACGGCACCGGGGCGCCGCGCTACGGCGGCGACATCGCGATCGCTTCGGGGCGCGTGGCGGCGATCGGCGGCGACATCGGGCGGGGCGGCCAGGAGATCGATGCCGCGGGCAGGATCGTGGCGCCGGGCTTCATCGACGCGCACACCCACGACGATCGCCTGATGCTCTCGTCGCCCGACATGGCGCCGAAGGTCAGCCAGGGCGTGACGACCGTGGTCGCGGGCAACTGTGGCGTGTCGCTGGCGCCGGCACCCGGAGGCATGCGCAATCCCGTGGTCCCGCCGCTCAACCTCATGGACGAAAGCGGCGACTGGTTTCGCTTCCGCAGCTTCGCCGACTATGTGCGGGCGCTCGAGGCTTCGCCGCCCGCTGCGAACTGCGCGTTGCTCGTCGGGCACACCTCCCTGCGCGTGCAGACGATGGACACCTTCGACCGGCCGGCGAGCCGGGAAGAAATCGCCCGGATGCGACGGCTGGCGGACGAGGCCCTTTCGGCCGGCGCCATCGGCATCTCCACCGGTCTCTTCTACGAGCCCGCGCGCGCCGCACCCACCGAAGAAGTGATCGAGGTGTGCCGGCCGCTTTCCGAGCGCGGCGGTGTCTACTGCACGCACATGCGCGATGAGGGCAACGGAGTCATCGACTCCCTCGAGGAAACCTTCCGCATCGGCCGCGAGCTCGGGGTGACGGTGGTGATCTCGCACCACAAGGTGATTGGATCGGCCAACCACGGGCGATCGGTCGAAACCCTGCCGCTCATCGCGAAGCGCATGGCCGAGCAGCCCGTGGGACTCGATTGTTATCCGTACTGCGCGTCCTCGACGATCCTGTCGGCAGATCGCGCGCGGGAAGCCTCGAAGACGCTCGTCACCTGGTCCAAGCCGCATCCCGAGCTCGCAGGCGCGGACCTGGACGAGGTCGCGCGGCAGCTGGGTCTTGGCCTGGATGAGGCGGTGAGGGAGCTGCTCCCGGCAGGCGCCGTCTATTTCTCCATGGACGAGGCCGACGTGCGACGAATCCTGTCCTTCGACCGAACGATGGTGGGCTCCGATGGATTGCCGCACGACGCCTCGCCACACCCACGCCTGTGGGGCACGTTCCCGCGCGTGTTGGGCCACTACGCGCGCGGCGTCGGGCTGTTCTCGCTCGAGACGGCAGTGCACAAGATGACGGGCCTCACGGCACGCACGTTCGGCTTGAAGGACCGCGGAGTGCTGGCGCAGGGCATGGCCGCCGACATCGCGATCTTCGATGCCGAAGCCGTCGCGGACGTGGCGACCTTCGCCGACCCCATCCGGGCGGCGAAGGGTATCGACACGGTGATCGTGAACGGCGAGGTGGCCTGGCGGGATGGGAAATCGAGCGGCGCGCGCGCCGGGCGGGTGCTGCGGGGCTGATCAGGCAAAATCGAAGCTTTCGTCCCATTCGGCCACGCGACCATGTACCAGGACCTTTCCCTCTATATCAACGGCCAGTTCCTCGAGGGCGGCGGCCGCCGCGAAAGCGATGTCGTCGATCCGGCCACCGACCAGGTGATCGGCAAGCTGCCCCACGCGACGAAGGAAGACCTCGACCTCGCGCTGCAAAGCGCGCACACGGCCTTCCAGGCCTGGCGCAAGTCCTCGCCGATGGAACGCAGCCGCATCCTGCGCAAGGTGGGCGAGCTCTCGCGCGAGCGCGCGAAGGAAATCGGCCGCAACATGACGCTCGACATGGGCAAGCCGCTCGCCGAGGCAGTGGGCGAGGTCATCGTGTGCTCCGAGCATGCGGACTGGGCGGCCGAGGAGAGCCGGCGCATCTACGGCCGCGTGGTGCCGGCGCGCAGTGAGGGCGTGCGGCAATTCGTCCTGAAGGAGCCCATCGGCGTGGTGGCGGCTTTCTCGCCCTGGAATTTCCCCTTCAACCAGGCGATCCGCAAGATCGTCTCGGCCCTCGGGGCCGGGTGCACGATCATCATCAAGGGACCGGAAGACGCGCCGAGCGCGCTGGTGGCGATCGCGCAGATGTTCCATGAAGCGGGGCTGCCGGCCGGATGCCTCAACGTGGTCTGGGGCGTGCCGAGCGAGGTCTCGACCTACCTCATCCATTCGCCCATCGTGCGCAAGATCTCGTTCACCGGCTCGGTGCCCGTGGGCAAGCAGCTCGCCGCGATGGCGGGCTCGCTCATGAAGCCCGCCACCATGGAGCTGGGCGGGCACTCGCCGGTGATCGTCATGGACGATGCCGACGTGGAGAGCGCCGCCGACATCATGGCGGCTTCCAAATTCCGCAACGCGGGGCAGGTGTGCGTCTCGCCCACGCGCTTCTACGTCCAGGAGAAGGCCTACGACCGTTTCGTCTCGCGCTTTCTCGACAAGGTGAAGACGCTCAAGGTTGGGCCTGGGCTCGAGGAAGCCACGAAGATGGGGCCACTCGCGCACAAGCGGCGCGTCCCGGCGATCGCGAGCTTCGTCGAGGACGCGGATGCGCGCGGCGCCAAAGTGCTTGCGGGCGGCAACAAGCTGGGGGACAAGGGCAACTTCTTCGAGCCCACCGTCATCGACGAGCCGCCCGACGACTCGAAGCTCATGCGCGAGGAGCCGTTCGGCCCCATCCTGGGGCTGAAGAAATTTAAGACCCTGGATGAGGCGATCGAGAAGGCCAACTCGCTGCCCTACGGCCTCGCCGCTTATGCATTCACCACCTCCACCCGCAACGCGACGCGGATCGGCGACGGGCTGGAGAGCGGCATGGTGACGATCAACCACCTCGGCTTCGCCCTCGCGGAGGTGCCGTTCGGCGGCGTGAAGGACAGCGGCTACGGCAGCGAGGGCGGCGCCGAGACTTTCGACGGCTACCTCGTCACGAAATTCGTGACGCAGAAGGGATGACGCCATGGCGAAGGCCTACTGGATAGCGATGTACCACAAGGTCCACGACGCCGAGGCGTTGGCGGCCTACGCGAAGCTGGCAGGGCCGGCGATCACGGCCGCCGGTGGCAAGTTCCTGGCGCGCGGCAGCCCTGCTGCCGTCTACGAGCAGGGCGTGAACATGAGGACCGTGCTGGCGGAGTTTCCCAGCGTGGCCGCGGCGACCGGCTGCCACGACAGCCCCGCATACCAGGAAGCCCTTCGCGTGCTCGGCAACGCGGTCGAGCGGGACCTGCGCATCGTGGAGGGCGTCGAGTAACACCGCGCGTGGAGCATCCGTTACGGCGCGCCCTGCCGCTCATCGTATTCGCGGGGCTTTGCTTCGCCTCGCTCGACGCCACCGCCAAGTTTCTCGTCGCCGACCACGGCCTGTTGCTGGTCGTCTGGGCCCGGTACGTGGGGCAGATGCTGGTGAGCACGCCGATCGCATGGCAGCGCGGCGGCAGCGGCTTCTGGCGCACGCGCCATCCCGGCGTGCAGCTCATCCGCTCCATGTGCCTGGTGTCGGCGACACTCTGCTTCTTCGGCGGGCTGCGCTTCCTGCCGCTTGCCGAGGGCACGGCGATCGCGTTCCTCGCCCCCATGTTCGCCATCCTCTTCTCGGGCCCGTTGCTCGGCGAGAAGCCCACCCGCGCGCGATGGCTCTCCGCCATCGGCGGCTTCGCCGGCATCCTCTTCCTGGTGCGTCCCGGCACCGCGATCTTCCACCCCGCCACCGCCCTGCTGGTGATGGCGGCCATCTCCAATGCGTTCTACCAGTTGCTCACGCGCAAGGTGCCCGGGGACACGCCGCACACGACGCTGTTCTATTCGGGGCTCGTGGGCAGCATCGTGCTGACCGCGGCCGTTGCGGCCAGCGACGGATTCCATTTCAGCCTCTCGGCGCGCGAAACCCTGCTCTTCGCGCTGCTCGGGATCTTCGCCGGCCTCGGCCACTTCTGCCTCATCGGCGCGTTCCTTCGCGCGCCCGCGTCGTTGGTCGCGCCTTTCACCTACCTGCACATGATCTGGGCAACGGTCTACGGCTACGTGGTCTTCGCGCACCTGCCCGATGGCCTTTCCGCCGTCGGGATGGCGATCATCGTGGCGAGCGGCGTGGCGCTGGTGCTGCATGAGCGACGCCGCTGAGCGACTCAGGCAGAATCGCGGCATAACTCGAACGACACGCCAAGCGAGGGGAGGCTGGGATGCGCGCGCTTTCGGAAGGCGACGGCTCGCTGGTGATCGCCGGACCCACTTGGCTGGGACTGGCGTTCATCGCCATCGCCGTCGTCCTGACCATCCTGGTGCTGGTGTTGCAGCGCCCACGCCCCGTGCGACTGGGCTCCTTCCTGGGCGCGATCATCCTCCTGGTCGCCGGCTGGCACCTCATCGGCAACAAGACGACGCTCGAGCCGCGCGGCTATTACGTCGAAAGCATCTATGGGGAGGAGGAGCGCCGCGGCTGGCTGCAGGTGCGCCAGATCGTGTCCGGCGGACCGAACACGGACCCCGACCACCTCGTACTGCAGTTGCGCAACTCGAGCGAGGCGACCATCGACCTCTCGGGGCTGGGGCCCGCCGAGCGGGCCCGGGTGGTCGCCTTCGTGAAGAAACAGCTGACTCGCTAGCGGCGGTGCCAGTGGCGCCCGTATGACAGGCTCAATCCCACGGATGGGCCCGGCGCGTAGTAGCGCGGGTAGTAGGTCGGCCCGTAGTAGGGATCGTAATAGCGAGTGACCGGGCGGTCGTAGTAGTAGCCGTCGTTATAGGCGTAGTCGTCGTAATAGGGCCCGGTCGCGCAGCCGCCCAGCAATGTCGCGGCGGCGACGCCCAGCAGGGCTTTTCTCGAGATCATGACTGTTGCTCCTTCGGCGTGGCTTCGGTCAGGGTGGCCGCGGCGGGCTCCTCGGTCGCCGCTTCCTGGGTGCCCGCGTTTTCCGCCAGGCGCGCTTCGCCCGTGGGCGGGACCCAGATGACCACCTCGTCGTGCGCGAGCGTGTTGATCACCTCGCCACCGGGCGCATGCGCCCGGGCGACTTCGGTGGCGCGGATGCGTTGCGCTTCATTGAGCGCGGAACCGGTGAGGAGGATGGCCCCCTCCTCGGTCGGCTGCACGGTGATCTTCGAGTTCTTCAGCGCCGGGTCCGCGTTGAGGGCCACGGCGACGGCATTGGCCACCTCGTCGTTCTTCGAGACCGATGCGACGGGTTCGGCGACGAGCCCTTGCGGCGCCATCAGCGGATCGGTGGGCGTGGCCGTGCTCGTGCGGGCTTCGGCGGCGACGGGGGTCTGCGAGTGCGCGATCGGCAGGGTGCTCGCGAGGAGCGCGGCGGCAAGCGTATGGGCAAGGCGGAATTTCATGGGGGTCTCCAGGGCGTCTTCCTGTTTCGACCCCGCGCGAGGCGGATGTTCGGGCCCGCACTCCAACAGGGCTATGAAATCCGCGAACCCGCCTCCTGCCGTTCCCTTACGCCGGCAGGAATAGGACTACAGACAGTCCGCCGCCCTCCCGATTGTTTAGAGCGATCCTACCGCCGTGCGCCTCGGCGATCTCGCGCGCGAGCGCGAGGCCCAGTCCCGTTCCGGTCCGCTTGGTCGAATAGAACGGCACGAGCGCATTCGACATCACCGCCTCGGTCATGCCGCTGCCGCGGTCGGCCACCTCGATCGCGAGCAGATCCGCGGTCCGACGCACCGAGATGCTCACGCCTTCGGCGGGCGATCCCGACTCGTGCGCGTTCTTGAGCAGGTTGAGCAGCGCCTGCTGCAGCTGCGAGGGATCGAACGTTGCACCGCCCGGCGGGAAGTCGCCCTCGATGCGGAAGGGCATTTGCAGCTGCAGCGCGCTCAGGAACTCGCGCCATTCCACCTGCTGCTTGCGAGGCGCGGGCAGCTTGGCGAAGCGCGCGTAGCCGTCGATGAAGCGCTCCAGGTGGCGCGCGCGCTCCTCCACCGTCGCGAGGATCTCGGGAAGGCGCTGCGTGTTGCCGCGTCGCAGCAACTCGCCGGCGGATTTGGCGAGCGACGCCACGGGGGCGAGCGAGTTGTTGAGCTCGTGGCTGATGACGCGGATCACCTTCTTCCACGTCTGCACTTCCTGCCGCCGAAGCTCCGAGGTCAGGTGGCGCAGCAGGAAGAGCTCGTGGCGCCGCGCGTTGAGCGTGAAGCCGCGACGGGATAGGTGATAGATCTCTTCCTCGCCACCCGCATCGTCGCGGCTCGCGACGGTGAAGAGGCCGTCGCCACCACGCTCGATCGCGGCGCGCAGCGAGGCGAATGTCCGCGAAAGCAGCTCGTCCATCGAGGTGCCTTCCAGCCGGCGGCCCTCGTTCAGGAGCTGGCGCGCGGCTACGTTGGCGAACACCAGCTTGCCCGAGGCATCCACCAGCATCATCGCCACCGGAGTGTTCTGCACCATGGTGTCCAGGAGCAGCTCGCGCTGTACGAGATCCAGCCGCTGCTCGCGCAGCACCGCTCCAAGGGCATTGTGCGCATCGACCAGGTCGCCCATCTCGTCGTTGCGTTTCCAGTGCAGGCCGAAGGCGTAGTCGCCATCCCGGTAGCTGATGACGGTGCCGCCGAGCGCGCGCAGCATCGCGAGCAGCGGGCGCAATTGCGCGCGGGCGGCGAGCACCGCGATCGGCACCATGACGGTGGTGGCGATGAGCGCCGCGGCCACCGGCTCGCCGGGGATGAGCTGCAGCAGCCCCACGACGAGGATCACGCTGGCGGTCACCGTGGCGAGCGCCAGCAGCGACAGGCGCGCGGCGATGGTGAAGCGCAGGCTGCGCCGTTGCGGCATCAGGACGGATCCGCCAAAAGGACCATTCTGCCGCAGGTGGACCTGCATTCGGCTCCGCTCCTCCTGCATTTCGTCGCGGCGCAGATGAAGCGCGCGGGGCCAGCCCGTACGCTGATTCCATGACTTCCCTTCGGTTTGTGCTGGCGGGCGTTTCGCTCGCCACCGCGAGCGCCTGCTCCGAGCCGCCCACCGGCATGGCCGATCCGCCGCTGCGGGCGACTCATCACGCGAGCTTCGGCGCCTTCTCGCTGCCGGTATGGCAGGTCGCGTTTTCCCCGAACGGTCGCCTGCTCGCAGCCGCCGGCGCCGATGGCTCCATCACGCTCTGGCGCTGGCCTGAGCGAAGGGTCCTCCGCACGTTCACCCAAGCCGGGGGCGCGACCGGCCTCGCGTTCGCTCCCGACGGCGCGCGCTTGGCGACCAGCGGGTACGACCGTGCGGTGCGCATCTGGAACGTCGAATCCGGCGCGCTCGAGCGAACGCTCGAAGGCCACGCCGGGACGGCATGGACCGTGGCCTGGAGTCCCGACGGCCAACGCCTCGCGAGCGCGGGCGAGGACAGGACGGTGCGCATCTGGAACGCGCAGGACGGTCGCGCGCTGCACGCTATCGATGCACATGACCTCAACGTCTGGTCCGTGCGTTTCACGCCCGACGGCAAGCGGCTGGCGAGCGGCAGCTTCGACAAGCTCGCCAAGGTCTGGATCGTGGAATCCGCGGGGCTGGCAATGACGCTTCGCGGCCATGACGAAGCGGTGGTGGAAGTCGCGGCGAGTCCCGATGGCCGGATTTTTGCCACGGCGGGCGACGACCGCAAGGCGCGCTTGTGGCACGCGGCCGACGGACGCCTGCTGCACGCGCTGGAGGGCGGCCAGGACCACCTTTACGCGGTGACCTTCACCCCGGATTCGGCCTACGTGGTCACGGGTGGCCGCGAGAAAGGGGCCGTGGGAACCTTGATGAAGCAGCTCGGCGTGCGCTGGGGCGAAAAGCGCGATCCCACCGTGCGGATCTGGCGCGTCTCCGACGGTGTGTTGGTGCAGGCCCTCGCCGACGCCCGCGACGACGTGCACTCCGTCGCCGTGAGCCCCGACGGCCGATGGCTCGCGGCGACCGGCCAGGATGGCACCGTAACGACCTGGAGCCTTCGGCCGAAGGCGAACTAGTCGCCGGCGCGCTGGATGCCCAGGCGCTCCATGCGCCGATAGAGCGCCTGCCGGCTCAGTCCCAGGTCCGCCGCCGCCTGCGCCACGACGCCCGCATTGCGCGCGAGCGCGTCCTCGATCGCATGGCGGTCCACCACGCCCTCGGTTTCGGCAACGGGCGCCGAGGGCAACCCGAGGTCGGCCGCGGTGATGACCGAACCCTTGGCGAGGAGGCTCGCGCGTTGCATCACGTTCTTGAGCTCACGCACGTTCCCGGGCCACACGTGGCGCTGCAAGGCGGCCAGGGCGGAGGCGTCCAGGCGCTTGCCTTCGCCGGTGAAGGCCTCGGCGAGCGGCACGATGTCGTCGGGACGCCTCGCCAGCGCGGGCAGCTCGAGCTCGATCACGTTCAGGCGGTAGAACAGGTCTTCACGGAAAGTGCCGGCGCGGATCATCGCGCGCAGGTCCGCGTTGGTCGCGCTGATCACCCGCACGCGCACCTGCCGCTCCTCGTTGGAGCCCAGCCGCTGGAAGCGCCCGCTCTCCAGCACGCGCAGCAGCTTCACCTGGCCGGCTGCGGGCAGGTTGCCGATCTCGTCCAGGAAAAGCGTGCCGCCATCGGCGGCCTCGAACTTGCCCGCGCGCGCCTTGGCCGCGCCGGTATAGGCGCCCGCCTCGGCGCCGAAGAGCTCGGCCTCGATGAGCTCCGAAGGCAATGCGCCGCAGTTGAGCGTGACGAAGGGCCCGTCCTTCACCGAGGAGTTGGCCTGGATGATCTCGGCCAGGCGCTCCTTGCCGCTGCCGTTGGGGCCCGTGAGCAGCACCGGCACGTCCGCGCGCGCGACGCGGCAGGCAAGGTCCAGCACGCGTTGCGTCGCGGCATCGCGCCACACCATTCCGCGCGTGTCGTACTGCTCCTGCAGCTGCTTGCGGCCGCGGGCGTCGCGCCGCGCGCGCTCGCGCAGCGCCCGGTTGGCCTGCCCCAATTCGACCAGGTTCCTCACCGTCGTCACGAGCCGCTCATCGTTCCAGGGCTTGGCCACATAATCCGCGGCGCCCGCCTTCACCAGCTCCACCGCCATGTCGAGGTGGGTCCACGCGGTCATGAGGATCACGGGAACGTCGGGGCGCCGTTCGCGGATGCGGCCGAAGAGCGCGCGTCCTTCCTCCCCGCCCGTGGTGTCGGCGGCGAAGTTCATGTCCTGGATCACCAGGTCGACGGCCGCGCGCTCGAGCAGGGCGAGCCCTTTGGCCGGCGAATCGGCGTGGACCGTCTCGATGTCGTGCAGCGACAGCAGCACGTCCAGCGCCGTGGCGATCGAGGCGTTGTCGTCGATTACAAGAACTGTCGGCATGAAGCGGGGACGGGGACGGGGGCGGGACGGAACTTCAGGCGGTGCGGGTCGCGATCGCCGGCGAGATGCTCGCCGCCTTCGAGGCCGGCCCGTACACGGCGGCGATGCCGAGCACCCAGAGTGCGGCGGCACCGTAAGCCATGTATTCGATCGGCAGCCGCGGCATGCCGGTGTAGGCCATGAGCAGCCGGTTGAGCCCGACGGCCAGCATGAGGCCGGCCACGATGCCGCCCGTGGTGATGATGAAGTTTTCCACCATGAAGTAGCGAAGGATATCCCGCCACCGCGCGCCCAACGCCCGCCGCACGCCGATCTGCTTGCGCCGCTGCGCCACGCGCAGCATCGTCATGCCGACGATCCCGCTCAGCGTCACGAGCAGCAGCAGCGCGCTGATGGAAACGAGCATCCAGGCCATGGCGCGCTCGTTGCGGTAGCGGCTTTCCCGATCCTCGGCCACGGAGCGCTTGAAGGTTCGCACCGGCGCGGGCGCGGCCTTGCGGATCGCTTCCTCGGCATCCTTGAGCACCTGCTCGAGCTTTCCGGGCTCGGCGCGAACGGCCCAGCGCGAGAACGAGAGGGATGCCCGGAAAGGAAGGATGACCGAGTAGGGGCCCGTAAGCGAGCCCGCGCCCTGGCTCATCAGGTTTTCCACGACGCCCACGATGCGCATGGGCTTCATGCGGCCCTCGGAGCCTTGCCAGAGATTGCGACCTACATAGGTGGTCGCGTCGGGAAAGAGGAACTTGGCCAGCGGCAGGGTGATGACGACCACGCCTGGCGTGCCGTCATCCGGCCCCGCGGTGCGCGGATCGTACTCGAGCAGGTCGGCTTCGTTCAGGTCGCGCCCCTCGACGAACCTGAGCCCGAGCGTCGCCGCAAAGCCGGGCTGCACGCTGTAGAACGCGGGCGTGGCCGATTCGCGCGCCTGCTCCGGGGACAGGCGAATGCTGCTCGAGGAGCCCGAGCGCGACATCGGCATCTGCGAGGTCCACCCTACCGAGAGGACGCCCGGCACCGCTTTCAACGCTTCGCGCTCGCGTTGCTGCTGGGCGAGGGTCTCCACATGCGACATCTGCGCGAGGGGCCGGACGAATACGTAACCCACGTCGCGCTCGTTCACCACGCCGCTCGGGCGCTGCGAGACCGCGATGCGCTGCTGCACCACGAAGAGCGCGTTGGCGAGGATAGCCAGGCTGATGGCTACCTGGAGTGCCACCAGCAGCGGGCCGGTGCGGCTGCGAAGCAGGGTCGAAAGGATCGGGCGGATTTCCATGGCGAGCCTCACTGCGACTTGAGTTGCAGGGCGGGGGAGACCTGGCACGCGCGCCAGGTCGGAAGCAGTCCGGCGACGAGCGCGGCGCCGACGGCGATCGCGAACGTGGCCGCGAGCATCGGCCAATCCATCTGCGCCACGACCGAGAGGTCCTGCGACTGCTTTCGGATGAGCCAGAGGCTTACCATGGCGAGCAGCAGGCCGATGACCCCGCCGGCGATGCCGACGACCGCCGTCTCGGTGAGGAACTGCCGAAAGATCGCGCCCTGTCCGGCCCCGAGCGCGCGTCGCACGCCCACTTCCGCGGCGCGCGTGGAGAACTTGGCGAGCAGAAGGCCCATCGTGTTCACGATGCACAGCGCGAGGAAGCCGAACGCGAGCCACACCGCGATCTTGTTGTCGGCGCGCACCACTTCCATGTATTCCAGCCACTCGGTCACGTTGAAGAGCCGGTTGGGCGCGTTGCGCTCGAGGCGCCCGCCGCGGCGTTGCTCGGCGGCGTAGTGGTCCAGCCAGGCCTGGGCGGCGGGGCGATCGGCAGGCGAGGCCAGCTCGAACCACGCCTGGATCCACACGCAGTCGGATTCGAGGAAGCCCTTGTAGCCCACGCCCGAGTCGCGGCTGCAGGTGGTGTTCCCGTTCGAGCGCAGCTCGAGCGAGACCGCCGTCTTGAAGGGGATGAAGACTTGGTCCTCGCCATTGAAGTAGCCGCCCGAGCCGTTGGTGAGGTTGGTGTAGCGCGGCGTGGGCTTCCAGTCGCCCACCACGCCGACTACCGTGAAGGTCTCGCCCCACGAGCGAAACGTCTTGCCGACCGGATCGACGTCGCCGAAGATCGCCTCGCTCTTCGACGGGCTCAACACCGCCACGCGTGCCGCGCGCTCGTCGTGCGCGGGGGTCCACGCCGAGCCGTAACGGAAGGGCACCTCGAACATCGCGAAGTAATCGCTGGTCGTGGCCACACCTCCCAGCTGGATCACCGGGTCGTCGCGCTTGGCGGGCTCGACCGCGCCACCGATGTCATAGATCGCGGTGCGCCGCACGCCGGGCCCCGAGCGCAGGTAATTCACCGTGTCGGGATAGGTGCTTTGCTGCGAATACGGCTCCCTCAGCCCCGGCACGTAGTTGCGCTTCGGCGCCACGTCCAGCAGGGGCACCAGCAGCCGGTCGCTCTTGTGCGGGATAGGGTTGCCCGACATCACATGGAGGATCGTGAGGGTGGCCACGCTCGCCGCCACGCCGATGGCGAGCGTGAGCACCATGAGCGCGGTGAGGGCCGGGTTGCGGCGCAGGCTGCGCGCGCCGAGCAGCAGGTAGTAGCGGAACATTCGATTTCTCCTCAGGCGTTCACGGCTTCCCTGACCAGCGAAGGCCCACGCCGCAGGTCGCTCGCGCGCCCGTCGATGATGTGGACGTTGCGCTGCGCGCGCATGGCGAGCTCGGGATCGTGGGTCACCATGATGATGGTGGTGCCCCTGGCGTTGATCTCCTCCAGCAGCTCCATCACGCTCCTCGCCATCTGGCTGTCGAGGTTGCCCGTCGGCTCGTCGGCGAGGAGCAGCGGCGGGGAGCCTGCCAGCGCCCGCGCGATCGCCACGCGCTGCTGCTGGCCCCCCGAGAGCTCCGCGGGATAGTGGTTCTGGCGCGAGGCGAGACCGACCTCCGTGAGCGCGCGCTCGATGCGCTGGCGCCGCTCGGCGGCGGAGAAGCCGCGGTAACGCAGCGGCACGTCCACGTTGTCGAAGAGGTTCAGGTCCGGGATGAGGTTGAATCCCTGGAAGATGAAACCCAGCTTCTCGTTGCGAAGCCGCGAGCGCTTGTCGTCCGAGAGTCCCTTCACGTTCACGCCGTCGAGGGTGAACTCGCCGCCGTCGAAGTCCTCGAGGAGCCCGGCGATGTTGAGGAAGGTCGTCTTGCCCGAGCCCGAAGGCCCCGTCACCGTCACGAACTCGCCCTTCTTCACGTCGATGTCGAAGCCGCGCAGCGCGTGCGTCTCGATCATGTGGGTGCGGTAGACCTTGGTGAGGTCCTTCATGTGGAGCATTTGCGGTCCCTTTCGTGTCACTCGTTGATCTTCACCTGCGCCACGTTCTCGAACTCCTCGGAGCCCGCGATCACCACCCGGTCTCCCGCTTTGACGCCTTCCACCAGCTCCACGGATGCAACGCTGGTTCCGCCGAGACGGATCGGCTTCTTCACGGCGAACCCGTCCTCGATCACGTAGGCGTACTTGCCGCCATGGGCCTCGACGAAGGGACCGCGCGGCACCATCAGCACGTTCTTGCGCTCGTCGATCAGAAGCCGCGCCGTGACCCGCTGGCTTTGCCGCAGGCCCTGCGGCTGCTCGCCCTCGAAGCGCACGCGGGCGAGGACCTGGTTGCGGATCACCTCGGGCGAGATGGCGACGACCTTGCCCAGCGCCTTCACCTCGCCCGTGACGATCTCCGCGCGCATGCCCAGCCCCAGGTCGGTCATGTAGGTCTCCGGGATCTCGAGCTCGACCTCGAGGCGCGAGAGGTCCACCAGCGTCAGGAGGGGCGCGTTGGCGGTGACCACGGTGCGGTCCACCACGGCGAGGCTGCCGACGAGGCCGTCCATCGGCGCGCGCACGTTGAGCTCGTCCACACGGCGGCGAGCCTCGTCCAGTGCCAGCTGCTGGCGCTGGAGCTGCTCGCGCCTCGTGCGCAGCTGCAAGTCCACGTCGTTCGATTCCAGCTCGGCGGCCGAGCGCGCGTGCCTGCCGCGGATCTCCGCCGACTTGAGCGCGTCCTGCGCCTTCTCGAAGTCGTTGCGCGCGATCACGCCCACCACGCCGGCTTTCTCGATGCGCTCGAAGACGCGCTGCGCCGCGGCGCGCTCGATCTCGGCCTGGTCGGCATCGCGGATGGCGGTGAGCTTGGCCTTGCGGGCGATGATCTCCTGGCGCGCGATCTCGGCCTTGAGCTCCTCGAAGCTCGATTGCTCGCGGCGAAGCGCGCTCGCGAGCTCCGGCGACTCCAGTTGGGCGAGCACCTGGCCCTTCTTCACCGTGTCCCCGGCGCTCACCTTGAGAGAGACCGTTGCCGCCGCGGGGGCGAAAAGGGTCGGGCTCACCGCCGCGACCACGCGGCCGTTTACCGAAGCGTCGCGCACGAGCGTTCCCTGCGTGACGGGGGCGATGCGAAGGCGCGATGCGTTGGCCGCGTTGGCCGATGCCAGCCAACCGCTGGCAAGCCACCCGGCCAGGCCCACCAGGGCCGCGCCGGCGACGACACCGACGACGAGGCGTCGCGGCAGTCGGCTACGGGGAGCCTGGAGGGGAGTGTCCTGGGCTGAAGTGTCGCGGATCATTTCGGGGTGGCATGAGCAGGGACCGTGCCAGCGGTAGATCCTTGATTCGCAACGGGGATCCGTTGCTCGTTACGTGTCCGCGATGTCCGGCGAGTGTCCGCCGATCTCCCGCCGCACTTCCTCGCCGTGCTCGCCGAGCCCGGGTGCCAGTCGCCGCACCGATCCCGGCGTGCGGGAGAACGTCACTGGAATGCCGAGCGTGCGAACCGTGCCCTCGCTCGGATGCTCGCGCTCGGCAAAAAACCCCGTCGCCTGCAGGTGCGGATCCTCCAGGACCTCGTCGGGCGACAGGACGCGCGCGATTGGAATGTCGGCATCGGCGAGCAGGGCCAGCCACTCGTCCGTGGAGCGTTGCGCCACCAGTTCGGCGAGCACCCCATACAGGGCGTCGATGTTCTCGCTGCGCTTGGCCGGTGTGGCGAAACGCGCGTCGTCCATGAATTGCGGCGAACCCGCCAGCGTGAAGAAGCGTCGCCACTGCGCATTCGTGTAGGGAAGCAGTCCGATGTATCCATCCAGCGTGCGATACGGGCGGCGATGCGGGGTGAGCACGCGCTCGTATCCCATCGGGGCATTCGACGGGCGAAACGTCTCGCCCGCGAGGTGCTCGAGCAGGTTGAAGGACACCATGGTCTCGAACATCGGCACCTCGATCGCCTGCCCCTTGCCGGAGCGCTCGCGCTCGTAAAGGGCCATCGCGATGGCCCAGGTTGCGGTGAGGCCCGCGCACTTGTCGGCGATGATCGTGTTCACGTATTCGGGGGCGCCGTCGTTGTTGTTGTGGCCCTGCAGCGCCGCCAGGCCACTCATCGCCTGGATCACGTCGTCGAAAGCGGGGCGTCCGCCGTACGGGCCCTTTTCCGAGAAGCCGCAGGTGGTGCAGTGGACGAGGCGCGGATGGCCGGGCGCGAGCGTCTCGTAGTCGAGGCCCAGCTTGCGCAGCGCCTGCGGACGCGTATTCGAGACGAACACATCGGCGCGCGCCACCAGCGAAAGGATCGTGGCCTTGCCCTCGTCGCTCTTCAGGTCGAGCGCGATGCTGCGCTTGTTGCGATTGAAGTTGAGGAATGCGGCGCCCATCCCGGCATTGCGCGAGGGCGCCGCATTGCGGAAGACGTCGCCCTCGGGCGACTCGACCTTGACCACGTCGGCGCCCATGTCGCCCAGGATCTGCGTGGCGTACGGGCCCATCGCCACGGTGGTCATGTCCACGACGCGCACGCCGTCCAGGGGTCCCGCCATCAGTAGGACTTCGGCAGTCCGAGCACGCGCTCGGCGATGTAGCAGAGGATCAGCTGCGGGCTGATCGGGGCGATGCGCGAGATCATCACTTCGCGCAGGTAACGCTCGACGTGGTACTCGGCTGCGTACCCGTAGCCGCCGTGCGTCATGACGGCCGCTTGGCAGGCGTTGAAGCCGGCCTCGCCGGCGAGGTACTTGGCCGCATTGGCCTCGGCGCCGCACGGCTTGCCCGCGTCGTAGAGCGCCGCCGCCTTCATCACCATGAGGCTCGCCGCTTCGAGCTCCATCCAGCATTGCGCGAGCGGGTGCTGGATGCCCTGGTTGCGGCCGATCGGGCGATCGAATACCACGCGCTCCTTCGCGTACTGCGTGGCGCGCCGCAATGCCGCCTTGCCCAGGCCGACGGCCTCGGCGGCAATGAGGATGCGCTCGGGATTCATGCCGTGCAGGATGCACTCGAAGCCGCGGCCTTCCTCGCCGATGCGGTCGGCCATCGGCACGCGCAGCCCCTCGATGAAAAGCTGGTTGGTGTCGACGCTGTGGCGCCCCATCTTGTCGATCGACCGCACTTCCACCTTCGAGCGGTCGAGGTCGGTGTAGAAAAGGCTCATGCCGAGCGAGGGCCTGGCGCACTCCTCCAGCGCAGTCGTGCGCGCGAGCAGCAGCATCTTGTGCGCGACCTGGGCCGTCGAGATGAAAACCTTCGCGCCCGAGATGACGTAGTGGTCGCCTTCGCGAACGGCCTTCGTCTTGATGCGGGTGGTGTTGAGGCCCGCGTCGGGCTCGGTCACCGCGAAGCAGGCCTTTTCCTCGCCCCGGATGAGCGGCGGCAACATGCGCTCCTTCTGCGCCTCGGTGCCGAAGACGACAACGGGATTCAAGCCGAAGATGTTCATGTGCACCGCCGAGGCGGCGCTCTGTCCGCCGCCGGATTCGGCGATCGCCTGCATCATGACCGCCGCCTCGCTCACCCCGAGTCCCGCGCCGCCGTGCTCCTCGGGCATGCAGATGCCGAGCCAGCCATCGCGCGCCAGGGCCTGGTGGAAGTCGTGCGGAAACTCGCCGCTGCGGTCGCGCCGGCGCCAGTAATCGTCGTCGAACGGGGCGCAGGCCTTTTCGATGGCCGCGCGGATCGAGAGCTGCTCCTCGCTGAGGTCGAAGTTCATTGCCGGCATCTTGCCATCGCCCGGCGCGCGGCTGCTACGATTCCCCCATGGCTCCCGAAAACCCCGAAAAGTCCCGCAAGGCCCAGGTCGACGCGGTGCTCCTCAAGCTTCCCGGCGTCGTCGGCAAGAAGATCGGCGGCCTCGACGGCTACTTCGTGAAGGACCGCATGTTCGCCTGCATCAGCGGCAAGGGCGTTGGCCTGAGGCTGCCGGTGGCGACGGCGCGCGACCTGCAGTTCTCGCGCGACAACGTCACTTCCTTCCAGCCGGGCGGCATGACGAGCACGAAGGAGTGGATCCAGATCGACCGGGCCGATGCCGCCGACTACGAGAAGGATATCGAGCTCTTCCAGGCCTCGATCGACTTCGTGAAGAGCGCCGCGCGGTAGGCGCCGCTGCCGAGCTCGTGAGCTTGAGCGTGAGACAAGCGCGTGGCGTGAAGTATCCTTCTGCCTCCCCATGGAACACGGCAACATCCTTCTCACGCACGCGATGCTGTATCTCGCGGCGGCGGTCTTCGCGGCGGTAGCCGCGCATCGTTTCGGTCTCGCCTCGGTCGCGGGGTATCTCATCGCCGGGGTGGCCATCGGTCCCTTCGGCGCAGGGCTCGTCGGCCACCCGGAGGACGTCCGCGCCTTCGCCGAGCTGGGCGTTGTCTTCCTCCTCTTCGTGATCGGCCTCGAGCTCGAGCCCCGGCGCCTCTGGAGCATGCGCAACCAGCTCGTGGGGCTCGGGCTTGCGCAGGTCGCCGGCTGCGGCCTGCTCATCGGCACCGCTGCGCTGATGCTGGGGGCGGATTGGCGCCTCGCGGTGGTCGCAGGGGCCGCGCTGACGCTTTCCTCCACGGCGCTGGCGCTTCAGCCGCTCTCGGAGCGCGGCTCGCTCGGATCCAGGGGTGGGCAGGCGACCTTCGCGGTGCTGCTCTTCCAGGACATCGCCGCCATCCCGATGCTCGCCCTGCTGCCGTTGATGTCGGTGGCCGGCGGACGCTCGACCTTCTCCTGGACGGGGCTGGCGACCGCGGCGCTGGCCGTGAGCGCCACGCTCACGGTGGGGCACTTTCTTGCCAGGCCCGTCTTCCGGCACATCGCGCGCACGCGCCTGCGCGAGGTCTTCACCGCCTTCGCGCTCCTGCTGGTGCTCGGCATCGCGCTCGTCTTCGAGCATTTCGGGCTCTCGATGGCGCTGGGAGCCTTCCTGGCGGGCGTGTTGCTCGCCGAATCGGAGTACCGCCACGAGATCGAGGCCGCGGTCGAGCCCTTCAAGGGCTTGCTGCTCGCGCTTTTCTTCATCTCGGTCGGGATGAGCATGGACTTCGGCGTGCTGATGAAGCATCCGTTGCTGATCGCCGGAATCATCATGGGCATGCTCGCCCTCAAGGGCGCGATCCTGTGGCTCATCGCGAACAAGGCAGGCATTCCCGCCGACGAGCGGCCGCTCTTCATCCTGCTGCTCGCCCAGGGCGGCGAGTTCGCCTTCGTGATCGTCGGCGTGGCGACGGCGAACACCGTGGTTGCGGGAGACCGGGGCGCGGCGCTCACGCTCGCCGTCGCGCTTTCGATGCTGGCCACGCCGTTCCTGCTGCTGTTGCACGATCGCGTGCTGATGCCGCGGATGGCCGTGGCGACAGCGCCGCGCCCGGCGGAGGCGCCGCAGCGCGCGAGCGTGATCCTCGTGGGCCTCGGTCGGATGGGCCAGGTGGTGGCGCGCCTGCTCGCCGCGAGCGGCTACCCGCCCACCGTCCTCGACGACGATCCCGACCACGTCGAGCAATCGCGGCAGTTCGGCTTCCGCGTCTTCTACGGCGATGCGACCCGGCTGGACCTGCTGCATGCCGCCGGCGCGGACGAAGCGGACCTGCTCATCATCACGCTCGACCGCGCCGAGGACATCACCAGGCTCGCCGGCATCGCGAAGAAGCACTTCCCGAACCTGCGCATCGTCTCGCGCGCCCACGACATGCGCCACATGTTCGAGCTGCGCGACCTGGGCGTGGAGGTGATCGAGCGCGAGACCTGGCTGGGCGCCTTGAAGCTCGGCGAGGCCGCGCTCGCCCTCGCGAGCGGCGAGGCCGACCGCGCGGGACGGCTGGCCAGCACCTTCGCCGCCCACGACCGGGAGGTGCAGGCGAAGCTCTACGAGGTGCACCTGAAGGATCCGGCGGCGCAGGTCGCGGTGTCCAACGAGCTGCGCGACCAGATCGCGCGGACGCTGCGCGAGGAAAGCCCACGCTGAAAGGCACCTTCCGGTCGCTGGCCGGGTACAACTACCGCCTTTGGGCGGCCGGGGCGCTCGTCTCCAACGTCGGCAGCTGGATGCAGCGCGCGGCGCAGGACTGGATCGTCTACACCGAGCTCACCGCCAATGATGCGACGGCGGTCGGCTTCGTGATGGCGCTGCAGTTCGGCCCGGCGCTGCTCTTCCTGCCCGTCACGGGCTTCGTGGCCGATCATTTCGACCGCCGCCGCCTGCTCATGTGGACGCAGTCGCTGCAAGGCACGCTCGCGCTCGGGCTGGGCATCCTCACCGTCACCGGTTTCGTCGAGCTGTGGCACGTCTATGCCTTCGCCTTCATGCTGGGCTGCGTGACGGCGTTCGATGCGCCCGCGCGGCAGACCTTCGTGGCGGAGCTGGTCTCGGACAGGAACCTCTCCAATGCGGTCGCGCTCAACTCGACCTCGTTCCAGGCGGGACGCATGATCGGGCCGGCGCTGGCGGGCCTGCTCATCGCCGGCATCGGAACCGGCTGGGTGTTCCTCATCAACGCGGCGACGTACGGCGCCGTGCTCGCGTCGCTGGGCGCGATGCGCCAGGCCGAGCTGCATCGCTATGAGCGGGCCGCGCGCAAGCCTGGCAGCCTCATCGAGGGCTTCCGCTACGTGCGCGGCCGCCCGGACCTCATGGCGGTGCTGACCATGCTGTTCCTCTTCTCCACCTTCGGCATGAACTTCGCGGTGTTCGTGTCGGCGATGGCGGTCACCGTGTTCGGCACGGGCCCCGGGGGATTCGGCCTGCTGAGCTCGATGCTGGCCATAGGCTCAGTAGGCGGCGCGCTCTTCTCTGCGCGCCGCGAGAAGCCGCGCGCGATCCTGCTGCTGGCGAGCGCGTTCCTGATGTCGGTGGGCTTCATGGCGGCGGCCTCGATGCCCACCTACCTCGGCTTCGGCCTCACCCTGATCCTCCTGGGCTGGTGCGCGCAGACTTTCATGACGACCGCCAACAGCACCGTGCAGCTCTGGACGGAACCGGCCATGCGCGGGCGGGTGATGGCGATCTACATGGGCATCGTGCAGGGTTGCACGCCGATCGGCGCGCCACTGGTGGGATGGGTTGCGAATCATTACGGGGCGCGCTGGTCGCTGATGGTGGGCGCGATCGCGGGGCTGGTTTCGACCGGCGCCGGGATCCGGTACCTGGTCAAGCATCGGGGACTGAAGGCGCGGCGGGATGGCTGGCGGGTGAGATTCACCCTGGCCGAGCCCGCAGTGCGGCGGGTGGTGTACCGCGAGAGCGATACCCAGGGCCCACTCTGAGCTCACCGCGCCAGTGGATGGGGCCTGTGCTGGAAGTGAACGGCGATCGGCACGCTGCCCTTGCCGCCCTCCCTCAGCCACGGCGTGCGATCGCCGCTAGTAGTCCACACACCGCGCCCCTTCCACCCGGCCTTCGGATCGTCGATGCGACCGTCGAGGCCCTTGGCATAGAAGCCCATTGGGTACGGCACGCGCAGCAGAACCATCTTGCCGCCCGCGTAAGCGACCAGGCCGTCGTTGAGATTGGCGGTCGAGATCGGCACGTCCTCGCCCAGCCCGAGCGTGTCGTGCTGGTCCACCCAGGTGTAGTAGCTGGACTCGGCGCTGTTGTCGCCGATGCCGCGGAACCCGGGGCCGGGATACTTGTGGAACGACCAGCCTTCCGGACACTTCGGCGTCCTGCACTTGCGGCGGTCGAAGGCGCCCATGTGGCCGCTGCCCATCGAGGCCCACACCACGCCGTCCTTGGTGATGTCGGCACCGCGTGGGGCGTAATAGGGCTCGGGGACCTCGAAGACTTCCGAAAGCGCGGTCTTCGGATCGAAGCGCAGCAGCACGCCGCCACCGCCGAAGATGCGCGCCGTGTACCAGACCGATCCGTCCGCGGGATTCGGCATCACGGCGTAGGTGCCGTATCCCTTGAGCTGTTCGCCGTTCGCCAGCACGAACGGCATCCACCGCTGCGCCCTCGCCGCGTCGCCGGTGTCGTCGAACACCTTCATGTCGAGCCATGCTGCCACCTGCGCGCCGCTGGTCCACAACCGGTCCTGCGCATCGAACTGCAGGTGATGCGTGCCGTAGCAGGTATCGACGAAGGTGTACTTCATCGTCTTCGGGTCGAGCACCGCCAGCTGCCGGTTGGTCCGCTCCAGCGGCATGGCCTTGGCCGAGGGATGGTCCGAGCCCTTCTTGCAGAATCCGGGATTGTCCGGCCCGCGAATGGTCGCCGCGAGCCATACGCGCCCCTGCCGATCGAGCATCGCGTTGTGGTTGTTGGCCTTCGTGTCCCAGGTCTTGGCATCGCCCCAATACGGCGAGGGCTGCAACGGCCTGGCCGAGGCGGCATGCCCGGGACCGAGCGACTCCGGAGTATCGGCATCGCGCACCGGCAGCTTGAAGTACGTGACCTTGTGCGTCTTCGGATCGAGGATCGGCATGAGGTCGGTCGAGTACTCGGGCGAGCCGAAGAGGGGCCCGTAGGCGTTCACCGTCGGGAAGCGGCGATCCGAAGAGATGAGGTCATGGAGATACTTCTCGGGCTGGCTCCACTCCCACCACGTGACGACGATGTTGCGCTCCGCGCCTTCCGGGCGCTTGGGTTTGGTGTGCGGCAGCTCGCCTTTAGCGATGCGGTCGGTCCACTCGGCGTAGAAATGGAAGGGAGCACCGCCCAGGCGCTGGCCCGCCTGGTTGATCATCGCCTCGCCCGACTGCCCGGACATCAAGCGGCGCGTCCATGCCTCCTCGCTCGACTTGAAGTGCGAAAACGCCGCCGGCAGCGTGCGCGTCGATTCCTGCCCGAGCTGGTGGCAGCCGATGCAGCCGATGTTCCTCACGGCGGACATCCACTCGCGCTGCGTGATGTTCTCGGGGATTCGCCCCTTGCCGCCGAAGTCCCCCGGCTTGGGCAGCGTAAGCATCGAGTACCAGTGGATCGCGGGGTAGTAATGCGCCGCGGCCGCTTCATTGGGCGCGGGCACCGCGGCCAGGTCGAGCGTGCGGCCGGGCGCGGCGCGCACCTTCGGTGAATCGACGAGCCCATAGCCGCGCACCCACACGCTGTAATTCACGTTGGGCAGCTCTGGAATGAGGTAGCGGCCCTTGTCGTCGGTCACGACAATGCGCGCAAAGCGCGTGGGCAGCTCGGTTGTCTCGGCGATGACCCAGACACCGGCTTCGGGGCCTTTCGGACCGGTGACGGTGCCGGAGATATGCGCGTTTTCGGCGGCCGATGCCGAAAGGATGGCGACGGACGCCACAATGTAAAAAGTTCTCATTGGAGCTTTCATGGGGCGAGGCTAGCACGCCTTTGCGGCGCCTTTGTCAGCCCAGTCCTATAAGGCCCCGATGCTTCCGTCCTATACCGCACGCGCAGGACTGAGGACACACTCGTCGCTGAATCGCGCGCTTCGTGCGCCAACAGCGGGGGATCGCAATGACCTCAGGCACCAGGCTGCTCCACCGGCTGCACGCGTCGCTCATGCCGGACTATAACCGCGCGGCCGCGGCTTACTGGTGTGGCCTGATCCTCGTGGGCGTAGCGGTGCTCGCCGTTGCGCTTCATGCCGCATCGCTGCGTCCTGCCCAGGTGCAGTTGCAGATCCTCGCGGTGTGCGTCGCCTCGATGCTGGCCGGGGGCTTCCCGGTTCCGCTGCCCGGCACGAAGAGCTCGTTTTCCGCCGCTGAGATCTTCATCTTCCTCGCGCTGCTCTACGTGGGCCTCGATGCCGCGTGCCTCGCAGCTGCTGCCGAAGCCTTCATCGCCTCGGCGCGCACCTCGAAGCGATGGACGAGCCGATTGGTGAGCCCTGCGGTCGCCGCCTTGTCCATCGGCGTCACCGGAGGCCTCTTCCTCCAGATCACTGCAGCCCTGGAGGCGAGGCAGCTCTACAACGACGGCACGCTGCTTGGACTCCTGCCGGCCATGGCCGTCGTTCATTTCCTGCTCACGGGTTGGATGGTGCGGATGGTGCTTCACCTCAAGTCGGAAAAGCCGCTTCGCATCGCGCGCCTCCTCGGAAATTTCGGCTGGATTGGAAGCACGTACGCCGCCAACGCCTTTATCGCCGCGCTGCTCTTCCTCACGGCCCGCCAGGCTGGCGCGATCGTCCTGCTTGCGGCGGGCCCCATGATCGCGCTGCTGCTCACGACGCTGCACTTCCATTTCCGCCAGCGCGAGGCGGAGGCCGCGCAGGCCCGCGCGTTGGTGGAAGCGGCCGAGCGGGAAGCCGCGCACACGGCGCGCCACAACGCCGAGCTGCGGCGGGTTGCCGGCGGCACGGGGTCGCTGCTCGATCGCGCAGGATTCGTCGAACGCCTCGCCGAGGTCCTCCAGCGCGACGGAGGCATGCACCGCGCCTTCGCCATGGTGTACCTGGACGTCGATCGCTTCCGGCGAATCCATGAAACGCTCGGCCCGGCCGCCGGAGAGGAATTCCTGGTGCACGTCGCCAATCGAATCCAGCGGCGTGTTCGCGGGTGCGACCTCGTCGCCAGGCTGGGCGACGACGAGTTCACCGTCCTCGTGAGGGATGTGGACGGCCACCGCGTCGCCGAACTCGCGCGACGGCTCGTCAAGGCCCTCGCACGGCCCTATGCGGTGGGCGGCGTCACCGTGGAGAGCAGCACGAGCATCGGAATCACGCTCGGCGCCTACGCCTACGAGACGCCCGAGGACATGTTGCGCGATGCGCATTCGGCGATGTGCGAGGCCAAGTCGCTGGGCGGGGCGCGATACGTGGTCCACCGGCCGGACGTGCTCCAACGCATCGCAGTTCCGGAAGGAAGCGCGTTGCTTGAAGCCTGACGCAAGATTTCGCATCGCCCTTGCGGCGATTTTCTGCTTCATCCTGTACGTGCTGGGCCCCGACGCGCGGGCCCAGGATCCGGAAGCGCAGGCGCGCTCCAAGCTGGCGCCCGACCTGCTCGCGGCGATCTCGGGCCCGAGCCTTTCGCTGCTCCCGTGGCTGAAGGCCGTCGATGGTCAGCCGATGGCAAAGGTGCTCGTCATGTCGAACAGCGGCGACGAGTCGCTTGCCGACCTGCGCAGCTTCGTGCTTTCCCTGGGCGGCTCGGTTTTCTACAACTACTCGTCGCTGCGCATGGTTGCGGTGATGGTGCCTGCGTCGCGGGTAATCGAGCTCGCCCGCCGCCCGGACGTGGTGAGCGTTTCGCCGAACCGCGCCGTCATGCGCACTGCGAGCCGTCTGCAATCGACGACCGGCGCGGCGAGTGCGGCAATGCCGGGCGCGGAACGGCTCGACGGCAGCGGCGTGGGCATCGCCATCGTCGATTCCGGCATCGGCTACAGCCACCAGAGCGTATCGACCACCCTGCTGCTCGGACTCAAGGGGCCTACCCGGGTACAGCAAGCGCTCGATTGGGTGCAGATCGGACGCGACCTGGGCGCCGCGGGCTGGGTCGCTGGCACCGACCTCTCGTCCACGATCAAGAGCGTGCTCAATGGCTCGTTGTTCACGCCGATCCTGCAGGCGTCGCAGTTGCCCAGGGTGTTCCGCGCCGATCCGTATGGGCATGGGACCCACGTCGCCTCGGTAGCGGCAGGTGGCGGCGCGTATCAGTTTCCGGACACCACCGGCATCGCGTCCAAGGCGGCACTCTACGATGTGCGGGTACTCGACGATCGCGGCATCGGCACCGTGGCGGACGTGATCGCCGGCATCGACTGGGTGATCCAGCACGCAAGTTTGCTGAACATCCGCGTGATGAACCTGAGCCTGGCCGCGAGCTCGACCGAGTCGTTTCTCACCGACCCGCTGGCGCGCGCGGCGCGTGCGGCGACTGCGGCTGGCATCGTGGTGGTGGTCGCGGCCGGCAACGCGGGCAGGGCGCCGGACGGCCGGGAGATGTATGGCGCCGTCGCCTCGCCGGGGCACGATCCGTCGGTCATCACCGTGGGCGCCGTGAACATGCGTGGCACGACGGCGCGCGTAGACGATACCGTCACCGGCTTCAGCTCGCGCGGACCCACTCGCGGACGCACGACGCTCGAGGACGGCACCGCCTGGACCGATCACCTGTTGAAGCCCGACCTCGTCGCGCCGGGAAACAAGGTGGTCGCTGCGCTTTCCTCCGATATCCTCGGGACGGGCGCCGGTTGGAACCGGCTCGTGACGACCTATCCGCAGCTCGCGAATGTTCCCGGCGCGAGCCAGGCTCCCAACCAGGCGCTGATGGAACTGAGCGGCACGTCGGTCGCCGCCCCAGTCGTCGCCGGCGCCGCGGCGCTGCTGCTGCAGGCGAATCCCGGCCTCACGCCGCCGCTGGTGAAGGCGATCCTTCAATTCACGGCCCAGCCGCTCAAGGACGCGAACCTGCTGCAGCAGGGGGCGGGGTTGTTGAACATCGAGGGCGCCGTTCGCCTGGCGAGCGCGCTTCGCCGCGACATCGGACCGGCGATCGCGTCGGGATCGCTGCGTGCCGGCGATCCGCTGCTTGCCCCGAGCTTGGCGCTGCCACTGCCGCAATCCACAATCAATGGCGAAAGCGTCGCGTGGGGCCGCCTCGTCAGCGTCGGGGGCAACCATCTGGTGACGGGCGATGCCCTTTTCAGCAAATTCCAGCCGATCTACGACCCCACGCTCACCTGGACGCGGCAGATCGTCCTGCGAAGCGAAGTGACGTATTGGCCGTTCACCACCGTGCCTCGCTCCATCACGGAGAGCCGCGCGAGCCCCCAGCCGCTCACGACGAGCGGCATCCACTGGTTGAACGGCAACGTTTCCGCGCCGTTGCCGAACAGGCTTTTCAAGCCGGTCACCTGGTGGGCAGGCCCGGCGCCGCGCGGGGCCCCCATGGGGCAGGGGTTCGTTCTAGGCGAGGGCTACGTCCTCAGCGAAGGCTATGTGCTCAGCGAAGGCTTTGTGCTGAGCGAAGGCTATGTCCTTAGCGAGGGACACGTCCTCGGCGAAGGTTACGTGCTGAGTGAAGGCTATGTCCTGAGCGAGGCTACGGATCCTGCGAGCGGGGTAGATCCGAGCTCGACCGGCGAGCCTTAGAGGGCCCCGGCCAGGATGCTTCCGGCTTGGCAGCTAGTGCCCGTGATGCGCATGGACCACCGCATGTCCCAAGCCGCGCCCGATCAACCACCGGTTGAGCGGGAATGCCGCCACGGCGGCGATCGCCAGGGCCAATGCAAGGCTGCCCCAGAACAAGAGGCTGGCTGGGCCCGCGGACATCGCGCCCGGGATGGCGAGCATGATCGCGTTGTCCACGATCTCCATGACGGTGATGGACGCGGTGTCTGCGGCGAGCGCGAGCTTTGCCGCTTTCTTGAATGGCAATCCGGTGCGAAGCATCGGGAGCGCGGTGAAGGCATAGCCAAAAACGAACGCGAGCGCCACGGCGATCGCGATCGTGGCTACATCGCTCCAACCGAACGAGGTGCCGATCACCATGCCGAGGATTTCGCCGATGGCGCAACCCGTGAGGCAGTGAAGCGTCGCGGACCAGGCGATACGGTTGAGGGACTTTTGCCCGGCGTGGTCCTGATGATGCCGGTGGTGAGTGTGCGAGCCCATGGTCACTCCTGGATAGGGACCTGACCATGATGGACCTTCCCATCGTTGGAAGGTCAAGGCTCGCTCGAGCAAGGCTGCGCCGGCGCTTGCCCTCCGTGGCCCTGGCGGGGCCTACCTGGTGTTGCTTCCCCAGGAATCCCGCAGCGTGACCGCGCGGTTGAAGGAGGGCCCGCCCGCTTCGGATCCCTTCCGATCCACCACGAAATACCCATGGCGTTCGAACTGAAAATAATCCCCAAGTTTCGCCGCGCCCAGGGAAGGCTCGAGGAACGCGCGCACCGTGGACTTCGCCGCAGGGTTCACGTCGTCCAGGTAATTCCCCGTGCGCTTGCCCGGGTTCGGCACCTTGAACAGGCGATCGTAGAGAACGACCTGCGTCTCATGGGCCTCGTGCGCCGACACCCAGTGAATGTTTCCCTTCACCTTGACCGAATCCGCCCCAGGCGTCCCAGACTTCGTCTCCGGCAGGTAATCGCCGTGCACCTCGGTGACCTCGCCCTTCTCGTCCTTCGCATACCCCGTGCAGCGCACGACGAATCCATATTTCAACCGCACCTGGTTGCCGGGAAATAACCGGAAGTAGCCCTTCGTCGGCGCTTCCATGAAGTCCTCCCGCTCGATCCACAACTCCGCCGTCATCGGCAGAGAACGCTTCCCCCAATCGGGCTTCTGCGGATGGTTGGGCGCGAAGCATTCCTCGACGTGACCCTTCGGCCAGTTGTCGATCACGAGCTTGAGCGGATCAAGCACGGCGATGCGCCGGGGCGCGATCTCGTTCAGCACCTCGCGCTGGCAGTCCTCCATCACCGAATAGTCGATCACCGAGTCGCTTTTGGAGACACCCACGCGCTCGACCAGGAGCCGGATGCCCTCGGGCGTGTAGCCGCGGCGGCGCACGCCCACCAGCGTCGGCATGCGCGGGTCGTCCCAACCGTCGACATGGCCTTCATCCACGAGCTGCTTCAGGAATCGCTTGCTCATCACCGTGTAGGTGAGGTTGAGGCGCGAGAACTCGATCTGCTGCGGAAGGGGTCGTTGCAGCAGTCCGAAGGAAGCGATCTTTTCCAGCACCCAGTCGTAGAAGGGCCGCTGGTTCTCGAATTCCAGCGTGCAAAGCGAATGGGTGATGTTCTCCAGCGCGTCCTCGATCGGGTGCGCGTACGCGTACATGGGATAGATGTGCCACTTGTCGCCGGTGCGGTGGTGCGCGGCGTTCTTGATGCGGTAGAGCGTGGGATCGCGCATGTCGATGTTGGGCGAGTTCATGTCGATCTTCGCCCGCAGCACGTGCGCGCCATCGGCATGCTTCCCCTCGCGCATCTCGGCGAAGAGCTTCAGGTTCTCCTCCGCCGAACGATCGCGGTGCGGTGAAGCCTTGCCCGGCTCGGTCAGCGTGCCGCGGTTGGCGCGCATCTCCTCGGCGCTTTGCGAATCCACGTACGCGTCGCCGTGCTTGACGAGCTCCACCGCGAACTCGTGCATCCAGTCGAAGTAGTCCGACGCGTGATAGAGGTTCTGGTCGTCCTTGCCCCAGTGGAAGCCGAGCCAGTGCACGGCATCCAGGATGCCGTCGACGAACTCCTGCTCCTCCTTTTCCGGGTTGGTGTCGTCGAAGCGCATGTGGCATACGCCGCCGTACTGCTCGGCCATGCCGAAATTGAGGCAGATCGACTTGGCGTGGCCGATGTGCAGATACCCGTTGGGCTCCGGCGGGAAGCGCGTGCGGATGCGCGCAGGATCGATCGGCGCGTCTGCATGGACAGGCAACGGACCCGGCCGGCCGCCCCAGCGGCGATGCTGGTACTTGCCGTGCTCGAGGTCTTCCTCGATGCGCTGGCGAATGAAGTTGGTGAGATGCGCGCCTTCGGCGGGCGGCGTCTTGGTGTCGTTGGGCATGGATTGGGTCCCGGGCCATCGCCGCGGCGCGGCGCCCGGGACGACATTTGTGCGGTGCAAACGGCTATTTTGCCGGATTCCGCCCGAAGTTCTCCGCCAGGAAATCCAGCATCGCCCGCACCCGCGGCAGGCGATGGCGCTCGTGGGGATAAATCGCGAGCATGGTATGGCGCTCCGGGCAGGGGAACTGGGGCAGCAGCTGCACCAACCGCCGGTCGCGAAGTGCCCCCGCCACCTGGAACTCCATCATCTGGATGACCCCGCAGCCCATGAGCGCCACCTGCAGGCACATCTCTGCATTGTTCACGATAAGGGCCGGCTGCACCTCGATGGTGCGCACGCCCTCAGGGGTCGAGACCGGATCGGATTTGCCAGCATGCTCACCACGCGCAACCAGCGGTGGCGCGCGATCTCGTCGATGGAGGCAGGTTTGCCATGCTTCTTGAGATACGAGGGTGCCGCGCAGGTGATCCGTCCGAAGTCGAAGATCTCCTTCACGACGAGGGCCTGGTTCTGCGGCCGCCACACGGTGAGGGCGATGTCCAGGTTGTAACGCACCACGTCCGTGACCTGGTCTTCGAGCACCAGGTCCAGCTGCACGTCCGGATAGCGCTCGAGGAACCGCGGCAAGGCCCTGGCGAAGGGGCCCATGCCGAACCCGGGTCCGGCTGAGATTCGCAGGCGGCCGCGCGGGCGCTCGCGAGAGCCCGTGACTTCCGTCTCGGCATCCTCGATCTCGGCCAGGATGCGGCGGCATCGCGCGAGGAACCTCTCGCCCTCCGGCGTAGGCAGGATGCGGCGAGAGCTTCGCGTAACGAGCCGCACCTTGAGCGCACGTTCGAGCCGCGTGACAAGCTTCGAGAGCGTGGACGGTGTGAGCGAAAGCTCGCGCGCGGCCGCCGAAAGGCTCGCCAGCTCCACGGACCGGACGAACGCTTCGAGCTCGCTGCGATTGCCGATCCGCGCCATTGTGAATTCCTTTCACAGCCGGTATGCCCGCCGCCGGATTGTATCCCTCGCCCGTTCGGCAAATCCTGTGCGCACTACTTCGGCTCGTGAGGCGAACATGCTCGGAAAGCTCGCGGCATCGGCAGCACTGCTGATTGCAGTCTTCTCCACGCCGGTCGTGGCGGACACCTATCCGGGCAAGCCCATACGGCTCATCGTTGGCGCAGGCACCGGCAGCGTGAGCGACGTGCGATCGCGTTGGATCGCGATTCGCCTGGCCAGGGAACTCGGCCAGCCTGTCGTGGTGGAAAACCGGCCCGGCGCCGGCGGCAGCATCGCGGCTGAGCAGGCGGCGCGCAGTCCCGCCGACGGCCATACCTTGTTCCTGGTGCACATGGGCATCCTGGTCGCGCCTGAAATCTACAAGAACCTCGGCTTCGATCCGGTCATGGACTTCGCGCCGATCTCCCGAATCTCGAGGGGTTACGGCGTCCTCACCGTGCACCCCGGCGTGCCCGCAACCACGGTGCAGGAGCTGATCAAGGTCGCGCGAGAAAACCCCGGGAAGCTGAACTATGGATCCACAGGGATCGGTGGCCCGCCATGGATGATGGGCGAGCTCTTCAAGCGTCTGGCGCGCATCGAGGTGACGCATGTTCCGTACAAGGGCGGCGGCGAGCTGCTCACCGACCTGATCGGCGGACGGATCGACTACTGGCTCGAGGGCGCGCTGGTCCAGGTTCCGCACATCAGGACGGGCAAGCTGCGCGCCCTGGCCGTCACGTCACCGCAACGCTTGCCGATCCTGCCGCACGTGCCGACGCTGGTGGAGGCAGGCCTCTCGGACTTCGAGTTCGAGGGCTGGACCGGTCTGGTCGCGCCGGCCGCGACGCCGCGCCCGGTCATCGCACGCCTCAATGCGGCGATGGCGAATGTGTTGTCCTCGCGGGAGGCTGTCGAGTGGCTCGCGGACCAGGCGAACGAGCCCGCGATCGATACGCCGGAAGGGTTCGCGGCCTTCATGCGGTCCGAGCGCGCGAAGTGGGCGCCGGTGGTGCGCGAGGCGAATGCGAAGGCGCAGCCGTGAGAGGGAGAACCTGTCAGCGCCCGGCGTAGAAATTCGACTTCAGCTCCTCGTACTGCGCCTGGCTTAGGAGCTTGCGCTTGAGGAGGTCCTCCTTGGACTTGTAGGGCCGCGCTTTCACGATGGCGCGTGCCTGGGCATCGCTCAGCCCCGGCAGCTTCATGAGCTCGGTGGCGGAAGCGGAGTTGATGTTCAGCCGCAGGCTGCTCGTCGGCTTCGGCGGCGCCTTCACCGACTCGGTGCGAAGCGCATCCGAGCGCGTATCCGGCTTCGGGGGCGTCTGCGCATTGGAGAGCGAGGCCGCGAAGCACAGGAAAACGGCCGGGGCGAGAAGCGTTCTCTTCATGGCGGGCTCCGAGGAGGGCGGGTGGGCCATTTTCCGCCAATTTCAATCCATTCGGCTCACCGCGTGCGGGCGCATGCGCACGTAAAATCTTCCCCATGCTTTTCCGTGCCCTTTTAGCGCTTTGCGCAGCTTGCATTCCGTTCGCGGCCGAGGCTGCGGCCAGCGCCGTCGCGCTCACCCCACAGAAGCTGGGCGTCCTCGGCGGCGATTCCCGCGTCTTCTCGGCGCGCTTCTTCGACGCCCAAGGCAATCCTGCGGTGGGCGAGAACGTGCAGTTCCTCAACGACGCCTGCGGCTTCTTCAGCAACGGCTCGCCCGTCATCACGGTTCTCACCGACTCCACCGGTACCGCCTCGGCTACCTTCACCGCGCGCCAGCAGGGCATCACGTGCTGGGTCGTCGCCTCGGCGGGCGCACAGGTGCGCTGGGACGTACTCACCTACACGATCGGCCTGGTGCACCTGGAGACGTCACTTTCGCCGCCGCTGCCACGCCCGGGGGAGCCGTTCGTCCTGACCGTTCGGCCGAAGGCGGGCCCCTATCCCTTATATGAGACCGATGTGACGGCGCGGGTCATCGCGGGGTCCGCCTCGGCCTTCCTTCCGATCGACACGGCGGGCAGTGGCCAGGGTGGTTCAGCGACCTTCAATGTCGTGCCCGATCACCGAGTCGGCGACTATGAGATCGAAGTCGCCTATCGCGGCCTCACCAAGCGGGTGGCGATGCGCGCGCCGCAAGCGCCCTGGCAGGACATGTGGTGGGGCGGCCAGGCCGAGAATGGCTGGGGCGTGAGCATCGTGCAACACCGCGACACGCTCTTCAGCGTCATCTACGCCTACGACGAGTCGGGGCTGCCGACCTGGTACGTGATGCCGGGCGGGCAATGGGATGAAGCGCGCACCGCGTTCAGTGGGGCGCTCTACCGCCCGCAAGGCTCGCCCTACGACGCGTATGACGCCGACGACTTCGTCGTGGGGGAGCCGGTCGGGTCCGCGAAGCTCAACCTCGTCGATGGCATGCACATCGCGCTCGATTACTCCATCGGTGCGACTTCGGCACGCAAGAGCCTCACGCGCCAGGACATCGGACTGGTCGATACCCCGCTCCCGATGAACCTTGCCGACATGTGGTGGGGCGGCGCGGCACAGAACGGCTGGGGAATGGCGATGCTGCAGCAATACCGTTCGCTGTTCACGGTCTGGTTCACGTACGACTCGACGGGGGCGCCCACCTGGTTCGTGATGTCATCCGGCTTCTGGAGCGACGCTTCCACCTATGAAGGGCGCATCCATCGCACGACCGGCGCGCACTGGCTGGGGACGGCCTACGATCCGAGAGTCTTTCGCGCGACCGACGTGGGCGCCTTCCGCATGCGCTTCGCGGGCGAAACCGCGACGTTCGACTATACGATCGGCGGCAGAAGTGGCACGATGCCGCTGTCGCGGCAACCCTTCTGAGCATGGTCATTCGCCGGTTCCTCCTGCTTCTCGCCATGTTGCTTCTGGCGCTGCCGGCCGCGGCACAACTCGACATCGGCTTCGACCGGCTCGAGAAGACGCTCAAGCTCACGCCATACCAGAAGAACCGCTTCGACCACGCCGTGGCCGATACGCAACGGGCGATGTTCGCGATCGGCCTGGGCGCGCTGCAGGCGAAATCGCGCCTCGCCTCCGAGCTCCTGAAGGATCGTCCCGATCCGAACGCGCTCATGCTCGCGCAGGACGAGCTGGTGGAATTCAGCCGGCCGCACGTGCGCAACGCGCGCGAGGCGTGGCTGCAGTTCTATGCCACGCTGGACGAGGAGCAGCTTCGCGTCGCCAAGGGCTTCGTCGAGGAGAAGCTGCGAAAGCTCGAGGAAGTGGGTCGCCACCTCGGGCTCTTCATCGCGGAGCAGCTCCGCAAGTAGGCTTTTGTTTTCCTGCAGTCCCGCGCGGAGCAGCCGGCGGCGCAATTCCTGAAACGCCGGCGGTGTATCAATGCTGCATGCGACAGCCTGCCCAGAGGCCGCTCGCGGAAGCGGCGCGCAAGACGCTCCATCAGTACAACCGCATCGCCCGGCGCTTCTGGCGGGGCACCCGCAACCACGATGTCGGCCAGAACATCGATGCCCTGCTCTCCCGGCTCCCGGGCACTCCCCCCTTCGCCATCCTCGATTTCGGCTGCGGTCCGGGACGCGACCTGCGGCGCTTCCGCGAGCTGGGGCATGCGGCGATCGGCCTGGACGGCGCCGAACGCATGGTCACACTCGCGCGCCGCCACAGCGGCTGCGAAGTGTGGCACCAGAACTTCCTCGAGCTGGACCTGCCCGCAGGGCGCTTCGATGGCATCTACGCCAATGCATCGCTCTTCCACGTGCCGGCGGCAGAGCTGCCGCGCGTACTGCGCGAGCTTCACGCGGCCCTCAAGCCGGACGGCGCGCTCTTCTGCTCCAACCCGCGGGGCCGCGGGCGGGAGGAATGGCGTTGGGGTTGCTACGGCGGCTTTCGTGAGCTGGAGGACTGGGAGGGCTTCGTTTCGAACGCCGGCTTTACATTGATCGAGCACTTCTACCGGCCTAGCGGACAGCCGCGCCATCGGCAGCCCTGGCTCGCGACCGTCTGGCGACGGCTGCCGCCGCAGTAGCGCCGCGGGACGCTACTTCTTCCTGTCCTTGTCTTTCTCCTTGCTCGGCTTCGCCGGTGGCGTCCAGGCGTCGCCTTCGAACGCGATGTGCGGCGCCACGCGCGCGACCACCTCGGGCGTGAAGCCGGGCAGCTTCTCGAGGTCCTCGAGTGAATCGTAGGGGCCGTTCTCGGAGCGGTGGGTGATGATGGCGCGCGCCTTGTGCTTGTCGATGCCCTTCACGCGCACGAGCTCGCTTTGCTGGGCGGTGTTCACGTTGACCGTCGCGAAGGCGGCGCCGATGCAAAGCGGTGCGAGCGCCAGTGCCACGAGAAACTTTTTCATGCGGTCCTCCGGATCCAGGTCGTGCCGTTGGATTGGACCGCGTGGCCCGCGGTTCGACCGTGGTCCGTAGGAACTAGCCGCCTGGCGGCGTGGGAAGCCTCCGGCGGCCGCGGAGGTGGTGGAAAAGGAAGATCGAGCTGCCGATCACCACGATGGCCACGAAGAGCCACATCTCGAAGCGCTTCACGTTGCCCAGCACCGACTCGACGACCTCGCCGAACTTGTAACCGATGCCGGCGATGAGCGGCGCCCAGATCGCGGCGCCGATGAAGTTGTACACGACGAACTTCCACGCCGGCACGCGCCCCATCCCGAGCATGATCGGCCCGAGGATGCGGAAGCCGTACATGAAGCGGATGCCGACGATGAGCGGCGCGTGCCAGCGGGCGAGCAGCGCGTCGAAGCGTTGTGCGCGCGCCTCCATGTTCGGGAAGCGCGCGAGGATCTGCTGGCCCTTCCAGCGGCCGAGGAAGAAATAGACCTGGTCGCCGAGGAACCCCGCGATCATCGCGGCGATGACCACGAGATGGAACTCGAGGTAGCCGCGATAGGCGGCCAATCCCGCAAGCGCGAGAATCGTCTCGCCCTCGAGGAAGGCGCCGATGAACACGGCGAGGTAGCCGTAGGATTCGATGAGTCCGGGAAGGTCCATGGTGGCAAATCCCTCTCGTTGGGAGAGGGCCACGTGAAATTCTCCCTCCCCCTTGGGAGAGCCGGGGAGACGGGAGCCTCTTGCGGCCCTACGGCATGAACCGGCCGCTCTGCCAGAAGACCCCAAGCGAGACGAGTCGTTCGCCGCGACCACCGCCCGGGCGCGCCACCACGGTGAGATCGATCTCCAGCGAGTCCTTGATCAGGCTGTAGCGTCCGCCGGCACGCAGGAACGGCCGCGCTGAGCTTTCGCCGAATGCTTCGCCGACGAGGGTCAGCCGCTCGCCGGCGGGAGTCTCCAGCGCGATGCCCCACGGTGTCACGTCGCGCTGCTCCGAGCGGTCGCGCGACCAGCCGATGCTCGCGTGGGCGAGCGTGTCACCGAACGCGACCGTGAGGGGAAGCGCGGCGAAAGGATGATCCCAGCCGCGCCGCACGGGGTCCTGCGGCCGGCGCGTCACGCCGACGACAAGGGCGAGCCCCCATGGCGAAGCGTCTTCGAGATCCCGGAGCGACTTCTTCGCCTGCGCGTAGGTCTCGGCGAGGCGCGCGCTACCGGACTGCCGGCTGCGCGCGGCGCCCAGCTGCCACTCGATACCCAGGCCCACGTTGCAGGCCGGTGCGATCCAGGTATCGGTGGCCTCGCGGCTGCGATCGACCCAGGCTTCCAGCTGGCAACGGCCTTCCTCGATGACGCCCGCATCCTCCGTGGTGAGCGGGCGGCCTGCGTGAGCGAGCGAGGAAACGAGGAGCGCCCCGAGCAGGACGGAAAGCGACGTGGTTCCCGCGCATGCGCGAACCCAAAAAAAGCGCGGCGTGAAAGCGGCCAGGCGAGTTGCGCCTATTGCGTTGCTCCGCGCGAGCGCAGCTCCGCCAACCACGAGACCGGCAGCGCGAGGTTCACCTTGGGCCCGGCCTTGTGCGGCGTGGAAGCGATGGCCACCAGCCGACCCTGCGCATCGAAGACACCGCCGCCGGTTGCCGTTGCTGCGATGGGCACGGAGAGATCGAGCGCGCGACCGGCAGGGGTGATCACGAGCTGGCGCACCGTGCCTTCGGTGAGGGCGAATTCTCCCCTGGCGTTGGCGCCCACGACGAAGATCCTGTCTCCCGGCCGCGGCTCGTCGGTGGAAAGCGGCACCGGCGCCGCCTCCAGGCCGGGCACGGAGAGGCGACACAGCCCGAGCTTCTCGTCGGTGATCGCAAGGTCCGCGGCAGCGGTGTCCTTGCCGACGAGCACCACGAGCTTGCGGCCCGCCTGGATGCCATGGCAGGTGGTCACCATCGTGCGAGGCTCGACGGCGATGGCGAGTCCGATGGGCTCGGAGCGGCCCGACATCTCCACGCTCACGACCTGGCCGCCCGAGGTCGTGGCGAGCTTGAGGATCTCGGCGGCGCCCAGGACCTTCGGCGGCGGAGGCGGTACGGGCTTCGGCGCTTGCGCCTCCTGCGATGCCTTCGTCGTCTCGGGGTCGGGCAACCGGTCCGGGCGCAACGCGAAATAGAGCACCACGATCACCACCACGCCGAAGGCGGCGATGGCGAGCCAGGGAAAACGCCTCGCGGGCTCGCCTTCCCCCCCTTCGAGCACCAGGTCGGGAGCGGCCTGCTGCGCAGCCGCGGCGCGCTCGGCTGCGGTCAACAGCGAGGCGTCGTAGGCGGCGCGGCGCTGCGGGTTGTTGAGCACCTCGAAGGCCTCGTGCAGCAACGCCTCGGCGCTTGGGTCGGGGGGCACGGCGCGCTGCAGCTCCCTGGTGCGCTGCTCGAAGGCGAGGCCCAGGTCGATGGAGTTCGCGTCCCGGGGCACTCCGAGGATCTCGTACAACGTCTTCTTGGGCGCCGGCATGGCCGCCATGATCGGGCTTAACGTGCCGGCGCGCAATAATGGCGGCCCGAACTGCACGAGGCCTGCGAATCCATGCGTTTCATGCTCCCGCTTTTCCTCACGCTCGCCGCGACGTGCGCGTGCGCCTTCGACCTGCAGGGCCACCGCGGTGCGCGCGGCCTCGCGCCGGAGAATTCGCTGCCGGCCTTCGCGAAGGCGCTCTCCCTGGGCGTCGATACGCTCGAGATGGACACGGGCGTCACCAGGGACGGCGTTGTCGTGGTGATCCACGATCCCTCGCTGGGCACCGACGTGCCGCGCCGGCCCGACGGCAAGTGGCTGGAGAAGGCCGGCCCGGCGGTCCACTCGCTTACCTACGCCGAGCTATCGGCATACGACGTGGGACGCATCAAGCCCGAGAGCAACTATGCCCGGCGCTTCTCCTCGCAGGAGCCGGTGGACGGCACGCGCGTGCCGAAGCTCGCGGAGGTCTTCGCGCTGGTGAAGAAGTCCGGCAACGAGAAGGTGCGCTTCAATATCGAAACCAAGGTCTCCCCGCTCGCGGCCGACGAGACCCTGGCGCCCGAAGCGTTCGCAAGGGCCCTGGTGGAGGAGATCCGCAAGGCAGGCATGGCCTCCCGCTCGGCGATCCAGTCCTTCGACTGGCGCACATTGCAAGTCGTGCAGAAGATCGCGCCCGAGATCCCGACGGTCTATCTCACCGCGCAGCAGCGCTTCCTCGACAACGTCTGCACCGGCGTGAAGGCGGGGTCGCCTACGGCGCCCGCCTCGGAGTGTGGACCCTCCGCGTGGACCGCCGGCTTCCAGCTGAAGGACCACGGCTCGGTGCCGCGCATGGTGAAGGCTGCCGGCGGCAAGGTCTGGTCGCCGGAATATCGCGACATCGATGCGGCCAGGCTCAAGGAGGCGCGTGAGCTGGGATTGAAGGTCGTCGCATGGACCGTGAACGATCCTGCCCAGATGGCCCGCCTGCTCGAGCTGGGCGTGGACGGCATCATCACGGACCGCCCGGACTTGCTGCGCGAAGAGATGAGGAAGCGCGGCATGGCGTTGCCGGCTGCCACGCCGGTCACGCCCTAAGCCACCTGCGCGCGGCCGCGGTTTTCCCGCACGAAGGCGAGGATCGCGAGCGAGACCACGAAGAAGCCGCCCGTGAGCAGGATCGCGAGGCGATGGTTGCCGCCGGTGGCCCACGTCACGCTGCCGTAGGTGAGGGGCCCGAGGATGGCCGCGAGCCGCGTGGCCACGCCCCACAACCCGAAGAACTCGCCGCTGCGCCCGGCCGGCGTGAAGTACGCCACGAGGGCGCGCCCGGCGGACTGGCTCGATCCCATGCACAGGCCGGCGAGGTTCGCGGCCACCCAGAAAGTCGCCTGCGTGGTCGAGAGGTAGGCCACCACCGTCATGACGATCCAGCCGACGATCGTGAGGCGCAGCGCCACCACCTTGCCCAAGCGGTCCTGCGCGTAGCCGAATGCCAAAGCGCCGATCGCCGCGGTGATGTTCACCAGCAGGATCAGCATGATCGTGTCCTGCGTCTTGAAGCCCATCACCTGCTCGGCGTAGATCGCCGCCAGCGCCACCACGGTGGCAACACCCGCCTGGTAGCAGACGCCGCACGCAAAGACCAGCAGCAGGTCCCGATAGCGGCCCGCCGAGCGCGCCGTCTGGCGCAGCCGCGCGAAGGCCATGCCGGGTGCCGGGATCGCATGGCTGCCGGCGCGCTCGCGCAGGAAGACGAAGGTCGGGATCGCGGCCAACGCGTAGACGACGGCGGTGATCACCATCGTTCCGGAGACCGCCTCGCCCGTGGTCGATCCGCGCGACGAGGCCGTCATCACCCAGGCGAGGCAGATCGCGAGCGCCAGGATGCCGCCGAAGTAACCCAGGCACCAGCCCCAGCCCGAAACCTTGCCGAGCGCCTCGGGCCGCGCAAGCTCCGGCAGGAATGCGGCCACCAGGTTCTCGCTCAACGCGAAGGCGAAGTTCGAAACGATGATGAAGGCGACCGCGAGCGCCACCGTTCCGGGGCCCACCCAGGCCAGTCCGAGCGTGCCCGCGACGCAGGTCACCGTCGCGAAGGCGAGCAGCTTCTTCTTCGCCGCATGCGCGTCGGCCCATGCGCCCGCGATCGGTCCCACGATCATCACCATCGCGTACGAAGCCGAGAGCGCCGCCGTCCACGCGAACGTGGCCCACGGCGCATTGCCCGCGACCACCGAGACGAAATAGGCGTTGAAGACCGCGGTGAGGACCACCGTGGTGTAGCCCGAGTTGGCGAAGTCGTACATCGCCCATCCCCAGACCTCACGCCGCTGGACGCCCGGGTTGAGGGCGCCGGCGGGCGTCACTTGGGCATGCTCCGCAGGATCGCCTGCGCTTCCTCGAGCGCGCGGTCGCGAGAGGCGCGCAGGTCCGCGAGCGTGAGCGGGATGTGGTGGTTCGGGATCACGCCCTCGCCCTCGATGCGCTTGCCGTTGGACATGACGAAGCCGACCTCGCTGTAGGCGAGCTCGCCGCCGCCGGGAATGCGCGCATAACCGAGGAAGCCCAGGAGGCAACCGCAGCTTTGCTCACCGGCGACCACCGCGCGGCCCGCCGCCTGCATCGTGGCGGCGAAGTACTCGCTGCCGCTGCCGCTGCTCGAGTTCACGAGGACGACCACCGGGCCTTTGTACGCCTCGGGGTCGCCCTGGACCTGCGGCTGCAGCTTGATGATCTCGAGCGCGCCGAAGAGCAGCGAGACCGGTTGGCCGGTTCGCGTGAGCACGCGGCCGAGCTGCGTCTTCTTCTCGAAGAAGCGCGACAGGAGCGCGTTCACCGCGTGCAGCGAGCCGCCGGGATTGCCGCGCAGGTCCACGACCAAGCCGGGCGTGTTCTCCAGCGCCTTCAAGCCCGCGAGCGCCCGCGGCATCACGCCCAGCGTCCATTGCGTGAGCCTCAGGTAGCCGTATCCCGAGGGCAGGATCCGGTGCGTGGCCGTGGGGCGGTAGCTCAGCTTGGCGCGGCCGAGGATCGCGTCGAAGCGCGAGCCGTCGGCGCGCTCGAAGGTGAAAGGCACGCGCGTGCCCTCTTCGCCCGCCATGAGGCGCCGGATCGCGCGCAGGTGGCGTGATCGCTCGGTCGAGTCGTAGCGCGTGCCCTCGATGAGCCGCGCGTAAGCGGTCTGTGCGTCCTCGTTGTTGATGCGCGCGAGGGTCATGCCCGGCCGCACGCCCGCCCACCACGCGTCTGACTCGGGGCTCACCGCGGTCACGGCGAGCCGGTTCTCGATCGGCGCGAAGGAAAATCCCAGCGTGACCGACTGGTCGAGCTTTCGCAGCGCCACCCGCCGGGGAGACTCGACGCGGGTGTGCGCGTCCTTGAGCTCCCCGGTCATGCGGTCCAGCACATCCCAGAACGCCTCGTCATCGAGGGCCCGCATCGCGAGCGGCCGGTAGTTGCGGCCGACCGCCTCCCAATCGACGCCGTTGAGCGTCTTGTCGTAGTAGCGATCGCGGATGGTGCTCCACACGAAGTCGAAGGCGCGCTCGCGCTCCTCGACGTCCAGCCGCTCCTTGCGCGGACCGGGCACCGGCGTGGTCGGCAGCCCCTGCTCGTCGACCACCTGGCGGCCGATCACGTTATAGGGATCGACGTGGGCGCAACCGGTGATGAGGGCCACCGCCAGGGCGGCCGGGAGCAGTCGAAGCATGACTTCGATTTTCCCCTAAACCGCGGGGCAGGGGACGGCCCGCAGCTGCGAGCCGGCGAATTCCCTTTGCAGCAGCGCGAGGCGCGAGACGAGCTCGGTGTCGGGCTCGCGCACCAGCATGACCAGCTCGCGCAGGTCGCGCGTGAACGGGCCCTGCTCGGCCCCGCGCACGCCCTTGGCCTCGAGGCTCGTCACGAATCGCCGCGCCGCGTCCTCGGTGGAGAAGACCCCGAGCGAGATGGCGTTGTCGGGCCGGATCGACATCTCGGTCACGCCCTGCCGGCGAAGCGTCGCCATCGTGGCCTCCGCGGTTCGCCGGTCGCGCGCCGGGGCGATGAAAACCCAGTGGCGCGTGATCTCCTCGACGCGCCTCTCGGTCATACGGGTGCCGAGCTGCAGGGCGTTGAAGGATTCGCGCGCGCGGGCGGCGTCGGCCGGGGCGATGCCGGAGAACTCGACGCAGGCCGCGCCCGCGAGGCTCTGCACCGTCCTGCGGGCTTCCTCGGCGCGGCGGGCGGCAACGTTGGGCGGCGTGACGGCGACCACGCGCACCTCGTCGCGGTTGCGCTCGCGTGCGGAGAAGTCGCTGCGCTCGCTCTGCACCGACAGCGCGATGTGCGCGCCCAGCGCGATCACGGCCAGCAGCAGCAGGAAGAAGAGGAATCGAGACAAGGTTCAGTCCACGCCTTCGCGGGCGATTCGCACCAGTCCGTCGAGCACGAGATTCTCGAGGATGACGCAGTCCATGGGAAGCCGCGGGGCGACCTCGCCGGCGGCGCCCCCGGACATCACGGCGCGCCGCGGCTGGGCGCCTTGCCGAGCCATCGCATCGCGCATGCCGAGGATGGCGCCCACGGCGGCGCGCAGGGCGCCTGTGGTGATCGCATCGGCCGTGCCCTTCGGCAGCTCGTCGAACTCGCCTTCGGTGAGGCGCAGTCCCGCCGTCCCGCTGTCGAGAGAGCGGCGCATGAGCGCGGGTCCGGGAACGATCACGCCGCCGAGGAAGTGGCCATCGGCGCGCAGGGCGTCGATGGTGAGAGCGGTGCCCACGTTCACCACGAGCTTGTGTCCCGGCTCGGCGTGTTGGGCGGCCACCAGCGCGGCCCAGCGATCCGGTCCGAGCTGCGCGGGCTCGCGATAGCCGTTCACCACTCCCAGGGCCCGTGGCGGCGAGACGAGCATGCGCAGCTCGATCGAAAGGTCCGCGCAGGCCTCGCGCAAAATCTTCTCGACGCCGGGGCCGGCTACGTTGCTCGCGATGGCAGCCCGCGCGGTGGGTGCTTCCCGCCAAGCCTGGCCCAGCGTGCCCGCGCCGGCCGTCGGCACGCCGCCGCGCGCGCCCCAGCCGCGGCCATCGTGTATTCCCCACTTGATGCGCGAGTTGCCCGCGTCGATCGCGAGCAGCGGCGTCGGCATCGGGCTCATCGTGGACGCAAGGAGAGCTCGGCTGACGATAGCGTGAGCCTGCGGCCGTCGGCGAGCGAAACGAGCAGCGCTCCGTCTGGCGCGATGTCGTGCACGCGCGCCTCGAAGGGCGCCTCTCCCGGGGGAGACACGCGCACGTTGCGGTCCTGGAACGCGTGCAGCGACCGCCATGTATCGCGAAACGGCGCGAAGCCCTCGCGGGCGAAGCGATCGAGGGCTGCGTCGAGGTCGCGCAGCACCCGCGCGAGCAGGCGGCTGCGCGCGGGCGGCTCGCGGGTGCAATGGGCAAGGTCGACCACGGGCTGGTCGATGCGATCGAGCGCGGCCTCGCCCAGCCGGTGGTTGATGCCGATGCCGATCACCGCGACCGAAGGCCCCTGCGCGGCCTCGCCACTCGTCTCCACGAGGACGCCCGCCAGCTTGCGGAAATCCACCAGCACGTCGTTGGGCCACTTCACCTGCACGCGCTCGGCGCCGCACGCGGCGAGCGAGCTCGCGACGACGGCGCCGACAGCCAGTGAAAGGCCGCCCAGGTGGCCCGCGCCGCGCTCGAAGCGCCACAGCAACGAGAACGTGATCGAGCCACCGAGCGCCGAGATCCAGGTGCGTCCGCGCCGGCCGCGCCCGGCGCTCTGCCATTCGGCCGCGAGACAGGTCCCGGAAGGCGCGCCTGCGGCCGCGCGCTCGAGCAGGCGCGTGCTGGTCGAGTCGACCTCGTCGACCACCTGCAACTGGATGCGCGTGCCCTCGAGCTCGCGGGAGATGGCGCCGGCATCGAGGAACTCGATCGGCTGCGCGAGGCGATAGCCGCGCCCGCGAACCGAGTAGAGCTCGAGTCCCATCTGCGGCGCGAGCTTGAGCGCCTCCGAGAGCGTCGCGCGCGAGCGCCCGAGTGAGCGCGCGACCTCCTCGCCCGAATGGAAGCGCCCGTCGGCGAGCCGCCGCAGGGCGAGGAAGGTGAGCGCGCTCATCGCTTGCCGCGGTTCTCCTCGACGCACACGAACGCCTCGCGGCGGTAGGCCACGCCGGCGATGATCGAGTCGAGCAGCAGTTGCACGCGGCGCGCGAGCTTGGAGTCGGCGCGGTAGTCGGCCTCGGCGATGTAATCCACGCGTCCGGCGTCGAGGAGCTCCACGCACGTGGCCCGTCCCCGCTGCTTCTTGCGGTCGTACACCGCCACCGCATGGCCGCCGGACTTCTTGGTGAGCGCCATCGAGGGCACGTCGCTCAGGCCGTCGCCGAGGTAGACCATGTTGGCGAAGGGGATCGGCCGCTCGGCCTCGGGCATGTGCTCGTTGATCGACTCGGTGACGGCCTCGCGCCCCTTGTTGATGCGGAAGAGGAACTGCGTCTTCATCGTGTCGGTGACGAGCAGCTTGGGGAAAGTCGCCACGCCGTGGTGGTTGAAGTGGTACTCGGAGGCGTAGATGCGCTTGAAGTGCCGGCGGATGGAGACGCCGTCGAGGATCTCGCGCTGGCCCGCGCTGATGAGGTAGTGCTGCAGCTTCACCTGCCCCTTCGAGCGGCGCTTCACGTAGGCGTCCATGCGCGAGAACCAGGTGGGCACGCCGGGAAAGTACTCGATGGCGCGCGCCATCGCGGCGAAATCCTCGCGCTTCACGTCGACGCGATGCAGCTCGAGCGCCTCGATGATGTGGCGCATGTAGACCAGCATCGGGTCGGATTCGGTCTCGCGCGCCTCGCGGTTCACCATCGCCCAGAACTGCGCCGGCTCGATGCCGATCTTCGGCAGCACCGTGTACTCTTGCATCGGCTGGGGCGAGAGCGTGCCGTCGAAATCGTAGACGAGCGCGATGGTGTTCTGGAAGAAACTTTTGCCCACTGGCTGTGCCCAAGCGACCGTTGCGACATTCTACATTCTGATGAACAACATCCTGCCCTCGCTGCCGCTCGAGCTGAGCTATCCGCTGCTCTTCGGCGTGCTGCTCGTGGCGGGAATGATGGGCGGCGAGCTCGCGCGGCTGCTGAAGCTGCCGCGCATCATCGGCTACGTCGTCGTGGGCTTCGTGATCGGTCCCATCGCCGACGCGATGGGAATGCGCCCGCTCATCGACGAGGCGCGCATCTTCGTCGACCTTTCGCTGGGCCTGGTGCTGTTCGAGCTCGGGCGCCGCATGGACGTGCGCTGGATGCGCCGCGAGCTCTCGCTCATCGCCACCGGCATCACCGAGAGCACGATCACCTTCGCCGCCGTGTTCGCCACGCTCCTCGCCTTCGACGTCCAGCCGGTGAAGGCGGGCCTCGCCGCGGCGATCGCGATGACGACCGCGCCGACGGTGCTGCTCTTCATGACGCACGAAACGCGCTCGGAGGGCCAGGTGACGGAGCGCGCGATCAACCTCGTGGCCCTGAACGGCCTCTTCGCCTCCGTGCTGGTCACCATCCTGCTGGGATCGGCGCACTTCGCGCGCGACCTCGACGTGGAGACCGCGATCTTCATGCCGTTCTACCTGCTGGTGGGCTCGCTCGTCGTGGGCGCGGCGATGGCCACGTTCACGCGCGTCGTGGCGCGCGCGGTCGAGCGCAGCTCCGACGTGCACTTCACGCTCATCCTCGGGATGGTGGCCGCGGCAGTCGGCGTGGCATCCCTGCTCAACCTGCCCGTGATCCTGGCACTCCTCGCCTTCGGACTCTTCGCGCGCAACACCGAGCGCGGCCACGACCTGCTCACGGTGAGCCTGGCTCCCGTGGGGCGCCTGCTCTACGTCGTGCTCTTCGTGATCACCGGCGCCAGCATGCCGCTCACGGCGTTGGCGGATGCGGGCTGGATGGCGCTCGCGGTGCTGCTTGCGCGCGCGGCCGGCAAGTTCCTCGGCGCGATGGCGATGGCGCCGCTGGGCGGCCTGGGGATCAAGCAGGCCGCGGGGCTGGGCCTCGCGCTCATGCCGATGTCCACGCTGGCGCTCCTCATGTACCACGACATCGCCAAGCTCTTTCCCGGCTTCGGCCGCGATGTCGGCCCGACCTTCCTCACCGTCGTGATCGTGATGGAGGTCCTGGGCCCGCTGGCGGTGCAGCACGGCTTCCGCCTTGCCCGCGAAAGCCTGCCCGACGAGACCGGAGCTTTCCGCGCCCTGAAACCCGGCCCGTCGAATTGATGCCCCTCGACTTCAACCGCTCCGACGCGCTCACCTTCGGCATCGAGCTCGAGCTGATGGTGCTCAACACGCACAACTACGACCTGTCGCGCGGGGCGGCCGACATCCTGCCCCGGCTGGCGAAGATGAAGCTGCCGGGCGAGGTGAAGCCCGAGATCACCGAGAGCATGATCGAGATCAACTCGGCGGTGAACCGGAAGTACGCCGAGCTGAGCGAGCAGATGGTCGTGATCCGCGATGCGATCGTGGGCGTGGCCGAGCGCCTGAACCTCGCGGTCGCAGGCGGCGGCTCGCATCCCTTCCACCGCTGGAACGAGCGCCGCATCTATCCCACGGAGCGCTTCGAGCACGTCTCGAGCCTCTACGGCTACCTGGCGAAGCAGTTCACCGTCTTCGGCCAGCACATCCACGTGGGCGTGGAGAACGGCGACGATGCGGTGTACCTCACGCATCGCCTCGCCCCCTTCATCCCGCACTTCATCGCGCTCTCGGCCTCGTCGCCTTTCTTCCAGGGCGAGGACACGTCCTTCGAGACGTCGCGCCTGCATGCGGTGTCGGCGTTTCCGCTTTCGGGGCACATGCCCGAGGTCGAGACATGGGAGGAGTTCAACCGCTTCTTCGACGAGATGGCCGGGTACGGCATCGTCGAGAGCATGAAGGACTTCTACTGGGACATCCGCCCCAAGCCCGAGTACGGCACGATCGAGGTGCGCATCTGCGACACGCCGCTCACCGTGGAGCTGGCCGCGCAGCTGGCGGCCTACGCGCAAACCCTCGCCGCCGACCTGCTGCGCAACCGGCGCACGGAGCCCATCGCGCCGCTCTACCGCGTGTATGGCTACAACCGCTTCCAGGCGACGCGCTTCGGCTTCAACGCGATGCTGGTCTACCCTTACAGCCGCGTGCAGGAGCGGCTGCGCGAGGACCTGCTGAAGACGATCGAGCGCATCAAGCCCATGGGCGTGGAGCTGGGAACGACCGTGGCGCTGGAGGCGTTGGCGCGCCAGGCGGAGAGGTCGTTCAACGGCGCAGGCTGGATGCGGGAGACCTTCGAGCGCAACCGCTCGCTCGCCGACGTGGTGCGGATGCAGTCGGAGCGCTGGGCGGAAGTGCCGCGGAGCTAGGGGACAGACCCCGAGCTTCGCGCAGGCGAAAACCGTCCCCGGTCTTTACAGAACCTTCCCCGGATTCATCAGGCCCTTCGGATCGAGCGTGCGCTTGATCGAGCGCATGAGGTCCAGCTCGAGCGCGCCCTTGTAGCGCGTGATCTCCTCGCGCTTGAGCGCACCCAGCCCATGCTCCGCGCTGATCGATCCGTTGAGCGAGGTCACCACGTCGTACACCACGTGGTTCACCGCGGGCGCCTGGTCGAAGAATGCCTTCGCCTCGCCACGCTCGGACTTGGAACAGTTGTAGTGGATGTTGCCGTCGCCCACGTGGCCGAAGGCCACGATGCGGATGTCGGGAAAGCGCGCATTCAGCGCTGCAGTGGCCTTCTCGATGAATTCCGGCACGCGGCTCACGGGCACGGAGACGTCGTGCTTGATCGAGGGGCCGTCCACCTTCTGTGCTTCGGAAATGTTCTCGCGCAGCTTCCAGAACTCGCCCTGCTGCGCCTTGCTCGCGGCGATCGCCGCATCGCGGACCAGCCCGGCTTCCGCGGCGGCGGCGAGCGCGCCTTCCATCAAGGCGCCGAGCGCGCCGCCCTCGGTGCTGTCGGAGAGCTCCACCAGCACGTACCAGTCGTGCCGGTCCGGCAAGGGGTCTCGCTGCGCGGGGATGTGCTTCAGCACCAGGTCGAGGCAGATGCGCTGGATGAGCTCGAAGCCGGTCACGCGTTCGCCCACATGCTGGCGCAGCGATGACAGCAGCCTCACGGCGCCGGCAGGGCTCTCGACCGCCACGAACGCCGTCGCCTGGGAGCGCGGCCGCGGAAAAAGCTTCACTACGGCGGCGGTGATGATGCCGAGCGTGCCCTCGGCGCCGACGAAGAGGTGCTTCAGGTCGTAGCCGGTGTTGTCCTTGCGAAGGCCGCGCAGCCCGTTCCAGATGCGCCCGTCGGCGAGCACTACCTCGAGCCCCAGCACCAGCTCGCGCGTGTTGCCGTAGCGCAGCACCCCGGTGCCGCCGGCGTTGGTCGAGAGGTTGCCGCCGATCTCGCAGCTGCCCTCGGCGCCGAGCGAGAGGGGAAAGAGCCGGTCGTGCCGCTCGGCCTCCTGCTGCAGGTTCACGAGGACGCAGCCCGCCTCCACGGTCATGGTGTTGTTGTCGGCATCCACCGCGCGCACGCGGTTCATGCGCGAGAGATTGACCACGACCTGGCGGCCGGAGGCGTCCGGGACGGAGGCGCCGCACAGGCTGGTGTTGCCGCCCTGCGGGACCATGGGGATGCCTTCGGCGGCGAGCAGCGCCACGACCTTCGAGACCTGCTCGGTGCTCGCCGGCCGCACCACCGCGAGCGCCTTGCCGTGGTAGGCCTCGCGCCAGTCGACCTCGTAGGGCGCGGTCTCGGCTGCCGGGACGATGCCACGCTCGCCTACGATGGCGGCCAGGTCCTGCAGCAATTGCGGATTCATCAGGGGACCATTCCTGTCGCAGCGTTAAACCGGCCTGTCCCTACGCACGAATCTTCGCCAGCAACCGGGTGGTGCTCCGCTCGTGCTGGAAGGCGATCGAATGCACCTGCCCGCCCCAGCCGCGCACCTCCTTGCCGCCCACGATGTCGTCCGCCTTCCAGTCCCCGCCCTTCACCAGGTGGTCGGGTCGGCACTCGAGGATGCGCGCGAGCGGGGTGTCCTCCTCGAACCAGGTCACGAGAGCCACGCTTTCCAGGGCAGCAACGACCGCCATGCGGTCCTCGAGCGTGTTGACGGGACGATCGTCACCCTTGCCGAGGCGCCGCACCGAGGCATCGGAGTTGAGCGCCACGACGAGCGAGGCGCCGAGGGCGCGCGCCTGCGCGAGGTAGGTCACGTGGCCGCGATGGAGGATATCGAAGACGCCGTTGGTGAACACCAGCGGCCGCGCGAGCGCCGAGGCACGCTCGCCGAAGGCCGCCGGGGCGCAGAGCTTGGCTTCGAAGGCCGCGCCCACGCGCCTACTTGATGTACTCGAAGACTTTGACGACGGCGGAGGCGCCCTGGGTCGTGCGGGCGATCTCGGCCGCGGCCTCGCCTTCTTCCTGCGTGACGATGCCCATGAGGTAGACCACGCCCGCTTCGGTCACCACCTTGATGTGGCTCGCCGAGAACTTGGGGTTGTTCACCATGCGCGCCTTCACGTTGGAAGTGACGAGGGCATCGTTGCCGCGCGCGGAGAGGCTGGGCACGGCGCCCACCTTGATCTCGTTCACGACGTCGGCGACGCTGGGAATGGAGCGCACGACGCGCTCGAGCCGCGCCTTTTCCTCCTCGGTCGGCGCCTGCCCGGTGAGCAGCACGCGGCGGTTGTAGCTGGTGGCGTTCACGTTGGCGCCGCGCGAATCCTCGCGCATTCGGGCGAGCGCCTTCCATTCTATGTTCTCGTCCTCCACGTAGATGCCGGTGGTGCGGCGGTCCGTGGCCATGAGGGCCGCGGCACCCATGCCCGTGACGGCGAGCGGGAAACACCCCTGCAGCAAGGGCATCGCGACGGCCAGGGCCGCCACGGCGATCAGCTTGCGTTTCATTGCTTCTCTCCGTAGATGAGGTTGTCGACCACTTCGCACAGGCAGTGCACGACCAGGAGGTGGACTTCCTGGACGCGCATCGTCCTGGGGTGCGCGACATTCAGGTGGAAGTCCTGCGGGCGGCACATCTTCCCCATCGCGCCGCCGTCGCGGCCGGTGAGGGCGATGACGACGAGGCCCTTCGCCTGCGCCACCTTCATGGCTTCCATCACGTTCTTGGAGTTTCCCGACGTCGAGATGCCGAGCAGCACATCGCCCGGCTGCCCCAGCGCCTCCACCTGCTTGGAGAAGACGCGCTCGAAGTCGTAATCGTTGGCGATGGCGGTGAGCGCCGAGGAATCGACGGTCAGGGCAATGGCGGGCATGCCCGGGCGCTCGCGCTCGAAGCGCCCGACGAGCTCCGCCGCGAAATGCTGGCTGTCGGCCGCGGAGCCGCCGTTGCCGCAGGCGAGCGCCTTGCGGCCCGCCTTCAGCGCATTGGCCAGGGCTTCGCCGGCGCGCGCGATCTCCTGCGGCAGCGTCTCGGCCATGCGGCGGCGAAGCTCGACGCCTTCCTCGAAGTGCCTGCGCAGGTGCGCCGCCATGTCCATGGCCGATTATCTCCTAGCCCGCATCGAAGGCGCCGCGCAGCCAGGTGGGTTCCTCGCCATCGAGGCACACCACGTCGAAGCGGCAGGGCGGAAGCTGCGCGAAGCGCATGAGGTACTGGCGGGCGGCGGCGATGATGCGGCGCTGCTTGGCCGGCGTGATGCTGCCGGCGGCGCCACCGAAGCGCGAGCTGCGGCGCATGCGCACCTCCACAAAGACGAGCCAGGCCCCATCGCGCGCGATGAGGTCGATCTCGCCCAGGCGCGTGCGGTAGTTGCGCTCGAGCATCAGCAGGCCGTGGCGGGCGAGGAAACGCTCCGCGCTCTCCTCCGCGGCACCGCCCGCGGCCTGCGCCGGCGTGGGATGCGGGATGGGAAGCATCTACGGGCGCAACGGGATCACGCGGCCGCCATCGACCTCCGCCGGCGAAAGCTGACGCGAGAAATGGTTGCCGGGCTCCAGCGCGATCTTGCCGGTCACGCCGTCGAGGCCCAGCTTGGCGGCCTCCCCCTTCACCAGCAGGAGCGCGAGCCGGAAGGCATCGATGCCCAGGGCATACAGCCGCTCCTGCTCGACGTTCTGTGGCTCCTTGGGCTGCGGGTAGACCATGACGGCGGGATGGTCGGGATGGATGAACCAGGGCATCTCGACATAACGCAGACCCTGCAGGTCCAGGTTGACGAGGGGATCGGCGCGCGGGTTCACGCTGAGCGAAGTCGCATACACGGGCAGCATGGCGGAAACGTAGGGCCGCACGGCCAGGGCCTCGTTGTAGTCGAGGGCGAAGAACACCATGTCGCCGCGCGAATTGGCGATGCGCTCGCGGATGAGCGCGGCCTCCTCGGCCTTTCCGCTGTAGAGGATGCGCCGGGTCTCGCCCGCGGCACGCGTCCATTCGCGCTCGAAGGCTTCCTGCACGCGCCGCGAGATGGGCGACGGCGTGTGGATGACGATGGCCGAGCGCAGGCCGCTTTCGACGGCGAGCAGCGCCGCCTGCCGCGCTTCGTGCTCGAGGGAGAGCGAGATGCTGAAGACGTTCGGATTGCCTTCGGCGCGCGCCTCGTTCAAGGCCAGCACGGGGCGCCGCGCGCAGTCGCTGCTAACCATCGCCGTGGCGCCGTCGCGCGTGAGCCCGCCCACCACCAGCAGCGCGCCGGTGGACTGGGCGTAGAGGCACGCGTCCACCAGTCCCTGGCCCTCGTTCTCGATGGCGGTCACGTGCAGCGGCGGCGCTTCCTTGCCGGCCACCTCGGCGGCGACGGTGAAGCCCTGGCGGACCGCCTCCGCCAGGCGGCCCAACGCCTGCGAGGAGGTTGGCAGGATGAGCGCGATGTGCGGGCGACGGACCGCGGGCGGCGAGCGCCGCGGATCGGGGACGGTGGCCACGTCGCGCAGCGGCCGCACGACGCTGGAACGCGAAAGCCCCGTGGCCGGATCGATGTCCTGCGGCGGAAAGGTTGTGCCCGCGGGTGGGTCGGCCGAGAATGCCGGCGAAACCCACGAGGCGAGAGCCAGGAAAAGGAGCGCGGTGAGGCGCGACATTGCGAAGGAGGCGGGCTCCGGTGGGAATGCGGCGTTGCCATCGGGATTATATGTGGTGGCCACTCCCATAGGGAACCTCGGCGACGTCACGCGTCGGGCATTGGAGACACTCGCGCAGGCCGACATCGTCGCGGCCGAGGACACCCGCAACACCCGGGGATTGCTCTCGCACTTCGGCATCGGCGCCAAGCTGGTCGCCCTGCACGCGCACAACGAGCGCGGCGCCGCCGAACGCGTGCTCGGGTGGATCCGCGAGGGCAAGGCGGTGGCTCTCGTTTCCGATGCGGGCACGCCTGGAGTGAGCGATCCTGGTGCGATGGTGGTAGCGGCGGTGCGCGCGGCTGGCCTTCCCGTGGTGCCGGTGCCGGGCGTGAGCGCGCTCACCACCGCGCTGTCGGCGAGCGGGCTCGATTTCGAAGGCGTCGTGTTCGCCGGTTTCCTGCCGGCCAAGGGAGCGGAGCGCCGGGAGAAGCTGGCGGCGCTGGCGGCCGGTCCCTGGGCCATCGCGCTCTTCGAGGCGCCGCACCGGGTGGGCGCCACGCTGGGCGACCTGCACGCCTCGCTCGGCGATCGCGATGTCGTCATCGCGCGCGAGCTCACCAAGCGCTTCGAGACGATCACGCGGATACCGCTGGCGGACGCGCGCGCCTGGGTGGAAGCCGACGACGATCGCCGTCGCGGGGAGTTCGTGCTGCTGGTCGAAGGCCGTCGCGTCGAAAACGCCAGCGCGCTCGATCCGGGCAAGGTGCTGGAGCCGCTGCTGGCCGAGCTCCCCGTCAAGCAGGCCGTCGCGCTCACGGTGAAGATCACCGGCGGGAAGCGCAACGAGATCTATGCGATGGCGCTGGAGATGAAGAAGCAGGCATGAGGGATGAGGGATAATTCCTCGATGCCCTCGCTCTCGCTCACGCGTCCCGACGACTTCCACGTGCACCTGCGCGACGGCGAGCTCATGGCCTCGGTCGTCGCGGCGACCGCGCGGCAGTTCGCGCGCGCCATCGTCATGCCGAACCTTCGCCCGCCCGTCGTCACCGTGGAGGCGGCGCGCGCCTACCGCGAGCGCATCCTCGCGGTGCTTCCCCCGGGAATCGCCTTCGAGCCGCTGATGACGCTCTACCTCACCGACAACACCACGGCGGGCGAGATCGGGCGGGCGCACTCGTGCGGATTCGTCAAGGCCGTCAAGTATTACCCGGCCGGTGCGACGACCAATTCGGATTCGGGCGTGAGCGACCTGCGCAAGGTGGACGCCGTTCTCGGCGCCATGCAGGACACGGGCCTGCCGCTGCTGGTCCACGGCGAGGTGACGGATCCCGAGGTCGATGTCTTCGACCGCGAATCGGTGTTCCTCGAGCGCACGCTGGCGCCGCTCCTCAAGCGCTTCCCGCGCCTGAAGGTCGTGCTCGAGCACATCACCACGCACGAGGCCGCGGCGTTCGTCGAGCGCGCCCCGGAGAACGTGGCGGCGACGATCACGCCGCAGCACCTGCTCATGAACCGCAACGCGATCTTCGCCGGCGGCTTGCGCCCGCACCACTACTGCCTGCCGGTGCTGAAGCGCGAGCCCCATCGCCGCGCGCTGGTGAAGGCGGCCACTTCGGGAAACCCCAAGTATTTCCTCGGCACCGACACCGCTCCGCATGCGCGCGACACCAAGGAAACCTCCTGCGGGTGCGCGGGCATCTACAGCGCCCACGCCGCGCTCGAGCTCTATGCCGAGGCCTTCGAGGCGGCCAACGCGCTCGACAAGCTGGAGGCGTTCGCGAGCCGGCACGGCGCGGCGTTCTACGGCCTGCCTCGCAACGCGGGCAAGGTCACGCTCGAGAAGGCCTCCTGGGAAGTGCCTGCGGAATATCCCTTCGGGGCCGGGACCGTGGTGCCGTTGCGCGCCGGGCAGGCGCTGGGCTGGCGCTTCGCCGGCTGAGGCCGTGGATTGGGCGCAGGCACGTACCCGCCTGGACGGGCCGATCTTCACGCCATTGCGAAGCGCGTTCGCGCGCCTGCCGACGGACCGATGGCCGAGTCACGCCGAGCTCACGGCGCTGGCTGCCGGCGCCACCACTTCGCGCGGCATGCCGCTTTCCTTCGTCGCCCCGCGGGCACAAGCGGAGCCCGAGCGTCGCCATTACGAGCTGCGCATCGCCGACACCGGCCAGGTGGAGACGCGTCCCGGCAACTGGCACGACCTCTTCAACGCCCTCGTATGGATCACCTTCCCGCGCGCGAAGGCGGCCCTCAACGCGCAGCACGCCGCGATCCTCGAGGAGCGCGGCGAGGCCGAGGCCCGGCACCGCAGCCCGGAGCGCGATGCGCTCACCCTGTTCGACGAGGGCGGCGTCGTGGTGCTTTCGTCGGACCCTTCGCTCTCCGCGCTCATCCCGGCCTTCGAATGGAAGGCGCTTTTCTGGAACCGGCGCGCCGAGCTGGAGGAGAAAATGCGCTTCCTCGTGTTCGGCCATGCCTGTTACGAGCAGGCGTTGCAACCTTACAAGGGGATGGTGGCGAAGACGGTGATCCTGGGGATGGGGGACGAGGGACGGGGGACGGGGGAAGGTCGCCTGCTCCTCCAGGCCGATGCAATGCTGGCCCGGTTCTTCGCGGACCGCGCGAACTTCCGGTCGCCCAAAGCGCTGGCGCCGATGCCGGTGCTGGGCGTGCCGGGCTGGCACGAGGACACCAACCAGGAGTCTTTCTACGACGATGCGAGGCACTTCCGCTCGAAACCTGGATGAGCCTGCGCTTCGCTTGCTTCAGGCTGATAGCATCGATTCTTTCGCAACTTCGCAACGGAGAAATGCCCCGATGGCCAGCGTCGATTCCCGCCTCGTCAGCCAGTTCCTCAACGTTTCCGCCTCCAACGTTTCCGACGCGCTCGATCGCCTCGGAATCGAGGGCGCGCCCCAGGGGATCCTGCCCATCTTCCCGTGCGCGAAGATCGCCGGGCCCGCCGCGACGCTGAAGCTCGTTCCCGCCGGCAAGGGCGGCGAGTCGACGGTTTCGGGCACGCTGCGCGCGATCCTGAAGGGCGGACAGGGCTCGGTGCTGGTGGTGGACGCTTCGGAAAATCCGGGCGTGAACTCCTACGGCGGCGTCGCGGGCGCCACGGCCAAGCACAACGGGGTCGTGGGTTGCGTGACCGACGGGGTGGTTCGCGACGTGGACGAATACAAGGCGTACGGCATGCCCGTATATGCGCGCGGCATCGCGCAGCAGTCGGTGCGCGGGCGCTCCTCGTGCGCGGGCTACGGCATCGAGGTGAAGCTGGGCGGCGTGCGCGTTCGTCCGGGCGACTTCATCCTGGCCGACGACAACGGCACCGTGGTGGTGCCCATGGACAAGATCGCCGAGGTGCTCGCCTTCGCGCAGAAAGTGAAGGCAACCGAGGACCGGGTGATCGCCGAGATCCGCGCCGGCGCCGATCCGCTGGAAGCCCACGAGCGCGTGAACTACGACAACATGCTGAAGGCGCAGGGCGCCTGATGGCAGGCCGTCACCCCGGCGCAGGCCGGGGCCCGATTTCACGCCGCTCGACGCTTTTCGTCGGGGCGCTTGCGCTCGAGGCCCTGCCCGCCGCGCTCGCGAGCGGCGCCGACATCGTGTGCATCGATCTCGAGGACGCGGTGCCGCCCGGCCGCAAGGACGAGGCGCGCCGCGCCATGCTCGATGTGCTCGAAGCCGTCGACGTCCCCGAAAGCGTGCAGCTCATCGCGCGTGTGAACGTGATGACGTCCGACGAAGGCCGCGCGGATGTGGACGCTGCCGTGCACGCGCCGGCGCTGGGCGCCGTCATGATCCCCAAGGTGGAGGAGCCCGACGAGGTCCGATGGGCCGCCGATGCGGCGCAGAAGGCCGCGAGCCTGCTCGAGCTCTACTGCATCATCGAGTCCGCGCCCGGCCTCGAGGTCTGCCCGGCGATCGCGCGCGCCACGCCGCGGCTCAAGGCGCTTTTCTTCGGCGGCTTCGACCTCTCGACCGCGCTTGGCTGCGCCATGGCCTGGGAGCCGCTGCTCTACGCGCGTTCGCGCGTGGTCCACGCGGCTGCGCTCGCCGGCATCGAGGCGATCGACTCGCCCTTCCCGGACGTGGGCGATCTCGACGCCCTGCGAGCCGACTGCGCGCGCATCAAGGCGCTCGGCATGACCGGCAAGGCGGCGAAGCACGCCTCCCAGGTCGCGACCATCCGGGAAGCGTTCACGCCGACGGCGGCGGAAGTCGATCGCGCCCGCAGGATCGTCGCCCAATTCCGCGCCGATCCCACCCGCCCGCTGGTTTTCGAAGGCAAGCTGGTCGAGCTGCCCACCATCAAGAAACTCGAGCGCATCGCCGACCTCTGATTGTTTCACCGGGGACAGACCCGGATTCGCTTGATAAATAGGCAAAACCGGGTCTGTCCCCGGTGTAACAAATGGCCCTCATCAATTACCTCACCACGATCGAGTTCGAGTTCGGCGCCGTGGAGCGCCTTGCCGACATCGCCGCTTCCGCCGGCATTCGCAGGCCGCTGCTGGTGACCGATCCCGGAATCGCCGCAGGCCCCTTGCTGTCGCGAGTGCGGGAAGTGCTGGCAAAGGTCCCGCACGCGATCTACGATCGCACGCCGACCAATCCCGACGAGGAATCCGTCGAGGCCGCGGCTGCGGTGTATCGCCAGGAAAAGTGCGATGGTTTGGTCGCTCTGGGCGGCGGCTCGCCCATCGACCTCGCCAAGGGCGTGGCGCTCCTCGCGACCCACGACGGCCCGCTCGAGCAATACGCCGCGATCCTGGGCGGCATCCCGAAGATCACCGCGAGGATGGCGCCGGTGATCGCCGTGCCGACCACCGCAGGCACCGGAAGCGAGGTCGGGCGCGCGAGCCTCATCACCCTGCGCGATGGCCGCAAGCTGGGCTTCATCAGCCCGCACATGATCCCGAAGGTCGCGCTGTGCGACCCGGAGCTCACGCTAGGACTTCCGCCGGGGCTCACGGCCGCCACGGGCATGGATGCGCTCACGCACTGCATCGAGACCTACCTGTCGCCGCGCGTGAATCCTCCCGCCGATGCGATCGCGCTCGACGGCGCGCAGCGTGCGGCCAGGTGGATCCGCAAGGCGTTTGCCGACGGCGGCGATCGCGACGCGCGCTGGAACATGATGATGGCCTCGCTGCAAGGCGGGCTCACCTTCCAAAAGGGGCTGGGCGCGGTGCATTCGATGTCGCACCCGCTGGGCGGCCTCAAGTCGCCGCGCCTTCACCACGGCACGCTCAACGCCGTCGTGCTGCCGGCGGTCTTGCGCTTCAATCGCTCCCACGCGCACGAGAAGATGGCGGCACTCGAGGCTGCGGTCGGCGTCGCGGCCGGCGAGGACCTCGCCACTTTCGTCGAGCGCCTCAATGCGGAGCTGGGCCTGCCGCCGTCGCTGCGCGTCATGGGCGTGACCGACGAAATGATCCCGGCGATGGTGGTGGGCGCCGTCAAGGATCACTCCACCGGCACCAATCCGCGGCCCGTGTCCCGCGAGGATTTCGTGGGATTATTCGCGCAGGCGATGCATTGAAGAAAACAAGAGGAGAACGACCGATGCGCAAGACCCTGGCTTTTCTCGCGGCGGCCGCCGCGTTGGCATTCCCCACGCTCGGCTACGCGCAGGCGTACCCGAGCAAGCCGATCAAGATCATCGTTCCCTTCGCGGTGGGCGGCATCGCGGACACCTTCGCGCGCGTGATCGCCCAGAAGCTCTCGGACAGCTGGGGTCAGCCGGTCGTGGTGGAGAACCGCGGGGGCGCGGGCGGCAACATCGGCGCCGACGTCGTGGCCAAGTCGCCGCCCGACGGCTACACGCTCGTCATGGGCAACATCGGCACTCACGCGATCAACCCGTTCCTCATGAAGAACGTGCCCTTCGATCCGCTCAAGGATTTCGTGCCCGTCGCGCACGTGCTCGAGGCCGAGGGCCTGCTGGTGGTGAACTCGTCCGTGCCCGCGAAGAGCGTGGCCGAGCTGGTGGCGCTCGCGAAATCGCAGCCGGGCAAGCTCTCCTATGCTTCGGGCGGCATGGGCACCACGAGCCACCTCGCGGGAGAGCTCTTCAAGTCGCTCGCCGGGGTCGACATGGTGCACGTGCCGTACAAAGGAAACTCGCCCGCGATCACCGACGTGCTGGGCGGCCAGGTGCAGATGATCTTCGCCACGATGCCGACGGTGCTGCCGCACGTGAAGGGCGGCCGGTTGCGCGCGCTCGCGGTGCTGGGGGATTCGCGCAACCCGGCGGTGGACGTGCCCACGATCGGCGAGACGGTGAAGGGCTTCTCGGTGATCAACTGGATCGGCCTCTTCGCACCGGCCGGCACGCCCGCCGATATCGTCGCCCGCTGGAACGCCGAGGTGCAGAAGATCATGAGCACGCCCGAGGTGCAGAAGCGCCTCGAGACCGAGGGCGCCAAGTTCATCCCGTCGACGCCGCAGTCGTTCGCAGCCTTCCAGAAAGCCGAGTCGGAAAAGTGGTCGCGGGCGATCAAGGCCGCGGGCATCAGGCCGGAGTGAGGCGGAAGACGCGTTTTTCCTGTAAAATCAAAGACGTGAAGCAGGCCAGACGGCCGCTGCGCCATTTCGATTGCGCAGAGGAAAGTCGGGACTCCACAGGGCAGCGTAGCGGGTAACTCCCGCCCACCGTGAGGTGAGGATCAGAGCAACAGAGACGAGTCCCGGGCTCCGTGTTTTTGGGGTCCGGGGGTGAAACGGGCAATCTCTACGCGGAGCAACACCAAATAGGCAGACGTTGACGTGGCCCACCGAGTCTGCGGGTAGGTGGCTCGAGCGCAGTGGCGACACGGCGCCTAGAGGAATGACCGTCATAGCGCCGCAAGGCGCCGTAACAGAATCCCGCTTACCGGCCTGCCTTCACACTTTTTCCGAAACCCGGGACGGACCTGGAATTCACGTTCGTTCGCAGGAACGAATTCCAGGTCCGTCCCGGGTTTCGCTGGAACGAATTCCAGGTCCGTCCCGGGTTTCCGCGCATTCTGTTCCGCCGCAGGCGGAGTTCGTCGCAAACGGTTTGAGCGCGGCGAGGCACGTCCCTAACCTTCGATCTCCCCCAACACCCCGAGAGGGCAGATCGATGAGCAAAGCACATGTCGCCGCTGCCGCGGCGTTATTGGTTTCGGCAAGCGTGAGCGCTGCAGACGCGCCGGTCGCCGTGAACGTCGAGGGCCTGCAGGCCAAGGTCGCGAAGGAGGTCCTGCAGCACGCCGAGCAAGGCGAGCGCGCGCTCGCGCGCTACCTCGAGCGCGTTCGCCCCTACCAGCGCCTGTCGTACGACGAGCTCTCGCGTCCCGCCGCCCAGCCGGTGAACGCGCGGTTCCAGCCGAACCGCGTGTACCGCAGGCACGCCAAGGACTGGGCGCCGCAACGCCTGGCTAGCGCGAGCTGAACCCGGTGTGATCCAATGGCTTCCATGGCCATTGCGATCAGCTTGCCGAAGGCGCTCATCGTCGCCGTTGCGCTGGCAGCGGCGGGCGATGCCTTTGCCCAACGCCCCGAGCCTCCCGTCGAGGTGAACGTGGAGGGGTTGCCGACGCATGTGCGCGCGCGCCTGCTGGCCAAGGCACAGGAGGGCCGCACCGCGCTCATCCAATACCTCCACCGCAGCTACACGGTCCACGGGCTGCGGCCCGAATTCGTCATCCGCAGCAGCGTTCGTCGCGGGTAGCGCTTATCGGCGAAAATGGAGGGCTATGAAAGCCCTCCTCGCGGCCTCGCTGCTGGCCGCCGCTTCCGTCGCAGCAGCGCAAGCTCCTTCCGCTTCCAGTACGACCCCTCAGCAGGCCGACGCGTTGATGGCACTCGCCCGCGTGCACGGGATCGTCCGCTACTTCCATCCGTCCGATGCCGTCGAGACGATGAAGTGGAATCCCTTCCTCGTACGCGCCGCCGAGCGCATGGGCACGGTTGCGAGCGCGAGCGAGATCGGGCCTCGCCTCGAAGAAATCTACGGCCCCATCGTCGAAGGCTTCAGGGTCGTGCCCGTCGGCACCGCCATCACGCGTCCGCAGGGGGAGGGTCCGATCGTCGAGTGGCGCCATCTCGGCTACGGTATCGATACCGACGCGGCCTCTCCGTACGTGAGCTGGCGCACGCATTACGCCCCGGTCGCCGGCGGAAAAGTGAAGGGGGGATTCTTCCAGCACCGCGGCGAGGCCGAAGCGCCCGTGCACGCCGAGCCGGTGATGCGCGTGCCGGTCGCGGCGGGCCTCGAGGCCCACGTTCCGGTATCCCTGCCGCTTTCCGCGGCCAAGCTTTCGGACGCGCGCAAGGCGAAGCTCGAAGAGTTCGCGGCGGCGCTCGACGCCGTCCCCATGGCCGGTGACGAAGCCACGCGCGCCCAGGCACACGCCGACGGCATCGCCGCCTGGAACGTGGCGCGCCATTTCTATCCGTATTGGGACGTGGTCAAGGTCGATTGGGAGGCCGGACTGCGCCCATGGCTACTGCGGCAGCCCGCCACGTTAACGCGCGACCAATTGCGCGACAGCCTGCGAGCGCTCGCCGAGCCCCTGAACGATGCCCAAGGTGAGATTGCCGATCCGCGCCAGCTCAGGAACCGCGCATTCCTCGGCATCTCGGTGCGGCCGGCAGGCGAGCGCTGGGTCGTCGACGCATCCCTCGCGCCCGACAAGATCAAGCCGGGCGACGTGGTGAGCGCCGTCGGCGGCAAGCCAGCCAACGCCTGGTTCAAGGAGCGCATGGCGCTCATCTCCGGCTCGGCGCAGCACAAGCGCTGGCGCGCGCGCTACGAGCTCACCGCCGGCGACAAGGGCGAGACGATCGCGATCCGCTTCACGCGCGGCAAGGAGTCCTTCGAGGCGACGCTCACCTACGACCAGCCGCGCGCGGTGCACGAGGCGCGTCCTGCGGCGTTGCAGGAGGTCAAGCCGGGCATCCACTACGTCGATGCATCCCGCTTCGACAAGGCGGCCTTCGAGAAGGCCCTCGAAACGATGAAGGACGCCAAGGGCGTGGTCTTCGACCTGCGCGGCCTGCCGGCGCGCGATGCCGTGACGCTCGCCTCGCATTGGGTGACCCGTCCCGATTCCGCGCAGTGGATGTTCGTGCCGCGGATCGACCGGCCAGGCGCGATGTCGTCGGCATCGTGGTCGCTCGGCTGGAACGTGGGGCCGAACGCGACGCTCGCGAAGGCGAAGAAGGTCCTCCTCGTCGATGGCCGCACCGTCGGCTACGGCGAGTCTCTCGCCGGCTACTTTCCGGCGCACTCGACGGGCCCTGTCGTGGGCGCGGCGAGCGCGGGCGCGACCGGCAACATCGCCATCGCGCCGCTGCCGAGCGGGTTGGGCTTCATCTTCACCGGCATGCGCGTCACGCGACACGACGGCAAGACGCCGATCCACGGCAAGGGCTTCGAGCCCGACACCGTCGTCGCACCCACGCTGGAGGGTATCCGCGCCGGCCGCGACGAGGCGCTGGATCGCGCCGTGGAGATCGCCTCCGGGCGCTGACGCTTCGCGTCAAGGCGCCGGCCGCACGTCGCCCGAAGGCGACGAAGCGGCGGTTGAGGCCGCTGTGACGCGTGTCACAGGGCCTCGCGCAACACGTTGATTCGATACGGGCGCGCGCCAGCGTCGTTCAGATTGGCATGTTTCCTGAGTCACTCGGGTCACCGGCCCTTCGCCGGTGACGGAGAAAGACTCGAATGCGAACACTTATACGCACGTTGCTCGCCGCCTCGGCGATGCTGGGACAAGCGTCCATGGCCGATGCCCAGTCGGCAGGCAATGCCGCCGAGGCGAGCCACTCGCGGATCGCCGTCGCGATCGCCTCGGACTTCGTTTCGCTCGCGGGAAGCCGCGAGAACGCGCTCGCGCTCGTGAGCGCGCTTCGCAGCGGAACCGAGGCGCGACTCGAATCCGACGCGGCTCCGGAGCCCGGGAGTCCGGCAGGCATGGAGGCCCGCGCGGTTTTCACGACATTCCGCGCCCCGCGCGCCATGCGCTGGGACGAGGTGATCGACGCGCTCTCGCGCGCCCAAGCCGAACTCGCGCGCGCCGGAATCGCACACCCGACGCCGGAGCAGTTGCGCGCCGCGCTCGCGAGCATCGACACCCGCCCGGCACGGGGGACGCGATGAGAACGCGCGCGCTGGTCCTCGCCCTCCTTTGCGCCTCGCTCACGGGATGCGCTGCGGTGGGTCTCACCGCCCTCGGCGTCGGCATGGCCACGGGGGTGAGCCATACCCTGGGCGGCATGGTCTACAAGACCTTCACCGCCCCGCAGACGCAGGTGAAGCGCGCGACCCACGGCGCGCTGGGCCGCATGCAGGTGAAGGTCCTCAAGGTGCAACGCGATCGCCACACCGAAACCATCCTCGCGAAGGCCGGCGACCGCGACATCGACATCGAGCTCGAGGCGCTCACGCCGAACACCACGCGCATGAAGGTCACCGCCCGGCAGAACGGCGGGATCCTCACCGATGGCGCCACCGCAACGGAAGTCATCCTCCAGACCGAGAAGATCGTCGGCCCTACCTGAATCACCACCAGGAGAGACATGATGGGAAAGAGCATGAAAATCCTTGCAGTGGCCGCGTGCGTCGCCCTCTCGCCGTTGGCGCGGGCACAAGCGGCGAGCACGCCAGTAATCGCGGGGCAGGCGCACGTGGCCGGCAAGGTTGCAGCCCGGTTCACGGGACTCGCCGGCGGGGGCGAGAACTCGCTCGCGCTGGTGAATGCCCTGCGCACGGGCACCGAGGCGCGACTGGTGACGGTGGTTCCGCCGCCGGAGGGCAGCCCCGCCGGCACCGAAGCTACGAGCGTCACGACCACTTTTACCCCGCCCACGAGGCCCATGGGCTGGGGCAACGTGAAGCATTCCCTCGCGCTCGCGCAGGACCAGCTCGCGCGCGCCGGCATCACGAGTCCGACCGCCCAGCAGCTGCAAGCGGCGCTGATGGGCGGCGACCTCGTCGTTACGAACGTCGATGGCACCACCACCACGACGCCGGTTCGCGGAGTGCTCACCATGCGCGCCCAGGGCATGGGCTGGGGTAACGTCGCGCGGGCGGGGGCAACGACGCTCGGAGCGGTCGCGAGCAAGGTGGACATGAGCGCGAAGGGGCCGAAAGTTTCCAGCCGGATCACGACGGCCGCCGGTCCGTCCAGCGCTGGCCCCACTCCGATCCAATCCGCCAAGGGCATCACCACCGCGCGAGGGAGCGCCGCGCTCGGTCGCGGCGTCGTAACCGGCGCCGGTGCATCGACCCACGTCCCCTCCCATCGAGTGCAGGGCCCTTCTCCCGGCGCCGGCGTGGTGAGCGCCTCCGCAGGTGGCGGCAACGCCGCGATCACGCGCGGGACCGGCAATGGCCACAGCCGCGGCCCCGCGGCTGCCGGGGGTAACGGCAACGGGAAAGGCAGGGCCGGCTGATGTTTTTCTAGGATTTGCCTTTTCTCCTTTCCCTTTAACAGGGCCCGCGCGCGGGCCCTTTTTGCGCCTGCTGCATCGCAACATATCCCCTGCTGCACCGCAGCAAGCCGTCGCCGGTGGGAGACACGTTCCTGCGAAGTTACTTTCATTGATGGCCGTAACCCGTTGAAGTAATTGATATTCGGCATCGCGAAATCGGTCGAAAAACCACCGCTAACTCCTTGTCGCACAAGCAAAAATTGCTCAACTTCTCGCTTGACGCCTTGTAGCTCGTTCACTACAGTGTGCGGACGTGGGAAAAAGTGGGGAAAAGTTTGTTCCAGGGGGCGACGCAGATCAATCTCGACGCGAAGGGGCGGATGTCCGTGCCCACGAAGGCGCGCGACCCCCTGACGGCCGGCGGGACGGTGAAGCTGGTGCTCACCGCGCATCCCGAAGGTTGCCTGCTGCTCTACCCGATGCCGGCCTGGGAGCCGATCCGCGCGCGCGTGATGGCCTTTCCCAGCCTCGACCGGCAAGCGAGCACCTGGAAGCGGTTGCTCGTCGGCTTCGCCGAGGAGCATGAGCTCGACTCGGCGGGGCGCTTGCTGATCTCGCCCGAGCTGCGCGACTTCGCGCGCATCAACCGCCAGGTGATGTTCGTCGGGCAGGGCACGCATTTCGAGATCTGGGACCTCGAGCAGTGGAGGGCGCAGTTCGAGGCCGTCAGGACCGGGGGCAATCCGACCTTGCCCCCGGGGACGGAGAACTTCTCCCTGTGACGCGGCAGACGATCTCGCCGCGGGAGCAGGGAGCGCAGGCGAGGTCGTCCATCCCCTTCAAAAGTGAGTGAGGTCTCCCATGTCCCGGTCCTACTCGAAGAAAGCCTCTCTGCCTTGCGCCTCCGCGAAGACGGAACCTATGTCGATGGCACCTTTGGCCGCGGCGGGCATAGCGCGGCCATCCTCGCCCGTCTCGGTGTTCGCGGAAGACTTCTCGCTCTTGATCAGGACCCCGCGGCGCATGCGGATCGCGCGCTCCAAGATCCGCGTCTTGAGCTGATCCACGCGAGGTTCTCGACCATGGGCGCGCAGCTCGCCGCACGCGGGATCCGGCACGTCGCCGGCGTGCTGCTCGACTTGGGCGTTTCCAGTCCCCAGCTCGACACGGCCGAGCGCGGGTTCTCATTCATGCGCGATGGGCCGCTCGACATGCGCATGGACACCAGCCGCGGCGAGACCGCCGCGGAATGGCTCAACCGCGCCGACGAAGAAGACATCCGGGAGGTGATCTCGACCCATGGCGAAGAACGGTTTGCTAAGGCAGTTGCAGCAGCGATTGTTGGCGCAAGGCGCCTCGAGCCTTTCCGGACCACGCGGCAACTTGCCGAGGTCGTGGGTCGCGCCGTACGCACGCGCGAGCCGGGGCAGCATCCGGCGACCCGCACCTTTCAGGCTCTTCGGATTCACGTCAATCAGGAGCTTGAAGAGCTCGAGGTGACGCTGCCGCAGGCGGCCGCGGCGCTCGAGCCGGGCGGCCGGCTGGCGGTCATCAGCTTCCACTCGCTCGAGGACCGCATCGTCAAGCGCTTCATGCGCGCGTGCTCCATCGCCGACACGCTGCCGCGCGGCGTCCCGGTGCGCGCACGCGACCTTCCGCCACCGCAGTTGAAGCTCGTCGGCCGCGCGATCCGCGCCTCCGACGAGGAAGTCCGCCGCAACCCGCGCGCGCGCAGCGCGGTGCTGCGCGTCGCGGAAAAGACGTGACCCGCGTGAACATCCTCCTCCTTGCCCTTCTCGTGGCTTGCGCCATCGGCGTGGTCACCTCGCAGCATCGCGCGCGCCGCCTCTTTACCGAGATCGAGGCGGGCCAGGCGATGGCGCAGAAACTCGACGAGGAGCACACGCAGCTGCAGCTCGAGCAGAGCACCTGGGCGACCAACCGGCGCATCGAGTCGGTCGCCTCGCGCAGCCTCGGCATGCGCCTGCCGGATTCGGCCTCCACGGTGGTGATCACGCTGGATCCCCGGGCGGGGAAGACACGGTGAAGCTCGAGAAGCGCGCCCCGCAGCTGCGCCTCAAGCTCGAGGGCTGGCGCTCGCGCTTCGTCTTCGCGCTCGCCGCCATCGGCTTCGCCGCCCTCGCCGGCCGCGCCTTCTACCTGCAGGCCGTGGACACCGAGTTCCTCAAGGCGAAGGGCGAGGCGCGCTACGGGCGCATCGTCGAGATGCAGGCCTCGCGCGGGCCGGTGAAGGATCGCAACGGCCAGCTGCTGGCGGTCTCCTCGCCCGTGGAGTCGATCTGGGTGAGCCCCGACGAGCTGGAGATCGATGCCGCGCAGGAAAAGGCGCTTGCCAGGGCGCTCGACATGGCTCCCGAGGAGCTGCGCCAGAAACTTGCCCGAAAGGATCGGCAGTTCACCTACGTCAAGCGCCAGATTTCGCCCGAGCAGGCGGCGAGGGTGATGGCCTTGAGGATCCCGGGCGTGTTCCAGCAACGCGAGTACCGCCGCTTCTATCCCGCGGGCGAGGTGATGGCGCACGTGGTCGGCTTCACCGGCATCGACGACCAGGGCCAGGAAGGCGTGGAGCTCGCCGCGCAGTCGCGCCTGGCCGGCGTGCCCGGGAGCCGCAAGGTGATCAAGGATCGCAAGGGCCGGATCGTCGAGGACGTGGGCAGCCTGCGGGCACCGCGCGACGGCGAGGAGGTCACGCTCGCCCTCGACCAGCGCCTGCAGTTCCTCGCGCACCGAGAGCTGAAGAACGCGGTTGCGGCAAACCACGCGCGCGGGGGCTCGCTCGTCGTGCTCGACGCGAAGACGGGGGAGATCCTGGCGCTGGTGAACCAGCCCGACTACAACCCCAACAACCGCGCCAGCGTGACCGGCCGCCAGACGCGCAACCGCTCGGTCACCGACCTCTTCGAGCCGGGGTCGACATTGAAGCCCTTCACCGTGGCCGCCGCGCTCGACTCCGGCATCGTGCGGCCCGGAACGATGATCGAGACGGGCCCCATGAAGATCGGCGGCTGGACCATCAACGACTCGCACCCGATGGGCACGCTCACGGTCGCCGAGGTGATCGCCAAGTCCTCCAACATCGGTACCGCCAAGATCCAGCTCGCCATGCCGGCCGAGCGCATGGGAACGTTCTACCGCGAGCTGGGATTCGGCTCGCAGCCCGCGATCGGCTTTCCCGGCGAGGCGCGCGGGTTGCTGCGGCCCTGGTCGCAATGGCGGCCGATCGAGCAGGCGACGATGGCCTATGGGCACGGCATCTCGGTATCGCTGCTGCAGGTGGCGCGCGCCTACACCGTGTTCTGCAACGAGGGCCACTTGCTGCCGCTGTCGCTCGTGCGGCGCGACTCGCTGCCCATCGGCAAGCCGCTCGTCTCGGCAGAGGCGGTGCGCGAGGTGAACGGGATGATGGAGCTCGCGGTGATGCCGGGCGGCACGGCCACGCGCGCGCAGGTGCCGGGCTACCGCGTAGCCGGCAAGACCGGCACCGCGCACAAGCCGGAAGACGGCGGCTACGCCGAGAAGAAATACGTGTCCTCGTTCGTGGGCTTCGGCCCCGTGTCGGATCCGCGCCTCATCGTCGCGGTGATGATCGACGAGCCCGGCGGCGCCAAGCACTACGGCGGCGATGTCGCCGGGCCGGTGTTCTCCGCCGTGATGGGCGCGGGGCTTCGACTCATCGCCGTGCCGCCCGATTCGGAGCCTGCCAGCGCGCCCGTCGTGCCCGGCTTGCGGCGCGTGGATGTGAAGGCCGGCGGAGGAGCGGGATGATCGCCGCCCCCGATTTCGTCCGCAGCGACGGCATGAAGCTGCTCGATCGCCTGGCGCAGCTGGGCGTGCCGCTCGCCGACCTCACCGCCGACTCGCGCAGCGTGAAGCTGGGCTCGATCTTCGCAGCCTTCCCCGGCACGGTGCTGGACGGACGGCAATACATCGGCGAGGCCATCTCGCGTGGCGCCGCCGCGGTCCTCTGGGAACGCGCGGGCTTCGAGTGGGACGAGCGCTGGGACGTTCCCAACCTCGGCATCGACAACCTGCGCGGGCGCATCTCCGAGATCGCCGGCGCGGTCTATGGGAATCCCTCGAAGTCCCTCTGGATCGTGGGAGTCACGGGCACCAACGGCAAGACCTCGGTGTCCCAGTGGATCGCCTCCGCGTCCGAGAGCCTCGGGCGCCGCGCGGCAGTCGTCGGCACGCTCGGCAACGGCATGGTCGGCGAGCGCGTCGAGGGCAAGAACACCACGCCGGACCCGATCGTGCTGCAGCGCTCGCTCTCGGAATACCTGCGCCGCGGCGCGCATACCGTCGCCATGGAAGTTTCCAGCCATGGCCTCGACCAGGGACGCGTCGCGGGCATCGAGTACGACGTCGCCGTCTTCACCAACCTCACGCGCGACCACCTCGACTACCACGGCACCATGGAGAGATACGCCGAGGCGAAGTTCAGCCTGTTCTCGGCGCGCGGTTTGAAGCATGCGGTGGTGAATGTGGATGACGAGTGGGGGCGCACCCTGGCCGAGCGCCTGTCGTCGACCACGCTCGACGTGATCACGTTCGGAGTAGAAACCGAAACCGGTCCCGGTTTTCCGCGTGGCGGGAACTCCGGGACAGTCCGCATGAGGCTGCGCGCATCCCACGTCCGGCTGTCCGAAGCCGGCGTTCACTTCCGCGTCGAGGGCGACTGGGGCAGGGGCGAAGTCCGGGCGGGCGTGCTGGGCGCGTTCAATGTCTCCAACCTGCTCGCCGTGCTGGGGACGTTGCTGGCGAGCGACGTGCCGTTCGACGACGCGCTGCGTGCCGTGGGCGCACTGCAGCCGGTGCCCGGGCGGGTGGAGCGACTGGGCGGCGGCACGCTTCCGCTCGTCGTCATCGACTATGCCCACACCCCCGACGCCCTGGAAAAGGCGCTGCAGGCGTTGCGGCCCGCGGTCGCGGCGGGCCATCGGCTGGTCTGCGTATTCGGCTGCGGCGGCGATCGCGATCCTGGCAAGCGCCCGCTCATGGGTCGGGCCGCGGCGCGCTTCGCCGACCACGTGGTCGTCACCAGCGACAATCCGAGGAGCGAGGATCCGCACAAGATCATCGAGGAGATTCTCCGGGACGTAGGGGACAGACCCTGGTCTTCGCATTTGCCTGGTTCAGGGTCTGTTCCCGGTCTTCAAGGCGAAAACCAGGGTCCGTCCCCATACGAAACCATCGAGGACCGACAGGTCGCGATCTTCACCGCGGTCAGCAACGCGAAGCCCGGCGACGTCGTGCTGCTTGCCGGCAAGGGGCACGAGACCTACCAGGAGATCGCCGGCGTGCGCCATCCGTTCAGCGATCGCGAGGTCGCGACCGCGGCCCTCGCGCAGTGGAACCTCACGCAAGCATGAACGGCGCCGACCTTCCCCCCCTCTACCGGATGACGGACCTGCGCCAGGTGGCGGGCGCCGTCGAAGGCGCGCTGGAGGGCAGGGCGGTCGACATTCGTGGCGTGGCCACCGACACCCGCGCCATCGCGGCGGGGGAGCTCTTCGTCGCGTTGAAGGGCGAGCGCTTCGACGGCCATGCCTACGTGGAAGAAGCCGCGCGCCGCGGAGCCGCGGCAGCGCTCGTTTCGACGCGGGTGGCCCATGCGCTGCCGCAAGTCGTCGTGGCCGATACGCGCCTCGCGCTCGGCCGCCTCGCAGCGCACTGGCGCTCGCGCTACGCGCTGCCGCTCGTGGCCCTGACCGGGAGCAACGGCAAGACGACGGTCAAGGAGATGATCGCCGCGATCCTCGCCGCGCATTGCGGCTCGCGCGACGAGGTCCTCGCCACCGAGGGCAACCTGAACAACGACATCGGCATGCCGCTCACGCTGCTGCGCCTGCGCGAGCACCATCGCTACGCGGTGATCGAGATGGGCATGAACCACGAGGGCGAGATCGACTACCTCACGCGGATCGCCGAACCCACCGTGGCCCTGGTCAACAACGCGCAGCGCGCCCACGTCGGCATCCTCGGCAGCCTCGAGGCGATCGCGCGAGCCAAGGGCGAGATCTACGCCGGGCTCAAGCCTTCGGGCATCGCGGTGGTGAACGAGGACGACGCCTTCGCGGCCTACTGGAAAGGACTGAACGCAAAGCCAGGTTCCATCCCCAGGCGCATCGTGACCTTCGGCCTTTCGCAGAGTGCCGACGTCCGCGCGACCATCGAAGGCGCCCAGCTGCGCGTCGTCACCCCGCAGGACGCCTTCGCGGTGACGCTGCGGGTTTCGGGCGAGCACAACGTGCGCAACGCGCTCGCCGCCTGCGCGGCCGCCCACGCATTGGCCATTCCGGTGCATGCCATGCAACAGGCGCTGCGCGATTTCGCCGGCGTGCCCGGGCGCCTGCAGCGGCGCACCGGCATCGGCGGCGCGACGGTGATCGATGACAGCTACAACGCCAATCCGGAGTCCATGAAGGCGGCGATCCGCGTGCTCGCCGCGGAGCGGGGCCGGCGCGTGCTGGTGATGGGCGACATGGGCGAGCTGGGATCCGAGTCGAGCGGCCTGCACGCCGAAGTCGGCGCCTTCGCGCGCGAAGCCGGGCTGGAGGCGCTGCTGGCGCTGGGAGGCGATAGCCGCGAAGCGGTCGCGGCATTCGGCGCCGGCGGCCGGCATTTCGCCGGGCTCGACGCCCTGCTGCAGGCTGCGACAGACGAAGCGCGCGCCGGCGCCACGCTGCTGGTGAAGGGCTCGCGCTTCATGCAGATGGAGCGCGTCGCCGATGCGCTCGCCCCGGGAGACGGCCATGCTGCTTGAGCTTGCCGAGTACCTCGAGAAGACGATCCGCGCCTTCAACGTATTCGGCTACATCACGCTGCGCGCGGTCCTCGCCGCGCTCACCGCGCTCATCATCTCCTTCATCGTCGGCCCGCTGATGATCCGCAAGCTCACCGCCTACAAGATCGGCCAGGCGGTGCGCGACGACGGCCCGCAGACGCACCTGGTGAAGAGCGGCACGCCGACGATGGGCGGCGCGCTCATCCTCGTTTCGGTCGCGGTGACCACGCTGCTGTGGGCGGACCTCAAGAACCGCTACGTGTGGATATGCCTGCTCACCACGCTGGGCTTCGGCATCGTGGGCTGGGTCGACGACTGGCGCAAGGTCGTGCACCGCAATCCGAAGGGCCTCTCCGCCAAGGCGAAGATGTTCTGGCAGTCGCTGATCGCGATCGCCGCCGTGGCGGTACTCGCCTACAGCGCGAAGCTGCCGCAGCAGACCGAGCTCATCGTGCCGTTCTTCAAGACGGTCGCGATCCCGCTGGGCACGCTCGGCTTCTGCATCCTCGGCTACTTCGTGGTGGTGGGCACCTCCAACGCGGTGAACCTCACCGACGGGCTGGACGGCCTCGCGATCATGCCCACGGTGATGATCGCCTCGGCGCTGGCGATCTTCGCCTACGTCTCTGGCAACACGGTGTTCGCCCGGTACCTCGGCTTTCCTTATATAGCGGGCGCGGGCGAGCTCGCGGTGCTCTGCAGCGCCATCGCCGGCGCGGGCCTCGCTTTCCTCTGGTTCAACGCCTATCCCGCCGAGGTGTTCATGGGCGACGTGGGCGCGCTCGCGCTCGGCGCCGCGCTCGGCATGGTCGCGCTCGTGGTGCGCCAGGAAATCGTGCTTTTCATCATGGCGGGGGTGTTCGTGGTCGAGACGCTCTCCGTGATGATCCAGGTCGCGAGCTTCAAGCTCACCGGCAAGCGCGTCTTCCGAATGGCGCCGCTGCACCACCACTACGAATTGAAGGGCTGGAAGGAAAACCAGGTTGTTGTCCGCTTCTGGATCATCACCATGATGCTCGTGCTCGTCGGGCTGTCGACCTTGAAGCTGCGCTGACATGGGCAAGAAGAAGCCTTTCAACCACAGAGACCACCGGGACCACAGGGAGGACCTGGGTTGTCACGTACGTGCCCCGAACGAGCCGCTGCGACATGTGAAACGCACTGTGTTCCAGAAGCTTTGTGGTCTCTGCGGTCTCTGTGGTGAAAGCTTCGGCCGGCTGAAGAAGAGCTAGGGAGGTGGGAAATGGTTGGCATGGAAAGAGCGTTCTCGTTCTCGGGCTCGGCGACACCGGGCTCTCGGCGCTTCGCTGGCTCTCGCGCCGCGGTGCGCGGCTGCGCGCGGCCGACACGCGAGAGGCGCCTCCGGCCCTGGGAAAGGTCCGCGAGGAGCATCCCCATGTCGAGGTCGTCCTCGGGCCTTTCGAGCAGGCGCTCCTGGAAGGCGTGGACACGGTCCTTGCGAGTCCGGGCGTTGCGCTCCGAGAGCCGGTCCTGCAAGCCGCGTTATGCCGCGGCATCGAGGTCCTGGGCGACGTCGAGGTCTTCGCGCGTGAGCTGGCGCACGCGGCACCCGGGGCGCGCGTGATCGGCATCACCGGCACCAACGGCAAGTCCACCGTGACCGCGCTCGTCGCGGCCATGGGCGCGCAGGCGGGCTGGCGCTCGCGCGCCGTGGGCAATATCGGCGTGCCGGTGCTGGACCTGCTCGACGACCCGGGCTTCGGCGAAACCGAGCTGCTGGCGATCGAGCTCTCGAGCTACCAGCTCGAAACGACTTCCTCTCTCGCGCTCGACGCCGCGACGATGCTCAATCTCTCGCAGGACCACATGGACCGCTACGACTCCATGGCGGACTACGCGCATGCCAAGGAGCGCATCTTCGCGCGGGCGGGGCGGCGCGTGGTGAACCGCGACGATTCCTGGTCGCGCGCGATGGCCGATGGTGCGAGCCTTTCCTTCGGCCTGGGCGAGCCGCGTGGCGACCGCGAGTGGGGACTGGATGCAGCGCAGCGCGTGCTTCGCTGGGGCGACTACGACCTGGTCGCCGTCGAGGACATGTCGATGAAGGGCCTGCACAACGCCGCCAACGGCCTCGCCGCGCACGCGCTCGCCACGGCCGTCGGCGCGTCCCCGGAAGCGCTCGCCAAGGCGTTGCGCGAGTTCAAGGGCCTGCCCCATCGCGTCGAGCTCGTGGCCCAGGCGCGCGGCGTGCGCTTCTTCGACGATTCCAAGGGCACCAACGTGGGCGCCAGTGTCGCGGCGCTCGACGGATTCCAGTCGCCGGTGGTCCTGATCGCCGGCGGCGACGGCAAGGGCCAGGACTTTTCACCGCTGGCGGCTGCGGTGAAGGCCCGCGCCCGCGCCGTGGTGCTGCTGGGCCGCGACGGGCCGGCCATAGGCGCAGCGCTCGCGGCCACCGACGTGCCGCAGCTTCGGGTGAGCACGATGGAGGAAGCGGTCGAGGCGGCGTTCGCCTGCGCGCACGAGGGCGACGCGGTGCTGCTCTCGCCCGCATGCGCGAGCTTCGACATGTTCCGTAACTACGGCCACCGTGGCGAAGTCTTCGCTGCAGCCGCCCGCGCCCTGGCCAGCCGCGGAGAGGGTCACTGATGCTCTACGCCCCCGCCCGGCGCGAATCCAGCCTCGACCACGCGCTCGTGTGGTCCGCGGTGCTGCTCGCGGCGATCGGCCTGGTGATGGTGTACTCGGCATCCATCGCCATGGCCGAGGCCGAGCGCTTCACCGGCTTCCGGCCGGCGTATTTCCTGCAGCGCCATGCGGCGTACCTGGTCCTGGGGGCGGCGGCGGCGGTGGTCTTCTTCCGCGTGCCGATCTGGTTGTGGCAGCGATCGGCGCCCTGGCTCTTCCTTTTCGGGCTCGGCCTGCTCGTCGCCGTGCTCCTCCCGGGCATCGGGCGCGAGGTGAACGGCGCGCGCCGCTGGATCGCGGTGGGCAGTGCCACCTTCCAGCCCTCGGAGCTGGTGAAGCTCTTCGTCGTGCTCTACGCCGCCGACTACACCGTTCGCAAGGCGGCCTTCATGGACGACGTGCGCAAGGGCTTCCTGCCGATGTTCGGCGTGATGGCCTTCGTGGCCTTCGTGCTGCTGCGCGAGCCCGACTTCGGCGCGCTGGTGGTCGTCACGGCGATCGCGATGTCGATCCTCTTCCTGGGCGGGCTCAACTGGCGCCTGTTCGCGGGGCTCGCGGTGCTCCTCGCGGGCGCCTTCGCCGTGATGATCATCTCCTCACCCTATCGGCTGCAGCGCATCCTCGGCTTCATGGACCCGTGGTCGGATGCCTACGGCACCGGCTACCAGCTTTCGCACTCGCTCATCGCCTTCGGCCGCGGCGAGTGGCTGGGCGTGGGATTGGGGGGCAGCGTGGAGAAGCTCTTCTACCTGCCCGAGGCGCACACCGACTTCCTGCTCGCGGTGATCGCGGAGGAGATGGGGTTCGCCGGCGTAGCCGTGGTGATCGGGCTCTTCGCCTTCCTCGTTCACCGCGCTTTCGCCGTGGGCCGCCAGGCTGCCAGCCTCGAGCGCTACTTCGCCGCCCTCGCGGCGCAGGGCATCGGCATCTGGCTCGCGGTGCAGGCCTTCATCAACATGGGCGTGAACATGGGGATGCTGCCCACCAAGGGACTCACCCTGCCGCTGCTCTCGTACGGCGGCACCGGGATCGTCGTGAACTGCATCGCGCTCGCGATCCTCTTCCGCATCGACTTCGAGAACCGCTACCTGATGACGGGGGGCCGGACATGACGTCTGCCCGTCCCCCGTTCCACGTTCCGGAGTTCGCGTCGTGACGCGAACGATCCTGATCATGGCGGCGGGCACGGGCGGGCACATCTTCCCCGGCATCGCCATCGCGAGGGAGCTCCAGGCGCGCGGCTGGTCGATCCACTGGATGGGCACGCCCGCCGGCATGGAGAACAAGCTCGTCGCCCAGGCCGGTTTCCCGATGACGACCGTCAACGTGAAGGGGCTGCGGGGAAAGGGGGCGCTCGCTTGGCTGCTCCTGCCGCTGCGAATCCTCGTCGGCTTCTGGCAATCCAGCGTCGCGATTTTCCGCATCCGCCCCGACGTGGTGCTCTCGATGGGCGGCTATGTCGCCTTCCCCGGCGGGATGATGGCCGCCCTGTGGCGGAAGCCGCTGGTGGTGCACGAGCCCGGCGCCATCGCCGGCATCACCAATCGCGGCCTGGCCGGGGTCGCCGACCGTGTGATCGTCGGCATGGAGGGAGCGTTCGACCGCCCGGTCGCGCAGGCCTGGGCGAATCGCCTGCCCAAGCCGCGCCGCGTCGAATGGCTGGGTACCCCTGTGCGGGAAGAAATCGCGCGGCTGCCCATGCCCGACGAGCGCTTCGCCTTGCGCGAAGGGCGCCTGCGACTCCTCGTGGTCGGCGGCAGCCTGGGCGCGCAGACCATGAACGACCTGGTCCTCGCGGCGCTGGCGGCGCTGGCGCCGCAGGAGCGTCCCGAGGTGGTGCACCAGGCGGGCGAAAAGCTTTTCGAAGCGCTGCGCAATGCGTACGCCGATGCGAACGTGGGCGCCGAGGTGGTTCCGTTCATCGACGACATGGCCGCGCGCTACGCCTGGTGCGACGTGATGATCTGCCGCTCGGGGGCCATCACCGTGGCCGAGCTGGCTGCGGCGGGCGTGGCCTCGATCCTCTTCCCCTTGCCATGGTTCGTTGCCGACGAGCAGGCCGCCAATGCCGCGTTCCTCGCCGATCGCGGCGCCGGCATCGCGATGAAGCAGCTCCAGACCCGGCCCGAGGACCTGGCGGGCACGTTGCGCGCGCTCACGCGCGAAGGCCTGCTGGAAATGGCGCGCCGCGCACGCGCGCTCGGCAAGCCCGACGCGACGCGCCGCTGCGCCGACCTGTGCGAGGAGGTGGCGCTTGCGGCATAAGGTCAAGAAGATCCACTTCGTGGGCATCGGCGGCTCGGGCATGTCCGGCATCGCCGAGGTGCTCGCGAACCTGGGCTACACCGTGAGCGGCTCCGACCTCGCGGAAAGCCCGCCGGTGCGGCGGCTGCGGCAGATGGGCATCCGCGTGGACATCGGCCATGTGGCCGCCAACGTCTGGGGCGCCGACGCGGTGGTCGTATCCACGGCGGTGAAGCCCGACAACCCCGAAGTCGCGCACGCGCGCCAGGCGCGTATCCCGGTGGTGCCGCGCGCGATGATGCTGGCCGAGCTGATGCGCTTCAAGCAGGGCATCGCCATCGCAGGCACCCACGGCAAGACGACCACCACCTCCCTCGTGGCAGCCGTGCTGGGCGAGGCGGGGCTCGATCCGACGTGTGTCATCGGCGGCCGCCTCAATTCCATCGGCACCAACGCGCGCCTGGGCAAGGGCGAGTTCCTGGTGGCCGAGGCCGACGAGTCCGACGCCTCCTTCCTGTACCTGCAGCCCGTGATCTCGGTCGTGACCAACATCGACGCCGACCACATGGAGACCTACGGCCAGGACTTCGAGAAGCTCAAGGCCACCTTCGTCGAGTTCCTCGGCCACCTGCCGTTCTACGGTCTCGCCGTCCTCTGCAAGGACGACCCGCACGTGCGCGCGATCATGCCCTCGGTCACGCGGCCGATGCTCACCTACGGGATGTCGCCCGACGCCGACCTGCGCGCCGAGAACGTGCGCTGGGACGAGGGGCGAATGAAGTTCGAGGCCGTGAACGGCAAGCGCCTCGAGGTCACCCTCAACCAGCCCGGCGTGCACAACGTGCTGAATGCGCTCGCGGCCATCGCCGTGGGCCGCGAGGTCGGCGCGCCGGATGCTGCGATCGCCAAGGCGCTCTCGGAATTCTCCGGCGTGGGCCGGCGCTTCCAGCGCTATGGCGAGGTGCCGCTCGCGAGCGGCGGCCATTTCACGCTCGTCGACGACTATGGCCACCATCCGGCCGAGATGGCGGCCACGCTCGCCGCGGCGCGCGGAGCGTTTCCGGGGCGGCGGATCCTGCTCGCCTTCCAGCCGCATCGCTTCACCCGCACGCGCGATCTCTTCGAGGACTTCGTGCGCGTGCTCTCGACCGCCGACGAGCTCGTGCTCGCCGATGTCTACCCCGCGGGCGAGGCGCCCATCGTCGCCGCCGACGGCCGCTCGCTCGCTCGCGCCTTGCGCCTGCTCGGCAAGGTGGAGCCGCTCTTCGTCGAGAAGAGCTCCGAGATGCGCGACGCCGTGCTATCGCGCGTACGCGCGGGCGACGTGGTGCTCACCATGGGCGCGGGATCGATCGGCCACCTCGCGCCCGAGCTCGCGGTGCCGCCGGCGCAGCTCGCCGTGAATCCCGGCACGACCAGCGCCACCGGCTCCTGGCGGCCGCTGTCGGCGGGCGGCCAGGGTTGATGGACATGAGCGCCACTCCCGCCAACGTGGGCCTGCTGCGGCACGACGAGCCGATGGCCAAGCACGTGAGCTGGCGCGCGGGCGGGCGCGCGAAGCGCTTCTACCAGCCCGCGGGATTGCCCGACCTGTGCATGTTCCTGCGCTCGCTCGATGGGCGCGAGCCGGTGCTCTTCGTGGGCCTGGGCAGCAACCTGCTGGTTCGCGACGGCGGCTTCGAAGGCACCGTCATCTTCACGCACCACGCGCTGGTGGGCATCCGGCAGATCTCGGCGGACATGCGGCCAACATTCCAGGCGGCAGCCGGTGTGCCGGCGCCGCACCTCGCGCGCTACGCCGCGAAGCACGGGGCCGGCGGGGCGGAGTGGATGGCAGGAGTGCCCGGGACCATCGGCGGCGCGCTGGCCATGAACGCCGGCTGCTATGGCGGCGAGGCGTGGGAGCACGTGATCGCCGTGGAAACCGTCGACCGCTCGGGGAACCTGCGGCTGCGCCAGCCCGCCGATTACGACGTGGGCTATCGCCACGTGGAGCTGAAGGGCGGCGGCGAAGAGTGGTTCGTGTCGGGAGTGTTCGTCTTCGAGCGCGGCGACGAGGCGGCCTCGATGAAGCGCATGCGCGAGCTGCTGTCGAAGCGCGTGGCCTCGCAGCCGCTCAACCAGGCCAACGCGGGCAGCGTCTTCCGCAATCCCCCCGACGACCACGCCGCGCGCCTGATCGAGTCCTGCGGCCTCAAGGGACTCACGCTCGGCGGCGCACAGGTCTCGAAGAAGCATGCGAACTTCATCGTGAACATCGGCGGCGCCACCGCGGCGGACATCGAGTCGCTCCTGAACCACGTGCAGGGCGAGGTGCTGAAGAAGACGGGTGTCGCGCTGGTGCGCGAGGTGCGCATCGTGGGAGAAGCGGCATGAGCAGGCTCGGCCGCGTGGCGGTGCTGATGGGCGGGCCCTCTGCCGAGCGCGAGATCTCGCTCATCTCGGGCAACGCCGTGCTGGGCGCCTTGCGCAGCAAGGGCGTGGATGCGCACGCATTCGATCCCGCCGAGCGCAGCCTCTTCGACCTGCAGCGCGAGGGGTTCGGCCGCGTGTTCATCGCGCTGCACGGGCGCTTCGGAGAGGACGGCACGGTGCAGGGCGCGCTCGAGGCCATGCGCATTCCCTATACCGGAAGCGGCGTGATGGCTTCTGCCCTGGCGATGGACAAGTGGCGCACCAAGCTCGTGTGGCAGGCCTCGGGGATCCCGACGCCGCGCTTCGCGATGCTGCGGGCGGCAACCGACCTCGAGCGCGTGGCCGAAACGCTCGGCATGCCGATCATCGTCAAGCCCTCGCGCGAAGGCTCCACCATCGGGCTCACCAAGGTGGGCAGCGCGACGGATTTCGCCGCCGCGTATGCCGAGGCCTCCAGGTACGACGAGCTCGTCATCGCCGAGGAGTTCATCGCCGGCCAGGAACTCACCGCCAGCGTGCTCGGCGATGCGAAGGCGCACCCAGAGACAGCCTTGCCGCTGGTGCGCATCGAGGCGCCCCAGGGCAACTACGACTACCAGAACAAGTATTTCACCGACGACACGAAATATTTCTGCCCCGCGGGCGTGCGCGCCGAGCTGGAGGAGGAGATCCGGCGCGTGGCGCTGAAAAGCTTCCGCGTCCTGGGTTGCCGCGGCTGGGGGCGTGCCGACGTGATGTTGCGCGCCGATGGCAGCTATTCGTTCCTGGAGATGAACACGTCGCCCGGCATGACCGGCCACAGCCTCGTGCCGATTGCGGCAAAGGCGGCCGGGCTGGGCTATGCCGACCTTTGCGTGCGCATCCTCGAGATGGCGAGCCTCGACACGGGCAGGCGCCCATGATGGCAGCGGCCGGCTTGCGCCGGGCCCTCGGCGTCGCCGCCGGAGTCGTCGCGTTGTCCGCGGTCGGCGGGGCGGCCTGGGTGGGTTATCGCTCGGTGGTGGCGCAGCCGGTGCAGCGGGTGAGCTTCGCCGGAGACCTCGACCGGTTGCGTCCGGCCGACCTCGAGGCCCTGGCCCAGGCGATCCGCAGCGCGGGCAATGTCTCCCTCGAATCGATGCGCGAGGCAGCCAAGCGGGTGCCCTGGGTGCGCGACGCCACGGTGCGGCGAGTGTTTCCCGATGCGGCGCAAATCACGTTCGAAGCGCACCGCGCGTTCGCCCATTGGAACGACGGACATCTCGTGAGCGCGCGCGGCGAGGTTTTCGCGGCCGACTTCGACGGCGACCTGCCCCGCCTGCGCGGGCCCGAGGGCTCGGCCGCGGCGATGGTCGAGGCCTACGCCAAACTCGAACAAGCACTTTCCGCGCTCGGTTCCCCCATCCGCGAGCTGCGGCTTTCGGCGCGTGGCGCCTGGCAGGCCCTGCTCGCCACGGGCCTCACGCTCGAGATGGGTCGCGGCGACATCGGCGCGCGGGCGGCACGGCTCGTGGCCGCCTGGCCGCAAGTGGCCGAGCGGGCGCAGGAAGCGCGCTACCTGGACCTTCGTTATCCAAACGGCTTCGCCATGCAAAGAGCCAAGACCGCCGACGCCGGGAAACCGGGATCGGTTGCCCGATGATCACCACACGCCCTCGCGATGCCCGCAACCTTCTTGTCGCCCTCGACATCGGCACGTCCAAGATCGTGACGATCGTGGCCGAGATCACCTCCGAGGACACGCTCAACCTGATCGGCATGGGCAGCCATCCCTCGCGGGGGCTCAAGAAGGGCGTGGTGGTCAACATCGAGTCCACGGTGAACGCGATCCAGCGCTCGCTCGAGGAAGCCGAGCTGATGGCGGACGCCAAGATCAGGGAAGTGATCACCGGCATCGCCGGCAGCCACATCAAGAGCTTCAACTCCCACGGCATGGTGGCGATCAAGGACAAGGAGGTGTCGCAGTACGACATCGACCGCGTGATCGAGACCGCGCGCGCGGTGAACATCCCCATGGAGCAGCAGGTGCTCCACATCCTCGAGCAGGAATTCATCATCGATGGCCAGGGCGGCGTGCGCCAGCCGACCGGCATGAGCGGCATGCGCCTGGAAGTGAAGGTGCACATCGTGACGGGCGCCGTCTCGGCCGCGCAGAACATCATGAAGTGCGTGCGCCGCTGCGGCCTCGAGGTGAAGGACCTGATGCTGCAGCCGCTCGCCTCGGCCGACGCCGTGCTGCTGGACGACGAGCGCGACCTGGGTGTATGCCTCGTCGACATCGGTGGCGGCACCACCGACATCGCGGTCTTCACCGAT